>Ga0180222_1000037_pt1 | contig 259792 bp, 228 predicted proteins | sample eDN5th37CKraftOP_FD_151336 | JGI IMG/M metagenome (GOLD analysis project Ga0180222, IMG submission 151336) | Enriched Organic Plus compost microbial communities from Emeryville, California, USA - eDNA 5th pass 37_C Kraft OP (version 2) (version 2) ... | reverse complement strand
GGATCATTTGGAGTCCGGGGTTACTGTAGCCGAACGTCGGCCAGGTGTTTTGCGTAGGCGGATGGCGTCATTCCGCCCAATGCTTTTTTCGGCCTTTCCTCGTTGTATTCGCGCCGCCAGGTTTCGATGATCGTTCGCGCGTGTAGCAAGCTGGTGAACCAGTGTTCGTTGAGGCATTCGTCGCGGAGCCGGCCATTGAACGACTCGATGTAGGCGTTCTGGTTGGGCTTGCCGGGTTCGATCAATCGCAGATCAATGCCAAGCGGATGCGCCCATTCGACCATCGCCTTGCTACAGAACTCCTTGCCGTTGTCGGTCCGGATCACGCGCGGCAGACCGCGGCTCAACGCCAGGCGATCAAGCACGCGCGTCAACATCTGGCCGGAGATCGCGCGTTCGACCTCAATGGCGACGGCCTCATGCGTGGCGTCGTCGACGATGGTCAGGCACTTGAGCACCCGGCCTTCGCCCGTTCGGTCGAACACGAAGTCCATCGACCAGACCTGGTTGGCCGCCGTCGGTCGCGACAGCGGCTGCCGCTCGCCGATCGGCACTTTCTTGCGCTTGCGCCGGCGCACCTGCAGCCGCGCGTCCTGGTACAGCCGTTCGACCCGCTTGTAGTTCACGATGTGGCCTGCCTGCCGGAGCTTGAGATGGATCATCCCGACGCCGTAGCGCTTGTGCCGCTGCGCCAGCGCCAGGATGCGTTCGCGAAGCTCCCCGTTGCGATCGGGTCGCGGTTGGTAGCGATACGCGCTGGCGCTCATACGCACTACCACCAGCGCCCGCCGCTCGCTCAATCCCCTGGTCACCAGCTCCCGCACCAGCGCGCGCCGCGCCGGTGCGGTTACGACTTTTTTCGAAGAACGTCCTTGATGACGTCGTTCTCGAACACCTGCTCGGCCAGCAGTTTCTTCAGCCGAGTGTTCTCCGCCTCCAGCTCCTTCAACCGCTTCGCGTCCGACACGCCCATGCCACCGAACTTGCTGCGCCACAGGTAGTACGACGCCTCGCTGAAACCGTGTCGGCGGCACAGATCCTTGACCGCCACGCCGGCGTCGGCCGAATCCGCAAAAAAAAGAGGCCTCCCGAAGGAGGCCTCGAATGCGTCTGCGTCGATCCGGGCTTACGGGATCGTGATCGCCGCGCCCGACTTGTCGTAGGCGTACTCCAGCACGCGAGCCGGGAAGCCCTCCGGCGCCGTCGTCGTCATGTGGATGTAGCCGTAGTTCACCGCGTTCGTCTGCTCGTTGTAGAACGCGATGCCGATGTAGCCGTCCGACGTGGCCAGCCAGTTCGACATGATCACCGACGCGGCCGATACCGGCGAGGATGGTCCGATCGTCGCGCCGGACTGCAGCACCGCGAAGTCGGTGTCGCCCGGCTTCGCGACGACGCCGCCGACGAGGCCCTGGAATTCCTCCGGCACCGCATCGCCGTACCAGTAGACGTACATGCCCGGTTCCCTCTGCGCGGTGCCGGTCAGATAGTAGAGATTCAAGTCGTCGATGCGACCCTCCGCGTACCCGGCGTACGTCCCCGTGACGAAGTCGAACGTGCTGCCGTCGCCCGACTTCACGACGGGCTGGTCGATCGTGCCGGTCACGATGTCGCCCGGCGTGCCGCCGCCGTCGCAGGCGGTACCGTCGAAGCCGTCGCAGAACAGCCGGTCGGTGATCGCTCCCGGCGTGACCGTCAGGCTCACCGGCACGGTGATCAGCGGCTGCGCCGGATCGTTCGTCGTCACGCACAGGTTCGCCGAGTAGCTGCCGGCGACCAGGCTGCCCGCGTTCGCGCTCACCGTGACGTCGGCGCTCGCGCCCGCCGCCACGCTGCCGGAGACCGGCGTCTCGCTGAGCCAGGGCACGTCGGATGGATTCTGGCAGCCGGACGGCGTGCCGCCCTCGCCGATGTGCACGACCATCGTCAGGTGGAAATCCGGGAAGTCGATGTCCGCGGCCGTGGTCGGCTCGTCGACGCCGCAGGCGGTCGAGGACAGGAACGTCGGATGCGTCTCCGCGGTCGCGTTCGCGCCCGGCGCGAACTGGCCGCCGTCGGCGCCGTCGATGTGGTACTCGACGACGAGGTCCTTGCCGGCCGTGTCGTCGACCAGGCCGGTCACCGGAATCGTCACCGACACCCCGCCGCTGTCGACCGTGCCGCTGCCGCTGCCGATCAGCGTCAGGCCGCTGGTCGGTATCGTGTCCACCGGCGTCGAGTGCGCGATCGTGTACAGGTTGATCGTGACCGGCACGCCGTTCGGCCCTTCGCTGCCCGCGGAGATCGTCACTGCCGTGACGTTCGCGCTGGCGCCGACCTGCGGATGCTCGTTGAAGTAGAAGCGGCGCCACCAGCTGTTGTCGGCGGTGCTGCTGCCGTCATCCGCGCCGCAGGACACGCCTTCGTCGCCGGGCGTATTGTCGGCCATCTGCGAGATCGTCGTGTCGTCCAGCAGGACCGGCTTGCCGAAGAAGCCGCTGCCGCCGGCCAGGCTGCGCTGCAGCTTCATCGTCCGGCCGGGCGCCGCAGCGAGGCGCTTGGCGGCGCGCGCGGTCTTGTAGCTGCTCGGCGAGGCATGCGAGGCCGCGCTTTCGGCGATGCTGTAGGTCAGCGTGCCGCCGCCGGTGTTGGCGATGTGCAGCGGCGTCGAGCCGGATGCGCCCGCTTCGACGGTCAGGCTGAGCGGATTGGGCGTGAGCGCGGCGACCGGGTCGCCGCCGCTGCCGCCGGTCACCGTCAGCGTCGCGTTCGCCGCGGCCGCGTTGTTGCCCAGATCGGTCTGCAGCGCGCCCGCGGCGATCGTGTTCGCGTAGCTGCCGGCGGCCGCGGCGGTGACCGCGACGGTGACCGTGCACGCGCCGCCGGCCGGGATCTTCGCCCCGGCTGCGAGCGTGACCGAGCCGCTGCCCGCGACGGCGCTGACGCCGCTGCCGCCGGTGCAGGTCGTCGCGGCGGCCGGCGTCGGGGCGACGACGAGGCCGCTCGGGAACGTATCGGTGAGCGCCGCGCCCAGCGTCGCCGACGTGGCCTGCGTGTTGGCCAGCGTGATCGTCAGCGTGCTCGGCGTGCCGGCCGCGACGCTGGCCGGCGCGAACGCCTTGGCCACGGTCGGAGCGGCGCCGCCGGACGAACCGGCAATCGTGATCGGATCACCCGCCTTGTTGTAGCAGTAGTCGACGATCGTGGCCGGGAAGCCGTTCGGCGCGGTGGTCTGCAGGTGCAGGTAGCCGTAGTTCGTCCGTCCGGTGCCTTCGTTCACGAACTTGACGCCGAGGTAGCCGTCGACGCCGGCCACGAAGTTCGCCGTCGCCGTGGTGGTGACGCTGAATACCGAGGACGGGCCGATCTCGGCTCCGGGCGCGAGCACCAGGTACGGACCGTTCGCGGCCGCGACGACGCCGCCGTTGCCGCTCGCGCTGCCGCCCCAGTAGAACTGCAGGTTGCCGCTGTTGAGGTACGGGTTGAAGTCGAAGCCGGGCACTTCGGACGTTCCGGTCTGGCCGGTGACGAAGTTGATGTACAGGCCGTCGAAGGTCTGCGGAATCGACGTGCCGAGCGGTCCCGAGCAGACGACGTTCGGATCGGTGCCGCCGCCGGTGACGGTCAGCGTCGCCGAGGCGGCGGTGGCGTTGTCGCCCTTGTCGGTCTGCAGCGCGCCGGCGGCGATCGTGTTGACGTAGCTGCCGGCCGCGGACGCATGCACGTTCGCGGTGATCGTGCACGAGCCGGAGGCGGGAATCGTCGCGCCTGCGGCGAGCCGGATCTCGCCCGCCGTGCTGCTGGCGGTGCCGCCGCAGGTCGTCGACGCCGAGGCGGCGACGAGGCCGGCCGGCAGCGTATCGACCAGATCGGCCGTGAGCGTGGCGGCCGTCGCGTTGGCATTGCCCAGCGTGATCGTGGCGACGCTGTCGGCGTCGACGGCGACGCTGGCCGGCGCGAACGCCGTCGCCACCGTCGGCGGCACGTCGCCGCCCGCGCAGGCCGCGATGCCCGCGTTGACCGCCGCAAGCGCGTCGATCTCGCCCCAGCCGGTCGCCTGGTTCGGCACGTTGCCGGGCCCGTCAGCCGGGCTGCCGGTCGCGACCGGAATGCGCGTCGCCGTCTGCATCAGGATCGTGCCGGTGCGCGCGTAGTCGCCCTTGAGGCACGACGCCGCGCTCCACATCAGCGCGATCACGCCGGAGGCGGCCGGCGCCGACATCGAGGTGCCGGTGTTGAGGTAATACGCCGTGTCGCTCGTGCTGCTGGCCGAGTAGATGCTGACGCCCGGCGCGACCACGTTCGGCTTGACGTTCGGGAAGCCCGCCGGGTCGGGATAGGTCGGCAGGCCCGGGTTCGGGTTGTCCGTCGGTCCCTTGTTCGAGTGCGAGGCGTAGCTGCCGTTCGTCGTGCCGGTCGAGCCGATGCCGAGCACCTTGCCGGAACGGGCCGGGTTGCCGACCGTGTTCAGCGGCGGGTTGCTCGGGTAGCCGCAGTTCGAGGCATTGCCGTTGGAGAACACCGGCGCGATGCCGGCGGCGATCCAGCCCTCGATGACGTTCTCGTACCACGAGTCGTAGCTGCGGCCGCAGTCGCCCCAGGAGTTGTTGACGACGTCCGGGTGCTTGGTCGGATCCGGCGTGCCGGTGCCGCTGGTCGGATACGGCGCGAGCGTCCACTGGCCGCATTCGAGCAGGCCGGCGTCGGTCGCGCCGGCGCCGGACAGGCCGAAGCCGATGCAGGCCATCCACTTCGCGTCCGGCGCCGCGCCGATCTGCGTCGTCGCCGTGCCGCCGTCGCCGACCATCGTGCCCATCGTGTGCGAGCCGTGCGCGTCGGTGTAGCGCGGCGCGGCCGAATGGTTGTACGGGTCGTACCAGTTGTAGTTGTGGTCGAAGGTGCCGCCGCCGAGATTGCCGCGGTACTTGTCGACCAGCGACCTGTGCGTGTAGCGCACGCCGGCGTCGATGTTCGCGACGACGATGCCCGCGCCCTTGTAGCCCAGCGCCCAGACGTCCGGCACCTTGATGTGGGCCAGGCTCGACACCGCGTCGTTCGGCATCCACGGCGCGGCCTCTTCCGCCGCCGGCTCCTGCGGCAGCGGGATCACCTTCTGCGTGCGGATCGACTCGACGTTCGGATCGGCGGCGAGCTCGGCGAGCATGGCGTCGCTGAGGCGCGAGATCGCGATGCTGTTGTCGATCCAGAGCACCGTGTAGTCGCGCGCCTCGGCGCTGAGGTGGAACTGCGAGGCGAGCGTCTGCTGCGCTTGCCGCTGCTGGCTGCCGGCGAAGCGGGTCAGCGCCTCGTAGACGAACGTGGCGCGCGCGTCGCGGTCGGCGATCGCGTAGGCGTCGGAAAGATCGGCCTTGCCGCGGAACTTGACGATGACCGCCGGCTGCTCGCCGCCGGCGAGCGCGTCGCGAACGGCCTGCTCGACGGATGGCGCGGACGCCTGCGCTGCCACGGCAGCGCCAGGCTCGACGGCGGCGATCGCCGCGCCGGGTGCGCCGGCGCCGGCCACGGCCGCGACGGCGGCGATCGACGCCGCCAATGCGAGCGCGCGCGGCCACGGCCGGCGCACGCTGCTGTTGCTTGTTGTCGACATGATGAGTATCCCCAGATTTCGAAACGGCGCATCGCACCGGACACGCCGCGAAATCCCGCGGGCCCTGCGCAAGCGAACGGCGGGCCGAACCAGGCACGCCGGGCCGGTGTAACCGACCTTGGAATCCGGGTCAACCGCCGTCGGACCTAGTCCGCCGATACGCGCAAAAAAAGAGGCCTCCCGAAGGAGGCCTCTCAAGAGTTTCAAACAGTCGTTGGTTGCGGTCAGCGGGTCGAGCCCTCGTGATCGTCGATCGTGACGTCGTCGACGAAGCAGTTGCCGTCCTCGCTGCCGGTCGCCTTGTACTCGAACTTGATCTCGTGCGGCGCGTTGTCGGCGTAGCTGCTGAGATCGACCGAGACGTTCGTCCAGTCCGGATCCTGACCATTGGCGACGATGTCCGTCGTCGATACCGCGGTGCCGTCGACCGAGATCGTCAGCGTCGCGGTGCCGTTCGGTGCCAGCACGACGTTGCGCCAGTAGTTCAGGTAACGCGGACCGCCGCTCGCGATGGTCACGGTCTGCGACCAGGTCTGCGTGCCCGGCTGGCGCCAGCCGCCGCCCCAGGCCGCGAAGTCGCCCGTGCGCGCCTGACCGATGTCGGTGCTGTAGAACGGCGTGCCGCCGCTGTCGCTGTTGGTGTCGCTGCCGGCCCAGAACTCGTTCGGGCCGGCGTCTCCGCTGGTCGCCTCGAAGCTCGGATCCTGCAGCGGCTGCTCGAACGGACCGCCGGCGCCGTCGAAGCCGTCGCAGAAGATCTCGTCGCTGCCGCCGCTGCAGGGCACGAACGGCGGGGCCGTGACGGTCAGCGAGACCGGCACCGAGATCAGCGCCTGCGTCGGATCGTTCGTCGTGATGCAGAGCTCGGCCGTGTAGCTGCCCGGCGCGAGGCTGCCGGCCGCCGGATCGGCCTTGACGCTGACGTTCGTGTTCGCGCCGCCGTTGACCGAGCCGCTCGCCGGCGTCGCCGTCAGCCAGCTGACCACCGGACCCGTGCACGGACCGCCGGTGCCGCCGCCGGTGCCGGTCGCGCGGATCATCCAGTTGCCGTCGAGCTCGCCGCCGCTGAGCTCGCCGATCGTGCCGATGACGTCGTTGGCGCCGATGTCCAGCGAGGAATCGCCGGAGCTGCTCGCGCTGATGTACGACATGCCGGCCGGCGTGCCCATATCGATCGCGGCCGGATGCAGCAGCGGCGTGCTGGTGCCGTTGGCGTACGTGTTGAAGAAGCCGATGTAGACGTCGCCGGCGCCGGGCACGCTGAAGTTCGTCGTGTACGTCTCGAACGTGTCGAGCGACGCGATCGTCTGCATGTTGTCCGTGCCGAGGCGCACCGCGTTCGACGGATCGCCGTCGCCGTCCGCATCGTAGTAGGCCACGATGTTGATCTGCTTGCCGACGACCGAACCGGCCGATTCGGTCGGCCATTCGATCGACACCGAGTCAATGGTCAGCGCACCGGTCGCCGTGAAGCGGTTGACCCAGATCGCGCTGTTCTCGGTGCCGGCCTGGGCGTTGCCCCAGCCGATGCTGTCCTCGTAGCTGCCGTCGTCGATCTGGAACACGATCGAGCCCTGCGGCATCCACGGCGAGGCGTTGCCGCCGTGGCGGCCGCTCGTGACCAGGCCCGGCGTGCGCGCACGCAGCTCGGCCAGCTTGGGCTCGGCGTTCGGGCTGATCTTCGCACCCGGCTTGCTGGCCGGCACCGCGCTGCGGCTGCTCACGTGCGGCTTCAGCACCGCGGAAGTTCCGCGCGCCTCGATCGAGTACGTCAGCGGATCGCTGCCCGCCGCATTGGCGATGTTCAGCGTCTGCGTCTGCGTGGCATTGGCCATCACGTTGAACGACAGCGAGGTCGGCGTGACCGTGGCGGCCGGCGGATTGGCCGGCGTGCCGCCGACGATCGTGATCGGATTGCCGTCGCCGTCGAACGAGGTCTCGACGATCGTGGCCGGGAAGCCCGTCGCGCCGGTCGACCTGACGTGCACGTAGCCGTAGCAGACGTTGCCCGGAACCGGATACGTCAGGCGGCCGTTGCAGTTGAACTTCACGCCGATGAACCCGTCGGCGCCGGCCAGCCAGTCGGCCGAGAACGAGACGCTGCCGCTGCCGCCGCTCGAGAACGTCGTGCTCGGACCGACGACGTCGTTCTCGTGCATCAGCAGCACCTTGCCGCTGCCGTCGACCGCGTACTGGCCCTCGTTCGGCGGGCCGATCTTCCACGCGGTCAGGTTGTTGCTGCTCAACCAGAAGTTGAAGTCCCAGTCGCCGGTGATCGGACCGCTGTCATCGAGAGCGCTGGTGACGATGTTCAGCGAGGTGCCGGCCGTCGTCGCCGCGATGTCGTGATTGAGCGGGCCCGAGTTGATGATGCCGTTGCCGCCGGCCGGAATGACCGTCAGCGTCGCCGTCGCCGGGCTGGCGTTGTCGCCCTGGTTCGTGTGCAGCGCGCCGGCCGGAATCGTGTTCGCGTACGAGCCGCCGGTCGCCGAACTGACGTCGACCTTGACCGTGCAGCTGCTGCCTGCCGGAATCGTCGAGCCGGTGCCCGACAGCGTGACCGAGCCGCTGCCCGCCGCGGCCGTGACCGTGCCGCCGCAGGTCGTCGACGCATTCGGCGTGGCCGCGACGACGAGCCCCGCCGGGAACGTGTCGACGAGGTCGGACTGCAGCGCCGCCGCCGTGCCGAGCGGATTGTTCAGCGTGATCGTCAGCGTGCTCGGCGCCGGCGAGATCACCGAAGCCGGCGCGAACGCCTTGGAAAGGCCGATCGCCGGCGGACCGCTGCTGATGTTGACGACGATGATCGTGTGCGCATTGGCCTGCCCGATGCCGGACATCGGCGTGGGATTGGCAATGCTGCACGCGGTCGAGCTGATGAACGCCTCGTGCGTCTGCGTGCTGGCGTTGCCGCCCGGGAAGAAGCGCGAGGTGGAGCCGTCGGTGTGGTACTCGACGACGAGGTCGTTGGCGGCCGCGTCGGCGATCGTCGCCGTGACCGGGATCGTCGTCGTCGTCAGGTCACCGCTGACCGTCGTCACCGCCGAGGTTCCGATCAGCGTCAGCTGGTTGAGCGGAATCGTGTTGACCGCGGCGCTGTGCGGGATCGTGTAGAGCTTGATCGTGACCGGGGCCGATCCGGTGCCTTCGGAGCCGACGGTCACGCTTTCGATGCTGACCGACGACGGCGAGCCGTGCTCGCTGAAGTAGAAGCGCCGCCACCAGCTGTTGTCGGCGGTCGTGCCGGCCGAGCTGTTGCCACAGGAGATGCCGCCCAGCGAGGCCGGGGTGTTGTCGGCCATCTGGGAGATCGCGGTGGTGCCCATGGGGACGACCGGTCCGCGTATGCCTGGTACTGCGTGCGGGTTGGACTCCAAGGCGGCCGCGTGGGCGAGCCCCACGGACGCCAGAGCGCCTAGCAGAACAAAACTCGTTCGTTTCATTGCGAAATCCCCAGCCGTTGCGATGGAATCATGTCGGACTGGGCAACGCACGTTGAGCACCGACCTGCAAGCTGTTACGTCGGCCTACGTACGTTGCCGCGATGATCCAACTCAGGTTTTTCGATGACGTCGACTCCGGGGCACTCCACCATGCTCCGGTAGTCTCCCGACTATAAGCCTGTTCGGCAGCCCGGGACAACAGCCGGCGCGGAACGCGGTTCGCAGTACGACTTCGGGGATGTAAAGACTGCATCCACGCAGGCGAATCTTTGTACCTTTTACTTCGTGGCGCCCTGCTCCGGGGTGGACCGCGGCGTTCCGGGCGCGGTTTCGACTACGATGCGCAGCCTTTTCCTCGGGGGAGCCCGATGCGCCGTCCGGTCCGTCTTCTGCTGCGCCTGCTCGGCGCAGGCATCGCCGTCGCCGTCCTGCTGGCCGCCGCGGCCTGGCTCGCGTTGCGCGCCAGCCTGCCCCGCTACGAAGGCGAGGTGCGCAGCCCGGCGCTCCATGGCGCGGTGGAGGTCGAGCGCGACGCGCTCGGCACGGCGACGCTGCGTGCGAACGACCGGCGCGACATCGACTGGGCGCTCGGCTACGTGCACGCACAGGAGCGGTTCTTCGAGATGGATCTCCTGCGCCGCCGCGCCGCCGGCGAGCTGGCCGAGCTGTTCGGCCGCGTCGCGCTGCCGGCCGACCGCGCGGCGCGCGTGCACCGCATGCGCGCGCGCATGCAGGTGGCCTTCGATGCACTGCCGCAAGCCTCGCGCGAGGCAATCGACGCCTACCGCGACGGCGTCAATGCCGGGCTCGCCGCCCTGGGCACGCGCCCGTTCGCCTACCTGCTGACGCGCAGCGAGCCGGCGCCGTGGCGCAGCGAGGACACGCTGCTCGTCGTCGTCGCGATGGCGTTCACGCTCAACGATGCGGGCAACGTGCGCGAACGTGCGTTCGCGCAGATGCACGCCGCACTGCCGGAGGCCGCGTTCCGCTTCCTGGCCGCGTCCGGCGGCGCCTGGGACGCGCCGCTGGCCGGCGCGCCGCTCGACTGGCCCGATCCGCCGCCGGCCTCCGCGCTCGACCTGCGCACGCTCGATCCGCGATTGCTGCGCCGCGACACGACCGCCGTCGAACGCACGCCCGGCAGCAACGCGTTCGCCGTGAGCGGTACGCTCGCCGGCGGCGCCGCGCTGGTCGCCAACGACATGCACCTGGACCTGCGCGTGCCGGCGTTGTGGTTCCGCACGCGCCTGGTCTATCCCAACCCGCGCCGCCCCGGGCGCACCGTCGACGTCACCGGCGTCAGCCTGCCGGGCGCGCCGGCGATCGTCGTCGGCAGCAACGGACAGGTCGCCTGGGGCTTCACCAACAGCTACGCCGACGTGACCGACTGGGTACGCGTCGTGCGCGACCCCGCGGACCCGGGCCGCTACCGCACCGCGGACGGCTGGGCCGCGCTCGCCCGCCATGCCGAGACGATCCACGTGCACGGCGCGGCCGACGAGACGCTCGAGGTCGAGGAGACGCGCTGGGGCCCGATCCTGGAGAAGGACGCCGACGGCACGCCGCTCGCGCTGGCCTGGACCGCGCAGCAACCGGGCGCGATCGACGTCGAGCTCATGCGTCTGGAACAGGCCGAGACCGCCGACGAGGCGGTCGCCGTCGCGCAGGCCAGCGGCGTGCCGCCGCAGAACGTCGTCGTCGGCGATCGCGCCGGAAACATCGCCTGGACGATCGCAGGCCGCATTCCCAGGCGCGTCGGCGGCTTCGATCCGCGCCTGCCGTCCGACTGGTCGGACGGCGCCGGCTGGTCCGGCTGGCTCGCGGCGGGCGAAGTCCCGCTGATCGCCAACCCGCCCTGGCAGCGCCTGTGGACGGCGAACCAGCGCATGGTCGAAGGCGCGCTGCTCGCCGCGCTCGGCGACGGCGGCTACGACCTCGGCGCACGCGCGCGGCAGATCCGCGACGGCCTGCGCGCGCGTGCGACGTTCACGCCCGCCGACCTGCTCGCGATCCAGCTCGACGACCGCGCGCCGTTCCTGGAACGCTGGAAGGACCTGCTCGCGCTCGAGCTCAACCGCGCACCCGCCTCGCCGCTCGTCGAGGCGATGAAGCGCGCGCTCGCCGACTGGGACGGCCGCGCCTCGGTCGACTCGGTCGCCTACCGGCTCGTGCGCGCCTGGCGCAACGAGGTCCACGACACCGTGCTCGACGGCTTCGCCGCCGCGGTGCGTGCGCGCTTCGCCGATTTCGCGCTGCCGAAGCTGCCGCAGGTCGAGCATGCGGTGTGGAAGCTCGTCAGCGAGCGGCCGGCGCATCTGCTGCCGCCGGGCTATGCGGACTGGGACGCGCTGCTGATCGCCTGCGCCGAACGCGCCGGCGGCAGGCTCGACGCGCAGCCCGGCGGCCTGCCCGCGCGCCGCTGGGGCGAGCGCAACACCGCGCACATCGCCCATCCGCTGTCGCGCGCGCTGCCGGCCTTCGTCGCGCGCTGGCTCGACATGCCCTACGAGGCGCTGCCGGGCGACGCCAACCTGCCGCGCGTGCAGGCGCCCGGCTTCGGCGCGTCGGAGCGCTTCGCGGTGGCGCCGGGCGACGAGGCGCACGGCTATTTCATGATGCCGGGCGGCCAGAGCGGCCATCCGCTGTCGCCGTACTACGGCAGCGGCCACGCCGACTGGGCCGCCGGCCGGCCGACGCCGTTCCTGCCGGGGCCGGCGCAGCACGTGCTGCGCTTCGTGCCGGCGGCGCGCTGAGCGCCGCGCTCGCGCAGCGCGGCGCCGGGCCGGACGCCTGGCGCCATCTGAAACAGCGGCGGGAGCGCACCTGCGCCCCCGCCTCGAAACAGCCCTAGCGCGTCGGCGCGAGCTCGAAGCCGTCGACGAGGATCACGTCGGCCGGATCGAGCTCCACGGTGGCGTTGACCGGCACCTCGATCAGCCCGTGCGCCGGATCGTCGCTGTGCACGCAGATCAGCGCCGAGTAGCTGCCGCGGCCGAGCTGCGCCGCGTCGACGGTGGCGGTGATCGTCGCGGTTGCGCCCTGGGCGACGCTGCCCGAGGCCGGCGCGACGCCGAGCCAGGCGACCGGCGCCGGATTCGCGCAGGACGCAGGCGCCACGTCGATCGTGTAGTTCAGCGTGCTGCCCGGGTCGCCGGAGTTCGTCAGGCCGAACAGGTCGGTGCCGCTCGCGCCCTGCATGACGACCACGTCCACGTCGCCTGGCGCGACCGTGGCCGCCGGCACCGCCGGCGTCGAGCCGACCCAGGGGCCGAACGGCATCAGCGTCGGGCCGGTCTTCTTGCACTGCATCGAGTCCTGCGGGATGCACGACGCGCCGCTGCAGCCCGGCGGCCAGCTGTTCGCGGTCGTGTCGCGCACCGCGACGCGGTAGTACAGCGCCGGCCGCGTGTTGGCCAGGCTCTCGCCGTTGACCAGGTTGCCTGCGCTCATGTCGCAGATGTTCAGCACTTCCCAGGGATCGGTTTCCTCGATGTCGGCGTACTCGCCGTCGTGCTGGCGCGTGGCCATGAAGTCGACGAGGTGGAAGCCGCGGCCGGACTGGTTCGCCGGCACGAGGTAGTCGTCCTCGCCCGGCACCAGCTTGTAGCCGTTGCCGGTGGCCGGGTTGCGCACCTCCCAGGTCTTCGGGCCGCCGCCCGTGCCGCCGGTCGCGTCGCGCAGATCGGAGAACTCGGTCGCCTTGTCCACGCCGTTCACGCTGACGGTGTTGTTGCCGCCGTCGATGGCGAACTCCATGCGCCAGTAGTTGTGGTGCCAGTGCGTGACGTTGTTGAACGTGCCGTTGCGGTTGCCGAAGCCGAACGAGGGCTGGATGCGCCCGTCGCTCCAGAACGTCCAGCGCGAGGCGTACATGTACCAGTCGGCGCGGTACTGCGTGGTGAGCACGACGTGGTCGCCGTTGTCCTCGATCGCGAACGGCGCGTCGCAGGTCGCGGTCGCGTTCGGATAGCCGGGCATCGAGAACGGGCAGATGCCGTACGAGGCGGTCGGGTCGTGCGAGCGGTCGCACGAGGCGGTCGCCTGCGGCGGGTCGATCGAGACGCCGAGCTTGTTCTGCACGGCGCGGTCGGCCAGGAGCGGCGAGGGCTCGTTCTTCCAGTCGCGGTAGCAGTCGCCGCCGTCGCCGTCCTTGTACTCGGCGAACAGCATCGGCGCGTGCGCGCGCACGAACACCAGGTGTCCCTTGAAGTAGACCTTGCGCAGTTCCATGCCCGAACCGATGCCGCCCACGCTCTGGTCGGGCGGCAGCCAGCACATCTCCCAGATCGGGTTCGTCGCCGGCCAGCTGAGCTTGGTCTCCGGGCTCGTGCAGGTGGGCGAATCGGCATGGGCGAGGCCCCAGCCGCCGAGCAGCAACAGCAGCAGCGATGCGAGCTTGCGTGGACGCATGATCTACTCCCCGTGGATTTTGCCGACAGGCTCCCCTTCGGCAGGCTGATAGAACGGATACACGACGCGGTCGGTCTGCAGGTCGACGATCGCGTGCGCGACGGCGGTGTCGCCGTCGTCGGCCGCGGCGATCGCGTGGATGCAGCGCGAGCCGCGCCCGCAGTACGGATCGTCGCGCTTCTGGTAGGCGAAGCCGCCGGCCCAGATCACCACGCCGGGCCGGTCGACGATCGGCTTGAGCGCCGGCTGGCCACGCATCAGCGCGCGCACGCGCTCGCGCTCGGCCTCGGTCAGCGGGAACTCCGCGCCGTTGAGCCGCTGCGTCTTCAGCAGCGTGCCGTTCGCGTCGAACGTCTTGCGCAGCGCGGTCGCCTGGTCGTAGTCCCAGCCGTACTCGACCTCGTAGCGCCGCTCCTTGCCGCCGGCCAGCGAGAAGTCGCCGTGGCGGCGCGCCACGACGTAGCCGTGCAGGCGGCCGGCCGCGGGCACGTCGCTCGGCACGACGCCGGACGCGGCGGCGCCGCGCTTCGCCGCCGGCGCCGCGCAGCCGGCGGCGAGCAGCGCGGCGGCGAGGACGAGAGCGAGGGCGGATTTCGTCGCGAGGGTCATCATCGGGCTCCGTTGGCGGTGGCGCTGGCCGTGGCGACGGCGACCGGCGGCGACTTGCCGTAGCCGGGCTGCAGCGGGTCGTCGGCGGCGTTGTTCCAGAGCTGGAACATGAACTCGCCGCGCGAGCGGTCCTGCGGGCCGACCGAGAACGGCCGCCCGGGCCCGCCGCTGCACATCGCGTTCTCCGCCGGCGTCGCGCTGGCGAGCGCCTCGTCGCGCAGGAACTCGATGTAGTCGCGGCTGGCGGTCTGGTAGTACAGCGTCGCGGTCGCGGTGAACGGCGGCTTGGCCGGCTCGGCCAGCGCGAAGCGGTAGTCGACGCGGTCGACGTTGACCAGCACGCCCGAGCCCGGCGAGGTCTGCGCGTACGCCGCGCCGACCGGCGCCACCTCGTCGCCGGCGGGATCGTCCGCCGCCTTCGGCCGGAAGCCGAGCGGCGGGATGCGGTTGTCCTTGGCCACGCAGTCGTTCAGCACGAAATGGAACTGCTTGCGGCCGCCTTCGTCGATCCGGCAGCGCTGCGTCGCCGCGTCCCAGATGCCCTGCTGCACCTCGTAGACGCGCGCCTGCGCGTCCTCGGTCAGCACCGCGCCGGCGGCGTCGTAGGCGCCGCTTTCGGCGACCAGCCGGTCCTGCGCGTCACGCACCTGCACGTTGATCCACATGCGCCGGCCTTCCGCATAGCCGGTCGGCAGCTTGTGGCCGGACAGGTTGGTCACCTCCACGCGCAGGTCGAGCGTGGCCGGCTCGCCCGCCGCGGGCGGCGCATAGCCGGTCACCGTCGCCGCGAGCGCGGCGCTGGACTGGAGCATCGCCTGCGCGGCGGCGATCGCGCGGTCGTAGTCGCCCGGCCTGCCGCTGCCGAGCGTCGCGGCGTACTCGCCCTTGATGATCGCCGGCACCCAGGTGTTGGCGCCGGCGAACTCGTGCACCGGCAGGTTGCCGGTGCGCGATCCGGCGGGATTCTGCAGGCAGGCCCGCGCGTTGGCGTCGGCGGAGCTCGGCATGTGGCAGCCCTGGCAGGTGCGCTCGCGCGCGACCGCGGGCGTGCCGCGCGGCGCGTCGCCGAAGCCGTCGCGCAGGATCGCCTCGGCGAACAGGCTGCGCGTCCACTCCGTGTACGTGCGCTCGATCGGGAACGGCCGTCCGCTGTCGCTGCCGTCGGCGCGGATCAGCGTCTTCAGCGGCCCCTCGTCGGTGTCCGGCGAGGTCACGTCGTGGCAGCTGCCGCACAGCGCGGACTGCCGGTGATAGTCCGAGTAGACGTGGCCGTGCGGCGGCTCGAGCGGATCGCCCTTTTCGTAGCGGTACGGCCCGCGCCGGCACGGACCGCCGTACACGTCGCCGTTGGGGTTGGTGCAGTTGGCCTCGTCGTCGACCCAGGCATTGGCGTTGCCGATCAGGCCCGGCTGTCCCTGCGGGCCGCCCGGCATCAGCCGGTGGCAGAAGTGGCAGTCGACGCCGATGTAGTCGTTCGACTTGCCTTCGCGCGCGGCCGGCGTGCCGAGCAGCCGGCAGCCCTTCTCGCCGTCCGCGGCGATGCCGCCCGACGCGGTCTTGACGACGTTGCCGCCGAGCCAGCCGCGCGGCGTGTGGCAGCGCAGGCAGTAGTCGCCGACGCCGGGCTTGCCGATGGACGCGGCGTCCTGGTTGGCGACGTCGAGCGCGGCCCAGAACAGCGGGTCGCGCGTGGCGTTGGCCATCATCGAGCCGGACCAGCTCGAGTGCGGCATGAACGGCAGCGTCGTGGCGTTGTTGCCGCGGTGGCAGGCCGAGCAGGCGCTGGGGTCCTCCAGCGCGGAGGCAAGGCCCGGCTGCGTGCCGTGCGGCGTGAAGTCGAGCGCGGCGGCGGCGAACGAGACGCCGAGCGCGACGCAGGCGATCAACGCGCGGATGCGCCCGCGGCTCGCGAACCGGTACGACGATGGCATGAACGGAAATCGCCTCCCCGAATCTGACGATGGCCTCGTCCGAACGCGAACCGTCCGCCCGCGCCCCCCGCGCGGACGGACGGGATGCCCGAGATCAGCGCGCCTTCGAGGCGGCCGGACCCGGCACCAGCGTCGCGACGTCGTAGGCCGCCGGCGCTCCGGCCTGCGCGACGTGCAGGCTCGCGTTGCCGTTGACCGGGGCCGACGTCGCTATGAACGAAAAGGAGTACAGCGTACCCCAGTCCAGCGTCGGCAACGACGGCGGCATCGGGTAGGCGCTGCTGACGACGCCCGGGATGCTCGGATCGTTGCTCCAGGTCACGCGGCCGTCCTTGACCTGCGCGCGCCAGGTCACGTTCGGGTTCGCGTCGCCCGTGTCGGCGGCCGGGCCGAGCACCTGCACGCCGGCCGGCATCGGCACGCTGAAGCGGTCGAAGCCGCGGTTGCTGACCACGTGCAGGTGGCCCGGCTCGGCGCCCTCGGTGACCTCGCGGGCGAAGTCGAAGTTCATGACCGCGTAGTCGTAGCGCCAGCGGCCGCCGTCGAGCGCGGTGACCTTGACCGCCACCTTGGCGTGCCCTTCCTTGGCCGCGAGCTCGGTGTTCTTCGCGTTCGCTGGCGGGTTGGCCGGATCGACCCAGCGGTCGATCGCGCCGCCGAGCTTGTAGCCGCTCGCGCCGCTCATCGTCCAGGCCGAGCCGGACTTGCGCGGATTGACGTTGAGCGTGGCCATCGAGTTGTAGATGTTGACGTCGTCGCGCGCGATGTACCACGACTCGAACAGGTACGTGGCGCCGGGACGGGCGTCGCCCATCTGCGACTCGCTGACCAGCATGCGGTCGTCCCAGTCGCCGTTGCCGTTGTCGTAGTGGTCGCCCGAGCCGGTGCAGTTCGGATCCCACTTCGAGCCGCAGCGGCCCCACAGGCCCTTGGCCGGCACGATCTCCGAGCGCGGGCCGATGTCGTAGCTGGCGTCGTTGTTGCCGGTGCTGTAGGTGTCGCTGCAGCCGCGGCCGAGCTTGTGCGAGTCGTAGCAGCTGTCCAGGCAGCCGCCGTTCGTCGTCAGCCAGGCGTGCTTCACGCCGGAGCGGCCGATCTGGCTGATGTGGCCGTTCGCGTCGACGCGGTAGAGGTTCCAGATCAGGAACGGGTGCTGGTCGTTGTTGTACGGCGGCACGTTGCCGCTGAACATCGTGTTCCAGGCCACGTTCGCCGTGTACAGCGCCTGGCTCTTGCCGAGCGGATCGCCGGCGATCGTCGTCTCCACGGTACCGTCGTTGACGTTGTTCTTGAGCGTGGAGGACGGCGCGAACATGACCTTGCCGTTGGTCGAGGTCGACGAGCAGCCCTGGCAGCGCATGTACTGCGGCGAGACGCTCTGCATGAACAGGTCGGCCTGGTACTTGGCGCCGGCCACGCCGGGCACGTCCACGCCGGGCCACGGATACGGCGAGCACGAGCGGTTCGGCGCCTCGTCGCCGCCCTGCACGAACACCTCGCTGTCGACCACGACGTCGGCGACCGCGTAGCCGGCGATGTCGGCATGTCCGATGCGGGCGGCCAGCGCCGGCGCGATGCGCAGGTCCGCGGCCTTGATCGCCAGGCGCGTGTCGCCGCGCTCCAGCTCGAACATCAGGTGGTCGATGTAGAACCAGGCCTTGCCGTCGGCGCCGAGCACGTCGAGCACGCGCGGATCGCCGTCGCGCACGCGCAGCGAGAAGTTGCGCAGGTCGATGCGGCTGCCGTCGGCCAGCTGGATCTGGAAGCCGCCGCGGCTCTGCAGCGTGCCGCCGGTGAAGCTGCGCAGCGCGCCGTTGGCGACGCGGAACGCCAGTCCTCCGCCCTGGCGCAGCTCGAACCATTCGTGCGGCCGCGCGTCCGGCGCCGGACGGCGCCCCTCGACGGCCTGCACGGCGATGCCGTAGTCGGCGAGCAGCGCGCGGTTCCAGCGCACGCCGACGCTGCCGCCCCATGCGGACCAGTCCTGGACCTGCGCCGCCTGCTCGGCGCGCTGTGCCGCGTCGATGACGCCTGCCGAAGCCGTGACGCACGCGAGCGCCAGGCCGATACCCAATGCCAGTCGTTTCATTGCTTCACCCCAGTGGTTGGACGATCAGCCGGCCCGGCGCCCGGAGAAGGGGCGTCCTGGCGATCGTTGCGGGGCGGCGGCCGGGTCCTCGGAGTCTCGAGCGGCTCCGTTCACCCTGCCGCCGGGGCGTCCGCAAGGCGCCGGGCAGGCAGTCGTTCGACCCTAGCACGCCCCACCGCGCGCCGCACGTTGCAGAGCACGATCGCCGGCGCGCCGAGGTCAGGAACCGGTCGTCGCGGACGCCACCTGCATCAGCTCCGGCGGCGACTTGCCGTAGCCGGCCGGCGGCGCGGTGCCGTCGAAGCCGTCGGCGAAGATGCGCTCGGTCGCCGACGGCCGGCTCCACAGCTCGTAGAGGTACTGCCCGCGCGTGCGCTCCTGCGGCCCGACGACGAACGGCCGGTTCGGGCCGCCGCTGCACATCGCGTTCTCGCCCTGCGTGCCGTTGCGCACCGCCTCGTCGCGCAGGAACTCGATGTATTCCTTGCTCGAGGTCTGGTAGTAGAGCCGCGCGGTCGCGGTCAGCGGCCCCGGCGTGCCGGCCGGCACCGGCACGGCGTAGTCGACCGTGTCGTAGTTGACCAGGATGCCCGATCCCGGCGCGGTCTGCGCGTACGTCGCGCCGACGGGACGCGTGTCGTAGCCGTTCGGGTCGGCGGCGGTGGCCGGCCTGAAGCCGAGCGGCGGAATGCGGTTGTCCTTGGCGACGCAGTCGTTCAGCGCGAAGTGGAACATCGGCTGGCCGCTGCCGTCGACGACGTCGCAGGCGCCGCTGCCGTTGTGGTTCCAGATGCCCTGCAGCGCCTCGTAGACGCGCGCCTGCGCGTCGACCGTCAGCACGCCGCTGGCCGGATCGTAGGCCGCGCTCTCGAAGACGAGCCGGCCGGTCGCGTCCTTCACCTGCAGGTTCAGCCACATGCGGCGGCCTTCGGCGTAGCCGGTCGGCAGCTTGTGGCCGCTGAGGTTGGTCACCTTGACGCGCACCTGCAGCGAGCCGGCGCCGCTGCCGGGCGGCGTGTAGCCCGCGATCGTCGTCTCGACCGCGGCCGCCTGGGCGAGCGTCTCGCGCGCCCAGGCGACGGTCTGGTCGAACGCGTCCTGGCGGCCGACGCCGCCGAACGCGCCGGGAATCGACGAGGTGTCGCTGTACTCGCCCTTGAGGATGCCGGGTACCCAGGTATTGCCGCCGGTGAACGCGTGCACCGGCAGGTTGCCGCTGCGGTTCGGGTAGCCGGGCACGTTGCACGCGGTCGCGTCCGGATCCTCGCTGTCCTTCATGTGGCAGGACTGGCAGGTAGCGGCCACGGGACTGGACGGCACGGCGTAGTCGCTCTGCAGCCACTCCGAATACGTGCGCTCGATCGGGAACGGCCGCCCGCTGTCGGTGCCGTCGGCGAGCTTGAGCGTCTTGAGCGGCCCCTGGTCCGTGTCCGGCGTGGTCACGTCGTGGCACAGGCCGCACAGGCGGCTCTCGGTGTGGTACTCGGAATATTTCCAGGCGTGCGGCGGCGGCGAGCCGACCGCGTAGTCGTACGGGCCGCGCCGGCACACCGAGCCGTCGCCTTCGCTGCAGGCCTCGTCGTCGACCCAGGCGTTGGCGTTGCCGATCATCGCCGCCGCGCCGCCGGGCCCGCTGTCGGTGAGGCGATGGCAGTAGTGGCACGGCAGGCCGCTGTAGTCGTTGTCGAGCGTGTCCTCCCAGTCGTAGCTGCCGGTCAGCAGGCAGCCGGCCGCGCCGAGCGTCACGTCGTTGGCCGTGCCGCCGGTCTTGACGACGTGCCCGCGGTACCAGCCGCGCGAGCTGTGGCAGCGCAGGCAGTAGTCGCCGACGCCGGGGACGTCCTTGTTGGCGACGTCCAGCGCGGCGAAGAACACCGGATCGCGCGTCGCGTTCGCCATCATGCTGCCGGACCAGGTCGGGAACGGGCGGAAGTCCTTGCCGATGCTGCCGCTGGCGCCGTGGCAGCCGGCGCAGTCGTTGGTCGGGTCGAGGTCGTAGAACAGGCCCGGCTGCGTGCCGTGCGGCGTGAAGTCGACGGCCGCGCCGCCGGCGGCGAGCTGGTGCGCCACGCCGAGCCAGTTGTCGGCGGCGGCCGCGAGCGCCGCGGCCGGCAGCGCGGCGAGCACGCCGAGGAGAAAGCGGAGGACGGCGGTCGGTCGCGACGGAAGCATGGCGGTCACTCGGTCTGGCGGTCGGAAGCGCGCCGGCCAGGACCGGGCAGCGCGAGCTGGTACGGCCGCTCCGCCTCGACGGCCGTCGCCGCACCGACCAGGGTGACGGGCCGGTCGGCTGCCGGCGCCGCGTCCGTGACGAACTCGAAGTGGTAGAGCATGCCCCAGTCGAGTGTATTGCCGCCGGATGGAGCCGTCCACGTCACCGCGCCGCGGTCGACCGCGCCCACCCAGTCGTTGCCCGCGTCGTCGTCCGCATCGTCGAAGCGCAGCGCCTCGGCGCGCGCGCCGGCCGGCAGGGCCACGGCGAAGCGATGGAAGCCGTGGTTGGACAGGAGCCGCAGGTCGGGCTCCTTCGGGTGCGCCGGATCGACGCGCACGTGCGCGTAGTCGAAGTTCATCACGGCGTACTGGTAGCGCCAGCGGCCGTCGCCGAGCGGCGCCGCGCGCACGGCGACGCGCGCGCGGCCGAGCGGCGTGGCGAGCTCGCGGTTGGCCGCGTGCGCCGGCGGATCGTCCGGGTCGACCCAGCGGTTGACCACCGGCCCCACGAAGAAATCGCGGTCGGGCGCGCCTGCATCGACCAGGCCGACCGACCAGTTCGCGCCGTGCTTGCGCGCCTGGATGCGCCGGTGCCCCATGGTGTTGTAGACGTTCGCGTCGTCGCGCACGAGGTACCAGTACTCGAAGTAGTACGCCGCGCCGTCGGCGAGCGGCGGCAGCAGGTCGCGCTCGACCACCTGCATGCGGTACTGGTAGAGGTCCTTGGCGCCGCTGCCCGGGTCCATGCGGCCGTCGCAATCGGCGTCCCAGACCGAGCCGCAGCGCGCCCAGCGCACGCCGTAGGGAACGATCTCCGAGCGCGGCGCGAGGTTCTGCTCCTCGGTGCCGCCGCCGTTGTCGTTGCTGCTGAACGAGTAGATGTCCTCGCAGCCGGGCCAGAACACGTTGCCGGCGACGCAGCCGCAGTTCTTGTTGATCGAGTAGAACGCGTGCTTCACGCCGGACGCGCCGATCTGCCGGATGCGTCCGTCGCGGTCGATGCGGTACAGGTTCCAGATCAGGAACGGATGCTGGTCGTTGCCGTACGGCGGATGGTCGCCGCTGAAGTGCCCGTACCACGGCACCGCGGTCTGCCCAACGTTGCGCAGGCTCGCGTCGGCGCCGATGACCAGCCGGCCGTCGGTGCTGTCCTCCGTGCAGGCGCCGCCGGCCGGCAGCGGCGGCCGGCCGCAGCGCGGCGCGTAGACCGAATCCCAGAAGCCGCTCAGGTTCGAGCTGAACACCTCGATGTCGGTCACGCGTCCGGGGCCGGGCCACGGCGCGCGGCAGGCGGCGCCCGCGGCGGCCTGCGCCTGCGGCGCACCGGCGCGCACGAAGGCATGGAACTCGAGGTTGCCGATCGCCCGGCCGGCCAGGGCCGGCTGGCCGAGCGCCTGGGCGAAGCGCGGCGCCAGGCGCAGGTTCATGTGGCGCATCGCGAACGTCGCCGGCGCCTCCTCGGCGAAGCCGTAATGCGCGTGGTCCGCGCTCAGCCAGATCGTGCCGTCGCCGCCGGACACGACCAGGTCGAAGCGCGCGCCGCCGGCACCGCGCAGGACGAAGCCGCGCAGGTCCGCCCGTCCGCCCGGATACTCGAGGACGAAGCCGCCGGCGAAGCGCAGCGCGCCCTCGCCGAGGCCGCGCGGCTGCGCGCCGTCGCGCAGCACGTCCAGGCCCTCGTCGTCGCGCGCGGCGAAGCGGCTGACGTCGTAGCGCACGCCCGGCGCGCCCGGCGTGCGCGCGAGCGCCTGCTCCACCGCGGCGATGCGCAGGCCGAGCGCGGCGAGCGCATCCGGATTGAACGCCACCTCGGCCTCGCCGCCGGAGATGCGCAGCGGCGCGGCAGGCGGCCCGGGCGGCGGCGCGGCGGCGCACGCGCACGTCGCGAACAAGCCCGCCAGCCACGCCGCCCAGCTTCTGCGCATCCGTCCTTACCTCCCGGTCCCGCGTCCGGCCGACGCGGAAATGCCGAAGTGTGCCACGCGCACGGCCAGCCCGAACGCGCCGGCTGCGCCGCGCTGGCAAAGGCGGGGAGTTCCGCGCTAGCGTGCACGGATGACCTCGCCGCCGACCGCTTCCACGCCCGCCCTCGCCGCGCACATCGCCGACCTCATCGCCGCCGGCCATGCCGAGCGCGCCGCCGCCGAAGCCGCGGCGGCGCGCACGCGCCTTCCGCACGAGGCGGAGCTCGCGCGCCTGCACGCCATCGCGCTGCTGCATCTGGGCCGCGCCGCCGAGGCGCACGCGGCGCTGCTCGAGGCGCAGGCGCTCGCGCCGCGCTCGATCGAGGTGCTGTGCAATCTCGGCAGCGCCCTGCTCGCGCTCGGCGATGCGCCGGGCGCGGTCGCCGCGCTCGAGCGCGCGTACGCGCTGGCGCCGGCGCATCCGGCCGTGCTCAACGGCCTGGGCAACGCGCATCGCGCCAACGGCGATCCGGACGCCGCCGCCCGGGCCTATGCGCAGGCGACGCGCGCGGCGCCGGGCTACGTCGGCGCCTGGTTCAACCGCGCCGCGGCCGAGCTCGCGCTGGGCCGCGAGGCCGATGCCGAACGCGACGTGCGGCATGCGCTGGCGCTGGCGCCCGGCCATCCCGAAGGCCTGCTGCTGCTCGGCCACGTGCTCGCCGCGCAGCGCCGCCACGAGGAGGCCGAACGCGCCTATGCCGCCGGCGCGCGCGCCGCGCCGCAGGATGCGCGCTTTCCGTATCAGTGCGGCCTGATGGCGGAAGAGCTCAGGCGCCCCGGCGCGGCGGCCGCCGCGCACGCGCATGCGCTCGCGCTCGATCCCGGGCTGCACCACGCGCTCGGCCAGCTCGTGTTCCTGCGCCGCCAGCTGTGCGACTGGCGCGATCTCGACGCGTTGTCGGCCCGCCTGCGCGCGCGCGTCGCCGAAGGCGCGCCGGGCATCGCGCCGTTCGGCTTCCTGGCCGAGCCGGCCAGCGCCGCGGAGCAGCTCCTGTGCGCGCGCACCTGCGCGGCCGGCATCGAGGCGCGCGCGGCGCCGCTGCGCGCGCGGCGGCCGTTCGCGCATGCGCGCCCGGCGCCGCACGCGCCGGTCGAGGTCGGCTTCGTGTCGAACGGCTTCGGCAGCCATCCGACCGGCCTGCTGACCGTCGCGCTGTTCGAGGCGCTGCGCGCCGACGGCCGCCTGCGCACGCAGCTCTTCTCCACCATCGGCGACGACGGCAGCCCGATCGCGGCGCGCCTGCGCGCCGCCGCCGGCGCCTGGCACGACGTCGCCGGGCTCGCGCCGCTGCCGCTCGCCGAACGCATCCACGCCGCCGGCGTCGAGGTGCTCGTCGACCTGCGCGGCTACGGCGGCGGCAGCGTCGCCGACATGCTGGCGCTCCGGCCCGCGCCGCTGCAGGTCGGCTGGCTGGCGTATCCGGGCACCTCGGGCGCGCCGTGGCTCGACGCGGTGATCGCCGATCCGGTCGTGCTGCCGGAAGCCCTGCGCGCGCATTTCTCCGAGGAGGTGCTGCATCTGCCGCGCTGCTTCCAGCCCTCGGACCCGACCCGCGCCGTCGCCGAGCCGCCGCCGCGCGCGGCCTGCGGCCTGCCGGAGAGCGGCGTCGTCTACGTCTGCTTCAACAACAGCTACAAGATCAATCCGCCGAGCTTCGAGCGCATGCTCGCCGTGCTGCGCGCCGTGCCCGGCTCGGTGCTGTGGCTGCTGTCCGGACCCGAGGACGCCGACCGGCGCCTGCAGGCCGAGGCGGCGCGCCGCGGCGTCGACGCCGCGCGCCTGGTGTTCATGGCCAAGCTGCCGCATGCGGACTACCTGGCGCGCTACCGGCACGCGGACCTGTTCCTGGACAGCGCGCCGTACGGCGCGCACACGACCGCCTCGGACGCGCTCTGGGCCGGCTGCCCGGTGCTCACCGTGCCGGGCGGCACGTTCGCCTCGCGCGTCGCGGCCAGCCTCAACCACCATCTCGGCCTGCCGCAGATGAACGCGGCCGACGACACGGCCTTCGTCGAGACCGCCGTGCGGCTCGGCCGCGACGCGACGGCGCGCGCGGCGCTGCGCGCCGAGCTCGCCGAGCGCCGCGAGCGCAGCGGCCTGTTCGACATGCAGGGTTTCGCAGCCGATTTCGCCGCGCTGCTCGCCGGCTTCGCGCGGCGCCGGCGCGAGCGTCTCGCGCCGGCGGACGCCGGGCGCTAGGCAGCGCGGACGCGGAGCGCTACGCTCGGCGCATGACCGCGCAAACCGATTTCGTGCCGCTGGACCTGTGCGTGCTGACCGTCTCGGACACGCGCACGCCGGCCGACGACACCTCGGGCGACTATCTCGCCCTGTCGATCGGCCAGGCCGGGCACCGCCTGCGCGAGAAGCGCATCGTCAAGGACGACCGCTACCGCATCCGCGCCCAGGTCGCGCAGTGGATCGCCGACGAGGCGGTGCACGGCATCCTCGTCACCGGCGGCACCGGCTTCACCGGCCGCGACACGACGCCCGAGGCGATCCGGCCGCTGCTCGACAAGGAGATGCCGGGCTTCGGCGAGCTGTTCCGCCTGCTCAGCTACGAGGAAATCGGCACGTCGACGATGCAGTCGCGCGCGTTCGCCGGCCTGTCCAACGACACGTTCGTGTTCTGCCTGCCCGGTTCGACCTCGGCCTGCCGCCTGGCCTGGGAGAAGCTGATCCGCGCGCAGCTCGACGCGACCACGCGGCCCTGCAACCTCGCCGATCTGCGGCCGCGGCTGAAGGAAACCTGACGCCGGCGGAGGCGCGATGAAGCCGCTCAAGAAGAAGAAATACGAGAAATCGCTGGAGGATCTCTACGAGGACCTGCTCGACCTGCAGCGCTGGATCATCGCCAGCGGGCAGCGCGTCGTCCTGATCTTCGAAGGCCGCGACGCGGCCGGCAAGGGCGGCGTCATCAAGGCGATCAGCGCGCCGCTCAATTCGCGCTACACGCGCATCGTCGCCCTGCCCAAGCCGAACGAGCGCGAGGCGACGCAATGGTACTTCCAGCGCTACGTCGATCACCTGCCCGCCGCCGGCGAGCTCGTGCTGTTCGACCGCAGCTGGTACAACCGCGCCGGCGTCGAGCACGTGATGGGCTTCTGCAGCGACGCGCAGTATCGGGCGTTCCTGCGCGACTGCCCGGTGTTCGAGAAGCTCATCACCGGCGACGGCATCATCCTGCTGAAGTACTGGCTGGCGGTCGACCAGGAAGAGCAGGAGCAGCGGTTCGAGGAACGCGCCACCAATCCGCTCAAGCGCTGGAAGATCTCGCCGGTCGACCTCAAGGCGCGCGACCAGTACGCCGCCTACGGGCGCGCGCGCGACGCGATGCTCGAGGCCACGCACACCGAATGGGCGCCGTGGTTCGTGGCGAACTTCAACGACCAGAAGCGCGGCCGGCTCGACGTGATCTCGCACCTGCTGTCGCGCCTGCCCGCGCGCGTGCCGCCGGACAAGCCGCTGAAGCTGCCGAAGCTCAAGGCGCCGCCGGGCCGCGAGAAGCTGCGCGACCCGAGCCTGTGGATCCCGCGGCGCAGCTAGCGCCTTCCCTACTCCCGTTTGCGGGAGAAGGGGCTCCGAAGAAGCGGATCAGGGGCTGCGGTCGTCTCGCTTGTCCTTCCCGCTCGATGCTCCCGCGCCCGCCCGGGCAGGCGCGGGCCTGCGCTTACGGACGGCGCGCGAGCTCCGGGTTCTCCTTGGAGACCGGCATCAGGTCGGTCTTGGAGACGCCCAGCCAGTACAGGATCGGATTGGCGAAGAAGATCGACGACAGCGTGCCGATGACGATGCCGACCAGCATCGTCAGGCCGAAGCCGTGCACGGCCGGGCCGCCGAAGAAGTACAGCGCGAACATCGCCAGCGCCGTGGTCAGCGAGGTCATGATCGTGCGCGACAGCGTCTGGTTGACCGCCTTGTTGAGGATCGCGTACGGCTCGGCCTTGCGCGTCAGGCGGAACAGCTCGCGCACGCGGTCGAACACGACGACCTTGTCGTTGATCGAGTAGCCGATGACCGCGAGCAGCGCGGCGAGCACGGTCAGGTCGAACTCCATGTGCGTGGCGGCGAAGAAGCCGAGCGTCAGGATCGTGTCGTGGATCTCGCTGGCGATCGCGGCGATGGCGAAGCGCTTCTCGAAGCGGACGCCGATGTAGATCATGATGCCGATCATGACGAACACCGCGGCGACGAAGCCGTCGTTGCGCAGCTCGGCGCCGACCTGCGGGCCGACGAAGTCGTGGCGCTTCATCGCCGCGTCGGGCCGCTGCGCCTTCAGCGCCGCGAGCACGTCGCCGGCGACCTTGTCGGCGTTCTTCTGCTCGGCGTCCGGCTGCAGGCGGATCGACACGTCGCGCGTGCCGCCCAGACTCTGCACCTGCGCGTTGTGGAAACCGCCGGCCTCGAGCGCGGAGCGCACCTGGTCGATCTCCACCGATTCGGCGTAGGTGGCCTCGACGAGCACGCCGCCGGTGAAGTCCAGCGCGTAGTTCAGGCCACGCGTCGCCAGCAGGCCGATCGAGACCAGCATCAGCACGATCGAGATCGCGATGCTGACCTTGCGGCCGCCGAGGAAGTCGATGTTGCTGTTGGATTTGAACAGTTCCATGGGTCGTATCCGTCAGGCCGTGGCGTTGCGCAGGTACCCGCTGCCGATCGACAGCCCCTTGAGCTTCTTCTTGCGGCCGTGCACGAGGTTCGTGATCGCGTGCGTCACCGTGACCGAGGTGAACATCGAGGTCAGGATGCCGATGAACAGCGTCACGCCGAAGCCGCGGATCGCGCCGGAGCCCAGCGTCATCAGCGCGAGCGCGGCGAGCAGGTGCGTCACGTTCGCGTCGAGAATCGTCGCCCAGGCCTTGTCGTAGCCGGCGCGGATCGAGGCGAGCGGCGTCGAGCCGTTGCGCAGCTCCTCGCGGATGCGCTCGCAGATCAGCACGTTCGCGTCGATGGCCATGCCGAGCGTCAGCACGATGCCGGCGATGCCGGGCATCGTCAGCGTCACGCCGATCGCGCTCATGACCGCCAGCAGCAGCACCAGGTTGAAGAACAGCGCGACGTCGGCGATCAGGCCGAACAGCCAGTAGTAGAACGCCATGAACACGAGCACGGCGCCGAGGCCGAGCAGCACGGCCATGATGCCCTTCTCGATGTTGTCCTTGCCCATGCTCGGGCCGATCACGCGCTCCTCGACGATGTCGACCGGCGCGGCCAGCGAGCCGGAGCGCAGCATCAGCGCGAGGTCCGACGCCTCCTTGTTGCTGCCCAGGCCCGTGGTGTTGAAGCGGTTGGAGAACACGCCGCGGATCGTGGCGACGCTGATGACCTCCTCGGTCACCTTCGTGCTGCGCACTTCCTTGCCGTCGACGATCTTCGTCTCCGGCGTGCGCTCGATGTAGACCACCGCCATCGGCTTGCCGACGTTCTGCGTGGTGAAGTCGAGCATCTTCTTGCCGCCGGTCGCGTTCAGCGTGACGTTCACCGACGGCGTGCCGCTCTGCGGATCGGGCGCGCTCGAGGCGTCGACCATCTCGTCGCCGCTGACGATGACCTTCTTCTTCAGCAGGATCGGCTGCGGCGGGCCGCCGGTGCCGGTGTCGCGGCGGTAGTAGAGCTTGCTGTCCGGCGGCACGGCGCCGCCGCGCGCGGCTTCGAGCGCGTTCCCGCTCTCGTCGACCGCGTGGTACTCCAGCGTCGCCGTCGCGCCGAGGATCTTCTTGGCCTCGGCCGTGTCCTGCACGCCCGGCAGCTCGACCGCGATGCGCGAGTCGCCCTGCTGCTGGATCAGCGGCTCGGCGACGCCGAGCGCGTTGATGCGGTTGCTCAGCGTGGCCACGTTCTGGCGGATCGTGTTCTGCGCGATCTCGCGGATCTTCTCCGGCTTGACGCTGGCGTTCAGCGTGTAGGCCTCGCCGACCTGGCCGCCGCTGGAGACCGACACGTCGGGCACCTTGAGCTGGATCGTCGACAGCGCCGCGTCGCGGTCCTCGGCGCTGCGCAGCTGCACCACCAGTCCCTGCGGGCCGCGGCCGACGGACTGGTAGCGGATGTTCTTGTCGCGCAGCGCCGCGCGGATGTCGTCGGCATAGCGCTGCAGCTGCTTCTCGAGCACTTCCTTGTCGTCCACCTCCATCAGGAAGTGCACGCCGCCCTGCAGGTCCAGGCCCTTGGGCATCTCGCGCGCGCCGATCGCCCGCATCCAGCCCGGCACGGTCGAGGCGAGGTTCAGCGCCACCGTGTAGCGTTCGCCGAGCGCGGTCTTCAGCGCTTCCTGCGCCTTGGCCTGCCCGCCGACGTCGCCGATCGGCAGCCGCACGAGCAGATGGCCGTTGCCGACCTCGATGGACTGGAAGCCGATCTTCTGCTTCTCCAGCTCGCCCTGCACCTGCTCCTTGAGGGCCTGGTCGACCGCCGCGCCGCGGTTGGCGGTGACCTGCACGGCCGGCTGCTGGACGAACAGGTTCGGCACGCCGTACAGCACGCCCAGCAGCAGCACCACGACGACGATCGCGTATTTCCAGCGGGGAAAATCGTTCATCTCGGAATCCGATAGACAGCGGCGGCGACCCGGCCGGCAGGCGGCCGGGGCTCGAGGCCCGGGAAGGGAATCAGGAAGACTTCAGCGTGCCCTTCGGCAGCACCGCGCTGATCGCCTGCTTCTGCAGCTTGACGGTGACGTTCGGCGCCACCTCCAGCGTCACGAACTGGTCGGCGATCTCGTCGATGCGCCCGAGCAGGCCGCCGTTGGTCAGCACCTCGTCGCCCTTGTTCAGGGCGGCGATCATGTTGCGCTGCTCCTTCGCGCGCTTCATCTGCGGGCGGATCAGCATGAAGTAGAACACGCCGAACAGGATGATCAGCGGCAGGAACGAGACCAGCGGGTTCGGCGCCGCGCCGGCACCGCCGGCCGCCTGGGCGTAGGCATTGGAAATCAGGAAATCCATGGATGCTCCGGCGAAATCGGGCCGAGGCGCGCAAGCCTGGGCCGTGGGAAAAGGCCGCCGATTATGCCATGGCGCCCCGGCAGGCGCACCGGCGCCCGAACGGCCGATCCGGCGCCCCGGAACGGCCGCCCCGACACCCCGGCCGCGGCGCCGGCGCCGGCTAGCCGGCCTCGCGCATCGCGTAGAACGCGGCGACGAAGTCCTCCAGCGCGCCGGCCGCGATCGCCGCGCGCAGGCCGGCCATGAGTTCCTGGTAGTAGTACAGGTTGTGGATCGTCGCCAGCTGCGGCCCGAGCATCTCGCCGCAGCGGTCGAGGTGGCGCAGGTAGGCGCGGCTGAAGCCGGAACGGCAGGTGTAGCAGCCGCAGGCCTCGTCCAGCGGCCGCGTGTCGCGCTCGTACTTCGCGTTGCGGATGCGCAGCGTGCCGTGCCGCGTGAACAGGTGCGCGTTGCGCGCGTTGCGCGTCGGCATCACGCAGTCGAACATGTCGATGCCGCGGCGCACGGCCTCGACGATGTCCTCCGGCCGGCCGACGCCCATCAGGTAGCGCGGCCTGTCCCTGGGCAGCAGCGGCTCGACGCCTTCGAGCGTGGCGTTGCGCTCGTGCTCCGGCTCGCCGACGGCGAGGCCGCCCACCGCGTAGCCGTCGAAGCCGATCGCGACCAGGGCCTCGGCCGAGCGCCGGCGCAGCCCCGGATGCACCCCGCCCTGCACGATGCCGAACAGCGCGTTCGGGTTGCCCAGCTCGTCGAACGCGCGGCGCGAGCGCTCGGCCCAGCGCAGGCTGAGCTCCATCGAATCGCGCGCCTGCCGCTCGGTGGCCGGATACGGCGTGCATTCGTCGAAGATCATCGCGACGTCCGAATCGAGCACGCGCTGGATGCGCATCGACTCTTCCGGCGACAGGAACACCTTCGAGCCGTCCACCGGCGAGGCGAACGCCACGCCTGCCTCGGTGATCTTGCGCTTGTGCGCCAGGCTGAACACCTGGAAGCCGCCCGAGTCGGTCAGGATCGGCCTGCTCCAGCCGATGAAGCGATGCAGGCCGCCGAAGTCCCCGATGACGTCGAGCCCGGGACGCAGATACAGATGGAACGTGTTGCCGAGGATGATCTCCGCGCCGACGTCGAGCAGGTTCTGCGGCGTCATCGCCTTGACCGAGCCGTACGTGCCGACGGGCATGAAGGCCGGCGTCTCGATCGTGCCGCGCGGGAAGCTCAGGCGGCCGCGGCGCGCGGCGCCGTCGGTCGCAATCAGGTCGAATTTCACGGGAATCGGGAATCGGGAATCGGGAATCGGGAATCGGGAATCGGGAATCGGGAAAGCATCGCAAACTTGGGAGCTCTTTACGATTCCCGATTTCTCCATTCCCTATTCCCGCTCAGGCGGCCAGATCAGCATCGCGTCGCCGTACGAGAAGAAGCGGTAGCGCCGCTCGACGGCGTGCCGGTAGGCGTCCAGCATCAGCTCGCGGCCGGCGAACGCGGACACCAGCATCAGCAGCGTCGACTCGGGCAGGTGGAAGTTCGTGATCAGCCCGTCCACGCTGGTGATGCGGTAGCCGGGAAAGATGAAGATCTGCGTCTCGCCGGCGAACGGCTGCAGCACGCCGTCGCGCAGCGAGGACTCGAGCGCGCGCACGACCGTGGTGCCGACCGCGATCACGCGTCCGCCGCGCTCGCGCGTGCGGCGGATGCGCTCGACCAGCTCCGCGCCGACGTTCAGCCACTCGCGGTGCATCGTGTGGTCCTCGACGCGCTCCGCGCGCACCGGCTGGAACGTGCCGGCGCCGACGTGCAGCGTCACGTAGCCGGCGTCGATGCCGCGCTCGGCGAGCGTGCGCAGCAGCGGCGCGTCGAAATGCAGGCCGGCGGTCGGCGCCGCCACCGCACCGGCGGTGCGCGCGAAGACGGTCTGGTAGCGTTCGTCGTCGGCCGCGTCCGCGTCGCGCGCGATGTACGGCGGCAGCGGCATGCGCCCCAGCCGCAGCAGCAGCTTCTCCAGCGGCTCGGCGCCGGCGAAGCGCAGCAGGAAGAACTCGCCGTCGCGGCCGAGCACGGTGACCTCGCTGCCGTCGGCGAGCAGGATGCGCCCGCCTGCCTTCGGCTTCTTGCTGACGCCGAGCTGCGCGCGCGCCTCGTGCGTGCCGACGATGCGCTCGATCAGGATCTCGACCGCACCGCCGCTTTCCTTGCGCCCGTACAGGCGCGCCGGCAGCACGCGCGTGTCGTTGAACACCAGCAGGTCGCCCGGCCGCAGGCAGTCCGGCAGGTCGGCGAAGCGGCGGTCGTCGAAACGCCGCGCGCCGGCATCGACGACGAGCAGGCGGCTGGCCGAGCGCTCGGGCAGCGGCGCCTGCGCGATCAGCTCGGTCGGCAGGTCGAAATGGAAATCGGATTTCTTCAAGGGGTGGGAATCGGGCATCGGGAATCGGGAATGGTAAGAGCCAGGCGTGGTCCGGCGCGAGCGCCATGCACGCCCACGCGTAGCGCGCCTTGCCTCGCAGGCGGGCGAGGTCGCGAAGGCGGCATCACGCTCCGCCTGCCCTCACCCGGCCCTCTCCCGCAAGCGGGAGAGGGAGAAGCGCCGGCCCGCACGGCACGCCCATTTCGCGCCTGCCCGACCATTCCCGACTCCCGATTCCCTCCTTACAACCACCCCTTCTGCCGCGCCAGCCGATACGCCTCGATGCGGTTGGCGGCGCCGAGCTTGCCGATCGCCTCGGACAGGTAGTTGCGCACGGTGCCCTGCGAGAGGTTCAGGCGCGCGGCAATGTCGCCGGCGGACAGCCCTTCGCCGGCCAGGCGCAGCGCCTGGCGCTCGCGCTCGTTCAGCGGATCGGCCTCGGACCAGGCCTCGACGGCGAGTTGCGGATCGATCGCGCGGCCGCCGCGATGCACCTTGCGCAGCGCCTCGGCGAGCTGCTCGGCCGGCGCATCCTTGAGCAGGTAGCCGGCGACGCCGGCCTCGAGCGCGCGGCGCAGGAAGCCCGGCCGCGCGAACGTGGTCACGATGACGACCTTGCACGCCAGCGCGTGGCGCTGCACGCGCTGGGCGAGCTCCAGCCCGGTGAGGCCCGGCATCTCGATGTCGGTGACCAGGAGATCCGGCCGCAGCTGCTGCAGCGCGCGCCAAGCCTCCTCGCCGTCCGCGGCGCTGCCGACCACGTCGATGTCGGACTCCAGCCCGAGCAGCGCGGAAAGCGCGCCGCGCACCATGGCTTGGTCTTCGGCGAGCAGGACTCGGATCACGCGGCGACGTCCGGTATCCGCCGGGGCGGCGGCGCGCCACTGTAGCGCAACCCGGGCATTGCGCCGGCCCGTGCGCCGCGCTCGCGAAACGTCCATTTTGCGAAGATTGCGCGCGCAGCCGCCGTGCGCCTATGATCCGCGTCCTCGAGCGGGGATCGGGAAAGGGGACTGCGATGACGTTGCCGATCAGGCGCATGCGCGCAGCCGCCGCCGCGCTCGTCCTCGCGCCCGCGCTCGCCGGCGCCGGCGGCATCAGCGTGCCGGCCGGCGCACGTCTCGCCTTGAACGGCGGCAGCGCCGCGTTCGCCGGCCAGGATCTCCGCGTCGACGGCGCGCTGGCGCTCGGCGCCGGGTCGCTGCTCGGCCTCGGCGCGCTGTACGCCGGAGCCGGCGCGCAGGCGGACCTCGGCAGCGGCCTGGTCGAGCTCGCCGGCGACTGGGAAAACCGCGGCACGATCCTCGCCGGCACCAGCCAGGTGCGTTTCCTCGACGGCGCGGCCGAAAGCGCGATCCTCGGCAGCACCGCGTTCGCGAACCTGTCGCTGGTCAGCGCCACCGGCAAGCGCTACCGCCTCGAATCGGGCCTGACGCAGACCGTCTCCGGCCTGCTCGAGATCCGCGGCGCCGCCGGCGCGCCGATCCAGATCGACGTGACCCAGCCCGGCAGCACCGCCTATCTCGACCTGCTGCCCGGCGGCACGCAGGCCATCGATCACGTCGGCGTGTCCGACGTCCATGCGACCGGCCAGCCGCTCGCGCCGACGCTGACCAACGAAGGCGGCCGCGGCAACGACGACGGCTGGTTCGGCCAGGGCGGCGGCGGACCGGCCGCTCCGGTGCCTGCACCGACCCTCTCGCCTGCCGCGCTGTGGCTGCTCGCCCTGGCGATCGGCCTGGCCGCTCTGCGTGCCCGCCGGCATCCGTCCGGCCCAAAGGAGACTCGATGAACGCCTCTGCCCTGTCGTGCCGCCAGGCGCTGCCGGTCGCCGTCGCTCTCGCGCTGACGGCCGCCGCCGCGCGCGCCGAGGACATCAAGGTCGCGCCGCCGCCCGGCGGCGGCTTCAGCGTCACCGACGGCAGCGGCTCGACCGTGCGGCTGCGCGTCGACGAGAACGGCCGCGTGCTGATCCCGAACCTGCCGGCGGAGCTGCAGCAGCAGTCCTTCGTCTGCTTCGACACCGCCACCGGCGTGCTCGGCCCCTGTGCCGGCGTGCCGGGTGGCGCGACGGGCCCCATCGGCCCGACCGGACCGACGGGTGCGACCGGCCCCACCGGCGCGACCGGCGTCGGCATGCCCGGCCCGGTCGGCCCCACGGGCCCCACCGGCGCGACCGGACCGATCGGCCCCACCGGCCCGACCACCGGCGTCACCGGACCTACGGGTCCGACCGGACCGGCAGGTCCGGCCGGTCCGACCGGCCCGATCGGACCTGCCGGCCCGACCGGGCCGCAGGGCCTCCAGGGCGTGACCGGCGTGACCGGGCCGGCGGGAGCGCCGGGTGCGACGGGCGCGACCGGACCGGCCGGACCGCAGGGCATCCCGGGCGCAACCGGCGCGGCAGGCCCCACGGGCGTGACCGGACCGATCGGCGCGACCGGACCGATGGGCCCCACCGGACCGCAGGGCACCCAAGGCGCAACCGGACCGACCGGGCTGCAGGGCCCTGCCGGCCCGACGGGCCCACGGGCTCCCCCGGACCGATCGGACCAATGGGTCCGACCGGCGCGGCCGGCGCGACGGGTGTCACCGGCGCCACCGGCGCGGTCGGTCCGATGGGCCCGGTGGGTCCCACCGGCGCGACGGGCGCGACGGGCGCCACCGGCGCAGGCGGCGGCTATTCGTATGCGTACCGCGTTTCCTCGGGCGTCACCGCCGGAGCCGGCACCGGCTACCTGACCGGCACCGGCATCAGCCCGGTGAGCCCGTATTTCGGCCTCGCCATGCTGCCGCAGGCCTGCACCGTTCTCGCGATGCGCTTCGGCCTGACCGCCGATCCGGCCTCACCGTACACGCTCACCGTGCTGCATTTCCCGGGCCCCATGCTGGGCGGAAGCGGTACGCCGATCCCGGGCCTGACCTGCACCGTGTCGTCGGGCGCTGCGCGTTTCTGCTCGACCAACGCGAACTATCCGCTGGCGGCCGGCGACGGCATCGCCGTGCAGATCGTCGGCACGGCGAACTTCAATGCCGGCACTGCGTACCTGGTCGGTGAGTTCGACTGCAAGTAACAGCTGCGCAGCGCCGAGGCCGCCGTTCGCGTCCCAGCTCTGCCTGAGCATGATCGTGAAAAACGAGGCGGCGGTGATCGGCCGCTGCCTCGCCTCGGCGCGGCCGTGCATCGGCGCCTGGGCGATCGTCGACACCGGCTCGACCGACGGCACGCAGGACCTCGTCCGCACGCTGATGGCCGACCTCCCCGGCGCGCTGATCGAGCGTCCCTGGGTCGACTTCGCGACCAACCGCAACCAGGCGCTGGACCTCGCCGCGCACTACGGCGACTACGCGCTGATCATCGACGCCGACGAGATCCTGGAAGTCGACGCTACGGCCGCGTTTCCCGAACGCCTCGACGCCGCCGGCTACTACCTGCGCCAGACGCTCGCCGACGGCGAGTTCGAGTACGCCAGCGCCAAGCTGCTGCGCCACGACGCGGGCTGGCGCTGGCGCGGCGTGCTGCACGAGTATCCGGCGCTGGAGCCGACGCCGGCGATGGGCCGCCTGGACGGCCTGCGCGTGCGCAGCTTTCCCGACGGCGCGCGCAGCCGCCGGCCGCTGCGCGAGAAGTACCTCGACGACGCGCGCGTGCTCGAGGCGGCGCTCGCGCGCGAGCCGCACGACGCGCGCTACGCGTTCTACCTGGCGCAGAGCCTGCGCGACGCCGGCGAGAACGCGGCCGCGCTCGCGGCCTACCGGCGCCGCGTCGCCATGGGCGGCTGGGACGAGGAAGTCTGGTACGCGCTGTTCCAGATCGCCGCGCTGCACGAGCGGCTCGGCGCCGCCGACGCCGAGGTCATCGACGCCTATCTCGCCGCCTGGGACGCGCGGCCGACGCGCGCCGAGCCCTTGTGCGACCTGGCGCGCTTCCTGCGCCTGCGCGGACGCCACGCCAGCGCCCATCTGCACGCGCAGGCGGCCGCGCAGCTGCCGCTGCCGGCCGACCTCCTGTTCGTGGACCTGTCGGTCTATCGCTGGCGCGCGCTGGACGAGCAGGCGGTCGCCGCGTTCTACGTCGGCCGGCGCGAGGAATGCGCCGTGCTCTGCCGCCGCCTGCTGGACGGCCCCTGGCTGCCGCAGGGCGAGCGCGCCCGCGTCGCCGCGAACCTCGCGCTGTGCTGAGCCCGGCCGTCCGCGCGCGGCCGCGGCGCTCCTAGGCCAGCGCGCCCACGCCGGACGCGCGGTCCGACGGCGCCAGCGGCAGCCGCGCGAGCACGCGCGTGCCGCCGCCTTCGCGCGCGTCGACGTCCAGCCAGCCGCCGAGCGCCTGCACCCGCTCGCGCATGCCGGCCAGGCCGTTGCCCGGAGCGATGGCGCCGCCGCGGCCGTCGTCGGCGATCGTCAGCCGCGCCTCGGCGTCGTCGACCGCGAGCTCGATGCGCGCGCTGGAGGCGCGCGCGTGGCGCTGGATGTTCGTGACCGCCTCGCGCACGACCAGGGCCAGCACGGTCTCGGCCTCGGCCGGCAGCGGCGCCGCGGGCGGCGTGTAGCTGAGGCGCACGCCGCACGATTCGAGCAGCCGCCGCGCCGAGGCGAGCTCGGCGGCCAGGCCCGCGGCGCGGATGCCGGTCACCGCGCGGCGCACCTGGCCGAGCGCCTCGCGGGCGATGCGCTCGACGTCGCCGATCTCGCGCCGCGCGGCCGGCGCGTCGCGGTCGAACAGCCTGGCCGCGAGCTCGGCCTTCAGCGTGATCAGCGACAGCGTGTGCCCGAGCAGGTCGTGCAGGTCGCGGCCGATGCGCTCGCGCTCGGCCAGCGCGGCGAGCCGGCGCACCTCGTCGTGGCTGAGCCTGAGCTCGGCCTGGCGCAGGTTCTTCTCGTGCTGGTAGTGATTCGCCGCGCAGACCGCGACCGCGATGACGCTGGTGATGAGCGGCACGAACAGCGCCTGCTTCGCCGGATAGCCGACGAGGTGGAGCTCCATCGCGAACAGCGCCAGCACGGCGAAGACGGCGGCGATCGACCGGCGCAGCGGCAGGCCGCCGAACGACAGCGAGGAAGCGGCGTAGATGAGGTAGGTGTTCGCGCAGCTGTTGATCGGCGCCAGCGCGAAGCCGAGCGCGGCGATCGCCGCGGCGTGCGCGAGCCGCGCCGCGCCCTTGCGGCGGAACGCGCGGACGTACAGCGGCAGGAAGGCCGCGATGCTGAGCAGCGTCGGCCCCAGCCAGATGCGCGCCGGCTGCTCCGACCAGTTCACGAACAGGAACAGCAGGTAGAGCAGGCTCCAGAACGGCGGCGCCTGCTCGTCCGGTTGCGGCGGCAGCAGGCGCAGGCGCAGATTCGCAAGCCGGGAACCGATCGGGATCATCGCCGCACCGCACAGCCGAGCCGGAGGCATCATACGTTCGCCGTCGGGCGCCGGCGCGCAGACAGGCGCGCGCAGCGCCGCGATCCGGTCGTCGGCGCGGCCGTCCGCCTCGATGGAGCCACTCGCCCGCCGATCGACGGAGCCACTCTACGCAGGCCGCGCGGAGGCGGCAGAAGCAGACGTCAGGCCGTGCGGCTGACGAATGTCATGCCCCCGCGCCGCCCGCCCCGGACAGCGCGCGGGGTACCGCCGCCGGCGCGCCTGTGGTAAATTGGCTCCTTGGCATTTTTTCCATTCCAATCAAAGATTAAAGCGCACGTGCCCGCACCCGTTCCGGGGCGGGCACGTGCCGTTTTCCGGGAGGCCCCTATGAATCCGATGCTGACCAAGCTCAAGGAAATGCGCGAGTTCGACGGCGCGGTGCGCACCAGCGGCCTCCCGGACGCGGCGATCCAGCGCTTCGCCGAGCGCGACCCCGCGCTGGTCGAGGCCATCGACGAAGCCTATGCCGCGCACCTGGCGCTGCGCTCGTGCATGTCCGACTTCCTGCACCTGGACGAGGCCGAGCAGATCGCGCGCGCGCAGGCGGACTTCGTCAACTTCTACCCGCAGGACAGCGTCAATCCCTACGTCGCCCTGGCCGCGCACGGCCCCTGGCTGGTCACGCTGAAGGGCGCGGTGATCTACGACGCCGGCGGCTACGGCATGCTCGGCCTCGGCCATGCGCCGAAGGCGATCCTCGGCGTCATGGCGCGCCCGCAGGTCATGGCCAACGTGATGACGCCGAACCTGTCGCAGCTCAAGTTCGGCAAGGCGCTGCGCAAGGAGATCGGCCAGAACCGCGGCGGCTGCCCGTACGCGAAGTTCATGTGCCTGAACTCCGGTTCCGAGGCGGTCTCGCTCGCCGCGCGCATCGCCGACGTCAACGCCAAGCTGATGACCGACGCCGGCGGGCGCCACGCCGGCCGCGCGATCAAGCGCCTCGCCGTCAAGGGCGCGTTCCACGGCCGCACCGAGGCGCCGGCGCTGTATTCGGATTCCTCGCGCAAGGTCTACCAGCAGAACCTCGCCAGCTTCCGCAACGAGCAGACGCTGCTGACCGTCGAGCCGTACAGCGTCGAGCAGCTCAGGCAGGCGTTCGCCGACGCCGACCGCAACGGCTGGTTCATCGAGGCGGTCTTCATCGAGCCGGTCATGGGCGAGGGCGACCCGGGCCGCAGCGTCACGCCGGAGTTCTACGCTGCGGCGCGCGAGCTGACCAAGGCGCACGGCAGCCTGCTGCTGATCGACTCGATCCAGGCCGGCCTGCGCGCGCACGGCGTGCTGTCGGTGGTCGACTACCCGGGATTCGAGACGCTCGAAGCGCCGGACCTGGAGACCTATTCCAAGGCGCTCAACGCCGGCCAGTACCCGATGTCGGTGCTCGCCGTCGGCGCGCGCGCCGCCGAGCTGTACAAGCGCGGCATCTACGGCAACACGATGACCGCCAACCCGCGCGCGCTCGACGTCGCCTGCGCGGTGCTCGGCGCGCTCACGCCGGAGCTGCGCGAGAACATCCGCGTGCGCGGCGCGGAGCTGGTGGCCAAGCTCAACAAGCTGAAGGCCGAGCTGCCCGGCTACATCACGAAGGTGCAGGGCACGGGCCTCCTGTTCTCCTGCGAGCTGTCGCCGGAGTTCCTCTGCTACGGCGCGAACAGCACCGAGGAATGGCTGCGCCAGCGCGGCTACGGCGTGATCCACGGCGGCGCGAACTCGCTGCGCTTCACGCCGCATTTCGCCATCACGTCCGAAGAGGCCGACCTGCTGGTCGAGGGCGTGCGCCAGGCGCTGCTGGAAGGGCCGCGCAAGTCCGGCAGCGTGCGCGCCGCGGCGGCCTGATCGGCCATTTCCTACGCCGGCGAACGCGGATTTCAGCCGCTGAATCGCCGGCAACGCCTTCGTCAACAATCCGCGATCTCCTCTGGCGTGCGGCATGGGGCGGCGTAGACTGCGCCGCACCGATGCCTGTCGGCACGGGCACACACATGGGAGGAGTTCGACATGCAGCTTAAGACGACGTTGTCGCTGGCCGTGGCTTTCGCGCTGGCGTTCGGTTCCGCCGCGGCATTCGCGCAGGATGCGGGCAAGACCGGCAAGCCGCTGACGGCCCAGCAGGAAAGGATGAAGAGTTGCAACGCCGAGGCGAAGACGAAGGCGCTCTCCGGCGAGGAGCGCAAGACGTTCATGAAGTCCTGCCTCAGCGGCTCGACCGCCGCCGCCACGCCGGCGGCGAAGATGACGCAGCAGGACAAGATGAAGGCCTGCAGCACCGACGCCAAGGAGAAGAAGCTCAAGGGCGCCGAGCGCAAGGAGTTCATGAGCACCTGCCTCAAGGGCGACGGCGCCGCGGCTCCGGCGCACTGAAGCCTTTCCGGCAGCGGAACAAGGAACGGGCCCGCACGCGCGGGCCCGTTTCGTTTCCGGCCTCGCCGCGTCCCGGCGCGGCAGCGCGCGGCGCGTGCCGCCCGTTGCGGCGCGCAAGCCCCGCGGGCGGCGCCGGGCGCGCCTTCAGCGGAAGCGGTCGGTCGCCGCGATCAGCTCGTGCGTGATGCCGGGCTCGAACGCCGAGTGCCCGGCGTCGGCGACGATGCGCAGCTCCGCCTCCGGCCAGGCCTTGTGCAGGTCCCAGGCGCTGCGCATCGGGCAGACCACGTCGTAGCGTCCCTGCACGATGACGGCGGGAATGTCCTTCAGCCGGTGCGCGTCGCGCAGCAGCTGGTCGTCGCACTCGAAGAAGCCGCCGTTGACGAAGTAATGGTTCTCGATGCGCGCGAAGGCGAGCGCGAACTCGTCCTCGCCGCTCGCGGCGATGTGCGCCGGATCCTGCAGCAGGAAGCTCGTCGCGCCCTCCCAGACCGACCACGCGCGTGCGGCGGCGAGGCGCACGTCCGCATCGGCGTGCGTCAGGCGGCGGTGGTAGGCGCTCATCAGGTCGCCGCGCTCGGCCGGCGGGATCGGCTGCAGGTAGGCCTCCCAGGCGTCCGGGAACAGCGCGTCGCAGCCCTTCTGGTAGAACCATTCGAGCTCCCAGCGGCGCAGCATGAAGATGCCGCGCAGCACGAGCTCGGTCACGCGTCCGGGATGCGTCTGCGCATAGGCCAGCGCCAGCGTCGAGCCCCAGGAGCCGCCGAACACCTGCCAGCGTGCGATGCCCAGGTGCTCGCGCAGGCGCTCGATGTCGGCGACCAGATGCCAGGTCGTGTTGTCGGCCAGCTCCGCATGCGGCGTCGAGCGGCCGCAGCCGCGCTGGTCGAACAGCACGATGCGGTAGCGCGACGGATCGAAGAAGCGACGCGACTTCGCGTTGCAGCCCGCGCCGGGCCCGCCGTGCAGGAACACGACCGGCTTGCCGGCGGGATTGCCGCACTGCTCGTAGTACAGGCGATGCAGCGGCGACACCTGCAGGAATCCGGTGTCGTAAGGCTCGATCTCGGGATACAGCGTGCGGCGATCGGTCATTCAAGCAGTCCGTGGCGAGGCATGGAGCGAAAGCGTCGCACGACGGATGCGTTTGTTGAAGGGTGCGCAGGAGCGCGCGCGCCGGGCTGCCGGGAAGAAAGACGGGCCGAGGGATCGCGAATCCTGCCGCAGCCGCCCGCACGGATGCGGGCAAAAGCAATGGTCGGGGCGGCCGGATTCGAACCGACGACCACCAGTCCCCCAGACTGGTGCGCTACCAGGCTGCGCTACGCCCCGAAAGAACGTCGATTGTAGCAGATCGTCCGCCGTGCTCGCGCGTCGCTTCGAACAGGCGGCGCGACCTTGTCCGCAACGGCGGCGAAACGGCGTGCGCCGATGCGGCGAATCCGCATCCGTCCGCGGCGAACCCTGCGCCGCGGCGGCGCGGTCGCTCAGCGCCGCAGGATCTGCAGCACTTCCTCCAGCTCCTGGCGCACCTGGCGCACGATCTGGTGCGTGATGCTCGATTCCATGCGGCCCTGCGCGCCGTCCAGGCGCTGACGCGCTCCGGTGATCGTGAAGCCCTGGTCGTAGAGCAGGGAACGGATCTGCCGGATCATCAGCACGTCGTGGCGCTGGTAGTAGCGGCGGTTGCCGCGGCGCTTGACGGGCTTGAGGTTCGGGAACTCCTGCTCCCAGTAGCGCAGCACGTGCGGCTTCACGCCGCACAGCTCGCTGACCTCGCCGATCGTGAAATAGCGTTTGGCCGGGATGACCGGCAGTTCGCTATTGCTGCCCTGATCCAGCATAGGCTTCGACCCGGACCTTGAGTTTCTGCCCCGGACGGAACGTCACTACGCGTCGCGCGGAAATCGGGATCTCCACGCCGGTCTTGGGGTTGCGACCGGGACGCTGGTTCTTGAAGCGCAGGTCGAAGTTGCCGAATCCCGACAGCTTCACCTGCTCCCCCTTTTCCAGCGCATCGCGTACGACTTCGAAGAAGGCGTCGACGAACTCCTTGGCCTCGCGCTTGTTGAGGCCCACGTCCAGAAACAGACGTTCGGCCATTTCCGCCTTCGTCAGCGCCATCCTACCCTCGCAACTTTGCTTTGCAACCCGACTCCAGGGCGGCGATCGCGAGCGCCACGCAGCGATCCGCGTCCTGGTCCGTAAGCGTGCGGTAACGGTCCTGCAAAATCAAGCCTATAGCGAAACTTTTGACGTTCGTTCCTAGGTTCGGTCCGGCATAGCGGTCGAACAGGACGACGTCCGTCAGCAATTCGCCAACGGCATCACGAACGGTCGCCTCGACCTGCGCGTAGGGCACCTCCTCCGGCAGCTCGAACGAGAGGTCGCGGCGCACCGACGGAAAGCGCGACAGGGCCTCGGCCTTCGGCAGCGGACGCGCGGCGATCGCCTCGACGTCGAGCTCGAAGACGAACACGTCCTCCTCGATGTCCAGCGCGCGCAGGAGATCCGGATGCAGCGCGCCGGCGTGGCCGACCTCCCGCTCGCCGCGCGTCCAGCGCGCGGCCTGGCCCGGGTGCAGCCAGGACGGCGCGGACGGGACGCAGCGGAACTCGTGCGCCGCATGGGTCAGGTCGAACAGCGATTCCAGGTCGCCCTTGAGGTCGAAGAAGTCCACCGCGCGGCGCGCCTCGCCCCACTGCTCGGCCGCGGCCGCGCCGCAGACCGCGCCGGCGATGCGCAGCGTCTCGACCGGGCCGTCCGGCCCGGCATGGAACACGCGGCCGGCCTCGAACAGGCGCACGCGCGCCTGCTGGCGGCGGCGGTTGGCCGCCAGCGCGGCGACCAGGCCCGGCAGCAGCGAGGTGCGCATGACGCCGAGGTCGGCCGACAGCGGATTGGCCAGCGCGAGCGCGCCGTCGCCGAGCCGCCACGTGGCCAGCAGGTCCGCGCCGAGGAACGCGTAGCAGACCGCCTCGACGTAGTCGCGCGCGACCAGCTGCGCGCGCAGCGCCGCCAGGCCGAGCCTGGCTTCCGGCAGCGCCGGCGCGGCCAGGTCGCCGCGCGGCGCGCGCGTGGGCACGCGCTCGTAGCCGTGCACGCGCACGACCTCCTCGATCAGGTCCTCCTCGATCGCCAGGTCGAAGCGCCAGCTCGGCGGCGTCGCGCGCCAGCCGTCCGCGGCCGCCTCGACGGCGAGGCCGAGCGAGGCCAGGATGCGCTCGACCTCGGCGTCGGGCACGTCCACGTCGAGCACGCGCGCGAGCCGCGCGCGGCGCAGCGCGATCGGCGCGCGCGTCGGCAGGTGCTCGGGACGCGTCGCCTCGACCACCGGCCCGGCGCGGCCGCCGGCGATCTCGACCAGCAGCGCGGTGGCGCGTTCGAGCGCCGCGCGCGGCAGCTCCGGATCGACGCCGCGCTCGAAGCGGTGCGAGGCGTCGGTGTGCAGGCCGAGCCGGCGCGCGCGGCCCATGATCGCGCCCGGGGCGAAATGCGCGCTTTCCAGGAACACGTTGCGCGTGGTCTCGGTGACGCGCGAATCGCGCCCGCCCATGACGCCGGCCAGCGCCAGCGGCTTGGCCTCGTCGGCGATCACCAGGAAGCCCGCATCGAGCCGAACCTCGCCGCCGTCGAGCAGGGTCAGCGCCTCGCCCTCGCGCGCGTGGCGCACGACGACGGCGCCGGCGAGCGCGTCGTCGTCGAACGCGTGCAGCGGCTGGCCGAGCTCGAGCATCACGTAGTTGGTCACGTCGACGACGATGCTGATCGGGCGCAGGCCGCTGCGGCGCAGGCGCTCGGCCAGCCACAGCGGCGTCTTCGCCGCGGCGTCGACGCCTTCGACGACGCGGCCGAGGTAGCGCGGGCAGTCCGCGCCGGCCTCGACGCGCACGGCGCGCTCGGCCTGGCCGGCGGGCGCGACCGGCGCCGGCGCCGGCGCGCGCAGCCCGGCGGCGAACAGCGCCGCCGCGTCGCGCGCCAGGCCGTGCACGCTGAGGCAGTCCGGCCGGTTCGGCGTGAGCTTGATCTCGATGCTCGCGTCCGGCAGGCCGAGATACGCGGCGAGCGCCGCGCCGACGGGCGCGTCGGCCGGCAGCTCCATCAGCCCGGACGCGTCGGCGTCGATGCCGAGCTCCTTGGCCGAGCACAGCATGCCGTTCGACTCGACGCCGCGCAGCGCGGCCTTGCGGATCTGCGTGCCGCCCGGCATCGTCGTGCCGATTGTCGCCAGCGGCGCCTTCAGGCCGGCGCGCGCGTTCGGCGCGCCGCACACGATCGTCAGCGGCTCGCCGCCGGCGGCGACGCGGCACACGCGCAGCTTGTCGGCGTTCGGGTGCGGCTCGCAGGCGACGATCTCGCCGACGACGACGCCGTCGAGCGCGCCGCCGAGCGGCTCGACGCCTTCGACCTCGAGGCCGGCCATGGTCAGCCGGTGCACCAGCGCATCGCGGTCGACCGGGATGTTGACGAGTTCGCGCAGCCAGTTTTCGGAGAATTTCATGGTTCGAATGCCGGGATGAGTGATTCGGGATTCGGGATTCGGAAAGACGGGAGCGCGGATCCTGACGAATCCCGAATCTCCAATCTCCAATCCCGGCCGTTCAGGCGAACTGCCGGAGGAACCGGAGGTCGTTCTCGAAGAACAGGCGCAGGTCGCCGACGCCGTAGCGCAGCATCGCGAAGCGCTCGCCGCCCATGCCGAAGGCGAAGCCGGTGTAGCGCTCCGGGTCGATGTCGCAGGCGCGCAGCACGTTCGGGTGCACCATGCCGCAGCCGAGCACCTCGAGCCACGAGGTCGTGCCGTCCTCGCGATCCCAGCGGATGTCGACCTCGGCGCCGGGCTCGACGAACGGGAAGTAGCTCGGGCGGAAGCGCATCTCGAAGTCGCGCTCGAAGAACGCGCGCACGAACGCGGCGAGCGTGCCCTTGAGGTCGGCGAAGCTGACGTCCTCGCCGACCAGCAGGCCTTCGATCTGGTGGAACATCGGCGAATGGGTCTGGTCCGAGTCGCTGCGGTAGACCTTGCCCACCGAGATCAGCCGGATCGGCGGCGTGCGGCCCTTCGCGGCGCGGATCTGCACCGGCGAGGTGTGCGTGCGCAGCAGCCGGCCGTCCGGGAACCAGAACGTGTCGTGCATCGTGCGCGCCGGATGGTCGGGCGGGAAGTTCAGCGCCTCGAAGTTGTGCCAGTCGTCCTCGATCTCGGGCCCGTCGGCGAGTTCGTAGCCGAGCCGCGCGAAGATGTCGACGATGCGATCGAGCGTGCGCGTGATCGGGTGCAGGCCGCCGCGGTCCGCGCGGCGGCCCGGCAGCGTCACGTCGACGCGTTCGGAGGCGAGGCGGCGGTCCAGCTCGATCCTTTCCAGCGTCGCCTTGCGCGCGCCGATCGCCTCGGCGATGCGCTCCTTGGCGCGGTTGACCTCGGCGCCGCGCGCCTTCTTCTCCTCGGCCGGCAGCGTGCCCAGCGTCTTCAGCTCGGCGGTGATGACGCCGCTCTTGCCGAGCCATGCGACGCGCAGCGCGTCCAGCGCGTCGAGCGACGCCGCCGCCTCGATGTCCTGCTGCGCCTTCGCGACCTGCGCTTCGAGTCCGCCCATCACCTGCTCCTGCCTTCCGTCGCCGCGAAGCGGCTCACCGATACCTGCCGCGGCTTCCGGGCGGAATCGCGGCGTGCGAAAACGAAAACGGGGAGGAGGCCCAAGGCCTCCTCCCCGCGTGCTTCCTTCCTGCGGCCTGCGCCGCGGGCGTTCCGGAAGATGCGGCCGCGACGGCCGCTCCCGAGCTCCGCAGCGGACGCCGCCGCGGAAATCAGGCCGCCAGGCTGGCCTTGGCCTTCTCCGCGAGCGCGCCGAACGCCTTGATGTCGTGCACGGCGATGTCCGCCAGCACCTTGCGGTCGAGCGTGATGCCGGCCTTCTTCAGGCCGTTCATCAGGCGGCTGTAGGACAGGCCGAACTGGCGCGCGCCCGCATTGATGCGGACGATCCACAGCGCGCGGAAATCGCGCTTCTTCCGCTTGCGGCCGATGTAGGCGTACTGGTGCGCCTTCGTGACCGCCTGCTTGGCGACGCGGAAAACCTTGCGCCGCGCGTTGTAGTAGCCCTTGGCCTTGCCGAGGATCTTCTTGTGACGACGGTGGGCGATGACGCCCCGCTTGACTCGTGCCATGTGTCAGTCCTCCTCAGGCGTACGGCAGCATGCGCGCAACGCGACCGGAGTCTTCCTTGCGCACGTGGTTGGTCGCACGCAGGCCGCGCTTGCGCTTGGTGGCCTTCTTCGTGAGGATGTGGCTCTTGAACGCGTGTCCGCACTTGAACTTGCCGGACGCGGTCTTGCGGAACCGCTTCGCAGCGGCCCGGTTGGTCTTCATCTTGGGCATGGCCCAGCTCCTTTAGCGATTTTCGTTACTGGCGCGAGCGGCAATCGAACCGGCTCCCGCGAGGGAGGCCGGCGGGCGGCGAGGCCCGTTGCGCTTTCCGTCCTGCTCGTTCCGGTTTGTATGGTCCGCGGCGCGGACCGCTCCTGCCCTCCGCCCGGCGCATCCGCCGGCCGGAGGATCGCCCGTCCCCCGCGCACCCGCGATCGTCTGCGGGTCGTGCGTGGAACGCGGCCTGTTCCTCGACGCTTGCACCGGTCGCGACGACCGGCGTCAGTTCTTCTTCTTCGGCGCGATCATCATGACCATGAGGCGCCCTTCCATCCTCGGGAACTGCTCGATCACCGCCTCCTCGGCGATGTCGGCGGCGATCTTCTTGACCATCGCCTCGCCCAGTTCCTGATGCGCCATCTCGCGGCCGCGGAAGCGGATCGTGATCTTGACCTTGTCGCCCTCTTCGAGGAAGCGGCGCAGATTGCGCATCTTGATCGCGTAGTCGCCGACGTCGGTCGTCGGGCGGAACTTCAGCTCCTTGATCTCGACCTGCTTCTGCTTCTTCTTGGCCGCGTGCGCCTTCTTCTGCGCCTCGAACTTGAACTTGCCGAAATCCATGATCCGGCACACCGGCGGATCGCCGTTCGGCTGGATCTCGACCAGGTCCAGGCCCGCTTCCTGGGCCATGGCCAGCGCCTCGTCGCGCGAAAGGATGCCGATCTGCTCTCCTTCGGCGCCGATGACGCGTACTCGCGGAACGCGGATCTCCAGGTTCCTGCGATTCGACTTGGTATCGGTGGCGATACGTCAATCCTCCAAGGGGGAACGTTCCCGGCGCGCGCCGGCTCAGTGCCGCGCGCGCTCGGACTCTAGGCGCTCGGCGAAGCCGGCGATCGGCATCGATCCCAGATCTTCCCCGGAACGCGTACGCACGGCGACGGCTCCCGCCTCCCTTTCCCGGTCGCCGACGACCAGGAGGTAGGGAACCTTGTTCAACGTGTGTTCGCGGATTTTATAGCCGATTTTCTCGTTACGCAAATCCGCCTCGACCCGGAAACCTTTCGCCACAAGGGCTTGCGCCACCTCGCCGGCATAGGCCGCCTGGGCGTCGGTGATGTTCATGACCACCGCCTGGACCGGCGCCAGCCAGACCGGGAACGCGCCGGCATGGTGTTCGATCAGGATGCCGATGAAGCGCTCCATCGAGCCGACGATGGCGCGGTGCAGCATGACGGGCACGTGCCGGGCCGAGTCCTCGCCGACGTACTCGGCGCCCAGGCGGCCCGGCATCGAGAAGTCGACCTGCATCGTGCCGACCTGCCAGGCGCGGCCGATCGAGTCCTTCATGTGGTACTCGATCTTCGGGCCGTAGAACGCCCCCTCGCCCGGCAGCTCCTCCCATTCGACGCCGCAGGCGCGCAGCGCCGAGCGCAGCGCGTCCTCGGCCTTGTCCCAGACCTCGTCGGCGCCGATGCGCTTGTCGGGACGCAGCGCGATCTTGAGCGCGATGTCGTCGAAGCCGAAATCTTTGTACACGGCCATCGCCTGGCGGTGGAACGCGACCACCTCCGACTCGATCTGGCCTTCGGTGCAGAACACGTGGCCGTCGTCCTGCACGAAGCCGCGCACGCGCATCAGGCCGTGCAGCGCGCCCGAGGGCTCGTTGCGATGGCACGAGCCGAACTCGCCGTAGCGGATCGGCAGCTCGCGGTAGCTGTGCAGGCCGTGGTTGTAGATCTGGATGTGGCCGGGGCAGTTCATCGGCTTGATCGCGTAGTCGCGATGCTCCGACGCGGTGGTGAACATGTTCTCGCGGTAGTTCTGCCAGTGGCCGGTCTTCTCCCACAGCGACCGGTCGAGGATCTGCGGGCAGCGCACCTCCTGGTAGCCGGAGTCGCGGTAGACCTTGCGCATGTACTGCTCGACGACCTGCCAGATCGACCAGCCCTTGGCGTGCCAGAACACCAGGCCAGGGGCTTCCTCCTGGATGTGGAACAGGTCGAGCTGCTTGCCGATGCGGCGGTGGTCGCGCTTCTCGGCTTCCTCGAGCTGGTGCAGGTAGGCGGCGAGGTCCTTTTCGTTGAGCCAGGCCGTGCCGTAGATGCGCGACAGCATCTCGTTGGCGGCGTCGCCGCGCCAGTACGCGCCGGCCACCTTCATCAGCTTGAACGCCTTCAGCCGGTTCGTGTTCGGCACGTGCGGGCCGCGGCACAGGTCGGTGAACTCGCCCTGCGTGTACAGCGACAGCTCCTCGCCGGCCGGGATGCTCTCGATGATCTGCGCCTTGTATTCCTCGCCTTTGTCGCGGAAGAACCGCACCGCCTCGTCGCGCGGCATGACGGAGCGCGACACCGGCAGCGCCTCAGCGGCGATCTTCTTCATCTCGGCCTCGATCGCGGCGAGGTCCTCGGGCGTGAATTGCCGCTCGAAGGCGAAGTCGTAGTAGAAGCCGTTCTCGATGACCGGGCCGATCGTGACCTGCGCCTTCGGGTACAGCCGCTGCACGGCCTGCGCGAGCAGGTGCGCGGTCGAGTGGCGGATGATCTCCAGCGCCTCCGGGCTCTTCTCGGTGACGATCTCGACCCGGGCGTCGCGGTCGATCGCGCGGCTCGTGTCCACCAGCTGGCCGTCGACCTTGCCGGCCAGCGCGGCCTTGGCGAGCCCGGCGCCGATCGAGGCGGCGACGTCCTGGACGGTGACGGCGTGGTCGAACGGCTTCTGGCTGCCGTCGGGGAGCGTGATGTTGATCATGGAGCTTGCCTGTTCGGAAAAACGCAAGGGGCGCCGAAGCGCCCCTTGGTCGAAGCCGCTTCGCGTGTCGTCGTCAGTGGCGGATGAAGGTTCGCGTCATGGTGATCGTGTTCGTTCGAACTACGACTCGCGGGCTCGTGAATGGGCTCGCGGGATGATGCAGGCGCCGCCGGCGGCGGTCAAGACGGCGCCGTCCGGCCGCGTCAGAAGCGCCAGTCCAGCGTCACGACCGCGCTGCGCCCGCTCTCGTCGAGGCCTGAGCCGTGCTCGCGGTAGCGGCGGTCGGCGAGGTTCTCCAGTCGCAGGGCGAGCGTCGCGCCGGGCGCGAAGTCCCAGCCGACGCGCGCGTTCCAGGTGTTCCAGCCGGCGGTGCCGGCGGGATTGACGCGCGGGTCGTCGAGGTCGCGCGGGCTCAGGCGGTCCTGCCGTGCCGCGTACTGCGCCCAGGCGTCGAGGCGCCAGGCCGGCGCGAAGCGCCATTCGACGCCGAGGCGGCCGTTCAGCGGCGGAACGCGGTCGGCGTCGTAGCGGTCGCCGGCGTAGTCCTCGCGCCCGCGCGTGTAGTTCAGCACGCCGTACGCGGTCAGCGCGTCGCCGGGCGTCCAGCGCGCGCCGATCTCGGCGCCCCAGAGCTCCAGCTCGGTCACGTTGCGGTTCTGCACCAGGATGCGGCCTTCCTCGTCCTCGCCGATGTCGACCGAGGTGATCTTGTCCCTGTAGTCCGAGCGCCAGACGAACGCCTCGGCCTGGAAGCCCGGCCGGTCGAGCTTGACGCCCAGGTCCCAGGTGACGACGGATTCGGGCTCGAGGTCGCTGTTGGGGATCGCGAAGCGCCCGCCGGGCCGCTCGCCGAAGACGCCGAGGTCGAAGATGTTCGGCGCGCGGAAGCCGCGGCCGACGTTGGCGACGAGGTGCACGCCGTCGGCGGCGCGGAACGTCAGCGCGAGATTGCCGGTCAGGTCGTCGGGCTCGAGCCGCGTGCCGATGCCGCTGGCGTCGGCCGGCAGCTCGATGTCGAAGCGGCTGTAGCGCACGCCGGCGTCGAGCTGCCAGCGCGGCGAGAGCTCGATGCGGTCGTCCAGGTACAGCGCGTAGCTGTCCATCGTCGAGCCGTTCGGGAAGCGCGGCGCGCGCGCCGATTCCCTGCCGCTTTCGACGTCGACGCGCCGGCGCGCGCTGTCGACGCGGTCCCAGTACGCCTCGAAGCCGTAGACCAGCGCGTGCGCGCCGAGCGCCTTGGAGAACGTGCCGGTGACGCCGCGCAGCGTGTCGCGGTTGCGCTCCAGGTCGCGGTTCGCGCTGCCGGCGCCGCGGCTGCGGCGGTCGTCGTCGATCTTCTGGTAGCCGAACTGCCAGTCGGCGGTGTCGAACGCCGCGGCGTTCGCGCTCCAGCGCCAGCGCGCCTGCGCGAACAGGCGGTCGTTCGGCTCGAAATAGAATTCGTCTGAGCTCGCCGTCTCCTGCCCGAACCCGGGCGCGAGCTCGTCGAAGCGCGGCGTGCGCGGCTGCTTCAGGTACTGCACGTTGAAGACGAGCTCGTGCGCCGGGGCCGGCGACCCGATCAGCTTGGCGTCCGCCGCCCAGGCGCGGAAGTCCGTATGCGCGAGGCGCGGCCCGCCGCCGGGCCGGCGTTCGCCGACGTCCTGGTACGTGACGCCGCCCGCCAGCGACAGCGCCTCGTGCCCGGCCGCGCCGTCCAGGCGCGTCACGCTCGACAGGTCGCCGCTGGCGAGCTGCTGGCGGACGTGCCCGCGCGCGTCCCATGCGGCGCCGTCGAAGCGCTGCTCGGGCGTGAGCACCTGCACGACGCCGCCCATCGCGTCCGAGCCGTACAGCGTCGACGACGGCCCGCGCACGAGCTCGACGCGGTCGACGTTCTGCGCGTCCACCAGCGCGAAGTACTGGTTCGGCGAGTTGCGGAAGGACGCCGTGTTCAGGCGGAAGCCGTCGACGACGTGCAGCACCTCCGAGCCCTTCAGCCCGCGCACGATCGGAATCGCCTGCCCCGGCGTCGTCGACTGCACGAACGCGCCCGGCACGCCGCGCAGGTAGTCCGCCACCGTCTGCGGCGCGCGCTCGGCGATCGCCTCCGCGTCCACGACCGTCACCGCGCTGGCCACGTCGAACTCCGCCGCCGGCCGCCGCGTCGCGGTCACCTGCACCGATTCCAGCGACACCGCCCCGCTGGCGTCCGGGCGCCGCCGTTCGCGCGACTCCGTCTCGGCGAGGACGATGTCCTCCGCCCCGACCGGTGCGGCCACTGCAGCCATCAGACAGGCGAACAAGGATCGACGCATGACGCGAGCCCCTCCCCGGGCGTGGAATGAGGCTCGAGTATGGCTTCGGGCGGACGAGAAGGATTCAGCCTGTAGGCGGAAACGCGGTGTCGCACGCGTCGCCCATCCGACGTTCGCGGGCTTGCTCCGCGCGCTTCCACTCCGGCGAGCCGCGGAGAGAGGCGAACGTCCTGCAGGCGCCCCTCGCTCGCCGGGCATGAGCATGGTCCGGCTTCGAAAGGCGTCTTTGCCGGCACGGTCGTGTGCGTCATCGCCGGAAAGCAAAATCGCCGAAAAGCAAAACGGCGCAGCCCGCGAGCTGCGCCGTTCGATTTCGATAGGAGTGGTGGGCGGTACAAGGATCGAACTTGTGACCCCTACCATGTCAAGGTAGTGCTCTACCGCTGAGCTAACCGCCCACATGCATCGAATGCGGCCGCGCCGTGCGCGGCCTGCCCGTCGGGCGACGGGCCGCGGCGAATGGACTGGATTCCGCCGCCCCCTCGTGCAAGGGGCGCGCAAGGTAGCACAGCGTCCTGCGGACGACAACCGTTTGCGTGCCAGGCCCTGGCTCAGCCGATGCGCACCGCCGCCTCGCGGATGCGCCGCCAGACCTGCAGCAGCCGTCCGGGCATCGTCGGCGCGGGCGTGGCGGGCGTCTCGACCGCGTGCCGGCGCAGCAGGCCCGAGGCGGCGCGCAGCTCGGCGTGGCGCTCCAGCGCGGCGATCAGGCCGCGCCGCAGCAGCTCGCGCGGCGGCGGCTGCAGCAGGAAGCGGAAGATCTGGCCCTCGTTGATCAGGCCGATGACGAGCCGGCTGTCGCGCAGCGGCGAGACCACGACGGCCAGCGTGGCCGGACGCAGGCGCTTGAGCTGCTTGAGCGCATCGGCGATGTCGCCGTTGACGCCGGAAAGATGCGCCACGACGACCGCCACGTCGTGCTCGGCGAGCAGCTCCAGCGCCTGCTCCAGCTGCGCGGCATGGTGCACCTGCACCGCGGCCGGCAGCAGCTCGCGCACCTGCGCGGCGATCGACTCGCCTTCGTCGAGCACGACGATGCGCGCGGCGACCGGGTCCAGCGCGGGCCGCTCGGCCGCGGCGCGGCGGCCGGCGCCCTCGAATTCGCTCATCGCCACGCGCGCGGCCTGCTCCACCGTCTCGACCAGGTGCTGCGCGTTCCACGGCTTCTCGACGAAGCGGTAGATCTCGCCGTCGTTGACCGAGGCGGTGACCGCGTCGATGTCGGCGTAGCCGGTCAGCAGGATGCGCATCGTCGCGGGCGACTCGGCCGCGACCGCGCGCAGCACCTCCACGCCGCCGATCTCCGGCATGCGCTGGTCGCTGACGACGACGTGGACCTGCTCGTGCCGCACCCATTCGATCGCCTCGCGGCCCGAGGTCGTGGTCAGCGCCTCGCAGCGGCCGCGGAACAGCATGCGCAGCGAGCGCAGGATGCGCTCCTCGTCGTCGACGAACAGGACGCGCGGCAGGGCGCTCATCGCCGCGCCTCCGGCGGTGCGAACGGCAGCACGACCAGGAAGCGCGTGCCGACGCCCGGCTTCGAGGCGACGCGGATCGCGCCGCCGTGCTGCTCGACGATCTGGTGCGAGATCGCCAGGCCCAGGCCCGTGCCCTGTCCGACCGGCTTGGTGGTGAAGAACGGATCGAAGATGCGCGGCAGGTCCGCCGCGGCGATGCCCTTGCCGTTGTCCTCGACCAGCACCAGCACGCGCCGGTCCAGCGCCTGCGTGCGCACGACGATGCGGCCGTGGTCGTGCTCGATCGCCTGCGCCGCGTTGCCGATCAGGTTCAGCAGCACCTGGTTGATCTGCGCCGGCGCGCACAGGATCGGCGGCAGCTCGCCGGGCTCGTGGACGACGGCGATGTCGCGCTTGCGCAGGATGTGCTGCACGATCTTGAGCGCGCCCTCGACGAGCCGGTTGACGTCGGCCTGCTGCATGCCGGACTGGTCGAGGCGGCTGAAGTCCTTGAGGTTGGCCACCAGGTCGCCGATCTGGCCGACGCCGTGCAGCGTGTCGTCGAGCAGCGCGCCCAGGTCCTCGAGCGCGGCAGCGTCCACGCGCGCGCGCAGGTCGGCGACCTCCGCCAGCGTGCGGTCGAGCGACTCGTCCGGCATCGCCTCGCCGCTGAGCGCGTCGATGACCGACGCCTGCGCGGCGACCAGCCGCGCCGCGTCGGCGAGCGCGGCGCGCGTCATCTCGACGTTGTTGCGCACGTAGCCGAGCGGCGTGTTGATCTCGTGCACGAGCCCGGCGACCATCTGGCCGAGCGAGGCCATCTTCTCCGACTGCACGAGCTGCAGCTGCGAGGACTTCACGCGCGCGTAGGCGCGCTCGAGCTCGCCGGTGCGCTCGCCCAGGCGGTCCTCGACCGCGCGCAGCACGTCGAGCACGAGGCCGGTGCCGGCGTAGGCGCCGCCGCCGTCGACGAGGATGAAGTCGTCGGTGATCGGGCTCTTGACGTGCGCGGCGATCGCGCGCGCGGCCTCTTCCACCGGCAGCGTCACCGGCAGGACCAGCGGCGCGGCGTTCATCAGCGCCGTGATCGGGCGCCGCCCGAACAGCTCGCGGCCGTACGGCATCAGGAAGATGCGCATCAGCTCGTAGCGGCTGATCGCGCCGACCGGCATCAGGCCGTCGACCACCGGCAGGCTGAGCAGGCCGGCATGGCGCGGTTCCAGGAACAGCTGGGCGACGTCGAGCACGCAGGTGTCAGGGGCGACCGGCGCGGTCGCCAGCAGCAGGCGGCCCAGGTCGCCCGGTGCGGCGGCAACGATCGGCGCAGTCGCGTGCGCCGGCAGCGCATGGTTCATCGTATCGGCTTTCGGAAAGCGGGCCGTCCACGTCGGACGACGCGGATTCCCCCGGATTGCGCGCAGGCTAGCCGGCGACGACGACAGGCGTGTGACGGATTTCGCAGACCGCGCCGCGACGGCGACGCCGGATCAGCCGATCAGGCCCTGCTCGCGGATGCGATGGATCTCGTCGCGCAGGCGCGCGGCGTCCTCGAACTCCAGGTCCTGCGCGTGCTTGTACATCTGCGCCTCGAGCTGGCGGATCTTCGCCGCGACCTGCTCGGGCTTGAGCAAGCGGTAGTCCGGCGCCGGCTCGGCCACCTTGCGCGCGGCCGCGCCGCGGCCCTGCGCGCGCTCGGCCGGCGCCTCGGCGCGCGCGCCTTCCATGATGTCGCTGATCTTGCGCACGACCGACTTCGGCGTGATGCCGTGCTTCTCGTTGTACTCGATCTGCTTGGCGCGGCGGCGGCTGGTCTCGTCCATCGCCGCCTGCATCGAGCGCGTCACGTTGTCGGCGTAGAGGATCGCGGTGCCGCGCACGTTGCGCGCGGCGCGGCCGATCGTCTGGATCAGCGAGTCGGTCGAGCGCAGGAAGCCTTCCTTGTCGGCGTCGAGCACCGCCACCAGCGAGACCTCGGGCATGTCCAGGCCCTCGCGCAGCAGGTTGATGCCGACCAGCACGTCGAACTTGCCCAGGCGCAGGTCGCGGATGATCTCCACGCGCTCGACCGTCTCGATGTCCGAGTGCAGGTAGCGCACGCGGATGCCGTGCTCCTCGAGGTACTCGGTCAGGTTCTCGGCCATGCGCTTGGTCAGCGTCGTGACCAGCACGCGGTCGCCCATCGCGATGCGCGCGTGCACCTCGGACAGCAGGTCGTCCACCTGCGTGCGCGCCGGACGCACCTCGACCACCGGGTCGACGAGGCCGGTCGGGCGCACCACCAGCTCGACGATGCTGCCTTGCGACTTCTCGATCTCGTAGGGCCGCGGCGTGGCCGAGACGAACACCGTGCGCGGCGCGCGCGCCTCCCATTCCTCGAAGCGCAGCGGACGGTTGTCCAGCGCCGACGGCAGGCGGAAGCCGAACTCCACCAGCGTCTCCTTGCGCGAGCGGTCGCCCTTGAACATCGCGCCGATCTGCGGAACGGTCACGTGCGACTCGTCCAGCACCAGCAGCGCGTCCGGCGGCAGGTAGTCGAACAGCGTCGGCGGCGGCTCCCCCGGCGCGCGCCGGGTCAGGTGCCGCGAGTAGTTCTCGATGCCGTTGCAGTAGCCGACCTCGGCCATCATCTCCAGGTCGAAGCGCGTGCGCTGCTCCAGGCGCTGCGCCTCGACGAGCTTGTTGGCCTTGTAGAGGTAGTCCAGGCGCTCCTTGAGCTCGAGCTTGATCGTCTCGATCGCGTTCAGCACGCTCTCGCGCGTGGTCGCGTAGTGCGTCTTCGGGTAGATCGTGTAGCGCGGCACCTTGCGCAGCGTCGCGCCGGTCAGCGGATCGAACAGCGACAGGTTCTCGATGTCGCCGTCGAACAGCTCGATGCGCAGCGCCTCGGTCTCCGACTCGGCCGGGAACACGTCGATGATCTCGCCGCGCACGCGGTAGCTGCCGCGGCGCAGCTCCATGTCGCCGCGCGTGTACTGCAGCTCGGTGAGGTGGCGGATCAGCTTGCGCTGGTCGGTGTGCTCGCCGCGCGACAGGATCAGGCGCATCGAGAGGTAGTCCTCCGGATCGCCCAGGCCGTAGATCGCCGACACCGTGGCCACGATCAGCGCGTCCGGCCGCGACAGCAGCGTCTTGGTCGCCGCCAGGCGCATCTGCTCGATGTGCTCGTTGATCGAGGCGTCCTTCTCGATGTAGGTGTCGCTGCCGGGCACGTAGGCTTCCGGCTGGTAGTAGTCGTAGTAGCTGACGAAGTACTCCACCGCGTTGTGCGGGAAGAACTCCTTGAACTCGCCGTAGAGCTGCGCCGCCAGCGTCTTGTTCGGCGCCATGACCAGCGTCGGCTTCTGGATGCGCTCGATCAGGTTGGCGATCGTGAACGTCTTGCCGGAGCCGGTCACGCCGAGCAGCGTCTGCGCCGCCAGGCCCGCCTCGAAGCCCTCGGCCAGGCGCGCGATCGCCTCCGGCTGGTCGCCGGACGGCTTGAACGGGGAGACGAGCTGGAAGCGGTCGGACATGGAGACTCCGTCGAGCGATTATAGGCCCGGGCCGGGCGGCGGCCGGTTTCGCGGCCAGGCGGTTTCCGGCGGTCGGGCCGGCGAAATTCGCACACGCCGCCGCGCGGCGACGCCATCGTCCGCGGCGGCGCCGGTGCCTAGCATGGCGGCGATCCCTACATCTGGAGTTTCGCCATGCAGGAAGCAAGCTCTTTCGTCCGTGGATTCAGCCTGGTCGAGCTGCTGACGAGCCTCGCCGTGCTGGCCGTCGTGGTGGCTCTGGCCACGCCCGCCTACGCCCGGCTGGCCGGCCGCACGCAGGTGGCGACGGCACGCAGCGCGCTGCATTCCGCGCTGAGCCACGCGCGCACCGCCGCGGCTGCGCGCAATGCGCACGTCGTCGTCTGCCCCAGCGAGGACGCGAACCGCTGCGACCGCACGACGCATTGGCAGCAGGGCTGGATCGCCTTCGTCGACCTCGATCGCGACGGCGGCCGCTCGCCCGACGAGCCGCTGCTGCACGTGGCGCAGCACCAGCGGGCCGGCGTGGCGATCCTGGCGTCCTCGGGCCGCCTGCAGGCGGATTTCCGCCCGGACGGCAGCGCGGCCGGCTCCAACTTCACGCTGACGATCTGCAGCCGCGCCGCCGGCGCCGGCGGCGCCACCGCCCTGGTCGTCAACCAGGCCGGCCGCGCCCGGCGCGGCACGCCCGACGCGGCCGCCGCGGCGGCCTGCCTGCGGGCCGCCGACGGATGAGGGGCGCCGACGTGCTCCAAGGACCCAGGCCTGGCCCGAAAACGCGAAGGCCCGGCATCGGCCGGGCCTTCTTGGTTCTCAACTAGCGAATCTGGCGCCCGAAGCTGGACTCGAACCAGCGACCCCCTGATTAACAGTCAAGTGCTCTAACCAGCTGAGCTATTCGGGCGGAGCCGCATATTCTGTTGCGATCGCGCGCGGCCGTCAAGCTTCCGGCGCGCACGCTGCGATGCCGCCTCGCGCCGGCCCGGCGGCGCGCGATCCGCCGACGAGCGGCCGGCCGCCGGCGCGCCGAAGCGTGGCTCGCATGCGGCGGAACGTGCCGTCGGACAGGGCAAACCCATTACCATCGCGCGTCGCCCCTGCCGCCGATCCGGAATGACCGCCAGCACACGCCAGTTCTGGATCCTGCAGACCACCGTGTGGCTGGGCTACGGCGTCGAGCACTTCCTCGAGGACCTCGGCCGCGGCCGCTCGTTCGACATCTACAAGCTCGACCTGTTCGATTCGCTGTGCGCCTTCCTGCTGACGCTGTTCATCCGCGCCGTGCTCAAGGCCACCTGGCACCAGCCGGTGCACGTGCGGCTGCGCGCCGGTGCCCTGGCCCTGGTGCTCGCCTCCCTGGCCGGCGGCTACGTCTGGGCGCTGGCGGTGCAGAGCCTGTGTGCCGAGTGCAAGATGCCGACGAACTACCTCGGCTATCTGTCGTACTTCTTCGGGTGGGTCTACCTGCTGCTCGCCTGGATCGGCGGCTACGTGGGCATCAAGCTGGCGCGCCAGCTGCGCGAGGAGCGCGAGACGGCGCTGCGGGCGACCGCGATGGCGCACCAGGCGCAGCTGCGCATGCTGCGCTACCAGCTCAATCCGCACTTCCTGTTCAACACGCTGAACGCGATCTCGACGCTGATCCTCGACGGCCGCCGCGAGCAGGCCAACGGCATGGTCGGCGCGCTCTCGCAGTTCCTGCGCTACTCGCTGGACGGCGATCCGGAACAGCGCGTCACGCTGAGCCAGGAGATCGAGGCGATCCGGCGCTATCTCATCATCGAGCAGATGCGCTTCGGCGAACGCCTGCACGTGGGCATCATGGTCACGCCGCCGGCCGACGTCGCCCGCGTGCCGAGCCTGATCCTGCAGCCGCTGATCGAGAACGCGATCAAGTACGCGATCTCGCGCCGCGAGGAAGGCGGCCGCATCGAGATCGTCGCCACCGTCGACGACGGCATGCTGGACATCCGCCTGCGCGACGACGGCCCGGGCAGCCCGGACTACCGCCCCGCGCCGGGCAGCAGCGGCGTGGGCCTGGCCAATACGCGCGAACGCCTGCGCGTGCTGTACGGCGAACGCCAGTCGTTCGCGATCCGCTCCCTGCAGCCGCAAGGAACCGAGGCGCACCTGCGGCTGCCGTTCGAACCCCAGCCCCGAGGAGGCGACGATGCGCATTCGCACCCTGATCGTCGATGACGAGCCGCTGGCTCGCCGCGGCCTCTCGCTGCGCCTGGCGCGCCATCCGGACATCGAGATCGTCGCCGAGGCCGGCAACGGGCGCGAAGCGTTCTTCCTGATCGGCGAGCACCGGCCGGCGCTGATGTTCCTGGACGTGCAGATGCCGGGAGTGGACGGCTTCGCCCTGCTGCGCACGGTACCGGTGACGCAGCTGCCGCTGACCGTGTTCGTGACCGCCTACGACCAGTACGCGACGAAGGCGTTCGAGGCCAACGCGCTGGACTATCTGCTCAAGCCGATCGACGACGCGCGGCTGGACGCGGCGGTCGAGCGCGCGCGGCGCGGCGTGTCGGCGCGCACCGCCGACGAGCACCGCGCGCAGCTGCTGCGCCTGCTCGGCAGCCTGTCGGGGCGCCCGGACCTCACGCTCGAGCAGGCGCTGGAGGACGCCTCGGCCGCGCCGCCGGCCGACGACCGGCTTTCGATCAAGGACTCCGGCCGCATCCTGCGCGTGCCGATGAACGACATCCTCTGGATCGACGCCGCCGGCGACTACATGTGCGTGCACACGCCGGCGGACACGCACGTGCTGCGTGCGACGATGCGCGAGCTGGAAAGCCGGCTCGACCCGCGCCGCTTCCAGCGCATCCATCGCTCGACCATCGTCAACGTCGCGCGGGTCAAGGAGCTGCGCTCGCACCTCAACGGCGAGTACTTCCTGATCCTCGACAGCGGCCAGCAGCTCAAGCTGTCGCGCAGCTACAAGGACAAGGTGCGCCTGCTGCACTGAGCGCTCGGGCGGCGCGCAGCCGCACCGCCCGAAGCGCCTCGCCGCGCAGCCGCGCTGCTCAGCGGGCGTGCACCCGGTAGCAGGGCACGTAGTGCGAGCCCGGCAGCTTCATGCGCTGCTGGGCGACGAAGCTGGCGAGCAGCGCGTCCAGCGCCTGCATGATGTCGCGGTCGCCGTTGATGTCGAACGGGCCCTTCTCCTCGATCGCGCGCATGCCCTCTTCCTTGACGTTGCCGGCGACGATGCCGGAGAACGCGCGGCGCAGGTCCGCGGCCAGGCGGTGCGCCGGCTGGCCGCGATGCAGGTTGAGCGAGGCCATCGCCTCGTGCGTCGGCTGGAACGGCACCTGGAACTCGCGCTCGATGGTCAGCGCCCAGTTGAAGAAGAACGCGTCCTTGTTGTCGAGGCGGTGGATGCGCACGCGCTCGATGCCCTTGCGCACCTGGCGCGCCACCTCGCGCGGATCGTCGACGACGATCGTGTAGTGCCTGGCCACTTCCTCGCCGAGCGCCAGGCGCAGGAAGCGGTCGATCTGCTCGAAATAGCCGGCCGACTCGCGCGGGCCGGTGAAGATCAGCGGGAACGGCACGCTGGCGTTGTCCGGATGCAGCAGGATGCCGAGCAGGTAGAGGATCTCCTCCGCCGTGCCCACGCCGCCCGGGAACACCACGATCGCGTGGGCGATGCGGACGAACGCCTCGAGGCGCTTCTCGATGTCCGGCATGATCACGAGGTTGTTGACGATCGGATTGGGCGATTCGGCGGCGATGATGCCCGGCTCGGTGATGCCGATGTAGCGGTTCGTGCGCCGGCGCTGCTTGGCGTGCGCGATCGTCGCGCCCTTCATCGGCCCCTTCATCGCGCCAGGGCCGCAGCCGGTGCAGATGTCGAACGCGCGCAGGCCGAGGTCGTAGCCGACGCGCTTGGTGTAGAGGTACTCGTCGCGGCCGATCGAATGGCCGCCCCAGCAGACCACCAGGTTCGGGTCGACGTTCGGCCGCAGCACGCGCGCGTTGCGCAGGATCTCGAACACCGCGTGCGTGATGCCGGCCGAGTCGGACAGGTCGAAGCGGCCGGCCTCGATCTGCGTGGCCACGTAGACGATGTCGCGCACGACGGCGAACAGCAGCTCGTTGATGCCGACGATGATGTGGCCGTCGACGAACGCTTCCGCCGGCGCGTTGACGAGCTCGAGCTTGACGCCGCGGTCCTGCTGCAGGATCTGGATGTCGAAGTCCGGGTAGCGGTCGAGCAGCGCGCGCGCGTCGTCGGTGACGCTGCCCTGCGTCAGCACGGCCAGCGCGCAGCGCCGCAGCAGCTCGTGCAGGCCGCCGGCGCCGGCGTCGCGCAGCCGCGCGACTTCGTGGCGCGACAGCACGTCCAGCCCGGCCGCGGGCGAGATGCGCGCGCTGACCGTGGCCGATTTGGTGGGGATCTGGTCCATCCTGGTTCCTCGATGATGCATCCGCGGACGCAAAGGGCCGCTAGCAATGCCAAACCCGGCCGCGGGGGTCAAGTGCGGCGCGCGGAACGCGCAAAAGCGAACGGCCGGCGAGAGCCGGCCGTTCGTTCGGGCGCCGAGGCGTTCCGGATCAGAACGTGTAGCGCACCGTCACCAGCACCGACCAGCGCGACTGGGCCTGGTCGTCCTGCTTGGCCTGCGCGTAGGTCTTCGGGTCGACCAGGTTGTACACGTACTTGCCGGTGGCCGGATCGATGCCGGCGAAGTTCGCCATCGAGCGGTTGTACGGGAAGTTCGGGTTGTAGATCTGGCCCCACTTCTTGTTCAGCAGGTTGCCGAAGTTGAAGATGTCGAAGCGGATCTGACCCTTGTTGCCCTCGAACAGGCCCGGGATCTCCTGCACGAAGCTGAGGTCGAGCTGGTTGACCCACGGAGCCGTCGCGCCGTTGCGCGAGACGACGCCGCCCTTGTGCCGGCGCAGGTAGTCGTTGTTGTTGATGAAGTTGAAGAACTGCTCCTTCTGCGCGTCCGTCGTGCCGTTGGTGAACAGCACGTCGCCCGGGCCGGTCGGCACGTAGAACAGGTCGTTGCCGCGGATGCCGTCGCCGTTCATGTCGTTGGCGTACGTCCAGCTGTACGGCTGGCCGGTGTAGATGTTCCACACGCCGGAGATGCTGCTGACGTAGTCGCCGAAGAACTTGTGCTGCCAGGTCAGCGAGGTCAGGAAGCGCAGCTTGATGTCGTAGTTCGAGCGGCGCGCGATGTCCTCGTTCGGGTTGTACGTGGCGCGGCCGTTGTAGTTGCTGAACGCCTGGCTCGACGTGCCCGGGTTGACCTCGGTGGCGCGGCCGTAGGTCAGCGAGGTCATGCCGAACCAGCTGTCGGAGTACGCCTTGCGCAGCGACAGCGTCAGGTAGTTCGCCTCGCCCTTGCTGGTGTTGGTCAGCAGCGTCGAGGCGGCGCCGAACGCCGGGTTGTTGCCCGCGCGCTGAATGCGCCCGTAATTATTGGGATCGTTCGTGCCGACCGGCCGGCCGTTCGAGCCGATCCAGTTGGCCGGGTCGGTGCTCGTCCAGTAGTTGATGCGGCCGTCCGGCAGGAAGCCGTTGCCCGGGCCGAGGTTGATCGCCTGGTAGTTGATCGCGTTGCGCACGCCGATGTGCTCGAACTCGGCGCTGGCGATCAGGCCCCACCACGGCAGCTCGCGATCGAACGCCAGGCTGAACTTGAGCGCGGTCGGCAGCTTGAGGTCCTTGTCGACGGTATCGACGGTCTGCTGCGCGCCGGCGCCCACACCTTCAGGCGGCGCCTGCGTGTATGGATTCGGATTGAAGCAGCAGCGATTAGACTGCCCTTGAAGCGGGAATACGCTGAACGTCTGCAGCGTCAGGCCGTTGTTCGTGAACGGATTGGCCTGCCACACGCCCGGCGTCACGCCCTCGACGATGCCGATGCCGCCGCGCAGCTGCGTCTTGAGCTCGGTGTCGAACGCGTAGTTGAACGACACGCGCGGCTCGAGCACGCTGTTGCCGCTGACCGTGCCGGTGTTCGAGTAGCCGAACGCGCGCTCGAACGCGGCGTTGTACGGCGGGCGGTCGGGCAGGTTCGGCACGTCCCAGCGCAGGCCGTACTGCAGCGAGAACTGCGGCGTCAGCTGCCAGGTATCCTGGATGAACAGGCCCCACTGGTCGAGGCGGAAGTCCGCCGCGATGCTGTTGATGTCGCCGTTGGTCGGCCGGTACAGGCTGTAGCTGGAGTAGTTGCCGGCGCGGAAGTCCTCGATGCTGTTGAAGACGTAGGCGCCGAACTCGGTGCGGCCGAACAGGTTGTAGTACTTGTCGCGCTGGAAGTCGACGCCGGCCTTGACCGTGTGGTCGCCGAGGTACCAGTTGCCGGCGAAGAAGCCGCTCCAGGTCTTCACGCCGAGGATGTTGTAGTGGCGGAACTGCTCCTCGCCGAGGTTGACCGTGATGCCGTGGTCGCGGACCTGCACCTGCGGCTGGTCGGCGAGCGTGGTCGGCGTCGAGTCGTAGGTCGAATACGACAGCGACGCCTCGGTGGAGAACGTGTCGGACCAGTCGTCGTACAGGTTCAGCACGTAGCTCTCGAACTCGCGGTTCTGCGTGTACCAGTAGCTCGACAGGTTCAGCGTGCTGGCGTTGAACGTGCCGAAGATCGGCTGCGAGCTCTTGGTCTTGTTGTAGCGGAAGCTGGCGCGGTGGCCGTCGGCGATGTTCCAGTCGAGCTTGCCGAGGTAGAGCTTGTTCTCCTGGTTCGCGTTGGCGCCGCCGAGGCTGCCCGGCTTCATGCCGTAGCCGTTGGCGATGCCGATGATGTCGTCGAGCTGCTGCTGCGTGATGTTGACGATGTTGCCGCGGCCCGAGCCGACCGGGCCGTAGTCCGGCGCGGCGGCGTCGGTCTTGGATTCCTCGTAGCTCAGGAAGAAGAACAGCGTGTCCTTGATGATCGGGCCGCCGAGCGTCGCGCCGTAGGTCTTCTTCGCCTTGTAGCCGGCGAAGTCGCTCGGCTCGTCGCTGGTCAGGTCCTCGGCGTTGGTGTACGCGTAGTACGCGTCGCCGTGGAACTCGTTCGTGCCGGACTTGGTGACGATGTTGACGTTCGCGCCGACCGCGCGCTTGTTCGTCACGTCGAAGTTCGCCGTCGAGATGTTGTATTCCTCGATCGCGTCGAACGACAGCGGCTGGTTCAGCGCCGGCAGGCCGTTCGCTTCCAGGCCGAACGAGTCGTTCGTCGGCACGCCGTCGATCGTGATGTTGTTGTAGCGGCTGTTCTGGCCCAGCGCGGAGATCTCGCCGCGGCCCTTGTTGGTGATGTTGATCTTCGGATCCAGGCGCGCGATGTCCTGGATCGAGCGGCCCGGGTTCGGCAGCACGGCCAGCTCGCGGCGCGAGACGTTCGTGCTGAGACCCTTGTTGTCGGCCTGGAACACCGCGCCCGGCGCGGCCGCGGTCACGGTGATGCCGGTCAGCTCGGTCGCCTGCGAGGCGGCCGGAACGACCGTCAGGTTCAGCGTGGTGTCCTCCGCCAGCTTCAGGTAGACGTCGGGCTGGTCGGCCTTCTCGCCGTGGTCGCCCGACGCCTTCACCTCGAACGGACCGCCGACGCGCAGGCCCTGCGCCGCATAGCGACCGTTCGCGTCGGTGACCACCGTGCGCGACGTCCCCGACGGCACGTGCACGATCTCGACCGTCGCCCCGGCGACCGGATTGCCGTTGGCGTCGACGACGCGCCCGCTCAGGGACGACGAGGTGTTCTGCGCGAATGCGCTCGACATCGCGAGCACCGAGCCGATCATCCATGGCAGGAGTCGCATGCGGAGATGCTTGTTCATTGTTGCGGGACCTCTTTGCGTCGTCGGGATTTTCTGGACACGAAAACCGACAGGCCAGCCCGCCGCCCCGGCGGCGCGGTCTGCTGTCAGTGCCGGTTTTCCTCGATGGCAGGAGCCGCGCAGGCACGCGGCCTCTCCCCAGCCTTTAACTACAGTTTAACAGCGTTCCATGACGTATTTGTAACAGCGGCCACACTTTTTGCTGCGCCGCGTCAGGCCGCGCGCCGGCCGTCGACGTAGCGCGCGCGCTTGGCCGGCCGCAGCTGGTGCAGGTCGAGCCGGACCAGGCCGTCGATGCAGCCGCCGAAGGCCGGGTCGACGCCGAAGTCCAGAAACCGCACGCCGGCGGGCTCGCACAGGTCCGCGTACTGCCGGTACAGCGTCGGCAGCTGCCCGCCCAGCGCGGCCAGCCGCTGGCGCAGCAGCGCGAAGGCCTCGTCCATGCGGCGTCCGCTCCAGGCGGCCTCGGCCGCCGCCGCGACCTCGGCGGAGATGACAAAAGGATTGCGGGCGCGCGCCAGCCGGTCGGCGTCGCCGAAGTAGTGGCGGTGGTAGTGCACGATCCATTCGCGCGCTTCCAGCGGCAGCGAGGCGCTCAGGCTGACCGGCCCGAACAGGTAGCGCAGCGACGGCCGCGCCCGCAGGTACGCACCGATGCCCTGCCACAGGTAGTCGAGGCTGCGCGATCCCCAGTAGGCCGGCTGGACGAAGCTGCGGCCGAGCTCGACCGCCTCGGGCAGGAACGCGTGCGCCTGCGGCGCGTAGTCGAACAGGCTGGCGGAATACAGGCCGGCCAGGCCGCGCTCGCGCAGGATCGGCCCGGCCTCGCCCAGGCGGTAGGCGCCGACGATCGCCAGCGCCTGCTCGTCCCACAGCACCAGGTGGCGGTAGTAGGCGTCGTAGCGGTCCAGGTCGCGGCGCGCGCCGGTGCCTTCGCCGACGCGGCGGAACGCCAGCTCGCGCAGGCGGCCGATCTCGCGCAGCGCCGGGCAGTCCGCCTGCGCCTCCAGCAGCAGGATCTGCTTGCCGTCGCAGGTTTTGCCGAGCGGCTCGGCCGCGCGCAGCGCGCGGCGCACGTCCAGCGGCGACTCCGGATGCGCCACCGCGGTGGAGGTCGGGAACACCGTCGGCCGGCGCCGCGCCAGGCGGTAGACGTGGCGGCGCATGTGGCGCGCGATCTTCTCCGGCGACAGCGCCGGGCGCCGGAGCGCCGCCGGCGGCACGATCTCGCCGACCTGGAAGCCGATGCGCGTGCGTGCGGCGCCGAACATCTCGCGCGCCAGCAGCAGCGAGGCCAGCGGCTTGGCCAGCATCGACACGCCGTAGAACATCGGCGAGTTCTGCGCCGCGATGTGCACCGGCAGCACCGGCGCGCCGGTCCGGAGCGCCAGGCGCGCAAAGCCCGCCGACCAGCCGAGGTCGCGCACGCCGTGCGGACGCATCCGCGAGACCTCGCCGGACGGGAACACGATCACCGCCTCCTCGCGCTCGAGCGCGCGGTAGGCGCGCCGCGCGCCGCCCAGCGCGCTGCCGCCGCCGAACACCGGCAGCGGCAGCAGCAGCGGCGCGAGCGGCTCGAACTGCATCAGCACGTCGTTGGCCAGCACCTTGACGTCGCGGCGCACCGAGCCGACCAGGTGGATCAGCGCCAGCGCGTCCAGCGCGCCGAGCGGATGATTCGCGACGATCACGACGCGGCCCTCGACCGGGACGTTCTCGCGGTCGGTGTTGGCCACGCTGTAGCTGACCTTGAGCAGGTCGAGCACGCGCTCGACGAAGGCGAACCCGCTCAGCGGCGCGACGTCGGCGAGGATCGCGTTGATGCGCTCCTCGCAGGCGATGCGCCGCAGCAGCGCGACGACCGGCTGCGCGAAGTCGCGCACGCGCCCTTCGGCAAGGCGCGGGAATTTCTCGTAGAAGCTGCGCTCGACGCTGATCATGGCGTGGTCCCGTGGCGGGGCCCACGCTAGCGGCCGAGTGTTACAGCGGCATGGACGCGCAGCCGGAAGGACGCGCGACGCCGCGCGCCGCTCCGTGCGGCCTCAGTGCACCGCCAGGCGCACGTAGGCGACCACGCCGTCCAGGAACATCTGCACCGAAAGCGCGACCAGCAGCATGCCCATCAGGCGTTCCAGCGCGGTCAGCACGCTGGTGCCGAGCCAGCGGAACAGGTAGGTCGAGGACAGAAGGATCAGCGCCGTGGCGAGCCAGGCCAGGAACAGCGCCATGCTCCAGTCGGCCGTGCGGCCCGGATTGCTGTTCGCCAGCAGCATGACCGCCGCCATCGTCGACGGGCCGGCCACCGCCGGAATCGCCATGGGCACGATGAACGGCTCGCCTTCCGCGTCGCCGAAGATGCCGTGCTGCGGCGGAAAGATCATGCGCACGCCGATCAGGAACAGCACGATGCCGCCGGCGATGCTGACCGATTCCTGCTTGAGCTGCAGCAGGTGCAGCAGGTACTGGCCGCCGAACAGGAACGCGAACAGCACGACCAGCGCGATCAGCAGCTCGCGCACCAGCACCAGCCGGCGCCGCTCCTTCCTGACGTTGCGCAGCAGGCTGAGGAACAGCGGGATGTTGCCCAGCGGATCCATGATCAGGAACAGCAGGATGCCCGCCGACAGCGTGCTCATCGAATTTTCCATGACGCCTGGTGCTCCCCGCCGCGCGGCGTCCGGCGGACGCCGGACCGTCCCGCGACGGCCTTGCGATGTGGCGAACGATAGCCGGAACGAGGCCGTCCGGCGCGGTCAGCGCAGGTCCAGCACCTTGCCGCGCAAGGGGCGCCCCGTCTCGCCGAGCAGCCAGGCGATGGCCGCGCCGGTCTGGGCCGGTTCCGGATGCATCAGCGTGTCCTCGCCGTAGTACGCCGACCGGCGCAGGGCGGTGCGCATCGGCCCGGGCAGCACGGCGTGCGTGCGCACGCAGGAATTCTCGGTTTCCTCGTGCACGATCGAGGCGAGGCCGAGCAGCGCGTGCTTGGCCACGCCGTAGCCGCCCCAGAACGCCTTGCCGACCCGCGCCACGTCGTCGAACACGAACACCATCGCCGCGTCCGGCGCCTGGCGCAGCAGCGGCAGGCAGGCCTGGGTCAGCAGGTACGGCGCGGTCAGGTTGACCTGCAGCGTGCGGTTCCATTCCTCCGGCATCTGCTGCTCGAACGGCTGCAGCGTGTCGAACTGCGCCGCCGCGTGCACGACGCCGTCCAGCCGGCCGCATTCGCGCTCGATCGCCGCGGCAAGGTCGGCGTGGTCCTTCGGCGTCGCGCCGGCGAGGTCCATCGGATACAGCGCCGGGCCGGGCGCGCCGGCCCTCTCGATCTCGTCGTAGACCGCCTCCAGCGCGCGCACCTTGCGCCCGAGCAGCACGACCGTGGCGCCGGCGCCGGCCGCCGCCAGCGCGGCGGCGCGGCCGAGCCCGCCGGTCGCGCCGGTCACGAGCACGACGCGCCCGCGCAGCGAGTCGGCGGCAGGCGCCGCGGCGCCGTCCGCCAGCCGTTCCAGGGCCAGCATCGTCAGGCCTTCTGCGCGTCCTGGACCAGGCGCTCGAGCTCGCCGGACTCGTAGAGCTCGAGCGTGATGTCGCAGCCGCCGATCAGCTCGCCGCGGATGAACAGCTGCGGGAACGTCGGCCAGTTCGAGTAGCGCGGAAGATTGGCGCGGATCTCCGGATCCTCCAGCACGTTGACCGAGTGGAAGTTCGCGCCGACCGCCTTCAGCGCCTGCGACGTGCGGCTGGAGAAGCCGCACATCGGAAACTGCGGCGTGCCCTTCATGAAGAGCACGATCGGATGGGAATCAAGGGTGCCCTTGATGCGTTCGATGACGTCCATGGGGTGGAAACCTGCGATGACGAGGAGCGCGCGGCGGCGCGATGCCTGCAATGGTACCAGCTCGCTCCCGTCCGGATCGGTCCCGCGCGGCGCGCGCGCCGCCTCGCAGGCGATGTCCGCCGGCATCGCTGATAGACTGGAGGGCCTCCCTAACCCACCGGCAAGGAGAAATTCCCGTGGCGATCGAACTTCCCCCGCTTCCCTGGGCGCGCGACGCGCTGGCGCCGCACATTTCCGCGGAAACCATCGACTACCACTACGGCAAGCACCACCAGACCTACGTCACGAACCTGAACAACCAGATCAAGGGCACGGAGTTCGAGAACCTCCCGCTCGAGGAGATCATCCGGAAGTCCTCCGGCGCCATGTTCAACAACGCCGCGCAGGTCTGGAACCACACGTTCTACTGGAACTGCCTCAAGCCCAACGGCGGCGGCGAGCCGAGCGGCCGCCTGGCGGACGCGATCAACAAGGCGTTCGGCGGCTTCGCGCAGTTCAAGGACGAGTTCACGAAGATCAGCGTCGGCACGTTCGGCTCCGGCTGGGGCTGGCTCGTGCAGCGCCAGGACGGCGGTCTCGCGCTGGTCAGCACGTCGAACGCGCAGACGCCGATCACCGGCACGGATCGTCCGCTGCTGACCTGCGACGTCTGGGAGCACGCGTACTACATCGACTACCGCAACGCGCGGCCGAAGTACGTCGAGGCGTTCTGGAACCTGGTCAACTGGGACTTCGTCGCCGACCAGCTGCGCTGAACGCACGGCCGGGCGGACGCCCGCCCGGCCCGTCCCGAGCCGACTTCGGCTCCGCTAGAGCGCCGCGAGCACCGGCTCGACCTGCCGCTCGCGGCCGAGCGCCGCGGCGACGCGCGCGAGACGCGCGCGCAGCGCCGGCGCATCCGGCGCGCACACCGTCGCGTGGCCGACCTTGCGGCCCGCGCGCGGCTGCTTGCCGTAGTCGTGCCAGTGCGCGTCCGATTCGCCGAGCACGCCGCCGGCGTCCGGCAGCTCGCCGATGAAGTTCAGCATGACGCTGCAGCCGCGCGCCGCGGTGTCGCCGAGCGGCAGGCCGAGCACGGCGCGCAGGTGGTTCTCGAACTGGCTGCAGATCGCCCCCTCGATCGTCCAGTGCCCGGAGTTGTGCACGCGCGGCGCCATCTCGTTGCCGAGCAGCCGCCCCTCGTGCTCGAACAGCTCGAGCGCGAACGTCCCGACGTAGTCGAGCCGCTCGGCCAGCGCGCGCGCATGCGCCACGGCGGCCGCTTCCAGAGCCTGCGCCTGCGGCGCCGGCGCGAGGCTCGCCGCCAGGATGCCGCTCGCATGCCAGTTCTGCGTCAGCGGATAGTGGCGGAACTCGCCGCTGCGCGAGCGCACCGCGATCACCGACACCTCGCGCGTGAACGGCACGAATGCCTCCAGGATCAGCGCCGATCCGCCGAGCGCCGCCCAGGCCGCATCGGCGTCGCCGGCGCTGCGCAGCACCGCCTGGCCCTTGCCGTCGTAGCCGAGCCGGCGCGTCTTCAGCACCGCCGGCAGGCCGATCGCGGCGATCGCCGCGTCCAGCTCGGCGCGCGTGTCGACCGCGGCGAACGCCGGCGTGTCCAGGCCGATCTCGCGGAACAGCGTCTTCTCGGCCAGGCGGTCCTGCGAGGTCGCCAGCGCCCGCGGATTGGGGAACACCGCCGTGTGCTCGGTGAGCCAGTGCGCGGTCTCGGCGGGCACGTTCTCGAAGTCGAACGTGGCCACGTCGATGCGCGCGGCGAAATCCGCCAGCGCGGCGAAGTCGCGCCAGTCCGCCTGCAGCAGCGGCGCGACCTGGCCGGCGCAGGCGTCCGGCGTGTTGTCGACGACGAGGAAGCGCAGGCCGAGCGGCGCGCCGGCCAGCGCGAGCATGCGGGCGAGCTGCCCGCCGCCGAGAATGCCTAACGTTGGAGCGGAGCGATTCATCTGCCAACCATCAAACCATTGATGCGGAAGAACCCGCGGGGCACGACCACGCGCCCTTCCCCCGGGGGCGACGGGACGTGGACGGGACGATCCGGTGCCTCATGCCGGTTCGCGCGGATCCGGATGGGTCAGCACGGACTCGGTCTGCTCGCGGCGGAACGCCTCGAGCCGTTCGGCGAGCGGCGCGTCGGCGACGGCGAGCATCGCCGCAGCGTAAAGCGCGGCGTTCACCGCGCCGGCGCGGCCGATGGCGAACGTCGCCACCGGGACGCCGGCCGGCATCTGCACGATCGAGAGCAGCGAATCGAGGCCGTTCAGCGCCTGCGACTGCACCGGCACCCCGAGCACCGGCAGGCGCGTTTTCGCCGCCAGCATGCCGGGCAGGTGCGCGGCGCCGCCGGCGCCGGCGACGATCGCCGCCAGCCCGCGGCCGGCCGCCTTTTCGGCGTAGTCGAACAGCAGGTCCGGCGTGCGGTGGGCGGAAACGACGCGCACCTCGTGCGCGACGCCGAGCCGTTCCAGGGTCTGCGCCGCATGGCGCATCGTCTCCCAGTCGGACCGGGATCCCATGACGACGCCTATCCGCGGCTGCTCGATCGTTTCTCTCATGGCCGTCGCACGCGCAAATCGCTATTGTACGCGCATTCCGCCGCGCACCGGCCCGGCGAACCCGACCGAAACCCGATGGACAAGCGCCTGCTCGACATTCTCTGCTGCCCGGTGACGAAATCGCCCCTGCGGCTGGCCACCGGCAGCGAACTGGCCGCGCTGAACCGCGCGATCGCCGCGGGCAAGGTGAGCAACGGCGCCGGCGCGCGGGTCACCGCCCCGCTCGCCGCCGCCCTCGTCACCCGCGACGCGCGCACGGCCTACCGCATCGACGACGACATCCCGGTCATGCTCGCCGACGAGGCGATCGCGACCACGCAAGCGGAGGACTTTCCCAGGCCGTGACCGCCGCCGTCGCGGGCAAGCGTGAACGCAATCACAACCCGTTCATGAAGCCCGTCTATGATGGCCTCCGGTGTCGATCCGGCAGGCAGCCGGGCGCGCCGGCGATCACAGGGGATCTGCTATGACCGCCGCCAATGACACGCCCAATGTCGTCGACCTGCAGCAGCGCCAGCTCGCCGCCGGCGCCGAGCGCCTCGGCGACCTGCTCAAGCTGGTGCGCGGCATCTCGCTCAAGCGCATCAACGCGCTGGTCGGCACGCTGTTCGAGAACGTCGACGACGCGCTGTTCGACCTGGCCGAACGGGCCGGCAGCAACGCGATCCAGACCGAATACTTCGACGGCATGCGCGAGGTGCGCAAGAAGCGCCAGCTCGTCGAGCGCCTGTTCCAGGAGCAGGCCACGCGCGCGTTCGGCGAGTTCGCCGATGGCAAGCTCAAGCCGGTCAGGCCCGAGGTCGCGCCGCAGCCGGGCAGCGCCGGGCTGAGCCTGGTCGACGACGTCGAGCTCGAGGAATCGCTGGCCGTGACCAGCATGGTCGCCAAGGCCGAGAACCGCCTCCAGCGCTCGCTGTACCAGGTGAACCAGCGCCTGGCGGTCATCGTCGGCGGCGCCAAGGTCGACGACGCGACCAACCCGATCGGCCCGGCCGTGCTCGGCAACGCGTTCCGCTTCGCGATCCGCGAGTTCGAGGTCAACGTCCAGGTCAAGCTCATCATCTACAAGCTGTTCGACCGCTACGTCATGGCCGGCCTCGAGCCGATCTACGAAGAGGTCAACATCGAGCTGATCCGCGCCGGCGTGCTGCCGCAGGTGCGCCACGTGCTGCCGCACGGCGAGCGCCCGCGTCCGCCGTCCGCCGCGCCGGCGCCGGGCACGCCCGCCGCCGCGGCGGCGCCCGCAGGCGCTCCCGTGCCGGGGACGTACGCCGACGCGTCGGACCTGCAGATGGAGATCTACAACACGCTGCGCTCGCTGCTGGCGAGCCGGCACGCCGGCGACGCCTACGCCGGCGGCGGCGGCGCGGACTACGCCGCCGGCGGCCTCAGCCCCGCCGACCTGCTCAGCGCGCTGACGATCCTGCAGGGCCAGTCGCAGGCGATGCAGGCGCGCGCCGAGAGCGTCTCCGACGCCGCGCAGGCGGTGCAGCAGATCAAGCGCGAGCTGCTCGAGCAGGTGCAGAAGCTCTCCGGCGACACGCGCGACCGGCGCGTGTCGAGCGCCGACGAGGACACCATCGACCTCGTCGGCATGCTGTTCGAGTACATCCTGCAGGACCGCAACCTGCCCGCGCAGCTGCAGGCACTGCTCGGCCGCCTGCAGATCCCGTACCTCAAGGTCGCCATCCTCGACAAGCACCTGTTCGCGCAGAAGTCGCATCCGGCGCGCCGGCTGCTCGACGCGCTGGCCGACGCGGGCAAGAGCTGGTCCGAGGAATCCGACCGCGACCACCGCCTGTACGACCGCATCAAGACCGCGGTGGAGACGGTCCTGCGCGACTTCGACGACGACGTCGGCGTGTTCGAGCGCGAGCTCGTCTCGTTCACCGACTTCGTCGAGGCGCACCACAAGCGCGCCGAGCTGGCCGAGCAGCGCGCCGCCGAGGCCACGCGCGGACGCGAGAAGCTGCAGGAGGCGCGCCGCATCGCCGCGCGCGAGATCCTCAAGCGCATCGACGAGCGCAACCTGCCGCCGGTCGTGCACACCGTGCTGTCGCGGCCGTGGGCGAACTACCTCGTGCTGACGCTGCTGCGCCAGGGCGAGGGCTCGGACGAATGGCGCAACGCGCTGCGCTTCGCCGACGAGTTCGTCTGGAGCGCGCAGCCCAAGACCACCGAGAACGAGCACGCGCGCCTGCGCGCCCTGCTGCCGCAGCTGGAGAAGGCGCTGCGGCACGGCCTGGCCACCGTCGCCTACCACGACAGCGACGTCAAGCAGCTGATGCAGGAGCTCTCGCAGTTCTACAAGCGCCTGCTCGACGGCCAGAAGGTCGAGACCAAGACGGTCAAGGAAGTCATCGCCGACAACGCCGCGCCGGCCGCGGCGGACGCGCCCGGCGGCGCGGAGGCGCAGCCGCAGGCGCAGGCGCCGGCCGCGGCGGCGCCGAGCCCGGTCGAGGAGATCGTGCTCAGCAGCGGCGAGCCCGAGCCGGCCGCCGAGGAGCCGCTGGCCGAGGACGACGAGCACCTGCGCATCGTGCGCGAGCTCAAGGTCGGCACCTGGATCGAGTTCGTCGACGCGAACGGCGGCCGCGAGCGCGCCAAGCTGTCGTGGATCAGCCCGATCAGCTCGAAATACCTGTTCGTCAACCGGCGCGGCCTTAAGGTGTGCGACAAGACCGTGTCCGCGCTGGCGGTCGAGCTGCGCCGCGGCAGCGCCGTCGTGCTCGAGGAAGTGCCGCTGTTCGACCGCGCGCTGGATGCGATCGTCGCCCGCCTGCGCCACGCCGGCAGCGAAGGCGCCGCGGCTGCGCCGCCTTCCGCACCCGCCGGCTGAGGCGTCAGCGCCGTCGCGGCTTGCTGCTATCCTGCGCGTCCCACGCTTCCCGCGAGGACGTTCCGTGGCAAGTCCAGCCGTACCCCCGCCGCCGCGCGACGCCGTCGAACGCGACGTCGGCCGGGCGCTCGAAGAAGACCTCGGCAGCGGCGACGTCACCGCCGACCTGCTGCCCGCCGGCGCGCGCGCCCGCGCGCGCGTGGTCACGCGCGAATCCGCCGTGCTCTGCGGCAGCGCCTGGTTCGACGCCTGCTTCTCGAGGCTCGATCCGACCGCGCATGTCGAATGGCACGCCGCCGACGGCGACCGCGTCGCCGCGGGCGCCGTGCTGTGCCACGTCGAGGGCCTGGCGCGCGCGCTGGTCAGCGCCGAGCGCACCGCGCTCAATTTCCTGCAGACGCTGTCCGGAACCGCGACCGCGACCGCGGCCTACGTCGAGGCCGCGCGCGGCACGCGCACGACCGTGCTCGACACGCGCAAGACGCTGCCCGGCCTGCGCGCGGCGCAGAAGTACGCCGTGCGCGTCGGCGGCGGGCAGAACCACCGCATGGGCCTGTACGACGCGGTGCTGCTGAAGGAGAACCACATCGCCGCGGCCGGCTCGATCGCCGCGGCGATCGAGCGCGCGCGCGCGCTGCATCCCGACCTGCTGGTCGAGACCGAGGTGGAGAACTTCGGCGAGCTGCGCGAGGCCCTCGCCGCCGGCGCGGACCGCATCATGCTCGACGAATTCGAGCTGCACGAGCTCGCCCAGGCCGTGGCCGAGGTCGGCGGGCGCGTGCCGCTGGAAGTCTCGGGCTCGGTGGCGCTCGAGCGCGTGCGCGCGATCGCCGAGACCGGCGTCGACTACGTGTCGATCGGCGCGCTGACCAAGCACGTGCGCGCGATCGACCTGTCGATGCGCATCGAGCTGCTCACCGGCTGAGCGCCGGCCGGCGCTCGGCCGGCGACCTCAGACCAGACCGAACGCGCGCAGCGCCGCGAACGCGGCTGCGGCCAGCACGACGACGCCGGCGGCGACCGCCCAGGCCGGCACGCGGCGCGTGCCCTTGCCCGTCGCGCGCGCGGACTGCTGGCGCGCGTCCATGCCGGGCGTGATCAGCAGGAAGCGCACCGTGTCCAGGCGCAGCTCCTCGCCGGGCTTGAGCAGGCCGGACTGGATGCGGCGGTCGTTGATGAACGTGCCGTTGGCCGAGCCGAGGTCCTCGACGTGGACGCCGTCCGGCGTCAGCCGCAGGCGCGCGTGGTGGCGCGAGACCTCCTCGGCCGGCACGGCGATGTCGCAGTCGGGCTGGCGGCCGAGCACGGCGTTGTCGGTCACGGCGAAGGTCTTGCCGAACGTCACGCCGGAGACGCCGCGCAGCATGAAGCGCGGCAGGGTGGCGCGCACGCGCGTGCGCCCGTCGTCGGGCGCTGGCGCAGGCGTCGGCCGGGCCGGGGCGGCGGCCCCCGCCGCGACGCGGCGCTCGCCGGCGCCGACCGCGCAGCCCACGCGCCCGAACAGCAGCAGGTCGCCCGCGTCGATCTCCGCAGGCCCCTCGATCTGGCGGCCGTTCAGCACGGTCGGCGCCGACGCGTCGAGCGGCCGCGCGAACGCCTGTCCCGCCTTCAGCGTGATCTCGCAGTGGCGCGCGGCCACGCCGGGCTGGTTCACGACGACCTCGCACTCGGCGCTGCTGCCGATGCGCGTCGTGCCTTCGGCGAGGTCGACCGACGCGTGCTCGCCGCCTGGAAACACAAGCCTCATGGAATTCCCCTTCGCTGCCGGAACGGCGCGCGCATTGTAGCCCGGCCGGTGCGACGATCCTGCGCACGCCGCCTCGATCCGCCGGGCGGACGGCTTGTCAGGCGTCGCCGCCATCCCCACACTGTGGCGATGCTCGGAACCTGGATCGCCCTGCTCGTGATCGCCGCCCTGGTCTGGGCCTGGCTGGACGCGCTCGCCGCGCGCGAACGCGCGATCGGCTACGGCCGCGAGCTCTGCCGCGAAGCCGGCGTGCAGCTCCTCGACCAGACGGTCTCGCTCAAGCGCCTGCGTATCGCGCGACGCGACGGACTGCCGGCATTCGTGCGCCGCTACGGTTTCGAGGTCAGCCTGGACGGCAGCGACCGCCATCGCGGCCATCTCGACCTGGCCGGGCACCGCCTCGAGGCCTGGAGCCTGCCGCTCGGCGACCTGCCCCCGCCGCCGGCGCCGCGGCCGACGCACCTGCGGCTGGTGCAGTGACGAGCCGCGGCCGGCGCGCCGCGCCGGCCGGCCCGGATGGGAATCGCGCTATTTGATGACGCGCAGATGCGGCCGCTTCGGCGCCTCGTCCGGCGCGGGCGCCGGCGGCGGCGGCTCGGTCGGCGCGCTGTCGGCCGAGAACATCATGCCCTGGCCGTTCTCCTGCGCGTAGATCGCCAGCACCGCGGCCATCGGCACGTGCACCGCGTGGCTGACGCCGCCGAAGCGCGCCAGGAAGCGCACGTGCTCGTTGGCGATCTCGAACTGGCTGACCGCGCGCGCGGCGATGTTCAGCACGACGCGCCCGTCCTTGGCCGCGCCCGGCGGCACGCGCACGCCCTCGACGCCGGCGTCGACGAGCAGGTACGGCGTCAGCCCGTTGTCGCTGATCCAGGCGTGCAGCGCACGCAGCAGATAGGGGCGGTTGGACGTCATCACGATCGTGGACACGGCGATCCCTGCATGGTCGCGGGCGAAACGGAGGTGGCGCCCGCGCAGCTCATGCGTGCAGCGCCCGCTCTTCGCCGGTCAGGCTGCGCGCGAAGCCCTGGCTGCGGAAGATGCGCTCGCCGTAGTCGACGATCGACTGCGCCTCGCGCGGCAGCTGCACGCCGAGCGCATCCAGGCGCCAGATCAGCGGCGCCAGCGCGCAGTCGGCCAGGCTGATCTCCGGGCTCAGAAAGAACTTCGACGCCTTGAACGCGGAGGCGTTCTTGACCAGGTCGTCGCGCAGCGCCTTGCGGGCGGCGTCGGCCCCCTTGCCGCCGGCCTCGATCTCGTCGACCAGCGTCAGCCAGTCGTTCTCGATGCGCACGATCGCCAGGCGCAGGCGCGCGCGCGACAGCGGGTCCACCGGCATCAGCGGCGGATGCGGGTAGCGCTCGTCGAGGTATTCGCAGATGACGCTGGTGTCGTAGAGGACGAGGTCGCGGTCGACCAGCGTCGGCACCGAGTTGTAGGGATTGAGGTCCAGCAGGTCCTCGGGCGGGTCGTCGAGGTTGACCAGCACGTGGTCGTACGTCACGCCCTTGGCGGCCAGGGTCATGCGGACGCGGTGGCAGTGCACGCAGTCGGGGGCCGAGTACAGGGTCAAGACGGTACGTGAACGCTGGTTCAAGGCCATACTCGAATCCCCCTCCCATCCTGATCGGTGCGAGCCCCTGTCATCGGAATGTACTACGCACGGGGGCGCCCGCCTAGGTCGGCGCCGGGCGGAGCGGAGCCGGCCGGAGGCCCGGCCGGAGGGGCCGCCGGCAGGTGCCGGCGGCGGCGGGAACGGCCTGCGCGGACCGGCGGGGCGCCGGCCCGGCGGCCCGCTGGATACGGCCGGCGGGCCCGGGCTTCAAGCCGGCCGGGGGCTCAGTGGACGTCCTTCCAGAACTCCAGCTTGAGCAGGTAGGCCACGAACGTGAAGAAGGCCAGGTAGAGCAGCACCCACACGCCCATCGCCTCGCGCTTCAGCGCCGCCGGCTCGCCGGCGTACTGCAGGAACGCGGTGATGTCGCGGACGGTCTGGTCGAACTGCGCAGGCGTCTGGCGGCCGGGCGTGCGCAGCTCGAGCTTCTCGATCGCCTCCTCGTGGCCGGCGCCGCCGCCCTTCTTGACGGCGACCTGCTGGCCCTGCAGCTCCCACAGCGCGTTCGGCATCGAGGCGTTGGGGAACACCGTGTTGTTCCAGCCGAGCGGACGGCTCGGGTCGAGGTAGAACGACTTCAGGTAGCTGTAGATCCAGTCCGGCCCCTTGGCGCGGGCCTCCAGCGACAGGTCCGGTGGCGCCTTGCCGAACCACTTCGCGGCGTCCTCGGCCGGCATGTGGCTGACCGCGTGCTCGCCGATCTTGGCGCCGGTGAAGACGAAGTTCTTCTCGACGTCCTTCGGGTCGAGGCCGAGGTCCTCGGCGATGCGCGAGTAGCGCATGTACTGCAGCGAGTGGCAGCCCGAGCAGTAGTTGAAGAACAGGCGCGCGCCGCGCTGCAGCGAGGCCATGTCGTCGAGGCGCACGTTGGCGTCCTGGAGGCCGGCGCCTTCGTTGGCTGCGGCGGTGCCGGCGGCCATCAGGCCGGCGAGCAGCAGAGCGGCAAGTTTCGTGAACATCGCGATTCCCAGGGTCTTGGTCGTCATGGCCTTAGTCATGCGCGGTCACCCGATCCGGCACCGGCTTGGTCTTCTCCAGACCGAACCAGGTGTACACCACGAGGAACACGAAGTAGCCGAAGTACACCAGCAGCCAGAACCGGCCGAACAGGTTCTCGAGCGTCGTCACGTCCGCGTCGGCGCCGAACCACTGCGGGATCTTCTCGGCGGTGACGCCGGCGCCGACCGCCGCCAGCATGACGAACGACACGGCGAACAGGCCCAGGGCGATCTTGTAGGCCAGCCCGCGGTAGCGGATCGACTTCACGCGGCCGCGGTCCAGCCACGGCACGAAGAACAGCAGCAGGATGCCGAGGAACATCACGATGACGCCCGGCAGCTTGGCCGGAATCATGCGCAGCATCGCGTAGAACGGCGTGAAGTACCACACCGGCTTGATGTGCTCCGGCGTGGCCAGATTGTTCGCCGGCACGAAGTTGTCGTGCTCGAGGAACCAGCCGCCGAACGTCGGCGCGTAGAAGATGATGAACGCGGCGATCAGCAGGAAGAAGCCGACGCCGAACAGGTCCTTGACCGTGTAGTACGGGTGGAACGCGATGCCGTCGAGCGGCGTGCCGTCGGCCTTCTTCTTCTCCTTGATCTCCACGCCGTCGGGATTGTTCGAGCCGACCTCGTGCAGCGCGGCCAGGTGCAGCACGACCAGCAGCAGCAGCACCAGCGGCAGCGCGATCACGTGCAGCGCGAAGAAGCGGTTCAGCGTCGCGTCGGCCGGCAGGTAGTCGCCCATGATCCATTCGACCAGCGCATCGCCGACCCACGGGATCGCGCCGAACAGCGAGATGATGACCTTCGCGCCCCAGAACGACATGTTGCCCCACGGCAGCACGTAGCCCATGAACGCCTCGGCCATCAGCACCAGGAAGATCAGCATGCCGAGGATCCACACCAGCTCGCGCGGCTTCTTGTACGAGCCGTACATCAGGCCGCGGAACATGTGCAGGTAGACGACGACGAAGAACAGCGAGGCGCCGGTCGAGTGCATGTAGCGGATCAGCCAGCCCCAGCTGACGTCGCGCATGATGTACTCGACCGAGGCGAACGCCTCGGCCGCGCTCGGCTTGTAGTTCATCGTCAGGAAGATGCCGGTCAGGATCTGATTGACCAGCACCAGCAGCGCGAGCGAGCCGAAGTAGTACCAGAGGTTGAAGTTCTTCGGCGCGTAGTAGCCGCTCGTGTGCGCGGACAGGAACGAGAGCACCGGCATGCGGTCCTCGACCCAGGCGAGCACGCGGTTCTTCGGACGGATCCGGATCATCGTCGTGGCCATTACGCAGCCTCCTTGCCCGGGTCGACGCCGATCAGGATGTGCTTGTCGTCGACGAAGTGGTACGGCGGCACGGCGAGGTTCGCCGGCGCGGGCACGCCGTTGTAGACGCGGCCGGCCATGTCGTAGCGCGACTTGTGGCAGGGGCAGTAGAAGCCGCCCTTCCAGTTCGGGTCGAACGGCTCGGGCTTGAGCTCCGGGAAGAAGTCGGGCACGCAGCCCAGGTGCGTGCAGATGCCGGTCACGACCAGCCACTCGGGCTTGATCGAGCGCGTCTCGTTCTTCGCGTAGTCGGGCTGCTGGTCGGTGTTCTCGGACTTCGGATCCTTCAGATGCGAGTCCTCGCCGGTCAGCGCGTCGAGCTGCGCCTTGGTCCGGTTCACGACGAAGACCGGCAGGCCGCGCCACGCGAACGTGACCTTCTGGCCCGGCTCGATCTTGGAAATGTCCGCCAGCACCGGTGCGCCGGCCGACTTCGCCGCCGCGCTCGGCTCCCACGACTTGACGAAGGGAATCGCCGCCAGGACGGCGCCCGCCCCGCCGACGACCGAGGTCGTCGCGGTCAGGAACCGCCTGCGCCCCTTGTCCACCACAGCATCGTTTGCCATCCAGCACTCCGCTGCAAACTTCAGAAAAATAAAAGACCCGCAACGCATCGCGCCGCCTGCGGCCGCGATGCCGGCTGCCGGTATCCCGGAAGGAGCCGGCGGCCCCGCGCCAGCGCACGGCGAGCCCGCGCCGCGACGGCAGTCCGTTGGGCCGGGCTCCAAAATCGTGTTAGTTTAACGGACCCCCCTGCACCGCACAATCAAACCCGCGGCGCCGACCGGCCGCAGCAGCGGGCACGCTCTCCCGGCCAGCAGCACGATTCGGATCGCATGGGCATTCGCGCCACCCACAACCTGCTCGCCTTCGTCGTCCGCTGCATCGTCGTCGGCCTCGCCGCCGCGTTCGTGCTCAGCGCGTTCGCGCCCGGCCTGGTCGACCGCCTGCGCGGCGCGCGCCCGAGCCCGGCCGGCGCCGAGGCGCCGGCTGCGACATCGCGCCGCGCCCCGTTCTCGTACGCCTCGGCCGTCGCGCGCGCCTCGCCCGCGGTGGTCAACATCTACGCCAACAAGGTCACCACGGTTCCGCCGCGGCTCTATCCGATTCCCGATCCGCTGACCCAGCGCCTGCTCGGCTACGTGGCCGGACCGGCGATGAAGCGCACCGACCAGAGCCTGGGCTCCGGCGTGATCTTCAGCTCCGACGGCTACGTCGTCACCAACAACCACGTGATCAGCCGCGCCGACGACATCAAGGTGCTGCTCGACGACGGCCGCGTCGCGCAGGCGCAGGTCGTCGGCACCGACCCGGAGACCGACCTCGCGGTGCTCAAGATCGCCGCGGAGAACCTGCCGGCGATCACGATCCCGGCCGATCCCAGCGTCGACGTCGGCGACGTCGTGCTCGCGATCGGCAACCCGGTCGGGCTCGGCAACACGGTGACGATGGGCATCGTCAGCGCCACCGGCCGGCAGCTCAAGATGAGCGACTACGAGGACTTCATCCAGACCGACGCGGCGATCAACTTCGGCAACTCCGGCGGCGCGCTGGTCAACGCGCTCGGCGAGCTGATCGGCATCAACACGGCCGTCTACGCGCGCGGGCCGACCACGGACGGCCGCGGCAGCTTCACCCCCGGGGCCGAGGGCATCGGCTTCGCGATCCCGGTGACCACCGCCAAGACCGTGCTCGAGCAGATCGTCAAGCACGGCCGCGTGATCCGCGGCTGGATCGGCATCGACTACACCGACATCCCCGCCCCGCCCGGCGCGACCGCGCGCCCGCAGGGCGTGCTCGTGCAGCGCGTGGTCGCCGAGAGCCCGGCCGCGCAGGCGCACCTGCAGCCCGGCGACCTGCTGCTCAAGCTCGACGGCACCGCGATCGCCGACCAGACCGACCTGCGCACGCGCGAGGCGTCGATCGCGCCGGGTACCCGCGTGCGCCTCGAGGGGCTGCGCGGCAACGTGCCGTTCGCGATCGACGTGACGCTGGTGCAGCGCCCGGCGCCGAGCACGACCGGCGCCTGAGGAGCCGGGATTGGGGATTCGGGATTCGGGATTCGGGAAAGCGGGCCGTCGCAGGCTGCGCTTCCTGACGAATCCCGAATCTCCAATCCCGAATCCCGGCTTTTCCGAATCCCGAATCCCTATTCCCGAATCGCCGGCAACGTGCCGTTCGCGATCGACGTGACGCTGGTGCAGCGCCGCGCCGAGCACGACCGGCGCCTGAAGAGCCGGGATTGGGGATTCGGGATTCGGGATTGGGAAAAGCGGGTCGTCGCAGGCTGCGCTTTCCGACGAATCCCGAATCTCCAATCCCGAATCCCGGCTTTCCGAATCCCGAATCCCTATTCCCGAATCCCGGCTTTATACCGGTCGCGCAGCGTCGCCACGCGCTGCACGTAGAGGCGGGTCTCGTCGTACGGCGGCACGCCGCGGTATTTCTGCACCGCGCCGGGGCCGGCGTTGTAGGCCGCGGTCGCGAGCTGCGTGTCGCCGTCGAAGTCCTTGAGCAGCTGAGCGAGATAGCGCGCACCGCCGCGGATGTTCTGCGCCACGTCGAACGCGTCGGTCACGCCGAGCTCGCCCGCGGTGCCCGGCATCAGCTGCATCAGGCCCTGCGCGCCCTTGCTCGAGACCGCCATCGGATTGAACGCCGACTCGGCGTGGATGACCGCGCGCAGCAGCGCCGCTTCCACGCCGAAGTCCGCCGCCGCGGCGGCGATCTCGTCCTTGTAGGCGTCCAGGTTCAGCGCAGTGCGGGCGAAGTCGATCTTCGAATGCAGGTCGCAGGCCACGCAGGTGGCGATGTAGGTGAACAGCACGGCGAATGCGCCCTTGGCCGGGCGGATGTTCGTGTACTCGGTGATGCCGTCCTTGCGCTGCACGCGGTAGACGGCGCCGCGCAGCACCTTGGTCGTCACCGCCGGCGCCGCCGCCGCGATCGCGGCCGCGCCGCGCGCCGCCAGCGGGGCCGCCGGCTGCGGCCGCGGGCGGTACGGAGCGGCGATGAACAGCGGCGGCTCGAGCGCGCGCGCGCTGGTGTCGACGTCGGCGAGCACGGTGGAGAAGTCCTCCGGAACGACGATCCTCGCCGAGCTGGCCACGCCGGCGCTCACCCGCGCGAACGAGGCGCGCGCGATCTGCGGCGGATCGACGCCGACCGCGGCGGCCACGTTGGCGAAGTCGGCCTTCGGCGGCGGCGGGTTCTCCTCGTAGACCCAGCGGTGCGTCTCGACGACGGTAGGGCGCGCCGGCGCAGCGGTCGCGGCGCGCGCGGCAGGCGCCTTCTTCGGCGCGTCGGCGAAATGCTGCAGCACGCGGCAGTTGCTGAACCCTTTCGGCGAGCCGGTATAGGCGATGCTGCCGTCCTTGGCGTCGCAGCGGTACAGCACGCTGGCGCGCGCGGGCGCCGCCGCGGACAGCATTCCGAGCAGGATCAGGCCGGCGATGGACAGGCGGGCTGGCGACATGAACCGGTATTGAACCCTTTCCGGGCGCGGAGTTTCCGTCGGATCGTTCACGTTGCCAAGCCGGCGCGGCGCCCCCGCGTCCGCCGCCGGCCGGGCGGCCGTGCCCGGCCCGGCCGGTGGTAGACTGCGCGGTCCGCCCGCCCGCTGCGCTTCGATGACCGGCAAGCTCTACATCAAGACCCACGGTTGCCAGATGAACGAGTACGACTCGGCCAAGATGGCTGACGTGCTCAAGGCCGCGCACGGGCTGGAGCTGACCCAGGACGAGGCCGAGGCCGACGTGATCCTGGTCAACACCTGCTCGATCCGCGAAAAGGCGCAGGAAAAGGTGTTCAGCCAGCTCGGCCGCTGGAAGGAGCACAAGCAGGGCGGCCGCCCGGTGCTGATCGGCGTCGGCGGCTGCGTGGCCAGCCAGGAAGGCGAGGCGATCGTCAAGCGCGCGCCGTTCGTCGACCTGGTGTTCGGCCCGCAGACCCTGCACCGCCTGCCGCAGATGATCGAGGCGCGCCGCGCCACCGGCCGGCCGCAGGTGGACATCTCGTTCCCCGAGATCGAGAAGTTCGACAAGCTGCCCGAGCCGCGCGCCGAGGGGCCGAGCGCGTTCGTCTCGATCATGGAAGGCTGCTCGAAGTACTGCTCGTTCTGCGTCGTGCCGTACACGCGCGGCGAGGAGATCAGCCGGCCGTTCGACGACGTCGTCGCCGAGATCGCCGCGCTCGCCGAACAGGGCGTGCGCGAGGTCAACCTGCTCGGCCAGAACGTCAACGCCTACCGCGGGCCGATGCACGACGGCGGCACGGCGGACCTCGGCCTGCTGATCCACGCGATCGCCCAGATCGACGGCATCGGCCGCATCCGCTTCACCACCTCCCATCCGCTGGAGTTCTCCGACTCGCTGGTCGAGGCCTATGCCAACGTGCCGCAGCTGGCGAACTTCCTGCACCTGCCGGTGCAGTCGGGCTCGGACCGCATCCTCGCCGCGATGAAGCGCGGCTACACCGCGCTCGAGTTCAAGCAGAAGATCCGCAAGCTGCGCGCGGTGCGCCCGGACATCTGCATCTCGTCGGACTTCATCGTCGGCTTCCCCGGCGAGACCGACGCCGACTTCGACAAGACGATGAAGCTGATCGACGACGTCGGCTTCGACCAGAGCTTCTCGTTCATCTATTCCCGCCGCCCCGGCACGCCGGCGGCGAACCTCGCCGACGACACGCCCGACGCGGTCAAGCACCAGCGCCTGGAGCGCCTGCAGGCGGCGATCAACGCCAACGCGAAGAAGATCAGCGAGGCGATGGTCGGCAGCGTGCAGCGCGTGCTCGTCGAAGGCCCCAGCCGCAAGAATCCCGACGAGCTGACCGGCAAGACCGAGAACATGCGCTCGGTCAACTTCCCCGCGCCGCGGCGCCTGATCGGCCGCTTCGTCGACGTGACGATCACCGAGGCGCTGACGAACTCGCTGCGCGGGCGCGTCGCCGCCGTCGCGGACTGAGGCCGCGGCGGCCGCGCTGCCGCGGCACGCGCGTGCGGCCGTCCGCGCCGGCGCGGAGCTCCGCCGCCGGCTCGCTCCGCGAGGCCCGCCATGTCCCGCGGACGCGCCGGCGGCGCCGCCCTGCGCGGTCGCCCGGCCGCCCTTGTCCCGCGGCCTCTCCGGCCGCAGATAGCCACGCCCCGCCCCGCGCGCTACGCTCCCGCGTCCCATGAGCGAACTGACCACCCACGACTTCGCGCTCGAGCCGGCCGACGGCGAGCGCCTCGCCAACCTCGCCGGCCCGTTCGACGAGCACCTGCGCCAGATCGAGCTGCGCCTCGGCGTGGAGATCGCCAACCGCGGCAGCGTGTTCCGCCTGGTCGGCCCGAAGAAGGCGGTCGGCACCGCCGAACGCGTGCTGCGCGACCTCTACGCCGCCACCGGCCAGGAGACGCTGACCGGCGCGCAGATCAACCTGCGCCTGTCCGAATCGGGCATCGACGCGCTCGAGGCCGAGGCGGCCGAAGGCGCGCAGGAGGTGGCGATCAAGGTCAAGCGCGGCACGATCCGCGGCCGCGGCGCGAACCAGGCGCGCTACCTGCACGCGATCGCCACGCACGACATCAACTTCGGCGTCGGCCCGGCAGGCACCGGCAAGACCTACCTCGCGGTGGCCATGGCGGTGGACGCGCTGAACGACAACCGCGTGCAGCGCCTGATCCTGGTGCGCCCGGCGGTCGAGGCCGGCGAGAAGCTCGGCTTCCTGCCCGGCGACCTGACGCAGAAGGTCGATCCGTACCTGCGCCCGCTCTACGACGCGCTCTACGAGATGCTCGGCATCGAGAAGGTCATGAAGCTGATCGAGCGCAACGTCATCGAGATCGCGCCGCTGGCCTACATGCGCGGGCGCACGCTCAACGACTCGTTCGTGATCCTCGACGAGGCGCAGAACACGACGATCGAGCAGATGAAGATGTTCCTGACGCGCATCGGCTTCGGCTCGGTCGCCGTCGTCACCGGCGACATGACGCAGACCGACCTGCCGCGCCACGTGAAGTCGGGCCTGCGCGACGCGATCGAGGTGCTGCAGGACGTCGACGGCGTCAGCTTCACGTTCTTCACCGCCAAGGACGTCGTGCGCCATCCGCTCGTGCAGCGCATCGTGCGCGCCTACGAACGGCGCGAGGCGGCCAAGCAGGCGCGCGAAGGCGATGGCCGCTGACGGCAGGCGGCGCGCGCGGCCGCGGCCGGCGCCGGCCGACGCCTCGCGCATCTGCGTGTGGGTCAGGAACGAGGCCGGCCGGCGCGGCGTGCCGGTGCTGCGCTCGTTCGAGAAGTGGGTCGGCGCGATTCCCGAGCTCGAGCAGCGGCCCGGCTGGACCGAGGTCAACATCCTCGTCGTCGACGGCCGCGCCGGACGCCGGTACAACCGCCGTTTCCGCGGCCGCGACTACGCGACGAACGTGCTGAGCTTTCCCTACGAGCCGATGCCGGGCGAGCATTCCGGCCTGCTCGGCGACCTGGTCGTCTGCGCGCCGGTGGTCGCGCGCGAGGCGCGCGAGCAGGGCAAGCCGGCGCGCGACCACTACGCGCACCTGACGATCCACGGCGTGCTGCACCTGCTCGGCTACGACCACGAGGACGACGCCGACGCCGAGCGCATGGAGGCGCTGGAACGGCGCATCCTGGCGACGCTCGGCATCCCCGACCCCTATGCGCCGCGCGGCTGAACGGCCGTCCGGGGCGCCCGGACGGCGGCGCAACTCGCCTGCAAACGAGCTTTGCTACACTGCTCCCCCGCCCGCAAGGGCTTGTACAAGCTGCAAATGAGCGAGGACCCTCCCAGTACCCCCCCATCGCGATCGTGGTTCGAACGCCTCACCCAGGTGCTTTCGGGAGAACCGCAGAGCCGCGAGGAGCTCATCGAAGAACTGCGCCACGCCCAGGCCAACGGCCTGCTATCGAACGACACGCTGTCGATGGTCGAAGGCGCGATCGAGGTCGCCGACCTCACCGTGGCCGACGTCATGGTGCCGCGTGCGCAGATGGTCTCGCTGCCGATCGACGCGCCGCTGCCGCAGATCCTGAACGAGGTGCTCGAGTCCGGCCATTCGCGCTTCCCCGTGCACGCCGGCGACAAGGACGAGATCCTCGGCATCCTGCTCGCCAAGGACCTGCTGCGCTGCTTCGCCGAAGGCGCCACCTGCGACATCCGCAGCCTGCTGCGCCCGGTGACGATGATCCCCGAGTCCAAGCGGCTGAACATCCTGCTCAAGGAGTTCCGCCTCTCGCGCAACCACATGGCCATCGTCGTCGACGAGTACGGCGGCGTCGCCGGCCTGGTCACGATCGAGGACGTGCTCGAGCAGATCGTCGGCGACATCGACGACGAGCACGACGACGACGACGACGAGCACACGATGATCCAGACCGCCGCCAACGGCGACTTCCTGGTCAACGCGCTGACGCCGATCGCCGAGTTCAACGAGCGCTTCGGCTGCGACTTCAGCGACGAGGAGTTCGACACCATCGGCGGCATGGTCACCGCCGAGATCGGCCACCTGCCCGAAATCGGCGAGGAAGCCACGCTCGGCGGCTTCCATTTCCAGGTGACCCGCGCCGACGCGCGTCGCGTCCAGCAGTTCGCGGTGCGCGTGCATGAAGCCTGAGAGCGGGGAATCGGCAATCGGGAATCGGGAATCGAAAAGACGCGTCTTCCTACGCGGCCTCCTCGTCGCATGCCTGTCGTTCCCGTGCGCGGCATTCGGCGCCGGCGCCACCGCGCAGGACGCCGCCGCGCCGGCGTCCACCGATTCCCCATTCCCGGCTCCCGATTCCCGGCCGGTGGTCAGCCTCCTCACCATCGGCCCCGGCGAAATCTTCTTCGAGCGCTTCGGCCACAACGCGCTCGTCGTGCGCGACGAGGCGAGCGGCGAGGCGGTGGCCTACAACTACGGCATCTTCGACTTCGCGCAGGAGGACTTCCTGCTGAACTTCGCCCGCGGGCGCATGCGCTACCGCATCGCCGCCGACGCGCTCGAGGACGATCTTGCGATGTACCGCGCCGAGGGGCGCTCGATCGTCGAGCAGCGGCTCGACCTGGAGCCCGGACAGGCGCTGGCGCTGGCGCGGTTCCTCGCCTGGAACGCGCGGCCGGAGAACGCGCAGTACCGCTACGACTACTTCGAGGCGAACTGCTCGACGCGCGTGCGCGACGCGCTCGACCGCGCGCTCGGCGGCGCGCTGCGCGCGCAGAGCGAGGGCCGCTCGCGCGGCTACACCTACCGCCTCGACGCGCTGCGCCTGATGGCGCCCGAGCCGGCGCTGGCGCTGCTGATCGACCTCGGCCTCGGGCCCTACGCCGACCAGCGCATCGACTTCTGGCAGGAAAGCTTCGTGCCGGAGACGCTGCGCGGCGTCGTCGCGCAGGCGCGCCTCGACAAGCCGGACGGCCGCTCGGTGCCGCTCGCGGCCGCCACCGCGACGCTCGCCGAAGGCCGCGTCGAGGAGCCGCCCGCGCTGCCGCCGGACCTGCGCCTGCCGTTCCTGCTCGCCGGGCTCGGCATCGGCGCGCTGCTGTTCTGGCTCGGCCGCGCGCGGCGCACGGCGGCGCGCGCCCCGCTGGCCGCGTTCGCGATGCTGTTCGAGCTGCTGTGCGGGCTCGGCGGCCTGGCGCTCGCGTTCCTCTGGTTCGGCACCGAGCATCGCGCCGCCTGGCGCAACGAGAACCTGCTGCTCCTGAACCCGCTGTGCCTGTGGCTGGCGGCGAGCTGGGCCGGCGCGCTCGCCGGCCGCACGCCGGGCCGCGCCAGCCGCGCGGTCGCCTGGCTGGTGGTGCTGTGCGCGGCGTTCGCGCTGTTCTCGAAGATCCTGCCCTGGTTCGTGCAGAGCAACCTGCAGTGGATCGTGCTGCTCGCGCCGATCCATCTCGCCCTGGCCCTGTCCCTCGCGCCGGCGCCGCGGCGCGCGGCGGCGGCCGCGGCGCAGGTGCCGGCGCGCTAGCGGCGGCGCCGGGCCGCGCGCCGCTACCGGACCGTCGCTTCGCGCGCCCGCTGCGGGCGCGCGATTGCTGCCGTCACACGAGCCGCGGCATCATGCGCCGCATGAACGCTCCGGCGACGACGAACCTGCCGACCGACCCGACCTGCACCGACCCGATCGTGGTCAACTGCGTGGCGTACTCGGCCGACGGCCGCAAGCTGCGCGACATCACGATCGACGAGATCAGCGACGTGCTCGACACGCCCGACCAGTGGGTCTGGGTCGGGCTGCGCGAGCCGACCGAGGACCTGCTGGAGAAGCTGCGCGAGGAGTTCGGCCTGCACGAGCTCGCGGTCGAGGACGCGCACGTCGCGCACCAGCGCGCGAAGATCGAGGTCTACGGCGATTCGCTGTTCATCGTCGCGCACACCGCCCAGGTGGTGAACGGCAAGATCGCGTTCGGCGAGACGCACGTCTTCATGGGCCGGCGCTACATCGTCACCGTGCGCCACGGCGCCTCGCTGAGCTACGCCGGCGCGCGGCGCTCCTGCGAGCAGACGCGCGAGATGATGGCGTTCGGGCCCAGCTACTCGCTGTACGCCGTGCTCGACTTCATCGTCGACAACTTCTTCCCGATCGTGCGCGACTTCCGCGAGGAGCTGCAGGAGCTCGAGGAAGAGGTCTTCCAGGACACGTTCAAGCGCGAGACGATCCGGCGCCTGTACGAGCTCAAGAAGGAGCTCGTCACCCTGCGCCTGGCGATCGCGCCGATCCAGGACATCCTGAACCAGCTGATCCGCCAGTACCCGGGCCTGATCCGCGACGAGGTGCGGCCGTACTTCCGCGACGTCTACGACCACGCCGCGCGCATCAACGAGTCGACCGACACGATGCGCGAGATGCTGACCGCGGCGATCAGCGTGAACCTGGCCCTGGTCGGCGTGGCGCAGAACGAGGTCGTCAAGCGCCTGGCCGGCTGGGCCGCGCTGCTCGCCGCGCCGACGCTGCTGGCGAGCTGGTACGGCATGAACTTCCACCACATGCCCGAGCTCGACCAGTCCTGGGCCTATCCGGCGATGATCGCGACCACCGCCGGCATCTGCGGCGTGCTGTACTGGGTGCTCCGGCGCGCGAAGTGGCTGTAGCGGCTGGCGCGCGCGGTCGCGGCTAGTCGAAGACGCCGGTGAAGATGCGGTCGGCGGCGAGCCGGGCCACGCCGACGTACGAGGTTTCGGTGTCGATCGAGCTGAGGCCGGCGATCAATGCGCGCCCGCCGTCGAGCGCCATCGCGGTGGCGCCGTCGGTCCAGGTCGGGCCGCCGGCGGCGAACGAGCCGGTGCTGAGCCCGCCGATGCCGAATCCCGCATCGAGGCTGCCGTCGTCCAGCAAGCGCACGACGCCGAACGTGGCGTAGCCGTAGGTGCCGGCGGCGAGGATCCTGCCGTCGGACTGGATCGCCACGGCGCGCGCGCTGTCGACGTCGGCGCTGCCGTAGCGCACCGCGCCGCTGCCGCCGAACGAGGTGTCGAGCGCACCGGAGGAGCGCAGGCGCGCGACGTAGACGTCCGAGTCCTCGAAGTCGCCGACGAGGCCGGCCACGACGATGCGCTGCTGCCGGTCGATGGCGACCGCGCTCAGGGCGACCACAGGGGCCGAATCGAACAGCACGCGGCCGCTGCTGCCGAAGCTGCCGTCGAGGCTGCCGTCGGCGTTCAGGCGCACCACGCCGCCGTAGTAGGCGGCCGGCGCACGGACCAGGCCCACGGCGACGATCTTGCCGTCGCGCTGCACCGCCACGTCGAGCGCCTGGTCGAGGTTGTCGCCGCCCTGGTCGAACGCGGCGAGCTGCACGCCCGGCCGCGCGCCGCCCGCGTTGAACGTGGCGTCCAGGGTCAGGTCCGGGTTCAGCCGCGCGATCGCGAAATCCTGGTTGTCGGCGTTGGAGAGCCGGTTCGCCGTTCCGACGACGACGATCCTGCCGTCCGGCAGCACGGCCGCGCCGCGGATCTCGGAGCGCGGGCTGGTCGGATGCGCCGAAAGCGGGATCGAGCGCACCGGCGCGCCGCCCGGCCAGCGCTCGAGCTGGCCGTCGCGCGCGAGGCGCGCGCCCATGCTGGCCGCCGAGGCGAAGTCGTCGCCGCCGAAGACCAGGATGCGCCCGTCCGGCTGGCCGACGAAGCGGTACGCGTCGCCGCGCGGAAAGCCGCTGAACTCGTCGAAGACGAAGGCGCCGGTCGCGCCCGGGCCGAAGCCGAAATCCGGCGTGCCGTCCGGCAGCAGGCGCGCGGCGCAGGGATAGGTGTCGTCGCCGACCTTGCAGCCGCCGCCGACCACCACCTTGCCGCCCGGCTGGACGACCAGGCTCGGATCGGTGAACACGCTCGCCGGGGCGTGCGTGACCAGCAGCCGGCCGTCGCCGCTGAATGCCGGATCGAAATAGCCGTCGGTGACCGCGCCCTGCGCGAACGCCGCCGCGCCGTACGCGACGCCGATCAGCACGGAAAGCAGGCGCACGTCGATCGAATGGCGCATGGCGCTTCTCCTGCGGGCCGCGAGGACCGGCGTCACGCCGCCGGGACGGAGCCTTTTTCGCCGGCCGCATCCGGCGGCCGCGCGGGCCGGCGGCAGCGGCGGCTACGACCAAAGGCTAATGCGGCGCGTCTTGACCCGTCCCCGGCGACGGAACAGGCTCGCGCCCAGGCTCGTTACTGTCAAGCGGGGGTCGCATGAATTCGGTGGCTGGGAAACTCGGTTGGCTCGTCCTCGCGCTGGTCGGCGCGGCCTGCCTCGGCACGCTGGCCCTGCACCGCGGCGAGTCGATCAACGCGATCTGGCTGGTCGCCGCGGCCACGTCGATCTTCCTGATCGCCCACCGCTTCTACGCGCGCTACATCGCCGACCGCGCGCTCGGCGTCGATCCGACGCGGGCGACGCCGGCGGTACGCCGCAACGACGGCCTGGACTACGTGCCCACCGACCGCTGGATCGTCTTCGGCCACCACTTCGCCGCGATCGCCGGCGCCGGCCCGCTGGTCGGGCCGGTGCTCGCCGCGCAGATGGGCTACCTGCCCGGCACCCTGTGGATCCTGATCGGCGTCGTGCTCGCCGGCGCGGTGCAGGACTTCATGATCCTGTTCCTGTCGGTGCGCCGCGACGGCCGCTCGCTCGGCGACATGGTGCGCGCGGAGCTCGGCCCGGCCGCCGGCGTCGTGGCGATGATCGGCGTGCTGATGATCATGTTCATCATCCTCGCGGTGCTCGCGCTGGTCGTGGTCAAGGCGCTGGCGATCAGCCCGTGGGGTACGTTCACCGTGGCGATGACGATCCCGATCGCGCTGCTGATGGGCATCTACCTGCGCTTCCTGCGCCCCGGCCGCGTGCTCGAGGTCTCGCTGATCGGCCTGGTCCTGCTGCTCGTGTCGATCTGGCTCGGCGGCAAGGTCGCCGCCGACCCGGCCTGGGGGCCCCTGTTCACCTACGACGGGCGCGCGCTCGCCTGGATGCTGATCGCCTACGGCTTCTGCGCCTCGGTGGTGCCGGTGTGGCTGCTGCTCGCGCCGCGCGACTACCTGTCGACGTTCCTGAAGATCGGCACCGTGCTGCTGCTCGCGGTCGGCATCGTGTTCGCCGCGCCGGACCTCAAGATGCCGGCGCTGACGAAGTTCGTCGACGGCACCGGCCCGGTGTTCGCCGGCTCGCTGTTCCCGTTCCTGTTCATCACGATCGCCTGCGGCGCGGTGTCCGGCTGGCATTCGCTGATCTCGTCCGGCACGACGCCCAAGCTGCTCGCCAACGAGGGCGAGGCGCGCCTGGTCGGCTACGGCGCGATGCTGATGGAAGCCTTCGTCGCGATCATGGCGCTGATCGCCGCCTGCGTGCTGCAGCCCGGCGTCTACTTCGCGATGAACGCGCCGGCCGCGCTGATCGGCACCAGCGTCGAATCCGCCGCGCAGGCGATCAGCCAGTGGGGCTTCGTCGTCACCCCGGACGTGCTGGCGCAGACCGCCAAGGACATCGGCGAGTCGACGATCCTCTCGCGCGCCGGCGGCGCGCCGACGCTCGCCGTCGGCATGGCGCAGATCCTCCACGGCCTGGTCGCCGGCGAGGGCATGATGGCGTTCTGGTACCACTACGCGATCCTGTTCGAGGCGCTGTTCATCCTGACCACGGTCGACGCCGGCACGCGCGTGGGCCGCTTCATGATCCAGGAGCTCGCCGGCCTGGCCGTGCCGTCGCTGCGCAAGACCGAGTCGTGGGCCGCGAACCTCGTCGCCACGGCGCTGTGCGTCGCCTGCTGGGGCTATTTCCTCTACCAGGGCGTGGTCGACCCGCTCGGCGGCATCAACACGCTGTGGCCGCTGTTCGGCATCGCCAACCAGATGCTGGCGGCGATCGCGCTGACGTTCGCCTGCGTCTGCCTGGTCAAGATGAAGCGCGAGCGCTACCTGTGGATTCCGCTGGTGCCGACCGCCTGGCTCGTCGTCTGCACGCTCACCGCCGGCTGGCAGAAGGCGTTCGGCGACGACGCGCGGATCAGCTTCCTCGCCCATGCGCGCAAGTTCTCCGCCGCGCTCGACTCGGGCCAGGTGCTCGCGCCGGCGAAGACGCTCGACGACATGCGCCGCATCGTCTTCAACGACTACGTCGACGCGACGCTGTCGGCGGCGTTCATGGCGCTGGTCGTCGCGATGATCGTCTTCGGCCTGCGCGCGGCATGGATGGCGCGCGGCTCGACGACGCCGACCGCGCACGAGACCCCGTACGTGGCCTTGTCCGCTCGCTAGCCTTCAGGCGCCGATCTCTCCCGCCCGCGGGAGAGGTCGCGCCGGAGGCGCGCGTGAGGGGAGTCCGCGCGCAGCGCTGCACGTGCCCGCCTACCCTCCCCAGCGGGAGAGGGGAAATCCGAGCCAATCGCCTCTCAGCAAGCGGAGAGGGAACCGCGCACGCCTCAGGCCGGCAGACGGAACACCGGCAGCTGCAAGCCCCAGGCGATCGACGCCAGGCGCAGGCCTGCCACGGCGGCGAGGCCGGCCGCGAACGCGGCGCCGCGCGGCAGGCCGAGCCTCTGCAGCAGCAGGTACAGCGCGATGCCGGCGATCGCCGCGGTCGCGTAGATGTCGTGGCGCAGGATCAGCGGCACCTGCGCGGTGAGCACGTCGCGCATCACTCCGCCGGCGACGCCGGTCATCGTGCCGGTGAGCACGACGATGATCGCCGGCAGCCTTGCCTCCTCGGCCAGCTCCGCGCCGGTCAGCGCGAACAGCGCCAGGCCGAGCGCATCGGCGATCAGCAGCGCGTCGCCGTGCGGGAACGGCCACAGCCGCGCGCCGATCACGGTCAGCAGCGCCGTCGCGCCGATCACGTACAGATAGCGCGGATCGCGGATCCAGAAGATCGGATGCCGGTCCAGCAGCAGGTCGCGCAAGGTGCCGCCGCCGATCGCGGTGACCGCGGCCAGCACGACCACCCCGAGCAGGTCGAGGCCGACGCGGCCGGCGGCGAGCGCGCCGCTGACCGCGAACACGGCGACGCCGGCCAGGTCGAGCAGATGAAGAATCCTGCGCAGCGGCATCGGGACGCTTCGCATCGCGGTCACGGAACGGAAGCGCGCGCGGCAGCCCGCGCGCGCCGACCTCGCGCTGCCGCGGCGATGCGTTCAGCAGCAGCGCCCGCCGCCGCCGCGGTAGCGCGCCTGCTGGCGCTCGGCGAAGAACTCGGCGTAGCTCGGGATCCTGCGCTCGGGGTGGTGCGCGCGCAGGTGCGCGACGTAGGTGTCGTAGTCGGGCACGCCGATCAGGCGGCGGCCGAGACGCACCGCGTCGCGCCACAGGCTTGCAAGTTGGAAGGGCATGCGTCCGATCCGGCGGCGGCAACGGATGCGATCCTCCCCCCTCGCCGCGCGCCGCGCAAGCGCCGCGTGCCGTACCTGCGCGCATGCGGCGTCGCGGGCAAACCTGCTAACGTGCCCGCCCCGCCACGAACGCGAGGACCCGCCATGCACATCCACGTCGCCCTGCAGCCGCTGATCGCGCTGATCGCCGGCATCCTGATCCTGATCATGCCGCGCCTGCTGAACTACGTGGTCGCGCTGTACCTGATCGTCGTCGGCCTGATCGGCCTGCTGCCGCTGCTGCGCCTGGGCTGAGGACGCACGCCGTCCACCGGCCGCCGGCCGGGGATCTGCAAGACCCAGGCGCATGAGCGGACGCGTGTATCGTTTCGCCGGGTATACGCTCGACCCGCTGGCGCGCGAGCTGCGCCGCGGCGATGCCGCGGTCGCGCTGTCGCCGCGCGCGTTCGACTGCCTGGTGCACCTGATCGAGCAGCGCGGCCGCGCGGTCGGCAAGGACGAATTGGTCTTGGCGATCTGGGGCCGGCCGAACGTCTCGGACACGCAGCTCGGCCAGACCGTGCTGCGCGCGCGGCGCGCGGTCGGCGACGACGGGCAGGTACAGCACGTCATCCGCACGGTATCCCGCTACGGCTACCGCTGGATCGCCGACGTCGACGTCGACGAGGGCGATGCCGACGCGCTGCGCCCGCCGACGCCGTCCGCGGCGCCGCCGCCCGCAGTCCCGCCGAGCGCGACAGCGGCCGGCGCGGACGAAACACCGGCCGCCGCGCCGCGCCGGCGCCTGCCGCGCTCGCGGTTGGTCCTCGCCGCCGGCCTCGTCCTGCTGGCGCTCGCACTGGCGGCCTACCGCAGCGCGCATCGTCCGCCGCCCGCGCCGGCGCCGCCGGCGAGCGCGAGCGCCATCGTGCTGCCGCTGCGCGTCGGCGCCGCGGACGGCGACGCCTGGCTGCGCCTCGGCGGCATGGACCTGGTCGCCGCACGCCTGCGCGACGGCGGCCTGGCCGTGCCGCCCAGCGACAGCGTCGTCGCGCTGCTGCACGACGGCGCCGACGATGCGTCCGGCGCCGCCGCGGCGCGCACCGCGGCGCCGGACGCGCTGCTGGTGCGCGGCACGCTGGCGCGGCACGGCGGCGGCTGGCGCGCCGAGCTCGCCGCGACCGCGGCCGACGGCACGACGATCGCGGCCGACGAGGCCGCGGCCGACGCGCTCGCCAGCCTGCGCGGCGCGGCCGACCGCCTGCTCGAACGGCTCGGCCACGCGCGGCCGCCGCCGGCGCCCGCCGCCGGCCCGCTGCAGGAACGGCTGCAGCGCGCGCAGGCGGCGATGCTCGCCAACGACCTGGACGCGGCGCGCTCGATCCTGGCCGGCGACGCCGAGCTCGCGCGGCGCGAGCCGGAGCTCGGCTACCGCCTGGCGCAGATCGACTTCCGCGCCGGCGCCTACGCGCGCGCCGAGGCCGCGCTGGGTGCGCTGCTGGCCGAGCCCGCGGCGAACGATCCGCTGTTCCGCGCGCGCCTGCTGAGCGGCCGCGGCGCGGTGCGCATCCGCCAGGACGACTACGCCGGCGCGCAGCAGGACTACGCCGCCGCGGTCGCGCTGCTGCGCGGCAGCGCGCATGCGCCCGAGCTCGGCCTCGCCCTGACCGGCCTCGGCGTCACCCACGCGATGCGCCACGACGTCGAACCGGCCCTGGCCGCGCTCGGCGCGGCGCGCGTGCAGCTCGAGGCCGCCGGCGACGCGCTCGCGGTCGCCCGCGTCGACAGCAATCTCGGCGGCCTGGAGATGACGCGCGACCGGCCCGAGCAGGCGCTGCCGTATCTGCACGCCGCGGCGGCGGTCTTCGAACGCTACGGCGCGATCAACGAGCTCGTCGAGACGCTGGCCAGCCTGGTCTCCGACGACCTCGCGCTGCTGCGCCCGGCCGACGCGCTCGCCGCCAGCGACCGCAGCTGGGCGCTCGCCGCGCGCGTGGCCGATCCGAACCAGCGCCTGAACCTCGTGCTCGACCGCGCCGAGGCGTTCCTCGCGCTCGGCCGCCTGCGCGAGGCCGGCGCGCTGCTCGCCACGCTGCCCGAATCGGCGCCGGCGGACACGCCGCCGTTCGCCGCGCGGCGCCTGCCGGCGCTGCGCGCGCGGCTGGCGCTGGCCGAAGGCGCGGCCGACGCCGCCGCCGCGCAGGCGCGCCGCGCGCTCGCCCTGCGCGCGCCGGCCGACGACGCGGGCGAAGGCGTCGCCGAGATCGCGCGCGTCTACCAGCGCGCGGTGCTGATGCGCACGCCGCATCCCGCCGCGCCGCCGGCCGAGCCGTGGGTGCCGCTGGCCGCCGACGCGGCCTATCCGGTGCAGGCGGTGCTGCAGGCGGAATGGCTCGACGCGTCCGGTGACGCCGAGGGCGCGGAGCGCCTGTACCGCCGCGCGCTGGCGCTCGCCGAACGCCGCGGCGTGCCGGCCGACGTCGCGCTGGCGGCGACCGCGTACGCGCCCTGGCTGCTGCGCCGCGGCCGCGCACAGGAGGCGGCCGAGGTCGCCGGCCGCGTCTCGGCCTGGGCGGAGCGCGACTTCGACTGCGCCCTGCTCGAGGCGCACCTGTTCGCCGCGCTCGACCGGCCGGAGGCGCGCCGCCGCGCGCTGGCGCGCGCCGAGGCGCTGGCCGGCGAGCGCGCGATCCCGCCGCCGCTGCGGGAGGCGCGCTAGCCGGCGCACGACGCGCCGCGAAGGAGAGTGGAAGGCAAGTGGAAGCGTTGTGGAAAGACTTCGCCGCCGGCCGCCGGCACGGTGAAGGCCGCTTTCCCGCACGGAGGTTCCCTATGCACCGCCTGACCCTGGGCCTGGCCCTGCTCGCTGCCGCCGCCGCTCCGGCGCAGGCGACGCAGGTGGTCGACGATTTCGAGAACGGCGCCAACCCGAACGGATGGAGCTGGCTCAGCGGCTCGCCCGGCGGCCTGAGCCATCACGGCGTCGTGCAGCCGGACGGCGGCCATCCGGGCGGCTGGCTCGACAGCACGGCGCCGTACTTCTCCGGGCATCCGAACCTGACCGCGGTGCCGGTCCCGGGCACGCCGCTGCGCGCCGCGCTCGACAGCGGCGCGCTGACCTCGGCCAGCGCCGACATCCAGCGCCTGGACACCGCGGCGGTGGAGAACTGCCATCCCGTCTACGACCTGCCGAGCCGCTTCACGCTGGAGCTGTTCGACCTGCACACGCTCGGCACCGATCCGCCGACGCCGATCGAGGCGCACACGACCGACGGGCCCGCCTCGCCCGAGGGCACCGCCTACGCGTGGACCCCGGTGCGCTTCGCGATCCCGTCCGCGTCGCCCGACGTGCCGCCGGGCTGGGTGCTGAACGTGCCGCCCGACGTGACCTACACCTGGGCGGACCTGATGCGCAATCTCGACGGCATCAGCATCTACGCGATCGACCCGGAGGAATTCACGTTCGACGCGTGCTGGCAGCTCGGCGCGGACAACGTCGTCGTCGAGTACGCCGAGGACGCGATCTTCGCCGACGGCTTCGACGGCGCCGCGCCGCGCTGAAGACGGCGCCGCGCGAGCGATCCGCGGCGCGACCTGCCACACAGATTCACCCGAGGCGGCGGCCACTCCTGCTATAACTACCTCCGCCATGGAGGTGTGCGCCGGCCAATCCGTTTTCCGCCGATCCGGCGCCGCTCGCGTGGCGGCGGCGCTGCTGCTCGCGCTGGCCGCGGCCTCGGCGCACGCCGGCCGCATCAGCGCGCAGGTCGACGGCGTCGAAGGGCCGCTCCGCGACGCCGTCGTCGCCGGCCTCGAGGTCGCGCAGTACGGCGACCGCGACGTGACCGCGGCGCAGGCGCACCGCCTGTACGAGCGCGCCGAGGAGCAGGCCCGCTCGGCGCTCGAGCCCTACGGCTACTACGCGGTCGAGGTCAGCGGCGAGCTCAGGCAGAACGGCCAGGACTACGTCGCCGTGCTGCACGTCAAGCCCGGCGAGCCGGTCAGGGTCGGCACGCTCGACATCCGCCTCGACGGCGACGCCGACGGCCAGAAGGCCGTGCGCCAGGCGATCGCCGCGTTCGCGCCGGGCAAGGGCGCGCCGCTCGACCACGCCGCGTACGAGAAGAGCAAGGCGACGCTGCAGGCCGCACTGTTCGCCAGCGGCTATCTCGACGCCGAGCTGGTCACGCACCAGGTCGAGGTCACGCGCTCGGCGAACGCCGCCGACATCCATCTGGCCTGGAAGGTCGGCCCGCGCTACCGCTTCGGCGCCACGACGTTCGAGGGCGGCCAGTTCCCCGACGAGTTCATGGCGCGCTACATCCCCTGGCGCGAAGGCGACTTCTACACGCAGGACGAGCTGCTCTCGTTCCAGCAGCGCCTGGTCGACGCCGACTACTTCGCGATCGCGCAGGTGCAGCCCGACACCGAGAACGCGCGCGACGGCGTCGTGCCGATCAAGGTGATGCTGGCGCCGGCCAAGCGCACGATCTACACCGGCGGCGTGTTCATCGGCACCGACACCGGCCCCGGCATCCGCGGCGGCGTCGAGCGGCGCTGGATCAACCGGCGCGGGCACAAGCTGAAGTTCGAGACGCTGATCGCGCAGCGCCTGAAGACCGCCTCGGCGCTGTACCAGATCCCGCTGCCGGGCCAGGACAGCCACAGCCTGAACTTCGGCGCGACGTTCCGCGACGAGAACACCGACACCAGCACCTCGCGCACGTTCGGCCTCGCCGCCACCGACTCGCGCATCTGGCACGGCTGGACGCGCACGATCGGCCTCAAGTTCCTGACCGGCAATTTCAAGGTCGCCAACATCACCGGCGACACGACGCTGCTGTATCCGGAGGTGTCGCTGGCGCGCAAGCAGGCGGACGACCCGATGTTCGTGCGCCGCGGCTACTCGCTGACGCTGGCGGCGCGCGCCGGCCAGGAAGGCCTGCTCTCGGACACCAGCTTCGGGCAGATCTCGGCCGACGCGAAATGGATCCGCGGCCTCGGCGAGCACTCGCGCTTCATCGCGCGCGGGTCGTTCGGCGCGACCAAGGTCGACGACTTCGACAAGCTGCCGCCGGAGCTGCGCTTCTTCGCCGGCGGCGACCGCTCGATCCGCGGCTACGCGTTCCAGACGGTCGGCACGCCGCTGCCGGACGAGCAGGTGCCGGCCGCGCGCGCGTTCTGCGCCTCGCACCCGAAGACGACCTGCCAGAACCTCGTCATCGGCGGCAAGAACCTCGCCGTGCTCAGCGCCGAGTACGAGTACTACTTCAAGCCGAACTGGGGCGTGGCCACGTTCGTCGACACGGGCGATGCGTTCTCCAGCTTCGGCTCGTACCGGCAGAAAACCGGCGCCGGCTTCGGCGTGCGCTGGCGCTCGCCGGTCGGCATGGTGCGCGCCGACCTCGGCTTCCCGCTGAACAAGGGGCCGGACGACAGCGCGGTCGAGCTGCACATCGTGATCGGGCCGGACCTATGAACCCGACCGCCGTCCGCCGTTCCCGCACTCGGCGCGCCGCCGGCTTCGCGCTGCCGCGGCTGCTCCGATGGATCGCCGTCGCGCTGGCCGCGCTGCTGCTCCTGGTCGCGCTGCTCGCGGCCTGGCTGCTCGGCACCGAGTCGGGCGCGCGCTTCGCGCTGGCGCGCGCGGTCGGCGCGCTCGACGGCAAGCTTTCGGTGCAGCGCTCGGGCGGCCGGCTGCTCGGCCCGCTCGTGCTCGAAGGCGTGCGCTGGCACGACGCCGCCGCCGGCGTCGAGGCGAAGGTCGGCCGCGTGCGCGTGGATCTCGCGCCGGCCGAGCTGCTCGCCCGGCGCGTGCACGTGCGCGCGCTCGACGTCGACGACGTCGACGTCGCGCTGACCACCGTGCCGCCGCAGCCGGAGCAGCCGGCGGGGGAATTCTCGCTGGCCGCGCCGATCGACGTCGTGCTCGACCGGCTCGCGCTGAAGAACGCCAAGATCGCCCAGGACGGCCAGCCGGTGTTCGCGCTCGACAGCCTCGACCTCGGCGGCGCCTGGACGCGCCAGGGCGCCGCGATCAGGACGCTGGCGCTGCGCGCGCCGGACGGCAGCGTGGACCTCTCCGGCACCGTCTCGGCGCTGGCCGGCCATCCCGGCGACGGCACGACGACGTTCCGCTGGAAGGTCGCCGAGGTGGACTACGCCGGCACGCTCACGGTCCACGGCGACGGCCGGCAGGCCGCGCTGGATCTCGCGCTCAGCGAGCCGATGCCGGCCACGCTCGCCGCGCGCGTGACGCAGACCCGCGACTGGCCGTGGACCGCGAAGGTCGACGTGCCGCGCTTCGATCCCAAGCGCGTGCTGAAGGACTCGACGCTGAGCGCACTGGCGCTCAGCCTGGAAGGCGCCGGCGACAAGGCACACGGCGCGCTCAGCGGCCGCATCGGCGTCGACGAGCACGCCGTCGAGCTGCAGCCGCTGCGCTACGCGCTGGCCGGCCAGGTGCTGAAGATCGAGACGCTGACGCTGAAGTCGCCGGAAGCCGCCGGCGTGCTCGACGCGAACGGCGAGGTGCGGCTCGACGCCAAGCCGGTGTCGGCCACGCTCGCGCTGAGCTGGGAAGGCGTGGAGCTGCCCGCCGACCTCGCCGGCCAGGCGCTGGCCACGCACGGCAAGCTCGACGCCGCCGGCAGCGCGGAGGCGTTCCACGCCGAAGGCGCGCTCGCGATCGGCCCACCCGGCAAGCTTTCCGATCTCGCGCTGGATCTCGACGGCACGCCCGAGGCGATCGCGCTGAAGCGCTTCGCGCTGGTGCAGCCGAAGGGCGGCCTCGACGCGCAGGGCACGGTGAAGCTCAAGCCGGCGATCGGCTGGCAGCTCACCGCGAAGGCCAGGCAGCTCGATCCGGGCGCGTTCGCCGCCGAGTGGCCCGGCGCGCTGGATTTCGACCTCGCCACCGACGGCACGCTGACCGACGCCGGCCCCGACGCCACGGTGAAGCTCGACCGCCTCGGCGGCAGCCTGCGCAAGCGCCCGGTCTCCGGCAACGCCGACCTCCGCGTCAAGCCGGGCTACGTCGTCGACGGCACGCTCGCGCTCGCCTCGGGCAAGAGCCGCGTCGAGGTGACCGGCCGCGGCGGCGACCGTACCGACGCGACGATCAAGCTCGCCGTCGCCTCGCTCGGCGACTGGCTGCCGGACGCCGGCGGCCGGCTCGACGGCGAGTTCCGCGTGCAGGGCCAGTGGCCCAAGCTCGCCATCAACGGCCAGGCGCACGGCGCGCAGATCGCCTCCGGCACGACGCGCATCGGCACGCTCGACCTTTCCGCCGACGTCGCCAGCGTGCAGCCGCCGCAGGGCAGCGTGAAGCTCGCCGCGGCCAGGCTCGACGGCGGCGGGCTTTCGTTCGAGACGATCGACGTCGCCGGCGCCGGCAGCCAGCAGGCGCATACGCTCGACGTCGACGCGCGCGGCACGCCGCTCGCCCTGCGTCTCGCGCTTTCGGGCGGCGCCAAGGACGACGGCCGCTGGGACGGCACGCTGAAGAAGCTCGACGTCGCCGTCAAGGACGCGCCGCCGCTCGCGCTCGAGCGGCCCGCGCCGCTGCGCTGGGACGGCCGGCGCTTCGAGGCCGGCGAGGTCTGCCTGGCCGGCGGCGGCCCGCGCCTGTGCGCGGCCGGCGGCAGCGGCGCCGACGGCGCGCTCGACGCGCGCTACCGCATCGAGCAGCTGCCGCTGGCGCTGATCGCGCGGCTGGCGGCGACGGACGCGCCGCTCAAGGCCGACGGCGTGATCGGCGGCCAGGGCGAGATCCGCCGCGCGGCCAACGGCGCGCTGAACGGCACCGCCGCGATCCGCTCGGACAAGGGCAGCGTCGCCTACCCGGACAACGCCCAGCAGCCGCTGCTCGCCTACACCGGCCTCGCGCTCGAGGCGCAGCTCGCGCCGCAGTCGACCCAGGCCACGCTGCGCGCCTCGCTCGACCACGACGGCCGGCTCGACGGCCAGGTCACGCTGAGCGGCGCGCCGGGCACCGCGCAGGCGCTGTCCGGCCGCGTCGGGCTCGTGCTGAACAGCCTCGCCTTCGTCGAGCTGCTGACGCCCGAGGTCGCCAACACCAAGGGCCGCCTCACCGCCGACTACGCGATCGGCGGGACCACCGCCGCGCCGCAGCTCACCGGCGCGCTGACGCTGAAGGACTTCGCCACCGAGGTGCCGAGCGCCGGGCTCAAGCTGCACGACGGCGACGTCACGCTGCGCGCCGCCGACGCCGAGCATTTCGTGCTGGACGGCACGCTCAAGTCCGGCGACGGCACGCTGACGCTGTCCGGCGGCGGCGGCCTCGCCGCGAGCGCGCCGTTCAAGGCCAGCATCAAGGGCACGAACTTCCTCGCCGCCGACATTCCCGCGGCGCGGGTGGTGATCTCGCCGGACCTGACGGTCGAGCGCAGCAGCGAGAGCCTCAGGGTCGGCGGCAGCGTCGAGATCCCCTCGACCAAGGTCGATCTCGCCAAGCTGCCCGGCGGCGGCGTGGCCAGGACCTCGCCGGACGTCGTCGTCACCGACGCCGAGCAGCCGGCGCCGGGCAAGCCGCTGCCGGTCGTGGTCGCCGTCACCGTGAAGCTCGGCGACGACGTCAAGCTCGCCGGCTTCGGCCTCGACGGCACGATCGGCGGCCAGCTGCGCGTCGACCAGCGGCCGGGCAAGCTCGCCACCGGCACCGGCACGCTGAACGTCGGCGGCACGTACAAGGCCTACGGCCAGGACCTCAAGATCGAGACCGGCCGGCTGCTGTTCGCCGGCACGGCGCTGGACAATCCCGGCCTGGACATCCGCGCGGTGCGCACGATCCTCGGCGCCTCCGGCGGCCAGAGCGACGACACGATCACCGCCGGCCTGCAGGTCCGCGGCACCGCGCTGGTGCCGGTGCTGACCGTGTTCTCGCAGCCGGCGATGGAGCAGTCCGAGGCATTGTCGTACCTGATCACCGGCAAGCCGCTCTCGGGGCTGAAGAGCGGCGAAGGCGACATGCTCGGCAGCGCGGCGCGCGCGCTCGGCAGCGCCGGCGGCGACCTGCTGGCCAAGGGCATCGGCGCGCGCGTCGGCGTCGAGGCCGGCGTGTCGGACAGCGCCGCGCTCGGCGGCGCCGCGTTCACCGTGGGCAAGTACCTCTCGCCCAAGCTCTACCTCAGCTACGGCGTCGGCCTGTTCACGCCCGGCGAGGTCATCACGCTGCGCTACCTGATCAGCAAGCGCTTCAACTTCGAGGCGCAGAACGCCTCGACCGGCAACCGCGCCGGCATCAACTACCGCTACGAGCGCTGAACGTGCTGCGCGAGCAGGCGGTCGCACAGCTGCGCGCCCGGCTCGTGCGCAACGGCTATCCGCGCCTGCGCATGCTGCTGCTCGTCGCGCTCGCCGGCGGCTGCGGCTTCCTCGCCTCGTACCTGATGCTGCAGCACGGACTGGCCTCGCTCGTGCTGCGCTATCCGCTCGCGCTCTGCGCCGCCTACGCCGCGTTCCTGCTGCTGCTGTGGGCCTGGCTGCGCACGCGGCCGGGGGACTACGACCTGCCGGACTTCGGCGGCGCGGACGGCGGCCGCTGCGCGCACGGCACGCCGTCGGGCGCGTCCTCGCCCGGCCACGCGTTCGATGGGCTGCCGGACGTCGACGAGGCCGCCCTGCCGCTGCTTGCGATCGCGCTGGTCGCGATCCTGGCGTTCGCCTCGCTGTGGATCGTCTACGCCGCGCCGACGCTGTTCGCGGAACTGCTGCTCGACGGCGTGCTCGCGGCGGGCCTGTATCGGCGCCTGCGCCGCGGCGAGACGCGCCACTGGCTGCACACGGCGGTGCGCGGCACGTTGCTGCCGTTCGTGCTGACGCTGCTCGCGCTCGCCGCGTTCGGCGCCCTCGCGCAGCACCTGCGCCCCGGCGCCGACTCGATCAGCGACCTGCTGCGCGCTCCCCCGCAAGATGCCGCACGGGGCGGCTGAGGCTTGCGCGCGGCCTTTACAAAATCGCCGTGCCGCGCCGCCGAACTCGGCCGCGCGGCGCAGGTCAGATCGTGCGCATGAACGCGATCGGACGACCACCGGGCGAGACCGGGCACGCGAGCCACCGCGCGCTCGAGGCCGACCTGTGCATCCACATCTTCACCGCCTCGGCGGCGCTGGTCGGCGTCTGCCTGACCGTGATCGGCCTGATCCGCGTCGTCGTCGCCACGACCCAGGTCGGCACGATCGCCGACGACCTGCTGGCCGTGGACGCGACGCTGTTCATGCTGTCCTGCCTGCTCGCCTACTGGGCGCTGCGCGCGCGCAGCATGCGGCGCATGCACCGCCTCGAGCGCGCCGCCGACGCGATCTTCCTGGCCGGGCTGGTGCTGATGACCGCGGTCTGCGGCGTGATCACCTGGGTGCTGCTGTAGCGCTGCGCCGCCGGCGCGGAACCGATACGCTCGCGCCCAGGCTCCTCGAGACGACGCATGCCGTGAATCGACCCGTGCACGAGGCCTCCCCTGCCCCCGCCGACGAGCCGCGCGAGGCGCTCGAAGCGCGCCTGCAGCGCAGCTGGCGCGCGAACGCGGCGGCCTGGTCCGACGCGGTGCGCGAGCGGCGCATCGCGAGCCGCCGCGCCGGCACCGACGCCGCCGTGCTCGACGCCGTGCGTCGCACGCGCGCGACGCGCGTGCTCGACGCCGGCTGCGGCGAGGGTTGGCTCGCCCGCGCGCTGGCCGCGGACGGCTGCGCGGTCGTCGGCATCGACGCCAGCCCGGAGCTGGTCGCCGCGGCGCGCGCGCTCGGCGGCGCGCGCTTCGAAGTGGCGGCCTATGCCGAGCTCGCCGGCCGCGCCGATCTCGGCCGCTTCGACGCGGTGGTGTTCAATTTCGCGCTGCTCGGCGAGGACCTGCGGACGCCGCTGCAGGCGGCGCATGCGCTGCTGCATGCGGACGGCGCGCTGATCGTGCAGACGGTGCATCCCTGGCTCGCCGGCGCGGACGGCGCGTACGCGGACGGCTGGCGCAGCGAGACGTTCGCCGGCTTCGGCACGGGCTTCCGCGAGCCGATGCCGTGGTACTTCCGCACGCTGGGCGCATGGCTGCGCGCGCTGCGCGAGGCCGGCTTCCGCGTCGAGGACTGCGTGGAGCCCGTCGACCCGGCCAGCGGCCGCCCGCTGTCGCTGCTGCTGCGTGCGGCGCCGGCCGCGGTCGGCAGCGGCGCCGGCGCGCGCTAGACTGGCGGCTCGTCCAGCCGGAACGTTCCGTGACTCCGAATCCCGTACGCAGCGAGGCCCTGCGCCGCTTCGCCGCCGATGCGCTCGGCGACCCCGACATCGTGGTCGAGCCCGCCTCCGCCGATGCGAGCTTCCGCAGCTACTGGCGCGTCAGCGGCGCGCACGGGCGGCGCATCGTCATGGACGCGCCGCCCGGCAAGGAGGACATCGGCCCGTGGCTGGAGATCGGCGCGCGGCTGCGCAACGCCGGCCTGCACGCGCCCGAGGTCCACGCGGTGGACCGCGCGCAGGGCTTCGTGCTGATGGAGGACCTCGGCACGCGCGACTACCTGTCGGCGCTGGACGCGGCGAGCGCGGACGCGCTCTACGCCGACGCGCTCGACGCGCTGCTGCGCATGCAGACCCACGTCGATACGGCCGGCCTGCCGGCGTTCGACGAGGCGTTCCTGACGATGGAGCTGGAGCTGATGCCGGAGTGGTTCCTGCGCCGGCACCTCGGCCACGCGATCGAGTGCGAGGAATGGGACGTCATCGAGGACGCGTTCGTGCGCCTGATCCACGCGCTGCGCGCGCAGCCGCAGACGTTCATGCATCGCGACTACCACAGCCGCAACCTGCTCGTCGTCGCCGCGGCGCCGGGCGTGCCACCGGCCGCGCCGGCCAATCCCGGCGTCATCGACTTCCAGGGCGCGGTGATCGGCCCGATCGGCTACGACCTCGCCGCGCTGCTGCGCGACTGCTACATCGCCTGGGAGCCGGAGCGCGTCGAGGGCTGGGTCGAGGCCTACCGCCTGCGCCTGCGCCACGCGCACCTGATCGACGGCACGCACGTCGACGCGGCGCGCTTCCGGCGCTGGTTCGACCTGGCCGGCCTGCAGCGCCACCTCAAGGTGCTCGGCCTGTTCTGCCGGCTCTGGTACCGCGACGGCAAGCAGCAGTACCTCGCCGACCTGCCGCTGGTGTGGCGCTACGTGATCACGGTGGCGCGCGGCTACGCGGAGTTCGCGCTGCTGGCCGACCTGCTCGAGCGCGCGCTCGGCGCGCGCGACCTGACCCAGCCGCGCGCCGAGGCGGCGGCGTGATCCGCCGCGCGATGATCTTCGCCGCCGGGCGCGGCGAGCGCATGCGGCCGCTGAGCGACGCCACGCCCAAGCCGCTGCTGCGCGCCGGCGGGCGCATGCTGATCGAGCACCACCTGGAAAAGCTCGCCGCGGCCGGCGTCGAGGAGGTGGTGATCAACGTCTCGCACCTGGCCGCGCAGTTCCCCGCCGCGCTCGGCGACGGCGCGCGCTGGCGCCTGCGCATCCGCTACAGCGACGAGGGCGCGCAGGCGCTGGAGACCGGCGGCGGCATGAAGCGGGCGCTGCCGCTGCTCGGCGCGGAGCCGTTCATCGCCGTCAGCGCCGACGTCGTCAGCGACTTCGACTACGCGCGCCTGCCGCGCGAGCCCGACGGGCTGGCGCACTTGGTCATGGTGCCGAACCCGGACTTCCATCCGCGCGGCGACTTCTGGCTGGACGGGACGCGGCTCAACGAGGACGGCGTCGGCGAGCGGCTGACGTTCGCCAACATCGGCGTGTACCGGCCCGAGCTCGTCGCCGGCGAAACCGAGGCGCGCTTCAAGCTGCTGCCGGCCTACCGGCGCGCGATGCAGGCCGGGCGCCTCGGCGGCGAGCGCCACGACGGCTTCTGGCGCAACGTCGGCACGCCCGGGCAGCTCGCCGCGCTGGACCGCGAGCTCGGCGCGGCCGCGCCGGCCTGAGGCGTTCTCAGGCGGCGTCTTCGTCGCGGCCGAGCAGGCCGCGCAGAAACGGCACGGTGACGCGCCGCTTCGCCGCCAGCGAGGCGCTGTCGATGCGCTCGAGCGCGTCGAGCAGCGAGGCGAGGTCGCGCCGGCCGCGCGCGAACAGCCAGTCGAGCGCGCCGTCGTCCAGCTCGATGCCGCGCGCGGCCGCGCGCTCGCGCAGCACCTCGCGGCGCTGCGCCTCGTCCAGCGGCCGGAGCGCGACCTGGGTGCAGGCGGACAGCCGCGAGACCAGGTCCGGCAGCGCCAGGCCGAGCTGCGCGGGCGCGGCGCCGGCGGCGAACGCCAGCGTGGCGCGTTCGGCGCGGCAGCGGTTGTAGAGATCGAACAGCGCGTGCTGCGCCTCGCGGTCGCCGGCGAGCGCGTCCAGGTCGTCGAGCGCGAGCAGGTCGCTGCCGCCGAGGCCGCGCACGGCCTCGGCGCGGCGCGCTCCGAGGCTGGCCAGCGACAGGTACTGCGCGCTGCGCCCGGCTTCGCTGGCGGCGGCGCAGGCGGCGATCAGCAGGTGCGTGCGCCCGCTGCCCGGCGCGCCGGCGAGATACGGCCAGGCGCCGTCGCGCCCTTCGGCGGCCGCGCGCAGCAGCTCCACCGCGACGCCGTTCGGACCGGCCCTGAAGCTGGCGAAGCGCTGGTGCGCCGGCCAGCGCAGGGCCAGCGGCAGCTGCCCGCTCATGATTCCGCCGGCGGCTTGGCGCCGGCCACGCGTTCGACGATGACCACGTCGCCGTCGCCGATGTCGGCCATCGGCGTGCCGGCGACGACGATCGTCGGCTCGGCGCGCGTCGTGTACAGCTCGCTGCGCGTGTAGCGCTGGTAGAGGTAGCGCAGCAGCACCATGACCACCGAGGCGACCGGCAGCGCGAGCAGCACGCCGAGGAAGCCGAACAGCTCGCCGCCGGCGAGCACGGCGAAGATCACCGCGACCGGGTGCAGGCCGATCTTGTCGCCGACCAGCTTGGGCACCAGCACGTAGCCTTCCAGCGTCTGGCCGACGACGAACACGCCGAGCACCAGCGCGACGTGGAACCAGTCCTGGTACTGCACCAGCGCGGCGATCACGCCCATCAGCACGCCGGTGATCGCGCCGAGGTACGGCACGAAGCTGATCAACCCGGCGATCATGCCGATCAGCGGCCCGACGCTGACGCCGACCAGCCAGAGCCCGGCGCCGTAGAAGATGCCTAGCGCGATCATCACGCTGAGCTGGCCGCGCAGGAACGCGCCGAGCACGTCGTCGGACTCGCGCGCGAGCTGCGAGACCACCGGCTCGATCGAGCGCGGGATCAGCGCGTGGATGCGCTCGACGAGCACGTCCCAGTCGCGCAGCAGGTAGAACGCGACGACCGGGATCATGACCAGGTTCAGCGCCCAGCCGACCACGGCCATGCCTGACTTGGACACGCGCGCGAGCACGGTGGCGGCGAAGCCGCCAGCCTCCTTCCAGTTCGCCTGCAGCGCGCCGATCAGCTTCTGCGTGTCGAGCACGTCCGGCGAGATGCCGAAGCGCGCCTCCAGCCACGGCGTGGCGCGCGTCTGGAACCACTCGACCCAGACCGGCAGCTGGGCGAGGAAGTTGCCGATCTGCCGCTCGATGAACGGCACCAGCACGAGCACGATCGCGGTGACGACCACGGCCATGACCAGGAACACCAGGCTGACCGCCAGCCCGCGTCCCATCCAGCGCTCGAGGCGGTCGGCCACCGGATCGGCGAGATAGGCGAACAGCGCCGCGGCGACGAACGGCATCAGCACCGGCGACAGCAGGTAGAGCACGCCGCCGAGCACCAGCAGCAGGATCAGCCACTGCCAGCGCAGGGCCAGCTTCGTCGTCTCGCTGGCGCCGTTCTCGCTCATTTCGCGTTCTCCGTGCCTTCCCTGGCGGCGCGGCGGGCGCGCGCGCTCCAGACGGCAACATAATGCAGTCCGCTGGCGAGCGTGAAGCCTGCGGTGACGGCGATCAAGCCCTGGCGCCAGGGCGCGTCCAGTTCGATCCAGCGCGAAAGGCGCAGCAGCTCGACCAGCACGAACAGGATCTGCACCGCCGTGGTCAGCTTCGACAGCCGGCTCGGCGCCGCCTGGAAGCGGCCGATCAGCACGTGATACGCGAGCGCGCCGGCGACGATCAGCAGGTCGCGGCCGACGACGAGCACGGCCAGCCACGCCGGCAGGTCGCCTTCCAGCGCCAGCCAGACGAACGCCGCAGTCAGCAGCAGCTTGTCGGCGAGCGGGTCGAGCATGCCGCCGATCCAGCTCTGCCAGCCGAACTGCTTGGCGAGGAAGCCGTCGACCGCGTCGCTCAGGCCCGCCACGGCGACGACGAGCAGCGCGCCGTCGTAGCGTCCGGCGTCGATCAGCCAGCACAGCGGCACGACCAGCAGGATGCGCAGCGCGGTGATCAGGTTGGGCAGGTGGCGCAGCATCGTCGCCCGCGTCCGCCGGCGCGCCGCAGGGGTCACGGCACGAGCGCGAGCACCGCGTCGGCTCCGTCGGTCTTCGCCGAGGCGTCCACGCCGAGCGTGCGCTCCATGTTCACCACGTCGAGGAAGTGCGCCAGGTCCGTGGCCAGCGACAGCCTGACCAGCAGGCCGTCGCCGCGGGCGCGCATCGGCTGCGCGCCGCGCACGAAGTTGTTGCGGCCCAGGTAGCCGATCACGCGGGCGTAGTCGTCGGCGTTGCGGATGCCGCCGATCCACACCGTGGCCTCGGTCGGCGTCTCCGGGGCCGCGGCCTGCTCGGCGCCCGGCCCGGCGCCGAAGCGCTGCAGCAGCCGGTCGACGGCGGCGCCGTCGAACTGCGCGACCAGGACCATGCGCCCGCCGTCCTCGGCCGAGCCGCGCCGGTACTGGTACTGCAGCACGTAGCGCTCGGCCTGCGCCAGCGCCTTGGCGACGTCGGGCCGCGCCGGCAGCGCGGCGTCGCCCGTGCGCGCCACGACGACGCTGGCCAGCGCGGCCTTGAGCGCCTCGGCGCGGTCCTCGTCGGACTGCGACGCGACCGGCGCCTCGCCGGTGTAGCCTGCCGGCGCCGCCGCGCCGGCGAGCGGGACCAGCAGCATCAGCGCGAGCGCGAAGAGGCGCGAACGGGCGGAAACGGGCACGTGGGTCATCCGTCGACTGCGAACGGATGCAAGTCTGCCCAAAGCGCCCGGGCGCGTCCAATGCGCGCCGCACGCCCGCGCGGCGTGCCGGGGCCGCGACCCGCCCTGCTATCATGCGCGCCCCTCGCCAAGCCGCAGCTCCGCCATGGCAGCCGATCAGGAATCGTTGAGTTACCGCGCCGCCGGCGTCGACATCGATGCCGGCAACGAAGTCGTCGAGCGCATCAAGCCGCTCGTCAAGCGCACGTTCCGGCCCGAGGTCATGGCCGGCCTCGGCGGCTTCGGCGCGCTGTTCGAGCTCGGCGGCCGCTACCGCGAGCCGGTGCTGGTGTCGGGCACCGACGGCGTCGGCACCAAGCTCAAGCTCGCGCAGACGCTCGGCCGGCACGACACGATCGGCATCGACCTGGTCGGCATGTGCGTCAACGACGTGCTGGTGCAGGGCGCCGAGTCGCTGTTCTTCCTGGACTACTTCGCCACCGGCAAGCTGGACGTCGACACCACCGTCGCCGTCGTCGGCGGCATCGCGCGCGGCTGCGAGCTGGCCGGCTGCGCGCTGATCGGCGGCGAGACGGCCGAGATGCCGGACATGTATCCGCCGGGCGAGTACGACCTGGCCGGCTTCTGCGTCGGCGTGGTCGAGAAGTCGGCGCTGGTCGACGGCTCGGCGATCCGCGCCGGCGACGCGATCATCGGCATCGCCTCCAGCGGACCGCATTCGAACGGCTACTCGCTGGTGCGCCGCATCCTCGAGCGCGCCGGCCATCCGTTCGACCTGGACCTGGGCGGCGTGCGCCTGGCCGACGCGCTGATGGCACCGACGACGATCTACGTCAAGCCGATCCTGCAGCTGCTGCGCCAGCAGCCGGTGCACGGCATGGCGCACATCACCGGCGGCGGGCTCAAGGAGAACGTCATCCGCGTGGTGCCCGAGCCGCTCGGCATCGCCATCGACGGCGGCGCCTGGCCGCTGCCGCCGGTGTTCGACTGGCTGCAGCGCGAAGGCAAGGTCGCGCGCGAGGAGATGCTGCGCACGTTCAACTGCGGCATCGGCTTCGCGCTGATCGTGCAGCGCGACCAGGCGGCCATCACGCTGCAGACGCTCGAGACGCTGGGCCTGAGCGCCTGGACGATCGGCGCGGTCGAGCCGGCCCGCGGCGACGAGCGCGTCCGCATCTCGTGAGCATGCCGTCCGCCGCGGACGGCGCCGCGGCCCCGTTCCGTCTGGCCGTGCTCGCCTCCGGGCGCGGCTCGAACCTGCAGGCGCTGATCGACGCGCAACGCGCGGGGCGGCTGCCGATCGAGATCGTGCTGGTCGCCAGCGACAAGGCGCAGGCGCAGGCGCTGCGCCGCGCGGAAGACGCCGGCATCGCCACGCTCGCGCTCGATCCGAAGGGCTACGCCAGCCGCGCCGCGTTCGACGCCGATCTGTTCGCGCGCGTCGCCGAATACGAACCGGCGCTGATCGTGCTGGCCGGCTTCATGCGCATCCTCGATCCGGCCGCGTTGGCGCCGTGGGTCGGCCGCATCGTCAACATCCATCCTTCCCTGCTGCCGAAGTACCGCGGCCTGCACACGCATCGGCGCGCGCTCGAGGCCGGCGACGCCGTGCACGGCGCCAGCGTGCACTTCGTGACCGCCGAGCTCGACGGCGGGCCGGTCGTGGCGCAGGCCGAGATCCCCGTGCACGCCGGCGACAGCGCCGATGGCCTCGCCGAGCGCCTGCTCGCGCGCGAGCACCGACTGCTGGTCGCGGCCATCGCCCTGATCGCCGCCGGTCGCGTCGCGCTGGCAGACGACGGCGTGCGCTACGACGGCACGCCGCTGGCCGCGCCGCTGCGCCTCGCCGACGACGGCACGCTCGCGCCGCCCGCGTGAGGCGCCGTTCAGGCGGCGACCGCGACACTCGGCCGGTATCCTCCCGGACGCCCGCATGACACGCCTGCCGCTCGCCCTCGCCCTGACCTTCCTCGCGGCCGCGCCGGCCTTCGCCGAGGCGCCGCTCAAGCCGTTCCGCGCCGAATACGCCACGCTGCACAACGGCAGCGAGCTCGGCCGCACGACGCTGGAGCTCGCCGACGGCGGTGACGGCACCTGGACGCTGCGCAGCGAGACGCGCGGCACCGCGGGGCTGGCCAAGATCGCCGGCGTGCACATCGTCGAGACCTCGCGCTTCCGCTGGCGCGACGGGCGCCCCGAGGCGCTGGCGTACGACTATCGCCAGGACGACGCGCTCAGGCAGCGCACGCGCCACGCCGAGTTCGACTGGAATGCCGGCGAGGCGCGCGTGCGCGAGGGCAACGGCGATTTCCGCTATGCGATCGTGCCGGGCACGATCGACCGCCAGGCGGTGACGCTGGCGATCGCCGGCGACCTGATGCGCGGTGCGGCGCGCTTCGACTACCACGTCGCGGTCAAGGACCGCATCGAGGAGATGCATTACGCGCGCGCCGGCACCGAGACGGTGAAGGTACCGGCCGGCGAGTTCAGCGCGGTGCTGATGCGGCGCGACGGCGAGCCTGGCGCCGACCGACGCCGCGTCGCGCGCAGCTGGTTCGCGCAGTCGCTCGGCTGGATGCCGGTGCAGATCGAGCAGGTCCAGGACAAGGGCGACACGGTGACGCTGAAGCTGGTGTCGCCGGGGCGCTAGCCCCGGCCGTTGCGCGCGGGTGCTCCGTGTCCACCCGCGCCGACTCTCGCCGCGGGACACGCGGGAGAGACGCGGGTCCGGAGGAACGCTCGCTTTTCGAGCCCGCGGCCGGGCGGCCCGACCGCGTCAGGCCGGCAGGCGGCGGATGTGCGCGCCGAGGCCGCCGAGCTTCTCTTCGATGTTCTCGTAGCCGCGGTCGATGTGGTAGATGCGGTCGACCACGGTGTCGCCCTGCGCGACCAGGCCGGCCAACACCAGCGACGCCGAGGCGCGCAGGTCGGTGGCCATCAGCGGCGCGCCGGACATCTTCTCGACGCCCTTGATGATCGCCGCATTGCCCTCGAGCTGGATGTCGGCGCCGAGGCGCTGCAGCTCGTGGGCGTGCATGAAGCGGTTCTCGAACACCGTCTCGGTGATCACGCCGACGCCTTCGGCGACGCAGTTGAGCGCGGTGAACTGCGCCTGCATGTCGGTGGGGAACGCCGGATACGGCGCGGTCGTCACGTTCACGGCCTTCGGGCGCTTGCCGCGCATGTCGAGCTCGATCCAGTCCTCGCCGGTGCTGATGTGCGCGCCGGCGTCCTCGAGCTTGCTGAGCACCGCGTCCAGCGTCTTCGGGCGCGCGCGCTTGGCCGTGACCTTGCCGCCGGTGATCGCGCCGGCGACGAGGAACGTGCCGGTCTCGATGCGGTCGGGCAGCACCTCGTAGGTCGTGCCCGAGAGCCGCTCGACCCCTTCGATGACCAGCGTCGCGGTGCCGGCGCCGTCGATCTTCGCGCCCATCGCGTTCAGGCAGTTGGCGAGGTCGACGACTTCCGGCTCCTGCGCGGCGTTCTCGATGATCGTCGTGCCCTTGGCGAGCGCCGCGGCCATCATCAGGTTCTCGGTGCCGGTCACGGTGACCAGGTCGAGGTTGATGCGCGCGCCCTTCAGGCGCTTGGCGCGCGCCTTGATGTAGCCGTTCTCGACGCTGACGTCCGCGCCGAGCGCCTGCAGCCCCTTCAGGTGCAGGTCGACCGGCCGCGAGCCGATCGCGCAGCCGCCCGGCAGCGAGACCACGGCCTCGCCGAAGCGCGCCACCAGCGGCCCGAGCACGAGGATCGAGGCGCGCATCGTCTTGACCAGGTCGTACGGCGCGAAATAGCGGTTCGTCGTGCGCGGATCGACGTGGATCTTCATGCGCTCGTCGATGACCAGCTCCACGCCCATCTGGCCGAGCAGCTCCATCGTCGTCGTCACGTCGTGCAGATGCGGCACGTTGCCGATCGTCACCGGCCCGTCGGCGAGCAGGCAGGCGGCCAGGATCGGCAGCACCGCGTTCTTCGCACCGGACACCCAGACTTCCCCGTTGAGCGGTTGCCCGCCGTTGATCACGATCTTCGCCACTCGACCTTCTCGCACGCTGCCGCCGTCCATGGACCGTCCACTTTCAGAATTGGGGGTGAAACCGCGTTGCGGCGCGTTCCCGTCGCGCCGAGCCTCCGGCGCTCAGCCGCGCGCCGCCTCTTCCGGGGTCAGCGTGCGCAGGGACAGCGCATGGATCTCGGTGCCCATGCGCTCACCGAGCGTCGCATAGACCATGCGGTGGCGCGCCAGGGGCAGCTTGCCGGCGAACGCCGGGCTGATGACCAGCGCCTCGAAATGCACGCCGTCGGGGCCGTGCACCTCGACTTTCGCCTCCGGCATGCCCTGTTGGATGAGATTCTGCACGGTGGAGGTGTCCATTTTCTGCGTTTCCTGAGCCGTTCTGGGGATCGCCGCGCCGTCGCGTCGGGCCGGGGCGGGCTGCGACGCCCGGCCCTTTCCGGCCGTCCTGAGGCGGTCGCGGGGCCTTTCCCGCCGGCGAAGCGGCTACAATAGAGGCGGCGCATGGTACTCAAAATCCTGCGGCAGCGCAGAAAATACGATGTCTCCCACCCTTCCGAACCGCTCACGTATCTGTCCGCGATGAATGCCCAGGTCGTTCCCGCCGTGCGCCCGCTGAGCAATCCGCTGCTGGACGCCACCGCCCTCGCGCGCAGCGCGCGCACGGTCATCGAGATCGAGGCGCGCGCCATCGAGGCCCTGCGCGACCGCATCGACGCCAACTTCCTGCGCGCCTGCCAGCTGCTGTTCGAGTGCCCCGGCCGCGTGGTCGTGTCGGGCATGGGCAAGTCCGGCCACATCGCGCGCAAGATCGCCGCGACGCTGGCCTCGACCGGCACGCCGGCGTTCTTCGTGCACCCGGCCGAGGCCAGCCACGGCGACCTCGGCATGATCACGCAGAAGGACGTCGTGCTCGCGCTCAGCAACTCCGGCGAGACCGACGAGCTGCTGACGATCCTGCCGCTGATCAAGCGCCAGGGCATCCCGCTGATCGCGATGAGCGGCAACGCCGAGTCGTCGCTGGCGCGGCTGGCCGACATCCACCTCGACACCCGCGTGCCGGCCGAAGCCTGCCCGCTCGGCCTCGCGCCGACTTCGAGCACGACCGCGGCGCTGGTCATGGGCGACGCGCTGGCGATCGCGCTGCTCGAGGCGCGCGGCTTCACCGACGAGGACTTCGCGCGCTCGCATCCGGCCGGCAGCCTCGGCCGCCAGCTGCTGCTGAAGATCAGCGACATCATGCACACCAACGGCCAGATCCCGACCGTGGGTCCGGACGTCACGCTGACCGAGGCGCTGGTCGAGATGACGCGCAAGGGCCTGGGCATGACGGCGATCGTCGACGCCGACCAGCGCCTGATCGGCGTGTTCACCGACGGCGACCTGCGCCGCGCGGTCGACGACGACGACATCGACCTGCGCGCGACGCCGGTCACGCGGCTGATGACCGCGCAGCCGAAGACGATCACCGCCGACAAGCTCGCGATCGAGGCCGCCCAGCTGATGGAGGCGCACAAGATCCACGCGCTGCTCGTCGTCGACGCCGACAACCGCGTGGTCGGCGCGCTGAACATCCACGACCTGCTGCGTGCCCGGGTGGTCTGAGCCGCCCGCCGGGCCGCCGCCGGACCGGCAGACAGCCGGCGTAAATCGTTCCGGCGCCACAATCGATCCCTTTTACGGCCTCCGACCGCCCGCGCATGCTTCCCGCCGATCTTCCCTCCGACATCCGCGAGCGCGCCGCGCGCGTGAAGCTCGCGGTCTTCGACGTCGACGGCGTGCTGACCGACGGCCAGCTCTGGTACACCGCCGACGGACACGAGCTCAAGGCGTTCAGCGTCTACGACGGCCTCGGCCTGAAGCGGCTGCTGGCCAACGGCATCGAGGTCGCGGTGATCACCGCGCGCCTCAGCCACAACGTCACCGAACGCATGGCCGAGCTCGGCGTCGCCCACGTCTACCAGGACCAGAAGGACAAGCGCGCCTGCCTCGAGCGCCTGCTCCACGCGCTCCGGCTCGCCCCCGAGCAGGTCGCCTACGCCGGCGACGACCTGCCGGACCTCGCCGCGATGAGCCTCGTGGGCCTGTCGGTCGCGCCGGCCAACGCGCACCCCTGGGTGCGCGAGCGCGCGCGCTGGCGCACGCGGGCGGGCGGCGGCCACGGCGCCGCGCGCGAGATCTGCGACCTGATCCTGGCCAGCCAAGGCAAGGCCGAGGCCGAGCTCGCCGCGTTCCTGCGCTGAGCGGCCGCCGATGGACCGCCGCTACTGGCTCCTCGTCGTGCTGCTGGCCGCGTTCGCGGCCGGCACCGAGCTCCTGCTCTGGGTCACGCGCGAGCGCCCGAACGAGCAGACCTTCGCCGGCCCGCCGCGCTCGGACTACACGCTGACCGACTTCACGATGGACGCGCTCGACGCGACCGGCCGGCGCACGTTCCAGGTCAGCGGCCCGTTTCTCGCCCGGCGCGGCGACGACGGCTCGATCTTCGTGACCACGCCGGACTACCTGCTGATCGACGGCAGCGGCAATCCGTGGAAGGGCAAGTCCGACTCGGCCTGGGTCAACAAGGACAGCTCGGTCATGAAGCTGCTCGGCCACGTGGAGATGCACCGCCAGCCGAGCGGCCAGACGCGCCAGGTGGACGTGGTCACGCGCGACCTCACCACCTGGCCCAAGGACAAGAAGATGGAGACCGCGGCGCCGGCCACGATCGCGCAGCAGGGCTCTATACTCAGCGGCGTCGGCATGCGCGGCGATCTCAACGAAAAAGTCCTGGAGCTCCTCTCCGATGTGCATTCCACCCTGCAGCCCAAGTCCGCCGCGCGCAAGGCGAAATAGCGCCGGCCGGTTCGCGCTCGCCGCGCTGGCCGCGCTCGCCGCGCAGGGCGCCTTCGCGCTCAGCACCGACCGCCAGCAGCCGATGACGGTGACCTCGGACTATTCCAAGATCAAGCAGGGCAGCGGCAACGCGCCCGGCACGGCGTACCTGCGCGGGCACGTGCGCATCGTGCAGGGCACGATGAAGGCCAACGGCGACGAGGCGACGATCTACCAGCATCCCGACGGCGCGAAGAACGCGCAAGGCGAGGACGTCTCCGGCAGCGTCAAGCGCGTCGTGCTGACCGGCAAGCAGGCGCACATCGAGCAGCAGCAGGACGGCGGCGGCCTGATGACCGCCGATGCCGACAAGATCGACTACGACAGCGACACCGGCGTCGCGCTGCTGATCGGCGGCGTCAAGGTCGTGCAGCAGGGTCGCGGCACGTTCAGCGGCGAGCACATGACCTACAACACGAACACCGGCGAGATGGAGAGCGTCGACACCGGCACGCACAAGCCGATCACGATGACGTTCGAGCCGAAGAAGAAGGCGCCGGCGAAATCCGACGGCAAGGACGGCAAGGACGCCAAGCCCGCGCCGCCGGCGAACGAGGACGGCGGCAAGAAGGACGGCGGCGGCTGATGCTGAGCGCCTCCGGCCTGCGCAAGAGCTTTCGCGGCCGCGCCGTCGTGCGCGACTTCGAGTTCTCGCTCGACCAGGGCGAGATCGTCGGCCTGCTCGGCCCGAACGGCGCCGGCAAGACGACCTGCTTCTACATGGTCGTCGGCCTGATCGCGGCCGACGCCGGCACGATCCGCATCGACGAGCGCGACGTCACCTCGCTGCCGATGCACGCGCGCGCGCGCCTCGGCGTCGGCTACCTGCCGCAGGAAGCCTCGGTGTTCCGCCGCCTCAGCGTGGCCGACAACATCCTGGCGATCCTCGAGCTGCGCGACGACCTCGACGCCGGCGGGCGCCAGGCCGAGCTCGAGTCGCTGCTCGACGACCTGCAGATCGGCCACATCGCCGGCCAGAAGGGCGTGAGCCTGTCCGGCGGCGAGCGCCGCCGCGTGGAGATCGCGCGCGCGCTGGCGGCCAAGCCGCGCTTCATGCTGCTCGACGAGCCGTTCGCCGGCATCGATCCGATTTCCGTGCTCGACATCCAGCGCATCGTGCGGCAACTGCGCGAGCGCGGCATCGGCATCCTGATCACCGACCACAACGTGCGCGAGACGCTCGGCATCTGCGAGCGCGCCTACATCATGAGCGAAGGCGCCGTGCTCGCGCAGGGCGCTCCGGCCGAGATCCTCGCCAACGAGCAGGTGCGCGAGGTGTATCTCGGCCGCGAATTCCGCATGTAGCGCGTGCACGGAACCGCGTCGATCATCCGTTCAGGGTCAACCTGCTTTTCTGCGACGTCAAGCCCTGCCCGGCGCCATCCTTTGGCGCTAGGATGGCAAAAAACGGGACTTGGCACGCTTCCGGCATGAAACCCGCTCTCCAATTCCGCCTCAGCCAGTCGCTGGCGCTGACGCCGCAGCTGCAGCAGGCGATCCGACTGCTGCAGCTGTCGCAGACGGAGCTGGAGCTGGAGCTCAACACCGCGCTCGAATCCAATCCGCTGCTGGAGATGGCCGAGGGAGAAGCCGACTCGGCCGAGACCGACGGTCTCGAGAGCGCCGCGCCCGCCGAGGCCGAGGCGGCCGCGAACGAGACGCCGGTCGAGACGCTGGAGGCCGACGACCGTCCGCTGGACCTCGAGTCCGACCGCAGCGAATACCGCAGCGCCGCGCTCGACGAGGACGGCCTCGAGCCGCAGGACGCCGAGGTCGAGGACCTGCGCGACCACCTGCTCTGGCAGCTGAACCTGACGCCGATGTCGCCGCGCGACCGCGCGATCGCCGCGGCGATCATCGAGGCCGTGGACGACGACGGCTATCTCGTCGAGAGCGAGGAGGCGCTGCGCGAGGCGCTGGCGCCGCTGTACGCGGTCTCGGTCGAGGAGATCGAGTCGGTGCGCCGCCGCGTGCAGCAGTTCGACCCGGTCGGCGTCGCCAGCCGCAACCTGCGCGAATGCCTGACCGTGCAGCTTGACGCGTTCCAGCCCGGCACGCCGGGGCTGGCGCTCGCCCGCGTGCTGGTGACCGAGCATCTCGAATCGCTGGCGCGCCACGACCGCGCGCGGCTGTGCCAGCGCGTGCACGCCGAGGAGGCCGAGTTCGAGGTCGCGCTGGCGCTGATCCGCTCGCTGGTGCCCAAGCCCGGCAGCAGCCACGCCAGCGCGCCGGCCGAATACGTCTCGCCGGACGCCTACGTGCGCAAGGTGGCCGGCCGCTGGCAGGTGTCGCTGGCGCCCGGCTGCCAGCCGCGCCTGGGCATCAACGAGCACTACGCCGGCCTGATCGCCAAGGCGCGGCGCGAGGACGCCAGCTACCTCAAGGGACAGCTGCAGGAGGCGCGCTGGCTGATCAAGAGCCTGAAGACGCGCGCCGAGACGATGCTGAAGGTGGCCACGTCGATCGTGCGGGCGCAGGAGGCGTTCCTGGAGTTCGGACCGGAGGCGATGCGCCCGCTGGTGCTCAAGGACGTCGCCGACGAGATCGGCATGCACGAGTCGACGGTCAGCCGCGTGACCACGCGCAAGTTCCTACACACGCCGCGCGGCACGTTCGAGTTCAAGTATTTCTTCTCCAGCGGCGTGTCCACCGTCGACGGCGGCGCCGCCTCGGCGACGGCGATCCAGGCCATGATCAAGAAGCTCATCGACGAGGAGCAGGCGGCGCGCCCGCTCTCCGACCAGGTGCTCGCCGCGGAGCTGAACCGCCGCGGCATCAACGTCGCCCGGCGCACGGTCGCCAAGTACCGCGAGGCGATGAACATTCCGTCTTCCAACGACCGCAGCAGGCTCGGCTGATGCGCGCGAGCCCGTCCGCCGCGGCCTCCCGCCGCCCGCCGTCCGCGGGAACACCGCCCGCGCCGGCTTGTCGGAAACATTGGAGCCCGCGCGGCGCCCGACGGGCGTCGCGCGCGGCGTTCAAGCCGGGGCCGGCCTTCGGCCCCATCGAGAAGGAGTCCGTCATGCAGATCAACGTCAAGGGTCACCAGGTCGAAGTCACTGCCGCGTTGCACGACTACGCGGTCGGCAAGTTCGAGCGCGTCGCGCGCCTGTGCGATCAGCTGCATGAGGTCACGATCATCCTCGGCATCGAGAAGCTGCTGCACAAGGCCGAGGTGAACCTGCTGCTTTCCGGCAAGACGCTGCACGCCGACGCCACCGCCGCCGACATGTACGCGGCGATCGACGCGCTCGTCGACAAGGTCGAGACCCAGCTGCGCAAGCACAAGGAGAAGCGCGGCGACCACCACGCGGACGCGGTACGTTCCGCGCGCTACAGCTGACCGGACCTGCGCGAGACCCCAGCACCCGCCATGCGCTTCCTCGATTTGCTGCCCGCCGGGCGGGTGCGCGCCGGCCTTGTCGCGCGCGACAAGGCCGAGCTCGTCGACCGCCTCGCCGACCTGCTCGCCGGCGAGGACGACCGCGGCACCGTGCGCGAGGCGATCGCCGCGCGCGAACGGCTCGGCGGCACCGGCCTCGGTCACGGCGTGGCGATCCCGCATGGCCGCAGCGCGGCGATCGGCGAGGCCCGCGCCGCGTTCGTGCGGCTCGCCGAGCCGATCGACTTCGGCGCCGACGACGGCCGCCCGGTGGACCTCGTCGCCGCGCTGATCGTGCCGGCGCACTTCACCGACCAGCACCTGCGCCTGCTCGCCGAGCTGGCCGAGCTGTTCTCCAACGCCGCGGTCACGTCCGCGCTGCGCGCGGCGCCGGACGGCGCCGCGCTGCACGCGCTGCTGCAGCGGGAGATGGCGGCCGGGCGCTGACGCGGGCCACCCTGCGCGCGCCGCCGTGTGACGGCGCGCGGCCGTCCCCGTAAACTTGGCATCTACGTTCCTTCCGGCCGACCGAGCGCCCCGCCGTGCCCCAGCTTCCGACCGCCAGGCCTTCGCCGTGGACCGCCTGACCGCCCGCCAGCTGTTCGACGCCGTCGGCGAGCGCCTGGCGCTGCGCTGGATCGCCGGCCAGCGCGGCGAGAACCGCGCGATCGAGACCGGCGGCAGCCAGGAGCGGCGCCCGTCCCTGGTCGGCTATCTGAACATCATCTACCCGAACAAGGTGCAGATCATCGGCACCGAGGAGCTGAACTACCTCGACAGCCTCGACTCGCGCCAGCGCTGGGAGACCGTCGAGAAGATCGTCGCCTACCATCCGACCGCGCTGCTGGTCACCAAGGACCAGCCGGTGCCGGCCGACCTGCGCCAGGCCGCCGAGGAGTCGAACACGCCGCTGTGGCACAGCCCCAAGCGCGGCCACGAGCTGCTCACCTACCTGCAGTACCAGCTCGCGCGCACGCTCGCGCGCCAGGTGACGCTGCACGGCGTGCTGATGGAGGTGTACTCGATCGGCGTGCTGATCACCGGCGAGAGCGGCACCGGCAAGAGCGAGCTCGCGCTCGAGCTGATCACGCGCGGCCACCGCCTGGTCGCCGACGACGCGCCGGAGTTCACGCTGATCGCCCCCGACGTGATCGACGGCAACTGCCCGGAAATGCTGCGCGACCTGCTCGAGGTGCGCGGCCTGGGCGTGCTGAACGTGCGCGACATGTTCGGCCAGACCGCGGTCAAGCCGTCCAAGTACCTGCGCCTGATCGTGCACCTGAAGCCGCAGAAGCTCGACGCGCCGGGCGACGGCATGACGCGCCTGACCGGCGACGTCGGCTACCGCGAGATCCTCGACGTGCGCGTGCCGCAGATCGTCATCCCGGTGGCGCCGGGGCGCAACATCGCCGTGCTCGCCGAAGCCGCGGTGCGCAGCCACATGCTCAAGACCAAGGGCTTCGACCCGGCGCAGACCTTCATCGACCGCCAGGCGCACCAGATGCGCCGCCTGCCGCCATGGTAGACGCACCCGACCGCCCCGACGCCGAGCCCGCCGCCGCGCCGACCGACCAGCTGATCATCGTCAGCGGCCTGTCCGGCTCTGGCAAGAGCGTCGCGCTGCGCACGCTCGAGGACCTCGGCTACTACTGCGTCGACAACCTGCCGGCCGCGCTGATGCCGGCGTTCGTGCAGGCGATCTCGCACGGCCCGAACGTGCAGCACCGGCTCGCGGTCGGCGTCGACGTGCGCAACCGCGCCGAGAACCTCAACCGGCTGCCGGAGATCCTCGCCGAGCTGGCGCGCGCGAACATCCGCTACCACCTGGTCTTTCTCGACACGCGCGACGACGTCCTGATCAAGCGCTACTCGGAGACGCGCCGCCGCCATCCGCTGTCCGGCGACGGCCTGGGCCTGGCCGACGCGATCGTCGAGGAGCGCCGGCTGCTCAAGCCGATGCTGGCGATCGCCGACCGCGTCATCGACACCAGCAGCCTCAACGTGCACCAGCTGCGCCGCCTCGTCATCACCGAGATGGGCCTCGCCGCCGGCGCGATGACGCTGCTGTTCGAGTCGTTCGCCTACCGGCGCGGCGTTCCCACCGACGCCGACTTCGTGTTCGACGCACGCTGCCTGCCCAACCCGCACTGGGACGCGAAGCTGCGCCCTTTCTCGGGCAAGGACGCGCCGGTGCGCGAATGGCTCGACGCCAAGCCGGACGTCGTGCGCTACGCCGACGATCTGCGCCGCTTCCTCGACACCTGGCTGCCGTGCTTCGAATCGGACGGCCGCAGCTACGTGACGATCTGCATCGGCTGCACCGGCGGCCGGCACCGCTCGGTCTATCTCGCCGAGCTGCTGGCCGACCATTTTCGCCAGCGCCACGCGCAGGTGCTGACCTATCATCGGGAGATGGAGTGATGAAAGCCGGCAATCGGTCATCGGCGATCGGGAATGGGAAAGGCACGCCGCCCTCGCGTGACGACGTCCAGGAAATCGGCGCGCGCTTCTGCCGACTCCCGGCTCCCGATTCCCGATTCCCGCGCACCGGAGGTGCGCCGTGACCGTCGGCGTCCTGCTGATGACGCACGAGTCGATGGGCGCGGCGCTGGTGGGCGCGGCGCGGCACGTGCTGGGCAAGCTGCCGCTGCCGGTCGAGGTGCAGGAGGTGGCGGCGAACGCCGACCCGGAGCAGATGCTGCGCGCGGCGGCGGCGAACGCGCGCGAGCTCGACCACGGCGACGGCGTGCTCGTGCTCTCCGACCTCTACGGCGCCACGCCGTGCAACATCGCCAAGCGCCTGCCGGATCTCGGCGTGCGCATGCATTGCGTGTCAGGATTGAACCTGCCGATGCTGCTGCGCGTCCTCAACTACCCCGAACAGTCGCTCGACGAGCTGGCGCAGACCGCCGCCAGCGGCGGACGCGGAGGCATCGTCGTCGACAATCCTTGAGCGGCGCCGCCGCCCCCGCGGGCCGGCGGCGCAAGAACCCACGGGAACGCCATGCTCGAAAGGGAAATCACCATCAGCAACAAGCTCGGCCTGCACGCGCGCGCCTCGGCGAAGCTCGTGCAGGCCCTGCACGGATTCCAGGCCAGCGCGTTCATCGCCTGCCGCGGCAAGGAAGTCAACGCGAAGAGCATCATGGGCGTCATGATGCTCGCCGCGGGCTTCGGCACGCCGGTCAAGCTGCGCACCGACGGCCCCGACGAGGAGGCGGCGATGGCGACGATGGTCGACCTGTTCGAGCGCAAGTTCGACGAGGGCCAGTAGCCCATGCGGACCGGGCGCGGCGCGGCGGCGCCGGCGGGACGCGTTGATCCGAGGAGGCCGGGAGGCGCGTGCGATTCGTATTGACCGGCAGCGGCGCATCGCGCGGCATGGCGCTCGGCCGCGCTCGCCTCGAGCAGCCCAGCCGGTACCTCGTCGACGAGCGCCCGCTCGGCGAGGACGAAGTCGAGGCCGAGGTCGAGCGCCTCAAGAACGCCATCCGCGCGGCGCGCGAGGAGCTCGGCCAGCTGCGCGACAAGCTGCACGGCGCGATGGCGCGCGAGGTCGCCGAGTTCATCGACGCGCACAGCCTGATGCTGGCCGACCGCGAGCTCACCAGCGGCGTGTTCGACCTGATCCGCGTCGGCCGCTACCGCGCCGGCGCGGCGCTGAAGATGCAGCGCGACCGGCTCGTCGCCGTGTTCGCGGCGATGGACGATCCGTACCTGCGCAGCCGCAAGGAGGACGTCGAGCACGTCATCGCGCGCGTCCAGGCCGGCCTGATGCGCGAATCGAGCCAGGAAGAGCGCAGGCTCGCCTCGCGCGTCGGCGAGATCCTGGTCGGCGACACGGTGGCGCCGTCCGAGCTCGTCCCGCTCGCCGAGCACGGCGTGCTCGGCGTCGTGCTCACCTCCGGCAGCCAGGTCTCGCACAGCGCGATCCTGGCCCGCTCGCTGCGCCTGCCGATGATCGTGGCCGCGCACGACGCGCTGGCGCACGTGCAGGACGACGACCTCGTGCTGATCGACGGCGAGAGCGGCGAAGTCGTCGTGCACCCGACGGCGCAGGACCTCGCGCGCTACCGCCAGTGGCAGCGCGAGTCGGCGCAGCGCGGCAAGCGTCTCGCGCTGCTGCGCGACGCCGACACGCGCACCCGCGACGGCGTGCCGATCGCGTTGTACGCGAACGCCGAATCGCCGGCCGACATCGCCCAGGCGCGCGCGCTCGGCGCCGCCGGCATCGGCCTTTACCGCACCGAGTTCCTGTTCCTGCAGCGGCGCGAGCTGCCGGGCGAGGAGGAGCAGTTCCTCGCCTACCGCGACCTGGTGCTCGGCATGGGCGGGCTGCCGGTGACGATCCGCACGCTGGACCTCGGCGCCGACAAGGCCGATTCGAGCGGGCTGGCGCTGGACGACGAGGAGAATCCCGCGCTCGGCGTGCGCGGCGTGCGCCTGAGCCTGCGCGAGCCGCAGATCCTCACGATGCAGCTGCGCGCGATCCTGCGCGCGTCCAGCTACGGCCCGGTGCGCATTCTGGTGCCGATGGTCTCGTCGGTGGAGGAGATGCACAGCGTGCGCCGCATGCTCGAGGAATGCGAGCGCAACCTGCGCTCGGCCGGCTACGAGGTGGCCTACAACGTCGAGCTGGGCGCGATGATCGAGGTGCCGGCCGCGGCGATCGCCCTGCCCGGCATGATCCGCACGGTGGACTTCGTCGCGATCGGCACGAACGACCTCGTGCAGTACACGCTCGCGGTCGACCGCAACAACGACCAGCTCGCCGGCCTTTACGATCCGCTGCATCCGGCCGTGCTCAAGCTGATCGCGCAGACGATCGCGATCGCCCAGCGCGCCGGCCGCCGCGTCAAGCTGTGCGGCGAGATGGCCGGCGACAAGCGCTACACGGCGCTGCTGCTGGCGCTGGGCCTGACCGACTTCAGCATGCACCCGGGCATGCTGCTGGAAGTGCGCGAGCTCGTCGCCACGCTGGACCGCGCGAAGCTGCGCGAGCACGCGGCCGCGGTGCTGCGCGCGCCGACCCGCGAGCGCATCCGCCGCGTGCTGGAGACGCTGGCCGCGGACTGACGGCACGGCGCCGCCCGGCGCGGCCTGACGCTCCGCCGTCCCGCCATGGCATCATCCGCCGCTCATGACCGCTCCCGCCCTGTCCTCCGTGCTGAACGAACGCGTCCTCGCCGACGCCGACCGCCACGCCGCCGCGTTCGCGCGCCGCGATCCGTTCCGCCACGTCGTCATCGACGACTTCCTCGCCGCCGACTATGCCGCCGCGCTGCTCGCGCACTTTCCGCCGTTCGAGCAGGGCAATGCCCGCAACGAGGCCGGCGAGCTCGGCGGCAAGTCGACCGTCGAGCGCATCCGCCAGCTCGGCGCGCCGTACGCGGCGCTGGACGACCTGATCCAGTCGCGGCCGTTCCTCGATTTCGTCGGCCGCATCACCGGCATCGGCGACCTGATCTACGATCCGTACTACTTCGGCGGCGGCACGCACGAGAACCGCGAAGGCCAGGACCTCGATCCGCACGTCGACTTCAACCGCCATCCGATCGAGCACTGGCACCGCCGGCTCAACCTGATCGTCTACCTCAATCCCGAATGGGAGGACGCCTGGGGCGGCGCGCTGGAGCTGCACACCGATCCGCGCTCGCGCGACGACCGCGTCACCCTGGTCACGCCGCTGTACAACCGCTGCGTGATCTTCGAGACCACCGAATGGTCCTGGCACGGCTTCAGCCGCATCGCGCTGCCGGCGGCGCGGCGCGGGCTGACGCGCCGTTCGGTCGCGCTGTACTTCTACACGCGCGAACGGCCGGCCGAGGAGCTCGCCGACACGCATTCGACGATCTACGTCGACCGTCCGCTGCCCGAGCGCTTCCGTGCCGGGATGACGCTGGACGAGGCGGACGTCGAGGAACTGCGCGGCCTGCTCGCGCGGCGCGACCAGCACGCCCAGCGGCTGTACCGCGACATCACGCGGCTGACCAAGGAGCTGGAGCAGGCGAACGCCGCGGTGTTCGCCGGCCGGCTCGGCCGGCTGCGCTATTTCGCCTCGGTCGCGATGGCGCGGCTGCGCGGCTAGGGCGATCCCGCCGGGCGCCGCGAACCTGCGGGCGACGTCCCCAGCGCGCCGCCTCTCCTGCGGGCGAGGGAGGCCGAGTCCCCGGCGGCGTCGCGCCGGTCCGCCGATCAGTGCCCGAGCACCGCGCCGACGATGCGGTACGCCAGCGCGCGCTGGTCGCCGGAGCTGCCGTCGGCGGCCGGCGTCCAGGTGCGCTGCGCGCGGATCGCCAGCGCGACCTCCTCGCCCTGGCGCGCGCGCAGCGGCAGCGCGACCTGGGTCAGCGCGCCGGGCCGCAGCGCCTGCCGGTGCGTGCGGCCGGCGAGCTCGATCTCGAGCGTCTGCCCGGCACCGAGCTGCGCCGGCGCCCAGAGCGCGAGCTCCAGGCCCGTCGCCGCGCGCGTCGGCACGAAGCGCGCGGCCAGCTCGGCGCCGGCCCAGCCGTCGGGCCACAGGCCCTGCACGCCGGCCGGCTGCGTCGCATAGCCCTGCAGCTCCAGGCGCTGCGCGCCGCGCGCCTCGGCCAGCGCGCGCTCGAGCGAGGCGATCTGCGCGCCGAAGTGCTTCTCGCGGTCGTAGAGATAGCGCAATTGCGTGCGCAGCCGGCTGAAGCGGCGCGTCAGCTCGCCGACGTCATCGGCGCTCAGCACCCGCCCGGCCGCGAGCCCGGCCGGCATCGACTCGGGGACGTAGATCGTCGCGTGCGGCGGCGCGGTCTGCTCGGCCGGGCGCTCGCGCGTGTACAGGTAGATCGCGAACGACTTGCGCGAAAGCTGCGCCGCCTCGGCGGGCAGGCGGATCTCGGAGAATCCGTGCCAGGACGACTCGGTGGTCTCGAAGATCGCACACAGGTTGAACAGCGGCGGGATGCGCACGACGTCGTCGGCCGCCGGCTGCCACGGATCGGCGTGCAGCTCCAGCTCGCCGCCCCATGCCGGCTCCCAGCGCGGATTGAGGTAGACGATCAGGTTCAGCCGGCGGTGCCACTTCGTGCGCGGGTGGTAGTTGAAGTCCACGTGCGCGTCGAGGCCCTGCCCCTGGCGGTTCTCGTGCGTGCCGCCGCCGACGTAGTCGGGGTCGTAGAGCAGGTCCGGAATGCCGGTCACGCGCGAGACGAAGCCGAGGAACTCCGGCGTCTGCAGGTAGCGGTCCAGCTCGCGATAGGCCTCGGAGATGTCGCGCACGTCCATGCGCACCGCCTTGCCGCCGACCTCGCCCATCTCGTTGAGCGCATGGCGCGCCTCGAAGGCCGGGAAGTCGGCGAGCAGCCGCTCGCACAGCGCGCGGTCGAGGAAATCGGCGATCGCCACGTGCCGGAACGGCCGCGCCGCGGCGAACGTCCCGGCGTAGGCATCGGCTTGGCGCAGAACGGCTCGATCGATCGACACGCGGCGTTCGTCCGTCGTAAAAGCCGCCGATTATACGGATCGCGGGCTGCGCGGGGCCGGCGCGGCGGCGGAACGGCGCGCGTGCTTCGCCCTGTATCATTGCGCCTCATGCCCCGCTCCTCCCGCTTCGCCGGCGCACCGCCGGCCGCCTCCCCCCGCGTCCGTGCCGGGCTTGCGGCGCCGAAGCGCCGGGGCCGGACCGCGCGCGCCGCCGCGGCGGCCGGACGCCGCTGACGCCGCGCCGATGCTGTTCAATTCCTTTCACTTCATCGTCTTCTTCGTCGTCGTCCTCGCGCTGAACCAGCCGCTCAGGCGCTGGCCGGTCGCGCAGAAGCTGATGCTGCTGGCGGCGAGCTACTACTTCTACGGCCAGTGGGAGTGGCATTACCTGTTCCTGGTCTGGTTCTCGACGATCGTCGACTACCTGATCGGCCTGGCGATCCCGCGCGCGGCGCAGCCGCGCCGGCTGGTCGTGCTGAGCGTCGTCGTCAACCTCGGCTTCCTGGCGATCTTCAAGTACGCCAACTGGCTGATCGACACGGTGAACGGCGGCGCCGCCGCGCTCGGCAGCGCGTTCCATCTGACGCCGATCGACCTGCTGCTGCCGGTCGGCATCTCGTTCTACACGTTCCAGAGCCTGTCCTACACGATCGACGTGTATCGCGGCGTGCTGCCGCCGCGCAGGAACCTGCTCGACTACGCGCTCGCGGTGGCGTTCTTCCCGCAGATCGAAGCCGGGCCGATCGTGCGCGCGCGCGAATTCCTCGCCGAGCTCGACGGCGACCAGCGCGTCGACTTCGGCGACGTCAAGCGCGCGCTCGTGCTGATCGCGTTCGGCTACGCCAAGAAGCTGGTGTTCGCCGACAACCTCGCGCTGATCGTCGACCCGGTGTTCGACCAGCCGGCCGCGCACGGCTTCTGGGACTGCCTGCTGGCGACCTACGCGTTCGCGTTCCAGATCTACTGCGACTTCTCCGGCTACACCGACATCGCCATCGGCTGCGCGCTGCTGCTCGGCATCCGCTTTCCGCAGAACTTCGACTATCCCTATGCCGCGCAGAGCATCCAGGACTTCTGGCGGCGCTGGCACATCACGCTGTCGCGCTGGCTGCGCGACTACCTGTACATCCCGCTCGGCGGCAACCGCAAGGGGCGCGCGCGCACCTACGCAAACCTGATGCTGACGATGCTGCTCGGCGGCCTGTGGCACGGCGCCAGCTGGAACTTCGTCATCTGGGGCGGGCTGCACGGCGGCTATCTCGCCTTCGAGCGCGCCGTGCTGCAGCGCGTTCCCGGCTGGAACGCGGGCAACGCCGCCGCCGCCGCCGTGCGCGTGCTGCTGACGTTCCATCTGGCCTGCCTGGCGTGGATCTTCTTCCGTGCGCACGACTTCGCGCAGAGCCGCGCGGTGCTCGGCCACCTGCGGCATCCGGGAGCGGACGCGTTCGATCCGGGCGCGCACGCCGGCACCGCGATCCTGGTCGGCGCGCTGTTCCTCGCCCAGCAGCTCGGCGCGCATCTGCGCTACAAGGACCGCATTGCCGCCGGGCCCGCCGGCGTGTTCGCGGCGGCGATCGCCGCCGCGATCGCCGCGATCGTGCTGTTCGCCCCGACGGCCACGGCGCCGTTCATCTACTTCCAGTTCTGACCATGCTGCGCGCGCTTTCGACGCTGCTCGCTCCGCTCGCCCTGGTGGCGCTGCTCGACCTCGTCTTCGCCGCCGGCGTGTGGGAGCCGCTGGCCAAGCCTTCCAGCCATGCCGGCACCAGCGTGCGGCTCAAGCGCGCGCTGCAGTCGCCGGCCGGCGCGCGCCTGGACTTCGTCACGCTGGGCAGCTCGCGCCCCGTATACGGCCTGGATCACGCGCTGCTCGCCGCGACGGCGAAGCGGCACGGCTTCGTGCACGCCGACCTCGCGATGCCCGGTTCGCACTGGATGACCATCGGCGTGCTCGCGCGCTGGCTGCAGCGCGAGCATCCGGAGCTGCGCGGCGGCATCGTCGCGCTGGCGATCCAGGACTTCTTCTACCCGGGCAACGGCAGCTACGAGCTCGGCATCGTCTACCCGTTCCGCCGCCTCGCGGACATTCCGCTGATGGCCGAGCACGTGCCGTTCCAGCTGCACGACGTCGGCACCTACGGCACGTATTCTGCGCTGTTCGGCTGGCGCGCCGACGTCCAGGACTACCTGCGCCACCCCTACGACCGCCGCGACTCGCTCGACTGGTACGCGGCGAACGTGCCGCCGGAAAGGACGCTGTCCGGCAATCCCGAATCGCAGGGCGACATGTGCGCGTTCGGCCTGGACACGCTGGCCGCCTGCGATGCGGTCGAGGCTTCCGCGGACCCTGCGCGCGACGGCCTCAAGCGGCAATGCAAGGAGCTGCGCGGCTCCGCCGCCGGCCGCACCGACCTGCCCGTGCTCGCGCAGCCGGACGCATTGCCCGACTTCCTGCGGCAGACGCGCGATCTCGTGCGCGAGCAGTTCCGCTCGATGCGTTGGCCGCAGCCGCCGGTCGTCGTGCTGATGCCGGTGCCGCGCCTGTGGATGCGCGACGTGCTCGCCCCGGGCCTGCACGACTGGGCGCGCGCGGTGCTCGATCCGCTGGTGCGCGAGGGCCGCATCCGCCTGGTCGACGCAACCGATTTCTTCGACGACGAGGCCGACGAATGCGGCTTCTTCCTCGACTTCTACCACCAGAACGCCGCCGGCCGCGAGCGGCTGATGCGATGGCTGATGCCGCAGGTCGAGGCGGCGCTCTACGGCGCCGACGCGCCTGGCGCCGGCGCCGGTCCGCCGGACGCGGCCGGGCATCGGGAGCGCCGCGCGGCGCAGGCTGGCATCATAGGCGCCCCTTGAGTTCACCGGTGCCCCGATGTCGCTGGCCTTCCTCTTCGGCGCCCGCTGCCGGGCCTGCGGGCAACGCTCGCGCCTGCGCCGGCTCGGCGGCGTCGCCCCGACGCAAGCCGGCGCGTTCCACACGCAGCGCTTCGCGCTCGTGCATTGCCGGCTGTGCGACGTGGTCTACCTCGATCCGGCGCCGACGCCGGGCGACCTGCGCGCGCTCTACGAGGAAGCCGAGCAGTTCACCGATCCGCACTACACCGACCCCGAACGCGTCGCCGCCATCCTCGACTACTACGGCGATGCGGTGCGCCGGCTCGACCTGCTGCCCGCGCCCGGGGAGCGCATGCTGGAGATCGGCGCAGGCCTGGCCTGGGTCGCCCGCACCTGCAAGGAGCTGGAGCCGGGCGTCGTCACGACGGCGCAGGACGTCAGCGCCGAATGCGCATCCGCCTGCGCCTGGGTCGACCGCTACCACGTCGGCGCAGTCGACGCGCTGCCGCGCGAGCCGGCGTTCCGGCTGGCCTCGATGACGCACGTGATCGAGCACCTGGTCGACCCAGCGGCAATGCTGGCCGAGGTCTCCGCCCGCCTCGTCCCGGGCGGGAAGCTCTTCGTCACCGCGCCGTTCCGCCCCAGCGGCTGGACCTCCGCCGACGGCATCGCGAAATGGCGCGACTATTCCTATCTGCACGTGCCCGCGCACGTGACGTACTTCTCGCGCCTGTGGTTCGAGCGCGAGGCGCCGCGCCACGGCCTCGCCGTCGCGCATTGGGACGCCGGCCACGAGGACGGCCAGGCGTTCGAGCTCGTGCTCGCGAAGGCGCGATGACGCAGGCGCAGGTTCCGGCCGCGCGGCCGCGCTGGTTCACGCTGGCCGACGGGCTCGCGCGCCGGCGCGACAACTTCCTGCCGCTGCGCTTCCTGGCCGCCGCGCTGGTGATCTACGGGCACGGCTACGCGCTCGCGGTGCATGCGCCGCAGGACGTCGACCTGTTCACCCGGCTCGGCTGGAAGAACTACTCCGGCGCGATCGGCGTTGATCTGTTCTTCGTCGTCAGCGGCTTCCTCGTCGCCGGCAGCTGGCAGCGCCGCCGCGACCTGCTGGCGTTCGCCTGGGCGCGCGCGCTGCGCCTGCTGCCGGCCTACGCGGTCTGCATGGTCCTGAGCGCCTTCGTGCTCGGCGCGCTGTACACGCGCTTGCCGCTCGCCGACTACCTGCGCCACCCGGACACGTCCGGCTACGTGCTGAAGAACCTGACGTTCGGCACCGACCTCAAGTGGAGCCTGCCCGGCGTGTTCGCCGGCAACCCGCGCCGCGCCACGCTGAACGGCTCGATCTGGACGCTGCCGGTGGAAGCGCGGATGTACCTGTGGCTGGCCGCCTTCGGCGCGCTCGGCCTGCTCTCGCGGCGCTGGCTGGCGACCGCCGCGATCGCCGCGCTGCTGCTCGTCGGCTGGCGGCTGCCCGAGCACGTGCCGTTGCTGCCGATCGCGAGCTTCCTGCACCTGGGCGCGATGTTCGCGCTCGGCGTCCTCTGCCACGCGCACCGCGACCGGCTGCCTGCCAGCGGCCTCGCCGCCGCCGCGCTCGCCGGCGCCTGCTGGGCGCTGCACGGCTCGGCGCTCTATCCGGTCGCGTTCGCGCTGGCCGAAGCGGCGTTCACGTTCTGGTTCGCCTACCGCCTGCCGCTGCCGGACCTCGAGCGCTTCGGCGACGCCTCCTACGGCCTGTACCTGTGGGGCTATCCGATGCAGCAGGTCGTCGCGCACCACCTGCCGGCGCTTTCGCCGCTGGCGAACGCGGCGCTCGGCCTGCCGCTCGCCGCCGCGCTCGGCTTTCTTTCCTGGCATCTGATCGAAAAGCCCGCGCTCGCGGCCAAGGAATGGCCGCAGCGGCTGCGCCTGCTGCGCCGGCCGCGCGGCGAAGCCGCCCAGGCGACCTCGGCCCGGCCCGGACCGTAGCCGAGGCGCGCCGCGCGCGATCGCCGCAGCCCGTCCGGAACGCAAGCCGACGCGCTCGTCGGCGTCAGCGCCGGGCCTGCTCCTCCAGCGTCAGCGCGACCTTGTCGCGCAGGTAGACCGGCAGGGCCTGCTCGGCCGGGACGCCGCCGCCGGCGCGCGCCAGCGGCGCGGCGAGGCGCGCGACCTCCACCGCCTGCGGATAGCGCTGGCCGTCGGCCCAGCGCGGCGCGCCCGGCAGGCACGCGCCGAGCGCGTCGGCGTAGCTCGCCCAGCCGCTGCCGACGACGTTCCAGGCGGCCGCGGGCGGCAGCGCCAGCGCCTGCGGTGCGCCGACCGTCTGCGCCGCGAGCGGCTCGACGAGGCCGTCGCGCGTGCGGCGGAACGCGCCGGCGTAGACCTCGCCCATGCGCGCGTCGATGACTGCGAGGATCGCCGCGTCGTCGGCCGGCGCCTGCAGCGCCAGCGCGGCCAGCGACGACACCGGCACGACCGGGACGTCCAGCGCGAGCGCGATGCCCTGCGCCGCCGAGACCGCGAGTCGCACGCCGGTGAACGCGCCGGGGCCGCAGCCGACCGCCACCGCGTCGAGCGCATGCCGGGCCAGGCCCGCTTCCGCGAGCAGCGCCTCGCACATCGGCAGCAGCAGCTCCGCGTGCCGCCGCGGCGCCAGCGCGCTGCGTGCCAGCAGCCGGTCGCCGGCGAGCAGCGCCGCGGAGCAGCATTCGGTCGCGGTTTCGATGGCGAGCAGGTTCATCGCGCAAGTGTATCGGCGGCGCCCGCGGCGGACCATCGCGCGAGCGGCTCAGGCCGGGCGGCGCACACCGGGCGGACCTGCGCCGTCCGCCGCCATCGCGTACCAGTCGACGCGCCGGGTCAGGTACATCAGCGCCGCGACCGTCAGCAGCAGCGCCAGCGCGCCCATCAGCAACGCGTAGTCCTCGCTGACCACCAGGCCGTACAGCAGCGCGTAGATCAGGCCGAGCAGCGCGCCCAGCGCCCAGCCGGCGCGGCGCTGCGCCAGCACGGCCGCCGCATAGCCGCCGACGATCGCCGTCGTGGCCAGCGCCGCCGCCGCGTAGGCGAGGCCGAAGCCGAACTGCTCGGAAAGCGCGAGCAGCACGACGTAGAACGTGCACAGCGCCAGCCCGACCAGCAGGTACTGCACCGGGTGCACGCGCAGCCCGCGCAGGACCTCGAACAGGAAGAACGCGACGAAGGTCAGCGCGATGAACAGCACGCCGTACTTGCCGGCGCGCACGTTCTGCTGGTACGGGTTCGCCGGCCGCACCAGGCTGACGCCGAACGCCGATTCCGCCACCGCCGCGGGGTCGGACGCCTGCTCGTTCCAGCGCTGGCCGAATCGGCGGTTGAGGTCGAGCACCTGCCAGTCCGCCGCGAAGCCGTTGGCGTCGATCCGGTGCGAGGCCGGCAGGTAGGCGCCGTCGAAGCCCGGATCGGGCCACGGCGCCTCCACGTGCAGGTCGGTCTCCCGCGCCAGCGGCAGCGCCGCCAGCCGCTCGCTGCCGGCCAACGTCAGCTCGAACGCGAACGGTACGGACCTGGCTTCGGCCGCCGCATCGGCGAGCTCGCGTCCGATCGCCAGCGGCGCCGCGATCGCGGCGATCGCCGCGACGCCGCCGGCGGCCGGGCCGAACGCGAGCTCGCGCCCGTCGAAGCGCAGCGCGGACACGCGGCGGATGCCGCGCACGTCGGCGACCGGCACGCGCAGCTCGGCGCGCTGCCATTGCGGCTCGCCGCCGAGCGCCGCCAGCGCGGCGACGTCGACGGAGGAGAAGCGGCCTTCGATCTTCACCTCGGCGCGGTACACCGTCGATTCGTAGAGCCCGTAGCGGCGCGTTTCCGGCGCCAGCGTCGCGCTCACGGCGAGGCGGTCGGGCAGCAGGTACTCGCGCTCCTCGACCCGGGCGGCGCCGTCGGCCTGCATCCGCACGCGCAGCACCGGCACGACCAGCACCGGTCCGCCGACGATCTGCGCGCCGCCCCAGCGCCGGGCGATCTGCTCGGCGGCCTCGCCGGCGCGCGCGCGGCGCTCGCCGATCAGGCCGTTCACCTGGGCCAGCGGAATCAGCATCAGCAGCGCCAGCACGGCGATGCCGACGACCTTGAACGTCACGCCTTGCATCAAGCGGGATGTCATCTCGCGTCCTCCTCTTGCGGAGCGCGCATTGCATCCCGGCGGCATGGCCGCGCGCGGGCGAATCCGGGCCGGCCACCGGCGAAAGCGGCCGGCGGCGCGGCTTTTGGCGCGCCCTGCGCCTTGACGCCCGGCGAATGCCGCCGGTGGTAGGCTCGGGCGCGCTGACCTGGTCACTGAGGGACGGAGCGATGAATCCGATCGGCGAACGCGTGCTGTGGTTCGTGCTGGGACTCGCGGTCGGCTGGCTTTCGGGCTGGCTGGTCTTCGGCTTCGCGCGCAGGAAATCGCCCGCGGCGGACCGTCCGCCGCAGCCGGCGGCCGCGGCGCCGGCGCCGGTGCCGGAGCCGTCCGGCGCTCCGCCCGAACCCGAGGAGGCGGTGGCCTCCTCGCGCGTCATCGACGTCGGCGCCGCGCGCGCGGCCGGCTTCAACATGAAGCACGCCGACGACCTGACCGTCATCGACGGCATCGGCCCGAAGATCGACGACCTGTTCCACGCCAACGGCGTCGACACGCTGGCCCAGGTCGCGCGCCTCAGCGTGCAGGACATGCTCGAGATCCTCGAGCGCGGCGGCCCGAGCTTCCAGTTCGCCAATCCCGCCACCTGGGCGCAGCAGGCGGCGCTGGCCGCCGAGAACCGCTGGAAGGAGCTCAAGCGCCTGCAGGAGGAGATGATCGAAGGCAGGATCCCGGGCTAGGCGATCCCGCCTTCGACGAACGCGACCGGCGGTGCTCCGCGGCGCGGCCGGTCCGGCCTGCGCCGCCGCGGCCTAGCGGCTTCCCGGCTTCGCGCGCGCGTCGCGGCCGCTGGCGCCGTTGCCGAGCGGAGCGATGCCGACCTGCTGGACCTCGAACGCGCCGATGTCCGGCGCCGATCCGGACGAGCGCGGCAGGCCGCGCTGATCCAGCGGCAGGTTCTTCGCATGGGCGCCGCCGTCGATCGCCGGGCTGGCCCGGTCCAGCGCATGCGTCTTGGTCGGGCCGCCGTTGTCCGCCAGCGGCAGCAGCCGCGGATCGGCGCGCAGCGTGTCCAGCGGCAGCGGCGAGCGCCCGGTGTCGCCGATCAGGTTGCGCCCGCCGCTGATGCCGGCATCGCCGCTGGCGAGATCGGCCGGCGCCGCGCCGTCCGTGGTGTTGCGGCTGATGATCGAGTTCAGCACGCGGCCGCCCTGCCGCAGCAGCGCGCCGCCAGCCTGCGCGTCGCTGTGGTTGAACGCGATCGTCACGTGGTCCAGCGAGGAAGGATTCACGTCGTACAGCCCGCCGGCGCCGCGCGTGGCGGAGTTGCCGGAAATCGTGCTGTTGACGAGCGTCAGCGCCCCACCTTGATTGTGCAGCCCGCCGCTATCCCCGGTGATGCGGTTGCCCTCGATCGTCGTGCCGTCGATCTTCGCCCCGGCGCCGAAATAGGCAATGCCGCCGCCGCGCGCCCATCGCAGGTCCGGCGATTCGACGTCGTTGCCGGCGATCGTCGAGCCGCTGACGGTCAGCGCCCCCTGGATCGCATGCAGGCCGCCGCCGAGCGCGAAGCTGCTGTAGCTGCCGACGTCCTCGAAGCCCGTGGCGACGTGGTTGTCGGAGATCACGCTGTCGACAATCGAGACGTTCCCCATGAACACGTACAGCCCGCCGCCCTTGACGTTGCCCAGGCCGCCCTGCCCCGTCGCGACCGCGCGATTGCCGCTGACGCGGCTGCGAACGAGCGTCACGTCGCCGGCCAGCGACGCGATGCCTCCGCCGACCACCGGATGGACGACGACGCCGCTGCCGCTTCCGTCCGGGAAGCCCCCCGGCAGTTCGCTCGACGCGGTGCTGTCGAGCACCTGGCTGTCTTCCAGCGCCACGTTGCCGAACGCGAAGATCGCGCCACCCTCGACCGATCCGCGCAGGTCGGTCACCTGGTGCGCGACGCAGGACGAAACGCGCACCCGGCTCAGGCGCACGCTGCCGCCCGGCGCGCAGATGCAGGCACCCCAGAGGTCGACGACGCGACCGCGCGCGATCGAGAGGTCGCGCACGTCGAGCGTGCCGGTGCCGCCGAAGGACAGCACGCCGTCGAGGTCGCCTCCGTCGATCGTGAGCGCGTCCTGGCCGGGTCCCTGGATCGTGAGATCGTCGACCTGCCAGTCGACCTGAAGCATTCCGAGCTGCAGCTCGATGCGCCCGCACGACAGCTGGCCGAGATCGATCGTATCGCCGTCGCCCGCGGCGGCGACGGCGCTGCGCAGCGTGCCCGGACCGCCGTCGTCCGCGCAGCTCGTCACCGTCCACGCCCTCGCCTGCCGATGCGGCGCGGCCATGCGCGCGGCCGGGGGACGCGTCTCGTACTGCATCGAGACCTCCCCGCCCGGCCAAGTCCGCACGCGTATCGCGGACGCGTAGCGCATGTCCTCCCGGGCGCCTGCCGGCGCACTCGCCGCAAGCGCGGCCGCAATCGCCAGGGCGAGGCGCGAAGCGCCCTCGCCACCGCGCCCGGTACGGAAAAACGGATTCGGGAAACGCCTGGTCATTCGTGCAAGCCTCCACAGCGGTGCGCGTTGGATGGGCTCGGCCGAGTCGAGATCCGCGGCACCTGCGCGCGCGGGCTTCCGCCCGCGCCGATGCGCGCTGCCGACGGACCTGCGAACGACCGCCCGAGGCCGGGAGCCGGACGCGCTGCGAAGCGACGAAGCCGGACGACCGGTTGCGCGAATATCACATAATGTGATTATATAGTCAACACATTTCGTGTTAGACCGGCATCACGTTACGTGAACAATCCGCTCATGGAATTCCATGAGCGGCTCCGCTACTGGCGCAAAGCGGCGCATCTGACGCAGGAAGAACTTGCGTATCGCTGCGGCTACAGCGGGCAGAGCCTCATCGCGAACTACGAGGCCGGCAACCCGAAGAACCGGCGCGAGCCGCCGCTTTCGGAGATTCCGCGCTTGGCCGACGCCCTCGGCATCCGCTCAGGACAGCTCGTCGACGACCGCGAGATGGACGCGCAGGTCACCGCCGTGCGCGACGAGCGCGCCGTCTACATCGGCAATCCGCAGCGCCTGGCGCTGGCGATCGAGCTTGCCCAGCGCGCGTTCGCCCTGCTCGGCCAGTCGCCCAACGCGGTCGCGTTGGCCAATGGCATCCTGCTCGCGCTCGAGCAGCTCGACGCCGGCAGCGCCCGCACCGCCGCCGTGGCCGCCGTCGCGAAGCGGCTCAGGGAGCTGGAACAGGACGAGCGCGACCGGGAGCAGCCGCCGGCGGAGGCGCCGCGTAACCGGCGCAAGGCGCCGCGTCGGTGAGGTATCGACGACGTGGTGGGCGGGAGATCCTGTCTGCCGCGTGCTCCAATCCGCGCCCTTACGTGCCGCATGGCGCGCTCTTCCACGCCGGATGACATGGACGCATGGTTTACCCACGTAGAACATCGGCACACGCTATCACGGGCTGTACGGCAACCCCTTCACCGCTCCGGCGGTTCCATCATCCTCTCGATCCCGAAGACGATCGTCGAGTCGCTGGCCGTTGACGCCGGATCCGTGGTCGATCTGTCCTTGCACGGCCGCAGCCTTTCGGCGACGCCCACCCGACGCACCTTGGCCGAACGCCTCGCCGCGAGTCCCAAGTCGCCTGCACAGTGGCGCCGCGACGATGAATGGCTCGAAGACGCACCAGAAGGACGCGAAGCCCTGTGAGCCGCGACGTTCCGCAACGCGGGGATATTCTTGACCTGAGCTTGGACCCGACGCATGGACGGGAGATTCGCGGAGCGCGTCCAGTTCTGGTGTTGTCAGCGGACGCGCTCAACAAGGCATCCGGCCTGCTCCTGGTCGCGCCGATCACGCAAGGTGGCGCAGCATCACGTGAGACGGGGTTCAGCGTGCCGCTGATGGGTACCGGTACGCGAACCCCAGGTTCGTTCCCTGCGATCAGACCCGTACAGTCGACGCACGAGCACGGACGTTCAGGCGCATAGAAAAAGCTCCCGTGCAGGTCGCGCAAGAATCCTTGGATGCAGTCCGGTCCTTCTTGAAGAAGCCATGCTCTTGACGAGGTATCGAAGCCGTACCTTCGAGCGATTGGATTGCGTCGAGCGACGCGCCTGAAGTGGTGGTGGGCCGTGAAGGGATCGAACCTTCGATCAATGGATTAAAAGGCTGATGGGCTTTGCTTTATATACAACAAATTAGGCGCCCAATTTTTCAGGTCAGACAGCGCTAGAGGCAAGCAACGACGCTGGTCTATTTCGAAATATTCAGGAGCGTGCGAGCACGGGACTGGTGCGCCGGCGCGTCGGCAGCTGCACACTTAGCGAGGCACCTACAAAGGAGAAGGGGACATGACGGCAATGATTATTTCGCTTTTCGGAGTGATGGTGACCTTGATCGCTACCTATACGAAATCCGACGCCTTCACATATTTTGGCACCATCATCTCAGCGGGAGGAATTGTTTTCCAATATTTTGTCTCGAAGCCCTATGTGCTCCCCTTTTCGCTCGCCGACTTGACGAAGGTAGGCGAGCGTAAGTACGAATTGCGCATCCCCCACAGCAAACACCGGAAGAGCAATCCAAACCCTCACGTCTTCAAGCTGTGCGATGACAGAAGCTTGCGCGAAGTGATTTGCGATTTCCAAATAGATCCCAAGACACATGACATCATCTTTGGCATTTCCGGCAACGTGGAAGAAACTCTTACGCGTGGCGTAATAAAGATCGGCTGAGCGCGACGGCGGCGGTTTCGGACTTCATCCGCCGTCCTCCAGGAGTTCCGGCCTGCCGTTATCGTCCCAGGGAACGATGTCATCGGGCTTTGTTTCTGCCCTGGGGTGTCCAAGGTTCACCAACGGCCTGCGGGTGCAGCATCGACCCGCCTTTCGACAAACGGCTACCAATGGTTCGGTACAAACAATACGTCCGGCTCGACCTGCGAGATCATGTTCGATCTCAATCTTTCGCCGTTCCAGACGTTCACGAAACACTGAAATAGGTGACTCGGCTTCTTCGAGATCATCCTTCTGAGCAAGGATGATCTCGATTTCTCCGCGGCACAGGGACGTGCCGCATTCGTACTTTGCGGCAGATAGCAGCGAAGCGCCGCAGCGCGACATTGCCCGGCGCTACCGCTTGCAGGTCAGCCGTTAGATCCGCGAGCATCGAGCGTAGGAAATCTCCTACACCATCGCGAGCCACCCGCTGGCAGACCCGAACCTTCGTTGCCGGCACCATTGGCCGATCGCCTACGCGGCATCTTCAGGGTACATGCCCATGGTCGGAGCAAATGGCTTAGCTTTAGTGACCGCTCTCTACGTACTGGGCGCGCTCGTTCTAGCGGTGCTCTGGTTCTTCCTGCCCTTCGCCGTCTTCGGCATGAAGGCGCTCGTCAGAGAGGCGATCGGCGAGGCGCGGAAGGCGAACGAACTGCTGCAGAAGATCGCCGACCAGAACCATGCGCTGGTCGAGCAGCAGAAGCTGCTGATCGCGCGATCGAAGCCCGGGAACTAATGCCTATGGCCGCTGCACATACGTGGCGTATCTGTACAGGTGCCACGGCCGGCCGGATGTCTTCGATGAAGTCGATGGTGCCGTAGCCATAGCTGCGCAAACCATGGCCGCAACACGTGCCGTGTATAGTGCGACCCGCCGAGTCCGGCGATGAACCTGGGGAAAGGGAATGTTGAAGCTTCGCATCGCGCCAATGTTGGCGCTGCTCGTGTTGCTGTCCGTGTCTCTGCCCGCTCAAGCCTTCTTCGACCCGCCATGGATTACACCTGCTGATCCGAAAGCCGGGGATACGGTTTCGATCAACATTCACGGGGGTATATGCGATGCCATCGCAGAACGCGCCGGCTATCCAAAGATTACCCGAGAAGGGAACTCGATTCGCATTGTGCACTTCGGCGTCCACTACGAGCCAGGCGACGAACTTTGCATATATCAGCTACAAACCGTAGTGGCCCCTATTGGCGCGTTCCCGCCTGGCAATTATACGCTGACGGTGGACCTCGTATACCAGCATCCTGTGCTTGGCACACCTGCTATTTTCCCAATTGGCATTGTTCCTTTTACTGTCAGAGCTTCGCCCGTAGCAGTCCCCGCGCCGACACTCAATGCCACCGGATTGATCATTTTTGGAGCGCTCGTACTACTAACTATCGCCTGGACATTACATAAGCGGAAGACAAGCTTATTGCTGCTTGTGCTCGCCTGCATCCCATTTGGCGTCCGTGGCCAGGATGTTAAAAACATCCAAGTCCTGCTATCCGGCGCGCCTGGCGCACCCTCACCGGCCAGCGTCGTGGCCTGGATGAATGCGTCGCATCGCTCAGGTACACCACCACTACAAGCATTTCAAGCAGAAGCCCCAATTAGCGGCGACTTCCTCATTCCCGATCGCGCGACCGGTGACTTTCTCGCATGGCTGAATGCGAACCCAAACTCCGTCCGCAAGAAACTCGAAGACTACATCCTAGCTGCATTTGATGTTGCGGATATCCCAGCAGCCCTATCCGCTTTGCAAGCGGATCCATATGTGGTCGAGGCCACGCTGGCTCCAGCCTATCAACCTTCTTCGGTTGAACTGATCAGCGCAGGTGTCGATCCTGAGCCCGCTCCGCTCGCGAATAGTGATCAATACGGCCGGCTCGATATGAATATTGACGCCGCCTGGCAGTGGGCTGGCGGCACTACTCTTGTCGGCCATATCGACATGGGCTTGTACGAAAACCATCCCGCGCTCCGTCAGTTCTCGGGCAATACTTACATCGGAGGCAATTTTGTAAAGATAGCGTCGAAAGATGTCGGCCTTACGGGAGAGCCGGCACAAAGCGGCTTCGATTCAACGAGCGTCGACGAAAAAAAATCCATGTGGATTGGCGCAGGCAGCTGCACCAATACAGGCGCGTTCTTGCCGCCGGCGATCCTGGGTCACGGAACACATGTTGCGGGTTTGCTGGGTGCCTATGCTAGCAACAGCAATAGCGTTCAGGGAACTTGTCTGCATTGCGGCATTGCATCTTGGAGAGTCTTCTATCTGGCATGCTTTCCCGGAATTCCAGGGATACTTCCGCCAATAGTTCAACCGGTAAGCAATAGCAATGCCGTCGAGCGTGCAAAAACTCAAACGATTGATATCGGCACCCAAGCACTCAGCCTGAGCTTTGGAGCGCCAAACAACGAACATGTTTATAACTGCACATCGCTCCGCAACTACCCGATGTGCCTCTCGATCGCGTATGCCACTAGTCGAGACGTACCTATCGTCGCCGCCTCTGGCAACCGACGCGAAGAAGTCAATTTTCCTGCCAGCGACAAGCGCGTCATTTCCGCTGGCGGCTTCCAGCAGAGTCTTGCTCTTTGGGACGATGCCCCTGGTTGTCCAGCGGCTCCTTATGGCAGCGAGTGCGGCTCGAACTTCTCAAAAGCCTCAAGCGGCACCTATTTTAGTCACCAAGAACTCATCGGATCAGCCAAGCGCGTGCTGTCTACGACTTACCCGAACACGACCTGGGCTGACTACGCCGAATGTGGTGACGGCTACGGCACACCGATGGGAGACGGCGTGGGCTGGTGCACTGGCACATCAATGTCGACCCCACAGATTGCCGGCGTCATAGGGCTGCTACGCTCGATCAATCCGCTAGCACCTACTGGCACTCCGGAACCTGTTGCGGGAGCAAAGCCGGGCTTACGCACAGTGCTCGCGCAGACGGCTTCTCGCGCGGGCATTTGGGATCCGCGCTTGGGTTACGGCATCCCGGATGCTGCTGCCGCAGCTCGTCGAATGCTGGGTGCTGCGGCCGGAGCGACAGTCCGCAATCGCGCGACTCCGCTGTTTCGACTGTATAACAGCTTCGCAAAAGATTTCGCGGAGACCACGTCCCCGCAGTATGCGCTGTCTCTGTTGATCACGCAGGCACACAACTATGTGCAGCCGGCCACAGGTCTCGGCGTACAGCCCGCCGTGCCGGGATACATCTTTCCCTATGATGCAGCGACCGAAGCGGCACCAGCTACGCCGCGCGCGGCGGTGTACGTACTGACCACCGAATATCGCCCACGCGCCGAATGGCCCACCTTGATTCCGCTGCACCTCATGGATAAACCCAAGAGCGGCGGCACGGACTATCTGCTCGCGACGACGAATGCCGAAATCGAAGCTGCGCATGCTGCCGGCTACAACTTGCGCACGATCCAAGGCTACATCTACCAACCCTGCACGCCCGAATCGACCTGCGTTCCGCCTGGGGCGCAAAAGCTCTGGCGTCAGTACAAGACTGCTGACAATGACTGCGCCGTGTTTCTTGATAGCGAGAAACCGAGCTTCGAGGCCGCGGGCTACACGGCAGCATGCTCAACCGGATCGACAAAGATGATTGGCTATGCCTACCCCGCCACTGACAGCGATGGCGATGGCCTGCCTGATGGTTTCGAGTACGTCGTCGGCACGAACCCGAATGCGGCGGATTCCGACGGCGACGGCATACCAGATGCGACCGAGGTCCCGATGGTGGGCGTGCCCGTCAGCGACCCATGTATGGGTGGCACGCTCGGCGCACGCAACTGTGGCGCGGATCGCATTTTCAAGAATGGATTCGACGCGTCCTAGCCTTACTGGCACGGAAGCACGCGAGCGCTGGACATCAACTACCCAGGGCAGGCGAGGCGCCTGTCCTGGGGTGACACCCGCGGTGCGCTGTGGTCTCCGCATAGCCGACCGGTAAGTGGCCGACTAGACGGAAGGAAGCTTGCACAGGATGATGCTACGCATAGTCAGTTCCAATAGGGAGAATGGAAAATGCTTCGGAGCATCGAGCTGTGCTTTCAGCTAGCCATCGCTCTGCTGTCCAGCTCCGCGATTGCCGGAAGTGCTTTCGATGAAATCAGGCAAGCAACGCTGACTCGCTTGGCCACAATGGACCAGGCTAAGTTGCTAGAGGCAACTTCGAATGCCTCAAAGCTTATCGATTGCCCTTCAAGCAAGGAGGTAAAAAAATCACTTTCCGACAATCTTGGAAAATACTCTCAATACATTTACAACACGACATATGAATGGACATATGTGGCAACCGAAAAAGGACCGTGCGTCGTTCTACTGAGGCCAGAATCGAAGGCATTGACCAGGGAGGAGGCAGCCGACTTGGTTACGGCAAGCCACCTGGAATTCCCCGTCAGCAATACTCAGAGAGAGATATCCCCGATCCAGCCCGCCCTGCCCACCACGAGATCAGACTCTCACTTTGAGGTAACAATTCCTGTTCCCGAGAACAACCCTCAGCATCGTTGACTACGCTTGCTAGTCGAGATCAGGCACGTCACCTTTCCTGAAGAGAATGCGCGGCGTGCCGTATTCCCCGCCCGCTTCGTCCACGTCCATCGAATACGCGACGACGCCGGCATACTGCGGCGCGATGACCTCGGCTCGCGTTGCTGCTGCATCCGGCGAGGAAAATTGCTGTGCGGCGGCCGGCACCAAGCTCGCGCGCGCCCGGGCGAACGGCTGGACGATATGGATGGTTTCCACGATGGCGACTCCTGGCTGAAATCTGCGCACGAGCATGCCCCGCGCACGTCGCACATTTCGCGACTAGACCGGTATCGGCGCCTCGGTCACGGTGATCGCCGCAGAGCCAAACCATGAGCCCGCCTTGTGCGTCGCCTTCGGCAGCTTCGTGATCGTTCCCAGCATGGCCGTCCGGTGAAGCATGTACGCGCTGAACGCGCCGGCGTCGTCGCGGTGGCGAGGGATGTATAGCCCCACTTGCCGGCGATCGAGCTTCGAAAAGAGCGCGTCGTAGTCGACCGCCGTCGGCGCGGCGGGATCGCCGAAGTAGCGCTTCTGGACATCCGCAGGCAGCGAGAACGAGAGCTGCCGAGTGATGACGCCGCCAGTGTCCACCGGCTCGCTCGTCCATTCCTCCTCAATGTCGATCTCAGCCATCTGGCGCACGATGACGTCGCCCAGCCACCAGGGTGCGCCGGCCGGTATCGCAGCCGCCCCGTTCACGTCGTTCCAGATTTGAATCTCCGCGCCCACGAAGAACAGGCCCGGATCGAACAGCAGGAAGCACGAGCGCTCGCCGCGCACGCCCTGGAAGATCCGCTGCGTGACATTCAGACCGGTCGGCGCGTTGCTGTATTGGTCGGCCGGATCGCCGACGCGCCGGAACGACGCGGTGACCTTCGTCCCCACCGGAAGCCGCACGTTCGAAAGCCCGACGGCTCCGATCGGAATCGCGCCGCTGCTCCAGTCGAGCCGGAGGCGCAACACACTCCCGGTGTTCTGCGTGCCGGTCAGCCACGTGAACGCCGCGAGCGTTTCAGGCCGGCCATCGAGCAGGTTCTCGGCCGGGCACTTCTAGCCGCCTCCTGAATTTCCCGCGCGACTGGCCGGAGAAGGCGCATGAAGGCCGCCGACCGCGCACTGCTGCGCGAGAAGTTCGGCGGTCGCTGCGCGTACTGCGGCGAACCGCTCGGCGAACGCTGGCACGCAGACCACGTCGAACCCGTCATCCGGGATCTCCGTTTCGCTGACGGCAAGGTCATGACGACCGGCAAGCTGCTGCGTCCGCAAAAACGACCGTATCGACAACATGTTTCCGGCGTGCGCGCCGTGCAACATCGACAAGGCATCGATGCCGCTTGCTGCGTGGCAGAAGAAGCTTGAGCGATCCTGCGACGTGCTGCGCCGGAACAATCCGACGTATCGCCACGCGGCACGCTTCGGCCTCGTGCGCGAGACGGGCGCCGGCGTCGCCTTCCACTTTGAGCGGCCGGCCGGAGAGATTCATTCTACTGTTGATGGGTTTCCGCGCGCTCGCCCCGGATGTTCCATTCCCGTGGCAGCAGGGATCAGGGCCAGACGAAGACACCATCGTCGATGCGAATGGGTACGCGGTAGCTGAAGTATTCGGCCCACCGACGGATCGACGGCAGGCCATCGCAGAGATCCTCTGCGCTGTGAACACGTGCGCCGGCTCCAAGGCCGTCATCGACGAAGCTGCCGAAGGCGGTGCGTGATGCGCGATTCCTTCGAGCCGCGCACGGAGCCCGCGCGCAGCATCTACCTCGCGTTCCACGCCGAGGCGAAGAAGCGCAAGGGCCGATCCGTCGAGGAGTGGACAACGGCCGAGCGCAACGCGGTGCATGCCGAGGCCGTGAAACAGGCGCGCGCGCTCGGGCTGCATGCTCCCACCATGCAGGAAGTCGAAGATGCCGAGCGTAGCGCCCGCGGCCACATCGACTACGGCCTCAAGTAAGGCGATTCGCATCCCCTACGGCATGTGCTCCCAATCCAACGGTGTCGCCGAGGCATCGCAATGAACAAGCCCGACGCGCGAGTCAAAGCGGCCGTCCGAATCTTGATCGGGACGTGCGGACGCGACCGTTCATATGTCGCCGGAAAGCTCGCACTGACTGTCGCCGGCTGCTCCGCCGACGAGATCGAACGAGCACTCGCGCTGTGGCGCGAATGGAAGCAGGTGGCGGTCGACATTCGCGAACGCGTCGCGCGGGCGATCTGCATCGAATGCGACGAATCACCGGATGCGCCGAGCGCGACGCGCGCCGGCGAACCGCGGTGGCGGGACTACCTGCCCGTCGCTGACGCGGCGATTGCTGCTATGGCGAAAGCCGAGGAGCCAAGGAAATCGTGAGCGCAATGACGGCCGCCCAGGCCGCGCAGTACCTAAACATGCATCCGATGACCGTGCGCCGGCTGACGCGCGAAGGAAAGTTGCCGAGGCGAAAAGTCGGCGGTCGCTGGCGATTCCCCTCAGCAGCTGGACCTTGACCGCTGGCTTGCCGGCGAGCAACCTGTGCCCGCGCAAGCGCCGCCGGGTGAGCAACCCAAAGGAGTTCCAACATGCTCAAACGTCGCGGCAAGTCCGGCGTCTATCACACGCGATTCACAGCGCCAGATGGAAGCCGAATATCGCGCTCTACTGAAACAACCGACAGGAAGCAGGCGCAGGAATTCGAGCGGAAGCTGAAGGCTGAGATCTGGCGTGTCCAGAAGCTGGGCGCGATCCCTCGGCATTCTTGGCAGGAAGCCGTCCTTCGGTTTTTCAAGGAGTGCGAGCAAAAGAACCTACGCAAGACATCGGTGGACCGGTACATGGCTGCACTGAAGTGGGTGGATGCCCATCTTGTTCGCGTAGGCCTTTCACCTCGGTCGTATCTGGACGAGTTCACGACCGAGAAATTGGCGGACCTCCGTTCCATTCGCATGGAGACGACGAAGTCAGTATTCACCACGAATCGCACGCTGTCGTTCGTGCGAGCGCTCCTGCGTGCCGCTGCATCGAAGGAATGGCGATGGTTGGCCACGGCACCAGAGATCAAGATGCCGAAGGAGCCGAAGACGAGGACGACGCACCTGACGCCGTCGCAAGCGGCTAGGTTGATCCGAGAGCTACCGGTTCACCTGGTACGGATGATGCGGCTGTCGGTGGCTACGGGCCTTCGCGATCAGAACGTCACGCGACTGCGCTGGTCGTGGGTCGATCTCGACCACCGAATGATCGTCCTCTCCGGCGAGGTGATGAAGAACCGCGAGCCGTTTGGCGTGTCGCTGAACGAGGAAGCCGTGTCCGTGTTGCGTGAGTGTCAGGGCGAGCATTCCGAATTCGTGTTCTGCTACGCCTACCGGCGCAAGGATGGGCGCCGCCTCAACCCATGTCCGGTCCTTCGTCCGAACAACACCGCATGGAAGGCAGCGCTCAAACGGGCAGGCATCCAGGGCTTCCGCTGGCACGATCTTCGGCACACCTGGGCATCGTGGCATGCAATGTCCGGAACGAGCACGCAGGCGCTGATGGAGCTTGGGTCGTGGTCGACGCTTGACCAGGTGAAGCGCTATGCGCATCTGTCGCCGGGTCATCTGGTGACGTCCGCCAACGCTATTGGTCCGCAGCTGCGGCTAGTCGTGGACAACACTGGCGCAAATTTGGCGCAAGCCGACGAAGCGCCGGCCAAGATCGCCGCAAGTTCTTGAAATATGGTGGGCCGTGAAGGGATCGAACCTTCGACCAATGGATTAAAAGTCCACTGCTCTACCGCTGAGCTAACGGCCCGGAGAGGCGGGAAGCGCCGGATCCGCGGGGGATCGTCCGGCGGCAGCGGTCGCGCGGGATGCGGCGGAGAGGCCTCCGTCCGGCGACCGGGTCGCGGATTGTAGCGGATGCGCGGACGTCGTGTGCGCGCCGGCCGATCCGCCGCGGCAAGGCCGTCCATGCACCGCGCGCGACGGCGCTGCCGTCGGACCGGCGCGCGGCGGAACGTCAGCGATAGCGCGTCGGATCGGCGACGCCGGCGGCGGCGAAGCCCTCGGCGCGCAGGCGGCAGGCGTCGCAGCGGCCGCAGGCGCGGCCCTGCTCGTCGGCCTGGTAGCACGAGACCGTGGCGGCGAAGTCGACGCCGAGGCGCAGGCCCTCGCGCACGATGTCGCCCTTGCCGAGGTTCATCAGCGGCGCGTGGACGCGCAGGCGCCGGCCTTCGACGCCGGCCTTGGTGGCGAGGTTGGCCAGCTTCTCGAACGCCTCGACGAAGGCCGGGCGGCAGTCCGGGTAGCCGGAATAGTCGACCGCATTGACGCCGCAGTAGATGTCCTGCGCGCCGAGCACCTCGGCCCAGCCGAGCGCGACGGACAGCATGATCGTGTTGCGCGCCGGCACGTAGGTGACCGGGATGCCGGCGCCGCCTTCGGGCGGCACGTCGATGTCGTCGGTCAGCGCCGAGCCGCCGATGCTGCGCAGGTCCACGCGCACGGTCTTGAGCTCGGCGCCGAACGCGGCGGCGACGCGCCGGGCGGCGTCGAGTTCGGAGACGTGGCGCTGGCCGTAGTCGACGCTGAGCGCGTGGCAGGCGAAGCCGTGCTCGCGCGCGATGGCGAGCGTGACGGCCGAGTCCATGCCGCCGGAGACGAGGACGACGGCGTGCTTGGGCGTTGCGGCAGGCATGGGATGCCCTCCATGAAACGGTGAACGGGGCGGCCGCGGCGCCGCGGCCGGTTCAGCGGCCCGGCGTCTCGCCCCAGAGGATCTTGTGCAGCTGCAGCTGGAAGCGCACCGGCAGCCGGTCGGCGAGGATCCATTCGGCCAGCTCGCGCGGCGCGACGCGGCCGTGCACCGGCGAGAACAGCACCTGGCAGCGCGCGGCGAGCGCGTGCTCGCGCACGCGTTCGACGGCCCAGTCGTAGTCGCCGCGGTCGGCGATCACGATCTTGACCTGGTCGCGCGGCGAGAGGTGCGCCAGGTTCGACCACAGGTTGCGCGCCGCCTCGCCGGAACCGGGCGCCTTGAGGTCGAGCACCTTGCGCACGCGCGGATCGACCGCGGCGACGTCGAGCGCGCCGGAGGTCTCCAGCGAGACCTCGTAGCCGGCGTCGCACAGCTGCGCGAGCAGCGCCAGGCAGCGCTTCTGCGCCAGCGGCTCGCCGCCGGTGACGCAGACGTGGCGCGCGCCGTGGTGCGCCACCTCGGCGAGCACCTCGCCGATCGTGCGCCACTGGCCGCCGTGGAACGCGTATTCGGTGTCGCACCAGACGCAGCGCAGCGGACAGCCGGTCAGGCGCACGAACACGGTCGGCCAGCCGGCCGCGTCCGCCTCGCCCTGCACGGAATGGAAGATCTCGCTGATGCGCAGCCGTTCGGCGGCCGTCGGCTCCAGGGGAGCCGCCGCGGCCGCACCGGCCCGGGCGAGGCGCGCGGCGGCCATCGCAGCGCCGCTCAGTGGCGGGCTTCCATCTGCAGCGCGCGCAGCCGGCCCTGGGCGAGCCGCGCGACGGTGGTATCGGGATAGGTCTGCACCACCTTGTTCAGCGTAGCCTCGGCCTGATCCCACTGCTTGAGCTCGTACTGGGTGTAGCCGATCTTGAGCAGCGCGTCCGGCGCCTTCTGGCTGTTCGGATAGCGCTGCAGCAGCGTCTCGAACGACTGCTGCGCGATCTTGTAGTTCTGCGTGACGTAGTACGACTCGCCGAGCCAGTAGTACGCGTTGGCGGTGAGCTCGCCGTTCGGATACTGGTCGATGAACGCCTGGAAGCGGCGCGCCGATTCGGCGTAGCGGCCGTCCTTGAGCGCGGCGAACGCCTCGTTGTACGCGGCCGACTCCGCGGCCGGATCGGCCGGCGCGGCGGGCGGCGGCGCGGCCGCGGCGGACGCCGAGTCCGGCGGCACGGCGGCGCGATCGGCCTCGGTCAGGCCGCCGACGGAACCGGCGGCACCGGCGGAGGCGGCAGGCGGCGGCGTGCCGGCGCCGCGCGCGGGCGCGCCGAGGTCGACGTCCGGCAGGTTCTCCTCGCGCGCGCCGCTGCGGGCCGGCGCCGGCGCAGCGGCGCCGCCGTGGCCTTCGAGGCGGCCGATGCGCGAGTCGAGGTCGATGTACTGTTCCTTGTTGCGCTGCCGGGCCTCGTCGAGCGCATGCTTGAGCTCCTCGACCTGGCCCTGCAGCGTCTGCACCTGCTGCTGCAGCGCCGAGATCTGGTTGACCAGCTCCACGGCGTTGCCGCCGCCCTGGCCGCCCATCTGCTGCTCGAGGCGGTCGACGCGCTCGGCCAGCGACAGGCGCTGCTGCGCGCCGGCCGGCATCGCGGACACGGCAACGGCGGCCACGAGGGCCGCCGCTGCGATCGCACGCATGGGGTGCGCCATCACCATCACTTCGCGGTGTAGACGATCTCGACGCGGCGGTTCTTCGACCAGCACGACTCGTCGTGCTGACGGCAGACCGGACGCTCCTCGCCGTAGCTGACGACGTTGAGCTGCGAGGACGAGGCGCCGGCCGCGCTCAGCGCGCCCTGCACGGCGTTGCCGCGGCGCTCGCCGAGGCCGAGGTTGTACTCGCGCGAACCGCGCTCGTCGGCGTTGCCCTCGAGCGTCACGCGCGCCTGCGGGAACTGCTTGAGGTAGGCGGCGTGGCAGGCCATCTGCGCCTGGAATTCCGGCTTGATCTCGGTGCGGTCGAGGTCGAAGTAGACGACGCGCTGGCGCAGGCACGAATCGGTGTCGAGGCTGTCGCGCGTATAGCGGCCGGCGTTCTCGACCGGTTCGGTCGTGGTCGCGGGCGGCGTGTTGTCGACCGAGGTCTCGGTCGGCTTGACAGCCTTCTTCGCGCAGGCGGCGACGCCGGCGACGAGCAGGACGGAGAACGCGATACGGACGATGTTGTTCATGGTATTTACCTTAAGCTGGGCAGGTTTATAGAACTTATTACTCGATCGACCACTCACGATGTCCGGCCTCGCGGCCGGTACGCTACTCTCGCGTATCAACGCTGGCGGAACGGACCCCACACAGGTTCACGCACATCTCCCTCGGCGAGCCCCAGGCGCTGGCGCACGCGCCCGTCGGCCGATGCCGCATACAGCACGCCGCGCGATCCCTCGCTCGCGGCATACAGCAGCATGCTTCCGTTGGGGGCGAAACTGGGGTGCTCATCTTGGCTGCCCGGCGACACCAGCGTGTTCTGGTTGGTCGTCCGGTCAAGGACTGCGATACGATACACGTTTCCGCTGCCCTGCACCATTGCAATCTTGATGCCTTTGGCGTCGACGACGCTCGGGCTCGCGTTGTACTGGCCCTGGAACGTCACCCGCGACGGCTCCCCGCCGCTCGGCGACACCTGGTAGATCTGCGGCTTGCCGGAGCGGTCCGAGGTGAAGTACAGGCTCTGGCCGTCGGGCGCCCAGCGCGCCTCGGTGTCGATGGCGAAATGGCGCGTCACCTGGGTCAGCTGGCGGCTGCCGAGGTCGAGCACGTAGATGTCCGGGTTGCCGCCCTTCGACAGGCTCAGCGCGAGCCGGCCGCCGTCCGGCGAGAACGACGGCGCGCTGTTGATGCCGCGGCTGTTGGAGACGACCTGGCGCGCGCCGGTGCCGAGGTCCTGCACGTAGACCGACGAGTTGCCGCTCTCGAACGACACGTAGGCCAGCTTGCGGCCGTCCGGCGACCACGCCGGCGACATCAGCGACTCGCGCGAGCGCACGACGACCTGCGGGTTGTAGCCGTCCGAGTCGGCCACCATCAGCGCGTACTGGAAGTTCGGCGCCGAGCCGGTCGCGGTGATGTAGGCGATGCGCGTCCAGAACGCGCCGCGCACGCCGAGGATCTTCTCGTAGACGAGGTCGGAGACCTGGTGGGCGATGTCGCGCAGGCCGGTGCGCTGGCCGCTGATCGCGCCCTCGGCGATGCGCTGCTGCTTGGCCACGTCCAGCAGCTGCCATTCGACGCGCAGCCCGCCGCCGCCGGCGTCGGCCATGCGGCCGACGACGAGGTAGTCCTGCCTGAGCAGGCGCCAGGTGGCGAACTTGACCTCGCTCTCGCGCGTGGGGAATTCCACGATGTCGCTCTTGGGCAGCGTGCGGAACTGCCCCGAGCGCGCCAGATCCGCGCGCACGATCTCGCCGGCGTTGGTCTCCGGCGGCACGCTCGCGCCTTCGAAGCCGAACGGCACGACGGCGATCGGCAGCGCCGAGGGATTGCCGTTGGTGATGTCGACGGTCAGGCCGCCGCTCTGGGCCCATGCGCCGGCGCCGGACACCAGGCCTGCCGCCAGCAGAACGATTCGCGCCAACCAACCACTTCGCTTCGTCATCGCGTTCATCCGTCGTATCTGAAATTGAACTTCACCGCACGCTGGAACACTTTCTCGTAGCCCTGGTACGGCAGCGGCGCGGCCTTCATGACCGCCTGCTCGATCGAGTTGCGCGTCGGCTGGTCGGCGTTGCACGGCGAGCCGACCGTGACCGAAATGACATCGCCGCCGGGAATCTGCACGATGTTCAACGTGCAGCGCAGGCCCGGCGCCGCGCTTTCCGGGCGGTTCCAGCTCTGCGTGACCGCCGCCTGGATCGCCGCCGCGTAGCGCGCCGCGAGGTCGTCGTCCTGGCCGCCGGCGCCGGTCTGCGCCTGCTCGGCCTCGTACTTCGCCTCCGGCTGCGCCGCCTGCTCGCGCTCGGCGCGCTGGCTGCGGTCCTCGAGCTGCGCCAGCCGCTCCTTCTCGAGCCTGAGCTTGCGCTCGGCGGCCTCGCGCTGCTTGCGGATCTCGGCGAGCTGCTTCTGCTGCTCCTCCTTGAGCTTGCGCTCCTTCTCCTCCTGCTCGAGCAGGACCTGGCGCTGGCGCTGCTTTTCTTCCTGTTCCTTCTTCTGCTGCTCGGCCTTCTGCTCGGCCAGCGCGGCGATCTTCTCCTGGTCGACGCGGTCCTGCTTCATCACCTCGGCCGGCGTCTCCTTCTGCGTCTTCGGCGCGGGCGGCTCCGGCTTGGCCGTCTGCGGCACCGGCGCCGGCTCGGGCCTGGGCGGCGCCGGCGCGGGCTTCGGCGGCGCCGGCCGCGACGCGCCCGGCGTCGCCTTCGGCGCCGCGGTCGGGCCGATCAACGTCGCTTCGATGACGGGTCCTGGCATGCTCACCGGCCGTGTCTCGTGCGTCCACCACAATCCGAGCAGCAGAGCGAGGATGCACAGCACGTGCAGTCCCAGCGCCAGGGCGAACGCGCGCAGCTTGTCGCCGAAACTCTCCATCCGGCTAGCGCGCCCCGCTCGCCTGCAAAGGCTGGCTCATCAGGCCCACCTTCGGCACGCCGGCCGACTGCAGCAGCACCATCGCCTGATAGACCTTGCCGTAGTCCGCGGCCTGATCGCCGGCCACGTAGACGGGGATTTGCGGATTCTCGCGAACGAAAGCTGAAACTTTCTTGACCAGGCCGTCCGCGTCGATCGGCTCGCGCTTGGCCGTGGCCAGCGTCAGGTAGAGCTTGCCTTCGCGGTCGACGCTGACGACGACTGGCTCCTTGTCGTTCTGGATCGACTTGGCCGAGGACTGCGGCAGCTGGATGTCCACGCCGAGGTTCAGCAGCGGCGCGGTCACCATGAAGATGATCAGCAGCACCAGCATCACGTCGATGTACGGCACGACGTTGATCTCGGCTTTGAGCTTGCGCTTTTGGCGGCGGTACGACATGGCGGAAGTCTGTCCGGAAGTCAGGGAACGGCCGGGCGGCGCGCACGCGGCGCGGCCGGGCCAGGGGCGCGAGGTCCGGCCGCGGCGGCGCGGGATCCCGCTTCGGCACCACCAACGCGGGACCGCGCGGCGCGGGGCTGGACGGCGCCGTCGATGCGCTCGCGTTCCGCCCCGTTCATTCGTCCAGATGCGCCTGGCGCGCGAGGATCGAGGAGAACTCCTCGACGAAGGTGTCGTAGCGCAGGCTGATGCGCTCGAGCTTCGTCGAGTAGCGGTTGTACGCCCACACTGCCGGGATCGCCGCGAACAGGCCCATCGCGGTGGCGATCAGCGCCTCGGAGATGCCCGGCGCGACCATCGCGATCGTCGCCTCCTTGACGTTGGCCAGGCCCTGGAACGCGATCATGATGCCCCACACGGTGCCGAACAGGCCGACGTACGGGCTGATCGAGCCGACGTTGGCGAGGAATTCCAGGCTCTGCTCCAGGCGGTCGACCTCGCGCGTCGAGGCCACGCGCATCGCGCGCTGCGCGCCCTCGAGCAGCGCGCGCGAGTCCACGCCGCGGCGCTGGCGCAGGCGCGCGAACTCGCGAAAGCCGGCCTCGAAGATCGCGCTGCTGCCGGTCACGCGGTCGCCGCTGGCGGTGATGTCCTTGAACAGGCCGGCCAGGTCGGCGCCGGACCAGAAGCGCTCCTCGAACTCGTCCGCGTCGGCGTTCGCGCGGTCGAGCAGCGCCTTCTTGCGGAAGATGATGAACCAGGACGCGATCGAGAAGCCGACCAGGATGCCGAGCACGAGCTTGACCGGCAGGCTGGCGCCGACGATCAGGGCGAGGACGTTGAGTTCTGAGTTCATGTCTTGGCGATCTCTCGAAGCAGATGATCCGGAATGGGCCGCGGACGGAACCGGTCCGCATCGAGGCAGGCGATGCGCACGCGCGCTTCGACCAGCGGCCGCGATTCGGGTTCGCGATAGAGCGACTGGCGCACGGCGAAGCTCGCGCTGCGGCGCTCGTCCGGCTCGACGGTCGCGGTCAGGAGGTCGTCGAGCCGCGCCGGCGCGTTGAACGCGATCTCCATGCGATGCACGACGAACACGATGCCTTCCCGCTCGCGCAGCGTCTGCTGCCCCACGCCCGCGGCGCGCAGCCAGTCGCTGCGCGCCCGCTCGAGGAAATGCAGATAGCGCGCATGATAGACGACTCCGCCGGCATCGGTGTCCTCCCAGTAGACGCGGACGGCAATGGAGAATGGGGTATCGGGAATCGAAGGCGCAGGAGACGCTGTCATTCCTTGCTTCCGATTCCCGGATCACGATTCCCGATTCCCGGCTCCGAGCCGAACAGGTCCTCGGCCGCGGCGCGGCGCGGCGCAGCCAGGCCGAAATGCCGCCAGCACTTGCCGGTGACCATGCGGCCGCGCGCGGTGCGCACGAGGAAGCCCTGCTGGATCAGGAACGGCTCGAGCACGTCCTCGATCGTGCCGCGCTCCTCGGACAGCGCGGCGGCGAGCGACTCGACGCCGACCGGGCCGCCGTCGAAGTTCTCGATGATCGTGGTCAGGAGGCGGCGGTCGAGCGCGTCGAAGCCTTCCGCGTCCACTTTCAGCATGTCCAGCGCCGCGGCGGCGACGGCGGCGGTGATCGCGCCGCCGGCGCGCACCTCGGCGTAGTCGCGCACGCGGCGCAGCAGCCGGTTGGCGATGCGCGGCGTGCCGCGCGAGCGCCGCGCGATCTCGCCGGCGCCCTCGGCGTCGCAGGCGATGCCGAGGATCCGCGCCGCGCGGCGCACGATCGCGGTCAGCTCCAGCGCGCTGTAGAACTCCAGCCGCTGCACGATGCCGAAGCGGTCGCGCAGCGGCGCGGTCAGCAGGCCCGCGCGCGTGGTCGCGCCGATCAGCGTGAACGGCGGCAGGTCCAGCTTGATCGAGCGCGCGGCCGGGCCCTCGCCGATCATGATGTCGATCTGGAAGTCCTCCAGCGCCGGGTACAGCACCTCCTCGACGATCGGCGACAGCCGGTGGATCTCGTCGACGAACAGCACGTCGCGCGGCTGCAGGTTGGTCAGCAGCGCGGCCAGGTCGCCCGGGCGCTCGAGCACGGGGCCGGAGGTGCTGCGCAGGTTCACGCCGAGCTCGTTGGCGATCACGTGCGACAGCGTGGTCTTGCCCAGGCCCGGCGGACCGAAGATCAGCACGTGGTCGAGCGCGCCGCCGCGGCGGCGCGCCGCCTCGATGTAGATGCCGAGCTGCTCGCGCACGACCGGCTGGCCGAGGTAGTCGTCCAGCCGCTGCGGGCGGATCGTCGCCTCGACGAGGTCGTCCTCACGGTTCGCGCTGGCGGACGTGAGGCGTGTCGAACCGAGGCTCGGGGAGTGGGATTCGGGATTCGGCACGAGGCGCAGGATCGGGATCGAATTCGCGCGATTATCGTCGCGTTAACGGCCGCGGCATAGCGTGCCGCACCGGCGGCGCAGCAACCGTTCAGCCTCCGAGCCGCTTTCCGGACCGGGCCGCGGCCCGGGCCTGGCGATCCTCCCGGCGCCCCTCACCCGGCGCGAGGCGCGCGCCGACCTCTCCCGAACGGGGCGGTGAACGCCTTGTCCTTTCTCCCGGAACGGGAAAAGGTTCCCCAGCGGGGCGGATGAGGGGCCTCGAACCGCCGCTGCGGCATTTCCCCTCATCCAGTCCTCATTCGGGTCCCCTCACCCGGCGCGCGCCGATCTCTCCCGCGAGCGGGAGAGGCGGAAGCCTTTGCCGGCGGAAGAGGTGAACGCCTGCCCTCGGCCGCCGCGGATCGCGCCTGCCCTCGAACGGCAACGGCCGGCCTAGATCTCCACCTGGGTGCCGAGCTCGATCAGGCGGTTGCCGGGAATCTGGAAGAACGCGGTCGCCGGGATCGCGTTGCGCTGCAGGAACACGAACAGCTTGTCGCGCCACAGCGCCATGCCGGGGCGGTCGGTGGCGACGATGCTCTCGCGGCTCAGGAAGAACGTGGTGTCCATCATGTCGAACGGCAGGCCGCACTGGCCGATGCCGAGCAGCGTCTGCGGCACGTCCGGGTCCTCGGCGAAGCCGAAACGCAGGATCACCTTGTAGAAGCTGTCGCCGAGCGGCGTGACCTCGACCTGCTCGTCCGGCTCGGCCATCGGCGTCTCCACGGTTTCCACGGTGAGCACGACGTTGCGCTCGTGCAGCACCTTGTTGTGCTTCAGGTTGTGCAGCAGCGCGTGCGGCACGCTGTCCTGGTTGGCGGTGAGGAATACCGCGGTGCCGGGCACGCGCAGCGGCGGGTGCGCCGAGATCGAGGCGATGAAGGGTTCGAGTGCGAGGCCGCTCTGCCGCACCTCGCGCATGACCAGCTCGCGCCCGCGGCGCCAGGTGGTCATCACCGTGAACATCACCGCGCCCAGCACCAGCGGGAACCAGCCGCCGTGCTCGACCTTGTCGGCGTTGGCGGCGAGGAATGCCAGGTCGACGATCAGGAACACCAGGCCGATCGTCCAGACCTTGGCCCGGCTCCAGTGCCAGATGCGGCGGAACACGATCATCACCAGCACCGCGTCGATCGTCATCGTGCCGACCACGGCGATGCCGTACGCCGCGGCGAGGTTGCTGGAGGACTGGAAGCCGAGCACCACGGCCAGGGTCAGCACGAGCAGCATGCGGTTGACCCAGGGCAGGTAGATCTGCCCGATCGTCTCCAGCGAGGTGTGGCGGACCTGCATGCGCGGCAGGAAGCCGAGCTGGATCGCCTCGCGCGCCACCGAATACGCGCCGGAGATCACCGCCTGCGAGGCGATGACCGTCGCCGCGGTGGCGAGAACGATGAACGGCAGCAGCAGCGCGGCCGGCGCGAGCAGGTAGAACGGGTTCTCGACCGCCTTCGGATCGGACAGCAGCAGCGCGCCCTGGCCGAAGTAGTTCAGCACCAGCGCCGGCATGACGAAGCCGAACCAGGCCGAGCGGATCGGCTTCTTGCCGAAATGCCCCATGTCGGCGTACAGCGCCTCGGCGCCGGTGATGCACAGCACGATCGAGCCGAGCGCGAGAAACGCCGGCCAGCCGGTGCGCGCGAAGAACTGCACCGCGTGGTGCGGCGACAGCGCCTCGAGCACGTACGGATGCTCGGCGATCTGCGCGACGCCGAGCACGCCGATGGTCACGAACCAGACGCACATGATCGGCCCGAACACGGCGCCGACGCGGCCGCTGCCGCGCTTCTGGATCCAGAACAGCACGAGCAGGATCGCCACGGTGATCGGCACGACGAAGTGGTCGAGCCCGGGCGCGGCGACTTCCAGGCCCTCGACGGCCGACAGCACCGAGATGGCCGGCGTGATGACGCCGTCGCCGAAGAACAGCGCCGCGCCGAACAGGCCCAGGATCGTCACGCCCCAGCGCACGCGGCCGTTCTCGCGCACGCCGCGCTGGGCGAGCGCGGTCAGCGCCATGATGCCGCCCTCGCCCTTGTTGTCCGCGCGCATGATGAAGCCGGCGTACTTGATCGAGACGACCAGCATCAGCGTCCAGAACACCAGCGACAGCACGCCGAGCACGTTGTCCGTGGTCATCGGCAGGCCGTGGCCGCCGAAGGTCTCCTTCATCGTGTACAGCGGGCTGGTGCCGAGGTCGCCGTAGACGACGCCGATCGCGCCGAGCGCGAGCGTCGACAGGCGGCCGCGCTGACCGGTGGGTTCGCTCTGGGTCTGCATGGGGCGGGAATCCTGTCGCGGCTAGCGGAGGGAGGCCTTCAGCGCCTTGCGGATGATGTCTTCGGCGCGGTCGCCCGGCGCGGCGGCGTCCTTGACCAGGCGCGCGACCTCGGCGGGCTTGTAGCCGAGCGCCTGCAGCGCGACGCCGGCCTCGACGACCGGATCGGCCGGCACCGCGCCGCCGGACGCCGCCGGCACGCCGCCGCCGAGCCCGTCGACGCGGTCGCGCAGCTCCACGACCATGCGCTCGGCGGTCTTCTTGCCGACGCCGGGGATGCGCGTCAGCGCGGCCACGTCGCCGCTCTGCACGAGCCGGGCGAACTCCTCGACGCTGACGCCGGAGAGCACCGCCAGCGAGATCTTCGCGCCGACGCCGCTGACCTTCTGCAGGCTGCGGAACAGGCTGCGTTCGCTCTCGCGCAGGAAGCCGTACAGCACGACCGTATCCTCCTTCACGGCGTAGTGCGTGCAGAGGTTCACCTCGCGGCCGGGCTCGGGCAAGTCAAAAAACGTGGACATCGGCGCCTCGAGCTCGTAGCCCACCCCGCCGACGTCGACGACGAGCCACGGCGGCTGCTTGGCCACGAGGATGCCCTTGATCCGGCCGATCATCGTCTGCGTCTCCAGGCGCCGCGCGCGAGGCCGAGGCGGGCGACGCTGGTGCGCGCGTGCGCGTGCGCGATGGCGATCGCGAGCGCGTCGGCCGCGTCGGCCTGCAGGCGTCCGGGAAGGCCGAGCAGCACGCCGACCATGTGCTGCACCTGGGTCTTCTCGCCGGCGCCGGTGCCGACCACGGCCTGCTTGACCTCGCGCGCGGCGTATTCGGTCATGCCCACGCCGCGGCTGACCAGCGCGCAGATCGCCGCTCCGCGCGCCTGGCCGAGCTTCAGCGCCGAGTCGGGGTTGCGCGCCATGAACACGCGCTCGATCGCCGCCTCGTGCGGCGCGTACTCGCCGACGATCGCGCCGACGCCGTCGAAGATCCGCTTGAGCCGCAGCGAGAAATCGCCGCCGCCGTCGAGCAGGTTCAGCGCGGTGTGGAACACGTGGTGCGTCCGGCCTGCGGCGTCGACGTCGATGACGCCGACGCCGGTGCGCTGGCTGCCCGGATCGATGCCGATGATGCGCACCGCGGGCGCCGGCAGGCGCAGGTCGGGCGTCGCGCTCACGCGCCGGCCCTTCCGCCGGCGGCGGCGCGCGGCACGGCCGCATCCGGAACGGCGGTCCTATTCATAGGCGTCGGCCGGCAGGTCGGCGTTCGAGTAGACGTTCTGCACGTCGTCCAGGTCCTCCAGCCAGTCGAGCAGCCTGGCCACGGTCTTGGCCGCCTCGCCGGCCAGCGTGACCTCGGTGTCGGCGCGCATCGTCACCTCGGCTTCGGCGGGCCTGAGCCCGGCCGCTTCCATGGCCTCGCGCACCGCCTCGAAGGTCTCCGCCGCGGTCAGCACCTCGATCGAGCCGTCCTCCGGGAACGTGACCACGTCGTCGGCGCCGGCCTCCAGCGCCGCCTCGAGGACGCGCGCCTCGTCCGCACCCGGCGCGAACGAGAGCACGCCGAGCTTGCGGAACAGGTAGGCCACCGAGCCGTCCGTGCCGAGATTGCCGCCGAACTTGGAGAACGCGTGGCGCACGTCGGCCACGGTGCGCTGGCGGTTGTCGGTGGTGGCCTCGACGATGACCGCGACGCCGCCGGGCGCGTAGCCTTCGTAGCGCACGTCCTCGTACGTCACGCCCTCGAGCTCGCCGGTCGCCTTCTTGATCGCGCGGTCGATCGAATCCTTGGCCATGTTCGCGCGCAGCGCGCGGTCGACGGCCAGGCGCAGGCGCGGATTGGCGGCCGGATCGCCGCCGCCGCTGCGCGCGGCGATGGTGATCTCGCGGATCAGCTTGGTGAACACCTTGCCGCGCTTGGCGTCCTGCGCGTTCTTGCGATGCTGGATGTTCGCCCATTTGGAATGGCCGGCCATGCGATGAAACCCGTACCCCTGAACGCAAAGCGCGGAGTCTATCAGCACGCGCGCGCCGCACGATCCGGCGCGTCGAAGCGACCGTGGCGCAGGAAGCCGGCCGCGAGCGCGGCCGCTTCGGCGCAGAGCAGCAGGCCCGTGTGCGACGCGGCGACGATGCGATGGTCGGCGATGCCGTCGAGGCGGGTTTCCTCGACCGACACCGTGCCGTCGTGCGGCGCCGCGAGCGCGCCGATGACGGCGCCGAGCCCGAGCGGCAGGCTGCCGGCGACGACGCCGATCTCGCGGCCGCGGGGACAGGCGTCGAGCCCTTCGAGCAGCACGTCGGCGCTGCGGCCGAGCAGCCAGCGTCCGCCGGGCAGCGCCGCCAGCGAGCGCGCGACCGCGCTGCCGCGCAGCGGCGGGCCGATGCAGACGATGCGGCCCGGCGGCAGCGTCGCGGGGTCGTCGGCCGCGGCCTTCAGCGCGACCAGCGAGCCCAGGCTGTGGCCGACCAGATGCACGACGTCCTCGCGTGCGGCGCGCATGCGCAGGCGCAGGCGCCGCACGGCCGGCTCCACGCCGCCGAGCACGCTGGCGTAGTCGATCGTCTCCACCGCGTAGCCGGCCGCGCGCAGCCGGCGCGCCAGCGGCAGCAATGTGACGCCGCGCATCCAGATGCCGTGCAGGAGGATCACGCGTTCCATCGTCGTCCGCGGAGCGGGAACCCGCGACAGGCTACTGCATCTTCGATGCGCGCACCTAGCCCGTGCGATCCGGCGCGGCAGCAGCCCCGCGCGGCCGAACCCCTCCCGCCGCAAGAGTCGCGGAAGGAAAGGGTTTTACCTCTGCCGCCCGGCGCAGAGGCCGGCGCACTCGGCGCGCCGGGCGAGAAGAACCGCGATGTGCCCGCAAGCCCCCGCCTCCGACCGCTCCGGCCGCCCGAGGCGGCCGTCGGTCGCACGGACCGAGAAGAAGCTCAGCCTGCCCGCTCCTCGCCGGCGACCACCGCCACGTGCAGCTCGGCGAGCTGCGCGGCGGCGATCGGCGACGGCGCGGCCATCATCAGGTCCTGCGCGCTGGTGGTCTTCGGGAACGCGATCACGTCGCGGATCGATTCCGTGCCGGCCATCAGCGCGGCGATGCGGTCGATGCCGAACGCGATGCCGCCGTGCGGCGGCGCGCCGTACTTGAGCGCCTCGAGCAGGAAGCCGAACTTCGCCTGCGCCTCCTCCTCGCCGATGCCGAGCAGGTCGAACACGGCGCTCTGCATCTCCGGGCGATGGATGCGGATCGAGCCGCCGCCGATCTCGTTGCCGTTCAGCACCATGTCGTAGCCGCGCGAAACGGCGATGCGCGCGTTCGCCCTGAGGTCGGCGACGTCGTCGACCTTGGGCGCGGTGAACGGATGATGCAGGGCGACGTAGCGGCCGGCCTCGGCGTCGTACTCGAACATCGGGAAGTCGACGACCCACAGCGGCTTCCACGCGTTCTCGACCAGGCCGCGGTCGCGGCCGACCTTCAGGCGCAGCGCGCCCATGAAGTCGCAGACGGTCTTGTACGCGCCGGCGCCGAACAGCACCAGGTCGCCGCTGGCCGCGGCGGTCGCGTCGAGCACGGCGGCGAGCGTGGCGTCGTCGAGGAACTTGGCGATCGGCGAATTCAGGCCCTCGCGCCCCTTGGCGCGATCGTCGACGCGGATCCAGGCCAGCCCCTTGGCGCCGTACTTGGCGGCGTGCGCGCCGAGCTCGTCGATCTGCTTGCGCGTCAGCTCGGCGCCGCCGGGTACGCGCAGCGCGGCGACGCGCCCGTCCGGATCGTTGGCGGCGTCGGCGAACACCTTGAACTCGGCGTTCCTGACCAGCTCGGCCACGTCGACGAGCTCCAGCGCGATGCGCAGGTCCGGCTTGTCCGAGCCGTAACGGCGCATCGCCTCGGCGTAGGTCATGCGCGGGAACTCGGCGGCGAGTTCGACGCCGGCGACCTCCTTGAAGATCGCGCGGATCATCCGCTCGACCGCGTCCTGCACGTCGCGCTCCTCGACGAAGGCGAACTCCATGTCGAGCTGGGTGAACTCCGGCTGGCGGTCGGCGCGCAGGTCCTCGTCGCGGAAGCAGCGCGCGATCTGGTAGTAGCGGTCGAAGCCGGCCATCATCAGGAGCTGCTTGAACAGCTGCGGCGACTGCGGCAGCGCGTAGAACTCGCCCGGATGCACGCGGCTCGGCACGAGGTAGTCGCGCGCGCCCTCGGGCGTGGCCTTGGTCAGGATCGGCGTCTCGATGTCCTGGAAGCCCTGCGCGTCCAGGTGGCGGCGCAGCGCCGAGACCAGCCGCGTGCGCATGCGCATCATGCGCTGCATCTCCGGACGGCGCAGGTCGAGGTAGCGGTACTTCAGCCTGAGGTCCTCGTTCGTGCTCTCGTGCAGCACGAACGGCAGGTCGCGGGCGGCGTTCAGCACGTCGATGCGCGTGGCGAGCACCTCGACGTGGCCGGTGCGCACGCGGTCGTTGGCGCTGACGCGGCGGCGCACCGTGCCGGTCACCTTCAGGCAGTCCTCGTAGCCGATCTCGCTGGCGGTGGCGAACGCCGCCGCCTCGTCCGGATCGACGACGATCTGCACCAGCCCCTCGTGGTCGCGCAGGTCGATGAAGATCACGCCGCCGTGGTCGCGGCGCGTGTCCACCCAGCCGCAGAGGACGACGGAATGGCCGATCAGGGCTTCGTCGACGAGCCCGCAATGATGTGTGCGCATGGAATCTTTCGCGACGCGCCGCCCGGCGCAGAAGACGCGAAATGCTACGGAGGAAGTTGCTGCGCCGCAACGTCGGCGCGCGCGCGCCGGCGCCGGGCCCCAAGAAAAAAAGCCCGCCGTTTCCGGCGGGCTCGTTTCCGGCGCGCGTGCGCCTCAGCGCCAGCGGCGCTCGACGACGAAGACGCCGCTGCAGCCCTTGTCGACCCAGATGCCGCCGCGGTTCCAGCCCCAGTTGCGCCCTTCGACGCAGCGCGTGTCGGACACCTGGCGCTTGAGGTAGACGCGGCTGCCGCGGCCGGTGTCGACCTGGCAGAACGCATAGTTGTACTGCGGGCTGCCGCAGCTCACGGTGATGTCGCGGTCCCAGTCCGGCCCCGGCCGCCAGCCGCCGCCGGGGCCCGGCCCCGGACCCGGACGATCGGACCAGCGCCGCTCGACGCGGAAGATCGCCTCGCAGCCCTGGTCGACCCAGACGCCGGCGCGGTTCCAGCCCCAGTTGCGGCCTTCGACGCAGCGCGTGTCGGAGATCTGGCGCAGCACGTAGACGCGGCTGCCCATGCCGGTGTCGACCTGGCACAGGTTGTAGCCGTAGCCGCGGCTGGCGCAGCGCACGTCGATGTTGCGATCCCAGTCGGGACCCGGCCGCCACTGCGCCGTCGCCGCGCTGCCGACGGCCGCGGCCAGCGGAACCGCCGGCTGGGCCGATGCGGCCGCAGCCGCGAACGCGGAAACGACCAGTGCGGCGGTTCCCAAAACGGATTTCAGCATGACCATTCTCCCCATGAGCGGTGTAGGCGGATGAAGCGGCCGCCAGTCTAGAGCATGAGGATGAACGGAGCGCGAAGCGCACGCGCGGAACGCGCGTCGGCGCCGGCCGTGCCGGCGCCGGGATTCACGCGGCCGCGGACGGCGCGCTCTCGGCCTTCGCCGCCGGCGCGTCGCTCTTGCCGGCCGGCTTGGCGTCGGGCTTGGGCGCGTCGTCGCGCACGGCGAGGTTGCGCTTGGTGTCCCCGTCCTTCTTGAAGTCCGTTTCGTACCAGCCGCTGCCGGCGAGGCGGAACGCGGGCGCGGTCACGCGGCGGCGGACGCGCGGCTGGCCGCATTCGGGGCACTCGGCCGGGTCCGGGTCGGAGAGCTTCTGCAGGCGGTCGAACACGGCCGCACAGGACTGACATTCGAATTCGTAGATCGGCATACGGATCGCGTTGTCTGGGAAGACCCTCGAAGCGGGGCCGGATGGACGTGCAGGATGCAGCCGAAACGGAAAAAAGCAAGTCCCGCCCGCCGCTTCCGGAGCGTTCCGGGCGCGCGGAAACCGCGCGCAAGCGCGGACGAAACGCAACGAAAGCCTTCCGGAAGGGCAGCGCAAACGCCGGCGAAGCCGGCGCGGCGGACGGCGCTGGGATACTGGCCCGGACTTCCGCGCGACCGCGGAAGCGCCGGCCGCGTTCCGCCGCGCCGGCTTTCCCTTACAGGCTTTCAGGAATCCGCATACCCATGAGCATCCGTCCCCCGCTGAGGATCCACCTGCCGCTCGCGCTCGCCTGCCTGGCCGCCGGAGCCGGCCACGCCCAGCCGGTCCGCTTCCACGGCGAGGGCGCCGCCGTGGTCACCGACCGCACGATCGACGGCCGCCTGGTGATGCGCGCGGCGCCCGTGCCGTCCGCGGCCGCGCCGGCGGCGAGCCTCGCGGCCGCGGCGCCGGCCGGCACCGGCACCTGCGGCGCGACCGCGGTGGACTGGCACGGCCAGGCGCTGCCGGACGGCGAGGCGGGCACGCTCAACCCGCAGGCGTTCTTCCGCTCGGCGACGATCAACAACTTCGGCCGCATCGCCTTCGTCTCGAAGGTGGACGACGCCGCCCGCAACCAGGGCGTGTTCACCGCCGACGCGCAGGGCCTGCGCGTCGTCGCGCTCGGCTGCGGCGGCGAAGGCGGCAGCGGCGCGCCGGACACCTGCGGCGATCCCTCGCCGCTCGGCGGCACCTTCAGCGGCTTCTTCGGCGGCACGCTGGGCACGCCGGACATCAACGACAACGGCGACGTGCTGTTCCTCGCCGACGTGGCCGGTGGCAGCGCCCCGCGCGGCCTGTTCCTCTATCGCGCCGCCGAGCAGGCGATCGTGAAGGTCGCCGCGGTCGGCGATCCCTCGCCGCTCGGCGGCACGATCACGACGCTGGGCCCGGGCAGCATGAACAACGCCGGCACGGTCATGTTCGTGGCCGCGACCGACGGCGGCCAGAGCGCCGACGTGATGCGCTGGGAGGACGGCGTGCTGACGAAGTACGTCGCGGCGGGCGATCCGGCCCCCGGCGGCGGCACGTTCACCCTGATCGGCACCGAGTTCTGGGGCTTCCCCGACGGCACCTCGATCGCCGGCGGTCCGGTCCCCGGCATCAACGACGCCGGCATCGTGGCGTTCCGCGGCTACGTCTCCGGCGGCATCTCGGCCGGCGGCCTGTTCCTCAGCATCGGTGGCGTGCACGCCTGGGCGGTCAAGGCCGGCGACGAAGCGCCCGACGGCGGCACGTACCTCGACTTCGCCGCGCCGCTGCTCAACGCGAACGGCCAGATCGCGTTCTTCGCCGACCACTCGCTCGAGTCGCAGGCCATGCCGATCTGGGTCGCCGGCAGCCCCGGGCAATGGCGCACGGCGCTGGCGCCGTTCGACGAGATCGACGGCGGCATGGTCTGGGGCGTCGCCTTCTCGCGCAACCCGATGCGCGCGCTGAACGCCAACGGCGACGTGGTGCTCTGGACGAGCCGGCTGATGGACGACCAGAGCGAGCTCGGCACGGTGCTGCTCAGCCAGGCCGATGGCGCGCGGCTCGTGCTCGCGGTGCAGGGGCAGCCGGGGCCGTTCGGCGGCTACTGGGGCGGCTCGATGGACGGCTGGCCGGCGATGAACGACGCGAACCAGGTGCGCATCGGCGCGGCGACGCCGGGCTTCGCGCTTACCGCCGACGTGGTCGTCACGCCGTGCACCGCCGCCGAGGTCGTGTTCCGCGACGGCTTCGACGCGGCGGCGGACTGAAGGCTAGTTCCCCGCGGCCAGCGCCTCGCCGGGCTCGACGGCGACCGCGGCGGGAATCGCGCGCTCTCCGGCGAGAGCGCGCGCCTGGTCCAGCGCGGCCTGCCAGGCCGCGCGCCGGCCCAGCGCGCGATACAGCCCGGCCTGCAGCACTGCGCAGGCGTAGTCGGTCGGCGCCCAGCGCGTGACGCGGCCGATCACCGCGCCGGCCGCCTCGAGCTCGCCGGCGGCGAGCAGCGCCGTGCCCCAGGAGACGGCCACGCGCGCGAGCTCGGCCGGCACCCGGCGGCGCTCGGCGGCCGACAGCGCCGCAGCGTATCCGCGCGCGGCCTCGTCGGTGCGGCGTTCGCCCCAGGCCTGCTCGGCCTGCGCCAGCAGGGCGAGTCCCTCGATCATCGGATCGGCCGCCTGGCGTGCCCAGGCCGACAGCCGTTCGGATTCCGCCGCCGCCTGGTCCGACCGCCCGAGCGCGCGCAGCGCGCGGACCAGGGTCAGCCAGGCCTCGCCGCGCACGTCCTGCCACGGCCCGTCGAGCGCGACGTCGCGCGCCTGGCGCGCCAGTGCCGCGGCGTTCCGCGGGTCGCCCGCCGCGAGCGCCAGCGCCGCGGCGAGGCTGCGGCTCATCGCCAGCACGCCGGGATCGGCGAGCGCGCCCGGCGCGCGCGTCAGCGCATCGAGCTGCTCGCCGGCCTCGGCGAGGCGCCCCGACGCCGCCAGCGCGCTCGCGCGCCAGTACGCCAGCAGGCGCACCGACGCCGGATTCTCGAGCCGCGCCGCCAGCGCCTGCGCGCGGTCGCCGACCGCCAGCGCGCGCGCCGGCTCCAGCAGCGCCAGGTGCGCCTCGATCTGGTTCGCCAACGCGGCGGCGAGCTCGTTGCGCGCGTCGAAGCGCGCGAAGTGCTGCTCGGCGACGCGGAAGCTCGCCAGCGCCTCGGCCGGTCGGCCGCGCCGGCCGTTCAGCGCGCCTTCGTTCATCTCCACGCCGGCCAGGGCGAGCGTGTCGCCGGCCAGCTGCAGCGCTATCCGCGCGCGCGCGAAATCGGCCAGCGCGCCGTCGTCCTCGCCGCGCATCGCGCGCGCGACGCCGCGGCCGCCGTAGATCTGCCCTTCGAGCGCGGGATCGCCGTCTCCGTGCAGCAGCGCCAAGGCCGCGTCGTAGTCGCGCACGGCGCCTTCGAGGTCCGACAGCCGCACCGCGCACGCCGCGCGGCCCTTCAGCGCCTGCGCGCGCAGCAGCGGCCCGGCCTGCTCGCCGGCCGCCAGCCATTGCGTGAAGCCGTCGCGCGCGGCCTCGAAGCGACCCAGGCCGAAATCGGCACGCGCGCGCAGCAGGCGGGCTTCCGGCGCGTCGCGCTGCGACGGCGGAGCGGCGTCCAGCCAGCGCTGCGCCGCGAGGTAGTCGCCGCCGAGCAGCGCGGCGCGCACGCGCGAGACGAGATCGTCGGCGCCCGCCGAGCCCGCCACGTCGGCCTTGCCCAGCGCCGGCAGGAGGCTGCCGACGGCGCGGCGGGCCGCGGCCACGGGGTCCGCGTCGGCGACCTCGACGACGCGCCGCTCCTCGCCGGCGCCGCGCAGGTCGAGGCTGACGATCCAGCCGGCCGCGCCGCGCCGCACGTCCGGCGCGACGGTCCATTGCGGCGCGATCGCCGCGCGCACGGCGCGTTCGGCGGCCTCGGCCGGCGCGGCCTCGCGCAGCAGCGCGACGACGTTGTCGCTCGGCACCACGGCGAGGCCCGCCTCGTGCAGGCGGCCGGCGACGAGATCCATCACGCCCAGGCGCAGCCAGGCCCAGTCGCGCTCGGCCGCGATCGTGGCCGGCAGCACCGCGATCGCGGCGCGCGCCGCCTCGGCAGCGTGCTCGGCCGGTCGCACCGTCGCGGCGTGGCGCCATGCCAGCCAGCCGCCGCCGGCGGCAGCGGCCGCAAGCAGGAGCGCGGCGCCGCGCCGCGTGCGGTAGGCCGTACGGGGCGGGCGTGCCGGCGGGACCGGCGGCGGCGGCGCGGCCACGGGCGACGCCGCGGCCGGCCGCTGCCCGGCAGGCGCCGGCTCGTCGGCTTCGACCGGCGCCACCCAGCGATAGCCGAAACGCGGGATCGTGCGGATCGCCCGCTGGTCCTCGCCGGTGTCGCCGATCGCACGGCGCGCCTTGAGCACGGCCTGGACGAGCTGCGTGTCGGCGACGTCCGCCTTGCCCCAGACCGCGGCCGCGAGCTCGTCGCGGCCCACCGCCCGCTCGCGATGCTCGATCAGCCAGGCGATGCAGTCGAAGACCTTCGGCGAGAGCGCGACGAGCTCGCCCTCGCGGCGCAGCTCGCGCGCCGCGAGATCGATGCGACAGGAATCGAAACGGAAGATGCGCCGGGCCACCGCCGCAGCGTAGCGCGCGCACGTAAGCGGCGCCACGCAGCCGGACCCCAGAATCGGGCCGCACCGATCCAACGCCGGCGGCCACCCGATCGGGATCAGCCCGAACGCTGGGAACTTGCGCGTTCGCATTCCCGCCGGCCGGCCTTCCGGCAAGGCCATGCGGGAATCTTGATGTCCTCGGCGAGCGGAAGTAGTCTGCACGCGCAGCATGCAATTACCCAAAGGAGATGCAGCCATGTGGAGATGCATAGGTATTGCAGCCATTGCAGCCGTCGCTTCCTTTCATCATCGGGCTGCCGAAGCAGTCGATGCCGCCTGCGAAAACTGCAGCGCGGCACGAATGGCGTCGATGGCGATGTCCCTCGGCCGGGGCGACCACAGAATCTTCAGCCTGTCCACGAACACCCTTAGGGCGTATTCGGTGACATGCTCCGGAGACGCCCCCGCCGCCAATCCGGCAGGCCTTCAGGACAATCCCGAGACGGACCCGGGCGAGCAGCTCTCCGCTCCAGGAGCATGCCCTTTCGGAAGACCCTTGCAAGTCGACGACTCCCCGGTCGACAGCGCCACCCGGCAGGCGTGGACTCTCATCCACGACTTCTACGCCAAGTACGGTCAAGCCGATCGCGTCGACGTGAAATTCAATACCGATCTTCCGGAAGCCGGATCATTCGGCAATACGGTCTATCCGACACTTTCCGATTATCAGGCGCGGACCGATCTCTTCGAGCTGATCCTCAGCCGAAGCCAGGGCATCAAGGACTACACGGCGATGCTGTCGGCCGCCCTTTTGGCCCATCTGAACATTATTCCGAACCAGCTGCTGATCGGCGTCACGTTCCGCGACGGCTCGACCATCGTCCTCAAGTACGACGCCGCCACCCGAACCTTGAGCATCGTCCCCAATACGGCCCGCCTCTCGAACGGCGCCGCGGTCGTCGAAAGGAACAGTGCCGACTATCAAGGCACCTACCCGATCGCCGGCATCGATCAGACCGCCTACTTCAACTATCTCCATCAACAGGGCGTGCCTGTCGTGAATGCGACGGCAGGCTACAAGCTCGAATGCACGTGGAACGGCGTAAAGCTGTCGTGCCGGGTCCTGACGATGGCGAACTGATCTTTCAGAGCCGTGATTTCACGGGGCCTGCGCCATGCAGGCCCCGTTGCAGCATCGAAGCCACGCAATCGAGCACGATGCGCGTCCGCAGCCGCTCCCCGGCCTGCGGCGGGCCGGTGAAACAATCGCCTTGCCTCAGCGCGCGAACACCAGGCGCCCGCCTTCCGCCTCGACGCGCACCGTGTCGCCCGGCTGGAAGCGGCCTTCGAGGATTTCCTTGGCCAGCGGGTTCTCCAGCTGCTGCTGGATCGCGCGCTTGAGCGGGCGCGCGCCGTAGACCGGGTCGAAGCCGACGTTGCCGAGCAGGTCGAGCGCCTTGTCCGAAAGCTCGAGGCCGAGCTGGCGTTCGGCCAGGCGCTTGGCCAGATAGTCGGTCTGGATGCGCGCGATCGCGCGGATCTGCGTCTTGTCGAGCGCGCGGAACACGACGATCTCGTCGAGGCGGTTGATGAACTCGGGGCGGAAATGCGCCTGCACGACGCCCATCACCGCCGCCTTCATCTTCGTGTAGTCCTCTTCCGACTCGCCGGCGAACTCCTGCACGTACTGCGAGCCGAGGTTCGAGGTCATCACGATGACCGTGTTGCGGAAGTCCACCGTGCGGCCCTGGCCGTCGGTCAGGCGGCCGTCGTCGAGCACCTGCAGCAGGATGTTGAAGACGTCGTGATGCGCCTTCTCGACCTCGTCGAGCAGGATCACGCTGTAGGGCCGGCGCCGCACGGCCTCGGTCAGGTAACCGCCTTCCTCGTAGCCGACGTAGCCCGGCGGCGCGCCGATCAGGCGGCTCACGGAGTGCTTCTCCATGAACTCGCTCATGTCGATGCGCACCATCGCGTCGGACGAGTCGAACAGGAACTCGGCGAGCGCCTTGCAGAGCTCGGTCTTGCCGACGCCGGTGGGTCCCAGGAACAGGAACGAGCCGTTCGGCCGGTTCGGGTCGGACAGGCCCGCGCGCGAGCGGCGGATCGCGTCGCTGACCGCGTGCACGGCCTCGTCCTGGCCGACCACGCGCTTGTGCAGCACCTCTTCCATGCGCAGCAGCTTGTCGCGCTCGCCCTCGAGCATCTTGCTCACCGGGATGCCGGTCCAGCGGCTGACGACCTCGGCGATCTCCTCGGCCGTGACCTTGTCCTGCAGCAGCGCGAAGCCCTTGGTCTCGGCTTCCTGCGCGGCCTTGAGCTGCTTTTCCAGCTCCGGGATGCGCCCGTACTGGATCTCGCTCATCTTGGCGTAGTCCTGGCGGCGCTGCGCGGCTTCCAGGTCGAGGCGCGCGGCCTCGATCTGCTCCTTGATGCGGGTCGCGCCCTGCAGCGTGGCCTTCTCCGACTTCCAGATCTCCTCCAGGTCGGAATACTCGCGCTCGAGCGCGCCGATCTCCTTCTCGAGGTCGGCCAGGCGCTGCTTCGACTCGGCGTCCTTCTCCTTCTTCAGCGCCTCGCGCTGGATCTTGAGCTGGATCAGCCGGCGCTCCTTGCGGTCGAGCTCCTCGGGCTTGGAGTCGATCTCCATGCGGATGCGCGAGGCGGCCTCGTCCATGAGGTCGATGGCCTTGTCCGGCAGCTGCCGGTCGGGAATGTAGCGATTGGACAGCGTGGCCGCGGCGACGATCGCCGGATCGGTGATCTCCACGCCGTGGTGCACGGCGTACTTCTCCTTGAGCCCGCGCAGGATCGCGATCGTGTCCTCGACGCTCGGCTCGCCGACGTACACCTTCTGGAAGCGCCGCTCGAGCGCGGCGTCCTTCTCGATGTACTTGCGGTACTCGTCGAGCGTGGTCGCGCCGATGCAGTGCAGCTCGCCGCGGGCGAGCGCGGGCTTGAGCATGTTGCCGGCGTCCATCGCGCCTTCGGCCTTGCCGGCGCCGACCATCGTGTGCAGCTCGTCGATGAACAGGATGACCCGGCCTTCCTGCTTGGCGAGATCGTTCAGCACGCCCTTCAGGCGCTCCTCGAACTCGCCGCGGAACTTCGCGCCGGCGATCAGCGCGCCCATGTCGAGCGCGAGCACGCGCTTGTCGCGCAGGCCCTCGGGCACCTCGCCGTTGACGATGCGCTGCGCCAGCCCCTCGACGATCGCGGTCTTGCCGACGCCGGGCTCGCCGATCAGCACGGGATTGTTCTTCGTGCGCCGCTGCAGCACCTGCACGACGCGGCGGATCTCCTCGTCGCGGCCGATGACCGGATCGAGCTTGCCGCTCTCGGAGCGCGCGGTCAGGTCGACCGTGTATTTCTCCAGCGCCTGGCGCTGGTCCTCGGCGCTCTCGGACTGCACCTTCTCGCCGCCGCGCACCTTGTCGATCGCCGCCTCGACGTTCGCCTTGGTCGCGCCGGCGGCCTTCAGCGCGCCGCCGATCTCGCCCTTGTCGTCCAGCGCCGCCAGCACGAACAGCTCCGAGGCGATGAACGCATCGCCGCGCTGCTGGGCGAGCTTGTCGGTGAGGTTGAGCAGCCGGTTGAGGTCGTTGGAGACGTTCAGATGGCCTTCCTGCCCGGCCACTTTCGGCAGGCGGTCCAGGATCTGGCCGACGCGCGTGCGCAGCGCCGGCACGTTGACGCCGGCCTGCGCGAGCAGCGGCACGGTGGAGCCCCCCTGCTGGTCGAGCAGCGCGGCGAGAAGATGCGCCGGCTCGAGCATGTTGTTGTCGCGTCCGACGGCGAGCGACTGCGCGTCGGCGAGCGCCTGCTGGAAGCGCGACGTGAGCTTGTCCATTCGCATGGCGGTTTCGGTCCTCGGTTTGCGCGCCGCCCCGCAGCGGCGCTCAAGTTCATGGCGGGCGGGCGGCGGTGCCGCCCGGATGGCGACAAGATGGGTCGAAAGATGCCGGTTCTCAAGCGAGCGGCCCGCGCAAGCGGCCGCCGGCGCTGCATTTTCGCGCCCGGACGGCGGCGGCGGATCGGGCGCGGAGCTCGGCCCCGAGGACTTGCCGCTTCGGGGGCTGGACGGCGCATTCGTCGCCGGCGGTGCCGGAAGACGGCGGAGCTAGCCGCGCCAGATCAGGCTGGCGAAGCGCCCGGTCGCGCGGTCGCGCCGGAACGAATAGAAGCGTGCGTCGGCGAACGTGTCGAAGCCTCCGCCATAGACGCGCGTCACGCCCGCGGCGGCGAGCCGCCGCCGCGCCAGCGCATACAGGTCGCACCGCCAGTGGCCGGGGCGCGTCGGCGCGAACGCCGCCGCGGCGCCCGGGTCGGTGCGCACGAACGCGTCGCGCACGTCCGCTCCGACCTCGTACGAGCGCGGGCCGATGGCCGGGCCGAGCCAGGCCAGCAGCCGCTCGCCGGGGACGCCCATGCGCGCGGCGGTCGCCTCGAGCACGCCGGCGGCCAGGCCGCGCCAGCCGGCATGCGCAGCACCGACGACGGCGCCGTCGTCGGCGCAGAACAGCACCGGCAGGCAGTCGGCGGTCAGGATCGCCAGCACGTCCGACCCGCGCGCGACGGCCGCATCGGCCTCCGGCTCGGCCGCCGCGGCGCGATCCATCTCGACCACGGCCGCGCCGTGCACCTGGTGCAGCCAGCGCGGCGGCGAAGGCAGCCCGAGCATCCGTTCGAGCGAGGCGCGGTTCGCGGCCACCGCCTCGGCCGCATCGCCGCAGCGCGCGCCGAGGTTGAAGCGCTCGAACGGCGGCTGCGACACGCCATCGCCCTGCCGCGTCGTGACCGCCGCCCGCACGCCCGCGGGCGCGGGCCAGTCCGGAATCAGGAACGGGGTCAGGTTCACGTCTCCTCCGGAGCCGGCGAGGTCGCTTCCCGGGCCTGCGGCAATAACGGGGGCAACAACGAGGTCAGGTTCACTTTTTTCCCTTCGCGCAACAGGTCGGCAAGTACCAATGCCCATCAGGGGGTCGGGTTCACTTTCCCATGTCGACGAGGCCGCTCCGGATGGCAAGTAACGGGTCAGGTTCACTTCCGACCAGTCCACGAAACCCGCTCCCGGCCGAACCTGTCGATCCGAAGGTGAACCTGACCTTTTTTTCCGGCGTCCTACGCGCCGTGGACGCGCATGTCCTCGCGCAGCGCCGCGGCCAGGGCGGCCATGTCCGCCGGCAGCGCGGCCTCGAACGCGACCGTCTTGCCGCTGGCCGGGTGCAGGAACTCGAGCCGCTCGGCGTGCAGCGCCTGGCGGCGGAAGCCGCGCAGCGCATCGGCGAGCTCGGCGCTCGCGCCCTTGGGCAGCTTCAGCAGGCCGCCGTACTGCGCGTCGCCGACCAGCGGATGGCGCACGTGCGCCATGTGCACGCGGATCTGGTGCGTGCGGCCGGTTTCCAGCCGGCATTCGACCAGCGTCATCGTGCGGAAGCGCTCGCGCACGCGATAGTGCGTGACCGCCTCGCGGCCGTCGTCGCGCACGGCCTGCTTGAGCCGGTCGTGCGGATGCCGGCCGATCGGCGCGTCGACGCGACCGCCGGCGACCATCGCGCCGTAGACGATCGCCGCGTACTGGCGGTGCACGTCGCGTGCCGAGAGCTGCTCGACCAGGGCGGTGTGCGCGCGCAGGCTGCGCGCGACGACCATCAGGCCGGAGGTGTCCTTGTCGAGCCGGTGCACGATGCCGCCGCGCGGGATCTCGGCAAGGCCGGGATCGTGATGCAGCAGCGCGTTCTGCAGCGTGCCGGCCGGGTTGCCGGCGCCCGGGTGCACGACGAGCCCGGGCGGCTTGTCGACGACGATGACGTCGGCGTCCTCGTGCACGATCGCGAGCGGGATCGCCTCGGCCTGCGCGCCGATCTCGCGCTCCATGCGCACCTGCAGCGCGACGGCCTCGCCGCCGTGCACGATGTGGCGCGGGGCGACGGGCGCGCCATCGAGCAGCGCAGCGCCGGACTTGATCCACGCGCTCAGGCGCGAGCGCGAGTAGTCCGGGAACAGCTCGGCCAGCGCCTGATCGAAACGGCGCCCGGCCAGCTCGATCGGAATGGTCGCATTCAGGCGGGATTCCGCTTCGGTCATGCTCAAATCCTTAACAATGCAGGGCGTTTCCAGCCTGGACGACGTTCGGGTTATGATCGCCGTTCGGAGTGCCGCGCACGGCGCGCCGGCGCCTCGATCCGGCGATGTGGCCGCTTCGACGCGTACGGCCGGCCGAATGCCGGCACCCTCCATTCATCATCGCAGAGCCCGCCATTCGCATGCGAGTCTCCTCCGCTTTCCGTTTCGCCTCGCGCTTCCTCCTGCTCGCGCTCGTCGTGGCGCTGGCCGGCTGTTCCCTGTTCAATCGCGGCAAGAAGGGCGATCCGGCGGACACCCTGCCGGTCGAGCAGCTCTACGGGCGCGGCGTCGAGCTGCTGGAAGGCGGCAACTACGACGGCGCGGCACGCGTGTTCCAGCGCCTGACCTCGCGCTTCCCGTTCGGCGCGTACACCGAGCAGTCGCAGCTGAACCTGGCCTACGCGCAGTACAAGGCCGACAAGCCGGACGACGCGTATTCGACGGTCAACCGCTTCATCAAGACGTATCCGACGCACAAGCACATCGACTACGCCTACTACCTGCGCGGGCTGATCAACTTCAACCGCGCCGGCGGCATCCTCGAGCGCTACGCCGGACAGGACATGACCAAGCGCGACCAGGCGAACCAGCGCCAGTCGTTCGACGACTTCGGCGCCCTGGTCAGCCGCTACCCGCAGAGCCGCTACGCGGCCGATGCGCGCCAGCGCATGGTCTACCTGCGCAACATGATGGCGCAGTCGGACCTCAACATCGCCCTGTACTACCTCAAGCGCAACGCCTACGTCGCCGCGTCGAACCGGGCGAAGGCGATCATCGAGACCTATCCGCAGACGCCGCAGGCCGGCGACGCGCTCGCGGTCATGGTCGACAGCTACCGCAAGATGGGCCAGGAGAAGCTCGCCGGCGACGCCGAGCGCGTGCTCAAGCTGAACTATCCGGACCATCCGTACCTGCACGGCGACTGGCCGCACTACCGCTCGAACTGGTGGAAGCTGATTCCGCTGTCGAACCGCGGCGGCTGATCGGCGGCCGCCACGCCCTTCCGTTTCCGGCCGCCGCGCCCGCGGCGGCGGCTCAGCGCCGCCAGCCCGAGGTGATCGGATAGCGCCGCTCGCGGCCGAACGCGCGCCGCGACACCTTCGGCCCCGGCGCGGCCTGGTGGCGCTTCCATTCGGCGACGCGCACCAGCTTCAGCACGTGGTCGACCACGCCGGCGTCGAAGCCGGCCGCGACGATGTCCTCGCGCGACTGCTCCTGGTCGACGTAGCGCAGCAGGATCGCGTCGAGCACGTCGTACGGCGGCAGCGAGTCCTGGTCGGTCTGGTTCTCGCGCAGCTCGGCCGAGGGCGCGCGACGGATCACCGCGGGCGGAATCACCGGCGCGCCGCCGACCGTGTTGCGCCAGTTCGCCAGCGCGTAGACCTCGGTCTTGTACAGGTCCTTGATCGGCGCGTAGCCGCCGCACATGTCGCCGTAGATCGTGGCGTAGCCGACCGCGTATTCGCTCTTGTTGCCGGTGGTCAGCAGCAGGCCGCCGAACGCGTTGGCCAGCGCCATCAGGATCGCGCCGCGGCAGCGGGACTGCAGGTTCTCCATCGTGACGCCCTGCGCCGGCGCGGAGGCGAGCGCGGGACCGAGCGCCTCGGCGAAGCCGCCGAACGGCGCCTCGATCGGCACGGTGAGCAGCTTCACGCCGAGCGCGCGCGCCTGCTCGTCGGCGAGATCGTTGCTGAGCCCGGAGGTGTAGCGCGACGGCAGGCGCACGCCGGTGACGTTCTCCGCGCCGAGCGCGTCCACCGCCACGGCCAGCACCACCGCCGAGTCGATGCCGCCGGACAGGCCGATCCACGTCCGGCCAAAGCCGTTCTTCGCGCAGTAGTCGCGCGTGCCGCGCACGATCGCGCGCCAGGCGAGCGCGTCGCGGCTCTCGTCCTCCTCGGCGGGCCAGGCGATCGGCGCGAACCGGCGCGTCGCCGCGTCGTAGCCGGCCAGCAGCCAGTGTTCCTCGAACGCGCGCGCGGCCGGATGGATGTGGCCGTCGCCGTCGGCGAGCACCGAGGCGCCGTCGAACACGAGCGCGTCCTGGCCGCCGACGAGGTTCAGGTAGGCGATGGCGGCGCCGGTCTCGGCGACGCGCGCTGCCAGCAGCGCGTCGCGCTGCGCGTGCTTGTCGCGCTCGAACGGCGAGGCGTTCGGCACCAGCACGAGCTCGGCGCCGGCGCGCACGGCCGCGGCGGCCGGCTCGGCGAACCAGAGGTCCTCGCAGATCACCAGTCCCACGGATACGCCGGCGACCTCGAACACGCAGGGCGGCGCGTCCGGATCGGTCTCGAAATAGCGGCGCTCGTCGAATACCGCGTAGTTCGGCAGCTCGCGCTTGCGGTACGTCGCGGCCACGGCGCCGTCGCGCAGCACGCTGGCGGCGTTGTAGACCACGGGGCCGGCCGCCTCCGGCCAGCCGACCACGGCGACGATGCCCTGCGCCGCCGCGGCGATGCGCCGGAGCGCCGCGGCGCACTCGGCCAGGAAGCTCGGGCGCAGCAGCAGGTCCTCCGGCGGATAGCCGCCGAGCGCGAGCTCGGGAAACAGCACGAGATCGGCGCGGTGCAGGTCGCGCGCCTCGGCGATCAACGCGGCGATGCGCTCGGCGTTGCGCGCGACGGCGCCGACGGGGAAATCGAACTGGGCGAGGGCGATGCGAAGCGAAGCCATGCAGGAGCGACCGCGGACACGTGGATGCGCATGATAAGCCGCGGCGGCGGCGCGTGGACTGCACGAACGCGAAGGGCCGCGGATCGCTCCGCAGCCCTTCGCCGGAACGCCAGGACGCGCCGGCGGGCTATTTCAGCCGCGCCGCGATCGTCTTGCCGAGGTCGGCCGGCGACTTCACCGTGGTGACGCCGGCCTTCTCCAGCGCGGCGAACTTCGCCGCCGCGGTGCCCTTGCCGCCGGAGATGATCGCGCCGGCGTGGCCCATGCGCTTGCCCGCCGGCGCGCTGGCGCCGGCGATGAACGCGACGACGGGCTTGGTCACGTATTCCTCGATGAACTCGGCCGCCTCTTCCTCGGCGCTGCCGCCGATCTCGCCGACCATGATGATGCCCTCGGTCTGCGGGTCGTCCTGGAACAGCTTCAGGCAGTCGATGAAGTTGAGGCCGTTGATCGGGTCGCCGCCGATGCCGATGCAGGTGGACTGGCCCAGCCCCACGTTCGTCGTCTGGAACACGGCCTCGTAGGTCAGCGTGCCGGAGCGCGAGACGATGCCGATCTTGCCCGGCTTGTGGATGTGGCCCGGCATGATGCCGATCTTGCATTCGCCCGGCGTGATGATGCCGGGGCAGTTCGGGCCGATCAGGACCGTGTCCGGGTACTGCTTGAGCACGTTCTTGACGCGCAGCATGTCGAGCACCGGGATGCCTTCGGTGATCGCGACGATGACCTTGATGCCGGCGTCGGCGGCCTCGAGGATCGCGTCGGCCGCGAACGGCGGCGGCACGAAGATCATCGACGCGTCGGCGCCGGTGTCGTTCACCGCGTCGAGCACCGTGTTGTAGACCGGCAGGCCGATGTGCTCGGTGCCGCCCTTGCCCGGCGTGACGCCGCCGACGAGCTTGGTTCCGTAGTCGACCGCCTGCTCGGAGTGGAACGTGCCCTGCTGGCCGGTGAAGCCCTGGGTGATGACCTTGGTGTTCTTGTTGACCAAAACGCTCATGTGCAATTCCTTACGTGTTCGATTCCGCCGCCCCCGCCGTTCCCGCCTGCGTGCGGGCCGCGTCGGGGCGGCGCATCGCGGCTAGGGGTTCAGGCGGCCTTGACCGACGCGACCGCCTTCTGCGCCGCGTCGTTGAGGTCGTCGGCCGGCGTGATGGCCAGCCCGGAATTGGCGAGCAGCTCGCGTCCCTTCTCCACGTTCGTGCCCTGCAGCCGCACGATCACCGGAATCGTCAGGCCCACTTCCTTGACCGCGGCGATGATGCCCTCAGCGATCAGGTCGCAGCGCACGATGCCGCCGAAGATGTTGACCAGGATCGCGCGCACCTTGTCCGAGGACAGGATCAGCTTGAACGCCTCGGTGACGCGCTCCTTGGTCGCGCCGCCGCCGACGTCGAGGAAGTTCGCCGGCTCGCCGCCAGCGAGCTTGATCACGTCCATCGTCGCCATCGCCAGGCCCGCGCCGTTGACCATGCAGCCGATGTTGCCGTCCATGGTCACGTAGTTCAGGTTGTTCTTGACCGCGGCGGCCTCGGCCGGGTCTTCCTGCGACTCGTCGCGCATCGCGGCGAGCTTGGGATGGCGGAACTCGGCGTTGTCGTCGGAGTTGACCTTGCCGTCGAGCGCCATCAGGTCGCCGGACGCCACGATCGCGAGCGGGTTGAGCTCGACCAGCGCGAGATCCTTCTCGTTGAACAGCTTGTACAGGCCCAGCATGATCTTGGTCAGCTGGTTGGCCTGCTTGGCGTTCAGGCCCATGTCGAAGGCGAGCTTGCGGCACTGGTACGGCTGCAGGCCCTCGACGAAGTTGACCTCGATCGTGTGGATGTCCTCGGGCGTCTCGCGCGCGACCTGCTCGATGTCCATGCCGCCCTGCGCGGAGGCGATGAACGAGACCGCCTTGCTGCCGCGGTCGACGAGCACGGACAGGTAGAGCTCCTTGACGATGTCGGTGGCGTCGGTGACGAGCACGAGGTTCACCGGCAGCGCGCGGCCGCCGGACTGGTAGGTCTCCATCGAGCGGCCGAGCATGCCGGCGGCGGCCGCCTTCACCTCGTCGAGCGACTTGCAGAACTTCACGCCGCCCGCCTTGCCGCGGCCGCCCGCGTGGATCTGCGCCTTGACCATCCATTGCTCGCCGCCGAGCGCGCGCGCCACCTCGACCGCCTGCTCCGGCGTCGACGCGACCTTGCCGGGCGGCACGGGGATGCCGTATTCGGCGAACAGTTCCTTCGCTTGGTATTCGTGGAAATTCATGCAGGCACCTTGACGTTGGGACACGCCGGCGCGGCGCGGGCAGCGCGCCACGAAAGCGCAATCCGGAGAGCGGCGGCACGATGCCGGCCGCGAAACGGGCGCCTATTCTCGGGGAAGGGCCCGGCGAAATCAAAAAGATCGGCGGACGCGGCCGGCGCGCGGCGGTGCCCGCCCGCGCGGCGTCGGCCGCAGCGGCAGGCGCGGAAATCGCGGTCCTGCGCACCGCGGCGCGCCGCCGCCGTCGCTATACTGCCCCGCCGAGGGGTCGACGTGACCGTGGAACGCCGAATGCGCAGCGTGGCCGATTCGTCGGGCGACATCACCCGGCGCGAGCTGTACTTCTTCAGCCTGTACCGCTGCCTCGAAGCGGCCGTGTACGCCGGCTTCGTCTTCAGCCCGTATGCCGGCGAATGGATCAAGGTGGCCCATCCGCTGCTCGGCCAGGTCGCGGCGATCGTCTACCTGGTCGTCGCGCTGGTGCTGCTGGTCGGCACCGACCGCCTGCGCCCGCGCCTGGCCAGCGGCATCAGCCTCGCGCTGCTGATCGACATCGCGGCGGCGACCTCGGTGCAGATCGCGCTGGCCGGCCAGGGCATCGTGCCGATGATGGTGCTGGTGAACGTCGGCATCGCCGCGCTGCTGCTGCCGCGGCGCGCCTACCTGTTCGCCGCGCTGGCGGCGCTCGGCGCGATCGCGCCGTACGCGTACGCCTGGCTGGCCGGCCCCGCCTTCACGCCGCCCGGCATCGAGACCGCCGGCGTGCTGGTCGCGTACTTCATCGTCGCCGCGCTGCTGCGCTACCTGGGCGGGCACATGCGCGCGACCGAGGACCTGGCCGCGCAGCGCGGCGTCGACCTGCTCAACCTCGAGCAGATCAACGACCTCATCATCCAGCGCATGAAGACCGGCGTGCTGCTGGTCGACGCGGCCAACCACATCCTGCGCATCAACGAATCGGCCTGGCACCTGATCGGCAATCCCTCGCCGAACCAGCGCGAGCTCGGCAGCGTGGCGCCCGAGCTGTCGCGGCGCCTGTACCACTGGCGCCATTCCGGCAAGGCCGACCAGACGGCGGTGGCGCTGTCGGCGGACGTGCCCGAGGTGATCCCGCGCTTCACGCGCCTGGCGCCGAACGACGACACCAACGTGCTGATCTTCCTGGACGACACCTCGCTGCTGTCGCGGCGCGCCGAGGAGCTGACGCTGTCCTCGCTGGGCCGCCTGTCCGCCTCGATCGCCCACGAGATCCGCAACCCGCTGGCGGCGATCCGCTATTCGGCGCAGCTGCTCGCCGAATCGCCGGCACTGAACGCCGAGGACATGCGCCTCGTCGACATCATCAACAACCACTGCACGCGCGCCAACGACGTCGTCGAGAACATCCTGCAGCTCTCGCGCCGCGAGCGCTCGCGGCCGGAGAGCATCGACCTCAACGCCTGGGTGCTGACGTTCGTGGAGGACTACCGGCAGTCCAACGACCTGGGCGGCGACCACCTGCGCGCGGTGACGCAGAACCGCACGATCGAAGCGATGGTCGACCCGCAGCACCTGCACCAGGTGGTCTGGAACCTGGTGCAGAACGCGCTGCGCTACGGCCGCCAGCCGAACCAGCCGGCGCGCGTGAGCGTGGTCGCGCGGCTGGCCGCGGAGAAGGGACCGCCGCTGATCGAGATCGTCGACCGCGGCCCGGGCATTCCGCCGAAGGTGGCGGCGCAGATCTTCGAGCCTTTCTATACGACGCACGAATACGGCACCGGCCTGGGCCTGTACCTGGCCAAGCAGATGAGCGAGGCCAGCCAAGCGTCGCTGGAATACGTGCCGGTGGCCGGCGGCGGCGCCTGCTTCCGCATCACGCTGATGCCGGCCGGCTCGCTGCTGGCCTCGCGCATCGGCGCCGCGCACCCGGCCTGAGCCGCGGGACGGCCAATGGCGGGCTTTTCCCAAACTGCAGAATGGCCCATTGCTGCGCCGCCGCGAGGCGCGTCCCACTTTCCCTTGACGCGCATCACGCTTTAACCTTGCGCCTCGGGTTTTCCCCTAGATCACCGGCCCGCAAGGAATGAGCAAGCACTACGCCCTGGTCGTCGACGACGAACGCGATATCCGCGAACTGCTGACGCTCACGCTGGGCCGGATGGACCTCGTCGTCGAGACCGCCGCCACCGTGGCCGAGGCGCGCCAGCGCCTGGGCGAACGTCGCTTCGCGCTGTGCTTCACCGACATGCGCCTGCCGGACGGATCGGGCCAGGAGATCGTCGCCCTGATCGCCGAACGCCATCCGGAGACGCCGGTGGCGATGATCACCGCCTACGGCAACGTCGACGCGGCGGTCGACGCGCTCAAAGCCGGCGCCTTCGACTTCGTCTCCAAGCCGGTCGACATCAGCGTGCTGCGCCGCCTGGTGCAGACCGCGCTGAGGCTGTCGGAGGAAAAGCGCAGCGAACAGGCCGGCAACGCCAGCAAGCTGATCGGCGATTCGGCGCCGATGAACGAGCTGCGCGCGACGATCGCCAAGGTGGCGCGCAGCCAGGCGCCGGTCTACATCGCCGGCGAGTCCGGCGTCGGCAAGGAGCTCGTCGCCCGGCTGATCCACGAGCTCGGCCCGCGCGCCGGCGCCCCGTTCGTGCCGGTGAACTGCGGCGCGATCCCGTCGGAGCTGATGGAGAGCGAGTTCTTCGGCCACAAGAAAGGCAGCTTCACCGGCGCGCAAGCCGACAAGGACGGCCTGTTCCACGCGGCCCAGGGCGGCACGCTGTTCCTGGACGAGGTCGCCGAGCTGCCGATGCACATGCAGGTGAAGCTGCTGCGCGTCATCCAGGAGAAGGCCGTGCGCCCGATCGGCGCGCGCGCCGAGATCGGCGTCGACGTGCGCATCCTCTCCGCGACGCACAAGAACCTGGCCCGCCTGGTCGAGCTGGGCTCGTTCCGCCAGGACCTGTTCTACCGCATCAACGTGATCGAGCTGCGCGTGCCGCCGCTGCGCGAGCGCCGCGAGGACATCCCCAAGCTGGCCAACCGCGTGCTCGAACGGCTGGCCAAGGACGGCGGCACCCCGGTCGCCCGGCTGGAGCCCGAAGCGCTGCGCGCCCTGCTCGCCTACGACTTTCCCGGCAACGTGCGCGAGCTCGAGAACGTGCTCGAGCGCTCCGTCGCGCTCTGCGAAAACAACAGCATCAGCGTGCACGACCTGCGTCTCGCCCCGCGCGAACGCCACGCCGGCGCCGCCGCCGACGCCTGGGCGAACACGCCGACGCCGCCGCCCCCTTCGCCGTACTGGCAGGACGCCCGCCCGCACCCGGCCCAGGCACCGGAACCGGACGACGGCGGCGATTTCCCCAGCGACCTCGCCGCCGCCGTCGCCGAGACCGAGCGCTCGGCGATCATGAAGGCGCTCGAGGCGACGCGCTGGAACCGCACCGCGGCGGCGAAGCAACTGGGGTTGACGTTGCGGCAGTTGCGGTATCGGTTGGAGAAGCTGGGGATCGAGTGACGGCGAGCGCGCCCCGCGCTGTTTGTCATACCCTGACAATTTGCGCGCGCCGTGTCACCCCCTGAGACCGCCGTCTCAACTTCGAATAGCGAATCCCTAACGCAGTTCACTCTCTGGCGACGAACAGGTTGGCACGGAAGCTGCTGCTGGACGGACGCGAGCCCGCTGATCGACCAAACGTGGGGGGTCACGGGGAGCGGGTAGCCTGTCGAAATGCGCAGGCCCAGGCGATTTGTTCTGTCATCACCACCAGAGGGAAACACCCATGAACATGAAGAAAGCCCAAGGCTTTACGCTGATCGAGCTGATGATCGTCATCGCGATCATTGCTATCTTGGCCGCGATTGCGTTGCCGGCTTATTCGGATTATACGATTCGCGCGAAAGTCTCCGAAGCCATTCTCGCGGCAGACGCCTGCAAGAACTCCGTGGCCGAATATTATCAGGCCAAAGGCACCCTGCCGGCAGACCTCAATGCTTCTGGATGCAACAATAAAGCTTCGACGTATGTTGCCAGCCTCGATGTAGCCAACGGCAAAATCACGGTCACGACTTCCGCAGATGGATCCCTCGGCGCCGCTGCCAGTAAAACTGTATCCCTGACGCCTGCCGCAGTGGATGTCAATACCCCGCTGACCTGGACGTGCTCCAGCGCAGACATGGACAAGAAGTTCCTGCCGGGCACCTGCCGCTAACCAGTCAGCTGCTCTCAAGAGACGCCGCCGAAAGGCGGCGTCTTTTTTTTTGGAAGCCCAAAAACATCGCATCTGCGACGAAACCGCCCATCCGGAATTCAAGGAAAGCCTTGACCTGTCTCTATTGTGAGATTTGCGGTACATTCTTCTTGGCGACTCGAACAGGCCTTTGCATATGGCAACGCAAATGACAACTGTATCCTTGGTTGGCTTATCCGGAATTGCTAGGCGACTCACTGGCGATGGAATTCTCCAGGAAAGCGAAATGCGTAAGGCCGTAGACGATGCCGCGCGCGCGCGGATACCACTTGGGGCCTGGCTAATCGAAAGAGGACTGGTATCTAGCAGCCAAGTCGCAATGGCATCATCCGCAGAGTTCGGTATGCCGCTGCTGGACATCGATTCGCTGGACATTTCGCAGCTTCCTATCAGCATTGTCCGCGAGGATCTGATCACTAAACACAAGGTGCTTCCACTCTTCAAGCGAGGTAATCGCCTATTCGTCGGAGTATCGGATCCCACAAATCTTCGCGCACTCGACGAAATAAAATTTCAGTCCAATCATCTCATAGAGCCTATTCTCGTCGACGAAGGTCGGCTTGGACATGCTTTAGAGCTGGCCATGAATTCGGCCAGTCCTGCATTAACCAATTTTGTCGATGACGCTGACGGATTAGAAAATCTTGACCTCGGAGCAGCCGATGACGACGGGGAAGCGACAGGCGTCGATGCAAATGCAGCCGATGATGCCCCTGTAGTCAAGTTCGTTAATAAGGTCCTTGTCGACGCTATCAAAAGAGGTGCCTCCGACATCCATTTTGAGCCATATGAGACCACTTATCGTGTTAGATTCAGAATGGATGGCATGCTGCGAAGCGTCGCTTCTCCGCCAGCCAAGCTAAATGCCCGCATCGCATCTCGCCTGAAAGTCATGAGTGGACTGGATATTGCTGAAAAAAGAGTCCCTCAGGATGGTCGCATAAAACTCAATCTATCGAAGACGAAGTCAATAGACTTTCGTGTCAGTACCTGCCCAACATTATTTGGCGAGAAGATCGTATTACGCATCCTCGATGCATCGGCCGCCAAAATGGGAATCGAGAAGCTTGGCTACGAGGATGACCAGAAGCAGCTTTTTCTTGATGCCATTCAAAAGCCATATGGCATGGTGCTCGTTACCGGCCCCACGGGTTCAGGAAAAACCGTCTCGCTCTATACTGCATTGAATATTCTCAACACTGAGGGACGCAATATATCCACGGTAGAGGACCCTGTCGAAATCCGCCTTCCGGGAGTCAACCAAGTTCAGCAGAATACGAAGCGCGGCATGACGTTTGCTGCGGCTCTGCGCTCGTTCCTGCGCCAGGATCCGGACGTCATCATGGTTGGCGAGATTCGCGACCTCGAAACCGCCGAAATCGCCATCAAGGCAGCACAAACAGGGCATATGGTGCTGTCGACGTTGCACACAAACGATGCTGCGCAGACGATTGCTCGACTGATGAACATGGGCATCGCCCCGTACAACATCACGTCATCCGTTACACTGGTCATCGCGCAACGCCTTGCTCGACGCCTTCATGATTGCAAGAAGCCACTGGAACTTCCTGTGGCTGCGCTGCTCGCCGAGGGGTTCAGCCAAGCTGACGTGGACGCCGGTTTGCAGATCTTCGACGCAGTCGGCTGTTCCGGTTGCAATGATGGGTATAAAGGGCGGACCGGCATCTATCAGGTCATGCCCATGGGCGAGGACATCCAGAAGATCATCCTAGCCGGCGGCAGCGCGCTGCAGATCGCCGAGCAGGCTCGGCAAAACGGAATCCGCGACCTCCGCGCCTCCGCACTGCTGAAAGTCAAGCAGGGAATCCTGAGCCTTGCCGAAATCAACCGCGTCACGAAGGATTAGTTCATGACTACCGCCTCGTCTACCGCAGCAAGAGCCAGGGCAGCAACAACGCAACGTGGGCGCGGGCGCGCTCAAGTTAGCGAAATGCAGACATTCACCTGGATCGGCATTGATAAACGCGGAGTCAAGCTCAAAGGCGAGCAAATTAGCAAGAATGCAAACCTTGTCAAAGCCGATCTGCGCAAACAAGGCATCAACCCGCAAGTCGTCACTCCGAAAGCAAAGCCACTATTCGGAAAAACAGGAAAGAAAATTAGCGGACGCGACATCGCCGTATTTAGTCGACAGCTCGCAACAATGATGGCGGCTGGCGTGCCGATGGTACAGGGCCTCGATATCGTCGCCGGCGGTCAAAATAATCCGCGCATGAAGAACATGCTTACGGATATCAAGACGGAGATTGAAGGGGGCTCATCCCTGAATGAGGCACTCGGCAAGCACCCCGTGCAGTTCGACGAACTCTATCGAAACCTAGTACGCGCAGGCGAGAGCGCCGGCGTGCTTGATACCGTACTGGATACCATCGCAACGTATAAGGAAAATATAGAGAACATCAAGGGAAAGATAAAAAAAGCAATGTTTTATCCCGCTGCGGTAATTGCGGTTGCCATCATTGTAGCATCAATTCTCCTGATCTTCGTCATACCCCAATTCGAAACTGTATTCAAGAATTTTGGCGCAGAACTTCCGGCGTTTACCCAAATGCTCGTGAACATGTCGCGCTTCATGGTTGCCTATTGGTGGCTGGTGCTCTTGATTGTAGTCGGGGTAATTGGCGGCATCATTGTGCTTTATAAGCGTTCAGAGCGATTCGCGCACTTTGTTGGCAGAACAATGCTGAAGATTCCTGTAGTTGGAGAAATCTTACGACAATCGGCCATGGCCCGTTTCGCACGTACGCTTGGAGTAACATTCCAGGCTGGCGTGCCCCTGGTGGAAGCATTGGACTCTGTCGCCAATGCAACCGGCAGCGTGGTGTACAACGAGGCCGTCAAGCGGATCCGCGAGGATGTCGCGGTCGGCCATCAGTTGCAGCTCGCGATGAAGCAGACCAATCTCTTTCCGAACATGGTTACGCAGATGGTCGCGATTGGCGAGGAGGCTGGCGCGCTCGACAAGATGCTGTTCAAGATCGCCGAATTCTACGAAACCGAGGTCAACAACGCGGTTGACGCGTTGTCGAGCCTGCTGGAGCCGTTCATCATGGTCATCATCGGCGTGATCGTCGGCAGCATGGTCGTCGGCATGTACCTGCCGATCTTCAAGCTCGGCGCTGTCGTCGGCTGACCTAACACTCGTGTCTTTTGGCGGCTGCATCCGCGCATCGGATGCAGCCGTTTCATTCCTGAAGCCCCATGCCCGACCTCGACTGGCTGCACGCCCCCGCCGCGCTCGTTCCGTTGACCGCCCTGCTCGGCCTGCTGGTCGGCAGCTTTCTCAACGTCGTCATCCTCCGCCTGCCCCGGCGGCTCGAGCACGACTGGCGCAACCAGGCGCGCGAACTGCTCGGGATGGACGTCGCGGTGGACGGGCCGGCGGACGAGGCGCCGCCGGATCTGGTGCTGAAGCGCTCGCATTGCCCGCAGTGCCGGCACGTGCTGTCGGCGCTCGACAACATTCCCCTGCTCAGCTGGCTCGCGTTGCGCGGGCGCTGCCGCTACTGCAAGGCGCCGATCTCGCTGCAGTATCCGCTGGTGGAACTGCTGTCGGCGATCCTGTCGGCGGCGGTCGCGTGGCGGTTCGGCTTCGGCTGGCCGCTGGCGGCGGGGCTCGTGTTCACCTGGACGCTGATCGCGGCGGCGGGCATCGACGTGCGCACGCAGCTCCTGCCGGACCAGCTGACGCTGCCGCTGCTGTGGCTGGGTCTCCTGATCGCGCTGGTGCCGGTCTTCGTCACACCGGCCGCGGCGATCGTCGGCGCGGCGATCGGCTATCTCAGCCTCTGGTCGGTGTTCTGGCTGTTCAAGCTGCTGACCGGCAAGGAAGGCATGGGCTACGGGGACTTCAAGCTGCTCGGCGCGCTGGGCGCATGGATGGGGGCGACGAGCCTGCTGCCGATCATCCTGCTGTCGTCCCTGATCGGCGCGATCATCGGCGGCGTCGTGCTGGCCGTGCGCGGCCAGGGCCGCAACACGCCGATTCCGTTCGGGCCGTTCATCGCCGCGGCGGGCTGGGTCTGGTTCGTGTTCGGCGACCGCCTCGGCGGCTACTACGAGCAGCTGTTCGGGCTGGGCTGAGCGGCCGGTCGCATGGTGCCGCACGACGAGCATTTGCCTACAACGACCTGCCCGGCCGGCGGGATCGAGGGGCGGCCGTGGCGCGCTACGCCGTCGCGCTGACCGGCGGCATCGCCAGCGGCAAGTCCGCGGCCGCAGACCGCTTCGCCGCGCTCGGCGTGCCGGTGCTCGATGCGGACGTGATCGCGCGCGAGCTCGTCGCGCCGGGCGGCGCGGCGCTCGCGGAGATCGTCGCGGCGTTCGGGCCCGCGGCGCTCGCCGCGGACGGCGCGCTGGACCGTCGCGCGATGCGCTCGCGCGTGTTCGCCGACGCCGATGCGCGTCGCCGGCTGGAAGCGATCCTGCATCCGCGCATCCGCGCGCTGCTGCAGCAGCGCGCCGCGGAAGCGCCGGCGCCGTACGCCGTCGTCGTCGTCCCGCTGCTCGTCGAGAGCGGCAGCTACGGCTGGGTCGACCGCGTGCTCGTCGTCGACGTGCCGCGGGCGCTGCAGCGCGCGCGGCTGATCGCCCGCGACGGCGTCGCGCCGGAGCTGGCCGATGCGATGCTGGACGCGCAGGCCCCGCGCGAGCGGCGCCTGGCGCTGGCCGACGACGTCGTCGACAACACCGGCACGCCGGCGGAGCTCGACGCGAAGGTGCAGGCGCTGCACCGGAAGTACCTGGCCGAGGCCGAGGCGAAGGCACGGTCGCCAGCGACCGGCGGCAGCCCGCCCTAGGCGATTCCGGCGGCGGCGCCGCCTAGAAGCCGAGCGGCTCCCAGAACGCGCGAATGCCCGCGACGCCCTGGGCGCCGCACATGCGCGCGGTGTCGACGTCGTCCGGCTCCAGGCCGCCCAATGCGTACACCGGCAACGCGGCCGTGGCGACGAGGTCGCCGAAGGCTTCCCAGCCGAGCGGCGCCGCATCCGGGTGGCTGGAGGTTTCGAACACCGGCGACAACGTGGCGAAGTCCGCGCCGATGCGCATCGCCTGCGCGAGCTCGGCGGCATCGTGGCAGGACACGCCGACCCAGCGCTCGGCCGGCAGCGGGCGCGACGACAGCGTCGCGGCGAGGCGCGCCGGCAGGTGCACGCCGTCCAGGCCGAGGATGCCGGCCAGCTTCCAGTCGGCATGCACGAGCAGCCGCGCGCCGTAGGTCTGGCAGAGGTTGCGCGCGCTGCGCGCGATGCGCGCCAGCCGCTCGAGCGGCCAGTCCGGCAGGCGCAGCTGGATCAGGCCGATGCCGCGCCGGCAGGCGCGCTCGATGCCCTGCATGACCGCGTCGGCCTGCTCGGGCGGCAGCGCCGGCGTGATGAGATAGCGGTCCGGCAGGCGCAATGCGGTGACGGCGGGGCGATCCGCCGGCGGCATCTCGACGCTTTCGAACGCATCCGGCTCGACCCAGGCCAGGCGCTGGCTCTCGCGCGACAGCGGAATGCCCGAATACGCCGTCACCTGCCAGACGTCGAGCAGGATGTCCTTTTCCGGATAGCTGTGCGGAATGCAGATCAGCGGACGCGCGGATTCGACGACGACGCCGATCTCCTCGCGCAGCTCGCGCGCGAGCGCGTCGACCGCCATCTCATCGGGCTCGCACTTGCCGCCGGGAAATTCCCAGGTGCCGGCCAGATGCTTGCCTTTCGGCCGCTGCGCGAGCAGCACCCGTCCGTGCGCATCGCGCAGGACGCCGGCGACGACGCGGATCGGATCGCCCACGGCCGCAAGCCGCTCCCGTCAGGCCCGCCGCGGCGACGGTCGGCGGCCGCTCAGGCCAGCTTGCCGTGGCACTGCTTGTATTTCTTGCCCGACCCGCACGGGCAGGGATCGTTGCGGCCGACCTTCGGCGCGTCGCGGTGCACCGGCATCTGCACGACCGGCATCTGGCCTTCCGCGCCGCCCGGCGGCTCGGCGGCCTGCTCGCCGGCGCCGAAGCCGGCGGCCTCGGCGTGCTGGAACTGCATCGCGCGCGCCTGCGCCTCGGCCTGCAGCCGCTGCTGCCGCTCCAGCGCCTCGACCTCGTCCTCGCTGCGGATGCGCACGCGCGCGAGCAGCTGGACGATCTCGTGCTTGATGCGACCGAGCATCGCCTCGAACAGCTCGAACGCCTCGCGCTTGAACTCCTGCTTGGGCTGCTTCTGCGCATAGCCGCGCAGGTAGATGCCCTGGCGCAGGTAGTCCATGCTGGCCAGGTGCTCCTTCCAGCCGTTGTCGAGCACCGACAGCATCACGTGCTTTTCCAGGCCGCGCATGACCTCGGAGCCGAGCATCGCTTCCTTCTCGCGGAACAGGCGGTCCGCGCCGGCGAGCACGTGCTCGAGCACGCCGTCGGCGTCGACTTCCTCCTGCTCCTCGATCCACTGCGCCAGGTTCATCTGCAGGCCGAACTCGGAGGCGAGCTCCGTCTCCAGCCCGGCGATGTTCCACTGCTCGTCGACGGAGTCGTGCGGCACGTAGCGGCGCACGAGCTCGGTGAACACGTCCTGGCGAATGCTGGTGATCGTCTCGCCGACGTCGTCGCTGTCGAGCAGCTCGTTGCGCTGCTGGTAGATGACCTTGCGCTGGTCGTTGGCGGTGTCGTCGAACTCGAGCAGGTGCTTGCGGATGTCGAAGTTGTGCGCCTCGACCTTGCGCTGTGCCTTCTCGATCTGCCGGCTGACCATCTTGTCCTGGATGGCGTCGTCTTCCTTCATGCCGAACATGCGCATCAGGCGCGCGACGCCCTCGCCCATGAAGATGCGGATCAGGTTGTCTTCCAGCGACAGGTAGAAGCGGCTCGATCCCGGGTCGCCCTGGCGGCCGGCGCGGCCGCGCAGCTGGTTGTCGATGCGCCGCGACTCGTGGCGCTCGGTGCCGATGATGCGCAGGCCGCCGAGCTGGATCACCTCGTCGTGGCGCTTCTGCCACTCGGCCTTGACGCGCTCGCGCTCGCTCTGCGGCGCGTCCTCCGGCAATGCGTGCAGCTCGGCCTCGAGGCTGCCGCCGAGCACGATGTCGGTGCCGCGGCCGGCCATGTTGGTGGCGATCGTGATCGCCTTCGGCCGGCCGGCCTGGGCGACGATGTGCGCCTCGCGCTCGTGCTGCTTGGCGTTCAGCACCTCGTGCGGGATGCCCTTCTTCTTGAGCAGCCCCGAAAGCAGCTCGGACATCTCGATCGACGCGGTGCCCACGAGCACCGGCTGGCCGCGCTCGTAGTGCTCCTTGATGTCCTCGACGATCGCGTCGTACTTCGGCCCGACCTTGAGGAATACGACGTCCGGCTCGTCCTTGCGGATCATCGGCCGGTGCGTCGGAATCACCACGACCTCCAGGCCGTAGATCGACTGGAACTCGTAGGCTTCCGTGTCCGCCGTGCCGGTCATGCCGGCCAGCTTCTTGTACATGCGGAACAGGTTCTGGAACGTGATCGACGCCAGCGTCTGGTTCTCGCGCTGGATCGGCACGCCTTCCTTCGCCTCCACCGCCTGGTGCAGGCCGTCGGACCAGCGCCGGCCGGGCAGCGTGCGGCCGGTGAACTCGTCGACGATGATGACCTCGCCGTCGCGCACGATGTAGTCGACGTCGCGCTGGTAGAGCGCGTGCGCGCGCAGCGCGGCGTTGAGGTGGTGCACGACCGCGATGTGCTGCGAGTCGTACAGCCCTTCGTCCTCGCCGATGATGCCTTCCGCGCGCAGCAGCTGCTCGGCGTGCTCCATGCCCTCCTCGGACAGGTGCACCTGCTTCTGCTTCTCGTCGACGTAGTAGTCGCCCGGCTCCGGCGGCTCGCCCGGCTTGCTCTCCTTGGCCTGCCGCGTCAGGCGCGGCACGATGCGGTTGACCTTGACGTAGAGCTGCGGCGACTCGTCGGACGGACCGGAGATGATCAGCGGCGTGCGCGCCTCGTCGATCAGGATCGAGTCGACCTCGTCGACGATCGCGTAGTTGAGGCCGCGCTGGTAGCGCTGCTCCTTCGACAGCGCCATGTTGTCGCGCAGGTAGTCGAAGCCGAACTCGTTGTTCGTGCCGTAGGTGATGTCAGCGGCGTAGGCCGAGCGCTTGTCGGCATGGTCCATGCCCGGCCAGACCACGCCGACGCTCATGCCGAGGAAGTTGTAGACCTTGCCCATCCAGGCCGAGTCGCGCTTGGCGAGGTAGTCGTTCACGGTGACGACGTGAACGCCCTTGCCTTCCAGCGCGTTCAGATAGACCGGCAACGTGGCGACCAGCGTCTTGCCTTCGCCGGTGCGCATCTCGGCGATGCGCCCGCTGTGCAGGACCATGCCGCCGATCAGCTGCACGTCGTAGTGGCGCAGCCCCAGCACGCGGCGCGCGGCCTCGCGCACGGTGGCGAACGCCTCCGGCAGCAGGCCGTCCAGCGTCGCGCCGTCGGCCAGGCGCTGGCGGAACTCGTCGGTCTTGGCGCGCAGCTGCTCGTCGGACAGCGCCTGGAACTCAGGTTCCAACGCGTTGATCTTGGCTACGGTCTTGCCGAGCTGGCGCAGCACGCGTTCGTTGCGGCTGCCGAAAATGCGCGTCAGGAAGCTGTTGAGCATGGATGGTCTTCGAAATTGGGAAACGAATGTGCGGCGCGCACGCCGCCGACGCTGTTTCTGGAGAGCCGGCCGCGGATGGCCGGCCTTCGCGGGGGCACGCCGCGGGAAGCCCGCTCGCCTCCCCCGACGACGGCGAGGCCGCCGATGATACGGCGGCCCCGGCGCAATACAAACCAGTTTGTGCCGCGCAGGGGGCTTTCAAGGCCGCCGGCCGGCGGCCGCCAGCCCTTCAGCCGCGCGCGGCGCGCTTGGCCTTCACGTAGGCCAGCGGATTGACGGGGCGGCCGTTCAGCCAGACCTCGAAATGGCAGTGCGGGCCGGTCGAGCGGCCGGTCGAGCCGACCTTGGCGATCGTGTCGCCGGCGTGCACGCGCGCGCCGACCTGGGCGACGAACTCGGAATTGTGCGCGTAGCGCGTCATGTAGCCGTTGCCGTGGTCGATCTCGACGACGTTGCCGTAGCCGCTGCGCACGCCGGCATAGGTGACCACGCCGTCGGCCACGGCCAGCACCGGGCTGCCGGGCGGCGCGTCGAAGTCGATGCCCAGGTGCATGCCGGCGTGGCCGTCCAGCGGATCGGTGCGCGCGCCGAAGCCCGAGGCGATGTAGCCCTGCGCGACGGGCATCCCGCTCGGCAGCAGCGCGTTGTCGATCTTGCGGTCGCGCAGCAGGTTCTCGAGCACGTCGAGCTGCGCTTCCTGGCGCTCGAACTCCGCGCGCAGGTTGTCGATGCCGGCCTGCACCGGCAGCGGGCTGCCCTGGCCGACGAGCTGTTCCTCCGGTCCGCCGAGGCCGGGATCGGAGGCGAAGTCGAATTCGCCGTCGTCGAGCTTGCCGACCTGGGTCAGCCGGTCGCCGAGCGCGTTCAGGCGCGTCGCCTGGGCCTGCAGCTGGCCGAGCTGCAGCGCCAGCGCGTCTAGGCTGCGGCGCGATTCGCCGTCGACGCGGGCGAGCTGCTCGCGCTGCGCGGCCAGCGCCTCGCGCATCACCGCCACTTCATGCAGGTCGCGGCTGCGCGGGCTGGCCACCAGCAGCGCGGCCGCCGCGCCGACGCCGACGAAGAACAGCGCGCAGCCCGCCAGGGCGGCCGCGGCCAGCGCACGGGCGCGGCGTCCGCCGAGATCGATGCGTCGTGGCAGGGAATGCGCATTGCGGACGATAATGATGTTCATGCTTCGCGCTTAGGTTCGTGTTCGTCATGTCGCCAAGCCGCAATCTCCCGCGTCGCGCCGCGACCGGACCGAAGCCCGCCGCGGACTGCCTCGCGCTCGGCGCGCTCGCGGATCGCGCGCGCGCGCTGGATGCGCTGGACAGGAGACTGCGCCCTCTCTTGCCCGCCGCGGTCGCACGCGAGACGCGTCTCGCGGACGTCCGCAACGGGCGGATCGTCTTCCTGGCGTCGAGTCCGACCTGGGCGAGCCGCATCAGGCTGCATCAGGCAGCCCTGCTGGCCGAAGCCCGCGCCGCGCTGGGCGGCGCCGTCGAACGCTTCGCCGTGAAAGTGGCGCCCTTGCCGACCGTTCCCCCGGAACCGGCAAGGCCGAAACCTCTTTCCGCCGCCACCGCCCGCCATTTGCAGGCGACGGCGAAAGCCATCTCAGACCCGGAACTCCGGGCCCTTTATCTCCACCTGGCGTCCATCGCCACTGATGATGTTTCCGACTAGGAGCCGGGGCGGCTCCCGTTTCCGCAACGCGGCTCCCGGGCGGAAGCCGATTGTTCTTTTTCTTCTGGACCGGGCATCGTGCCGTGGTCTATGCGGTAACTCGGTCGGCCCCCGCCGCCGTTCGCCGCAGGCGCGAAGCGCCTGTGCCGCGGCACTGCCTGTGCCGCTTCGCCTGCACGGCGCCGCGAGGGCGCCGCGCACGCCGCTGGGCTAGACCGCCTGCGCCGGATGGGCGTAGGAGATCGGAGCCGAGCTTTCGTCTTCGAAACTGACTTCTTCCCAGGCCGACGCGTCCGCCAGCAGCGTGCGCAGCAGCTTGTTGTTCAGCTCGTGGCCGGACTTGTACCCGTAGAACGCACCGATGAGGCTGTGTCCGAGCAGGTACAGGTCGCCGATCGCGTCGAGGATCTTGTGCTTGACGAACTCGTCCTCGTAGCGAAGGCCGTCCTCGTTCAGCACGCGATAGTCGTCGAGCACGATCGCGTTGTCCATCGAGCCGCCGAGCGCGAGGTTCTTCTCGCGCAGCATCTCGATGTCGCGCATGAAGCCGAACGTGCGCGCGCGGCTGACCTCCTTGACGAACGAGGTCGTGGAGAAGTCGATCTCGCTCGTGGAGGTGCGCTTGGTGAACATCGGATGGTTGAAGTCGATCGAGAAGCCGACCTTGAAGCCGTCGAACGGCTCGAAGCGGGCCCACTTGTCGCCGTCGCGGACGGTGACCGACTTCTTGATGCGGATGAAGCGCTTGGCCTTGGCCTGCTCCTCGATGCCCGCGGACTGCAGCAGGAACACGAATGGTCCTGCGCTGCCGTCCATGATCGGCACTTCCGGGGCGGACAGGTCGACGTACGCGTTGTCGATGCCGAGGCCGGCCATCGCGGAGAGCAGATGCTCGATCGTCGCGATGCGCACCTCGCCCTTGACCAGTGTCGTGGAGAGACGGGTGTCGCCTACGTTCTCGCAACAGGAGCGGATTTCCACCGGGTTCGGCAGGTCGACACGGCGGAACACGATGCCAGTGTCGACAGCTGCAGGTCGCAAGGTCATGTAGACCTTGTCGCCCGTATGAAGACCCACGCCCGTCGCCCTTATGACGTTCTTGAGCGTGCGCTGTCTGATCATTGTTATGGAGTGTGACCCCTGGGGCAGGGCTGACAAAACGTCGGCGAGGTTAGCACAGCGAGTTTGTGGAGAAAAGTTAAGCGATGTATGGACCCCACAGAACGTCGCATTTTCGCAACACGCGCCTGCCCCTGTCCTCCCGCCGCGGCATCGACGCGCCGCCGCCGTGACGCCACACGACGGCGACGCATCGCCCGGCAGCGCCTAGCAGCGCCGCCGACGGATGAGGCCCTCCGGCGCCGTGGCGGCGCCGGTGCCTCGCGGGAGGAGGAAACGCCGCGCCGCGCTCAGTCGGCCTGGCGACGCAGGAACGCCGGGATGTCGAGATAGTCGCCCGGCGCCTCGGCCACCGCCTGCGGCGCATGGTCGAGCGCGCTCGCCCGCATCGGCTGGCCCGGGATGCCGAGGTAGTCGACCTCGCCCGTCGTCGCGTTGCGCACCACGCGCATCGACGCGCGCGGCGAGGAGGCCATCTCGCGTTCCCGTTCGCGATGCTCGCGCAGCGGCTGGCGCGCGACGGCGCGGTTCAGGCCGGTCGCGACCACGGTCACGCGCACCTCGTCCTGCAGCTCCGGATCGAGCGCGGTGCCGACCACGACCGTCGCATCCTCGCTGGCGAACTCGTGGATGACCTGGCCGATGTCGTCGAACTCGCGCATCGTCAGGTTCGGGCCCGCGGTGACGTTGACCAGGATGCCGCAGGCGCCGGCGAGGTTCACGTCGTCGAGCAGCGGGTTGTTGATCGCCGCCTCCGCCGCCGCCACCGCGCGGTCGTCGCCGCGGGCGCTGCCGCTGCCCATCATCGCCATGCCCATCTCGCTCATGACGGTGCGCACGTCGGCGAAGTCGACGTTGATCAGGCCCGGGCGGGTGATCAGGTCGGCGATGCCCTGCACGGCGCCGAGCAGCACGTCGTTGGCCTGCTTGAACGCGCTGAGCAGCGTCACGTCGCGGCCGAGCACGGTCAGGAGCTTCTCGTTCGGCACCGTGATCAGCGAATCGCAGTACTGGCCGAGGTCCTCGATGCCCTTCAGCGCCACCTGCATGCGCCGGCGGCCCTCGAACGGAAACGGCTTGGTCACCACCGCCACCGTCAGGATGCCCATCTCCTTGGCGAGCTGCGCCACCACCGGCGCCGCGCCGGTGCCGGTGCCGCCGCCCATGCCGCAGGTGATGAACGCCATGTCGGCGCCCTGCAGCAGCTCGACGATCCGCTCGCGGTCCTCGAGCGCGGCCTGGCGGCCGACCTCCGGGTTGGCGCCGGCGCCGAGACCCTTCGTCACGTTCGCGCCGAGCTGCAGCGTGTACTTGGCGCCGCTGCTCTTGAGCGCCTGGGCGTCGGTGTTGGCGCAGACGAAATCGACGCCGTCCACGCCGGCCTGGACCATGTGGCTGACCGCGTTGCCGCCGCCGCCGCCCACGCCGACCACCTTGATGACCGCATTGGGTGCCATTCTTTCTACGAGCTCGAACATGTTCCCATCCTCCGCAAAAGTCGTACTGCCTGGTTTCTCTTGTCGTTCCCGGATCCGTGGCCTTCCCGGCCCGGCCCGTCGTCCGGCGGCTGGCGTGCCGCCGCTCGCGACCCGTTCGGTCGCTCCGCTGCGCGTCCTGCGCCGCGGTATCGCTCCTGTCCTCCTTCTCCCGCCCGGGAGAAGGGCCCGAAGGGCGGATGAGGGCCTTCTCGCGCCACCCTCACCCCGGCCCTCTCCCGCACGCGGGAGAGGGAGAACCTCAGAACTCGCCTTTGAACCAGGTCGAAACCCGGTTCCACAAACCGCCGACCGAGGAAACGCCGGTCGGCACCGCGCGCGCGCCGTCGCGCCGGCTGCCGTAGATCAGCAGGCCCACGCCGGTCGACTGCATCGGATTGGCGACCACGTCGGCCAGGCCGGTCACGTGCTGCGGCGTGCCCAGCCGCACCGGCATGTGGAACAGCTCCTCGGCCAGGTCCAGCGCGCCTTCCATGCGCGCCGCGCCGCCGGTCAGCACGATGCCGGCGCGCACCAGCTCCTCGCGTCCGCTGCGGCGCAGGTCGGCCTGCACCATCTCGAAGATCTCCTCGTAGCGCGGCTGCACCGCCTCGGCGAGGTTCTGCCGCGCCAGCCGGCGCGGCGGACGATCGCCGACGCTCGGCACCTGGATCGTCTCCTCGGCGTGCGCGAGCTGGGCCAGCGCGCAGGCGTAGCGCACCTTCAGCTCCTCGGCATGCGCGGTCGGCGTGCGCATCAGGTGCGCGATGTCGCTGGTCACCTGGTCGCCGCCGATCGCCAGCGAGGTCGTGTGGCGCAGCGCGCCGCCGGTGTAGATCGCGATGTCGGTCGTGCCGGCGCCGATGTCGACCATGCACACGCCGAGCTCGCGTTCGTCGTCGGTCAGCACCGCGCGCGCCGAGGCCACCGCCGCCGGCAGCAGCTCGTCGACCTGCAGGCCGCAGCGGTTGATGCACTTGGTGATGTTCTGGATCGCGCTGGCCGCGCCGGTGACCAGGTGCACGTTCGCTTCCAGGCGCACGCCGGACATGCCGACCGGGTGGCGGATGCCTTCCTGGCCGTCGATCAGGTACTCCTGCGGCTCGCGGTAGAGCACGCTGCGGTCGGCCGGGATCGCGATCGCGCAGGCCGAGTTCAGCACGGCGTCGAGATCGCCCGCGCTGACTTCCTTGTCGCGGATCGGCGCGGTGCCGTGCGAGTTCTCGTCCTTGATGTGGCTGCCGGCGATCGAGGCGTAGACCGAACGGATCTGGCAGCCGGCCATCAGCTCGGCTTCCTCGACCGCGCGCTGGATCGAGTGCACGGTCGAGTCGATGTCGACGACGACGCCGCGCTTGAGCCCGTGCGCCGGATGCGAGCCGATGCCGATGATCTCGACCGGCTCGCCGGGCGCGTGCTCGCCGACGATCGACACGATCTTCGACGTGCCCACGTCCAGGCCGACGATCAGGTTCTTTTCGCTCTTGGGTTTCATAGGAGCCGGGAATCGGGAATCGGGGATCGGGAATGGGAGGCAGCCAGCAACCGTTCCCGCTCTTGCTGAGTCTTCGAATCGCCCAGGGGAGCCGGGGGATCGGCAGGCCGGGGCGCCGCACCATTCCCGGCTCCCGATTCCCCATTGCCGGGCTGCGGCTGCTCCGCGGCCCAGCGGATCGCGAATCCGTTCTCGTAGCGCAGGTCGACGTAGGCCGGCGGCGTCGGACGGGCGCCGGCCAGGCGCGGCCAGACGTCCAGGAAGCGCTGCAGGCGGCGCTTGGCGTCCTCCCGGCCGATCTCGACGACCGCGCCGGAGGCGAGGTCGAGCCGCCAGCCGCCGCGCGGCGACAGCGCGACCGCGTCGATGACCAGGCCGCTGCCGGAGAATTCGCTGATGCAGTCGGCGTAGAACTGCAGCACGTCGGCCAGGCGGTCGTCCGGCCCGGACAGCCGCGGCAGGCCCTGCAGCGTGCCGGCGCCGGCGACGCTGAAGATCTCGCCGCGGCGGTTGATCAGGCGGTCCTCGCCCCAGCGCGCATACGGCTGCTGCTCGTAGACGACGAGGTCGAGCACGTCCGGCCAGCGCTTGCGCGCCTCGACGCGCTCGACCCAGGGCAGCCGCGCGACGGCGTCGCGCACCGCGTCGAGGCGCACGGCGAAGAAGCCCTGGCCGAGCAGCGGCGCGACGGCGGCGCGGATCTGCTCGGCGCTGACGTGGTTGAACTCGGCGCGCACGGCCAGCCGGGTCACCGGCCAGCGGTCGCCGGCGAACCAGCCGTTCAGCACGCCGACCACGGGCAGCGCGACCAGCGTCAGCGCGACGACCCAGGCGGTCAGCTTCAGGACGACGTTGCCGTTCATGGGTCCTGGTCCGCGAACGAGGTCTCGAGGATCCGCCAGCACAGCGTCTGGAAGTCGATGCCGACCTGGGCGGCCGCCTTCGGCACCAGCGAATGGCTGGTCATGCCCGGCGCGGTGTTGACTTCCAGCAGGTAGTTGCGCCCCTGGCGGTCGCGCATCACGTCGACGCGGCCCCAGCCGGAGCAGCCCAATGCGTCGAACGCGGCGAGCGCGAGCGCGCGCATCTCGCGCTCCGCTTCGCCCTCGAGGCCCGGACAGATGTACTGCGTGTCCTCGGCGACGTACTTGGCGTTGTAGTCGTAGTACTCGCCCTTGGGCACGATGCGGATCGTCGGCAGCGCCTCGCGGCCGAGGATGCCGACGGTGTATTCGCCGCCTTCGATCAGCGTCTCCATCAAGAGGTCGCCGGGATAGCCGCGCGCGAGCGTGATCGCGGCGTCCAGGTCCTTGGCGTCGAACACGCGCGTCACGCCGACGCTGGACCCTTCCCAGGCCGGCTTCACCACCAGCGGAAAGCCGATCTCGCGCGCGGCGGCCTGCACGTCGGCGTCGCGCCGCAGCGGCTTGAAGCGCGGCGTCGGCAGGCCGATCGCCTGCCAGACCTGCTTGGCGCGGATCTTGTCCAGCGACAGCGCCGAGCCGAGCACGCCCGAGCCGGTGAACGGCACGCGCAGCGACTGCAGCGCGCCCTGCAGCTCGCCGTTCTCGCCGCCGCCGCCGTGCAGGATGTTGAACACGCGCGCGTAGTGCCCGGCGCGCAGCGCGTCCAGCAGGGCCGGGATGCCGTCGACCGCGTGCGCGTCCACGCCGCGCGCGCGCAGCGCCTCGAGCACGTTGCGGCCGGAGTTCAGCGACACCTCGCGCTCGGCGGACTGGCCGCCCATGACGACGGCGACGCGGCCGAACGCCTTCGCGTCTTCGACGCGGCGGCCGGGAACCGGGAGACGGGAATCGGGAATCGTCGAAGCGGGCATCATGCGGCCTTCGATTTCAGTTGGCCCGCGGCGGCGAGCTCGCTCGCCGCCGCGCCGATGTCGCCGGCGCCGAGCAGCAGCAGCAGGTCGCCGTCCTCGAGCAGGGGCGCCAGCGCCGACGGCAGCTCGCGCGGGTGGTCGACGAGCACCGGATCGACCTTGCCGCGCGCGCGCACCGCGCGCGCGAGCGCGCGGCCGTCGGCATTGGCGATCGGCGCCTCGCCGGCGGGATAGACGTCGGTGAGCACCAGCACGTCCGCCTCGGCGAGCACGTTGGCGAAGTCGTCCAGCAGGTCGCGCGTGCGCGAATAGCGGTGCGGCTGGAACGCCACCACCAGGCGGCGCTGCGGCCAGCCGCTGCGCGCGGCGGCGAACACCGCGGCGAGCTCGCGCGGGTGATGGCCGTAGTCGTCGACGAGCAGCGCCTTGCCGCGATCGAGCGCGAGCTCGCCGCGCAGCTGGAAGCGCCGGCCCACGCCCTGGAACTTCGCCAGCGCGCGCTGCATCGCTTCCGGCTCGACGCCGAGCTGCCAGCCGACCGCGCAGGCGGCGAGCGCGTTCAGCACGTTGTGCCGCCCCGGCAGGTTCAGCGTCACCGGCAGCACCGGGCCGCCGTCGGGCAGATGCAGCTCGAAGTCCGTCGCGCGGCCGTTCTGGCGCAGGCCGGAGGCGCGCAGGTCCGCCGGCGCGTCGATGGCGTAGGTGAGCACGCGCCGGTTCGTCTCGCGCGCCAGCTCGACGACTTCCTCGTCGTCGACGCAGAGCACCGCCACGCCGTAGAACGGCAGGCGGTGCAGGAAGTCGGCGAACGCCTTCCTCACGCGGCCGAAGTCGCCGCCGTAGTTCTCCAGGTGGTCGGCGTCGATGTTCGTGACGATCGCGATGACGGGCGAGAGCAGCAGGAACGAGCCGTCCGACTCGTCGGCCTCGGCCACCAGGTACTCGCCGGTGCCGAGCCGCGCGTTGGCGCCGGCCGCGATCAGCTGCCCGCCGATGACGAAGGTCGGATCGAGGCCGGCCTCGGCCAGCACGCTCGCGGTCAGGCTCGTGGTCGTGGTCTTGCCGTGCGTGCCGGCCACGGCGATGCCGCGGCGGAAGCGCATCAGCTCGCCGAGCATCTCGGCGCGCGGCACGATCGGGATGCGCCGCGCGCGCGCGGCGACCAGCTCGGGATTGTCCGCGCGGATCGCGCTGGACACGACCAGCACGTCGGCGTCGGCGACGTGGGCGGCGTCGTGGCCGCGGTCGATGCGCGCGCCCAGGTCCGCCAGCCGGCGCGTGGCCGCGCTGTCGGCCTTGTCCGAGCCCGACACCGCGTAGCCGAGGTTGCACAGCACCTCGGCGATGCCGCTCATGCCCACGCCGCCGATGCCGACGAAGTGCACGCGGCGGAAGTCCTGCATGATGTCGCCGTGCTGCTTGAGGCGGACCGGCGTCATGCGGCCACCTCCAGGCAGACGTCGGCGATGCGCCTGGTCGCGTCCGGGCGCGCCAGCGTGCGCGCGGCCTCGGCCATCGGCCGCAGCGCGGCGCGGTCGGCGACGGCCGCGAACGCTTCGCCCAGCCGCCCGGCGAACGCCTCGCCTTCGGCGACGAGGCGCGCGCCACCGGCGGCGACCATCGCCTCGGCGTTGCGCGTCTGGTGGTCGTCGACCGCGTGCGGGTACGGCACCAGCAGCGCCGGCACGCCGGCGGCGGCGAGCTCGGCCAGCGTCAGCGCGCCGGCGCGGCAGATCGCCAGGTCCGCCCAGGCATAGGCTGCGGCCATGTCGTCGACGAACGCGGCGACGTCGGCCTCGACGCCCGCGGCGGCGTAGGCCGCGCGCGTCGCCTCGACGTGCCGGGCGCCGCACTGGTGGCGCACCTCGACCGGCAGCCGCGGATCGCGCCGCGCCAGCATCGCCGGGACGTTCGCGTTCAGCGACAGCGCGCCCTGGCTGCCGCCGAGGACGAGCAGGCGCAGCGGCCCTTCGCGGCCGGCGAAGCGCTGCGCCGGTTCGGGCAGCGCGGCGATCGACGCGCGCACCGGATTGCCGACCCAGTCCGCCTGCGGCAGCGCGTCGGCGAAGCCGACCAGCACGCGGCGGGCGAAGCGGGCGAGCAGGCGGTTGGTCACGCCGGCGACGCGGTTCTGCTCGTGCACGACCAGCGGGATCCGCGCCAGCCGCGCCGCCAGGCCGCCGGGCGCGGCCGCATAGCCGCCCATCGACAGCACGCTGCGCGGCGCATGGCGCGCCAGCGCGCGGCGCGCCGCGGCGGTGGCGCGCGCCAGGCGCAGCGGCGTCGCCAGCAGCGCGCCCAGGCCCTTGCCGCGCATGCCGGAGATCGCCAGCGTCTCCAGCGGCAGGCCGTGCTGCGGCACGAGCCGCGTCTCCAGCCCGCCGCCGGCGCCGAGCCAGACCACCGGCACGCGGCGCGCCGCGAGCTCGGCGGCGATCGCCAGCCCCGGGAAGATGTGGCCGCCGGTGCCGCCGGCCATGATCATCACCGGCCGGCCGTCGGAATGCGCCGCCGCGTTCACGGGCGCACCTCCGCGAGCTGGCGCTCGGCGATGACCTGCAGCATCGCGTTGTCGGCGCGGCTGACCTCGTAGCTGATGCGTACGAGCAGGCCGATCGACGCGCAGGTCATCATCACGCTCGATCCGCCGGAGCTGATCAGCGGCAGCGTCAGGCCCTTGGTCGGCAGCACGCCGAGGTTCACGCCGATCGACACCAGCGCCTGCAGCGCGATCATCAGCGACACGCCGAACGCGCAGTAGCCGGCGAAGCGCTGGCCCTGCTCGATCGCGCGCAGGCCCATGACGAAGCCGCGGCCGACCAGCCAGGCGAACAGCGCGAGCACGAGCACGATGCCGGCGAGGCCGAGCTCCTCGGCGATGACCGCCAGGATGAAGTCGGTATGCGCCTCGGGCAGGTAGAACAGCTTCTGCACCGAGGCGCCGAGGCCCACGCCGAACCATTCGCCGCGGCCGATCGCGATCAGCGCCTGGGTCAGCTGGAAGCCGTCCTTGAACGGATCGGCCCACGGATCGAGGAACGAGGTCAGGCGCTTGACGCGGTAGTCCTGGCTCATCGCCACCCAGGCCAGCGCCGGCACGGCCATCGCGCCGAGCAGGGCCAGGTTGCGCACGCGCGCGCCGCCGAGCCAGACCATGCCCAGCGTGACCGCCATCAGCAGCGCGGCCGAGCCGAAGTCCGGCTGCGCGAGCAGCATGACCACCAGGACGGCGGCGATGCCCAGCGGCTTGATCACGCCGAACAGGCTCGCCTGCACGTTGTCGCGGTGGCGCACCAGGTAGCTGGCCATGTAGACGACGAGGATCAGCTTGACCGCCTCGACCGACTGGAAGCCGACGAAGCCGAGGCGGATCCAGCGCCGCGCGCCGTTCACGCGGATGCCGATCAGCGGCACGAAGACCAGCAGAAGCAGCACGATGCCGGCGAGCAGCAGCGGCATCGCGTTGCGCTCCAGCCACGACAGCTCGATGCGCGCCATGACCACGCAGGCGCCGAGGCCGAGCGCGAGGAACACCAGGTGGCGCCACAGGTAGTAGAACGGGCCGACGTGCTGGCCCTCGGCGATCGCGATCGAGCTCGAGGCGACCATGACGACGCCGAGGCTGGCCAGCGCCATCGCCGCGAGCACCAGGCCGAGGTCGTAGCGCCCCTGCGGCTCGGTGCGCCGCGTCGCCTGCGATTCGCCGTTGAAGTCGAAGAGCAGCATCAGCGCACCTTCAGCGTCGCCAGGCCGATCAGCACGAGCACGACGCTGATGATCCAGAAGCGCACGATCACGCGCGGCTCCGGCCAGCCCTTGAGCTCGAAATGGTGGTGGATCGGCGCCATGCGGAAGATGCGCTTGCCGGTCAGCTTGAAGCTGGCCACCTGCAGCATCACCGACACCGTCTCCATGACGAAGACGCCGCCCATGATCAGCAGCACGACCTCCTGGCGCACGACCACCGCGACGCAGCCGAGCGCGGCGCCGATCGCCAGCGCGCCGACGTCACCCATGAACACCTGCGCCGGATAGGTGTTGAACCAGAGGAAGCCCAGGCCGGCGCCGCCCAGCGCGCTGCAGAAGATCGCCAGCTCGCCCGCGCCCGGGATCGCCGGGATGCCCAGGTATTCGGAGAACACCTTGTTGCCGGCGAGGTAGGCGAACACGCCGAGCGCGGTCGACACCAGCACGCTCGGCATGATCGCCAGGCCGTCGAGGCCGTCGGTGAGGTTCACCGCGTTGGAGAAGCCGACCACGATGAAGTAGGCCAGGCCGATGAACGCGACCGCGCCGGCGCCGGCCAGCCACGGCGCCGCGGCCGCGGCGTCCACGGCGTGGCCGAGCGGGATCTGCGCCTGCTTGATCAGCGGCAGGTAGAACGTCGTCGCCGCGGGCGTCTCCGCGGTGAAGTACAGGAACAGCGCCACGCCGAGCCCGAACACCGACTGCCAGAAGTACTTCCAGCGCGCGGCCAGCCCGCGGCTGTCCTTGAGCACGAGCTTCTTGTAGTCGTCGTAGAAGCCGATCGCGCCGAACGCGAGCGTGACCGCGAGCACCAGCCAGACGTAGCGGTTGCGCAGGTCCGCCCAGAGCAGCGTCGCCGCCGCGACCGAGGCGATGATCAGCGCGCCGCCCATCGTCGGCGTACCGGCCTTGCTGAGGTGCGACTGCGGACCGTCGCTGCGGATGACCTGGCCGGCCTTGACCGCGGCCAGCTTGCGGATGATCGCCGGGCCGGCGAGCAGCGACACCGCGAGCGCGGTCAGCGTGCTCATGATGGCGCGGAACGTGAGGTACTGGAACAGGTGGAAACCGCTGATCCAGCCCTTGAGGAGACCGGCGAGCTCAAGCAGCATGGCGTTCCCCCCCGTTGCCGCCGGCCTCGCCGAGCAGCGCGCCGACGACGCGGTCCATCGCCGAAGAGCGCGATCCCTTGACCAGCAGCGTGACCCCGGCGCGCAGCTCCTTCTGCAGCGCCTCGACCAGTTGCGCCTGGTCCGCGTAGTGCGTCGCGCCGGCGCCGAACGCGTCGGCTGCGGCGCGGCTGAGGCGGCCCACCGCGTACAGCCGCTGGATGCCGCTGCGCCGGGCCAGCGCGCCGACCTCGGCATGCAGCCGCTCGGCCTCGGGGCCGAGCTCGCCCATGTCGCCCATGACCAGCACGCGCTCGCCCTGCTCCTCGGCCAGGATCGCGATCGCCGCGGCGAACGAGCCCGGATTGGCGTTGTAGCTGTCGTCGACGACCGCGGCGCCGGAGGCGTGCGTGCGGCGCGCGAGGCGACCGGCCACGCCCGGCGCGGCTTCCAGGCCGGCGCGGATCGTCGCCGGCGGCACGCCGAGCGCGCCGGCCAGCGCGCTCGCCGCCAGCGCGTTCATCACGTTGTGGCGCCCGCGCAGCGGCAGCGCGACGTCGATGCCGCCGGTGGGCAGCAGCAGGCGGAAGCGGCCGTCGGCCGGGGCGCCGTCGTCGAAGCTGGCGCCGACGTCCGCGCGGTGCAGCAGGCCGAACGTCAGCACGCGGCGCGGCGCGGCCAGCACGGAGAAATAGTCGGCGAAGGCGTCGTCCGCATTGATCACCGCGATGCCGTCGGCGGGCAGCGCGCGGTAGATCGCGCCCTTCGTCTGCGCCACGCCCTGCAGCGAGCCCATGCGCTCGAGATGCGCCGCGGCCACGTTGTTGACCAGGGCGACGTCCGGCTGCGCGATGCGCGCCAGGTAGGCGATGTCGCCGGGCTTGCCGGCGCCCATCTCGAGCACGGCGTACTCGCTGTCCTCCGGCATCGCCAGCAGGGTCAGCGGCAGGCCGATCTCGTTGTTGAAGTTGCCGGCGTTGACGTGCGTGCGCCCGTGCCGCGACAGGATCGAGGCGAGCAGCGTCTTCACGGTGGTCTTGCCGTTGGAGCCGGTGATGCCCACCACGCGCACGCGGCGGCGCCGGCGCACGGCGCGCGCGAGCTCGCCGAGCGCGGCCAGCGTGTCGGCGACGACCACCTGCGGCAGGTCGACCGGCAGCTCGCGCGCGACCAGCAGCGCGGCGGCGCCGCGCTCGCGGGCGGCGGCGGCGAAATCGTGGGCGTCGTAGCGCTCGCCCTCGAGCGCGACGAACAGCATGCCCGGCGCGATCGAGCGCGTGTCGGTGGACACGCCGGCGACGGCGGCGTCGGCGCCGTGCAGGCGGCCGCCGGTCCAGTGCGCGACGTCGGAGAGGCGCAGGCTCAGCATGCGAGCTGCTCCAGCGCGCCGCGCGCGACCGCGACGTCGTCGAACGGGCGCTTCTCGCCGCCGACCTCCTGGTACGGCTCGTGTCCCTTGCCGGCGATCAGCACCACGTCGGCCGGCTGCGCGAGCGCGATGGCCTGGGCGATCGCCGCCGCGCGGTCGCGCTGGACGATCGCCTCGGCCGGCCGCGCCAGGCCGGCGAGGATCTGGGCGACGATCGCGTCGCCGTCCTCGCCGCGCGGGTTGTCGTCGGTGACGACGATGCGGTCGGCCAGCGCCTCGGCGATCGCGCCCATCTCCGGCCGCTTGCCGGCGTCGCGCTCGCCGCCGCAGCCGAACACGCAGATCAGCCGCCCGGCGCAGTGCGCGCGCAGCGAGGTCAGCGCCTGCTCCAGCGCGTCGGGGGTGTGTGCGTAGTCGACCACGACCAGCGGCTGCGCGCCGGCGCCGCCGAGCCGGCTCATGCGGCCGGCGACCGGCTCGAGCGAGCCGAGGATGCGGCGGACCTCGTCGAACGCGATGCCCAGGTAGCCGAGGCAGGCGGCCACGCCGAGCAGGTTGGACACGTTGAAGCGGCCGAGCAGGCGCGTGGCCACGCCGCCCTCGCCCCAGGGCGTGCGCAGGTGGAACGTCTGGCCGGCGACGCCGGACTCGATTCCGGACGCGACGACCTCGGCGTCCTCGCGCTCGATGCCGCAGCGCAGCCGCGTCACGCCGGGCGGGATCGTCGCCGCCAGCGTGCGGCCGAACGCGTCGTCCACGTTGATCACCGCCGCGCCGAGGTCCGGCCAGGCGAACAGGCGCTGCTTCGCCGCGCCGTACGCCTGCATCGTGCCGTGGTAGTCGAGATGGTCGCGCGTGAGATTCGTGAACACGGCCAGATCGAACGCGACCGCGTTGACGCGGCCCTGGTCGAGCGCGTGCGAGGACACCTCCATCGCGACGTGGCTGGCGCCGGCCTCGCGGAATTCCGCCAGCAGGCCGTGCACCGCGACCGCGTCCGGCGTGGTGCGCTCGCCCTCGCGGATCGTGCCGTGCAGGCCGGCGCCGAGCGTGCCGATCGTGGCCACCTTGCGGCCGGCGTGGTCGAGCGCCTGCGCCAGGAGCTGCACGGTCGAGGTCTTGCCGTTCGTGCCGGTCACGCCGATCACGGTCAGGTGCCGCGACGGCTCGCCGAAGAAGCGCGAGGCGATCGCGCCGAGCGCCTCGCGCAGGCCGTCGACCCAGACCACCGGCACGGTCTCGCTTTCGGCGAGGGCGGCCGGCACGGGCGCCCGGCTTCCCGGCGTCTCCGCCAGGATGACCGAGGCGCCGCGCGCCGCCGCCATCGGGGCAAACGCGATGCCGTGCGCCTGCGCGCCGGCGAGCGCGACGAACGCCTCGCCGCTGCGCACGCGGCGCGAATCGATCGCCAGGCCGCGCACGACGATGTCGCCGGCCGCGCCGGGATCGCCGCGGCCCTGCAGCAGGTCACGCACGCTCATGGCGCGCTCGGCGCTCATTCGGGGACTTCCTCCGCGTAGTTGGCCTCGGACGCGGCGTCGTCGGGAGCCTGCCGCGGCGCACGTACCGTAGGCGCCGCATCGGGCGACGCGGCGTACCAGTTCTGGACGTTGTCGGGCGGCACGTCGAGCAGGCGCAGCGCGCCTTCCATGACCTTGCCGAACACCGGCGCCGAGACCAGCGCGCCGTAGAACACGCCCTGCGGGTTGTGGATCACGACCACGCCGACGAGGCGCGGGTTGCTCGCCGGCACCATGCCGGCGAACAGCGAGATGTACTTCTTCTGGTAGCCGCCGCCGACCGCAGTGCGCGACGTGCCGGTCTTGCCGGCGACGCGGTAGTTCCTGACCGCCGCCTTGACGCCGCCGCCGGGCGGCACGATCACGGTCTCGAGCATCGAGCGCAGGCTGGCCGCGATCTGCGGGTCGATGACCGCGCGGTCCTGGTTCTGCGCGCCCTTGACGAACGTCGGCGAGCGCAGGCGGCCGCCGTCGGCCAGCGCCGCGTAGGCCTGGGCGAGCTGCAGCGGCGTCACGTTGAGGCCGTAGCCGTAGGCGATCGTGGCCTGCTCGACCGGGCCCCAGGCCTTGGCGATCGGCAGGAAGCCCGGCGACTCGCCGGGGAAGCCGCAGCCGGTCGCCTCGCCGAAGCCGAAGCGGTGGAACACGTCGTACATGTGGTCGCGGCCGAGCGTCGCGGCGATCTTCGCCGCGCCGACGTTGCTCGAGTACGTGATCACGCCGGTGACGTCGATCAGGCCCTTGTTGTGCACGTCGCTGATCGTGTGCCCGTACAGCGTGTACGTGCCGGGCGAGGTGTCGATCGGCGTGTGCGGCTTCCACTTGCCGCTTTCCAGCGCCGCCGAGATCGTGAACGCCTTCATCGTCGAGCCGGGCTCGACGACGTCGGTGACCGCGCGGTTGCGCCGGTACGAGGGATCCACGCCGGCGCGCGCATTCGGGTTGAACGACGGCTGGTTGACCATCGCCAGAATCTCGCCGGTCGGCACGTCGAGGATCACCATCGAGCCGGACGTGGCGTGGTGTTCCTGCAGCGCGGCCTTGAGCTCGCGATAGGCCAGGTACTGGATGCGGCGGTCGATCGAAGTGGTGAGGTCGCGGCCGGCCTGCACCTCGCGCACGAGCTCCACGTTCTCGACCTCGTGGCCGAGGCGGTCGCGGATCACGCGCTTGATGCCGGGCTTGCCGGCGAGCCAGTCGTCGAAGGCCAGCTCGAGGCCTTCCTGGCCGCGGTCGTCGATGTTCGTGTAGCCGAGCACGTGGGCCACGACCTCGCCGCTCGGGTAGTAGCGCTTGAACTCGCGCTGGCTGGCGACGCCGGGGATCTCCAGGTCCAGGATCGCCTGCGCGTCGTCCGGGTTCAGGTGGCGCTTGATGTAGTAGAACTCCTTGTCGGAGCGCTCGATCAGCTTGCGCTTCAGCGACTCCTCGTCCAGCCCGGCGGCGTTGGCGAGCTGCGGGATGCGGTCGGCGTGCTCGAGCAGCTCCATCGGATTGACCCAGATCGACTCGACCGGCGTGGACACCGCCAGCGGCTCGCCGTTGCGGTCGAAGATCGTGCCGCGCGAGACCGGGATCGGCAGGTCGCGCAGATAGCGCGCGTCGCCCTGCTCCTGGTAGAAGTCCTTGCGCACGACCTGCAGATCCACCGCGCGCACGACCAGCGCGCTCGAGGCGAGGCCGAGCACCGCCAGCACGACGTACAGCCGCGAGCGCGGATTGGCGGGCTTGCGCCGCTGGTTCATGCCCGTCCGCCGGGCGCCGCGCCGGAGGCGCGGGCGCTGTCGTGGTGATGGAGTGCGTTCACCGGCTCACCGCTTGATGACGATGGTTTCCGCCGCGCTCGGCGAGACCATGCCGAGCTTCGTGCGGGCGATCTGCTCGATCCGATTGTTCTCCGCCCAGGTCGCCTGCTCGAGCTGCAGGCGGCCGAATTCGAAATTGAGGTCGTCGCGCTCGTTGCCGAGCCGCGTCAGCTCGACGAACGCCAGCCGGCTCTGCTGGCGCGCGTAGACGACGCCGATCGCGCTGGCGACGGTCGCCGTCAGCAGGATCGAGAACGCGGCCATGCGCACGATCACGAGCGCTTCTCCGCGATGCGCAGCACCGCGCTGCGCGCGCGCGGGTTCGCCGCGACCTCGTCCTCGCCGGCGAACTGCGCCTTGCCGACGGCGACCAGCGCCGGCGGCTCGGCCTGCGGCGCCGGCAGCCCGCGGCGCACCGGCCGCGCGACGGCGCCGCGGATGAACTGCTTGACGATGCGGTCCTCGAGCGAATGGAAGCTGATCACGGCCAGGCGCCCGCCCGGCTTCAGGCGCAGGCGCGCCGCCTCGAGGCCGCGCGTCAGCGCGTCGAGCTCGCCGTTGACCTGGATGCGCAGCGCCTGGAACGTGCGCGTCGCCGGGTGCTTGTGGCGCTCGCGGTGGCCGACGGCGCGGACGACGAGGTCGGCGAGGTCGCGCGTCGTCGCCAGGGGACGCTCACGTATGCGTTCAACGATTGCCCGCGCGATACGTCGGCTCATCCTTTCCTCGCCATGGCGCCACAGGACATCGGCGATCTCCTTCTCATCCGCCGCTGCCAGCCATTGCGCCGCACTCGGTCCCCGCGTCGGGTCCATGCGCATGTCCAGCGGACCTTCGTTCTGGAAGCTGAAGCCGCGCGCCGGATCGTCGAGCTGCGGCGACGACACGCCGAGATCGAGCAAAACGCCGTCCAGCCCCGCTTCCGTTTCCGTCCACTGCGCCAGGTCCGCGAAGCTCGCCCTGAGGATCGCCACGCGGGGATCCGCCGCGAATTCGCGCTCGGCGCTCGCGACCGCCTCCGGATCGCGGTCCATCAGCAGCAGGCGGCCGCTCGGACCCAGCCTCTTCAGCACCTCGCGCGCGTGTCCGCCGCGACCGAACGTGCCGTCCAGGTAGGTTCCCTCCGGCCGCACGCGCAGGCCTTCCAGGACCTGTGCGAGCATCACCGGCACGTGCCGCAACCCTGTCGTGCTCACGCGCCGACCTCCTCCGCTACAGCTTCAGTTCGAGCATGTCCTCCGTGATCTGGTCCTCGCCGATCGTTTCGCGGATCTTGGCGAGGTGCGCCTGTTCGCTCCAAAGCTCGAACTTGTTGCCCATGCCGAGCAGCACCGCGCGCTTCTCGATGCCCGAGGCGGCGCGCTGGCTGCCCGGAACCTGGATGCGGCCGTTGGCGTCCGGCTCGACGTGCGCGGCGGCGCCGACCAGCTTCATCTGCAGGTTGCGGTGCACGGCCTTGACGCTGGGCAGCCGGTTGACCTCGTCGCGCACGCGCTCCCATTCCTTCTCCGGGAAGATCCACAGGCAGCCGTGCTCGAACGGGTTGTAGGTCACCACGAGCCGGTTGCCGCTGACCTTCGCGACGAGATCGCGATGGGCCGCGGGAATCGCTACCCGGCCCTTGTCGTCCAGCGTGACGGCGGTCTCGCCCTGGAACATGACCCACGAATCACCACAGAAAACCACTAAAGCCCACATTAGGACGCAAGCTATGGGCTGTCAAGGAAAATTCGGGGCGAAACGCGGGCAATCGCAAGCATTTGTGTCGATCGCCGCGGCGGCGAAAATGACTCGATTTCAGGCCATTCCGAGAAGTGCGGGGCAAGGCACTGACGCATCACGCAGAAACGCGCGAGCTGCCCGTGCACATGTGCACAAGTACACGGCCGTCGAAGCACGGCCGGAACGCCTTCGGCCTGCGCGCCGAGGCGCGCAGGGGTCGCGAAGCGTCCGGAAAGCCGAAGCGCCGGCCGACGCGCCCGGCGACGGCGGCGCGAGCGCCGCCGGCAGGCGGGCCTGCGCAACGATGAGGAGGAGCCGGCCGATAAGCCGGGTTCTGTCGTGAGCAGCCATTCCTCTAGGTCCTGCGTCGCCGCAGGACTCGAGCGACCAACCCGGGAACGACGCGGGCCGCGTCATGGTTCCCCTATTCGGTCTTGCTCCAGGTGGGGTTTGCCGTGCCGGTCCGTTGCCGGACTCGCGGTGCGCTCTTACCGCACCGTTTCACCCTTGCCACGCATGCCTTGCGCCGGCGCCGGCCGAGGCCGGCGAGAGCGCGCAGCACCGTTCGGCGGTCTGCTCTCTGTTGCACTTTCCGTCGGCTCGCGCCGCCCAGGCGTTACCTGGCACCCTGCCCTGTGGAGCCCGGACTTTCCTCGGCGCTTTTTCAAGCGACGCGGCTGCTTGGCCGGCTCCTTCGCGGAGTCTAGCAGGTAACGGCGCCCACGCCGCGCCGCGCGGCAGGACGGTTCAGCGCCGTCGCAGCCACCACCAGGCCTGCGCGGCCGCGGCCAGCCCGATGGTGGCTGCGACGAACCGGCCCATCATCGACCACACGGCCGCCTGCTCCGGCGCCGGATACTGCTGCGCGACCAGCCGGTCGACCAGCAGGCTCGCCAAGCCGAACACCACGGCGAAGGCGGCCACGCCGCCGAGCGCCGCCAGCGCAGTGCGGCCGGGCCGCTTCTCGTCCCTTGCCCCGTCTTGCCGTCTCATCGGTGCATCCTCCGTTCCTCGGCGCTCCCGGCGCCGTTCGCCTCAGCCCTGCCCGCCATCGTAGAGCGCCTTGCGCGGCGCGCCGGTGATCGCCGCCGCCAGCTTGGCGGCGCGCGCCGGCGGCAGCTCGTCGCGCAGCAGCGCGAACACGCGCCGGCCCTCGGCGAGACGCGCGTCGGCGCCCTCGCCTTCCGCGCCGCCGACCAGCAGCACGAATTCGCCGCGCTGCTGGTTCGGGTCGGCCGCCACGCGCGCCTGCAGTTCGCCGAGGGGCGCGGCGATCACGGTCTCGAACAGCTTGGTCAGCTCGCGCGCGAGCACGGCCGGGCGCGCCGCGCCGAAGGCCGCCTCGACATCGGCCAGCGAGTCGACGATGCGATGGCTCGATTCGTAGAAGATCAGCGTGCGCGGCTCGGCCGCGAGTGCCCGCAGGCGCTCGCGCCGCGCAGCCGCCCTGGCCGGGAGGAAGCCTTCGAACACGAAGCGGTCGCTCGGCAGCCCGGCCACCGACAGCGCCGCGATCGCCGCGCACGGTCCGGGCACCGGCGAGACCTCGCAGCCGGCCTCGCGCGCCGCGCGCACGAGGCGGAAGCCCGGATCGCTGATCAGCGGCGTGCCCGCATCGGAAATCAGCGCCACGTCCTCGCCGGCCAGCAGGTGGTCGACGATGCGGCCGGTCGCTTCGCGCTCGTTGTGCTCGTGCAGCGCGAGCGCATGCGCGCGGCTGCCGGCCTGCGCGAGCAGCGGCGCGCTGTGGCGCGTGTCCTCCGCCGCCACCAGGGCGACGCCGCGCAGCACCTCGCGGGCGCGCGGCGAGAAATCGTCCAGATGGCCGATGGGCGTGGCCACCACCCACAACCGGCCCGGCTTGGCTTGCATCGACGGCTCCCAGGTTGCTGCCGCAGCGGCGGCGTGCGCGGACCGGACCTGCCGCGCAGGAGCGCCGTCCGCGATCGGCTATCATCGCAGCGTCACAGCCCGCTGCGCGAGCGGCCGGGCCGCAACCGACTCCAGGCGGATACCGGTCATGACGCTTCGCGATGTTCACAGGACGTTGACTCTCCCTGCGCCGGCCGTCCCGTCCGGGCCGTTTCGTGGCGCGCGCCGCGCCGCGCTCGTCGCCGCGCTCGGCCTGCTGCTCGGCGCCTGCGCGTCGCTGCCGGTCTCCGGCCCCGTCGAGTCGTCGCCCGACGCCGACCGCGCCGAGCAGCTCTATGCGCAGGGCGAGCTTGACCAGTCGGCTGCGGCGTTCCTCGAGCTCGCGCGCACGCGCGGCGGCGATGCCGCCGCGCACTACCGTCTGCGCGCGGCCGAGGCCTTGCGCGAGCGCGGCGACCTCGAAGGCGCCGCACGCGCGCTCGGCGACATCAAGCGCCGCCGCCTGCACGGCGACGAGCCGCTGCGGCTCGACCTGCTCGACGCGGAGATCGCGCTCGCCCACGGCGACGCCATGCAGGCGCAGGCGCTGCTCGCCAGCGTCGGCGAGGACGCGCCGGCGAACCTGCGCGTGCGCGGGCTCGAGCTGCGCGCCCGCGCCGACCTCGCCGCGGGCGATCCGTTCGCCTCCGCGCGCGCCCGCGCGCTGCTCGATCGCTACCTGCAGGGCGCCGACCGCGAGCAGAACCGCAAGCAGCTGACCGACGCGCTCGCCCGGCTCGACGCGAACGCGCTCACGACGCGCATCGACGCGCTGCCCGGAGACGACGCGCTGCGGCCGTGGGTCGAGCAGGCGCTGCGCGGCCAGGGCCGGCCGCTGGCGCGCGAGCTGCCGCGGCCGAACCGGCCGGTGGGCACGATGCAGGCCGGCGCCGGCGGCGCGCTGCAGCCGGAAGGCTACGAGGCGGTCAAGCGCGTGGCGCTGCTGCTGCCGCTGAGCGCGCAGCTCGCCTCGGTGTCGCAGTCGATCCGCGACGGCTTCCTCGCCGCCTACTTCGCCGACGACGTCGCGCGCCGCCCGGATCTTCGCATCTACGATTCCGGCAGGACGCCCGCGGACGCGATCGCCGCCTACAACGCCGCCGTGGCCGACGGCGCCGACCACGTGGTCGGGCCGCTGCAGCGCGAATCGGTCGGCGAGCTGTTCCACCAGTCGCTGAGCACGCCCGTGCTGGCGCTGAACCATCCGGACACCGGCGAGGTGCCGCCGCCCGGCAGCGCCGAATTCGGCCTGCTGCCGGACGCCGAGGGCGCGCAGGTGGCCGAGCACATGCGCGAACGCGGCATCCTGCGCGCCGCGGTCATCGCCGCCGAGTCGGACTGGGCCGAGCGCGCGGCGCGCGCGTTCCGCGCGCAGTTCGAGGCCGGCGGCGGCACGGTCGTCGGCGAGACGCGCCTGCGCGACAAGGACGTCAACTTCCAGACCTCGATCGTGCAGGCGACCGCCAGCCTCGGCGAAGGCACCGACGCGGGCGTGTTCATCAGCATGCGCCCGCAGCAGGCGCGGCTGCTGCTGCCGCAGCTGCGCATCGCCAACGTGAACGCGCCGGTGTTCGCCACCTCGCACGTGTACGCCGGCGACGACAGCGCCTCGCTCGATCGCGACCTCGACGGCGTGGAGTTCTGCGACGCGCCGTGGCTGTTCGGCCCGGTCCCGGGCCGCCCGGACCGCGCGCAGATGGCGAGCCGGCTGTCGAGCACCAGCGGCGTCGGCGCGCGCCTGTTCGCGTTCGGCATGGACGCCTACGCGCTGCTGCCGTACATGAGCTGGCTGCTCGCGCACCCGGACGCGTACCTCGGCGGCGCGACCGGAGAGCTGACCGCCGACAGCTTCGGCCGCATCCACCGCGTGGTCGGCTGGGCGCGCTTCAGCAACGGCATCGCACGTCCGGTCGAGGGGGCCCTGAGCGTCGCGCCGATCTCGCCGTGACCGCGCGCGAGACCGGCGCCCGCTACGAGCGCATCGCGCTCGCGCATCTCGAACGCGCCGGGCTGAAGCTGCTCGCGCGCAACTTCGCCTGCCGCTACGGCGAGATCGACTTGGTCATGCGCGACGGCGACGTCGTGGTCTTCGTCGAGGTGCGCCATCGCCGCCCGGGCCGCTTCGGCGACGGCATCGACTCGATCGGCGCGGCGAAACGCGCGAAACTGGTGCGCGCCGCCGGGGTCTACCTGTCGGCGCATCCGCATCTGGCCGATCGCGCCTGCCGCTTCGACGCGATCGCGATCGCCGACGATGCGCAGGCGCCGGACTGGCGGCGCAACGCCTTCGACGCCTGAGGATTTCCATGCGCTTTCGATCCGTGCTCGCCTGGCTCGTTCTCGCCCTGTCGCTGCCGCAGCTCGGCGGCTGCCTGCTCGCGATCGCCGGCGGCGCGGCGGTCGGCGCGAGCGCGGTGCACGACCGCCGCGGCGCCGGCACCGTGGTCGACGACAAGCGCATCTACCTCGGCGCCTACAACGCGCTCAACAAGGACAAGGAGCTCGCGCTGCAGAACCGCGTCGCCATCGTCGTCTACGACGGCGTGATGCTGCTGGCCGGCGAGGTGCGCACGCCCGAGCTCAAGCAGCGCGCCGAGCGCCTCGTCACCGGCTTCGAAGGCACGCGCCGCATCGTCAACGAGCTGGAGGTGCGCGAGCCGGAAGGCTTCTGGTCGCGCCGCCGCGACAACACGATCACCGCGCACGTGAAGACCTCGCTGCTGGACCTGACCAGCCTGCCGGGCTTCGACCCGACCCGCGTCAACGTGACCACGACCCATCGCGTCGTCTACCTGATGGGCAGGGTCAGCCGCGAGGAAGACGAGGCCGTCGTCGGCATCGCCCGCGACACCAGCGGCGTTGAGCGCGTCGTCAAGATCTTCGAATACACCGACTGAGCGCCTGCGAACGCTGCCGCCATGCCGATCGCCGCCGCCCTCGCCGAGCTCGCCGACATCTTCGGCGGCGACGCGCTCCGCACGGCCGAGGCCGAGCGCCTGGTCTACGGCTACGACAACTCGCGGCGGCAGGGCATGCCGGACGCGGTGGCGTTCCCGACCTCGCACGACGAGGTGGCCGCGCTGGTGCGCATCTGCCGCGCGCACCGCATCCCGCTGGTCGCGCGCGGCCGCGGCACGAACACCACCGGCGCCAGCGTGCCGGTCGAAGGCGGCATCGTCGCCAGCTTCGAGCGCATGAACCGCGTGCTGCGCATCGACCCGGACAACCGCATCGCCGTCGTCGAGCCGGGCGTGCTGAACGGCGACCTGCAGGCCGCCCTGGCGCCGCACGGCCTGTTCTGGCCGCCGGACCCGACCTCGGCGCCGTACTGCACCGTCGCCGGCAACATCGCCTGCAACGCCGGCGGGCCGCGCGCGGTGAAGTACGGCGCCACGCGCGACAACGTGCTCGCCTTGCGCGCCGTGGCCGGCAGCGGCGAGGCGTTCCGCTGCGGCACGCCGACGACCAAGGGCGCGACCGGCTACGACCTCGTGCGTCTCCTGATCGGCTCCGAGGGCACGCTGGCGGTGGTCACCGAGGCGACGCTGAAGCTGACCCCGCTGCCGTCGGCCAAGCGCACCTTGCGCGCGACCTACGTCGACGTCGCCGCCGCCGCACGCGCGGTGTCGCGCATCATGGCCCAGCCGGTCACGCCCTGCGCGCTCGAATTCCTCGACGACCAGTGCCTCGCGCTGGCGCGCGCGCACGGCGGCGAGGCGATTCCCGTCGCCGGCGCGATGCTCGTGGTCGAGGTGGACGGCGAGCCGGACGCGCTGGCCCAGGCCGTCGAGGCGGTGTCGAAGGCCGCACGCGGCGAGGGCCTGATCGAGCTCGTCGCCGCCGCCGACGCGAAGGACGTCGCCGCGATCTGGGCCGCGCGCAAGGCGCTGTCGCCGGCGCTGCGCACGCTGTCGCCGAACAAGATCAACGAGGACGTGGTCGTGCCGGTGAGCCGCGTGCCGGAGCTGGTCGCCGCCGCACGCGAACTGGCGCGGACATACGCGCTGCCGATCGTCTGCTTCGGCCATGCCGGCAACGGCAACCTGCACGTGAACCTGCTGCCGCGCGACGACGCCGAGATGCGCCGCGCGCACGACGCGCTCGGCGAGATCTTCGACGCGGTCATCCGCCTCGACGGCACGCTGTCCGGCGAGCACGGCATCGGCCTGGCCAAGCGCGACTTCATGACGCGCGCGCTGGACGCGAGCGCGCTCGGTCTCATGCGCCGGATCAAGGCGCAGTTCGATCCGGACGGCATCCTCAATCCGGGCAAGCTGCTGCCGAACTGAAGGCGGCGGCTGCGCGACGGCCATGGCCGCCTGTGCCGGCAAAGAGCCCCAAACCGCAACACGTCCTGCACTATCCTCGGGGATCGCAGGAGCAACCGCGTCGAAGGACGCGCATCAGGAGACAATAATGAAGAAGATCGTTCTGAGCGTAGCAATCCATGCCCTGGCCGTCGGTCCGCTGGCCGCCCATGCCGTCAGCCTGAACCCGAAGGGCCTGGGCCAGGTGCTGATCTACCCGTACTACACGGTCAACAAGAGCCAGGACACCTACCTGTCGGTAGCCAATGCCTCCGACGTCGGCAAGGTGGTCAGGGTCCGTTTTCACGAGGGCTACAACGGCCGCAACGTCCTCGACTTCACGCTCTACCTGTCGGCGCACGACACCTGGGCGGCCACCGTTTCGGCGCCCGACGCGACGACGACCAGCGGCGCGCGCCTGTCGTGGTCGGACAACAGCTGCATCGACGATCTCCCCCAGAATCCCTATCCGTTCGCGCCGTACGCCTACGACGGCGGGAGCGGCATGCCGCCGGATTCCGGCCCGCAGACGATCTCGCGCACCCGCGAGGGGCACGTCGAGATCATCGCGCTCGGCGATATCGTGCCTGGCAGCCAGCTCGAAGCGGCGATCACGCACGTGCAGCCGGATCCGCCGACGCCGAACGGCGGCGTTCCCGCCACGATGAACGGCGCAGCCGGCCGCTGTCCGGGCGTGAGCGCCTTGGCCGAAGGCGCGCTCATGGCCCCCAGCAGTGGACTGTTCGGTTCTGGCGCCATCGTCAATGTCGGCGAGGGCACGTTCTATCCTTACAACGCCGACGCGATCACCGGCTTCACCGACGTCCCGCTGTTCGCCAGCACGGACCAGGGGCGGAACGTGACGCTGGACGACGCGAATTCGAGCGAAGCGACCAACGGCGTAGCCCGCGCGTATCTGTCCGACAACGACGGCAAGCCGCTGGCACTCGACTATGCCGCCGGCCACGGCGCCGTCAGCGCCGTATTCATGACCGACGCGCTCTACAACGAATATCTCGTCGGCGCCGGGCTCGGCGCGAATACCGACTGGGTCGTGACGTTCCCGACCAAGCGCTTCTACACGGACCAGCAGATTTACGCCGGCAACGAGATTTCGCCATTCGAAGCGCCGTTCGAGAAAGGGCAATCGAACGTGGTGGTGATTCCCCAGGCCTACGACCGCGAGGAAGGAGGATTCCCGCCGGCCGCGTCCTGCCCAGGCGGCAGTCCTCCGGAATGCATCCCTCCGACCGCCCAACTCGCCTACGAAGTCAACGTCATCGGCTTCCAGGCGTCTCCCGGTTCGGAATCCGGCTATGCCTCCGACGTGCTGGGATCGACACTCACGTCCGCTTACTTCCCGCGCCTGAGCGACACCGGCTGGGCCAAGCTCGACCTGTACGCCTCCAAGCATACGTTGGCTGGAGGCACGTCGTCCTCCGGTGCCGGGGTCGCCCTGGCCGGCCTGCCGGCGACGGGCTTCATGGTCTACAACATCATCAACAGCAACGCGCAGCCTGGAAAGCTCGCCAACTACAGCGGACTGTTCCCGCATCGCAAGACGCTTTTCTGCCAGGGGAACGATCCGGCCTGTCCGTGACGCCACTCGCGTCGGTGCGGTGGCCATAGGAATGGCCAATGAAGCACGCATGGGCGGCGCAATGACGCCCATGCGTGTCGCTTGGCCGCTTCAGTCAGGCCGGTTCCCGCGGCATGCTCGGCCACGCGTGGCGCTGGAAAGAAGCGATCGGGGACAGCGATCGAGGAGCCTCACGTCATCGACGCCGGCACCCGGGAAGCTCGCCCACTGCAGCGGACAGTTCCGCATCGCAAGATGGTCTCTGCCGGGAATGACGCCGCCTGCCCATGAGGCCGCCGGCCGGTGCGGCCCCATGGGAATGACGATCGGATCGAACATGGGCGGCGAGCCGCCCATGTCGCCTCCTGCACCACCGTCGTTCACTGCGATGCGAGATAGTCGTGCACGACCTCGCCGAGCGGCAGCAGCAGGTCGGCTTTCAGGTGCACGGCTGAGACGATCTCGCGCACCGGCAGGTCGGCGACCGGCGCCAGCGCATGCGCGAACAGTTCCAGCGCGCCGGGGCCGGACCATGCGCCCTTGAACTGCCTGCACTGCATCGCGTAGCGCACCAGCTCGCAGATGCGCGGCGTGCCGTCCACGTGCGGGATGATCTTGAGCAGGAAGCTCGGCGCCTCCAATGCCTCGACCGCCTGCGCCTCGTCCATCGGCCGGTGCTTGTAGCCCATCGTGCCCACCGCCACCGGAAAATCGGCGTAGCGCAGCGTGCCCACCAGCGTGTCGCGATGCACCTTGAGCTCCGGCGCGCCGAGCTTCTTCGGAAATCCCCACAGCTCGCGGCCGCCGGCGGTCGGCGGGTGGTCGTCGAGGAACATCATGCGCACGTAGCCGCCGGCTTCGCCCCTGAAGCGGACCGGAATCACCTGGCCGGACTCGGTGTAGTCGCCGAAGCCGGTCGAGTCGGGCATGCGGATGAATTCGTACTTGACCAGCGGCTCGCCGACTTCGAGCGGCGCCGGCACGATGCGGCGCAGGGCGTCCGGATCGGTGCGGTAGGTGATGATCAGGTATTCGCGATCGACGAACAGATAAGGTCCGGGCGGATAGGCCGGATTGTCGATCGGCATCGCGAACGCGTTCTTGCGCACGTCGTCTTCGGTCATTTCGCGATCTCCTCGGGATGGACCTGCGACCTCAGCGGGCGGGCCGGGTTCGACGCGGCACGTTACGGACGCAGCGTTTCGACGTCGCGACCGGTACAGCGGATTTCAGATCATGCGCAACGCGAGCGCCAGCGCGAGCGCCGCATAGGTGCCCGCGAGCACGTCGTCGAGCATCACGCCGAGGCCGCCCTTCACCGAACGGTCGGCCCAGGACACCGGCCAGGGCTTCCAGACGTCGAACAGGCGGAACAGCACGAAGCCGGCGGCGATCCAGGGCCAGGCGCGCGCGCCGCCGAGCAGCGGCAGCAGGGCGATCCACTGCCCGACGAATTCGTCCCAGACGACCACGCCGGGATCGGCGATGCCGAGCCGGCGGACGACCAAGTCCGATGCCCACACGCCGAGCGCGAACGCCGCCGCCAGCGCGAACAGGTACAGCGGCAGCGGCAGCTCGCGCAGGAGCAGCCAGGGCAGCAGCGCGGCCAGCGACCCGGCCGTGCCCGGAGCGAACGGGCTCAGGCCCGAGCCGAAGCCGCTGGCGATCCAGCCGGCAGGATGGGCGAGGACGGCGCGGCGCTGCGCGGCGTCGAGCCTCACGAGAAATGCTCCCAGCCGCGCCGGCTCGGCGTGATGTCGCCGCGCTCTTCGTCGAGCAGCCGCACGCCCGGTCCGGCGACGACGCGGCCGATGCGCGTCGCCCCGCAGCCGATGCGGGCGAGATCGCGCAGCAGCGCGGCCTCGTCGGCCGGCGCCGCGGTGAACGCCAGCTCGTAGTCGTCGCCGCCGGCCGCCTGCAGGCGCAGGCGCTCGCGCGCCTGCGCCACGGACAGCAGCGCCGCCGAGGCCGGCAATGCGTCGGCGTCGACCTCGATGCCGACGCCGCTGCGCTCGGCCACGTGGCCGAGATCGGCGAGCAGGCCGTCCGATACGTCGATGCAGGCGTGCGCCGACTCGCGCAGCACGGCGCCCGCGGCGACGCGCGGCGTCGGCCGGTGCAGGCGCGCCAGCAGCGCGTCGCGCGGGCCGGCCGGCGCCTGGAACAGCGCATCGCGCGCGTCGAGGCAGCGCAACCCGGCCGCGGCGTCGCCAAGCGTGCCGGTGACGAAGACGTGATCGCCGACCTGCGCGCCGTCGCGGCGAAGTGCCCGCCCGGGCGGCACGAAGCCGTGCACGACGACGGTCGCCGCCAGCGGCCCCTGCGTCGTGTCGCCGCCGACCAGCGCGACGCCGTGCAGGCGCGCGAGCTCGGCGAATCCGTCGGCGAAGGCCTCGACGAACGCGCGGTCGGTATGCGGCAAGGTCAGCGCCAGCAGCGCCCAGGCCGGCGTCGCGCCCATCGCCGCGAGATCGGACAGATTCACCGCGAGCGCCTTCCAGCCGACGTCCGCGGCCGGCGCGGACGGCGGGAAATGCACGCCCGCGACCAGCGTATCGGTGCTGACGACCAGCTCGTGCCCCGGCGGCGGCGCGAGCACCGCGGCGTCGTCGCCGATGCCGAGGCGCACGTCGGCGCGCGCGATCGCGCAGTGCGCGCGGATCGTCTCGATCAGGTCGAATTCCGCCATCCGGTCCGCCCCCCGGCCGCAGAATCGCAAGGCGCCGGCCGAGTTCATCCCCTGGAGGAATACTCGGCGCTTCGCCAGACCCCGGCGAGCTTGTCGAGCACGCCGTTGACGTAGGTGTGGCCGTGCTCGGAGCCGAAGCGCTTGGTCGTCTCGACGGCTTCGTTGATGACGACGCGATACGGCACGTCGATGCGGTCGCGCAGCTCGTAGGCGGCGATGCGCAGCATCGCGCGCTCGATCGGGTCGACGCGCTCGGCCTCGCGGTCGAGATACGGCGTCATCGCCTCGTCCAGCTCGGCGTGGCAGCGCGCGACGCCGCGCACGATGTCCTCGAAGTACTCGAGGTCGGCGATCTGCATGTCCTGCTCGTGGCGGAACTGGTCGATCACCGCGTCGATGCGGTTGCCGCTGATCTGCCAGGCGTAGACGGCCTGCAGCGCGCGGCGCCGTGCGCGCGAACGCGCGGCAGGGTCGATTCCGGCCGACGGGCGCGTCGGGTTCGTCACAGCTGCCTCCATACGTCGGCCATCTCCAATGCGGCGAGCGCGGCCTCCTCGCCCTTGTTGCCGTGCGCGCCGCCGGCGCGCGCCTCGGCGTCCGCGTGGCGCTCGACGGCGAGCACGCCGTTCAGCACCGGCAGCCGGTATTCCAAAGCGACGCGCATCAGACCGTCCGCGCAGCCGTCGGCGACGTGCTCGTAATGGCGCGTGTCGCCGCGCACGACGCAGCCCAGCGCGACGATCGCCGCGCAGCCGCCGGTCGCGGCCAGGCGCGCCGCCGCCTGCGGGATCTCCCAGGCGCCGGGCACGCGGACGAGGTCGATGGCGGCCTCGGCGACGCCGTGCTCGCGCAGCGTGCGCAGGGCGCCGTCGACCAGCGCGTCGACGATGCGCGGATTCCAGCGGCTGGCGACGATCGCGTAGCGCGCCTCGGCGACGGGACGGAGTTCTCCGGAATACGTGGGCATGCGGGCGGGCGGAAGGGAGGCAGGCGAAGTTTACCCGGCCTGCGGCACGGCCGGGCGGTCCGGACGCGCACGCCGCTAGCCGGCGTGCGCGGCGTCCTCGTAGCCGACCACCTCGAGCCCGAAGCCGGCCAGGCCGACCAGCCGGCGCGGCGTGCCGAGCACGCGCAGCCGGCGCACGCCCAGGTCGGCGAGGATCTGCGCGCCGAGCCCGAGCCGCCGCCACTGCGCATCCGGCGGCGGCTCGGCCGGCGGCGTGCCGCGCAGGCGCGCGAGCAGGTCGTCGGCATCGTCGTCGCCGGCGAGCACGACGACCACGCCCCGCCCTTCCGCGGCGATGCGGCGCAGCGCCGCCGTCGCGGTGAGGCCCAGGTCCTCGCGCTGCAGATGCAGCACGTCGGACAGGGTGTTGCGCACGTGCACGCGCGTCAGCACCGGATCGTCGCCGTGCAGCGTGCCGCGCACCAGCGCGAAATGCAGCTCGCGCGCCAGCAGGTCGCGGTAGGCGACGAGGCGGAAGCGGCCGAACTCGGTGTCGACCTCGCCTTCGTGCACGCGCTCGACCGTCTTCTCGGTTTCCAGGCGGTAGCGGATCAGGTCGGCGATCGTGCCGATCTTCAGGCCGTGGCGGGCGGCGAAGGCCTCGAGCTCCGGACGCCGCGCCATCGTGCCGTCCTCGCTGAGGATCTCGACGAGCACGCCGGCCGGCTCCAGCCCCGCCAGCGCGGCCAGATCGCAGGCGGCCTCGGTGTGGCCGGCGCGCGCGAGCACGCCGCCGGGCTCCGCCGCCAGCGGGAAGACGTGCCCGGGCTGCACGATGTGCTGCGGCCCGGCGTCGGGGCGCACTGCGGTCAGGATCGTATGCGCGCGGTCGTAGGCGGAAATGCCCGTGGTGACGCCCTCGGCGGCCTCGATCGACACGGTGAAGTTCGTGTGGTGCGGCGAGGTGTTCGTCTCCACCATCGGCTTGAGGCCGAGCTGGCGGCAGCGCGCGCGCGTCAGCGGCAGGCAGACCAGGCCGCGGCCCTCGCGCACCATGAAGTTGATGTCCTCCGGCCGCACCTTCTCGGCCGCCATGATCAGGTCGCCCTCGTTCTCGCGGTCCTCGTCGTCGACGATGACGACCATGCGCCCGGCGCGGATGTCGGCGAGGATCTCCGGAATCGTCGCGAAGCTCATCGCGCCGCTCCGCGCTCGCCGTACAGGCGCTCGACGTAGCGGGCGACCAGGTCGACCTCGAGGTTCACCGCGTCGCCCGCCCTGCGCGTGCCGAACGTGGTGACGGCCAGCGTGTGCGGGATCAGCGTCACGCCGAAGGTGTCGCCTTCGACCTCGTTCACGGTCAGGCTCGCGCCGTCGACGCAGATCGATCCCTTGACGGCGACGTAGCGCAGCAGCGCGGCCGGCGCGCGGAACAGGCAGCGGCGCGACGCGCCGTCTTCGTCGAAGCGCACGATCTCGCCGACGCCGTCGACGTGGCCGGAGACCAGGTGCCCGCCGAGCCGGTCGGCCAGGCGCAGCGACTTCTCGAGGTTGACCGGACTGCCCGCGCCCAGCGCGCCGAGCGTCGTGCGCGCCAGCGTCTCGGCGGAGACGTCGGCAGTGAAGTGCGCGCCGTCGACGGCGACGGCGGTCAGGCAGACGCCGGCGACGGCGATGCTGTCGCCGATCGCGACGTCGCCGAGGTCCAGCGCGGCGGCGTCGACGACGAGCCGCGCGTCGCCCCCGCGCTCCTCGCGCGAGGCCACGCGGCCGACGGCCTGGATGATTCCGGTGAACATGGCTTTCTCCCGATCGCGAATAAGGGGTCCGGCGCCGGCGCGCCTCACGCGCGCAGCAGCAGCCGCAGGTCGTCGCCGACCTGACGGCGGTCGACGACGCGCATCGTCCAGCGCCCGGCCATGTCGGCCAGCGGCGGCAGCGCGAGCAGCGGCCGCGCCGCGTCGCCGAGCAGCACCGGGGCGACGTACAGCAGCAGCTCGTCGACCAGGCCGGCGGCGAACAGCGCGCCGCACAGGGTCGGCCCGGCCTCGACCTGCACTTCGTTCATGCCGCGCGCGCCGAGCAGCGCGAGCACCTGGCGCAGATCGAGGCCCTGCGGGGCGCTTTCAACCTCCGCCAGCTCGGCGCCGGCGAAGCCGCCGGGACCGGCCGCCGCGCCACGCGCATGCACGAGCAGCGTCGGCGCGGCGCCGTCGAGCACGCGCGCGCCGCGCGGCGTGCGCAGCTGCGGATCGAGCACGACGCGCAGAGGGGGCACCGGCTGCGCGCCATCGGCCGCCGCGATGCGCACGGTTAGCGCGGGATCGTCCGCCGCCACGGTGCCGCGCCCGGTCAGGATCGCCGAGCTGCGCGCGCGCCAGTGCTGCACGTCGGCGCGCGCGGCCGCGCCGGTGATCCATTTCGATTCGCCGCTGGCGAGCGCGGTGCGGCCGTCCAGGCTCGTCGCGAGCTTCACGCGCAGCCACGGACGGCCGCGCTCCACGCGGCTGAAGAAGCCGCGGTTGAGCTCGCGGGCGGCGTCGCGCATCAGGCCGACGTCGACGGCGACGCCGGCGCCGCGCAGGCGGTCGAGCGCGCCGCCCTCGCGCTGGAACGCATCCTCGCTGGCGACGACGACGCGGGCGACGCCGGCCGCGATCAGCGCATCCGCGCACGGCGGCGTGCGGCCGTGCAGGCCGCAGGGCTCGAGGGTCACGTAGGCCGTCGCGCCGCGCGCGCGGCCGCCGGCCTCGCGCAGGGCCAGCACCTCGGCATGCGGCTCGCCGGCGCGGCGATGCCAGCCCTCGCCGACGATCTCGTCGCCGTGCGCCAGCACGCAGCCGACGCGCGGATTGGGCTGCGTCGTCGCCAGCCCGCGCTCGGCGAGCCGGAGCGCGCGCGCCATCAAGGCATGGTCGCGCGCGGCGAACGCAGCCGTCGCCCCGCCCGTCATCGCTCAGCTCACCGGGAACGCGCGGCGGCGGCGCACGCCGGCACCGTCGTTGCGCGGATCGGGCACGATGCCGCCGACGGCGTCATTTCTGCCGTCCCTTGTCGACCAGCAGCGGCAATTGCAGCCCCTCGATCGCCGGCAGGTCGCGCTCGAGGCGCTCGATCTCCTCGCGGAACGCCTGCACGTCCTCGAAGCTGCGGTAGACCGAGGCGAAGCGCACGTAGGCGACGTGGTCGAGCTTCTTCAGCTCGCGCATGACCAGCTCGCCGATGCGCATCGACGGCACCTCGCGCTCGCCGCTGCGGCGCAGGTCCGAAACCACGGCGCGCACCGCCGCGTCGACCTGTTCGCTGCCGACGGGACGCTTCTGCAGCGCGCGCAAGAAGCCGGTGCGCAGCTTCTCCTCGTCGAAGGCTTCGCGCCGGCCGTCGCTCTTGACGACGCTGGGCAGCTTGATCTCGGCCGTCTCGAACGTGCTGAAGCGCTCGCCGCAGCGCTCGCATTCGCGCCGGCGGCGGATCGTCGTGCCGTCCTCCGAGACGCGCGAGTCGATCACGCGCGTGTCTTCGTGCTGGCAGAACGGGCAGTGCATCAGGGGACCGGGAATCGGGAACCGGGAATCGGGAATCGGAAGAGAGCGCGGCCTCGGCAACCGGAGAGGTCACTTGCGAATCCACGGCAACCGGCTCGGCTTCCGCCGATTCCCGACTCCCGATTCCCGATTCCCCGCATCTCAGCCATACACCGGGTACTTCCTGCACTGTGCGGTCACCGCCTCGCGCACCCTGGCGATGACGCCCGCGTCGGCGGGCGCGTCGAGCACGTCGCAGATCCAGTTCGCGAGGTCGACGCAGTCGGCCTCCTGGTATCCGCGCGTGGTCACCGCCGGCGTGCCGATGCGCAGGCCCGAGGTGATGAACGGCGAGCGCGGGTCGTTCGGCACCGCGTTCTTGTTCACCGTGATGTGCGCCTGGCCGAGCGCGGCCTCGGCGTCCTTGCCGGTGACGTCGCGGCCGATCAGATCGATCAGCATCAGGTGGTTCTCGGTGCCGCCGGAGACGATCTTGTAGCCGCGCGCCATGAACGCGCCGGCCATGGCCTTGGCGTTCTTCACGACCTGCTGCTGGTAGGCCTTGAACGACGGTTCGAGTGCCTCCTTGAACGCGACCGCCTTGGCCGCGATCACGTGCATCAGCGGACCGCCCTGGATGCCCGGGAACACGATCGACTGCAGCTTCTTCTCGAGCTCGGCGCCGGCACCCTTGGCCAGGACGATGCCGCCGCGCGGGCCGCGCAGCGTCTTGTGCGTGGTCGAGGTGACCACGTGCGCGTGCGGCAGCGGGCTCGGATAGACGCCGGCCGCGACGAGCCCGGCGACGTGCGCCATGTCGACGAAGAGATAGGCACCGACCTGGTCGGCGATCGCGCGGAAGCGCGCCCAGTCGAGCACCTGCGAATAGGCCGAGAAGCCGGCGACGATCATCTTCGGCTTGTGCTCCGCGGCCAGCCGCTCGACCTCGGCATAGTCGACGCGTCCGGTGGCCGGATCGATGCCGTACTGCACGGCGTTGAAGAGCTTGCCGCTCAGGTTCACCTTGGCGCCGTGGGTCAGGTGGCCGCCGTGCGCCAGGCTCATGCCCAGGATCGTGTCGCCCGGCTCGAGCAGCGCGAAATAGACCGCCTGGTTCGCCTGCGAGCCCGAGTGCGGCTGCACGTTCGCGTAGTCGCAGTCGAACAGCTGCTTGACGCGCTGGATGGCCAGCGTCTCGGCGACGTCCACGTATTCGCAGCCGCCGTAGTACCGCTTGCCCGGGTAGCCTTCGGCGTACTTGTTGGTCAGCACCGATCCCTGCGCCTCGAGCACGCGCGGGCTGGCGTAGTTCTCCGACGCGATCAGCTCGACGTGATCCTCCTGGCGGCCGCGCTCGGCGGCGATCGCCCGCGCCAGTTCGTCGTCGAAACCTTCGATACGCATGTCCTTGGAAAACATCGGGATGACCTTGGGGTGAAGCCGCGGGGGAGCGCATGTTACCGCTTTGCGGCACGCTTTTACGGCCCTCGCCCGCGGCGGACGTCGGCCCGATGCTCGTCCGGCGGCCAGGGGTATGCCTCGCACGGCCGCCGTGCCTTCGCCGGGACATGACGGCCGCGGCGCCGATCGGCGATAATATCAAGCTCCCCTCTTCCCTTTCCGCGAGCGGCGCAGCCGCCGCGCCGGGCGACCCTGGTTCGGAGTCAGGCATGCAATACATCTACACGATGATCGGCGTCAGCAAGGTCGTTCCGCCGAAGCGCCAGATCATCAAGGACATCTCGCTGAGCTTCTTCCCCGGCGCGAAGATCGGCCTGCTCGGCCTGAACGGCGCGGGCAAGTCGACCGTGCTGCGCATCATGGCCGGCGTCGACACCGACTTCGTCGGCGAGGCGCGGCCGCAGCCGGGCATCAAGATCGGCTATCTCGAGCAGGAGCCGAAGCTCGACCCGGAAAAGACCGTGCGCGAGGCCGTCGAAGAAGGCGTGGCCGAGATCATCGGCGCGCAGAAGCGCCTCGAGGAGGTCTACGCGGCCTACGCCGAGGACGGCGCGGACTTCGACAAGCTCGCCGCCGAACAGCAGCGCCTGGAGAACCTCCTGGCGGCGAACGACGCGCACGCGCTCGAGCGCCAGCTCGAGGTCGCCGCCGACGCGCTGCGCCTGCCGCCGTGGGACGCGAAGATCGCCCACCTGTCCGGCGGCGAGAAGCGCCGCGTGGCGCTGTGCCGCCTGCTGCTGTCCAAGCCCGACATGCTGCTGCTGGACGAGCCGACCAACCACCTCGACGCCGAATCGGTGGAATGGCTGGAGCAGTACCTGCAGAACTTCCCCGGCACCGTGGTCGCGGTCACCCACGACCGCTATTTCCTGGACAACGCCGCGGAATGGATCCTCGAGCTCGACCGCGGCCGCGGCATTCCGTGGAAGGGCAACTACTCGTCCTGGCTGGAGCAGAAGGACGAGCGCCTCAAGCAGGAGGAGAACCAGGAAAAGGCGCGCCAGAAGGCGATCCAGCGCGAGCTGGAATGGGCGCGCCAGAACGCCAAGGGCGGCCGCAGCAAGGGCAAGGCGCGCCTGGCGCGCATCGAGGAGCTGCAGTCGGTCGAATACCAGAAGCGCAACGAGACCAACGAGATCTTCATCCCGCCGGGCGAACGCCTCGGCAACTCGGTCATCGAGTTCCGGAACGTGTCGAAGTCGTTCGGCGACCGCCTGCTGATCGACGACCTCAGCTTCAACGTGCCGCCGGGTGCGATCGTCGGCATCATCGGCCCGAACGGCGCCGGCAAGTCGACGCTGTTCAAGATGATCACGGGCCAGGAGAAGCCCGACAAGGGCGAGATCATCAAGGGCCCGACGGTGAACATCGCCTACGTGGACCAGAGCCGCGAGAAGCTCGAAGGCAACCACAACGTGTTCCAGGAGGTCTCAGGCGGCGCCGACATCCTGACGATCAACGGCATCGAGATCCAGTCGCGCGCGTACATCGGCCGCTTCAACTTCAAGGGGCCGGACCAGCAGAAGCTGGTCGGCACGCTCTCCGGCGGCGAACGCGGCCGCCTGCACCTGGCCAAGACGCTGCTGCAGGGCGGCAACGTGCTGCTGCTCGACGAGCCGTCGAACGACCTGGACATCGAGACGCTGCGCGCGCTCGAGGACGCCTTGCTCGAATTCCCCGGCAACGCGTTCGTGATCTCGCACGACCGCTGGTTCCTCGACCGCATCGCGACGCACATCCTCGCCTTCGAGGGCGACTCGCACGTCGAGTTCTTCCCCGGCAACTACCGCGAGTACGAGGAAGACAAGAAGCGGCGCCTCGGCGACGAGGCCGCGCAGCCGCACCGGATCCGCTACAAGAAGCTGGCCTGACGCGAGCGCCGGCCGTCCGGCGAGGCCGCCCTTCCAGGCGGCCTGCGCCGGCCATGCAACGCGGGCGACGGCCGGCGGCGAAGCGCACGACTCGGAGTCGAACGATGACGTTCATGCAATCCCTGCAGGCGGCCTGGAAGCGCAACGATTCGCTCGTCTGCGTCGGCCTCGATCCGGAGCCGGCACGGTTTCCGGCGCCGTTCGCCGCCGACGGCGACGGCGTGTTCGGCTTCTGCCGCGCCATCGTCGACGCCACCGCGGACCTGGTCTGCGCGTTCAAGCCGCAGATCGCGCATTTCGCCGCGCTCGGCGCCGAGCGCGCGCTCGAGCGCCTGATCGCGCACGTCCATGCCGCCCATCCCGGCATCCCGGTCATCCTGGACGCCAAGCGCGGCGACGTCGGCTCCACGGCGCAGCACTACGCGGCCGAGGCGTTCGATCGCTACGGCGCGGACGCGGTCACGGTCAATCCGTACCTCGGCCGCGACTCGGTGCAGCCGTTCCTGGACCGGGCCGACAAGGGCGTGGTCCTGCTGTGCCGCACCTCGAACCCGGGCGCGCGCGACCTGCAGGACCTGGACGTGGGCGGCGGCCGCACGCTGTACCAGCACGTCGCCGAAACGGTCGCGCGCGAGTGGAACGCGAACGGCAACTGCGCGCTCGTGGTCGGCGCGACCTATCCCGGCGAGCTGGCCGACGTGCGCGGCCGCGTGGGCGACCTGCCGCTGCTGGTGCCCGGCGTCGGCGCACAGGGCGGCGACGTCGAGGCCGCGGTGAGGAGCGGCCGCACGGCGTCCGGCGACGGGCTCGTCGTCAGCTCGTCGCGCGCGATCCTCTACGCGTCCCGGGACGGGGACTTCGCCGCCGCCGCGCGCGCGGCGGCGCTCCGCCTGCGCGACGAGATCAACCGCCACCGCTGAGCCGCCCCGCTCCGGCGCGGCGTGTCCCTCTCCTGCGGGGCATGTCCCGCTAGTCGTCGGCCACGTCCATTCCGGGGAAGAGCACGTCGACGAAGCCGAAGCGCGAGAAGTCGCTCATGCGCATCGGGTAGAGCTTGCCGACCAGGTGGTCGCATTCGTGCTGCACGACGCGCGCGTGGAAGCCCTCCGCGATGCGGTCGATCGGCGCGCCGGCCGGATCGAAGCCGGTGTAGCGGATCTTCGACCAGCGCTCGACGACGCCGCGCAGGCCCGGCACCGAGAGACAGCCTTCCCAGCCTTCCTCGCGCTCGTCCGACAGCGGGGTGATCACCGGGTTGAGCAGGATCGTGCGCGGCACCGGCGGCGCGTCCGGATAGCGCTCGCTGCTGTCGAAGCCGAAGATCGCCAGCTGCAGGTCGACGCCGATCTGCGGCGCCGCGAGGCCGACGCCGCCGGCGGCGTGCATCGTGTCGAACATGTCGGCGATCAGCGCCTCGAGCTCGGGCGTGCCGAACCGCTCGACCGGCTTGGCCACGCGCAGCAGGCGCGGATCGCCCATCCTCAGGATTTCGCGGATCATGCAGGGCTCCTCGGCCGCCGATTATGCGCCAGGCGCCACCGGACGCGCCGGGCGGCGGCGTGACGCGCGCCGGAGCTTGTGCTTTCATACGAGGTGGTCCGGACGCGCCCCGCGCGCCGGCGTTCGTTTCCGACCTTGGGGGTAATGCATGAGTTCCGAGCCGGCCGCTGCAGCGGCAGCACCTGTCGCGCAGCTCACGGCTCGCGCCGTGATCCTTTCCGTGATCCTGGCGGTGATCCTGGCCGCCGCGAACGCCTATCTCGGCCTGTTCGCGGGCCTGACGATCGCCACGGCGATTCCGGCCGCGGTCGTCTCGATGGCCGTGCTGCGCATGCTCGGCGGCGGCACGATCCTGGAGAACAACATCGTGCAGACCGGCGCCTCCGCCGGCTCGTCGATCGCCGCGGGCGTGATCTTCACGATTCCGGCGCTGATCATCCTGGGCTACTGGCAGGATTTTCGCTACTCCTGGGTGCTGGCGATCGCCGGCCTCGGCGGCCTGCTCGGCGTGTTGTTCTCGGTGCCGCTGCGGCGCGCGATGATCGTCGAGGAGCCGCTCGCGTTCCCCGAGGGCAAGGCGGCGGCGGAGGTGCTGAAGGCCGGCGAGAATCCCGGACCCGGCGTGAAGACGCTGGCCTTCGCCGGCGTGGTCGGCTCGGTCATCAAGCTGGCCGCGGCGAGCGGCCTGCGCGCGATCCCCGACGCGGCCACGGCCTCGGGCTTCATCGGCAAGTTCCTCGCCTACATCGGCACGAACCTTTCGCCCGCGCTGCTCGGCGTCGGCTACATCGTCGGCCTCAACATCGGCATCGTCGTGCTGTCGGGCAGCATCCTGTCCTGGCACATCGCCATTCCGATCTATCACGCGTTCTTCCTCGATTCCGACCCGGCGCTCGCCGCGCGGGTCGCCGGCCACGGCGCCGAGGAGATCGCCGGCATGATCTGGTCGGCCAAGATCCGCTACCTCGGCGTGGGCGCGATGCTGATCGGCGGCGTCTGGACGCTGTTCTCGCTGCGCCGCTCGCTGATGTCGGGCATCCGCAGCGGCCTGGCGGCGGCGCGCAAGGGCAGCTCCGGCGTGGTGGCCGAGACCGAGCGCGACCTGCCGATGAAGTGGATGATCGTCGCGCTGGTGCTGTTCGTGCTGCCGCTGGCGGCGCTGTACCAGGCGATCGTCGGGCAGTGGACGGTCAGCATCCCGATGACGGTCATCATGATCGTGGCCGGCTTTCTGTTCGTGTCGGTCTCGGGCTACCTGGCCGGCCTGGTCGGCTCGTCGAACAACCCGGTCTCCGGCATCACGATCGCGACGATCCTGTTCGCCTCGCTGGTGCTGATGCTGCTGCTCGGGCGCACCTCGGAGATCGGCGCGGTGGCCGCGATCATGATCGGCGCGGTCGTCTGCTGCGCGGCCGCGGTCGGCGGCGACAACCTGCAGGACCTCAAGGCCGGGCACCTCGTCGGCGCGACGCCGTGGAAGCAGCAGCTGATGCTCTGCATCGGCGCGTTCTCCTGCGCGCTGGTCATGGCGCCGGTGCTGAACCTGCTGGCGCACGCCTACGGCATCGGCGCGCCGACGCCCGAGCACCCCAATTCGCTGGCGGCGCCGCAGGCGACGCTGATGGCCTCGGTGGCCAAGGGCCTGTTCGGCGGCCATCTGCCCTGGGACATGATCGGCATCGGCGCGCTCGTCGGCGCGCTGACGATCGCGCTCGACGAGTGGCTGAAGTCGCGCGGCTCCTCGTTCCGCGTGCCCGTGCTCGGCGCCGCGATCGGCATCTACCTGCCGCTCGAGCTGATGGTGCCGATCTTTCTCGGCGGCCTGATCGCCCATCTCGTCGAGCGCGGCCACAAGCCGCGCGACGAGGAGGAACGCGACCGCATCCACCGGCCGGGCACGCTGTTCTCGGCCGGCCTGATCACCGGCGAGGCGCTGACCGGCATCATCATCGCGGTGCCGATCGTCGTCTCCGGCCGCGCCGACGTGCTGGCGCTGCCGCCGGCGCTGCAGTTCGGCAAGCTCGTCGGGCTGGCCGTGCTGGCGGTGGTGGCCTGGCTGCTGTACCGGGCGGCCGCAAAGCGGGATCGGACTTCTGTGAAATAGTACCGGAAATCCGGCGATTGGCCGGATTGCGATTTACGCAATCTGAAGGCAATTTGAACAACCCGGGGAGCATAATGCTCGGCGCGCAGCGCATGCATTCCAATTAGCATTTTATAAGTGTCATGCGCGCACGCTTTGCTCCGCTCGCGATGAAGTCGGCCTACGGGACGATCGAGCGGGACCTGTTCGCAGCCGCCAACCGGAAGCCTCGCATGATCCGCCTCGCCTCATTGCTGCTGGCCGCTTCGGCCGTGAGCGCCAGCGAAATTCCGTTCGACGCCGATGAAATTCCGTTCGACGCCAGCGATACGATCTTTCGCGACGGCTTCGACAGCCCGCCACCGGCGGGTTCCTGCCTGAGCGAGGCGCGTACGCGGCTACCCACGAGCGGCATCACGTATGGTCCCGTTCACGACGTGACGCCGTTCAATCCGATGCGCTCCAACGTCGACATCACCGAATGGAACAACGTCTGGGGCCATGCGAACGCGACGGACTCGGCCCTGTCCTGGCCCGGGCGCAGCGGTTCGGCCCCGGCCCTGAGGAATTTCTCGCGCAACAACTTCGTCGCCATCCACTTCAAGACGCCGGGGAACGCGACGGCCGATTCCACGCTGAACGGGTATTTCACCTATCCGATCGACTGGAACAACCCGAACGCCGACATCAAGATCAGCACGACCTGCGGCGACTTCACCCCCAATCCGGCCAACCCCGGATGCGTGGCTCTGGACGTCGCCTCGTCCAACGAGGTCATGGTCCGGTGGAAGTTCAAGCCGGGCAACATCGGTGCTTATTGCATCCTTCAGCCCAACACGGATTACTACGTCAACATTCGGCTGACGGATCCGGGCTCGCCGATCACGTGCGCGCCCATCAATACGGCCGGTAATTGCCCGCTCTATACCGTGCACAACTACGGCGGTTCGCTTTAACCACGCCACGGATGAATCATCCGCAAGGCCAACGGCCTTGAGGATCGCACTTTCCTGCGCCAGGAGGGCACCACCCACTGCAACATTTCGTTTTCTCTCGTAATCAGCATGCCCCAGCAACAGCGTTCATTATTCGGCGCCATCCGCCGCTTCCCGGGATCGCGCCTGTTCGGCACGGCGATCACACCTTTCGTTCTTTCCCTCACCTGGACGAGCAACGTCTCGGCAGCGGGCGACATTCTTTTCCAGGACGGCTTCGAAGCGGCGCTTGCCGGCGAGACTTGCTCCAGCGGCCGGCTGCTTCGCAGCGACGTCACGTACGGCCCGATCCATCCCACGCAGATCAACCCTCCTCGGCTGGGCATCGACGCCACCGAATGGGATGCGATCTGGGGACATGCGAGCGCGACGGACGACGTCTCGTCCTGGCCGGGCAAGAGCGGTTCGGCGCCGGTGCTGCGCAATTTCATGAGAACCAGCTTCGTCGCCGCGCATTTCCGCACGCCGGCCGGGGCGTCCGCGACGTCGACGCTGAAAGGCTTCTTCACCTACCCGCTCGACTGGAACAACCCGAACGCCGATATCGCGATCAGCACCCGGTGCGGAGATTTCAGCCCCAACGCCGCCAATCCCGGCTGCGTGGCGACGAACGTGTCGGCGTCCAACGAGATCCTTCTCTTCTGGAAGTTCAGCCCGGGAAACGGATCCGATTTCTGCATCCTTCAGCCGGACAGGGACTACTTCGTCAACATCCGGCTGACGGATCCCACGTCACGGCTCCGCTGTGATCCGCTCTACGGCGTGGACAACTGCCCGCTCTACGTCGTGCATTCATACGGCGGCACCCTCTAGCCGGGCGCCGCGCTGCTCGTTACGGATGCCCGGGCCGGCCTCGACGCGCGCCAGGATCGCCAGGCGTAGGCCGGAAGCATCAGCGCGAAGTGCGTCCAGATGCCGATCCACACCAATGCGCTCAACAGCGGGTTGGCGGCTGCCGGATCGAATTTCCTGAAGTATCGCCACATTCCCCTGTGCTTGTGGCGTGCGACGAATACGCAGCGCCGGCGGCTCGAGCTGCCCTGCGCGTGCACGGCGGTCGCGAAGTTCGCGATGCCGACGCGCAGGCCGGCATCGCGAGTGCGGCGGCACAGATCCAGGTCTTCGGCATGCAGGAAATAGGCTTCGTCGAAGCCGCCCACCCGCTCGAAGGCCCTCCGGGGCATGTAGATGCAGGCGCCGGATATCGCTTCGACGAACTCCACCGGCGAGGTCGCGGATATAGCCGAAGCCGGCATTTCGATGCCTGCCAATCCGGGCCAGCGCCCCTCCCAGCGCGACAATCCGGTCATGCTCGCCATGGCACGACGGAGGCTCGGCTCCCGGCGCCGGTTTCCTCGCGCAGGCTTGCCGTCGGGGGCGAGCACGTTCGCGCCGAGCACGCCGATTCCCGCGTCGAGCCCGGCCGCCGCCCTGAACGCGGCAATCGTGTCCCGCCGCAGATCGCAATCGGGATTCAGGAACAGGAACGCGTCTCCGCTGGCGAGCGCGGCACCGCGGTTGCAGGCCGGCCCGAAGCCGAGATTGACGCCGTTGCGCAGCAGGCGGAAACGGGCATCGTTCCGGTGCGTCGCCGCGACCCGCTCGACCTCGCCGTCCCTGGAGGCATTGTCGACGAGAATCACTTCGACGGCAGCCTCGGACGCCAGTACGGACCGGATGCAGCCGCTCAGCAGCGGACCGCTGTCCGCCGCGACGACGACGATACTGGTCAACCCCGGAATGGGCGTGTCGCCGCTCATGTCGGCCCTGCGTCAGATGCCGCCGAGCAGGCGCTCCCCCTGCTCGCGCGCATAGGACCACAACGCGGGCCACGCTTCGTAGCTCGCGGCGAGCCGTTCGCAATCCTCGCGAAGGAGCTTCGCGCACGTCGCAGCATCCGATCGCTCCGGCCAGTCGCCGAGCCGCGGCGGGTCCTTGGCGATCAGTGCCCGTCCATTGGCCTCGATGATCGAGCGGACGTCCGCCTGCCAGTAGATCGGCGCATCCTGCGCGGCGTCGTACTGATGCTGCATGCGCTCGATGAGGTCGGCGCGGGCATAGGCGAGGTATTCCTGCAGCTGGCGCAAACGACCGGTTTCGCTCGCGCCCGCGACGTCGCGCAGATGCGCGGCGAGGAGCGCCAGCCGTTGTGCGGGGCTTTCGGCGTTGAACTCCGGGAGCTGCCGCCTGACGAAGTCGCTGACGAAATAGTTGAAGCGCGGCGTGTGCGCGGCCATCGTGATCGACGAACGCTTGCGCTGCACCTCCTGCACGTGCCCGATGGCGAGCGGGAGCTCCACGACCAGCGACCCGGGATGGCAGAGCTCCGTCACGCGCGAGAACAGCGCGTCCTCGCCGCGGCCGAGCGGATTGGTGCAAGGCAGCAGCACGGAGTTGTCCAGCGCGAACGGCGTGAAAGTCGCAGCTCCGCTCGCCCGCGCCTGGCGATAGCCGTACCACAGGCTGTTGGCTTCGATGTTGCGCAGATAGCTGTCGCGATCACGGGCGAACTCCGCGCGGTCGGCGGCGGACAACTGGTAGAGCCAGATGCCCGATTCCGTCCGCGAGCTGCCGTAGCTGCCGTGATGGGTGGCCAGGATCGGCGCCTCTCCATGGAGGTGGTCGAGCCTGCTCACGGGCAGTCCGCGCAGCGCGGAGCGCTCGATCGCGTAGGACGGAGAGCTCGTCAACGCGCCCAGCGGGTGCCCGACGACGTCCAGATGCAGCTCGAACGGATCGCCCTCGGCCTCCTCGCCGGCGCCGAGCGCATTCTCCATGTTCCTGTAGAACTGCGTGAACGAAGCGGCCGACGGATTCGGATCGAGCCCGCTGCGCGCACCGTCCGGACGCCGCAGCGGCAGACGGTGATCGTCGTCCAGGAGCACCAGGCGTGCGCCGGCGGAGAGCAGCAATGCGAGATTCCACGAGCGTCCGCCGCCGAAGGCATTGGAGGCGCCGGCGCTCCGGAGCAGCATCTGCGGCAGAATCGACGAGGCCTGCGGGACCGCACGCACGATCTTTTCAGCAAGCCGCTCGCGCTCGGAGGCGCCGAGATAGGTCAGCTTGCAACCGGTCGCCCGGGCGAATTCACGCAGCAGGTCGCGATTGCGGTTGGCCGTCTCCCGGGTGCTCGAGTCGTCGAGCAGCACGTAATGGCGATTCGCGCGAAAGCGCCGCTCGTACTCGGCGAGCGAACGCAGCAGGTGCTCGAGCTGCGCGGGCCGGTCGCAGGCGCGAATGAACACCGCTCGCAAGGGCGCCGGATTCCGCGGAACGGCCGTGGACGCGCGCTTCAGGAACTCCCGGTCCGAAACCAGCAGTCCGCGCGCCGTCAGGCTGTCGAGCACGCGCACGACGCTTTCGCGCTGGGCCTGCAGGCCGGGAATCGTCGCGATGATCCTCGACACGTGCTCATCCAGCGTGCGGAATTCCCGGCTTTGATCGAGCGCCTGCAGCACCTGGAAGGTCATCACGTGCGTTTCGCCGCTGCGCTTGACCTGGAAGATGCATTCGCTGCTGGACAACGAGGCGACGACGCCGTCCTCGGAAGCGTAGAGCGGTGCATTCGGATCGACGGGCTGCGCAGCCGGCGCCACGGGCACGGTGCCGTAGTCGATCTTGTAATTGAGCTCGGTGTTCATTCGCCTACCGGTTGCGGCGCCACCAGCGCCAGTTGAACGGCCGTCGGGTATCGGAATCGGTTCCGGCCGCCGAGATTCGCAGATTCAGCCGCTCGATCTCGGCCTCGAGTTCGGCGATGCGTGCACCGGCGGCCATGTTCTTGCGGATTTCGTGATTGTAATGCGCATAGACCGATTCCTCGCCGTCGCCGAACAACGAGAGCGCCGGGAGCCCGGTCGGCAAGGCGCGCTTGGCGCAGACGGCCACGAAGTACATCGGCGCGTAGCGAAGGCCCGGCTCGATCGCGTTTCCTGCGGCGGACGTGCACGCCTCCCAGCGCTGTCCGTCGGATTCGAGGTTCCACAAGGCGGACTGGAACAGGAGCTTCTGCCCGTAGAGGCGAATCGCGGGGAAATGCGGCCGCAGCAGGGCCAGCAGCTCGTCCTCGTACAGCTCCTTGACGTGGTATTCGTTGCGGAAACCGGCCAAGTCGCTGTAGGTGCGCTTGTCGGGCGAGGAAATCACCAGGATGCCGTCGTCCTTCAGGACCCGCGCGAATCCGGACACCAGTTGCTCCTGCTGCGCCAGGTGCTCCAGCGTCTCGAACGAAACCACCACGTCGAACGAGCCGTCCTCGAACGGCAATTGCGTGGCATCGGCGCATTCGAATCGGAGGCCCTTCCCGGCACCGTAGCGGGAGATCGCATGGGCGATCGACGCCGGGTCCACGTCGACCCCCACGACCTCCTCGGCCGTCCCGGCCAGCAGCGCGGATCCGTATCCCTCGCCGCAGGCGGCATCGAGCACTCGGCGTCCGGCGACCAGAGGACGCGCAAAGGCGTAGCGGTGCCAGTGCTCGTACCAGATCTCGCGCACGCACTCGGGCGTGAAGCGCTCGCCGGTGAAGGGCAGCACGTGATCGTCGCTCATGAGAATGCTCCGCCCAGCGGATTCCAGCGATGCGCGAGACGAACCAGGCCGAGTTCGCGCGACGCGCCGCGGACCACGATCGTGCGTTCCGCGGTGTCGAAGACGCGCACGCCTTCCGAATCCATCGGGTGCACGCGTACGGTGTAGCTGCCCGGCAGCAGCGGCAGGTGCTCGAATTCGAGCTCGCATTCGTATTCGCCTGCCGCCGTCCTGCCGGGCACGTGGCCGTCCATGTCCGTGCTGACGCCGTACACCGGCGTTCCGTCCGCTCGCGCGATGCCGACGGCGACGCACGGGCTGCGCCCGTCCCGCGAGCGGATGCGAGCGCGCACCTTGAGCGCAGTGCCGGGATCCATCAGCAGCGGCCGCTCGGATTCCTCGCCGTTCAAGCTCATGCCGGCCACGCTGAACTCGAGAGCGCCCGCCGCGCCGCCGTGCGCTTCGCGCTTCGGGGCCGATTTGCTCTCGTGATAGGCGAGGTAGGCCTGCGTCACGTCGAACACGTCGCCGGCCATCGCGATTTCACCGTCACGAAGCCAGCAGGCGTGGCGGCACAGCTTCTGCACGTGATACATGCTGTGCGAAACGAGTATGAGCGTGCCCCCGCCGTCGAGGTAGTCCTGCATCCATTGCACGCATTTCTTCTGGAAGGACTCGTCGCCTACGGCGAGGACCTCGTCGGTCACCAGCAGGTCCGGCTTCATCGAGGCGACGACGGCGAATCCCAGCCTCACCACCATGCCGGAGGAATAATGCTTGATCGGTTCGTCGATGTACCGGCCGATGTCGGCGAAGTCGATGATTTCGGGAAGCCGCCGGCGCGCCTCGGCGGCGTCGAGGCCGTGCAAGGCGGCGGACATCAGGATGTTGTCGCGGCCGCTGTACTCGGGATGGAAGCCGGCGCCCAGCTCCAGCAAGGCACCGATTTCGCCGTTCACCCGTACGCTGCCGGTGGTCGGCGTCAGCACTCCGGTCAGGAGCTTGAGCAACGTGGACTTGCCCGCACCGTTTTCGCCGATCAGGCCCAGCGATTCGCCGCGCCGGATGTCGAGATCCACGCCGCGCAGCACGCTGATTCTGTCGTGGTCGGCGCCGCGAAGGAGCAGGCGTCCCAGCGCGCGCAGGCGCTCGCCGCTGCGATGCACCTTCGGATACGACTTGGACAGGCCGCGCGCCTCGACCAGCAAGGCGTTCACAGGAAGTCCTCGAAATGGGGATCGAGGCGGCGAAACAGCCAGTGTCCCAGGCCCAGTACCGCTGCGGCGATCAGCAGCGCGGCGAGGATTCTTCCGAGCCCGATGTCTCCATGCCCGAGCAGCAATGCGCGAAAGGACTCGGCGTAGAACGTGAAAGGATTGAAATCGAGCAGGCTGCGGAAGCGTTCCGGGAGTTGCAGGCGGTCGTAATAGACCGGTGCGCCGAACATCAGCAGGGGAAGCAGCTGTCCCAGCGCCTGCACGAGGTCCCTCACGAAGACCTGGATCGACGCGCAGATCAACGCAAGCCCCAGCGACAGGGCCGCCAGCGGGATGTAGAGCAGCAGGGCTGCCGGAACGGCTTGGAGGCGCACCCCCTGCCCGGCAGCGGCGAGCACGAAGACGACGGCGACGAAGCCGACGATGTGGATGGCGAAGCTCGTTCCCACGCTGGCGAGGACGAGCACTTCCTTGGGCAGGGCGACCTTGCCGATCAGCGCGGCATTGTCCTGGATGGCGGTCGTCGAGCGCAGGATCGCTTCGGCGAAGGCCGTCCACGGCCACAGGGCCGTGGCGAGAAACGGCACGAATCCGATCGCATCCGCTCCCGGCACGCGAGCCTTGAAGACGTGAATGAACACGAAGCTCGTGATGGCCAGTTGCAGCAAGGGCTGAAACAGCGCCCACAGCACACCCGAGAAACTGCCCGCGAACCGGTTTCTCAGATCACGTTGCAGGAAGCGCAACGTCAGTGCGACGGCGGGCATGACTTCGATGTGCCCTCTTCAATGGCGCTGGGCAGGTCACTGCCGCCGCGGGTACGGCGGCAGATTCGTTTCACAAGCGACACCCGGGGTATCGCCCCAACCTATGTTATAGGAGACGGGGATGGGCGGCCGCAGCGCCCAACGCCCTACTTTCCGTCCTTTCCGGCGGCCTTCTTCGTTTCGGGCTCGGCCTCCGGCGCGTTCTGCACCTGGCCGTAGCGCGTGCGCAGAGAAGCGACGAGGTCAGGATTGGCGTCCACCGGCTGATTCCGCAACGTGTCCGAATACGTGCGAACCTGCTTCTCGACGAAGTCGTTGCGCAGCCGCGCCACGATCTCCGGCTTGACCTCGGCGAACGTACGCGGCTTGTCGCTCGTGCGCTCGGTCAGCTTGATGACGTGATAGCCGAACGGGGTCTTCACGGGGGGGGAAATGTCCCCCACCTTCTTCAGGGCGGAAGCCGCCGCGGCGAACTCGGGGACGTACTTCGACGCGTTGCCCGCATCGTCCATCTCCCCGCGATTCGATTCCTTGCTCGGATCTTCCGAATACTTCTCGACCAGCGCATCGAACTGGTCGGGATGCGCCTGGGCTTCCTTTTCCACCGTCTCGGCGAGCTTCTTGGCTTCGTCGTCGCCGCGGCTCTTCGTCGAGATCAGCACGTGCTTGACGACGAGCTGTCCACGCCGAATGTACTTTTCCTTGTGCGCGACATATTCCTCCTGAGCCAGCTCCTCGAAATCGGGAAGCTTCAGGCCTTCCCTGTAGCGCTGCATGCGCACCTTGCTCAGGGCCTCATCCTCGGCGAGCGCGAGCTGGCGTACGACCAGCGGATCACGATCGAGCCCCGCCTTGCGCGCGTCGGCCGCGAGCTGGCGCTGCAGCAGCAAATTGGTGATGACGCCCTCGATGCGGGTAGGGCTGTTGAAGAAACCCGCCCGCTGTTCGGCGGGAATGCGCGCGGCGAATGCGTCGATGTCGTCCAGCGTCACCGTTGCGTCACCCTGCTTCGCGACGACGCCGGCCGGCAGATTCGATTCGGCCGGCTCCGCCGCGATTGACGTGTGCGCCGCGAATGCGGCGAGCATCAGGACAATCCAGGGTTTGCGCTGTATCGACGTCATGGAGAACCTTTCCGAAATTGAGACGTACAGAAACTCGCGCAGATTTCGGCTCCGAACGCGCGAGTTCCGGTAATTAAGATCGAAGCCGCGGTGAATGCGCAATTCGAACCTTCGGAGACCCGAAAGTTTCCATCGCACTCACGCGCGGCTGATTCCGATTGGCGGGGCGGCGCCGTCATGGCGCCGCCCCGCCACGATCGATGACTACGGATTGCCGCCGTACTGATGCACGGTCGGCAGCGGGCAGATCGAGGAGCCCGCAGCACATTCCACCGTCGAGTTGGGATCGGTGAACTTCATGTTCACGTAGTAATCGGTATTCGGCTCCAGGATGCAGTACGAGCCCGTATTGCCCGGCGTGAACTTCCAGCGCACGAGCGCCTCGTCGCTGGTCGACTTGTTCGTGACCAAGCAGCCGGGATTGGCCGTGTCCGGGCTGAAGTCGCCGCAGGTCTTGCTGATCTTCATGTCCGCATTCGGGCCGGCGAGATTGACCGGATAGATGAAATACCCGCTCAACGTGGACGTCGAGCTGACATTCGACGGCGTCTTGAAATGCGCGGCCAGGAAGTTCTTGCGCCCGAACTGCATGAGGTTGACGCCGGACCCACCGTATCCCGGCCAAGGCTTGATCGGGTCGGTCGAGTTGAAGTGACCCCAAATGTTGTCCCATTCGGTCACGTTTACGCTCGAACGGATCGGCGAGGACATCGGTCCATAACCGATGTTGCTCGTCATGATGCGGGTCAGGCCCTCAGGACCGACGCAGGCTCCCGCACTCGGGCTCACCGTGACCGTCGCCGGCTTGCTCGTGACTTGGCCTGCGGAATTCTTGCAGACGAGCGACAGGGTATATGTTCCGGCTGCTGCCGACATCGAGCGCGGCGACGAGGGCGTATTGACGTCCGTCCATCCGCTCAGCTGCGTGGCGGCGCCGGATACGCTGCCTTTGCATTCGGTGGCATTGCTCACCGACCAGCTGACCGAGAACGGCGATCCGGCCACGGGCGAGGACGGCGTCACCGTCAGGTCGAAATTGTCCGGTGCCGGCGGATTCACGGCCCCGGTCGCCACGACGCCGGCGCTGGTTGCCACACCCGAGGCGCTCGTGCAGACGATGCTGAAATTATAAGTGCCCGCCGCCGTGATCGTGACCGGGACGGTATGCGACGTCCCGCAAGCACTACCCGTGCAAGCGTTCGCGCCGGCCGGCCAGCCGCTCACGCCGCTCGAGGGCGTGCCATACACGCATTGCGTGGCGGTCTGCGCAGCGGACCAGGTCACGTTGAACGGCGTGCCGACCGTGGCCGCTGCGGGCGCACTGATCTCTGCCTGAAAATTCGACCCGGCGCTGCCGCATCCGTTGCCCGTCAATGCGACGCCACTGGCCTGCAGATCCGTCCCTCCGGGAACGAGAGTCAGGCCATTCGCATCGGTTACGGCCACGCATTCGGTCGACTGCGTCGTCGTCATGCGTATCGTGGTCTGCGCAAACGAGAAGGAACTCGCCGCGAGGAGCATCGCCGCAACGGCGGCCGTCGTCAGGCGAGAGGGATGGGCGGACAGTGGCGATAAGGTCATCGGAGTTCCAACGGCAGGTGTGGCATAACGGCCCATTGTAACCACGCCAATGGGCTCGCTGCCAGCCAGAGCTAATCTCTTTCACAAAAAAAGAGGGGAGGCGAATGCCTCCCCTCTCGAATCGAACTACATCGAAGACGTAGCGATCAGGAGCAAGCCGGATCAGCGCCCGTGCAGGAGCGATGAGCCTTGTGACGGAACACGCCACTGTAGTTGGCCAGCTTGCCCGGCTGAGCATTCACGTTGATGACGTTCGTCGCGTAGAAGCCCAGCACCGGCAGACCATTCAGAGCGATGTCCGCACCGGCCGGCGTCGTGCCGCCCGGCAGCTGATGCGTGGACGCATACAGGTCGAACTTCGCCCAGCCGTCGTTGCCGTACGCCGGAATGCTCTTGTACAGCTTCGAGCCGAACACGGCCGACGAGGACGCGCCACCCGCGGTCGTGAAGCTGACCACGTTGACTTCGTACGGCAGGTTCGGGTTCGTCAGGATACAGTCCGGACCGATCGGCGACGGGCACGAGCTCAGCACCGGGGTGCCTTCTTCGCGGTCGTAGATCGACGGAGCGATCAGGACGTTCGACTTGCCGCCGTCGAAAGCGGTTTCGAACGGAGCCGTCGGGTTGGTCGGGTACAGCTGCTTGTCGACGTAGAAGCGCTTGGTCGGGAACGTGATGACCCAGTCGCTCGACGCGCCGAAGTTGGCGTCGACGTAGTACTCGTTGTAGATCGAGTCGGCCATCAGCACCGCGCTGACCGCGTCACGGCCGTCGGCGTAGTCAGCCGTCAGCAGCGCACCGCCATTGGTGAAGATGTACGAACGAGCCACACCGTTGGTCGCGACGGACGGCGTGTTGGCCGCCTGCAGCGTCGGCAGCAGCGAGGACGGATTCGTGTACAGCGGGATTTCCGTGAAGCCGTCGATCGCTTCGGCGTTGTAGCTGTAGAACGTACCTTCGCCGACGTTGATCACGGCCGCGCCGCCGAACAGGCCGCCGGTCGGGGCAACCAGCTGGGTGCCCGAACCCGCCATCGCACCGATGCCCGGGCAGTTGCCCGCAGCACCCGTGGCGCCGCCCGGCACGCCGCCGTCCGGAACGCCCTGCTGCGGCACGTGCGTGATCGCCGCTTCGAGATCGCTGCCCGGGACGATGTCGCCCATCGCGATGATTTCGAAGTAGCCTTCACGCGTACGCGTGATGTCCTGCGGGCCCGAGTCGGCCGGCTGACCCTGGCTCACCAGCGTGCCGTCGTAGCCGTACGGCAGGAACGGGTACGGGTTCTTGTCGAGGAAGTCGATGCAGCTCTTGTCCGACCACTTCAGCTGGGCGCCGGAGGTGTCGTCGGAGCTGATCGCGCCGATGCTGGCCGTCCAGACGTCGTGCGCCGACAGATAGAGGTTGAAGTCGAGGACTTCGCGGCTGTTGTAGCCTTCCAGGAAGCGAACCTTGACCGCCTTGCCGACGTCCGAGGTATTGACGACGGAGAACTGCGTGTCCGCGCTCTTGTTGACGGTGAAGTACGGGTACAGCAGCACCTGACCGAGGCCATCGGGATTCAGGTCGACGGCGTTCGCCAGGCCCGCGAAGCCAGCGACGCCGGCGATACCGGCGACGACGGCAGTCGTCAAGCTATTTCTGTTCATCGCAACACTCCTAAATTTGACCACAGGGCTTTTTGCTTTACCGCCAACCCCGCTCCGTTGAACCGCAGTACCCGTTTGGGCTAGGCGAGGTTAGGCAACAGCGCCGCCATGTTAAGGCAAAGGAAACAGGCGTGCAATCCCCTTCGCCGAAACAGCATTTCGGCAGCGAATTCAGTTACTTAGGAAGGAAATACCACTCTCCTTTCACGAGGATCCAGGTTTCGTGCTGAGTGCTCGTGGAGTCGGTCGGTTTGCCCATGCCGGGCAGCGTCATCGCATAGGTCACGTCGATGCTGACCTTGCAGCGCTCCGCGTCACACTCCTTGCCGACGAACTTCGCGCTCTTCCATTGCAGAGGCCGCGTATTCATTGCCGCGGCATAGGTCTCGCGCGACTGCGTCGCCCGGAAGCCGGGCGTCAGGTAGTCATAGGCCTTCTCGGCCTGATGCGCGATCAGATAGTTCCAGCGCTCGACCGCGCGGCGATCCACGTTGTCGGGGCTGGCCTTGTCGGCGCATCCCGACAGGATCAGCCCGCCGGCGAGCGCCGACAGCGCAAGAAGCTTCCGGGGATTAACGGTCACGCGGCTGGTCCTCCTGGGGCTTGGCATGTTCCGGCATCGGGTAGGTCTGGGCGGGCCGCTGCGGCTGCGGCTGGACCGGGGCAGGCGCCTGCGAAGACGCGTTCCGCAGCGGAGCCAGCGACTGGAACTGGCGCACGTATTCCTGCGTCGCCTCTCGCGCCTCGTCGACCGAGGAGATCACGCGCGGCGTGATCAGCACGATCAGCTCGGTCCGGTTCTTGTTATTGGTCGTCGAACCGAACAGATTCCGCAGGACAGGCACCTTGCTGACCAACGGCAGTCCTGTCTGTCCTTCATTGGTGCGGTCCTGAATCAGACCACCGAGCAGGAGCGTTTCCCCGCTTTGCACGGCGACCTGGGTCTGGACCAGACGCTGGTTGATCGGGGGATTGTCGCTGCCGGACGACGGCCCCGGATTGCTGACTTCCTGCTCAATGTCGAGGTAGACGAGTCCGCCTGGATTCACGCGTGGCTTGACGGTCAGCGTGACGCCGGTATTGAGGTACTGCACGGTTCCATAGCCGGAGCCCACCGTCGACCCATTATTGGTCACGCCGGTCAATCCCGTGAAATACGTCTGCCGCACGGGGATCTGCTCACCGACATTGATCTGGGCTTCCTGGTTGTTCATCACGAGAAGCGAAGGTGCCGCCAACGACTTGGCCAAGCCATCTGTCTCAAGCGCACTGATCGCAACTTCGAACTTCTTGCTCAGGAACGAATAGAAGAATCCGCCATCCTTCGACGGCGTGACGTTACCCGTAGCCCCCAGCGACAAACGGTGACGATCCCAGCGATTGCCTGCAACCTCCGGATAAGGATACCGGCCGTTCTCCTGTGCAGAACCCGTGGCGGTACCCATCAAACCGTTCAAATACCATTGCACGCCCAGGCTGAGGTTATCGGTGAGGGTGACCTCCAGGATGCGCGCTTCGATCTGCACCTGCAGCGGCACTACGTCGAGCTTCTTGATCGCCGATTCGATGCGGTCCCACTCGAACGGCGTCGCCTGGATCATCAGCTGGTTGTTCTCCTCGATCGCCGAGATCCGGATGTCGGAGTCCTTGTTGCCGCCGCCTCCGCTGCTGGCGGGTGGCGTCGACGACGCAGGCGTGCTCTTCTCCTGGTTCGATTGCGGGCGCAGCGAATTCTGATAGCTGAGGCTGTTGGTGCTGTTCGTTCCGCCCTGGCCGCCGCGGCTGCCGAGCGTGGTCGAGCGCAGCCCCGGCGCGACGCCGCCGGACGTGCTGCTGCGGCGCGACCCGGTCGTGCCAAGGAAGATCTCGCTGAGATAGTCCGCCAGATCCGGCGCCTTCAGGTTCTTGACGTTGTAAACGTAGAGCTGGGTCGTGTTCTCCTTGCCGCCCTGGTCCAGGCGATAGAGCCATTCCTGCGCCTGCTTCAGGTATTCCGGCTGCGGCGTGATCACGACCATCGAATTGGTCTGCTCGATCGGCATGAAGCGGAACATGCCGGCCAGCGGCGACTCGCCTTCCGTGCCGAAGATCTTCTGCAGATCCGGCATCAGCTTGGCGACCTCGACGTGCTGCATCGCGTACACGCCGATCGACATGCCCTTCATCCAGTCGATGTCGAAGGTGTCGATCGTGCGCTGGTAGTTGTCCAGCTCCGACGGCGTGCCGGCGAGCACGAGCAGGCTGCGGTTCGGATCGATGCTGACGAACGCATCGGGCTTGGCGTAGGGCTTGAGCAGCTTCGCCGTCTCGCTCGCCGAGATGTAGCGCAGCGGGAAGATGCGCAAGGCGTAGCCGGGCTGCTGCGTCGCGCCGACGCGCGGCGTCAGCTTGCCCGGAATCGCGTCCTTCGCCTGCAGCACCGTGTAGCGGCCACCTTCGCGCACCAGCGCGTTGCCGGTCCACGACAGCAGCATCTCCAATACTTCCATCGCGTCCTCGCGGCGGATCGGCCGCGAGGTCGAGTAGGTCACGTTGCCGCCGACGTTCGGCGCGATCGTGTAGTTCTCCTGCAGCATGTCGCCGAGAATCGCCTTCACCACCGCCTGGATCGGCTGGTTCTCGAAATTGAACGTGACCTGGCCCTCGCCGCTCGCGGCCCTGGCCGGCGGCTGCGGCTTGAAGAACTGCGCGGTGCCGATCTCGATCTCGGGCTTCGGCGGCGGCCGGTCCGATTTCGCTTCCGGTGCAATGGAAATGCCACTGACCTCCTCCGGCGCCGTTTTCGGCGCGGGCTTGAGGATCGTGTCGGCGGTCAGGATGTCGCCGTTCTGCGCGCGTTCCTGCTTCGGGGCAGGCGCGGCGCAACCCGCCAGCAGCGCGACGCCGAGGGTCGTCAGCAAGATCGTCGGTTTCGATCGCACGTGGCTCACTCCATCACTTTTTCGGTGGGGCGGTCTGTCCGCCGTTGCGCAGGCGCTCGGCTTCCTCGCGCATCTGCTTGCGGCGCTCCTCGATGCGGCGCGCCAGATCGGCGCTGCCCTCGTTCGGGGCGGCCGGTTTGCTGCCGGGGGTGCCGGGACGGGCGTTCGGCGGCGCCGCGGCGCCGCGCGGCGAGGTCGGGCGCGCGGCCGGCGGGGGCGGGGCCACGGCGGTCTCCAGCTCGATCTCGGTCGTCTCGTTGGACGCGCTGCGGAACACCGCGCCGCGCGGCTTGACCTCGACCAGCGTCCAGCTGGCCTGCTCGCCTTCCAGCGGCATTCCGACCTTCAGCGCGACCGGTTGGTTCCGCGTCTTGTCCTGCAGCATCGCGATGCGCACGTGGTTGCGCTCGTCGAGGATTACGCCGGTCAGCGCCACGTTCAGCGGGCTCGGCGGCGGCGCGTCGCCGGCTTCGGCCGTGGCGTCCTGCGGCGTCGGCTTGCGGTCCTCGTTGAACAGCGGATGCGCCTCGATTGCGGCGAACGCGCTCGCCGGCGGCATCTTCACCGGCTTGTTGTCGATCGTGCCGACGGCTGCGCGGCCGCCGCCGCCCTCGGCATCCGATGCCCAGTGGTAGCCGCGCCCGAGGCCGGCGTACTGCGCGACGACGAGCAGCAGCAGCGCCGCGCAGAGGCCTGCGAGCACGTGGGTCGTGAGTCGAGCGGCCCTGACGTTCATTTCGTCTTGCCCGGCTGGCGCAGGTAGCCCGACAGGTTGAAGCGCACGTCGAGCGGGTTCTGCACGACCTTCACGCCCGGCGGCGTGTAGGTCTGCTGCTTGTAGATCATGACCTGGTCGACGAACAGATACGGCTTGCCGTTCTCGAGGTCGTAGAGGATCGCCGCGAGCGGCTCCAGGTCGCACTTCAGGCGCGCCTGCACGGTGACGCGCTTGTAGAGCTCCTCCTCGCCTCCGTTGTAGCTCTGCGCGCCGAGGTTCTGGCAGCGCTTCTCGTCCTTGGCGTGCTCGCTCATGGCCTGCTTGAGGCGCTGGATCAGCGCCGCCGAGGCGGCGTTCGCGTCGCCTTCGGCCAGGAACGCCTGGTTGCCCTGCTCGTAGGCCTTGACCTCGGCCAGCCGCTTCTCGATCTCGGGCTTTTCCGCGCTGGTCTGGCGGAAGCGCAGCTGCTGCTCGCGCAGCTCCTGCATGTCGCTGGAAAGCTGCATCTGCGGCGCGACGAACCACCAGTGGATGCCGATCAGATAGACCAGCAGCAGCACGATCAGCAGCAGCACGACCGCGAGCAGGCGGCCATCCTTCGGCACGAACTTGTTGGCCGCCTTACTTGCCATGAGGCGCCTCCACGGGCTTCTTGGCACCCTGCTGTCCGGCCGCAGGCGCGGGCTTGCCGGCCGGCTTGCCCGCCGGTGCGGCCTTGCCCGCGTTCGGCGTCGCCGGCGCGGCCTTGGCCTCGCCCTGCGGCGGAACCGCCGGCGCCGCCTTGGCCGCGTTCGACGCCGGCGCCGGCGCCGGTGCCGGCGCAGCGGCAGCCGAGGCGACCGGCGACTCCGGCCCGCATTCCTTCAGCTCCGCATTGATCTGGAAACGTTCCTTGCCGGTCCGCGGATCCGGCTGCACCTGGCCCTGGAAACCCGGATTGCCCAGGCAGGGCGACTCGCCGAGCAGGGCGATCAGCTTGGCCGCTTCCTGCGCCTGCCCCTGCAGCTGGACCTGCTTGTTCTCGATCTGCAGGCGCTCGAGGTACGTGTCCAGCGGCAGGCGCTGGCTGAGGTCGTTCAGCAGGGCCACGGTCAGCGGCCCCTTGCGCTTGCGGTCGGTGAGGAAGTTCGCGCCGGCGATCGAATCGACCAGCGTCTTCTTGAGCGCGGCGACCTGCTTCGCCTCGGCATTGGCCTTCTCGACCTCCGCGCGCATCGCCTCGACCGCGGCGGCGCGGTTGGCCAGCGACTCGTCCATGGCCACGACGAGCAGCACCAGCGCGAGCGCGGCCAGGCCGAGGTTCAGCGGCAGGCGCATGTTGCGCCGGCGCACGCGGCGCTCCGGCGGCAGCAGGTTGATGTGGCGGCGCGCTCCGCCGGGCGCGTCGCGCCAGCTGTCGACGGCGTCGAGCTCGGCGGCCGCGGACGGCAGCGCGCCGAGCTCCTTGTCCAGTTGCCCGCGCGGGATCAGCACGAGCTCGACCTGCGCGTTGCGGCCGCTGGCGTCGTGGCCGATCACGCGGCTGTCGAAATAGACCTGGTCGGCCTTGAACGGCGTCTGCCGGTCCATCTCGAACGACAGCACCTGGCGCAGGTTGTCCTCCGCCGCCGCCGGCAGGCTGAGCCGCCGCGTCAGCGCGCGCTCGGACGGGATGCAGAACACCGTGCGCACCATCGGATCGTCCACGGCCGCGCGCAGGCGCTGGAATTCGGCGCTCTGCGCCTCGGCCGGCAGGTCGCGCCGGATGCGGGCGTATTCGCTGATCGCCTCGCCGCGTTCGCGCCAGACGACGATTTCCTCGCCGTGCAGGTCCAGCAGCAGCGATTCGGAGCGGTCCGCCAGCGCCGCGCGCCAGCGCGCCGGCAGGCAGGCGAGCAGCTCCCGGCCCCACCAGGCGAAAAAGCCCGGCAGCGGCGTCTTGGCAAAACGCGTCCGCAGACGCGCGAGTTGTCTGTCTAGGGCTGGATTCACGGCGAACTTAAGAGGTTTCCCCATCGCGCCAGCGCAGAATCACGTACGGCCGGCCGGCCGCGTTGATTCCGCCCATGCGGATGGTCGCATCCAACGTCGTGCTCGCGCCATTGGGCAGCTTCGCACGGGATTTCACACTATACGTGAGGCCTCCGCCGCCCGCCACGAGCGGCGTGCCGTCCGGCAGGGTCAGCCCCGCGCCGGGGTCGCCCGGCAGCGTCTGCTGGCGCTGCCGGATCAGCTCCTCGAGCTGCTCCGGCGGCACGTCGGGATACATCGCCGCCAGCGTCCCGGCGTCGGCGAAGGCCGCGCTGGGCGTCGAGCGTCCCGAATAGATCGTCAGCGCCGGTTCGACTTTCTCGAACAGCGCATAGTTCATCCCGAGCACCTGCTGCAGCTCCGATACGGTGTCGAACGGCGCGTTCTTGGGGCCGTAGGAAAGGCCGGCGGCCTTGTACTCGGCGATCTCGGCGCCGTTCAGCTGCGGCACGTCGTCCGGATCGCGCCAGTCCATGATCGCGGAAGCGAGCGCCTGCGCCTGCTCCAGCTCGACCCCGCGCGCGGTGAACAGGTTCGTCAGCAGCTCCGGCGAGGCCGCGTTGATGTCGATCTTGCCGGAATCGTCGGTGATGCGGACCTCGATCTCGGCGTCGTCGTACTGGAACGTGTACGGGCGGCCGTCGGCGACCCAGCGCTCGAGCGGGTCGGCCTTGCGCAGCTCGAAGACGGCGAGGTTCAGGCCCGCTTCCGCCGCGTAGCGCGCCTGGGTCGTGTCGAACAGATGGCGCGACTGCAGGTTCTCGGTGCGCGCGACCAGCGAGAAGCTGCCGAGCAGGATCGCCAGCATCGCGATGACCCAGAGCACGAGCACGAACGCGATGCCGCGCACCCGTCTTGCAGGCACCGGGCGGCGGGCATGCCGCGCACCGGCAATGGACGCCGTGCGGCTCACGGCTTGCCTCCGGATCGCGGCGTCAGGTTGTTGCTGCGCAGGCCGACGCCGAGCAGCGACTGGCCGGGCCGGTTCGTCGGGCGCACCGCGCCGACGTCCAGCAGCAGCGGAATCTCCATTTCCGGAAATTCGATCTGCGCCTCGGGCTGCATGCGCACGACGATGCGCACCATGACCGGCGTGACGCTCGGATCGTCCCACTGGTCGGACCAGTCCGTGAGCTGGCCGTCCTCGTCCAGCGTGCGGTATTCGAACCGTCCGTCGGCGATCTGGTCGAGGAGCACCGACGGCTCGCGGTCGGACTTCTCCTCCTCGATGTCGAAGCCGTTCAGCATCTGATCGGTGAACAGCAGCTGCCGCCCGCCCCGCCGGCTGCCGGCGAACGAGAGCGTCTGCACGTACGGCCCGCCCTTGGACAGATAGCCCGGCATCGGCGCGACGAAGCGCATGAAGTCGCGCCGGCCCTCGAACACGAAGTTCGTGTTCGTATTCTGGTCCTGGGCGAAGGCCAGCGGCATGATCCGGCTGACCTGGCGCCGGACGAACTCCTGCGCCACGCGCAGCCGGTTCGTGCGGTCGATCGCCAGCTCGCCCGAATGCATCGAATGCACCGCCGTGCGGATCGCGCCGTAGGTGCCGGCCAGCAGCAGCGCGAGCAGCAGGATCGCCAGCATGACCTCGAGCAGCGTGAAGCCCGCGGCCCGCGGGCGGCGAGGCGCGCACGCGCGCCGCACGGCCTGCGCCGGCCCGTTCATCGCTGCCCACCGAGGCGGGACACCGGCGATCCTCCGGTCTGCATGGCCGCGTTCGGATCCGGGTTCGTCGCCCGCAGCGTGCCGAAATGCGCGGTGCGCAGCTTCGAGCCGAAGCGCCCGCCCCAGAAGACCGTGAGGTCGACGCGGTAGAGGTCGAACGGCGCGACCTGGATCCCGCCGCCGAGCCCGGCGTTGGCGGCCGACATCGTCTGCGGGTTCTGCGCGGCGCCCGGCCGGCCGGGCGCATTGCCGGCCGTCGGCGCGGCCGCCTGCGGCGGCGGCTCGACGCTGGCCGGATCCACCTGCTGGATGTCGAGCTCCCAGCCGTAGGTGTCGTCGAAGCGCCCGCTCGTGCGTCCCGCCTCGATCGGTTCGCCGACGCCGACGGTGTCCAGCTTGGACTGCGCCCACAGCGCGGCCATCGTGTAGTCGGACGACTGCCGCGTGTTGCGCAGCGACGTCGCCAGGATCTGCATCAGCACGCCGATGCCGATCGCGAACACGAGGAACGCGGCGACCATCTCGATCAGGCTGAAGCCGCGTGCTGGCTGACGGAAAGGTTTCATCGGCTAAGGTGGACCGCGGGATTTGCGTCGAGTTCGGCGACGGCGCCCGGCTTCGGCGCTTCAGCGCCGGGCCGGCGTCCGGCCGCACGCCGGGCCGCAGCGGAGGCTCCCCAGGAACCCGGGCACGCTGCGCCCGCTCATTCGGGCTTTTCGTCGAGCGAGATGTCGCCGGTGAGCCAGGCGACGTTGATGCGCCATTCGCGCTGCCCCTGCAGCACCGATATGTGCCCCCCGGTCGAGCTGCCGTCGGCGAAGAAGCGGATGCCGCCCGAGTTCGCGCCGGTCTGCTCGGTCTCGGCGGTCGTCAGGCGCAGCGCCATGTCCTTCGGCAGCTTGACCGCGCCCTTGCCGGGCGCCGTGTAGGAATTGTCGTCGAGGTTCAGCAGCAGCACCGCCTGCTCGCCCTTCACGATCGCCTGCCCGCGCGTGTAGCGCAGCGCCGCGACGAGGTCGCGGCTCGCGCCGCGGATCTTCGCGCTCTGCAGGCTCTTGGAGAACGAGAACGTGACCGCCGTCAGCGCGATCGCGAGCAGCGTGATCACCGCCATCAGCTCGATGAGCGTGAAGCCGTTCACGCGCTTGCGCGCGAACGGCCGAGAACGGGGAATCGGGAAACGGGAATCGTCGAAAGCCGGGAGCGAAAGAACGCGGACGCGCGCTCCCGAATCCCGATTCCCGAATCCCGAATCCCGGCCTTTCATTGCCAGTTGCCGTAGTCCGCGTTCACGCCGTCGCCGCCGGCCTGGCCGTCCTTGCCGAGGAAGACGATGTCGAAGTCGCCGTGCTCGCCCGGCGCCTTGTACTGGAACGCATGGCCGAACGGATCCTTGAGATCGGATTCCTTCGCGTACGGGCCCTGCCAGTTCGACGCATTGCCGGGCTTGGTGACCAGGTCCTCGAGACGGGCCGGCGGCGAGCCGTTGTCGAGCGCGTAGCCTTCGATCTTGCCCGCCAGCGCCTGCACCTGCGCCTTGCCGGAACCGTACTTGCCCTTGTCGACGTTCTTGCCGACCTGCTGCACGACGATGCCGGCGACGATGCCGATCAGCACGATCACCGCCAGCATTTCGATCAGGCTGAAGCCGGCGGCGCGCGGCAGACGGCGGATGTTGCGACGTGGATTGTTCATCTGGTCCGATCCTCTGTTGATTTCCGATTCCGCTCCGCCGGACGACCTCGGCCGGTCCGGATTCTTTTGCGAGGCCACACGCATCCGCGGAAGCGACGACGTGCGGCCGGTTCCGTCGAGGCTGCCTGCCTCAGTGCACCGCGCCGGCGATGTTCATGATCGGCAGCACGATCGCCATCATGATCATCGCGACGATGATCGTCATCACGATCGTCGTCGCCGGCACCAGTGCGGCCAGCAGGCGATCGAGCGTGTTCTTCACCTCGACGTCGAAGGTGTCGGCCACCTTCAGCAGCATCGTGTCGAGCTCGCCGGACTCCTCGCCCACGCTGATCATCTGCAGCGCGAGCTTCGGAAAGCGCTTCGACTGCGTCAGCGCGTAGCCGAGGCCGCCGCCGGTCTTGACCTCCTCGGCCGCGTTCTGCACGGCTTCGGCGAGCACGGTGTTGCCCATGACGTTCTTGGCGACGGTCAGGCCGTTCAGCAGCGGCACGCCGTTCTTCAGCAGCGTGCCGAGCGTGCGCGCCAGTCGCGCGGTCTCGATCTTGCGGATCACGTCGCCGGCCACGCGCATCTTCAGCAGGCGCTCGTCGATCCCCAGGCGCGAGGCCGGGTCGGCCATCTGCCGCCGCAGCCAGCCGACGCCGAAGACGACCAGGCCGATGATCGCCCACCAGAAGTTCTGCAGCGTGGAGCCCACGGTGAGCACGATCTTCGTGATCAGCGGCATTTCGATGTTCATGTCCTGGAACATCGGCGCGAACTGCGGCACGACGTAGACCAGGAGCACCATCAGCGACAGGAGCACCATGCCGACCAGGAACGCCGGATAGATCATCGCGTTGATGACGCTGCTCTTGAGCTGCGCGCTGCGCTCGAGATAGTCGGCCAGGCGCGCCAGCGTGTCGTCCAGCGAACCGCCGGCTTCGCCCGCGCGCACCATGTTCACGTACAGGCGCGAGAAGCTGCCGTGCTCGGCCTCGAGCGCGTCCGAAAGCGGCGTACCGCCGCGCACCTGGTCGCGGATGCGCTCGAGCATGCGCTTGGCTTTCTCGCCTTCGGGCAGGTCCAGCAGGATCTGCAGCGCGCGGTCGAGCGGCTGGCCGGCGCCGAGCAACGTGGCCAGCTGCTGGGTGAACTGCACGACCTGCGCCTCGCGCAGCGTCGCGCGCTTGAACAGCGACGCGAACAGGCTGGCGGAGTCGCCGCCGTCCGCCTCGCGCACCTCGAGCGGGATGTTGCCGGCATCCTGCAGCTTGCCGATCGCCTCCTCGTGCGTGCCGACGTCGAGCTGGCCTTCCAGCGTCTCGCCGCTCGGCGTGACGGCCTTGTAGTAGTAGAGGGTCATTGCAACCGGGATCAGGGATTGGGGATTGGGGATTCGAAGAGACGAAATCGGAACTGCGGCACGGCGAACCATCGCCCACGGATCGGAGCAGACACGAGCGCGCCGCCGCGCGACGGCGCATTGCCGAATCCCGAATCCCGAATATCGAATCCCGGCTTCATCAACCCTCCGACGAGGTCACGCGCAGCACTTCCTCGATCGTCGTCTGCCCCTGCAGCGACTTGACCAGGCCGTCCTCGAACATCGTGCGCATGCCTTCGCTGCGCGCCTGCTGCTCGATCTCGCCCATGCCGGCGTGCTGCATGATCTGGCGCCGGATCGAATCGGACATCACGAGGAACTCCATGATCGTCGTACGGCCGTAGTAGCCGGTCGGATTCGCGGGGCTGGAGCCGGGCTTGTAGAGCTTGATCGGCCGCTCGTCGGTGAACTTGTCCAGCTCGTATTCCTTGACGACCTCGGGCATTGCCTCGAACGGCTGCGCAGTGGACAAATCCAGGCGCCGCACCAGGCGCTGGGCGAGGATGCCGTTGACCGTCGACGTCAGCAGGTAGTCCTCCACGCCCATGTCGAGCATGCGCGTGATGCCGCCGGCGGCGTTGTTCGTGTGCAGCGTCGACAGCACCAGGTGGCCGGTCAGCGCGGACTGGATCGCGATGCGCGCGGTCTCGAGGTCGCGCATCTCGCCGATCATGATGATGTCCGGGTCCTGGCGCACGATCGAGCGCAGCGCGTGCGAGAAGTCCAGGCCGATCTGCGGCTTGGCCTGGATCTGGTTGATGCCCTCGATCTGGTACTCGACCGGGTCCTCGACCGTGATGATCTTGACGTCGGCCGTGTTGAGCTTGGATAGCGCCGTGTACAGCGTGGTCGTCTTGCCCGAGCCGGTCGGGCCGGTCACGAGCATGATGCCGTGCGGCAGCTCCAGCACGTTGAGGAACTTGCTGAGGAACTGGTCGGTGAAGCCCAGCGTCTTGAAGTCGAACACGACCGCCTCGCGGTCGAGGATACGCATGACCACCGACTCGCCGTGCGCCGTCGGCACGGTCGACACGCGCAGGTCCAGCTCCTTGCCCTGCACGCGGATCATGATGCGGCCGTCCTGCGGCAGGCGCCGCTCGGCGATGTTCAGCTTCGCCATGATCTTGATGCGCGAGATCACCGCCGCGGTCGACGCGGCCGGGGGCGATTCGACCTCGTGCAGCACGCCGTCGATGCGGTAGCGCACCTTCAGGCGGTTCTCGAACGGCTCGACGTGGATGTCCGACGCGCGCTGCTCGACCGCGCGCTGGATGATCAGGTTGACGAGGCGGATGACCGGCGCCTCGGACGCGAGGTCGCGCAGGTGCTCGATGTCGTCCTCGCTGCGGTTGTTCTCGTCGGTCAGGTTCTCGACGATCGTGCCCATCGCCGAGCGGCCCGAGCCGTAGTAGCGCTCGATGAGGTCGTCGATCTCGCTGCGCAGGCCGATCGTCAGCTTGACCTTGCGCCCGGTGGCGAGCTCGAGCGCCTGCACCGGGAACGTGTCGGCCGGATCGGCCACGAGCAGGTTCACTTCCTCCTCGTTCTCGCCGATCGGGCAGATGTGGTGGTGCTTGAGGAACCGCACCGAGGTCTGCACGTTCGCCGGCGGCGTGTCCGGGAACTCCTTGGCCGACAGCAGCGGCAGGTGCAGCAGCTCGGAGACGGCCTCGGCCATCTCGCGCTCGGAGACCAGGCCCAGGCGCGTCAGCAGCGACACCAGGCTGCCCGAGGCCGGGTCCTCCTCGTGCAGGCGCCGGCCGCGCAGCAGGTCGGTTTCCTTCAGCCGGCCGCGCGCGACCAGGAACTGGCAGATGCGGTCGTCCAGACTGCCCTTGGCGGCAGCCTCGACGGCGGGTTCAAGCGGTGCGACGGCGGCCATGCATCCCCTACGCTGAGCGGCGGTCCTGAACGTTCATTTTTCCACACCGGCTCGGTCGCCGGGTCGGTCGGCGATTGGACCTTCGCCGGCCGCCGCGGGTTCCCCTGCCGGGCGGACCAGAAGCTCGATGAAGCGGCGGTTCAGCCCGATCCACAACGCGACCGGCACCACCGCGGGCAGGATCAGATACCCGAATTGATAGGCCAGCGCAATCGCGTTGGGCGCCAGGCCGGCGCGCGCGGCGGCCGCCGCGCCGCTTTCGCCCGCGCCCATCGCGACCATCTTCAGGCTCTCGGCGACGATGCCGAACGCCAGGGCGACCCAGATCACGGCCAGCGCCGCGGCGAACTGCATCAGGCGCCGGGCCGTGGACAGCGGCGTCGCCATCGCCAGCCCGGCGAACAGCGGCAGCGAGTAGGCATAGACCATCGGATTGATCGTAGGTTCCAGCACGCCCACGCCGCCCGGGCCGTCGGGCCCCGGCGGCACGGTGACGGTGACCGTCGTGGTCAGGGTCACGAAATAGTCGGCGCGCGCGATCACCCGGCCGGCGGCGTCGAGGATCTCGCCGCCGCGCACGACGTCGGTGAACAGGCCGCCCCAGAAGCCGAGCAGCACCTGCTTGGCCAGCAGCACCGCCGGCAGCACCCACAGCGGCGCCAGCACGAACCAGACGACGAAGCTGAGCGGCAACCAGAGCAGCGCCTTCAGCGCGAACTCGCGGATCGGCGAGAAAGACGGGATTCGGGATCCGGGATTCGCGATTGGGGAAAGATCTGTCATGACCCGCCTCGATGGAATTGGCGAAACCGCGCCGGAAAGCCGAGGGCCTGCTCTGCCGAATCCGGAATCTCCAATCCCGAATCCCGGCCCTTTCAGCCCACCCACACTCGCGCGTTGCGGAACATGCGCATCCACGGCGAATCCTCGCCCCATTCGCGCGGCCGCCAGGAAAGCTGCACGCTGCGGAACACGCGCTCCGGGTGCGGCATCAGGATCGTCACGCGGCCGTCGGCGGCGGTGAAGCCGGTATGGCCGCCGGCCGATCCGTTCGAGTTCAGCGGGAACCGCTCGGTCGCCTCGCCGTGGTTGTCGACGAAGCGCACGCAGGCCAGCGCGCGCTCCGCGTCGGCGGGATCGGCGAACACGGTGCGGCCCTCGCCGTGCGCCACCGCGACCGGGATGCGCGAGCCGGCCATGCCGGCGAAGAAGATCGACGGCGAGTCGAGCACCTCGAGCGTGACCAGGCGCGCCTCGTACTGCTCGCTCGCGTTGCGGACGAAGGTCGGCCAGTGGTCGGCGCCGGGGATGATCGATTTCAGCTGCGCCAGCATCTGGCAGCCGTTGCAGACGCCGAGCGCGAACGTCGAGGGGGCGGCGAAGAACGCCGCGAACGCGTCGCGCAGGCGCGCGTTGTAGAGGATCGAGGCGGCCCAGCCGCGCCCGGCGCCGAGCACGTCGCCGTAGCTGAAGCCGCCGCAGGCGGCGATGCCGCGGAAATCGGCGAGCCGCCGGCGGCCGGCGGCGAGGTCGCTCATGTGCACGTCGACCGCCTCGAAGCCGGCGCGGGTGAACGCGGCGGCCATCTCCACTTGGCCGTTGACGCCCTGCTCGCGCAGCACGGCGATGCGCGGCCGCGCGCCGGTGGCGATGTACGGCGCGGCCACGTCCTCCTGCGGGTCGAAGCCGAGCCGCGGCGTGATGCCCGGGTCGCAGTCGTCGCAGCGCCAGTCGTTCTCCTCGTCGGCCGCGGCGGGATTGTCGCGGTGCCGCTGCATCGCGTGGCTGGTCTCCGACCAGGCGCGCATCAGCTCGCTCCAGGTCCACTTGGCCAGCGTCTCCTCGCCGAGCCCGAGCTTGACGCGCATGCGCTCGACCGGGCGGCCGACGACGTGCGCATGCGCGGCGACGCCGTGCGCGGCCAGGATCGCGGCGAACGCGTCGTGGTCGGCGCGGCGCACCTGCAGCAGCGCGCCGAGTTCCTCGCTGAACAGCGCCGCCAGCGTGCCCTGCTCGGCCCAGCCGGCGAGCTGCAGGTCCAGGCCGCAGTGCCCCGCCAGCGCCATCTCGATCGCGGCGGCCAGCGCGCCGCCGTCGCTGCGGTCGTGGTAGGCGAGCACCAGCCCTTGCGCGGCGGCCGCCTGGATCGCCGCGAAGAAACGGCCGAACGCGGCGGCGTCGTCCAGGTCGGGCGGTGCGCCGCCGTCGCGGCCGAACGCCTGCAGCAGCGCGCTGCCGCCGAGCCGGTTGCGGCCGGCGCCGGCGTCGAGCAGCCAGAGCTCGCTGTCGCCCTGGTCGAGCACCAGCTGCGGCGTCAGCGCCTGGCGCACGTCGCGCACGCGCGCGAACGCGCTGACGATCAGCGACACCGGCGAGACCGTGCTCTGCTCGCCCTCGGCGTCGCGCCAGCGCGTCTGCATCGACAGCGAATCCTTGCCCACCGGGATCGAGATGCCGAGCGCCGGGCAGAGCTCCATGCCGATCGCCTCCACGGCGTCGTAGAGCGCGGCGTCCTCGCCGTCGTGGCCGACCGCGGCCATCCAGTTCGCCGACAGGCGCACCTCGGCCAGCTCGACCGGCGCGGCCGCCAGGTTCGTCAGCGCCTCGCCGACCGCCATGCGCGCGCTCGCCGCGGCGTCGAGCAGCGCCAGCGGCGTGCGCTCGCCCATCGCCATCGCCTCGCCCGTGTAGCCGTCGAAGTCGCCGAGCGTCACTGCGCAGTCGGCGACCGGCACCTGCCAGGGGCCGACCATCGGATCGCGCGAGCACAGCCCGCCGACCGTGCGGTCGCCGATCGTGACCAGGAACGCCTTGCTGCCGACCGACGGCATGCGCAGCACGCGCATGATCGCCTCGTCCAGCGCGATGCCGGCCACGTCGGGCACCAGGTCCATGCGCGCGCGCTTCCGGTGCGCGTCGCGCTGCATGCGCGGCGGCTTGCCGAACAGCACGTCGAGCGGCAGGTCGATGACGAAGTGCCGCGAATCGGGAATCGGGAATCGGGAATCGGAAAGCAGAAGCTTGCGCTCCGCCGTGGCGAAGCCGACCACCGCGAACGGGCAACGCTCGCGCGCGCAGATCGCCTCGAACTCGGCCAGATCCTGCGGGCGCACGCCCAGCACGTAGCGCTCCTGCGACTCGTTGCACCAGATCTGCATCGGCGACAGCCGCGCGTCGTCGCTGGGAATCGCGCGCAGGTCGATGCGGCCGCCGACGGCGGAGTCGTTGAGGATCTCGGGGATCGCGTTCGACAGGCCGCCCGCGCCGACGTCGTGGATCGACACGATCGGGTTGGCGTCGCCGCGCGCCCAGCAGGCGTCGA
>Ga0180222_1000036_pt1 | contig 260476 bp, 281 predicted proteins | sample eDN5th37CKraftOP_FD_151336 | JGI IMG/M metagenome (GOLD analysis project Ga0180222, IMG submission 151336) | Enriched Organic Plus compost microbial communities from Emeryville, California, USA - eDNA 5th pass 37_C Kraft OP (version 2) (version 2) ... | reverse complement strand
ACGGTGACGGTGTGGCGCCAGTCGTCCCCCATGTCATAGGTGTAGGTCAGGTCGCGGATCCCGCGCTCGATGAGCGCACCAAGCCTGACGTTCCTGGCGGCGGCGAGATCACCGTAGGGCCAATCGGAAAATAAGGGTGGTACATGCGGCGCTCAGCTCCAAGCCATCGCCGCACTCAGCGGCGTCTCGACCGCCTTTCGATCCCGGTGCGTCGCGCCGATCATAAATTCCGAGCTTCGGTAAAACGTTAAACCGGGTCTGGGTCGTGGGCAAGGTGGGCCGGCGCCGCTTCCCCATATGTCTGCCATCACCTCCGGCCGGTAGAATGCCGCCTGTCAGCTTTCGGCCACAAATTCATCCAACGTCTAACAAGCAACGCCGCATGCTGGCCGAGGCAGCGCGCCGAGCGCATCAATCAGCTGAAGTCGATATATTCCTTGATGATCGGAATCAGCGCGTCCGAAGTTTCCGGCGTATAGTCAGGCGAGCGGCAAAGGAGGCCGGCGACGAAAGGTGCTTCGGCCGCGAATGCGTCCAGGGTGATCATTCTGAACGGCACTCGCGCCAGCGCCAGGTCCGGTTCGAGCTCGTAGAGCTTGTGATAGTCCGGGACCGAGCCGTTCATCGGAAGGCCGGGGCGGGTATATGCCTTCATTTCGATGCAGCCCGCCGTCTTGTCGCCGCCTGGAAAATACAAGGGCGGGAGATCGTTTCCGTGACCGGCGGGATACACATAGGTGAGATCGGAAACGAACTCGGCGGCGAGCGCGTAGCCGAGCCAGCTCCCCAGATTGAGGCCTTGACTGGCCCGCTTGGGTGCGCGCCGCGCGGCAAGCGGCTTCGCGACATGGCGGATCATATCCACCCAGGACGGATCGCCCATGCCCAAATCGGCATGCGCGTCGACGTGAACGACTTCCAGGGCACCGCTGCCGCCGGTCACCAGATCGCGCATGACATCGAACGCGCCATCGTGATTCTCGACGAACCAACCGCGGATCGGGGCTGCTCGGGAGAGGAGACATTGGCGTTCCAGGAAATCGCGGAGCCGCTCCTCGCTCCACGGAATGAAGTCCTCGGAATCCAGCCGGCCGCCTTCGGGCCAATGGGCGACGGAACTCAGAAAGGCATCGAGATCGATATCGAGAAAGCGCATCGCGAGCCGTTTAGCCTTTGCTAAGGCCGATCTGCTTCAGAAATTCTGGCCAGCCGCGGTAGCGGTCCGACCCGGGGCGGGGCTCCGCGCCATGCTTTGCGAGCGCTGCTAGTATTTCGGAATCGGGCGCATGCTTGGTGATGTCCGCGGAGAGATCCATCGGCGAGAAGCTCGAGGACATATATTCCCGGAAGCTCACAGTCAGCACGAGACCGGCCGGCGGATCGCGGTGCGTCCAACCTGCAAAATCGATTTTGCGGCTGCCCTGCACCCATCCTTCCGGCGACAGGTGCATTTCGTCGATCTCGTCACTTGCCGACACTGAAATTCCCCTCCTGGTCCGGGCCTGCTTGTCCCATGCCGGAAGGTGCGATCGACCGCCCGATTTTCAACCCGCACGTCCGCCCGGGCGAAGTATCCTCCAGTACGATTTGGCGGTTCATAGTGGTTCAGCGAATGTTGATCGAACCGCGTCCAAGAATCTGCGATGCAGCGAGCATGACGACCGATAATCCTTTTGGCCCAGGCGGCCGATTCAACGACCCGCTCAAGCGCTACCGCGAGCAGGCGGACATGATCAAACGTGCTCTCGGGCCGGCCTATGAGCTGCAGCAGCGCATGAAGGCGCTGGAAGGCCCGCTCGCTACGGTGCGCAGTCTCGAGAAGGCCGGGGTGTTCACGCAGCTCGCGACCCTTCAGAACAGCGGTGCATTGAGCACCGCTCTGGCGACCGCCAATCTCCATTCCGAGAGAATCAAGGCGATGCAAGCGCGCGCTTCCGCGCCGTGGATGCTCGCCTTGCAGAGCACCGCCATCAGCATCGCGCAGCGCGATGCTGGCATTCTCGAGACCCAGAAGCGCCTTGCCGCCGCGACGGGGCCGGATGTGCTGAAGCTCGCCAGGACATTCGACGCACATCGGCCGCTCATCGAGAAGATGACAGCCGCGTCGGCATGGACCGAACAGTTCCGGGCGCTCAGCGATCGGTTCGCGCCGAGCCTGGCGGGGATCCGGATAGCGGCCGAGCGGGCGAGGATGCTCGACATGATGACCCTGCGGGCGAGCGCGGAAGTCATCGCCAAAAGCAGCGCCGTGATTGCGGCGGAGCAAGTCCTGGAAGCCCATCGCCTGATCGAGGCGATCGGCCAGGCGGATAGTCCGGAGCAGAGCGTCAGCCTGTTCGCGGCCCTGTTGTCTGTGGTGGGCGCGCTGTTCTCCGGATTCGGCGAGAACACGCTGAACGAGCTGCGCGGGGTCGGCGCTTTTAGGCTGATCGAGCTCATCCTGGTCGCGATCGCGATCTTCCACATGGTCGTGCCGGCCGAGATGTCACCCGCCGAGCAGAAGGCCTTTGCGGAGATGAAGGTCGAGGTCGAGAGCCTGCAGGACAGGCTCGACAAGATCCTGGCAGCCAGCGAAGCCGCGAACGAAGCGTATGTCTCGGGACTGCCGCGGGCGGAGCTGAAGCGCGATGCGGCGATACGCCGCGAGCCGCGCGGCAAGGCCCCGGTGTTGACGCATGGTCTCAAGGGTATGGCGCTGGCCGTCAAACAAAGCCAGGGCCAGTGGCGACTCGTCGTTTACCGCGATGCGCTGACCGATCAGCTTTCCGAGGGCTGGGTTTTTGCACCGGCGGTGCAGCTGCTCGACGCGCCAACGTCCTAAATATGGCCAGATTACCCGAGGGGCCCCTAGCTGCGTTGAGTCAGGAGGTACGATCAACCCGATCGCGGCCGCTGGGGCGGTGCCGGGGAGAAGAAAGTCAATCAACGCAGATCTCGATGCCGACGACAAGTTCACCGGGCGCGTTACGTGGTTCGAAGACGCTAGCAGCAAAGAATCCTTGGTCCGGTTAGCCAGATCGCGCGCCGAAACCGGACAGTCTCCTTACGGCCCATCTCCAGTCGAAGCGTCCCCTCGATATCGCCCCAAAAAAGGAGCTTCTTGCCGGCGACTGCGAATCGGTCGATGCCGACATACAACTCGGCCTTTAGCAACCATCGGATCCCCGAACCCCGGAGTCTAAACGATCTGGGGGCCAGATTGGGGGCTTCTCCAAAATGGAGCCAAAAATAACGAAATAACTACAGTCTGTTATGAAGCTGATGCGAGCCCGTCACCGCCATGGGCCGGCCGCCGGGGCCGGTCAGGCAGGCCAGCCGCGTTGGAACTCGGGGGTGGCGGACGCGTATCCCGCCCGCCGCGGGTCCCTTGGTGCTCCGGAACTTTCCTTAGTTTCGTCCCGGGCTCGATTCGACAAAGATTGGCGCGCTTGGACAAGCTTGTCGCGGCGTTTCCGTTAAAGACGGATCGCGCGGCGACGGGCTGGTTACGTATTGCCACCTAGGAAAAAACCAGTAGTTTCCCGTGCTTGCCGTGGTAATCGAGACCAGTGGTTAACCGTGGGCGTTAACGCCCTCGTTGATGAAAGGCACGTCATGAGTGTCCGTATCCATGTCATCGACCAGGACTCGCGGCGCCGGGCGAGCATCGCCCGCGAATTCCTGGGCCGCGGCTTGCACGCGGAAATCTACGAGGACTTGACCGAGTTTTCGGAGCGGATGCCGTCGGGCGGATACGTCTTCGCCCACGACGACCAGCGTCAATGCGACCTCATCCAGCTTCGCCAGCTCATGGGCGCGCAGGAGATGCCGCTGCCGATCACCTTCTACTCCGCCGATCCGGCGCCCGAGCGGATCGTGCAGGCGATGCAACTCGGCGCGTGGGACTACCTGAAATGGCCGTTCGAGGCGCGCTTGCTCGATGCCTCGCTCAAGACGCTTGCGGCGGTCGGCGATCGCCTGATCGTCGAGCACCGCCGCCGCCACGAGGCGCGGCAGAAGGTCAAGGGCCTGACCGCGCGCGAGACCGACGTGCTCCGACTGCTGGTCAAGGGCTGCGCCAACAAGTCCATCGCGATGGAACTGGATATCAGCCCGCGGACGGTGGAAATCCATCGCGGCAACATGATGCGCAAGCTTCAGGCGCAGACGACCTCGGATGCCGTGCGCATCGCGCTCTACGCCGGTCTCGACGCAGAATTCATGCGGAGCGAAATCCTCGATTACTCGGATATTCTGCTCGAGCGTGCGGCCTAGACGCGCGCTTTGCGGCCTGTTCGGTCGCTCCGACCTACCGATCGCCTTCCCCTTGGCCGGCTCGACCCCCGTTGCAGGCGGCGTCGGGCGGCACGACTTGCCGATTCGATTGATATATTCGGCCGTTATGCTAAGAGGAAATGTAAACTCTAATAGAGTGGGCATCAGAGAAGGGGGGCTGTCATGTGCGGTAGCATTGAGCCGCTCGCGCCCGCCCTGTGGTTCCAGCGTATCGTAGTCATCTCGACCGGCGAACTTGATAGCCTCGAGAACTCGCTGCGTCATGCAGCCCATTTAGTGCGACTAGCTCCGGTACCATTCCGAAGAGTGGTACTGCCGATACTTGGGGAACGCGAGTTCGAAGCGCTTCTCGGGGCGGGCGATCTCGAGACAGCCGCCCAGCACTTGGTTGTTCCTCCCGCCAGCCTCATCGTCGAACCTGGCGGCGACGGGCCGAGGTCTCGCGCGGCGATCGCCTGCAACATTCTCAAGCGGCCGGTCACGGGCCGCGGGAGCACGCTCGCCGAGGCGATCCTCGAGGCCTGGGCGAACCGCCTGATCATGCTGAGACTGGAGTTCGGCCTCGATCTCGAAGAGGGGCCGACGATCGAGGTGCCGCGCCAGGACGCAGTGGCCCTCGGCGTGAACCGGGCCTAGCCGTCGGCGCTCAGCGCCTTCCCAGCGCCGCCGCGATCTCGATGAAGTCCTGCCGCACCCGCCCGAGCACTTCGGCGTCGAAGGCCAGCACGCTGTCCAGGATCGCCTTGCGCGCCGCGCCGTAGAGCTGCAGCAACGCGTCGGCCAGAGGAGCGTCGCGATCGACTCCCATGTCGAGCGCAGTGACGGCCGAGAGCGCCCGCGTCAGCGCCTTGCTGCGTCCGGCCCGGTCGTTCCGCTCGTGAGCGATGAGCGCCAGGCCCAGCGAGCTGATCGCCTGCTCCATGCACAACAGCACCAGGTCCGCCGGATCGGCCCCACCGTGTACACGGGCATCGATCTCGCTGCGGCGATAGGCTTCGCGCGGGTCGGTGAAGGCGAGCATCAATCCCTCCGCGCGTTCCACACGTCGATCTGCGCTTGCAGGAAGCTCAGGGTCGACTTCGATGCGCTGATCCGCGTGTCGGCCTTGGCGAAGCGCGAGACGAGGGAGGCGCGCAGGGTTTCCTGCTGTTCGGCGAGCTTGGCGGCGGTCTTGTTCAGGTCGGCCGATTTCGCCTGGTAGCGCAGGATCGAGCCGCCGAGCGAGCCGGGGTCGCCGGTGCTCCCGGCTGAGCGGGCCAGCTTGTCGAAGGTTGCGTAGACGCCGTAGAGCCCGGGCGTGAACATGGCCGCCGCGCCGGCGGGGTCACGCGCGAGCGTTCGCTGCAGCGTGGCCGTGTCGAGCCTGAAAGTGCCATCGCGCTGGATGGCGAGGCCGAGGTCCGACAGCGTCCGCGGCGCGTCACCGGTGGCGTTGGGCATGACGACGGTACTGGTCAGCTTCGAGAACGAGCGCAGCAGGGCGCGTGCGCCGGGATCGCGCGCGAGGTCGCCCCCGATCGGGTTGGTTGCGTCGCGCAGGGCTCCGGCGACTTCGTTCAGCGCCGTGACCAGATCCTGCATGGCCTCGGCAATCGCGTCCGTCGGACTGGCGAAGCTGACCTGCGTCGGCGCTCCCGCGTTGGTGCCCGTCAGCTTGAGCGTCAGCCCGGGGGCGATGGTGCCCGTCGAGTTGCTGGCGCTGGTCATCAGCAGGCCGTCGAGCAGGAACGAGGCATCGCCGGCCGTCGAGGTAAGTCGCGCGGGGTCTCCGCCGCTTGCCGGGTTCCATGCCAGCGCCGCGAGCCCTTCCTCTCCGGGGGTTTCGGAAGCCTCGACGATGAAGCCGTTGCTGGCACCCTCCGGGCCCTTCAGCACCAGCTGCGCGCCGTTCGCTGTCTGGGCCACGTAGGCCTTCACCGCCGAGCCGGAGGTATTGATCGCCGAGGCGACGTCGGCCAGCGTCGCGCCGCTGGCGATCTCGATCGTGACAGGCGTGCTCGTGGGATCCTCTGCGAAGCCGGATCCGGTCGTCGTGCCGAAGCGCAGCGTCAGCGTTCCCGCACCGACCACCGTGGCCACATCCGTGAATGCCGGGCTGGTCAGCGTCTGCGCCGAGGCGAGGGCGAGCACTTCGAGCGAGTAGGTGCCAGAGCCTACCGTCCCGGGCGGGCACGAGGCGGTCGCGACAGCGCCGTTGGCGACGCGGGGCTGCGACGACAGGTCGCCGATCCGCACGCGGTCGCCGAGAGCCGAGGCCAGCAGCGACAGCGAATTCTTGATCGAGGAAGCGGCCGAGATCTGCCGCTCGAGCTGCTCGCCGAGCGCTGTGATGCGGTCCTGGCGAAGCGCGAACTGGGCAGCCGCGAGATCGTTCGCCAGCTGCACCATGTCGACGCCGCTGCCGCCGCCGAGCGCGGTGATGATGGATCCGATCTGGCTCATGCGCAGCAGAACGGCCGGCGGGCAGGCGAGTTAAGTGGCGAGGCGGCCGTCGGCATCGAAACGCAGCTCCACGGGAACCTCGATCTGCGGCATGCGCGGCGTCTCGCCGCGCTTCAGCGAGTAGACGAACGCCAGCACCGAGGCGATCGCGGCGTAGAGCTCTTCGCGGATCGTCTGATTCTCGCGCGTCGTGAAATAGACCGACCGGGCCAGTTGCGGCAGCTCGAGCAGCGGTACGTCGAACTCGCGCGCGAGTTCGCGGATCGCGAGCGCTTTCTCGCCGCGTCCCTTGGCGAGGACGATCGGGGCCGAGGCAAGCTCGGGATCGTAGGCCATCGCAACGCTGAAATGGGTCGGGTTGGTCAGCACGAACTGTGCCTTGCGCATCGCGTGGGCGACCCCGCCCATCGCGATCTCACGCTGCCGCTGGCGACGGAACGCCTTGGCTTCCGGCGAACCCTCGGTTTCCTTGGTCTCGTCACGCAGCTCCTGCTGGGTCATCTTCAGGCGCTGCATGCGGCGGACCCACTGCACCGGGACGTCGACCATCGCGATCACCACGAGGCCGGCAGCGAGCGCCAGCAGCAGGCTGGTCAACGCGCTCCAACCGGCGGACAGCTGCTGCGACAGGTTGCCCTTGCCGAGCCCGGAGATCGTGTCGATCCAGCCGCGGCCCCAGACGAAGGCGATCGCACCGAGCAATCCGACTTTCAGCAGGCCCTTGCCCATCTCGATCAGCCCGGTGACGCCGAACATCCGCTTGAGGCCGTTCAGCGGATTGATCCGCGATCCCTTGAAGGCGAGGTTGGCGCCGACCCAGCGTCCTTCGCCGAAGGCCAGCTGCGAGCCGACCGCCAGCAGGATGATCGGCAGTGCGAGGGTCGCGAGCGGCGCCATGACGGTGAGCAGGATCGAGCCGAGCATCGGCCCGCTGTCGAAGTGCATCAATGCCTCGCGGTCGAACACCAGGCTGGCGCGCAGCAGGGCGGCGAGGTCGCCGAGAAGCCACGGTCCGGCGAAAGTCAGCCAGGCTCCGCCGAACAGGATCACGGCGGCCGTCGACAGCTCGCGCGAGCGCAGCACGTCGCCCTTCCGGGCGGCGTCGCGGCGACGCTTCTCGGTCGGGGCAAAGCTCTTCTCGCCGGCGCTCTCGCTCATTGCTGCACCAGGCTTTCGGTCTGCTCGAGCGACAGGGTCACCACGTCGCCGAGCTGGTCGTAGATCACCGGGGCGGCGAGGATCAGCGCGGTGATCCCGGCCAGCACGCCCGCAGGCAGGCCAAGCGCGAAAAGGTTCAGCGACGGGGCCGAGCGGCTGAGCACGCCGGTCAGCGCCTGGACCAGCAGCAGTACCAGCGTCACCGGCAGCGCGATCCGCACCGCCGTTTCGAACATGGCGCCGGCGAACGAGGCGATGGTGGCGAACCGTCCGGCGCCGAGCCATGTCTCGCCCGGCGGGAACGCCCCGTAGCTCTCGACAACCAGCGCGATCCAGTGGAGGTGCGCCCCCATCGCGAGGAACATCAGCGTCAGCACGATGCTGAAGAACTGCCCGAACGCGGTCGTCTGACCGCCACCGTTTGGATCGGCCGCCATTGCCATGCTCATCCCCATGCCGCCGCCGATCAGTTCGGCGGCGATGGTCGGTGCGGCGAACGCGATCTGCAGCACGAAGCCGAGCGCGAGGCCGACTACCACTTCACCCATGACGGCCAGCAGGCCCGCAAGCGAGAACAGCGCTGCCGGCGCGTCGATCGAGGGCATCCATGCGCCGACGAACACCGCGACAGCACCGGTCGCGCAGACGCGCACGGTCACAGGGACCACGGCCGAGCCGAACAGCGGCGCCGCCAGCATCGCGGCGCCGATGCGGGTCATCAGGAACACCACGCGCCAGAAGTCCTGCTCGAGCGCGCCGAAGCCGAAGTCGAGCGTGATCATCGTCCGGTCCGGGCGATCTCCGCGAAGATCTCGTGCATGAAATCGCCGAGCAGCGTCATCATCGAGGCCCCGAAGATGACCAGCACGATCGCGATGGCGGCGAGCTTGGGGACGAAGGTCAGCGTCTGCTCGTTGACCGAGGTCGCGGCCTGGACGAGCCCGATCACCAGGCCGACCGCGAGGCTGGCGAGCAGAACCGGGGCGGCGAGCAACGCCGTCGTCCAAAGCATCCTGTCGGCGAACGACAGCAGGATCGGAAGTTCGTCCATGGCTAGACGAAGCTCGAAGCCAGCGAGCCCATCAGCAGCGCCCAGCCGTCGACGAGCACGAACAGCAGCAGCTTGAAGGGTAGCGAGACCAGCATCGGACTCATCATCATCATGCCGAGGCTCATCAGCACGCTCGAGACGACGAGATCGATCACGAGGAACGGCAGGAACAGCATGAAGCCGATCTGGAACGCGGTCTTGAGTTCGCTGGTGACGAACGCCGGCAGCAGGATCGAGAACGGCACGTCCGCTTCCGAGGCGAACTTGGGCGCGCCGGCGATGTCGGCGAACATCGCGAGGTCGGATTCGCGCGTCTGGCGGATCATGAAGGCGTGGAACTGGTCGCCGGCCGCGGCGATTGCCTGCTCGGCATTGATCTCGCCGGCGGAATAGGGCGCGATGGCCGCGTCGTTCACCCGCTCGAGAGTCGGCGCCATGACGAACAGCGAAAGAAACAGCGACAGCCCGATCAGAACCTGGTTGGGGGGCGACTGCTGCAGCCCGAGCGCCTGGCGCAGGATCGCCAGCACGACGATGATCCGCGTGAAGCTCGTCATCATCAGAATGAGGGCCGGCAGGATCGTCAGCAGGCCCATGACGAGCAGCAACTGGAGCGACAGGCTCAGCGGTTCGCCGCCGGCGCCCGACATCGTGCTGAAGGCGCGATCGAGCGCGCCCGGCACCGCCGCCTGGGCGGCCATCGCTGTCTGCGGCAGCGCCAGCGCGGCGAGTGCCGCCAGAGAAGCGAGGCGCTTCTTCATGCCACGGTCTCCTCTGTGGCCCGCGCCGGCGCCTCGGCCAGACGGGTCAGGCCGTTGCGCGAGGTTGAGACGAGGATCTCGCGCCCGTGGAACTCGATGACTGCCAGACGCAGCGTCGGCGAGAGCATCGTTGTCTCGACGATCCGCACCGCCCGCGTCCCGCCTTGCGGGGCGCCGAAGCGGCCCTGCAGCCGCTGGGCGAGCTTGAGGCTGCCCCAGATCATCAGCCCGATCAGGGGCAGCAGCACCAGCAGCTTGAGAATGTACCAGAACATCAGGCCTGGGCCTCGAACACGGGCGCTTCGGCCTTGTCCGCCGAAGCTTGCGACCCGGTCGGCGACTCGGCGCCGACGAGCTCGATGATCCGCAGACCGAACCGGTTCCCTTCGGAGACGACCTCGCCGCGGGCGATAAGCTTGCCATTGACCTTCACTTCGAGCGGCTCGTCTATCAGCCGGTCGAGCATGACCACGCTCTCCTCGCCGAGGGCCAGCACGTCGCGCAGGCACATGTCGACGCGGCCGAGCTCGACCGTGAGGCGAACGTCGATGTCCTGAATGAGGCCGAAGCCGGGACCGGAAAAGCTCACTGGAAATCCTTTCGCGAAGGTGGAACCTGGGTGATCTGGAGTGCCACGCGGTCGTCGAGTTCGCCGACCGTGCCGCGTGCCACGACGGTGTTGCCGACACGCAGCGGCACGGCGCGGGCGACCGGGATCGGCAGCGCCTGACCGGGGGCCAGAGTGGCCAGCCGGCTCAACGGTATGCGCATTTCCGAGAGCACGGCTTCGAGCGTCAGCGCGATGTCGCCGAACGGGGCGTCGAGCGGGCCCGCCGGACGGGCCGGGGCGAGCTTGCGCGCGGTACGGGACGGAACGAGCGCAGCCAGCTCGCTCGCCGCGGCGGCGAGGCGCGCGGTGAGCGGCGTTGCCCCCGGCTCGGCGATCTCGATCTCGAGCACCGCGAGGGCCTCGGTCTTGCCGTAAGGCGAAAGCGCGTCGTGCGAGCCGTCGCGCTCGATCACGCGAAACGGTTCGGCCGGCTTGACCAGCCGGGTGAGCACTTCGGCGACGACCTGCTCGACGCGCTGGGCGAACAGGTCGGCCGACAGCGGCAGCGCCGCCGGCAGGCGGCCGCCGATGTCACCGGTGCCGCCGAACGCGCGGTCGAGCTTCGCGAGGAGGGCGGGCCCGTCGATCGCGAGCAGCAGGCAGGGCTGGCCTTCGCCCGCCGACAGCAGGCAGTTCGCGGCCAGCGCGCCGACAGTGTTCGACAGCTCGGCAGAGGTCATCCGCTGCGCCCTGGCGACATGGGCTTCGGGCGCCTTGCTGCCACCGAAAGCCGTCAGCGCCGGGCCGAGCTCGCGCGCCAGCCGCTCGCCGAGGCGGGCGAAGTCGGGCAAAGGGTCGACCGCCGCGCCGCGCTGCCGGAACAGCGCGTCGCAATGGTTCGCGGCCAGGCCCGCGGCCCTCGGTGGACGTTCGGGTTTCACTGGACGATGAAGGAACGGAAGTGGACGTTGTCTACGCCGCCGAAGCCTTCGGTGGCTTCGAGCACGGCGTTGATTGCGGCGGTCAGGCGCTTCTGCAGCTTGGCCTTGCCTTCGGGGGAGTAGACGTCCTCCTCGGCAGTGTCGGCGATCTCGACCAGCAGCCGCGAACGAATCGCCAGCTCGTGCTCGTCGAGCCACATCAACACGCGCCCGTCGTAGCGGGTCGAGGCGGCGAGGCTCAGCTGGACCATTGCGTCGGAGTCGCGCAGGTTCGAGGTGAACTCCTCGGGAAAGGTGTAATAGGCGATGCGGTATTCGCTGCCACCTTCGCCGTGGACGAACTCGGCCTTCTCCTGGCCCCTGCCGACTGCCGGGGCGTAGGGGTCGACCGCGCCCTTGCGCACCAGGCGGGGCACGTCGGGTCCTTCCTCCTTGGAGGCACCGACCATGCCGCTCGCCATCAGCGCATAGGCTCCGCCACCACCGGCTCCGACCAGCAGGAGGCCGAGCGCGAGCTTGAACACGAGCCCCTTGCGCTTGTTCGGCTTGTCGGCCTTGCCACCCTTGTCAGTCTTGCTGCTCATGAATTCCTCTGTTCGATGGGATGCGGGAGATCAGGCGAAGATGCCCGGGTGCGGATTGTTCGGGGCCGGCCGGGGCTGACTGCGCCCCTGGGCTGCGCGCTGCTGCTGCGGGTTGCGGGCGTCGGGCGAGGGTCCGCGCTCGCCCGAGGGGCCATCGCTGCCCGCCTGGCCGCGCAACTGAGCCTGCCCTCCGGACCGGCCGGCGTCCGCGTCGGAACCCGTCGAGCCGCGTTCCACCGCCATGGCCGCAGTGACCGCGTCGCGCAGCACCGGATCGGCGGAGGACAGCTCGGCCGAGAGGCGGCCGTCGGCTGCCTGCTCGAAGCGGATCGATACTTCGCCGAAGTCCGCGTGCTCGATGGCCAGCGCGGCTGATGCCGGAACGAGGGCCTGGCGCGCGGCAACCAGCCGGTTGATCGCCGCGTCGATCTCGGTCGGCGAAGGCATCGACATGGGCAACGGAGCGGCGGGAGCAGGCGAGAGGCGGCCGCCCTGGTCTGTCGGCGCGCCAGCGAGGGTGGTGGCAGGCAGGTGCGGCGCAGGCGCCGCGTCGAACCGCGACGTTTCGACGGGCGGGATCCTCGTTGTGCGGGCCGCAGCCTCCGGCGCAGCCGCCACGGCCTCGGCGGGCTCGGCCGAGCGGACCGACACGGCGATCGGGACTGCGGCGGCGGGTGCGCCTGTTTCCGCAGTATGATTGCCGCGCGGGGCCTGTTCCGCGACGACTGCCGGAGTTGCCCTGTTACTTGCCGGTGGCAGCGTCGGCCGGATCGGCGGGGCGGCATCTGCGGGAACGGCCTCGGCCTTCTCGGCGGTCGGCGGCGTAAGCGCCGGGAACAGGGGCAGAACCATGGCAACGACGGTCTCTGCCGGCTCGTCGCGGTTCTCGGTCTCCGCGGGCTCGTCGCCCTGGACGGCGGTCTCCGCCGTCAATCCGCGCTCGCCAGCGTCAGCGATCGCCTGCGGCAAGACGACCGGCAAGATCTTGCCGGTCGGCATTGCCGCTTCGGCAGGTGCTGCCGGTTGCGCAGCGTCGACGCTCTGGGGCGACGTGGCGTCCGTCGACAGCAGGGCGGCAAACCCGGTTTCGGCCGTCCCGCTCGGCAGGCCGGGAGCCGGCATGGCGGTGGACGTGAGCAGTGTGGGGAGGGGAGAGGCAAGCATCGCGGTTCCGTTCACCATGACTTGCCACTTGCTATTCAAGGTCCGTGCCAGATGGTCTCAACAGGGCCTGATCGCGGTAAGATTCCTGCTCTCTCAGGCGTTTCGTCAGGCCGCGGCGCTCCTCTTCGGCCCGGCGGTGGCGATGATCGGCGGTGGCGAGGTCCGCCAGCCGCGCATCGGCCTCGCGCCGTGCATGATCGGCCTGGCGTGCCGCGGTGAGCCCCAATGCGTGCAACTGTGTCGACAGCACGAGCGCGCCGCGCAGTTCCGCTCCGTCGGCAATTGCCGAGCGTTCGGCATAGACCTGGCCGAGGCGGAGGGTTCTTTCGGAAATGCCGGCGAGCTTGGCCCGCCGCGCTTCTGCCTCGAAGGCCTCGGCCGCGGCGCGGCGCTGCTCGACGCTGCGGACGCGCTCGATCAGCTTCGCCCGGCGCAGCCTGGCGCGGTCATCCTTCATGGCCGAGCAGGGTCGTCAGGTCGCTGACCGATTGTGCGAGCGAGACCAGCGTCCCGGTCGGCTGGCACAGCAGCCCGGCAAGCGCTTCGTGCATGGCAATGGCGCGGTCGACGAGCGCGTCGGCACCCGGCCGGTACGCACCCATCAGCACGAGATCGCGGTTGCTTTCGTAGGCCGAGGACAGGGCCCGGAACCGTCGGGCAAGGTCGGCGTGCTCGGGCGAGACGATGGCGTCCATGACCCGGCTCAGCGAGGCGGCGACGTCGATCGCCGGATACTGTCCGCGCTGCGCCAGCTCGCGCGAGAGCACGATGTGACCGTCGAGGATCGACCGCGCGGTATCGACAACGGGGTCGTTGTGATCGTCGCCGTCGGCGAGCACCGTATAGAGTCCGGTAATCGATCCGCCGCTGGCGGCCGAGTTGCCGGCGCGCTCGACCAGCTTGGTGATCGTCGCCAGCGCCGAGGGCGGATATCCGCGCGCTGCCCCGGGCTCGCCGAGCAGCAGGCCGATCTCGCGTGCGGCGTGGGCGATGCGCGTGAGGCTGTCGATGATCAGCAGCACCCGGCGGCCCTGCGACCGGAAGTGCTCGGCCAGCGAGGTCGCCAGCAGCGCGCCGCGCAGGCGCAGGTTCGGGGCATGGTCGGCCGGCACGGCGATGAGCGCCGTACGCTGGGCCTTCTCGCCGGCCATGTGCCGCTCGACGAAATCCGAAACCTCGCGGGCGCGTTCGCCGATCAGACCGACCACGACGACGTCGGCCTCGGCACCCTGCGCGATCATGTCGATCAGCACCGACTTGCCGACGCCGGAACCGGCCATGATACCGACACGCTGGCCCACGCCGAGCGTGGTCAGCGCGTTGATCGCGCGGATACCGGTATCGAACGGTACGGTCACGCTGGCGCGATCGAGCGCGCCCGTGCGCACGCCACCGGCTGGCCAGTCGGCCTCGGTGTCGACCGGCGGTCCGCCGTCGATCGGCTTGCCTTCGCCGTCGACCGCTCGGCCAAGGAAGGCGGGGCCGACCGGCAGCATGCCCGGCCGCCCCTCGGCCCGGACCCGCGCGCCTGGGCGCAGCAGGACCGAGTCGCCGAGCATCATCATCATCGTCCGGCCGTTGCGGAAGCCGATCACCTCGGCCGTCAGCGAGGATCCCTTGCCGTCGTCGATCCGGCACAGCGCGCCGATCGGCACCGACAGGCCGCTGACCTCGAGCAGTCCGCCGTCGCACGCGGTCACGAGCCCGAAGCGCCGCGGCGTCAGGTCGAACGGCGAAACGGCAAGCTGGTCGAGCAGGGCGTCGAACCGTTTCAGCATTCGCGGAAGGCTTCCGCCAGCATGCGCCGCCAGTGGCTAGGACCGTCCTCGATCCCGCCATCGGCGGTCTCGATGCGCAGGCCTCCGCGCTCGACGCTCGGATCGGCCTCGACCTGGAGCGAGTCGGGCAGGCGCCGGGCGACGAGCACCAGGTCGTCGGGATGCAGCCGCACGACGCGCTCGTCCTGCGCTCGCTGGAGCATCGCCACCGCGCGTTCGATGCGTGCGACGAGCCCGTCGCGGTCGAGCGCCAGCGGCAGGACTGCAGCTTCGCACAACGCAAACACGGTCTGGCGCAGGCGTTCGCGCAGCAACTGGGCGTCGTCGTTGTCCAGCTTGGCGAAGGCGAGCTCGATCGCCGCTCGGGCCTCGTCGCGTTCGCGCTCGGCGCGGCGGGCTTCCTCGGCCGCCTGCGCGGCGCCGTCGCGGAAGCCGCGCTCGTAGGCCTCGGCGACGGCGTCGGTCCCGGGTTCGTCGTCCACCTTCGCCGCCGCGGCGACCACGGCAGGAACGAAGCGCGTGTCCGGCGCGAACCGGCCCGGTCGGCCCAGCTGCGCCAGCGGCAGGCTAGACATATTCGTCTTCCCCGTCGCCGATCACGATCGCCCCTTCGGCGGCGAGGCGCTTGGCGACCGCGACGATGGCCTGCTGCGCGGCGAGCACGTCGGCCTTGCGCACACGCCCGCGGGTTTCGATCTCGTCGCGCACGCCGTCGGCCGCGCGGGTCGACATCGCGGCGAAGAACGGCTCGCGATCTTCGGGCGAGATGCCCTTCAGCGCGTCGATCAGCGTCTCGCTCTCGATCTCGCGCAGCAGCTGGCCCATGGTCTTCGGGTCGAGCGCGTAGAGGTGCTCGAACGTGAACAGCTCCCTCTCGAGCTCCTTCGCCAGCTTCTTGTCGATCTTGCCGATCTCGGGAAGCACGCGCTTCTCGAGCGCGCGCGCGCCGGCGTTGATCAGCTCTGCCGCCTCGCGCACGCCGCCCATGGTCAGCGGCATCCGCCCATGCATGCGTTCGATGCGGGCAGTCAGCAGCTCCTCGAGCACGCCGAGAGCCTCGGGCGCGATCGGCCCGAGCCGGGCGACCCGCTGCACGACCGGCGCCTGCACCTCTTCGGGCAGCCCGGCGAGCACTTGCGCTGCGGTCTCCGGTTCGAGCTGGAGGAGCAGAACGGCGATCGCCTGCGGATGCTCGTCGGCGACGAGCGTGGCGAGCACGCCCGGGTCGAGCCAGCGCGCCAGCTCCAGAGCCGTGGCGGGTTTGCGCGCCTCCTCCGGGGCGATGCGGCGCATCAGATTGTCCGCTTTGAACTCGCCGACGGCCCCGGTCATCAGGCGGCGTACGTCGCTGGCGCGATTGCGGGCCGGCAGGCCGGCCTGGTCCGCGCGCTCGGCGAAGCAGGCGATCGCCTCGGCAATGGCCTCCGGGCCGATCTCGCCGAGCTCGCACATCTTCGCGCCCAGTAGCTGCAGCTCCTCGGGCGAGAGGCGCGAGAGCAGACCGGTCGCGTCCTCCTCGGCCAGCAGCATGACCAGCACGGCAGCGCGCTGGGGGTCGGCGGTAGTGGGAATGGTGGTCATGGCGCAGTCCCGTGTTCGCGGCGGCGGTCACCGAGCATGCGACGGAGCGCGAGGAGCGCGTCGTCGGGCTGCTCGCGCACGATCCGCTGGGCGAGCTCGATCTGAGCCGCGAGGAGCCCGCGGTCGGGTCCCGCGTCGCCCTGGTGCACGGTCATCGCTCGGGCGCCGGCGGGCCGGTCTTCGACATCCTCGTCTTCGTCGTCGGCCCCGCGCCGGTTGCCCGTCAGCGACTTCATCAGCGGACGGACACCGAACAGCACGACGAGGAGGACGGCGAGCAGGGCGACGGCGTTGCGCAGGATCGTCGCGAACCACGGCGTCTCCCAGATGGGCGGCGCATCGATGGCGACTTCCTGGAACGGCCGGACGATCACTGCCACCTGGTCGCCCCGGTTGGGGTCGGCGCCCACGGCGGCGCTGATCAGCCCCTCGATCTTCTTGAGCTCGGCGGCGCTCGTCCCCTTCATGGCCGCCTCGCTGAGCGCGACTGCAACCGAAAGGCGTCGCACCGCGCCCGGCGCAGTGTTCGAGACCGCCACCTCGCGCCCGAGTTCGTAGCTGCGGGTCGCGCGGCTTTCGCCGATCGTCGGGCGGGCGGGCGCCACCGCAGGCGTGCCCGGCGCGCCGGGCTCTGCCGCGGGGTCGGCAGGCGGCGTGTTGGACAGCACCCCCGGAACTCCGATGGCGCTGCCGCCGACGGTCTGGCTTTCCTGTTCGGTCTCTTGCCTGACCGCACCTTCCTTGTCGTAGGTCTCGCGTGCGGAGGTGACCTCGTTCATGTCGAGCTCGACCTGAATCTCGCTCGAGAAGTTGCCCTCGCCCAGCATGGGGGTCAGCAGCTGGGCAACTTGGGTGCGCAGCTTGGCTTCCATCTTCGCCTGCAGCGCGAGGCGGTCGGAATCGGCGGAATCGGGCTGCGACAGCAGCCGGCCGTGCTGGTCGACGATGCGCACCGCGTCGATTGCGAGGCCCGGCACCGAGGCCGCAACGAGATTGGCGATGGCCGTGACCTGGCCATCGGTCAGCTGGCGCCCCCGCGCGAGGCGGACCATCACCGAGGCGGTCGGAGGCGCGTCCTCGCGGACGAACACCGATCGCTCGGGCCGGGCGAGATGGACGCGTACCGCCTCGACGCCGTCGATTTCCATGATCGTCAGCGTCAGCTCGCGTTCCTGCGCCGCGCGCAGGCGGTCGCTTTCTAGCGTCCGGCTGGCTCCCATGGGCAGCGAGTCGAGCAGTTCGGCTCCGGTCGCGGGCGCGGCGATGGCGCCGTCGGCGGCGACCAGCATCCGCGCACGGTAAAGGTCGCTCTCGTCGACGGTGATCGCGCCGGTGGCGGTGTCGATCGTATAGCCGATCGAGGCCTTCTCGAGCGCGGCCACGACCTCGGCCCGCTCGGCATCGCCGAGCGACGAATAGAGCACGCGCTGCGGCTCGGGCGCGAGCACGGCCCAGGTCAGCGCGAGCAGCCCGAGCGCCGAGGCGCCGGCGAACCAGGGCAGCGCCTTGCGCACGGGCGGCTGGGCGGCGAAGGCGCGCAACCGTTCGAGCGGACGCCCCGCCTGCGGATCGCGCAGCGGCGCGAGCAATCCGAGCGGCCGGGCCGGGGTGACGGCCGGTGCGGGCATCAAGTCGGCCATCTAATCAGACCCCCATCCGCATGATGTCCTGGTACGCGGACAGCAGCTTGTTCCTGACCTGCAGCGTCGCTTCGAAGGCGACGCCGGCTTCCTGGCGTGCGAGCATGACCTTGGCTATGTCGGTCACTTCGCCGCGCTCGTAGGCTTCGCTGAGGTCGGCCGCGCGCTGCTGCGTGGCGTTGACTCCGTCGAGCGCGTTCTTGAGCGTCTCGGCGAACCCGGCGGCGGGCTGACCGGTCTCCTGCGTCGCGCCCGACTGCTTGGCTTCGTGCAGCTCCTTGAGCAGGCTCGTGCGGTCGATGATCTGCTGCCGCAGCGCGATGATCTGGGCGACCGATCCGGCGCCGCCGAGGCCGTTGACGCTGCTCATCGCCGGCCTCCGATCGCGAGGCCCGCCTCACGGAACGAGGCCAGACGATAGCGCAGCGTGCGCTCGCTGATGCCGAGCTTGCGCGCGGCTTCGGCGCGCTTGCCGCCGCAGGCGTTGAGGGTTTCCATGATCGCCCTGGCCTCGGAAATCTGCACGATCTTCGACAGCTTCTCGCCGGGAACGGCCTCGGGCGCAGCGACGGCCGCCGGCTCGACGAGCCGGACCGAGCGGTCGAAGACGATATGCTCGGGCAGGATCTCGGGCTGGCCCGCCGCGAGAATCTGCGCGCGGCGCATGACGTTCTCGAGCTCGCGGACGTTGCCCGGCCAGCCGTGCGCGCGCAGCATCGCCAGTGCGGCGTCGCTGATCCACGGGGCCGGCGCGCCGTCGGGCGAGTGGCGCAGGAGCAGCGCGAAGGCGAGCGGGGCGATGTCCGCCGGCCGTTCACGCAGCGCGCTGAGGCTGATCGGGAACACGTTCAGCCGGTAATACAGGTCGGCGCGGAAACGCCCTTCCTCGACCTCGAGCGGCAGGTCGCGGTTGGCCGCGGCGATGATCCGCACGTCGACCTTGATCGGCTTGGTCGCACCGACCGGAACGACTTCACCCTCCTGCAGCGCGCGCAGCAGCTTGGCCTGCAGCGCCAGCGGCATCTCGGCGATCTCGTCGAGCAGCAACGTGCCGCCATCGGCCGCGCGGAAGAACCCTTCGCTCGCGTTGCTGGCCCCGGTAAAGGCACCCTTCTGGTGGCCGAACAGCAGCGCTTCCATCATCGTTTCCGGAATGGCCGCGCAGTTGACTGCCACGAAGGGCTTGTCGCGCCGGTCGCTGCGGCCGTGAATGAAGCGGCTGAGCACTTCCTTGCCGGTACCGGTCGGCCCGTTGATCAGCACCGGGATGTCGGTCCGCGCCAGGCGATCGGCGACCGCGAGCACGGAGAGCGTCGCGGGGTCCGCGGCCACGGGTTCCGAGCGTCCCGCGAGCAGCGCCACCAGCGCCGCAAACGTCGCTTCGGACAGCGGATCGCGATAGGCGAGCCTGGCGCGGCTGGCGGTCCGGCTCAGGCCCGGTCGATCGCTCCGCGAAACACTGACGGTCGCGGCGCGATCCGCCAGCAGGCGCTCGCTGTCGTCTCCGATGGTCAGCTGCCGCCCCGGAAACAGCGACGACGCTATTCCTTCGAGCCTGTTCGCGAGGGCGGGATGATTTTTTTTGAACGCTACCGACGTCTCAAGCGAGCCCACGGTGACCCCCCGAATTGTTATCATTCATCGGCGCTTCGATTACGCGCGGACGAGCAAATTAACCCTAATTTTAGGCCACGTAGAACTACGTAGGGACGCCCGTTGCATGCCGGGTTTCGGCCTTCGGGGCCCGGCACCAGGGACTTAAAACGGGCGAGGGCGAGCCGGTCTGTCTGTCGGCTGCCACGTGTCGTGGGATCGCAAAACCGGCAGCGAACGACCGAAGGAGTTCATCAATGTCCGTAATCAACACCAACATCGGCGCGCTCAAGGCCGCCAATGCTTCGACGAGCGCCAACAAGGCTCTCGGAACCGCCATGGAGCGTCTGTCGACCGGCAAGCGCATCAACAGCGCGAAGGACGATGCCGCCGGCCTCGCCATCGCCTCGTCGATGACCTCGCAGATCCGCGGCATGAGCCAGGGCATCCGCAACGCCAACGACGGCATCTCGCTGGCGCAGACCGCGGAAGGCGCGCTCAACGAAGTCAGCAACATGCTGCAGCGCATCCGTGAGCTGGCCGTGCAGTCGGCGTCGGGCACCTATCAGGATACCGACCGCACCAACCTGCAGGCCGAAGTCGACGAGCTGACCGCGCAGATCGACCAGATCATCCAGAACTCCGAGTTCAACGGCGTGAAGCTGTTCGACGCCTCGGTCGCGACGGTGACCATCCAGGCCGGTGCGAACGCTTCGGACACGGTTGACCTGACCATGGCCGACCTGACCGGCCTCGCCGCAGAAGGCGGCGCTGCCGGGTCGTACGACATCGACGATGCGACCGCTGCGAGCGCCACGATCACGGCGATCGACGCCGAGATCGAGTCGATCTCGACCGCCCGTGCCGTGCTCGGCGCCGGCCAGAGCCGCCTCGAGTCGGCGGTCAACACGCTGACCAACAACGTCACCAACCTGTCCGACGCCCGTTCGCGGATCGAGGATGCCGACTACTCGGCCGAGACCACCGCGCTCGCCAAGGCGCAGGTCCTCAGCCAGGCGTCGACTGCGATGCTCGCGCAGGCCAACCAGAGCCAGCAGAACGTCCTGTCGCTGCTGCGTTAACCGATACCGGCTCGTCCGGTACCCAATGGACCCGGCGCTCTCCCCCGGAGCGCCGGGTCCTTTTCGTGGGGGGGCGCCTGATCCGGAACGCCCGCCACACGCAGCTGCTGCCGGACCGGCACATCCGCGGTGGGCCCGTTACAGCACCGAACTGCAGCGGATCTCGAGCTGATCGAGGGTCTTCATCAAATGCCCCTCAACCCGGCGAAAGCCGGGACCTCGTTCCTCAAGGGTGGCGCGCGCTGCATGCCCCGCATCCGCCGGATGACGGCCCTTGATCTCAATGGGCGCTGGCAAACCGGGCTCCTGTTGGAGTGACTTCGCGGCCGCGCGCGCCGCGAGACCCGTTCAGTCGCGATTGGCGACGAGCCGGAGCGACGCGACGCGGGCCGCGGCCTCGGGCGGTGCCTTGGCGCGCCAGCGCTCGACCAGCGCCGGAACCCGGCTGGCCGGTACGGCTTTCGAGAACAGGAAGCCCTGGCCGAAGTCGCACTTGAGCTCGAGCAGGCGGCGCGCCTGCTCCTCGTTTTCGATCCCTTCGGCGACGACCTTGATCCCGAGGCTCCGGCCGAGGTTGATCACCGCGTTGATGATCGCTTCGTCCCCCGGGTCGTCGGCCATGTCTCGCACGAAGCTCTGGTCGACCTTGATCAGGTCGACCGGGAACTGCTTGAGGTGGCGCAGCGAGGCGTAGCCGGTGCCGAAATCGTCGAGCGCGATCTTGATGCCGCGCAGGTTGAGCAGCGCGAGGGCGCGATGGACGTACTCCGCGCCGCGCCCGAGGAACACCGTCTCGGTGACCTCGACCTGGAAGCAGCGGGTCGGGATCTGCGCGCGCTGAAGCCGCTCGAGCAGGTGCTCGGCGAAGTTGTCGCGGCGGAATTCGGCGGCTGAGGCGTTGACCGCCACGTTGCGGAAATCGATCCCGCGATCGAGCCAGCTGCGCATGTCGCCGATCACCCGGTCGATCATCCGGTCGCTGATCGCGGCGGCGACCTCGAGATCCTCGAACGCCGCCTCGATCGAAGCCGGCGCGCCGATCCTGCCGTGCGGCGTGCGCCAGCGCAGCAGCGCCTCGAAGCCCACGATCGAGCGGGTCTCGAGGTCGAGTTTGGGCTGGTAGTAGGGAACGATGCGATCGTCGCGCACCGCATCGCGCGCGAGCTGCACCATCGAGGTCCGCCGGCGGACATCGTCGCGCATGTGCGGCTCGAACAGCGTCACCATGCCGCGCCCGGCATTTTTCGCAGCATACAGCGCGACGTCGGCATTCTTCAGCAACTCCTCGGGAGTCGCCCCGTGGCGCGGGAACACCGTCGCGCCCATGCTGACGCGGCAATCGAGCAGGCGCCCCTCGTGGACGAACGGCTCGCGCAGCCGGTCCTGGATCGAGCGGGTCAGTTGCAGCACGCTCTGCTCGGTGTGGATGTCGGGCATGACAATCGCGAATTCGTCGCCCCCGAACCGCGCCACGGTATCGTGGGCCCGGACCACCGAGCGCAGCCGCTCGGCGAACATCTGCAGCAGCATGTCGCCGGCGTCGTGGCCGAGCGTGTCATTGATCTGCTTGAAGTTGTCCATGTCGAGGACGATCAACCCGACCGCGCCGCCATCCGCTGACGCGGCGCGGATGGCTTCGCTGAGCTTCTCGTGGAACAGGCCGCGGTTGGCGAGACCGGTCAGCGAGTCGTGGCTGGCGGTCCAGCGGACCCGCTCCTCGGCGGTCTTTTCCTCGGTCACGTCGCGCGCGGTCATGATGATCCGCCGCATGCGGCTGCCGCTCCTGTAAGTCCGCCAGCCGTTCAGCGTGACCCAGCGTTCGGCGCCGTCGTTGGGGCGTTGAATGCGGAAGGTCAGCTCGAACCGGCCAACGTCGGTCTCGCGCGCGTGCCGCAGTGCGCGCATGATCCGCGGCCGGTCGGCCGGGTGCATGCATGCCTCCGCCACGGCCATGCTGACCTCGACCTCGGGCCCGATGCCGAAGATCTCGCGCAGCCTTTCCGACCATTCGCGCCGGTCGTTGTCGAGGTCATAGTCCCACACGCCGAGCCCGGCGGCCTCGGCCGCGAGCCGGAACCGTTCCTCGCTCTCGCGTAGCGCGGCCTCCGCCAGCTTGCTTTCGGTGATGTCGAGATGTGCGCCGATGCTGCGGATCGCGACGCCATTCGCATCGCGTTCCATCTTGGTCCGGCTCGAAATCCACCGGACTTCACCGGTGTCCGGGCGGATGATGCGGAATTCGCACTGGAAGGTATCGTCGTGCTCGAGACTGCGGGTGATGTCGCGCTGGAGCTTTTCACGGTCGTCGGGGTGGACCACGCGCAGCCAGTCGGACAGCGGCAGCTCGCGCGTGCCCGGCGGCAGGCCCGCCTGCGCGACGAAGCGTTCCGAGACGCGCGCAATGCCATCGCTGCCCGCCTCGAAGTCGCCGAGCCCCGTCGCCTCGTGGACCAGCCGCAGCCGTTCCTCGCTCTGCCGCAGCGCCTCCTCGGCCTGGCGGCGTTCGGTGATGTCGAGGTGCGCGCCGATCGTGCGGGCGAGTGTGCCGTTCTCGTCGTACTCCATGCGCGTGTTGCAGGCGAGCCAGCGCACTTCGCCGTTGTCGGCGCGGATGATCCGGAACTCCGCGGTGAACCTTTCGTCCTTGCGGGCCATGGCGGCTTCGATCGCTTCGATCAGCCAGCCGATGTCGTCGGGATGGACATGCTCTGCCCAGCTCTTGCCTTCGACCGGAGCCCGGGCCACCGGCAGGCCGAGCTGCTCGAAGAACCTGGTCGAGCAGGTCAGCAGCCCGTCAGGCCCGGACTCGAAATCGGCGAGGCCGGTCGCCTCGTGGACGAGCCGCAGCCGCTCCTCGCTCCGCCGGAGCGCTTCCGCGGCCTGGTGGCGGGCCTCGACGTCGCGCGAGATGCACAGGTGTGCCTTTGCTCCGTCGGGCAGGCGGAACGGGACGGCATGGGCCTCGACGTGGCGCCTGCGGCCCTTGAGGCCGATGACCTCGTAAGTCCAGACGACGCTTTCGCCGGCCATCACGCGCCGGTGGACGTCGAGGCAGGCCTCGACGTATTCGGGCGGCACCGCGACGTAGCCCGGGGTCGACACGAGCGTCTCGAGATCGGGCGCCTGCAGCAGCTCGAGCCCTTGCGGATTGATCTCGATCAGCCGGCCGCTTTCGTCGAAGATCTTCACGCAATCGGGCATGGCGTCGAGGATCGCCTTCAGCCGCGCCTCGCTCAGGCGCAGCGCGGTCTCAGCCTCGGTCTGCGCGGTGATGTCCTCGCAGGTCGTGAGCAGCCTTCCGCCCCGGGTGGTAGAGCGGCGCATGGCATAAGTGCGGTCGCCGCGAACCAGGGTCGCTAGGTCCATGCCCGGGGCGATCCTTGACCGGACATCGGCGAAGACCTCTTCGGACGACTTTCCCGGATAGTGCCCGGCGTCGATGCACATCTGCAGGACTTCGCCGGCCGTCAGGCCCGGATGGACGCGCTCGGGAGGCAGGCGGAGCTGTTCGGCGTAACGCCGGTTGACGAGCGTGATCCGGCCGTCCGCGTCGTACATGCACACGCCCTGGTGCATGCTCTCGACGGCGTCACGGTACTGCGCAAGCTCGGCCTTGACGGCTTCGAGTTCGGCGGCAGGATCGGCGTGCTTTTCCATCTCCCCTCACACCTTGGGTACGAAGGGCCACACATCGCAGAGTGGGGTTACTCTTGGCGTAGGCGGCCGTAGGGGAATCCGCGTAAGGACACGCAGCCGCTCGCCGGCTCACCGAGAAAGCAGGATCGACATGCGACGGTTGCGGGGGTCCTGCGGGTTGCTCTCGATGAGCAGCTCGCGGTCTGCCACGCCTTCGATACGGCGGAATCGCCGCTCGCCGATGCCTTCGCGAATCAAGGCCTGGCGGGTGGCCTCGGCGCGCCCCGCCGACAGCGACCAGTTGTTGGCCTTGACTCCGGGCTTCCACGGAAGCGCGTCGGTGTGGCCGCGGATCGTGACGAGCCCGGTCTCCGGCGCGATCGTGTCGGCGATCGCGCCGAGCAGCTTGCGCGCGTCGGGTGTGAGCACGGTCGTGCCGAGCGTGAACATCGAGAAGTCGGCGTCGTCCACGAGGTCGATGCGAGTGCCTTCGGTCGTGTCGACCATCCGAACCTGGCGCATCAGCCGGCGCAGCCGCTCGTCCGAGGCCACACGCTGCTCAAGCCGTTCGCGCAGCCGCTTCATCGGCGAGGCGCCTTCCCTCGATCCGCCCGTCGCGTCCTTGGGAATGGTGATTGCCTGGGTGTCGGTCTGTGCGGCGCGGTGCGGGTAGTTGTCCGGATCGGTCATCGATGCGCCGCCGAGGAGCCCTTCGGAGCCGGCGCTCTGTTCCTTGAGCTTGACCAGCGTCGGCGTGAAGTAGTCGGCGATGCCCTTGCGCTGCTCCTCGGTCGTCGAACCCAGCAGCCACAGCAGCAGGAAGAACGCCATCATCGCAGTCACGAAATCCGCATACGCGACCTTCCACGCACCGCCGTGGTGCGGGGAGCCGTCCTGGACGACGACCTTCTTGACGATCACCGGTGCGGCGTCGTTGCGGCCGTGCGGAAGCGTGGCCACGTCAGCGACCCCGCAGGCTGTCGAGCAGTTCCGTCAGCCGCGGCCGCACGGCTTCGCCGAGGCCCGAGCGGGCGCTCTCGACCACCAGGGGCTGCGGGTGCCCGTGCAGGCTGGCGATGATCACCTGCTTGACCGCGTGAAATATCTGCTCGTCCTGCTCCAGCACCTGCTTCAGGCGTGAGGCCATCGGCCCGACGATGCCGTAGGCGAGCAACACGCCGAGGAAGGTGCCAACCAGCGCCGAGCCGATCATCGCACCGAGGATCGAGGGCGGCTCGTCGATAGAGCCCATCGTCTTCACGACCCCGAGCACGGCCGCGACGATGCCGAGTGCGGGCAGGGCGTCGGCCAGGCTCTGCAGCGCGTGCTGGGGTTCGCGCAGCTCGTGGAAGTGCGTACGCATCGCGTTGTCCATCACTTCCTCGATCGCATGCGTCTCGAGCGAGCCCGACGAAACGACCAGCAGCGTCAGCGGGTCGCAGATCAGGTCGACCAGCGGCTTGTTGGCGAGGATGTTCGGGTACTCGGCGAAGATCGGCGAGGTTTCGGGTTCCTGCACGTGACTTTCCAGCGCAAGCGGGCCCTCGGTGCGAAGCAGCCGCATGAGCTTGGTGGTCAATGCAATCGCATCGATGTGGTCCTGCTTGCTGTGGCGCGGACCCTTGAACACCTTCTTGAACGAGGCGCCGATCGCCTTGAGCTGGTGCAGCGAATTGCCGGTGACCAGCGCGGCGACGGCGGCTCCGCCGATGATCAGCATCTCGTGCGGTATCGCGTGCAGGATGGGCCCGAGCGCCCCGCCCGTCAGCGCGAAACCGCCGAAGACCATTACCAGCAGGAGGACGATACCAATCACGGCGTACATGAGACAGTTACCCCTTGCCCGCCTCAGCGGAGTGAATTGAACAGCGAAAGGCTGGCCAGGCGGACGAAGCTAGCCTGGCTGGCCTCGAGAACGGTCAGCACTTCTTGGAGCCGGGTCATGGTCGTCGCGAGATCGGCACCGCCGATCTCGCTGCGCTCCTCGGCGATGAGTTCGCTCGCGGCCAGCCGGCGCTGGTCGATTATCTCGATCCAGCCCATGCGCGCGCCAACGATCGTCTGCGCGGTGGTGATCCGGTCGAGACCGGCGTCGAGCTGCGACATCGCCAGCCGCCCCGCGTCGGACGCGTCGACGAGCGGATCCTGCAGCGCTGCGGAGAGCGTGGCGAGCACGGCGAAGAGATCGGTCGGCGCGCCGTCGAAGTCGAAGGTCAGCACTTCGGGGCCGGTAAGCGCGCGCGTGACCGACTGCCCGTCGCCGATGCCGACAGATTCTGCGGTCTCGGTGCCGATATAGGTGATGCCTGCCCCGGTGTCTTCGTAGGCGAGGCCCGCCGTCTGTCCGCCGAACAGCGCCTGACCCGCACCGTTGCGGCTGTTCGCGACCAGCAGCACACTCTCGCGCAGGCCGTCGATTTCGGCGCGCAGCAACTGGCGCTGGTCCTCGCCGAGAGTCTCGTTCGCGGCCTGCATCGCCAGCTCGCGGGCGCGGATCACGATGTCGACTAACGAGCCCAGCGCCTTGTCGGTCAGCTGGAGATCGCCCATCGCTCGCTCGGCATTGCGCTCGTCCACTTCGGACAGGCGCTCGCGCCGGGCGAGCGAGCGCAACCGGGCGGCTGCGACGGGATCGTCGGAAGAGCGCGACAGACGCTCGCCGCTGCCGATCTGGTCCTGCAGCTCGTTGGCCCGTTCGCGCAGGCTGCCGATCTGGCGCGTCGCGCGTTCGAAGAAGGCTCCGGTGCTGAGATTGATCATCGGCTCATCCGATCCCGATCAGCGTGTCGAAGATGTCCGAGGCGACCTGCATCGCGCGTCCCGAGGCCTGGAATGCCTGCTGGTAGCGGATCAGGTTGGCCGCTTCCGTGTCGAGGTCGACGCCCGCCTGCTGCTCGAGCGAGATTCGCGCCGAGGCCGCGATCGCATCGAGCGCCTCGGCGGTGATCTTGTGCCCGGCGACACGGCTGGAGATGCCGAACATGATCCCGTTCATCCGCTCGGCAACCCCGCCCGTTTCGAACGCCGTACGCAAGCCGATCAGCTGGCTTGCGTCGCGGCTCCCGGCCGGTGACCCGGCGGGCGCGGTGGCTACCAGGCGGCCGTCGCCGAGCGCGGTCCGCAGCGTGGCTGCGGTCGTCCCGGTGAACATGGGCTGCCCCGCGGAGCCGTCGAGCGCGACGCCGCTCGTCTGGGAGCCGTTGACCAGAGCGGCGATGTCCGCGGCCAGCTGGTCAAGCGCCGCGCCAACCTGCACGGCTTCGTTCAGCGCCAGTGCGTGGCCGGCGAGCGCCCCGCCGCCCGGCGAGACTGGCGTGCCGCCGACTGCGAAGTTCGGCGTCCCGTCGGCGGCAAGGGTCATCGCGAACGCCTCGGACGTCCCGCCGCTGACCAGCAGGGGCCCGGCGCTGCCGCCGACGCGGACGGTAACGCCGCCGTCAGGGCCGAAAGTGGCGTGCGCCTCGGTAATGCCGCTCAGCCGCTCGAGCATCAGGTCGCGCTGGTCGAGCAGGCTCGCCCGATCGCTGCTGCCGGCGCCGGCGCGCGCCAGCCGCACGTTGATCCGCGCGAGCTCGGCGGCGATCACGTTGGCTTCGTTGACCGAAGCATCGGCCTGGAACTGCGCACCGGCGACCGCCGAGGCGAGGCTTTCCGCGGCAATGTTGAACTTGCCGGCCATGGTCTCGGCGGCGGCCACGACCGCGGCGCGCAGCGACGAATCCACGGGGTCGGCTTCGAGCTGCCTCAGCGCACTTTCGAACTCCACGATCGCGGAGAATATTCCCGCCTGCTCGACGGCGCTCTCGATGTTTTCCAGCCCCGCCAGCTCGGTTGCGGCGCGTGTCGCGTCGGAATTGGTCCGGCGCACTTCGGCCTGGCGGAACATGTCGGCGTTGCGCGAGATGCCGTCGATGCGCACGCCTGAGAGCGAGAGGTCGCCGACCCGCCCGAGGCCGCCGGACGCGGAGACCTCCTCCATCCGCACGCTGCGGCGGACGTAGCCGTCGGAAGCCGCGTTGGCGATGTTCTGCGCGGTCACGTCGAGCGCACTGCGGGCCGCCCGGGCGCCGCTGGCGGCGATCGAAAGGAGGTCGGAGGCCATGCGTCAGTCCTCCCTCGGCAGGAAGCGGGCGAGCTGCGCCTCGATCTGCTCGGCCAGCCCGATCGCTCCGCTCTCGCTGGCGACCCGGGCGAATTCGGCGTCGCGCAACTCGCGGAAGGTTTCCTCGCCCGCGCCGCCGAACAGGTCGTCGCCGCCGAAGTCGGTGCTTCGGGCGGCGGCGAGCATCTGGCGGAGCAGGATGGCTTCGAACTGCTGGGCTGCGGCGGCGAGGCGCTCGCGCTCGCTGCCCGGCACAGCTCCGGGGCCGGCGCCGATCGCGCCCGGGGGGACGGAGACGATCATATCACCACCATCTCGGCCTTGAGCGAGCCGGCCTGCTTCAGCGCCTCGAGGATCGCCACGAGGTCCGCCGGGCTCGCACCCAGCATGTTGAGCGCGTCGACCACCTCGGCGAGCGAGGCGCCGGGCTCGAAAAGCGAGACGTGGCCTGCGGGTTGTTCGATGTCGATCGTGCTGTCCTGTTCGACGGCGGTCTGGCCGCGGCTGAACGGCGCGGGCTGCACGACCAGCGGATCCTCGGTGATCCGCACGACGAGGCTGCCGTGGCTGATCGCTGCGGGCGCCAGGCGCACCGCGCTCGAGATCACGACCGTACCGGTGCGGCTGTTGACGATCACGCGGGCGGCGCTCTCGGCCGGCTCGACCTCGATCATCTCGATCGCGGCCATCATGCCCGCGCGGGTATCCGGAGCCAGCGGCAGGCGCAGCGCCAGCGTGACGCCGTCCTCGATCGTGGCGGTGCCCGGGAACTGCGCGTTGATCGCGTCGCGCACGCGCGCGGCGGTCAGGAAATCGGCCTGCGCGAGGTTCCAGCGCAGGATCTCGGACTGGTCGAACCCGGTCGCGACCGCGCGCTCGACGCTGGCGCCATCGGGAATGCGGCCCACGGTGGGCACGTTGACCGTCACGCTCGATCCGTCGCGCGCCGAGACGCCGAGGCCTCCCACGGCAAGGCTGCCCTGGGCCATCGCGTAGATTTCGCCGTCGGCGCCGTAGAGCGGGGTCATGATCAGCGCGCCGCCGCGCAGGCTCTTGGCCTTGCCGATCGCCGAGACGGTCACGTCGATCCGCTGTCCCGGCTTGGCGAAGGCGGGCAGTTCCGCGGTGATCATCACCGCGGCGGCGTTTTTCAGCGCCGGGTTCACGCCCGGCGGGAGCTGAAGTCCGAACCGTCCGGAAACCCCGCGCATGGCCTGGGTCACGTAGGCGAAATTGTCGTCGCCCGTTCCGTCGAGGCCGACGACGATGCCGTAGCCAGTCAGCTGGTTCGAGCGGACCGACTGGAAAGAGCCGAGATCGCGCACGCGCTCGGCCGACGCGGGCGCGGCGGCGAGGGCGAGGAGACCAGTGAGAGCGACGAGGAGAGCGCGGATCATGGCCTCGACCTCAGAACGGAGCCACGAGGTTGAAGAAGCGCGACAGCCAGCCTTCGCGGCTCGCGCGCTGGATCGCGCCGCGCCCGGCGTAGGTGATCTGCGCGTCGGCCACGCGGGGGGAGGCGATGCGGTTGTCGGGGTCGATGTCGGCCAGGCGAATGATGCCCGAAAGCTGCACCCACTCTTCGCCCTGGCTGAACTGCATGAGCTTCTCCCCCCTCACCAGGGCCGTTCCGTTGGGGCGCACTTCCGCAATGGTCACGGTTATGTCCCCCCTGAGCGAGCTGGTCTGCGACGCGTCTCCGCCCCCATTGAACGACGAGGAGCCGCCGGAATTAAGCACGTTGGGGTCGAACGAGAACGGACCGGTCGTCGGCGGCCGTAGTGCGAAGCCGCCGTCGCGCCTCTGCGACGAATCCGCCGATTTCGCAGTCGTCGTCCGTTCGACAAGCACTACCGTGACGAGGTCGCCGACGCGATGCGCGCGCTGCCCGTAGTGCAGCGGCGCATAGCCGGTCGCGACGTTGAAGATGGCCCCGTCGGCCGGCGCCGGCGCGGCCTGCGGCGGTGGCGGGAGCGCGGCGGTGAAGCCGGCGGGACGCTCGGCGCCGCAGGCGGCGAGCAGGAGCAGGGCGGCTGCGGCCGCCGTCGAGCGCTTCATGGTGAACCTCACAGCGTCTGGTTGGCGTTGCGCAGCATCTCGTCGACCGACGAGATCATCTTGGAGCTGATCTCGTAGGCCCGCTGGCACTCGATCATGCTGACGAGCTCCTCGACGATGTTGACGTTCGAGGCCTCGAGCATCCCCTGCCGGATGTTGCCGCGGCCGAGTTCGCCGCCCGGCCCCAGCTGGGGAGCGCCGCTGGCGGCGGTCTCGACGAGGAAGTTGTCGCCGATCGCGCGCAGCCCGGCCGGGTTGGTGAAGCTCGCGATCTGCAGCTGCCCGAGCTCCGAGGGCTCGCTTTCGCCGTCGAGGATCGCCGTGACGATCCCGTCGGGCGAGACGGTGATCGCGCTGGCGCCTTCGGGAACGGTGATCGCGGGCTGGACGACGTAGCCCTGCTGGGTGACGATCTGGCCTTCGGCCGAGAGCGCGAAGTTGCCCGCGCGGGTGTATCCGAGCTGCCCCCCGGGCATTTCGACCTGGAAGTAGCCGTCGCCGTCGAGCGCGAGGTCGAGCGCGTTGTTGGTGGTCTGCAGCGCGCCCTGGGTGACGATCTGGCTGGTCGACTGGACCGCGACGCCGGTGCCGAGATTGAGCCCGGTGGCATAGGCAGTCTCGCCCGAGGAACGCTGCCCCGCGACGCGGGCGTCCTGGTAGGCGAGCGTGGCGAAGTTCGCCCGGTCCTTCTTGAACGCAGTGGTGCCGACGTTGGCCAGGTTGTTGGCGATGACGCGCATCCGCGCATCCTGTGCCTCGAGCCCGGTGCGGGCGACCTGGAGAGCCGAAACTGGCATTGTCGTTGTCCTTTCCTCAGCCGAGGCGCATCAACTGCGCGCCGCTTTCGTCGATGTCGCGCGCGGTGCTGATCACCTTGCTGCGCATCGCGTAGAGGCGCTGCGCGTCGATCATCTCGACCAGCACCTCGGTGGTGTTCACGTTCGATTCCTCGAGGCTGCCCGTCTTGACCGTCGCCGCCTCGTCGCGCGGCAGCACGCCGCCGCCCTCGACGCGGAACAGACCGTCGAGGCCCTTGGCGATCGGGCTGCCCATCCAGCCCGCGAGCTTGATCCGGCCGACCTCCTGCGGAGGCTGGTCGGGCGCGGCCGGGTCGGTGACCGTGATCGTGCCATCGGGCGCGATCGCCGGGGTTCCGTTGAGCGGCAGCGTGATCGGGCCAGCCTCGCCGAGCACCGGATGACCCTCGCCGTTGACCAGCAAGCCGCCGGCGGTGATCGTCAGATCTCCGCGCCGGGTATAGGCTTCCGTCCCGTCGGGCGCCTGCACGGCGATCAGCGCGTCGCCTTCGACCGCCACGTCGAGCGGACGGCCGGTTTCGACGATCTCGCCGCCCGACATGTCGGCCGAGCGGACGCCGCTTTCCTGCATAGCACGTGCCTGGAGCCCCTCGCCGGCGATGGTCACCGGGCGCTGGTCGAACACCTCGGCGCGGAAGCCGATGGTCTGCGCGTTCGCCATGTTGCTGGCGATCGTGCGCTGCCGGTTCATCGACGCCTGCATGCCCGAGAGGGCGGTGTAGATCAGCCGGTCCATGCCGCTTCTCCGCTAGACCCGGCCCCGATCAGGTGCGCAGGTTCATGATCGTCTGCGACACCTGGGTCGCGGTATCGATCGCCTTGGCATTGGCCTGGAAGTTGCGCTGGGCCGTGATCAGCCCCACCAGTTCCTCGGCGATGTCGACGTTGGAGCGCTCGATCGCGCCCGAGAGCAGCGAGCCGAACGCGCCCTGGTTGGGCTGGCCGTAGGTCGCGGGTCCGGAGAGGCCGGTCGCCTCCCAGTTCGACGAGCCGACCTGCTTGAGCCCGGTCGGGGCGACGAATCGGGCGAGCGCCACGGTGCCGACATGGAGCTGGCTGCCGTCGGCATAGGTCGCGATGGCCTGGCCGTCCTCGAGGATCGAGATACCGGCGAACTCGGCGGTCCCGTTCATCGGCGGAACCTGCGCGTCGACCGGCGTTGTGCTGGTGATCGTGCCCGTGGCATCCATCGGGAACACCTGCAGCCGGTTGCCCGAGCCGTCGTTGATGTAGCCGGCGCCGTCCATGTCGAAGCTGCCGTTGCGGGTGTAGAGCATCGACCCGTCGACCGCCCGCATCGCGAAGAACCCGTCTCCGCCGATCGCGATGTCGAGTGCCGAGCCGGTCTGCTCGATCGGGCCGAGCGCGAAGTTCTGCACGATCGCCTCGACGCGCGCGCCGATGCCCTGCGTCATCCGCGGGTTCAACGAGGCCGAGTTGACCACGATGTCGGCGAACTGGGTGTTGCCCTTCTTGAAGCCGGAAGTTTCGACGTTGGCGATGTTGTGGGCGATCACGCCCAGATCGGTCTGGGCGTTCTTGAGCCCGTTGAGCGAAGTGTAGAAAGACATGGAACGGTGCTCCTTGGTGATCAGTCGGTGGTGGCGTTTTGGGCTGCGGCCAGCGCATCGAGCTTGGCCGAGATCTGCTGAAGCGTGGCGTTGACGTCGTTGATGCCGGCGAGGCTGGAGAACTGCGCCATCTGCGCCAGCATCTCCTTGTTATCGACCGGATCGAACGGGTCCTGCTGCTGCATCTGCACGGTCAGCAGGCGCAGGAAGTCGGCCTGCCCGAGCGACGAGAAGTCTCGGCCCGTGCTCGAGCCTGCGGGGGTCCCCGAAGGGGTGTTGATCGGGGATACGCTCATTTCATCCTCATCGTTTCGAGCATCAGCTGCTTTGCGGTAGAGAGCGCCTCGACGACGTTGCGGTACTGGCGCGAGGCTTCGAGCATCTCGACCATCTCGGCGTTCTCATCGACCGGCGCCGTCCATACGTCGCCGTTCTCGTCGGCCAGGGGATGGTCGGGATCGTGCACGCGCGTCGGGGTGACGTCGGCGCGATAGACGCCCTCGACCCGCACGGTGCTGAGGCCGGTGGCCTGGTCGAGCTGCTCGGCGAAGACCGGGCGCAGCGGGACGTAGGCGTCGCGCTCGCTGCCGGCGACGCTGCCCGCGTTGGCGAGGTTGGAAGCCGCCGCGTTCATCCGCACGAGCTGTGCCGACATGGCGCGCTGGCCGACATCGAACAGGGTCATCGGGCCCGGCATCGTCATTCGCCCCTGATCGCGCGCGTAACGGTCTCGATCCGTCCGCGCAGGAAACCGAGGGTGGCGGAATAGGCGACGGCGGTCTCGGCAAAGGCGGTCTGCTCGACCGCCATCTCGACCGTATTGCCGTCGAGGCTCGGCATGACCGGCACGCGGTACTGCACGGCGGCATTGACAGCGTCGTCCGCTTCCGCGCCGCGGAGCCGCGCCTCGAGCGCGGCTGCGAAGTCGACGTCGCGGGCCTTGTATCCGGGGGTAGCCGCGTTGGCGATGTTCGAGCCCAGCATGCCAAGGCGCTGCGACCGCACTTCGAGCGCCGCCCCGTGGATGCCGAAAAGTCCTTCGTTCATGGCCGTCTCCGTCCTTTGGCACCGGTCTGTCGCAAGGAGCGTGCCAATTGGCCGACGGGGGTGGGCAGGGATGCCTGTGCGGCAAAGCCTTGCCGAACACCGGCAAAGTTCCGCCGCCTGCTGAAACCCCGGGAAATGTGCCGTTCTTTGCCGACATGGAGAAACAGGCATGACAGAAATCCCGCTGCTCGATCCCGCTTCGGCAGCGCTCGTGCTCTCAGGGACCCTGCTGGCGACCGTCCTGCGCTGCGGCTGGGCGGACTCGAAGCTCGCGCTGTCGGCTCTTGCGAACTTGTTTGTCGGCCGGTTCGACCCCGTGCGGGCGCGCGCCGAGCTCGCGATCCAGGTGCAGGAAATCGAGGAGGACGGGCTGCTGCGCGCCGAGCCGCATCACTTCGGCGACGGCGAGTTCGACGAGATGGCCGACACCCTGATCGAGACGCGCTCGATCGAGGCGCTGCACGAGAGCCACGAGGACCATCGCGCGCGGCGGATCGAGACATCGCGGCGGGCGGTGGTCGTGTTCGTCAACGCGGCCGAGCTCGCACCGGTCTTCGGCCTTGCCGGGACGCTGGTCTCACTCGGCAGCCTGTCCACGCCCGGGGCCGACGGCGGAGATTTCGCCGCGGCGATCGGCATGGCGGTTGCGACCACGCTCTACGGCCTCGTCGCGGCGAACTTCATCTTCGCCCCGCTCGCGGCGATGATCTCGCGCCGCGCCGATGCCGAGGACCGCGCGCGCGAGGAGCTGATCGCCTGGCTCTCGGCCGCCATCGAGAATTCGTGCCGGCGGCATCCGGACCCTCCGCGGAGCGTCGCATGATCGCGCGGCTCCCTGCCGGATGGCAGACCACGATCGCCGACCTCGCGCTGATCCTGTTCATCGTTACCGCCGCAGCCATCGACGGGCAGCCGTCGCCGGCCGAGAAGGCGTCCGCCGAGACGGCCGCCCCGCCGGCTAGCGGGGAACCGCTGGCTGTCTACCGCGCGGGCGACGGGGTACCGCCGCTCGGCCAATGGCTGGCAGAGCAGGCGCCCGATTCGCGGCAATACCTGACGATCGTCGCCCGCTATCGCGCGGGTGACGCGGCCCGCACCGCTGAACGGGCGCTGGCACTGGCCGAAGAGGCGCGCGGGGCCGGGGTCGCGGCGCGCATCGTTCTCGAGCCGGGCGAAGGCGAGGACGTGCTGGCAACGCTGGCCTTCGATCGTCCAGACCTGGCGGTGGCACGATCCGTGCATTGAGTGTGGCCGTAACGATGCCTCACGAGGACATTTCGATGCGTGCCAAGTATGTCATTGCCGCCGCGCTCTGCGCTGCAGCCGTGCCCGTTTCGGCGGCCGGGTTTGCCGATCCGGCAGCGATCGATCGGGCCGTTGCCCGGTTCACGGGCGCCGAGATCGGTGCCCCCGGCGGTGCCCGCACGCCGGTTGACCGTCGTCTGCGCCTCGCGCAATGCCCGGCCGAGCTCGCGCTCGAATGGTACGGCAGCGCGCGTGACACCGTGCTCGTCCGCTGCCCCGAGCCCGGTGGCTGGCGGCTCTTCGTGCCACTGACCGCAACCCGTGGCCAGCAGGCCGGACCCGACGTCGTCAGTCGCGGGGAAACCGTGACGATCACGGTGCGCGGAGCCGGCTTCACCCTGTCGCGACAGGGCGAGGCGCTCGAGGCCGGGGCCGTTGGCGAATGGATCAGGGTCAGGCCGGCCGACAGGCGCGGCGATCCCCTCCGTGCGCAAGTGCTGCGGCCGGGTCTCGTCGGCATGGAATTGCCGTAATCCGGCAAGATCTGCCCGGCCGGCCTTAATCCCGCCGCCCAGCTGCCGTTCTGGGGATGTCTGAACACGGAGCGGCAACGATGAAGCCCATCGATATTTCCGGACCGAACGGGGTCGCCCAGAGAGGCGTGGCGACGCCTGTGACAGGCGTGGAACGCGTGCGACGCGTGCGGGCGGACGACGCCGACGCGTCCGCCAGCGCCGCGCTGTCGCCCCATTCCGCCGGCGATCTCGCGCCGGTCGACGCCGACCGCGTGGCGGAGATCCGCCGCGCGATCGAGCAGGGCCGTTACCCGGTTATCCCGACGCGCATCGCCGACGCGATCATTGCGGCCGGCTTGCTGCTGAGGACCAAATGACCACCGCCCCGTCACCACTGCGCGAGAACCTCCGGCAAATGCTTGCCTTGCTCGAAGGCGAGCGGCAGGCGCTTGCCGCCCTCGACCTCGAGCGGATCGTCACCTGCGCCGAGGGCAAGCAGAACCTGTGCAGTGCCATCGAGGGCCGCGGCGCCGAGCTGGACGAGGAATCCCGCGCTCTCCTCGAGGCCGTCAAACGCCTCAACGAGGTCAATCGCCGAATGCGCAACCTGATCGCTGCCAACGTCCAGGCCCGCCTGACGGCACTGACTGGCGGCGTCCCCGTCTACCAGGCCGAACGCTCGTCTGCCGTGGGTGGCGCCACCCGCTGATCCGCAACTGGCACGGTTGTTGCTAAGCCCGCCCCCGAGAGTTCCATCGGGGGAAGGCAGTGCCCGAAGTCAGTTCCGTCCAGCAGCACAGCGGGGTGCACGCGGCGATCGCGCGCGCGTCCGCCGCGACCGGCGTCAACTTCGACTACTTGCTCGCCCAGGCGCGGCTCGAGTCCGCGCTCGATCCTGGCGCGCGCGCGGCGACCTCGAGCGCCGCCGGCCTGTACCAGTTCACCACCGCTACCTGGCTCGAGACGCTCGACCGCCACGGCGCGCGCCACGGGCTCTACTGGGCCGACGAGGCGATCTCGCGCCGCGGAGGGCGCGCGCAAGTCGACGATCCTCTGCTGCGCTCGCAGGTCATGGCGCTGCGGCACGATCCCGATACTGCCGCGCTGATGGCCGCCGAGCTCGCGCTCGACAACGCGGCGGAGCTGCGCGGGGCGCTGGGTCGCGAGCCCGACGCGACCGAGCTTTACCTCGCTCATTTCCTGGGCGCCGGAGGGGCGCGCACGTTCCTCTCGGCGCTCGCTTCCGAACCGTCGCAGGTGGCCGCCGCACTGCTTCCGCAGGCTGCCGCGGCTAATCGGGCGATCTTCTACGACAACGGCCGTGCGCGGTCGGTTGCCGAGGTGATGGACCTCATGCGCGGCAAGGTTGCCGCAGCGATGCAAGGCGGTGCCGCACCCGGCATGCCCTACTCGGCGCCGTCCTCGTCGTTCTGGGCCGAGCGCCCGCAATCCTCGCTCGGCTCGCCGCGCGAAGCCGCGACGGCGCGCAGGCCCTCGATGGCCGAAACGCTCCAGGCCGCCTTCGGCCCGCCAGATCAGCTCCCCGGCAAGGCCGGTGAGCGCGTGGGCAAGGCCTATGCCGCGTTGAAGGCATTCGAGCTGTGAACAATCTCCGCGCCATCCTCTCGCCTTCGCTGGCGTTGCCGGCGGGCATCCTGACCGTCATCGTTCTGATGGTCGTGCCGATCCCGGCGATGATGCTCGACGTGTTCTTCGTGCTCAACATCGCGCTTTCGGTCGCAATCCTGATGGCGGCGATGAACTCCGAGAAGCCGCTCGACTTCTCGTCATTTCCCTCGGTGCTGCTGTTCGCCACGCTGCTGCGCCTGGCGCTCAACGTCGCCTCGACCCGCGTCGTGCTGCTGCACGGGCACGAGGGCGAGGCCGCCGCCGGCAAGGTCATCGAGGCGTTCGGTGCTTTTCTAATCGGCGGCAACTTCGCCGTCGGCCTGTTCGTGTTCATGATCCTGATGATCATCAACCTGGTGGTGGTGACCAAGGGCGCGGGACGTGTCTCGGAAGTCTCCGCCCGTTTCACCCTCGACGCACTGCCGGGCAAGCAGATGGCGATCGACTCCGATCTCGCGGCCGGGCTGCTGACTGCCGACGAGGCCAAGGCCCGGCGCCGCGAAGTCGCCACCGAGGCTGACTTCTACGGCTCGATGGACGGCGCCAGCAAGTTCGTGAAGGGCGACGCGATCGCCGCGCTGCTGATCCTCGGGGTCAACATCATCGCGGGCCTCGTGCTCGGCGTCGTCAGCCACGGGTTGTCGCTGTCCGAAGCCGGCGCACGCTACGTAACGCTCGCGGTGGGCGACGCGCTGGTCGCCTCGGTGCCCGCACTGCTGCTGTCGATCGCCGCCGCGGTGATCGTCACCCGCGTGTCGGACAGCCGCGACCTCACCGGGCAGATCGGTGGTCAGCTGGCGGACCCGCGCATCTGGCTGCCCGTCGGCTGCATCCTCGGCGCGATGGGTGCCATCCCGGCGATGCCGCAGAGCGTGTTCCTGCCGCTCTCGGCCGGGGCCTTCTGGCTCTGGCACCGGCTCGGGCGCCGTGCGCAGGCCGCTGCGGTGGTCGCCGAACCCGATGTGAAGCCCGACCCGTCACGCATTTCGATCGAGGAGGTTTCCGAGCAGTCGCTGGTCACGCTCGAGCTCGGCTACGGGCTCGTCCATCTCGCCGACGAGCGCCGCGGGGCGCCGCTCGTCGCGCGGCTCACCGGGCTGCGTCGTCAGCTGTGCCAGACCTTCGGTTTCGTCGTCCCGCGTTTCCGTATCCGTGATTCGTTCGACCTGCCGCCCGACCGCTACCGGGTCCTGCTCGGCGGCGCGCCGCTCGGGTCGGCGCGGATCCTGGCCGACAGGTTGCTGGCGATCGACACCGGCGAGGCGGTGAGCACGGGCACTCTCACCGGCGAGGCGACCTTCGATCCGAGTTTCGGCTGCCCGGCATTGTGGATCGAGCCCGGCTTGCGCGACCTCGCCGTCGCCGAGGGCTACCTCGTGGTCGATGTCGAGAGCGTCATCGCGACCCACGTCAACCAGCTGCTCTCGGCGCGTCCGCACGAGTTGCTCGGCCCCGACCAGGTGCGCGAGCTGCTCGACACCGTGCGCGAGCGTCACGCGCAACTGGTCGAAACGATCACGCCGCAGCCGCTTTCGCTGGCCGCGATCACGCGGGTGATGCGCTCGCTGCTCGCCGACGGCATTTCGCTCGCCCACCCGCTGCCGCTGCTTGCCAGCCTGTCGCAGGCGGCGCAGCAGACGACCGACCACGACCGTCTCGTCGACCTCGTGCGCGCCGATCTCGGCGCGACAATCGTCGGCAAGGTCTGCGGTCCGGACGAACGGTTGCCGGTCATCACGCTCGCGGCGCAGCTCGAGGAGATGGTCGTCGGCGGGATGCAGGATCCGTCCACCGGGCAGGTCGTCATCGAGCCCGACCTTGCGCGCTCGCTCGGCGAGCGCATCGCGGCCATCGTCGCCGGCCGCGGGCCCGGCGAGACCGCCCCCGTGCTGGTCGTCCAGCCGCGGGCGCGGCGCCCGATGGCCGCGCTGCTCAGGCTGCGCGCGCCCGGATGCCTGGTGATTTCGATCAACGAGCTGCCGGCCGCACAGCCGATCGAGGTGATCGCCGTCGTTGGCGGCGAGGGCGAGCTGTCGCCGCGGGCTCCGGTGTCGCCCGAGGCGGCGGCACCGGAAATCGAGAGGGAGGCCTTGGCCGCATGATTCAGGATCATACCCATTTCCACGCCGCGAAGGCCTACCGCGGCGACGTCGCCGGACGGGTGACGCGCTTCGTCCCGATGGTGCGCAAGATGGCCTGGCACCTGGCGGGTAGCGCGGGTCCCTCGTTCGACGTCGAGGACCTGATGCAGGCCGGACTCCTCGCGCTGACCGAGTGCGCGCAGAAGCACGACGGGCCCAACGAGGACGGCTTCGCCGCTTATGCCAAGCTGCGCGTGCGCGGGGCGATGGTCGACCTGTTGCGCAGCGCCTCGCCCGAAGTGCGCGGCGCGCGCGAGCGACGGCGGCGCATCGAGCAGGCCCAGCAGGAGCTCCACGCGCGGCTCGGGCGCGCGCCGCGTTCGGCCGAGACCGCCGCCGCGCTCGGCCTCTCGCTGCCCGAGTACGAAAAGATGCGTGCGGACTGCGCGCCCGTCCGGCTCGATTCGATCGAGGAATGCTATTCCGACAGCTCGTCGCAGTTCGCCGACACCGACGACACGGCCGAGACGCGCCTGTTGCAGCGCGAGGACCGCGCGCGGCTCGCGCAGGAGATCGCCCAGCTGCCCGAACGGCTGCAGCTCGTCATCCAGCTCTATTTCGTCGAGGAGCTCAATCTCTCGGAGATCGCCGCTGTCCTCGGCGTGAGCATTCCGCGCGTCCACCAGCTGAAGGCGGCGGCGCTGGAAAAACTGCGCCTGTCACTCGCAGACTGACACCCCGGTACCCGGCCTCCACCTCTCCCCCCTGCGGCGCTACGGTTCCGATCCGGCCGCTGCGGGACAATACCGGTCGAGGAACGCCTGGTGGCTGGGCATTGCGCTCACCCGCCGCGCGACCTGGTCGCGGAGATCGGCGAGCGCCTGCCTCAGTCGCTCCTCACTCAGCAAGGCGCCGATCCGGTTCCAGCTCGCCGGCTGCACGCGCTGTCCGAGCATGACCTGGGCCCAGCTGTCGACGCGAAACACCTCGTTCGAGCCCTGCCAGGCCTGCGCGCTTTCGGCAAAGCAGGCGATTCGTTCGCGCAGCGTGTCGGGGACGGACATCGTCCGCATGTACCGCCAGAACTCGGTGTCGTCGCGCTCGGTCAGATGGTAGTGCATGACCACGAAATCGCGGACCTGCTCGATCTCGTCCCGCGCCAGCGCATTGTATCGCTCGCGCCGCGCTGCGCAGTCGGAGCCGAACGGGAACAGCTGGATCAGCCGCGTGACCGCGCTCTGGATCAGGTGGATGGCGGTCGATTCCAGCGGCTCGACGAAGCCCGATGACAGCCCGATCGCGACGCAGTTGCGCACCCACGCCGCCTTGCGCCGGCCCGTGCGGAAACGGACGAGGAACGGGTCGCGCAGCAGTTCGCCCTCGACCGCGCCGAGGAACTCGTCGAGCGCCTCCTCGGGGTCGGTGCATTCGGTCGAGAACACCAGCCCGTTGCCCATCCGGTGCTGCAGCGGAATGCGCCAGCGCCAGCCGCCCGGGTGGGCGATCGCGCGGGTGTAGGGATGTGCGTCGCCGACCGAGGCGCTCGGCACGGCCCAGGCCGCGTTGGTCGGCAGCCAGTGGGTCCAGTCCTCGAAGCCGGCCTCGAGCGTGCGCTCGATCAGCAGAGCGCGGAAGCCCGTGCAGTCGACGAACAGGTCGCCCTCGACCCTGCCGCCGTCTTCCATCAGCAGCGCAGCGACGTTGCCGGTTTCCCCGTCGAGCTCCACCTCGGCGATCTTGCCTTCGCGGCGGGTGGCTCCGTCGGTCTCTGCGATCTGCCGCAGGAAGCGCGCATAGAGGCCAGCGTCGAGGTGGTAGGCGTAGTTGAGCGGCAGCTCGCCTTCGAGCATGAAGCGGTGCTCGCGCGCGGCCTCGTGCTCGGGGTAGTAGGCGCCAATCGGTTCCGCTTCGCCGCGCGCGTTCGCCTCCAGCCAGAAGTGCTGGAACTCGGCGACCCAGGTGCGAAGCGGCGAACTGCCGAAGGTGTGCAGGTAGCGGTCGCCCGGCCGGGCCCAGTTCTCGAACGAGATTCCGAGCTTGAAGCTCGCCTGGCTCGCTCGCATGAACGCCTGCTGGTCGATCTTGAGCAGTTCGTGGAAGGCCCGCGCGGTCGGAATGGTCGACTCGCCCACGCCGATCGTGCCGATCTCTTCGGATTCGACCAGCGTCACCTGCACGAGCCGACCGAGCTGCCGCGCCAGCGCAACGGCGGTGATCCACCCGGCCGTGCCGCCGCCGGCAACGACCACGCGGGTGGGTTGCGGGCCGCTCACCGCTGGAGCCTCCTGGTGACCTGTGCACGCAAGCGCCGCGCGAGTACCTCGTCGAGCGACGCGAGCGCGCCATGGACCTGCTCTGGCAGGTGCGCGCGGGGGGTCTCGGGGTCGCCGAACACGTAATAATCGAACAGCGCGCGCCAGGCCGCCTTTTCGCCTGCCGGTCGGTCGCGCAGCGCCAGCAGCGCGTGCAGCAGCGTGCCCTGCGGGCTGTCGACGTAGCCGGGGACCGCGTTCCACCAGAAGTTGACCAGCACGTTGAACGCCTCGAGCGCCTCGACGTGGTGCCACCACATCGCCGGGTAGGCGAGCACGTCGCCGGGCTCCATCTCGGCCACTTGCGCGGCCTCGAGCGCGCGCGCGAAGCGCGGGTGCCGCTGAAGGTCCGGCTGCCTGAAGTCGACCATCGAGATCACCTGCCCGCCAGGCGTGGGCTCGAGCGGACCCGGATAGAGGTTGGCGACCTGCTCGGGGGGGAACAGCGTGAACCGCCGTCGCCCGACCGCGCAGACCGCGATGTTGTGCGTGTCGTCGTAGTGGCAACTCGCCGTCGTCCGGTTGCCGAGCCAGACCGAGGCCAGCCCGGGATGTTCGGCGAGCATCGGATGGATCGCCGCGGGGTCGAACGGCACCGCTTCGCCGAGTCGGGGGAAGTAGAGCCCGAGGTCGGTCGAACCGACGTAGATCGCCGGTGGCTCCGGATCGTCGCGCAGCGCCAGAATCTCGCCCAGCACCGCATCGAGCGGCTCGCGCGAGGCGGCGAAATTGAAGCCGTCAAAGGCCGGCGTGTAGGCGAAGCGCCCGCCGATCTCGGGCTCGCCGCGATAGACCACCACCGGTCGACCCGACCATCCGGCGGCCAGCAGCGCCGCCGCCTCGTCGGCCGATGACAGTCCCGCCCTGACGAGCGGCCAGTCGGCCGCGGCGCCCTTGAACAGGATCGGGCGGTCGGCAGCGACGACCTCCTCCCAGCCGACGCCGTGCGGGAGCGGCTCCTCGCGGGTCTCGACGGTCCGTGCGGCGCGGGGTGCGGCGGTCATCTCAGGCGACCGCCGCGGCCATTTTGCGCTGCTTGCGGGCGACGAGCCGCGGCATGGTCCCGAGCGATGCGGCTGCGAAGACCGCGGCCTCGAGCAGCCCGGCCGAGTTGAGCCGCGCGAGTGCGGCGCCGTCGAGCGCGGCGATCTTCTCCGAGGTCACCGCCATGTAGCCGTCGAAATCCACTCCGGCGTGTTCGCTCAACTGCACCTGCAGACGGACCGGTTCGACCAGCCCGAGCTCCTCGAACAGCGACGACAGCGTCGGCGCGGCGGCAGCGCCCGCCTGCAGTACTCGCAGCGCATCGAGGCCGGCCTCGAGCGCGGGCGCGTTACCGCCGTGCGGCTTGAATACAGGATCGCCCTCTTCGCCCTCGCTGGCGACCCGGGCGTCGGCGAGATCGACGAACACCGCGTGCTCGCCCCCTGCCGAGCCGATCGTGAAGGGGCGGTGGCGGAGCAGCGCGGGAATGTAGGCAGCATCCCATCGCGCGCCGTCGAGAAACAGGTTCTCGCCGCGTTCGAATCCGAGGATCGCGATCCCCTGCAGCGCGCCTTCGGGGGTTTTCGCGAACAGGATCGGATACTCGCGTTGCACCTGCGCGAACTCGCTGACGAACACGGCGACCTGGTTCACGTCGTCCCCGAACCGGGCTCCGCGGCCGCGGCGCAGCCGGAGGGCGGCATGCTCCACGTTGTCGAGGGGAACCGTCGTGCTCATGGGATCGGTCCGACTGTCTCGCAGAAATCGGCTGCGGGGCAAAGGGAAAGGCCGCACCTTGCGGGCACGGCCTTCCCCCTCATTATCTGACGAAGGAGCGTCGTCAGAACCGGTACCGCGCCCCGAGATAGAAGCGCCGGTCGCCCTCGACGATGAACCACGGCTGGTTCGGCGTGCGGGCGAACGTCTTCACGTTCGACTTGGTCAGGTTGATGCCCTCGAGCGAAAGAGAGAGGTTGTCGGTGACATCGTAGCTGACGTTGAGGTCGAGCTGGTCGTACTCGTCGACGAACACCGGGTTGCGCGAGCCACCGCGGCTGTTGTTCGACAGGAACGTACCGCGCCAGTTCCACGCCAGCCGCGCCGAGAAACCGTAGTTCTCGTAGATCAGCGTGACGTTGGCGGTGTCCGAGAGGCCAAGCAGCGCGAACTGGTCGGCCGTCGGGTCGGCGGTGATGTCGTAGCCGATGTCGCCCTCGACCATCGTGTAAGCGCCGGCGATGCCGAAGCCCGTATTGCCGAGGAAGTACTGGCCGGCGACCTCGAAGCCGTAGATGTGGCCTTCCTGGTTGTTGATCGGCTTCTGCACCTGGAAATCGAACAGCGGGTCGGCGCCGTTCGCGGTCACGTTGTAGGCCTGCAGCACCTGATCGATGAAGGCCTGCGACAGGTTGCCGTTGGTGAAGTTGGCCTGGAATTGCGTGATCGCATTGGCAAGGCCGACCTGGTCGATCAGCGCTGTCATCGTGAACATGTTCACGTCCGACAGGTCCGCGCCGATGCTCTGGAGATACTCGACCGCATCTCCGGAGCGTGTTCCCGGCGCGCCCGAGGCCGGATCGCGCAGCTCGAACAGGTTCTCGACCTCCTGGCCGGTACCGACGAAGTTCTTGACGCGCTTGTCGAAGAAGCCCGCCGACAGGTAGCTCGACCGTGCGAAGTACCATTCGAGCGAGATGTCGAAGTTGTCCGACACGAGCGGCACCAGCCGCGGGTTGCCCGAGTTGGCGTTCGCGCGGCCGCCGAGGAAGGTCGGGCGGTTCGGGTTGTTCGAACCGATGTCGACCGCCGAGAACAGCGAAGCGAAGTCCGGCCGGGCGATTGTCTTGCCGTAGGAGATGCGGCCCTTGATGTCGTCCGTCAGGTCGATCGAGAAGTCGAGCGCCGGCAGGATGTGGTCGTAGTTGTTCGTGTCGGTCACCGCGACGGCGCTCGGGGCGAGCACCTTGGTGAAGTCGTTGTCCGCATCCCAGCGCAGCGCCGCGGGCGGCACGACCAGCGAGGTCGAAGTCGAGTCGGTGTGCTCGTAGCGCACGCCGGCTACGATGTTGACCGGCCGTCCGCCGAGCTCCGCGTTGAGTTCGACCTGGGCGTAAGCGGCCCAGATCTCCTCGCCGACCGAGTTGTTCTGGTCGCCGTTGACACTACCGAAGTCGGGGTATTCGTTGCCCAGCAGCGTGTAGAGCTGCGTGGCGTCCGCGCGGAACGCGGTCAACAGAGCCCCGCTCGCCATCGGGTTGTAGTGCGAGAACTTGCAGGCCAGGCAGAACGGCGTCACCGCGTTGCCGGCGATCTGCTGCACGTCCCCGACGTTTGCCACGCCCCAGTCGCCGAGCGCTTGGTACGTGTCGATCCGGGTCTGGTTCATGTCGCTGTTGCGGTACGACACGCCGAAGTCGACCCGGTCGTCATCGCCCATGTCCCAGGCACCGTCGAAGCGGATTTCCTTGGTTTCCTGCACCTGGCGCGAGCTCGTGCTGCGGGCCACCTGCGAGCCGAGGTCGGGCAGGTCGAGGATCCCGTTGGCATTGCCGTTGCCGCCGTTGTTGGGATCGTCGTTGAAGGTGATCTCCTGCACCGGGAAGCCGTTGACGATCGACAGGGTCTGCCCGGCGATACCCTTCTGGGCGATCGCCACGAGCGTCGACGAGTGTCCGAGCGGGTTGTTCGGCAGCGCCTTGGCTTCCGAAATGTGCCCGTCGAGCGACAGCCGCAGCCGGTTGGTCGGCTGGAACTGGATGTTGAGGCCGAGCGAGAGCAGGTTCTCTTCGAGCCCGCGATACTGCTGCTCGAAGCCGCCGTCCTTGGTGCCCGAGATGATGTCGGTGATCGAGATCGCGGTCGCCACCTGGTCGTGGCTGTCGAACTCGACGCGGCTGAACGGCCGGTTGAGCCAGGTCGCCTGGTCGGTGCGGCGCTCTTCCGACTGGTTCTGGTAGTAGGTCGCGTCGGCTGTGATCTGCCACGCGTCGCTCGGCGCGAACTGCAGCGTCAGCTGGCCGTTGATCCGCTCGCGCTGGAACTCCGAATAGTGCAGGCGGAAATCGTTCGGGAACGCCACCAGCGTGTCGGGCGAGGGCGCGTTGACGAAAACGGTCGACGCATTGACGCGGCCGCGGCCGGTGTCCGAGAAGTCGGCAAAGGTCTCGACGTTCCAGTCGTTGACCGTGGCCGATGGGGCCGAGTTGTTGCGCTTCTGATAGCTGCCGAACAGGCCGATGCCGATTGTCCCTTCGTCGTTGACCCAGTTGAGCAGGCCCGAGACTTCAGGGGTGACGCGCGCAAAGTCGGTGTCGGACTGGTCGTAGACCGCCTTGGCGCCGATCGAGCCGCTGAGGCCCAGCTCGCCGTCGAGCGGCTTGCGGGTGACGATGTCGATCGCTGCGCCGATGCCGCCCGAGGTGACCGAAGCGCGCGCGGTCTTGTAGACCACGAGCTGGCTGACACCTTCCGAGGCGACGTTGGAGAAGTCGAACGAACGGGTCGTGCCGGAGACGAAATCGCCGTTCTGGTCCTGCCCGACCGAGGCGATGCTCGCGGTCGGCATCGCGCGGCCGTTGAGGGTGACGAGGTTGTAGCCCGGACCGAAACCACGGACAGTCACGCGCGAGCCTTCACCGTTGACGCGATCGATCGACACGCCGGTGATGCGCTGGAGCGATTCCGCGAGGTTGGTGTCGGGGAACTTGCCGATGTCTTCGGCGGAAATGCCGTCGACGACACCCGACGAATTGCGCTTGAGGTCGATCGATCGATCGAGCGAAGCGCGCACGCCGGTGACGATGATCGACTCCGACTCGTCGGATGTATCCTGGGCCGCAGCGCTGGTAGCGCTAACAAAGCTGATTGCAAGAGTGAGCGCCGACGCTGTGCGCGCCAGCGCCGGCGCTAACCGGTGCCGCTGCATCAGTAAATCCTCCCCATGGCCGCAAGCGGTAAATTGCTCGCGACAGTTCGAGTCCTCTGTTCGACTCGTGACGGTAGCGCTACCAACTTTGAAGAAGGTGTCAACCGATAATTTGTCTGAGTATTCGTTATTGGATTGTCGTCTGCGAGTACGCGCCTCGGATGGTCGTTTCAGGCCGGCAATGCCACCGTCGCCGTTCCGCTATATCCGCGCGCCGGATCGCCCTCGAGCCGCAGCAACTGGCTGGTCATGCCCTCGGGGTCGAGGTCGCGGAACACGAAGTCGCGCGCGAGCGGCTGGCGCTCGAGATTGGCGAGGCTCGCGCCGTAGCGCGCGTCGCTGCCATAGACCTCGCGGCATGCACCCTCGGGAAAGGCCAGCTGTGAAACCAGCAGGGGCGCTTCGCCCCGCAGGGCCGCGTCGATCCCGGCGAACACTTCGAAGTGGCAGTGCGGATAGCGTCCCCCGTAGCAGCCGGGGAGGATCGCGGTGAAACGCACGCGTCCTTCGGCATCGGCCCCCTGCAGCCCGCGCAGGTAGTTCTGCTGCGGGAGGTCGTAGAGCGAATAGGCCCCCGCAGCGTCGTTTTGCCACAGGTACACGGCCAGGTCCGATCGCCGCTCGCAACTCACTTCGCTCGCCAGCAACAGTTCGAGCTCGATCGGTACGCCATCCGCGCGGCCGCTCATGCCGGCGAAGCTCTCGCGGAGGTCGCGCCGCACGATCCCGTCCATCGCCAGCGCGTTGACCGGCCGCGGGCGGCCGTTGCTGCCATCGGCCGGAAACGGGCCGCGGGTTTCCGGCGGTGTTGCTCTGCAGCGCATGGTGCCCTGCTGTTGCGCCCCGGCGCGCCCGCTGCACGCGGCCACCATGGCGCCGCCGAGCCCGAACGCGAGGCCGGAGAGCATCCGGCGTCGGTCGAGCCCGAACTGGCTGGTCACGTCGTCGCCTCGGCGATCGCCGCGCGGGCCTCTGCGCCGGCCCAGTCGTAGCCGCCGGCGACGCGCCAGACTTCCTTGCCCTCGGCGTCGTAGAGGACTGTCAGCGGCAGGCCGGACGCCTGCGCCAGCACTCCGAGCTCGTTCTCCGGATCAAGCCACTGCGGCAGGTTCTCGAGCTTCCGCTCGGCGAAGAACGGCCCGACCGCTTCGGCGCCGGTCAGATCCTGGCTCACGGTCACCACGCGCACCTCCTCGCCGAGGTCGGCGGCGAGCTGGTCGAGCAAGGGCATCTCGGCGACGCAGGGTACGCACCAGGTAGCCCACAGGTTGAGCAGCACTGGCGTCCCCCTGAGGTCGGCGGTGGCGAGCGTCGCGCCAGACGGATCGGTCAGCTCGATGGCCGGCATCGGCTGCCCGGCCGAGCTTCGGTCGATCGTCCCGGTCAGCTCGGCCGCCGCTTCCGGTTGCGCGGCTTCCTCGCTTTCCCTATCGCACCCCGCCACAACGAGGGCGAGCGCGCAGGTGAGCGAAAGCACGGACAATCGGGGCATGTCGGGCTCCAACCGGATGTGGGGCGGGCGCTTCGCCGAAGGGCCCTCTTCGATAATGCGCGAAATTAACGCCTCGATCCCGTTCGACAAGGCGCTGTGGCGGCAGGACATCGCCGCGAGCAAGGCCCACGCGGCGATGCTGGGCGCCTGCGGCGTGATCTCGTCCGAGGACGCCGTGGCGATCGAGCGCGGGCTCGACCGGGTTGCCGCCGAGTACGAGAACAACGGCGTCCCCGAGGACTGGTCGCTCGAGGATATCCACATGACCACCGAGAGCCGCCTCGCCGAGCTGATCGGCGCGGTGGCCGGGCGGCTGCATACCGCGCGCAGCCGCAACGACCAGGTGGCGACCGATTTCAAGCTGTGGGTGCGCGATGCGATCGACCAGGCGGACGCGGGGCTCGAGGCACTGCAGAAGGCGCTCATTGCGCGCGCCGACGAGCATGCCGCGAGCATCATGCCCGGCTTCACCCACCTGCAGACCGCGCAGCCCGTGACGCTCGGCCACCACCTCATGGCCTACTACGAGATGGTCCGCCGCGACCGCTCGCGCTTCGCCGACGCGCGCGCGCGGCTCAACGAGTCCCCGCTCGGCAGCGCAGCGCTCGCCGGCACGGGCTTCCCGATCGACCGCGAGATGACGGCGCAGGCGCTCGGCTTCGACCGGCCGACCGCGAACAGCCTCGATTCGGTCTCCGACCGCGACTTCGCGCTCGATTACCTCACGGCCGCGGCGCAGTGCGCACTGCACTTGTCGCGGCTTGCCGAGGAATTCGTGATCTGGGCGAGCCAGCCGTTCGGCTTCGTCCGCCTGCCCGACGCGCTCTCCACCGGCAGCTCGATCATGCCGCAGAAGAAGAACCCCGACGCCGCCGAGCTCGTCCGCGGCCACGCCGGGCGCATCGTCGGCTGCGCAGTCTCGCTGATGGTGACGATGAAGGGCCTGCCGCTGGCCTATTCGAAGGACATGCAGGACGACAAGCCGCCGGTGTTCGAGGCGGCCGGCCTGCTCGGCCTGTCGATCGCGGCGATGACCGGGATGGTCGAGGCGTCGGAGTTCCGAACCGATCGCATGCGCGAGGCTGCCGAGCTCGGTTACGCCACCGCGACCGACCTCGCCGACTGGCTCGTGCGCGAGGCCGGAGTGCCGTTTCGCGAGGCGCACCACATTACCGGTGCCGCAGTGAAACTGGCGGAAAGCCGGGGCATCGCGCTCGAAGCGCTGCCGCTGGCCGACCTGCAGGCGATCGACTCCCGGATCGGTGAAGGCGTCTACCGCGCGCTGTCGGTCGAGGCCTCTGTCGCCGCGCGGGCGAGTCATGGCGGGACCGCGCCCGATCAGGTCCGCCGGCGTATCGCCGAGGCGCGAGAGGCGCTAGGGCTGGGCGCATGAGTCGTACCCCGCCTTTCGCCCTGCTGCTGCTCGCCGGCCTTGCCGCCTGTGGCAGCCAGCGCGACCTCGAGCCGCGCGCGGGAGCTTCGCTCCCGCCGCCGCCCTTCGGCCGCGCCGATCCACCGACGGCCGAAGAGCTGCTCGAACCTCCGCCCGAGGCAGAGCCGGTGCGCACGGTCGAGCTGCGCCGGCAGTCCGAAGAGCGCGAGGAAGACCCGTTCGACTTGCCGCCCGAAGGCTGACTCATGGACCATTTCCAGCTCAGGAACGGCGAGCTCTACGCCGAGGACGTGCCGCTGGCGCAGATTGCCGAGGAAGTCGGCACGCCGGTCTACGTCTATTCGCGCGCGACGCTCGAACGCCACGCACGCGTGTTCCGCGATGCGCTCGCGCCGCTGGGCCGCGTGCACCTGGCCTTCGCGGTCAAGGCGAATCCCAATCTCGCCGTGCTCAAAGTCATGCAGCGGGAAGGCTTCGGCGCCGACGTCGTCTCGGGCGGCGAGCTGCAGCGCGCGCTCGCAGCGGGAATGCCGGCGGCCGACATCGTGTTCTCGGGCGTCGGGAAGCAGCACTGGGAGCTGGTCCGCGCGCTCGACGCCGGGATCGGCCAGTTCAACCTCGAGTCCGAGGAGGAGGGCGAGGAGCTTGCTGCACTCGCCGCGGCCCGGGGCATCGCCGCTCCCTGCGCGCTGCGCGTCAACCCCGACGTCGATGCCGGCACCCACGACAAGATTTCGACCGGCAAGGCCGACAACAAGTTCGGCGTGCCGATTGGCGAGGCGGCGGCGATCTACGCCCGCCTGGCGAAGCTGCCGGGCCTGGAGATGCGCGGCCTCGCGGTGCACATCGGCAGCCAACTTTCCGATCTTGCCCCGCTCGAGCGGGCGTTCGGCAAGCTCGGCCAGCTGCTCGCCGAGGTCCGCGCCGCGGGCCTCGAGGTGACCCACGTCGACCTCGGCGGCGGCCTCGGCGTGCCCTACAAGCCCGGCGACGCGATGCCGAGCCCGGCCGAGTACGGCGCGATGGTCGCGAGGGTCACCGAGGGCTGGGGCGTCGAGCTGATGTTCGAGCCGGGCCGGGTGATCGCCGGCAACGCCGGGGTGCTGCTGACCAGGGTCGTCCGTGTGAAGCGCGGTATCAACGATCCGTTCGTGATCGTCGACGCGGCGATGAACGACCTCGCGCGCCCGGCGCTCTACGGCTCGTGGCACGACTTCGAGGCCGTCCGTCCGTCGAACAGGAGGATGCGCGCCAACATTGTCGGCCCGATCTGCGAGACCGGCGACACTTTCGCGATGGGCCGCGACATCGAAGGTGTCGAGGCCGGTGACCTCGCCGTGTTCCGCACCGCCGGCGCCTACGGCGCGACGATGGCTTCGAGCTATAACAGCCGCGGGTTCGTCGCCGAGGTCATGGTCGACGGCGACAATTACGCCGTCGTCGCCGACCGCATCCTCCCCGAAGAGATCACCGCCGCCGAACGCGTCCCCGACTGGCTGAGGTGAGCCGAAAAGAGGGACAGTCCCCCTTTCACGAGTTCAATCCTCCCCGAGGCAAGCTCGGGGACGATTTGCATTCGCCTGAGGTCCGCAGACCCGATAGGGTGAGCTCATGCGCTCGCTTCCGCTCTTCCACCTCGTCGCCGGCAGGCCGGTCATCGTGCTCGGGGAGGGGGAAGCAGCCGAGGCGAAACGACGGCTCGTCGAACGCGCCGGTGCTGTCGTAGCCCGCGAGGACGATCCCGACGCCCGCCTTGCCTTCGTCGCGCTGCCCGGTCCCGAACCCGCGGCTGCCCGGCTTCGCGCGCGCGGCGTGCTGGTCAACGTCGTTGATCGCCCCGACCTGTGCGACTTCACCGTCCCGAGCGTGCTCGACCGCGATCCGGTGCTGATCGCCGTCGGCACCGGCGGCGCCTCGGCGGGTCTCGCCAAGCAGCTGCGGCTTCGACTCGAGGCGCTGCTGCCCGCCAGTCTCGGCCATCTGGCCGGAGCGCTCAGCCGCGGGCGCGAACGGCTGCGCGCGCGTTTCCCTGACCCGGCCGAGCGGCGCCGCGCGCTCGATGCGGCGCTCGCACCGGGCGGGCCGCTCGATCCGCTGGCCGACGGTGCGGCCGGGCGGGTCGAGGCCTGGCTCGGCGAGCCCGCCCAAACCGCCACCGCGGAGCTGTTCGAGATCGTGCTTTCGAGCGACGATCCCGACGATCTGACGCTGCGCCAGGCGCGGCTGCTCGGAACGGCCGACGTGCTGCTGGTCGGGCCTGACGTCGCGTCGGCGATCGTCGCCCGCGCACGGGCGGACGCGATCCGCCGCCCGTGGCCGCATGATGGTCCGCTGCCGCCGGGGCAGGCGGTCGTGTTGCGGCGCGGCTGACGCTCCCACCGGCGCATTACAATCTATTAACTTTACCCTCGGGCTCGCGCTTCGCACTCTGCCCCGGCGGCGGAGCGGGGGGCTCCGCCGCATCGGGGGGACAGCCATGGACCTGCCAAAGATCGACTTTGCCAGCCTGCCGGATCTGTCGATGCTGACCGGCCTTTTCGGCAGTCTCGTCGGCAGCCGCACGCCGGGCCACGACGATTCAATCGTCCTGCTCGCGACCTTCATCTACGAGGTGCAGCCTCCGGGGGGCGGTCTCGCCTGACCGCGCCGGTGCGAGTCGACCCGGCGATCGCGGCGCTGAGAGTGGACCGCACGCCACAGCGCCGCGCACAGGCGGCGATGGTCGCCGCCTTCGAGCGCTGGCGCGCCTTGCGCGAAGTGGCCCCGGTGATGCGCGAGCTCGAACGCTACGGCGCCGGAGAGCCGTTGGCGGCCTGCCCGGCCTTGCACGCCCTGCTTGCCGACCGTCGCAGCGCCCCGGTCTTCGTCGGGGCGCTGGTTCGCGACCTTTGCCGCGCGCTGGCGCGCGAGCCCTTCGGCCACCCGCCGCTGCGTCACGGCTACGAGAGCGGCACTTCGACGCTGCTTCTCGCCCGCCACGGGAGGGCGCATCTCGTGCTCCATGCGCACGAACCGGGCCGCTGGACCCTCGACACCGTCACGCTTGGTGATGGCGAGCGGCACGAGGCCGTCATCGGCGGCCGGGCGCAGGCGCGACTCGTGCATCGCAAGGCTTCGGCAGCGCGCTTCGCGATCCAGCCCCGCATGCTGGGCCCGGGCTCGCGTCTGGCTCTCGACCTCAAGCTGGAGGAGCTGCAAGTGCTAACGATCACGCGGAGGCTCGTCTCGCTGCGCCTCGAGCGTGCGGCCGACCCGCCGGGTCCGGTGAGCGAATATGCGCTCGCGGACGGTGTGCAGCTGCGCCAGGCGTCGGGCGACATCCGGGCCAGCCGGCACGAGGCTATGATTGCCGTGCTCGGCCGGATGGAGTGCCGAGAAGCCGCTCCGGTGTTGGCCGAGATCGCCGCGCAGGAAGGGGCGGATTCACTCCGCTGGCAGGCTCTGCGCGAGGGGCTGGTCCTCGATACGGCCACGGGATTTCGAACGCTATGCGCGGTGGCCGAGACTGCGTGCGACCCCCTCGCAGCTCCGGCCGCCGCGCTGCGCGACAGCCTGGTAAGGGCCCATCCTTCGCTCCGGTCGCTCGAGGACGCCTGTGCCCCGTGAACTGAACTGCAGCGAGGCGGCCGCGTGCGACCTCGGCACCTGCGTCGCAGCGCTCGGCGCGGCCGGGTTCGATCCGCGCGACGAGGGCAGCCTGCAGGATGCGGCCGGCTGGCTGCAGCGGCTGGGCAACGACAGGCGCTTCCTCGCCGACCTGATGCTTGCCGAACTCACCCGGCGCCACCGCGCGGACGACGGCTCCACGGCTTACGGTCCGCAGGTGATCATGCTCTCACCTCTCGGTGGCGAGGTTTACCTGCGCGCCAACATCTGGCCGTCGCGCGAGGACGCCATGTTCCGCGCCAGCGGCGCCGCGCTGTTCGCCTACGGCCTGCCGCACGACCACAACTTCGATTTCCTCACGCTCGGCTACTTCGGTCCCGGCTACTGGTCGGATTACTGGGAATACGACTTCGAAGCCGTCGCCGGCGCGGTCGGCGAGGCCGCCGGGCTGCGCTTTGCCGGGCGCGAGCGGCTCGCGCCCGGCCGGTTACTGCACTATCGCGCGCACCTCGACGTGCACTCTCAGCTTCCGCCCGATTCGCTTTCGGTCTCGCTCAACGTGATGCATGCCGGCGGCGCGCAGGGTTGGCTGGACCAGTACCGCTTCGATGTCGAGCGCAACCAGATAGCGGGCATCCTCGGTCCGGGCGCGAGCGAGGTATTCTTGCGCATCGCCGTCGGCCTGGGCAGCCCCGAGGCGCTCGATCTTGCCGAGCATCTCGCCCGCACCCACCCGAGCGACCGCATGCGCCTGACCGCGCTCGAGGCGCAAGCGGGAGTCTTGGGCATGGAGGAAAGGGACGAGCTCTGGCGAAGGGCAGAGAAGTCGGGTTGTCGGTTGGTCTCTGTCGAAGCGAGGCGGCGCAGGACAGCGCTGGCTTCACCCGAACGCAAGATGGGTGCCGACGGCGATCAAGCCACGAGCATCAGGACTAGCGACCAGTAGGGGCAGCGCCGCCTCTTGCGGCGGCCGGAATCCGCGAAGATCGCAACGTCGGCAACGGCGTCGGGCCGGGCATGACCATCTCGCCGACCGCTTCATCCGGCATCAGAGGACTCCCCCCGCGAGTGCGTCGATCGCGGCCTGCAGGATCACCGCGGCAGCGTGGCTGTCGATTCGCTCGGCGCGCTTCGCCCGGCTCAGGTCCTGGTCGATCATCGCGCGCTCGGCGCTCGCCGTCGACCAGCGTTCGTCCCACAGCAGCACCGGCAGGCCAAGCATTTCTGCGAGGTTGCGGGCATAGGCGCGGCTCGCCTGAGCACGCGGCCCGCTGGTGCCGTCCATGTTGAGCGGCAGGCCGATCACCACCCCGGCAACCTTGCGCTCCACCACAAGCGCGCGCAGTGCCGCGAGATCCCGCGCGAACTTGCCGCGCGCCAGCGTCTTCCCGGCCGAGGCGAAGCGCCAGCCGGCGTCGCAGAACGCCGTGCCGATCGTCCGCGTACCGAGGTCGAGGCCGAGCAGCGCGCCGCCCTCGGGCAGTGCCGCGCGGAACTCGTCCGCGCGTTCGGTCACCGGAAGGCTAGCGGCCACGGCCGGCGGCCTCGACCCGCCGCATGACGTCCGCCCGGACGTTGGCCCAGAACAGCGGCACGTCGTAGACGTGGTAGTTGTTGCCGGGCAGCCCGTAGGGCCCCATCTCGGGCGGGTCGCCGATCAGCAGCAGGCCCCGTTCGTCGCACCGGGCCGACACCTTGCCCGGGACGAGTTCGCCGCCGGTCAGGTCGGCATTCGGCACGAGTGTGCCGAGATTGGCTTCTGCTGACGCGGCGCCGCCAAGCACGCCGTTGACCGGGTTGACACATAGAATTGCTTCATCGCCGCGGGGCTGACCGTCGAAGCCGAGCGACGCCCGGTACGGTTCGAGCCACTGGCCGGGATCGGCGGGCTCGCCGAAGCTCGACCAGCTGAGGATGCATCTTCCCTGGTCCGGCCGTTCGCACGCGGGGAGTCCAAGGGCCGGGAGGTCGTGTTCGACCGAGATCGGCCAACCCACCGCATAGATCGCCGCCACACGGCGCTCGAGCGGAGTTCCGGCGACCTTCTCGCGCACCAGCCGCACCACGTGCGCCGCTCCCTGGCTATGCCCGGCAAGGACGATCGGCACATCCTCCCCGGTTTCCTGCAGGAAGGCATCGAACGCCTGCGCCACGTCGCGGTAGGCGAGATCGATCGCGCGCCGTGCCTCGGGCTTGTCCGTCAGGAACGCGCCGAAGGTCGCCTGGCGGTAGCGGGGCGCCCAGATTTCGCTCGCGGCGGCGAACGGGCTGGCCATTCCACGCAGGTAGGTCCGCGCCCGGGCCTGCGACTGCGCATCGTCGAGCGCCGCGTTCCACTGCGTCCGTTCGAGGTAGCTCGTCGGGTGGACGAAGAAGACCGCGAACGGCGGTGCAGGCGCCGCAAGCGGCGGCAGGTCCGGAGGAGCCCACCGCGCCGGATCGCGAGCGCGGTCGCGCCGCGGGTGCGACAGCCACATCGCCGGGTCGGCGTAGGCGTTGTCGGCCAGCGGCTCCTGTTCGACGAAGTCGCCCGACGGGACGAACGCGATCTCGGCCAGCGAGTCGCCCGCGATGCGCAGCGCGAACAGCGCAGCGAGGAACAGGACGATCAGTCCGGCGACGAGGTACAGGAACTTGCGGGCCATCGATCGTCAGACGGCGTGGAAGCGCCGCTCGTCCTTCTCGTTCTCCTCCGCGCGTCGTTCGAGCGCGACCTTGACCATCGCCAGCAGCGGATCTGCAAGGAACAGGCCGAGAATGCCGAACAGCAGCCCCATGATCAATTGGGCCCCGAGCACCAGCGCGGGAGCGAGATCGACCGTCTTCTTCGCGATCAGCGGGATCACGACGTAGCCGTCGAAGGTCTGGACGAGGAAATAGACGAAGATCGTGTAGAGCCCCATCTCGGGGCCTCCCGAAAACCCGACCAGCACCATCAGGCCCCCGGCGATCAGCGCGCCGAGGTTCGGGATGAAGGCGAGCAGCCCGGTGAGGATGCCGAGCAGCGCGGCCATCGGCACACCGTAGAGCCAGAGCATGAGCCAGGTGAACAGGCCCTCGAACACCATGCCGACCAGCCGCCCGGCCATCAGCCGCCGCATCGTGTAGCCCATGCGCGAGGCGGTGATGTAGAAGTCTTCGCGCTGTTCCGGCGGGAGCATCCAGGCGACTCCGCGTTCGTAGAGCCGCGGCTCCAGCGCGACGTAGATGCCGATGATCACGATCAGGAACAGCGTGCTGACGGCGCCGAAGACGCCGCCGATCGCCCGCGTCACCGCGCCGACGCCGCTGACTACCTGTCCGGCGATGCCCTGAACGTTACCCGGGTCGATCGCGAAGCCGCGGCTGTCGAGCCAGGCGATCAGCCGCTCAGCCTGCAGGGTGACGATCTCGGGGAGCTGCGCGGCCTCGCGCGAGATCTGCGAGCCCGCAAACTGCCCGAGCCAGGCGAAAAAGCCCACACTGGCGGCGATGACGATGCCAAGCCGCCAGCCTCGCCCGATCTTCAGCGCCCGACCGAGCAGCCGCGCGCCGCCGTCGAGCATCGAGGCGAAGACCATCGCGCCGAAGATCACCAGTAATGCCTGCGAGATGTAGACTGCGAGGATCGTCAGCCCGACGACCAGGACCCAGACCAGGGCACGCTTGGCCTCGAAGCGCAACGCGGGATTGGCGATGACCGTCGGGCTCGACCGGTCGTCCGTGCCGACCGGAATGCCGCTCTCGTCGTCGATGTCAGTCCCGCTCATTCGCCGGTCTGCTCCCCCTGATCTCCGGGCGCAGACTGAGCCAAGCGCGTTCGCCGCGCAATGCCTTGAACCACGTCAGCGGATTCCACCAGGTCGAGCTGCCGTCGAGGGAGAACGTCGTGAACTCCGCGCGTCCGCCGATGTTGGCGATCGGCACCGGTCCGCCGAGCCCGTTGCCGCCGAACCGGCCGTCCTCGGCCCGGCTGTCGGCCGAATGGTCGCGGTTGTCGCCCATCAGGAACACGTGTCCCTCGGGCACCGTGAGCTCTTCCATGTTGTCGTGCCGCTGGCGCAGGTGATCGATGATCAGATAGCTCGCGCCGTTCGGCAGCGTCTCGCGGTAGGTCGGCGGTTCGTAGACAACCCGCCCGTCGGGGAGCAGCCGCCGGTAGGGCTCGAACACAGCGAGACACGGGCTGCCGTCGCACATCTGCGAATCAGCCGGGATTTGCACCCGCGGCTCGACCTCTTGCGGCACGGGCCTGCCGTTGAGCACGATCTGTCCGTCGACCACGGCGATGCGGTCTCCGGGCAGCGCGACGACGCGCTTGATATAGTCCTCGTCCCTGTCGGGCGGGACCGCGATCACGATGTCGCCGTACTCGGGCGTCGCCGGCGCGATGCGCCAGGTGCCGCGCGGCAGCACATGGAACGAGGCCGAGACCCAGCTCCAGCCGTAGGGGTACTTGCTGACCACCAGCCGGTCGCCGACCATCAGGTTGGGCACCATCGAGGCGCTCGGAATGTAGAACGGCTTCGCGACCAGTGAATGGAACGCGAGCACGCCGAGGAGCATCAGCGCGAGCCCGCGAATCTCGGCCAGCCAATCCACTTTGGCCTTGGCGGGAGCTTCCTGCTGCGGGGTGGGATCGGCGGGCTGTTCGCTCACGGTCGGGTTGCCGGGGATGAGGTTCATATTGGGCGGGCTTCGATCACGACGAAGGCCTGGGCCCAGGGGTGATCGTCGGTCAGCGTAAGGTGGATGTGCGGCACATGGCCATCCGGCGTCAGTTCCGCAAGCCGCTTCGCCGCGCCGTTGGTCAGCGCCAGCGTCGGTGCGCCCGACGGCAGGTTCACGACGCCGATGTCCTTCATGTAGACGCCGCGGTAGAACCCGGTGCCGACCGCCTTGGAAAAGGCTTCCTTGGCAGCGAAGCGCTTGGCGAGGGTTCCGGCGCGCGTGTGCGGGCGGCTCGCCGCCTTGGCTCGCTCGACCGGCGTGAAGCAGCGCTGCTCGAACCGGTCGCCGTGCCGCGCCAGCGCGGCCGCGATCCGCTCGATGTTGCACAAGTCGGAGCCCATGCCGATGATCATCGCGCGGCATCCATCAGTTCGCGCATGTGGCGGACTGCCTGCTCCAACCCGACGAATACCGCCTCGCCGATGAGGTAGTGGCCGATATTGAGCTCGGCGAGCTGGGGAATGGCGGCGATCGGTTGGACGTTGTCGTAGGTCAGGCCGTGGCCGGCGTGCGGCTCGATTCCGTTCTTCGCCGCCAGTGCGGCCATGTCGGCGATCCGGCGCAGCTCTACCGCAACCTGTTCGCCGGTGGCATGCGCGTATTCGCCGGTGTGAAACTCGACCACCGGCGCCCCGAGTCGCAGCGCCGCCTCGAGCTGTCGCTCCTCTGGAGCGATGAACAGGCTCACGCGGATGCCCGCGTCGAGCAGGCGCGAGACGACGGGTTGCAGGTTGTTGTGCTGCCCGGCCGCATCGAGCCCACCCTCGGTGGTGCGTTCCTCGCGCTTCTCGGGCACGATGCAGGCGGCATGCGGGCGGTGGCGCAGGGCGATCTCGACCATTTCTTCAGTCGCCGCCATCTCGAGGTTGAGCGGCAGATCGGTCGCCTGCTGGATCCGCTGCAGGTCCTCGTCACGGATGTGCCTGCGGTCCTCGCGCAGGTGGGCGGTAATCCCGTCGCCGCCGACGCGCGCGACGATCTCCGCAGCGCGCACGGGGTCGGGGTGATCGCCGCCGCGAGCGTTCCTGATCGTGGCGACGTGATCGATGTTGACGCCGAGGCGCAGCCTGCCGGTCACTACTTGCGGCTTCCCGGCTTGACCGCCGGCTTGGCTGCGAGCTCGGGCGGCACTTCGTCCTCGGCATAAGTGGGGAAATTGATTGTCACCAGCGCGTGGAACGGCACGCCGAGATCGACCGAGCCGCCCGTACGGTCGACCAGTGCCGCCGAGGCGACCACCTCGCCGCCGGCGTCGGTTACGGCCCTGATCGCTTCGCGGCTCGACAGGCCCGTCGTGACAACGTCCTCGACCAGCAGCACCTTCTCTCCTTCGCCGATCGTGAAACCGCGGCGCAGCTCGAAGGTGCCCGTGGGGCGCTCGACGAAGATCGCCTCGACCCCCAGCGCCCGGCCCATCTCGTGGCCAATGATGATTCCGCCCATTGCGGGGGAGACGACCTTTTCGATCTGTCCGCGCAGCTCGCGTGGCAGCTTCTGCGCAAGGGCGAGGGCCAGCCGGCCGGCCCGCTCGGGGTCCATGAGGACACGCGCACATTGCAGATAGAAGGCGCTGTGGCGTCCCGAGGAAAGCACGAAATGGCCTTCGAGCAGCGCGTGGCTGGCCCTGAATTCGGCGAGAACCTCGTCTTCGGTCATGATTGGGGAAGGGCCTTTCGATCCGTTTCGAGGGCGATCGCCGGCGCTTGAGGAAGCCGCCGCGAGCCTGTCGAAAATTCTCCCTAGAAGCGCTTGAGGCATGCGGCAAGCGGGCGTATAGGCCCGGCCCATCTGGCCCTTTCCCGGGGCCGTATGGCCCTTGCGCGCCTGGATTAAGAACGGAAAGCGGCAGACAGATGAAGTTTGGCGATATCGCCCGCAAACGGTTGCATATCCTTCCCTTGATCGCAGCTTTCCTGGCCCTGTTCGCGGTGCCGCAGACGGCTCTGGCCGCCGCCGCACAGGGTGCAGGGACGAGCGCCGTTGCCTCGGTGGCCGATGCCCAGTCACCCAACGTGGCCGACGACACCGCGGCGCCGGCAGCGGCAGCCGAAGGCTCCACCCCGGCGGCTGCGACGAGCGAGACCCCCGGCTACACGCCGCTCGGCCCGGAGATGATCAAGGGGCAGCCCGAACCTGGCGGCATCGGTTTCCAGCCGCAGTATTCGGACAACGGCCAGTGGGCGCTGTGGATGCACAACGCGTTCCTGCTGCCGATGATGGTGGGCGTCAGCCTGCTGGTCCTCGTCCTGCTGCTGTGGGTCATCGCGCGCTACAACCGCCGTGCGCACCCGGTCCCTTCCAAGACCAGCCACAATACCGCGATCGAGGTGATCTGGACGGTCGTTCCGGTGCTGATCCTCGTCGCGATCGCGGTGCCGTCGATCTCGCTGCTCGCGCGGCAGTACGAAAGCCCGCCCGAGGACGCCCTTACGGTCAAGGTGACCGGCTACCAGTGGTACTGGGGCTACACCTATCCTGACAACGGCGGCTTCGAAGTGATCTCGAACATGCTGCCCGAAGAAGAAGCCCTGGCGCGCGGCGAGCCGCCGCAGCTGGCGGCCGACAACCGGATCGTCGTGCCGGTCGGCGAACCGCTTCGCATTCAGGTGACCGCCGCTGACGTGATCCATTCGTTCGCCGTCCCGAGCCTGTGGTTCAAGATCGACGCGGTGCCCGGCCGCATCAACGAGCGCTTGCTGACGATCAAGGAGCCCGGCATCTATTACGGCCAGTGCTCGGAGCTGTGCGGTGCCCGGCATGCGTACATGCCGATCGCGCTCGAGGCCGTACCGCGGGAGCAGTTCGAGGCCTGGGTGCTCTCGAAGGGCGGCACGCTCGGGGCGGCCGAAGCGGCCGCCGAGCCGGCCGCTGCGCCACTGCAGGAGCCGGAGTCCTCGGTCGAGGGCGCGCCCGGAGCCGGCGCCGCCCCTGCCACCGCGCCCGCCGCCTGACACACTGAAATTCGATCCAGGGTACCCGATACGATGGCCACCACCGCCGACACTTTCCAGGCACACGCGGAAGAGCATCACCATGATGCCGATCACAAGCCGGGCTTCTTCGCCCGGTGGTTCATGTCCACCAACCACAAGGACATCGGCACGCTCTACCTGATCTTCTCGATCTTCGCGGGCGTGATCGGCGGGGCGATCTCCGGCCTGATGCGTCTCGAGCTCGAACAGCCGGGCATCCAGATCCTCGGCCAGGTCTCGATGTGGCTCAACGGTTCGGCCGATTTCGACCAGATGCTGCACACCTGGAACGTGCTGATAACCGCGCACGGCCTGATCATGGTGTTCTTCGTGGTCATGCCGGCGACGATGGGCGGCTTCGCCAACTGGTTCGTGCCGCTGATGATCGGCGCGCCCGACATGGCCTTCCCGCGCATGAACAACGTGGCCTTCTGGCTCACCGCGGCGGCGTTCGTCAGCCTGCTGTTCTCGACCGTGTCGCCCGGCGGCACCGGTACGGGCGCGGGGATCGGCTGGACCGCCTATGCCCCGCTGGCGACGTCGGGCTCGGTCGGCTCGGCAGTCGACTTCGCGATCTTCGCGCTGCACCTCGCCGGTGCGGCCTCGATCATGAGCTCGATCAACTTCATCACCACGATCTTCAACATGCGCGCGCCGGGCATGACGTTGCACAAGATGCCGCTGTTCGTGTGGTCGGTGCTGGTGACCGCGTTCCTGCTGGTGCTGGCGTTGCCGGTGCTCGCCGCGGCCATCACCATGCTGCTGACCGACCGCAACTTCGGCACGACCTTCTTCGACGCGTCCGGCGGCGGCGACCCGATCCTGTACCAGCACCTGTTCTGGTTCTTCGGCCACCCCGAGGTCTACATCATGATCCTGCCGGGCTTCGGCATGATCAGCCAGATCGTCGCCACTTTCAGCCGCAAGCCGGTGTTCGGCTATCTCGGCATGGCCTACGCGATGGTCGCGATCGGCGTGGTCGGCTTCATCGTCTGGGCCCACCACATGTTCACCGTCGGCCTCGACGTGAACACCAAGATGTACTTCACCGCCGCGACCATGGTCATCGCGGTGCCGACCGGCATCAAGATCTTCTCGTGGATCGCGACGATGTGGGGCGGCAGCATGGAGTTCAAGAGCCCGATGGTCTGGGCGCTCGGCTTCATCTTCCTGTTCACGGTGGGCGGCGTGACCGGCGTTGTGCTGGCCAACGGCGGTGTCGACGACAACCTGCACGACACCTACTACGTCGTCGCCCACTTCCACTACGTGCTGTCGCTGGGCGCGGTGTTCTCGCTGTTCGCCGGGTTCTACTACTGGTTCCCGAAGATGAGCGGGCGGATGCACAGCGAGTTGCTGTCGCACCTGCACTTCTGGACGTTCTTCATCGGCGTGAACGTGATCTTCTTCCCGCAGCACTTCCTGGGCATGCAGGGGATGCCGCGTCGCTACCCGGACTACACTCCGGCCTACCAGTACTGGAACGAGATCTCGACCTACGGCTACTACATCATGGCCGCGTCGATGCTCTTCTTCTTCGCGAACATGCTCTACGCGTTCCTTGCGGGGAAGAAGGCTCCGGCGAACTACTGGGGCGAAGGGGCGACGACGCTCGAGTGGTCGCTGCCGAGCCCGCCGCCGTACCATCAGTTCGAGACGCTGCCGGTGATCGAGGACCACCACTCGCACCACGACGCGATCGGCCCGAAGGGCGCGGCATCCGCGCATTGAGCGGTGGTCCGCGAGGACCGCACAGGATAAGGGGAGGGGGCGCGCCGGGTACGGTGCGCCCCCTTTCGACAGAGACATGACCGCAACCGTCCAGACCGATACACGAACTGCGCCGCTGCCGGCCGAATGGCGCGACTTCTTCGCGCTGACCAAGCCGCGCGTGATGAGCCTGGTCGTGTTCACGGGTCTGTGCGGGCTGCTCGCCGCGCCGGGCAGCATCCATCCGGTGCTAGGCTTTGCCGCGGTGCTGTGCATTGCCCTGGGCGCGGGAGGGGCGGGCGCGCTCAACATGTGGTGGGAGGCCGACCTCGACGCGAAGATGAAGCGCACCGCCGGGCGTCCGCTCCCGCAGGGGCGGCTGCGCCCGACCGATGCGCGCGACTTCGGCATCGCGCTGTCGGTCGCCTCGGTCGGCACGATGGGCCTCGCGGTCAACTGGCTCGCCGCAGCGATCCTCGCGGTCTCGATCCTCTACTACGCGGTCGTCTACACGATCTGGCTCAAGCCGCGCACGCCGCAGAACATCGTCATCGGCGGGGGCGCCGGCGCGTTCCCGCCGCTGATCGGCTGGGTGGCAGTGACCGGCGATATAACGCTGATGCCGGTGCTGCTGTTTGCCGTCATCTTCATGTGGACTCCGCCGCATTTCTGGGCGCTCGCGCTGTTCGTGCGCAGCGACTATGCCAAGGCCGGCATTCCGATGATGCCGGTGGTCGCCGGGGAGGCGGCCACGCGCCGGCAAATCCTGCTCTATTCGGTCGCTCTTCTCGCGGTCAGCCTGGCGCCGTGGTGGATCGGCGGCACGGGAGCGATCTACGGGCTCACGGCGCTCGTGCTCTCCGCGCTGTTCGTCGCGCTCTCGTTGCCGGTCGCGTTCCGCCAGGCGGGCGAGGGCGACCGGATGAGGCCCGAGAAGCGCCTGTTCAGCTACTCGGTGCTGTATCTCTTCGCGCTGTTCACGGCGCTCGTCGTCGACCGGATGCTGCTCCCATGACCATGACGCCCGAGGAGGAAGAGCAGTTCAAGAAGGCCCGGCGCGGCCGCAACATTGCGCTGGCGCTGGTGCTGGCCGCGTTCGTCGCGCTGTTCTACGCAATCACGATCGTGAAGATGCTCGACTGATGGCCAGCGTCGCCCTCGCCCGGAAGAACCGCCGTGTCGGCCTGATCGCGTTGTGCGCCTCGCTCGCCATGCTCGGGCTCGGCTTCGCCGCGGTGCCGCTCTACGATTTGTTCTGCCGCGTCACCGGCTTCGCCGGGACCACCCGGGTCGCGACCGAGGCCGACGCTGCCCGTGCCGCGGAGCTCAGCGCGGGAGCGCCGACGATATCGATCCGCTTCGACGCCAACGTCGCGCGCGACATGCCCTGGGAATTCCGCCCCCGGCAGGTGACCGACAGGGTCCAGTTCGGCCAGCGCGACATGGCGATCTTCGAGGCGAAGAACCACTCGTCAGTGCCGGTGACCGGCACCGCCAGCTTCAACGTCGAGCCCGAGCAGGCCGGCAAGTACTTCAACAAGATCCAGTGCTTCTGCTTCACCGAGCAGACCTTGCAGCCCGGGCAGCAGGTGACGATGCCGGTGCTCTATTTCGTCGATCCGAAAGCGCTCGACGACCCGAACATGAAGGGTGTCGAGCAGATAACCCTCAGCTACACCTTCCACAGGACGCGATAACCCGCCACCAACCCTCTAGACCCGCCCGCGACGCCCGATTAAGGGCCATCGCCAAGCAAGGATCAGGAAAGACCCATGGCCGGCGCCAAGAACCACGACTATCACATCCTGCCGCCCGACATCTGGCCGCTGATCGGCGCGATCTCGGCGGTGACGTTCACCAGCGGCATGGTGCTCTTCATGCACGACCTGCCGAACCACTGGCTCGTGCTCGGTCTCGGCATCGCCGGCCTGATCGCGACCTTCTTCAGCTGGTTCTCGAAGGTCGTCCAGGAAGCGGAAAGCGGCCATCACACACCGGTCGTGCAGCTGCACCTGCGCTACGGGATGATCCTGTTCATCGCCTCGGAGGTGATGTTCTTCGTCGGCTGGTTCTGGGCGTGGTTCGACTTCGCGCTGTTTCCCAACGAACTGACCGAGGTCGTCGGTGGGGTGTTCCCGCCGAAGGCGATCGAGGCCGTGATGGATCCGTTCGCGCTGCCGTTGCTCAACACCCTGATCCTGCTGTGCTCGGGCACGACCGTGACCTGGGCCCACCACTCGCTGATCAACGGGGATCGCGACGGCCTCAAGAAGGGCCTGTGGCTGACCATCGGGCTCGGCGTGCTGTTCACCTGCATCCAGGCCTACGAATACGCCCACGCGCCGTTCGGCTTCGGCGGCAACACTTATGGCTCGGCGTTCTACATGGCGACGGGCTTCCACGGCTTCCACGTGCTGGTCGGCACGATCTTCCTGATCGTCTGCCTGCGTCGCGCCTATCTCGGCCACTTCACTCCGAAGCAGCACTTCGGCTTCGAGGCGGCCGCCTGGTACTGGCACTTCGTCGACGTCGTCTGGCTGTTCCTGTTCGTCGTCGTTTACGTCTGGGGCGGCTGGGGCGCCGAATACCACTAGGCCGCGCCGATGGCCGATACGCCTGACGGCACCAAAGGGCAGCCCGGCCTCGCCGAGGCTGCCCTTTTCGGTCTCTGCCCGGGTTGCGGCTCGAAGACCCTGTTCGCCGGCTGGGTCCGCTTTGCCGACCGGTGCCGCGTCTGTGGGCTCGAGCCGGCGCGGTTCAACGTCGGTGACGGGCCTGCCGCGTTCTTGACTATGATCGTCGGCGCGCTGATCGTCATCCTCGCGATGTGGCTGCAACTTGCCGTCGGGCCGCCCTGGTGGGTCCACGTGCTGTTGTGGGTGCCGCTGACCACCGCCGGCGTTATCCTCGGGCTGCGGCTGGCCAAGGCCGCGCTGCTGCAATCCGAATTCCGCAACAAGGCTGGCGAGGGGCGCGAGCGCAAGTGACCCGCCGGGTTCCGGTCGTGCCGACGCTGATCGTGGCCGCAGCCGTGGCAACGATGGTCGCACTCGGCATCTGGCAGCTTCGCCGAGCCGAGTGGAAGGGCGAGCTGATCGACCGCTACCGCGAGGCGCAGGCGATGTCGGCCAGCGTGCCGTGGCCGCGCGATCCGGCCGGCCTGGAGCAGGTACTGTTCCGCTGGAGCGAGTTCGATTGCGAACGGGTGCTTGGTATCCGCACCACCGCGGCCACCAGCGCGTCGGGCGAATCCGGCGTCTCCCAGGTGGCCCGCTGCGAAGTCGAGGGCGGCGGCGAGGCCGAAGTCGCGCTCGGCTGGTCGAGGCCGACGCAGCAACTCGAATGGGATGGCGGTCGGGTCAGCGGGATCGTCGGTCTGGGCGGCGTGCTTCACGCGACACCTCCGGCGCCTGGGCTCGAGCCGCTCGCGGTGCCCGACCCCGGCGACCTGCCCAACAACCACCTCGCCTACGCCGGCCAGTGGTTCTTCTTCGCACTGACGGCGGTGGTGATCTACGTCCTCGCGTTGCGGCGGCGGTGGCGCGGCTAGGCTATTTGTACATCCCCTCGCGCAGGTTGATGCCGTGCTCGAGCCATACCTTGAGCGCGCACAGCATCTGGCTCCAGCCCTGGCAGTTGCCGTAGCTCGCATCGAGCGCACCCTGGGTCTCGCGCCAGCCTTCCTCGGCGATCTCGACCAGCGTGCGCCCGTCTTCGAGCGCCTTGAAGGTCATCGTGACCGTCGTGTTGTAGTCGACGTCAGTCACCCCGCCGCCCTCGACATTGGGCGGCTCGCCTTCGGCCGCCTGCCATTCGAGCACTATCCTCTGGTCGGGGACGACCTCGATCACGCGGACCGGGAACGCCCCCGGATAATCGTGGAAGTCCCACGTCACCGTCGCGCCGGTTTCGAGCCGTCCCTTCGCCCCGCCTGTGGTGAAGTAGCTCGACAGCTGCCGTGGATCGACGACCGCCTCGAACACTTCGTGCACGGGCTTCGCGATCCGGGCCGCCACCCTGAATTTCAGCTCCATCGCGCGAACCTCTCGCTTGAGTCGCCGTCGATTATGTTATAAAAATATAACATGTCAACCGAGGCCGATCTGGATGCCGTGTTCAAGGCTCTCGCCAATCCCGTGCGCAGGCGAATATGCGACGAGCTGAAGCTGCGGCCGCTGACTACCAAGCAGCTCTGCGCGAGCTTTCGCGAGCTCGATCGCACCACGGTCATGCTGCACTTGCGCGTGCTTGAGGAGGCCGGGCTGGTTGTCCCGGTGCGCAACGGGCGGGAGCGCTTCAATTACCTCGACGCGATGCCGATCCAGGCGATCCATGAACGCTGGATCGGTCCGCTCGCGGCGCAGGCCGCGGCGAAGCTGAGCGGGCTCAAGCGGGAGCTGGAAGGCGATCGGGCCGGGCCGGAACGAGCCGACGCGTAAGCATCCACCCTTTCACGGGAGGGGATTGTGGCGGGCCAGTCAGCCACCAGCGCTTCGCGAGAATGAAACGGCCCCCTCCCAACCCGGACGGGGAGAGGGTCAGTATCAGCCTAACTGGACCGGCTCGCTTGCCACCCCCGCGACCCGCCGCTAACCGCGCAGCCACGATGGAATACGTATCCACCCGCGGCAGCGCTCCTGCGCTCGACTTCGAAGGCGTCACGCTCGCCGGGCTGGCGTCCGACGGCGGCCTGTACCTGCCGCGGGAATGGCCGCGGTTCAGCGAGGCGGAGATCGCCGCGCTGGCGGGCCTGCCTTACACAGAGCTCGCTGTCCGAGTGATGGCGCCTTTCGTTGGCGACAGCTTGAGCGAAGACAGACTGCACGAGCTCTGCGCCGAAGCCTATGGCCGCTTCGCCCACGCGGCGGTCACGCCGCTGAAGCAGCTCGACGAGCGCCAGTGGCTGCTCGAGCTGTTCCACGGCCCGACGCTCGCCTTCAAGGACGTCGCGCTGCAGCTGCTCGGGCGGCTGTTCGAGGAGTTCCTTGGCCGCCGCAACCGGCGGCTCACGATCGTGGGCGCCACCAGCGGCGACACCGGCTCGGCCGCAATCGACGCGGTCGCCGGCCGCGAGAACGTCGACATCTTCATGCTCCACCCGAAGGGACGTGTCAGCGACGTCCAGCGGCGGCAGATGACCACGGTGAAAGCGCCCAACGTCCACAACATCGCGATCGACGGCTCGTTCGACGACGCCCAGGCGATGGTGAAGCGGATGTTCGGCGACACGGCCGTGACCGGACGCTTCAACATCGGCGCGGTCAACTCGATCAACTGGGCGCGGCTGATGGCGCAGGTCGTCTACTACTTCGCCGCCGCGCTCCAGTTCGGTGCGCCGTTCCGCAAGGTTGCCTTCAGCGTGCCGACCGGCAACTTCGGCGATGTCTTCGCCGGCCACGTCGCGGCGCGGATGGGGCTTCCGGTCGAGCGGCTGATCGTCGCCACCAACGTCAACGACATCCTCCACCGTGCGCTCGCCAACGGCGACTATTCGGCGGGCACCGTCACTCCGACCGCCGCGCCGTCGATGGACATTCAGGTCAGCTCGAACTTCGAGCGTCTGCTGTTCGATGTCGGCGGGCGAGACGGCAAGGCGCTCGCCGAGCAGATGCGCGGGTTCGAGGCGAGCAAGGCGATGCGCCTGACCAACGCCCAGCGCGAAGGCGCCGCCGCGCTGTTCTCGAGCGCGCGTGCCGACGCCACCGAGATGGCGCAGGCGATGGCCTGGGCGTACCGCGAATGCGGCGAGGTGATCGATCCGCACACCGCGATCGGCGTCCACGCCGCCCGCGCCGCCGAGCTGCCGCGTGAGGTCCCGGTGGTCACTCTGGCAACGGCGCACCCGGCCAAGTTCCCCGATGCGGTCGAGCGCGCCACCGGCCAGCGTCCGGCCTTGCCGTCGCGCGTCGGCGACCTGTTCGACCGCGAGGAACGCTATGTCGAGCTGCCCGGCGACTACGCTGCAGTCGCCGCCTACGTCGCGGAGCACGCGACCCCGTCTGCGTGATGCAATCGGCGCTCGCAGAGGCGCAGGGGCGCAGACAGTCCCGGTTCACGCGGAGACGCGGAGCCGCGGAGAGCCTCCGGCAAAGCCGCTTTGGTCATTCTCGCCGCTGGCAAACCTCCTTCTTCTTCTCAGCGTCTCCGCGCCTCCGCGTGAAGCGATCATCGGACGAGACCAGCCAATGGCCGAGCTGATCGAGCAACCCCTAGTCATGGAGGGCCAGGGCTGGGCCGATTACGGGCTTGTCGACAGCGGCCAGGGCCGCAAGCTCGAGCGCTACGGTCGCTACCGCTTCATCCGCCCCGAAGGCCAGGCACTGTGGTCCCCGCGGCTTGCCGAGTGGGACGCCGATGGCGAGTTCGTCCCCGGCTCCGACGAGGACGGCGGCGGCCGCTGGCAATACACCAGGTCCGTTCCGCGCGAAGGCTGGCCCCTCTCCTGGAACGACGTCCGCTTCACCGCGCAATGCACCCCGTTCCGCCACCTCGGCTTCTTTCCCGACATGGCGCCGGTATGGGATTGGATGCGCGAACGCCTCCGTCATTCCGGCGAAAGCCGGGACCCCGTGCAGGAAAGTTCCACGTCGGAGGCACGCGGCCCCCGATCGGGTCCGGGGCGGCGGGGGTGCCTCAACCTGTTCGGTTACACGGGCGTCGGCACGCTCGCGCTAAGCGAGTGCGGCCCGGTCACTCATGTCGACGCTTCGAAGAAGTCGGTCGCCCAGGCGCGCGAGAACGCCGCGCTTTCGGGCCTCGCCGAGCGGCCGATCCGCTGGCTGGTAGACGACGCCGCCAAGTTCACCGCGCGCGAAGTCCGTCGGGGCCGGCGATACGACGGGATCATCCTCGACCCGCCCAAGTTCGGCCGCGGCCCGGACGGCGAGGTCTGGCGGCTCGAGGAAGGACTGCCGCCGCTGATCGCCGATTGCCGCAAGCTGCTCGACCGCGACAGTCGCTTCCTGTTTCTGACGGTCTATGCCGTGCGCATGAGCAGCCTTGCGATAGGCGGCCTGCTCGCAGAGCATCTTGCCGACCTGCCGGGCATGATCGAGCACGGGGATCTCGCGGTGCGCGAGGAAGGTGAGAGCGGTCGCCTGCTGCCGACCGCGATCTTCGCCCGGTGGAGCTGCTGAAGGGCTACGGCTTCGCCGGCTCGAACGGGGGCGGCGTCAGGAACCAGCCCGCGCCGAACATGCCTTCGAGCCCGATTGCCGCGTCGGGGTCGCGCAGGTAGTCGAACAGCTCGTCGAAATCGCTGCGCTGGTCGCCGGCGATGGCGATCACGCAGACGTCGAGGTTGGCCTCGAGCCGCAGCGTCTGCTTCCGGTCTCCGGGGTGGCGGATCAGCAGCAGCGGGTCCCGGCCGGTCGGGTCGAGTCCCGCGAACTCCAGAGCGTCGGCCACTTCGCGCACCTCGTTGGCGCTCGCCTGTGACAACCACAGCACGACGATCCCAGACTGGCGCAGCCGCGCGAGCCCCTCGGCGAGACCGGGCGAGGGGAGCCCCGTTGAAGTCGGCTTGAACGGAGTCGAGCCCTCGTCGAGGTCGACGATCACTGCGGGCTGCTTTTCCGGGCAGGCAAGGCGTCGTTCAACGAGGCGGCTGCTCGCGGCAGGATCGAGCAGTGCGGAATCTGCGCGCTCCTGGTCCTTGGCGCGGCTCAGCGCGTAATCGATGAACCCCTGCCATGGATTGTCGCTGGGAATCGGCCCGGAGGGAGGAGGCAGCTCGGTGAGGTCAGTCAGGACCACGTCAGGAGATACGGTCACGCGCCCCTCCTCGCCGGTTCGTCTGGGCACCGGGGTGGCCGCGCGAACGCGCACATTGGTGCCGACCATGCCGGCCGCCGCGGCGACCGGAACCAGCGCGGCGGCAGCGATGCAGCCGCTGAGCAACGGCAACAGCGCCAGCACGGCGAGCCCCATCAGCAGGCGGCGATGTCGCAATGACCCCTCGGCACTCACGACGCCCTCCTACCCGCAAGCGGCCGCGGCTGCCCAGTGCCAAAAGGCAGAGCCGCGCCGGCCCGTTGCGCCGGCATGTTTACAGACCGGCCCGGCGCTGCCATTCGCGCTGCCCATGGCCGACAGCCTCACTCTCGAGCTCGCCGACTTCGAGCACATGGTCCACACCGGGATCTACTCGGAGGAGACCGGCAAGCCGCAGCCGCTGCGCTTTTCGGTCAGCGTGCGGCTGAGACCGATCCCGCACTACGACGCCGACACCTCGCTCGATGCGAGCAAGAACTACATGGACCTGAAGTTCGCCTGCTCTCAAGCGCTCGGCGACACCCATTTCAAGCTGATCGAGGCTGTCGCCGACCACGTCTGCGAGACGCTGTTCCTGCAGGATGCGCGGGTCGAAGCTGTGACGGTCAAGATCGTCAAGCTCGCGCTTAGCGAGGCGGACGAGAAGATCGGCATCACGCTTCATCGAGAGCGGCGCTGATGGGGCAGGTCCTCCTGCAGGTTACTCGCCTCGCGGACACCCCGACGGAAGCGGCTGCCCGGTTCTACGCCGAAGAGGTTCCGCGAGCGCAGGAATTGCTCGGGGGGGACGAGACCCTCGACGCGCTGGCGATTGTCTTTCCCGATGGCGGCAAGGCGCATCTCGCCTGGCAGCTGGCCGCAGTCCAGTCGCTGGCGAGAGAACTTGCCCCGGTGCGAGTGAACGGCCTTGCCGGGGGAGCACCCGACGCGATCGACGAGGCCGTGGAGTGGCTTGCGCACGCCCCGGGCGTCACCGGGCAGGTGCTCACGCTGTGAAGCCCTGCTTCCGCCCGCTAAAGCCTGCCGCCCTTTCAATCTTCGCCCATTGGCTCCACAATAGCGCGCAATGAGCTGCTCCTCCCCCCTCGTCGACGCGTTCAACCGGCGGGTGACCTACCTGCGCCTGTCGGTCACCGACCGGTGCGACTTGCGCTGCGCATACTGCATGCCCGAGAAGATGCAGTTCCTGCCGCGCAAGGACGTGCTCAGCCTTGAGGAGCTGCACAAGCTCGCGTTGGCGATGATCGACCGCGGCATTGCCAAGATCCGCCTGACGGGCGGCGAGCCGCTCGTCAGGCGGGACGTGATCGAACTGGTTCGCGCGATCGGCCGCAAGCTCGAGAACGGTCTCGAGGAACTCACGCTCACGACGAACGGTACCCAGCTCGCCCAGTTTGCCGACGATCTCGCTTCAGCGGGCGTCAGGCGGATCAACGTCTCCCTCGACACGATGGACGCCGGCCTGTTTGAAAAGCTCAGCCGCCGCGACAGGCTCGGCCAGGTGCTCCAGGGGATCGCCGCGGCGCGCGAGGCCGGGCTCAGGGTGAAGCTCAACACCGTCGCGCTCAAGGGTCTCAACGAAGAGGAGATCCCCTTCCTCATCGAGTGGGCGCACGCGCACGGGCACGAGATCACGCTGATCGAGGTCATGCCGCTCGGCGAGGTCGAGGGCGAGCGCGTCGACCACTACCTGCCGCTGACTGCCGTGCGCGAAGCGCTTGAGCACCGCTGGACGCTGACACCGAGCGATTACCGCTCGGGCGGCCCGGCGCGCTACGTCGAGGTCGCTGAGACCGGCGGCCGGCTTGGTTTCATCACCCCGCTGACCAACAACTTCTGCGCCAGCTGCAACCGCGTGCGCGTAACCGCTACCGGCGAGCTTTATGCCTGCCTCGGCGGTGCCGAGAAGGTCGACCTGCGCGCCGCGCTACGGTCGGCGGACCCCGATGCGAGCCTTGCCGCCGCGCTCGACGAGGCGATGCGGATCAAGCCCGAGCGGCACCATTTCCGCATCGCGCGAGGTGTCGGCCCGGCGCAGCCGCGGCACATGTCGCTCACCGGGGGCTGAGCCGTGGCGGTCAGGCTGGTCTTCCTCGGCAAGCTGGCCGACCTCGCGGGCGCGCCCGAGGCCGAGGTCGTCGGGCCGCTCGACTGGAACGGCCTGATCGAAGCTCTGCCTGGACCGCTCGGCGAGGTGGCGAAGGGCGAAAAGGTCAGGCTCGCGGTCAATGGCGCGGTGCTGTCCGACAAGTCCGCGCTCGCCGCCGCGGATGGCGACGAGATCGCCCTGCTTCCCCCCGTCAGTGGCGGCTGACATGGCGCGCGACGTTCGCCTGCTGGAGCATACGCTGGAGCCCGGAACGGAGTTGGCTGCCTTCGCCGCGGCGCACCCGGCAGCAGGCGGCATCGCCAGCTTCATCGGCAAGGTCCGGCCCGACGACGGGGTCGAACTGCTCGAGCTGAGCCACTACGAGCCGCTGACGCTTCCTGGCATGGTGGCGCTGGCCGAAGAGGCACTTGGCCGCTGGGCGCTCGACGGCATCCTGATACGGCACAGGATCGGCCAGATGCGTCCGGGCGACCCGATCGTGCTCGTCGCCGCTGCGGCGCGGCACCGGCGCAACGCGTTCGAGGCGGCCGACTTCGCTATGGACCATCTCAAGTCGGACGCCTGGTTCTGGAAGCGCGAGAAGCGCGCCGGTGAGTGGCGCTGGATCGAGCCGCGGGCCGAAGACCATGCCGACCTGGCGCGCTGGGGACGCCGAACGTCCGTTTGATCGGCGTCAATGCTCCCGAGACCGTGCGGTGTCACGCGTACCGCACAAGTCAGGAGCGAACGCATGGCCGAACGACTGAACCGCCAGGACGTCGCCGAAAAGGCGATCATCCACGAGGCGCCGGCGCTGACGCTGCCGGCCACGATCGACCGCACCTTCGAGCTTCCCGCCGCGCTCTACGTCGGTACCGCCGGGGGCTATCTCGGCTTTCTCGCGCTGATGACCATGACCTTCGGCAATCCCGGGCTGGTCCTGCCGATGGCGATCTTCGTTCTGTTCATCCTCATGGGATTCGGCGTGGCGGGGATGTGGATGTGGATGAAGCCCGACCACCCGCAGGCGCTGACCGCCTGGAGCCGCTTCCGGCAACGGGGAATCATGACGGCCTTCGGTCACGCCTCCTCCGGTGCTGCGGCGGTGCAGGTGCTGCTCCTGCCGGGACTGGTTTTCGTCTGGGGTCTGGCGATCGCGACTATCGCCGCCGTGGTCCGCTAACGGGAGCTAAGCGGCCTCGAACCCCAGCCGCGCGGGATCGAGAATCTCGATCCCGCGCGCACCCTTGCGCCGGATCATTCCGTCACGCTCGAACTTGGTGATCGCCCGACTCACGGTCTCGATCGTGAGTCCGAGCATTCCCGCGATCTCCCCTCGCGTCAGTGGCAGCTCGAACTCGCGCGCGGGATGGCAGGACGAATCGCTGGCTGCTTCGGCCAGGCCCATCAGCAGCCCGGCGACCTTGGATGCAGCGCTGCGCCGCCCGCTGAGAGCGAGCAGCTCGCGGCTCTGCAGCAGGTCTTCCTGCGAGCGCCGCAGCAGCGCCTGGGCGAGCTTCGGGTTGAGCTCGACCGCGCGGCCCATCTCGCTCTTGGGAAACACGCACAGTTCGCTGTCGGTCAGCGCGATGACGTCATGATGAGCGAACGGTGCGAATAGCTCGCCGATGAATCCCGCCGGATGGACCAGTGCCAGAATCCGTTCGGTCCCCTCCTCGTCGACCGTTGCGATCTTGAGTGCACCGCTGAGCAGCGTCGCGCAGGCGGCGTTCTCGTCGCCCGCGGCGAACAGCGTCTCGCCGCGCCTCAGCTTGCGAGTGCGGCCTGCGCGGGCGAGTGCCTCGCGCTCTTCGGGGTCGAGTACCGAGCAAGCGGCGCGGTCGCGGACCGGGCAGTGTTCGCAGTCGAGAGTCATTGAGGCAGCTCCGCCTGTAGCGCCGCGAGAGCCTGGTCCTGCTCGGCGACCTGCGCCGCGACTTGCCCGCGCGCCGCATCGATCCGCTCGAGCGAGGCGCCCTCCAGCGAGGATTCGAGATGCAGCCGATCGAGGTCGGCGAGGGCGATCGTCGCCGGGCTTCGGCTGCCTTCGAGGTCGGCAAGCGCGATATGCGCGCGGGCCCAGGAATCGTCTCCGGGGGCGGCGCGCGCTGCCGCGGCGATGGCGCTGCGTGCCTGAGGGAGGGCGGCCAGGAACGCGCGGTGGGCGGTCGCCGCGTCGCCAGTGAGCCGATCCAGTTGATCGAGTACCGTGGAGGCAGGCGGGGGAGGCACATAAGGCTCCGGTTCCGCGGGCTGGATCGTGCCGGTTACGCGCTCGGCGTCGCGGATTGCCAGGCTCGGGTATCGCGCCGAGGCTGCGCAGGCACTGAGCGTGCATCCGAGTGCCGCAATCAGACAGGCGCGGTTGAAATCCATCGCCTGTGCCTTAGCTCGCCACTGCCCCTGACGCCAGCGCGCCGGATGGGGACGAAATTGCGCGGAGGCGGCGTTGACAGAGGGGCCCCATTCGCCTAACGGCGGCGCACTTGCGGTGCCCTCCGGGCGCCTTTTTTGTCGTTCATACGGGCCTGCCCGAGAGAACGGCAGTCGAAACGAACGGATTTGATGACCATGTTCGCAGTAGTGCGCACGGGCGGCAAGCAGTATCGCGTGACCGCCGGAGACAAGATCGCGGTCGAGAAGCTCGCTGGCGATGCCGGTGACACGATCGTGCTGGGCGACGTTCTGCTCGCCGGTGACGGCGAGAAGCTGGCCGAAGCGGGCAAGGTCACCGTCTCCGCCGAGATCATCGCCCAGGCGAAGAGCGAGAAGGTCGTCGTCTTCAAGAAGCGCCGCCGGCACAATTATCGCCGCAAGGCCGGGCACCGCCAGCAGATGACCCTGCTGCGCATCCTCTCGGTCGGCGATTCGAAGGCCGCGCCGAAGAAGGCCGCTGCGCCGAAGGCCGAGGAAGAGCCGAAGGCCGAAGCCGCGCCCAAGGCCGAGAAGGCCAAGGCTCCGGCGAAGGCCGCCGAACCGAAGGAAGCCAAGGCAGCAAAGCCGGCTGCCAAGAAGGAAGCCGCGGCCGAAACGCCCGCCGAGAAGAAGGCCCCGGCCAAGAAGCCGGCGGCCAAGAAGCCCGCCGCGAAGAAGTAAGAGGTAGTTCGAGATGGCACACAAGAAAGCAGGCGGTAGCTCGCGCAACGGTCGCGATTCGGCCGGTCGTCGCCTCGGCGTGAAGAAGTTCGGCGGTCAGGACGTGATCGGCGGCAACATCATCGTGCGCCAACGCGGGACCAAGTTCTACCCCGGCGCCAACGTCGGCATGGGCAAGGACCACACCCTGTTCGCGCTCACCGCGGGCAAGGTCCGATTCCACGACGGCAAGCTCGGCCGCAAGTATGTGTCGGTCGACATGATGGCAGACGCCGCCGAATAGACGGATGACTCAAGGAAAGGGTCATCCACCGGGATGGCCCGCCGGGCGGCGAAACGCCCGGGCGCAGAGGGAGATCGGGCCAGCCCGTTCTCCCTTTTTTCGTCTCCCTCGCAAAGCCACTGTCACATCGGTCTGTCACGACGGGCCGGGGGCAGGAGAGGAGGACGACGATGTTCCTGCGTACCGAACGCCTGTTCCTGCGGCCGCCCTGGCCCGAGGATGCGCCCGAGCTTGCCCGGGCGATTGGGCACGAGGCGGTTGTGCGCATGCTCGCACGCGTGCCGTGGCCCTATAGCGAGGATCATGCCCGCGAGTGGATCAAGGCCCAGCGCGATCCCTGCCTGCCCAACCTGCTGATCACCCTGCCCGACGAGGGCGGGCGGATCGTCGGTTCGGTCGGCCTGCACGAGGATGGGGGGCAGGTCGAGGTCGGCTACTGGATCGAACCCGGGTCGTGGGGGCGCGGCTACGCCACGGAAGCGCTGTGCGGCCTGCTCTCGCTTGCGCGGCTTGTCGGCCACCGGCGAGTCGTCAGCCGCCACGCCGTGGACAATCCGGCTTCGGGCCGCGTGTTGTGGAAGGCGGGATTCCGGCCGACCGGGCGCGCGCGGCCGTTCCGCAGCCTCGGGCGCGCGACCGACGGGCTTGTCGCGCCCGAATATGCCGTCGACCTGGCCGCCTCCAGTACGGTGCGTCCGTGCCGGTCGATACCGAGCGCCTATACGCCCGGAGTCATCGCGGCCTAGCCGACGGGAGGAACCGCTCCACCACCTCGCGGGCGAGCCGCGCCGGTCGGAGCGTGGTCGAATCGAGACAGCACCAGCTACTGCGGACTTCGGCCAGAAGCTCCTCACCGCGGCGGATCACGGTGGTGAACTGCGACCGGCGCCCTGCATGCCTTCGGCGATGACCTCGGCGACGAGGCCGTCCTCAAGGAATGCAGGGCGCCGGTACGAGATCTCGTGCTTGAGCGCGACCCACAGGTGCCGTGCGACTGCTTCTGCCGGCGCGACGGCTTCCCAGTAGCGTGTCACCGCGTCCTGCACCCAGCGCAGGTAAACCGCGTTGTTGACGTGGCCCATGTGGTCGATGTCGCGCGAATCGACCGTGATCGGGTGCGCGTACATCACCCGAGGCTCGCCGCGGCGTAGGCGCTGTCGTACTTTCCGATCAGTGCGCGGTCGTCGCGCTTCCACGGATGGAAGTCGGGGAGGAAGTAGGCGCACCAGGCCGGGAACACGCGGCGCAGGACGCCGGGCCGGCCGACGAGGTACCAGGCCAGCGCCGCCTTGGCGCGCAGCCCGGTGATGCCATCCTGCGCGAGCAGATCGCTCGCATCGATGAAGCGGTTTCGGATGAAGCGCCGGGTGATCACCAGCATCGACAGCGCCTTGACCTTCCACCGCTTCCACCGGCTCCAGCCGCGCGTCACGTGCAGCCAGGTGTCGTAGGCGACGCCCTTGTGCTCGAGCTCCTCGACCGCGTGCCAGCGCCATAGTTCAGCCTGCTCGATCTCGGCGCCGACGAAGTGCTCGGGGTGGGCGAGGAACTCGTGTGCGAACATGGCGGTAAAGTGCTCGAGCGCCATCGTTACCGCGAGCCAGGCGATCTTCGGTCGCGCGTAGACGTCGGCGATCAGCCGCTCGACCCGCGCGTCGATCGCCGACATGTCGTAGCCGGCCGCTTCCGCCGCTCGATTGAATGCGAGGTGTTCGCGCGTGTGGTTGACCTCCTGCCTGATGAATGCCCGGATCTCTGAGGCGAGCTGCGCCGGCACGCCCTCTCGGAACGCCTTCACCGCATCGATGAACAGCGTCTCGCCGCGCGGGAACGTCGCCGACAGCGCGTTGAACCAGGCTGTCGCGATCGGGTCGCCGTTGAGCCACCAGCGCGGGGGCGTTTCGCCGCGGCCGAAACGGCGGTCGCGCACGACGATGCCTGGCACCTTGCTGCCGGGTTCCGTGGGGCCTAGGTCTATCGGGGTCTGAGCGTTCATGGCCTCCAAAGATGGGTTTAACTGACAGACATGTCAATTAGGAGACGGCTACCGCCCGAGGAAAGCCGCCGCGCCGCGGTCGAGGCGGCGCGGGCGCTGCTGATCGAAAGCGGCCCGCAGGCCGTCACGCTAAAGGCCGTCGCCGCGCGCATCGGCCGCACGCATGCGAACGTCCTGCATCATTTCGGCTCGGCTGCCGGACTGCAGCAGGCGCTCGCCGCGCACCTCGTGACAACCGTTTGCGAATCGATCGGTGAAGCCGTCCGCGCTACGCGCGCCGGCATTGGCTCGCCGCGCGAGGTGGTCGACCTCACTTTCGATGCGTTCGACCGAGAGGGCGGAGCGGCACTGGTCAGCTGGATGCTGCTCACCGGCAACGAGAACGCGCTCGACCCGCTCGTCGACACGATCCACGCATTGATCGACGAACTGCACCCGCAGGAGCACGCCGACGACACGGCACGGCCGATCCATGAAGTGACCTTCACGCTCGTCCTGATGGCGCTCGGCGACGCGATGATCGGCGAGCGCCTCGCGGGCTCTCTCGGCGTCCGCCGCGCGACGGCTCGCGACCGGGCCGAGGCCATGCTGACGCAGTCGATGGTCGAGGTGGGGGACTGGAAGGGGTAGAGCCCTAGCGGGAGTTGGATGGAGGCTCCGTCGCTCCGAGATTCAGCCACTCCGGCACCAGCGCCGGATCGAGATCCTCGACCCGCAGGTGGTCCACCGCCAGCCCCAGTTCCGGATAGATGACCTTGCGCCTCTTCTCGTCCGACCGCGCGAGGGGCACCACCAGCACCCGCCGGTTGACCTTCTGCCGCCAGTTCATCCGCGCGGTGTTCTCCTGGCCGACATAGCAGCCCTTCGAGAATGACACGCCGTTGAGCTCGGCCGCGTTGGCTTCGAGCCACAGCACGTCGCCCAGCTCGGCGCGTCCCTCGGGCACGCCGAGCGCGAGGCGGTGGGGCAGGTAAGCGTCGTCGACCGGCGCGTCCTCGTCGGAGACAGCGGCGATCCAGCGCTGGCCGAGCGCGGGGAACCGCGGATCGGGCGCGCCCCCATCGCCCAGCTCGGCCTGCCAGTAGACGCCGAGCGACGGATCGATGGCAATCGCAAGCTTGCGCCGCAGCCGATAGAGCGACAGCCGCCTGACCAGATCCTCGGCGGCCTCTGCTTCGCAGTCCAGCAGCAACGCGCCGTCGCCGCCGGGCCAGACGAAGAAGTCGAACAGCATCTTGCCCTGGGCCGTCAGCAGGGCTGCATATACCGGCAGCGTGCCAGTGACGTCGTTGGTGACAAGTCCCTGAAGGAACTGGGCAGCGTCTTCGCCTTCGGCATCGGGTGCGACGCGAATGACCGCGCGCGAGAAGAGGCGTTCGTGACCCATGGCCGATCAAGTCGGGCGGCCACTGGCGATAGTCAAGCCGCTGTGCCATGGGCCGCGCGATGAGCGACGCGCTGACTATCCGCCGACCCGACGACTGGCACGTCCACCTGCGCGACGGGGAGATGCTGCACGCGGTCGTCGGCCACACGGCGCGCCAGTTCGCGCGCGCGATCGTGATGCCCAACCTCACGCCGCCTGTGACCACGGCGAGCGCCGCAGTGGCCTATCGCGAGCGCATCCTCGCCGCTGTGCCCCAAGGCGCGGCTTTCACGCCGCTGATGACGGCCTACCTGACCGACCGCACCGATCCCGACGACCTCGCCGCCGGGTTCACCGACGGCGTGTTCACCGCCGCCAAGCTCTATCCGGCGGGTGCGACGACCAACTCGGCGAGTGGCGTGACCGACATCGCCAACATCCGCCGCGTGCTCGAGCGCATGCAGGCCATCGGCATGGCGTTCTGCGTCCATGGCGAGGTCACCGATCCGACGGTCGACGTGTTCGACCGCGAGGCGGTGTTCATCGATCGCGTGCTCATCCCGCTGCTGCGTGAGCTGCCGGGCCTCAAGGTCGTCTTCGAACACGCCACGACGGAGGAGGCCGTCGCCTTCGTGGAGAGTGCGGGTGACAACGTTGCGGCGACGATCACGCCGCAGCACCTGCACCTCAACCGCAACGCGATGCTGGTCGGCGGCATTCGCCCGCACGCCTATTGCCTGCCGGTAGCCAAGCGCGAGAAGCACCGCCTTGCCTTGCGCCGCGCAGCGACCTCGGGCTCGCCGAAGTTCTTCCTCGGCACCGACACCGCGCCGCACCGTCGCCAAGCCAAGGAAAGCGCTTGCGGTTGCGCGGGCATCTTCAACGCGCCCTTCGCACTGGAAAGCTATGTCACCGTGTTCGACGAGGAAGGCGCGCTCGATCGCTTCGAGGCCTTCGCCAGCGAGAACGGTGCACGCTTCTACGGCCTGCCTCTCAACGAGGGCACGGTCACGCTCGAGCGGGTGCCTTGCGAGGTGCCGGCGGAAATTGCGGGTGTCGTGCCGTTCCACGCCGGCGAAACGCTCGGCTGGCGTTTCATCCCTGAAAAGGGGGACAGTCCCTCTTTTTGAGTGCCGATTCAGGCGGGCACAGGCTCGTCGGGCCTCCGCCTGCGCAACAGGTCCCAGGTGAACAGGCCCGCCGCGATCCAGATCAGCACGTAGCACGCGAGCTGCGCCGGGCGCAGCTCCTCGCCGAACACCGTGAGGCCCAGCACGAACACGATCGTCGGCGAGCTGAACTGGAGGAACCCTATCACGGTGTAAGGCATCCGCCGTGCGGCGGTGGCGAACATCATCAGCGGGACCGCCGTCATGGGCCCGCTCCACGCCACGGCCAGCGCCACGTCCCAGCCCTGGACGATGGCGGAGCCCTTGGGCGCGATGCAGTACCAACCGACGATTCCCAGCGCGACCGGGTAGAGGATCATCGATTCGACGGTCAGCCCCGCAAGTGGCCCCGCGGCCACGGTCTTGCGCAGCAGGCCGTAGACTCCGAACGTCACCGCCATCGAGACGCTGAGCCACATCGTCGTCAGCGCCCCGATCGCGAGGATGCCCACGCCTAGTCCCGCCAGCGCCACCGCGGCCCACTGCCGGCGCGTCAGCCTCTCGCCGAGCACGACAAGCCCGAGCAGCATCATCATCAGCGGCAGGATGTAGTAGCCTAGGCTGGCCGCGTAGACGTGCCCGTTATGGATCGCCCAGACGTAGAGCCACCAGTTCACCGCGACCATCGAAGCGCTGCCGAACAGGGTCAGAACGGCGCGCCGGTCGCGCAGGACGCCGACGAATTCCTTCCAGCTCCGGGTCGCCGCGACGAAGACCAGGCATAGCGGCAGTGTGAACACGAGCCTCCAGGCGACGAACTCGAGCGGGGGCACGGTCTGCACCAGCAGCAGGTACAACGGCATCGAGCCCCACACCGCGTGCGCGCCGAGTGCGTAGGGAAGGCCGCTGGCAGGGCTGGTCGATGAGCGATTCACGCGCGTTCGCCTAGTGGCGGGCGGCACCTCCGGCAAGCAATGCTAAAAAGATGCAAACCTGACGACCGGGTTGCGCGTTGTTCAGGAAATACGGCGTAAAGCTTAACGCAACAGGGTTTGCAGGAGTCGAAACAATGAAGAGCCCGATCCAGTTCATGTCCCTCGCCCTGGCGGCGGCTGCCGTCTCCCTGCCGGCGGTTCCGGCCGCGGCGGCCGACTTCCAGATCCCGGGCTATCACCCGTCAGCGGTGGAGACCGACACCTGGGAGCGCCACCGCAGCGATCGTCGCGGTCGCGACTACGAGCGCCGTTACCAGGGCCGCTACGCCTACGGCGAACCGGTCCACCGCAATACCCGCGTCTGGCGCGGCAACGACGGGCGTCGCTACTGTGAGAAGAAGGACGGCACGACCGGCCTGATCGTCGGCGGCGCGGTGGGCGCGCTGCTCGGACGGGAGATCGACGGCGGCTACAACCGCTCGACCGGCACGATCCTCGGCGCTGCTGCCGGAGCCCTGCTCGGCAAGGAGATCGCCGGCGGCTCGCGCTGCCGTTGAGCGGCCGGCACGACCACCGGCGGAGGATCTTCCCCCGTTGATTCCCGGCTGGAGCGCGGCCTTTCGATCAAATTGATGAACGGTCGCGCCGAGGCGCCCGCGAGGCCATCCGCCCCGCGGGCGCTTCGCTCGTCTACTCCCCGGGCGGAGCAATCACTTTTCAACGCCGAGATGCTATGGCGCGCCGATGCGCGGATCGATCCGAACCTCCGCTCTTGCGGCAACGGCATTGCTGCTTCCCGCCTGCGGCGGCGGGGAGGAGCCGCGACAGGCGCACGCCGAGCACGACCCCGCCACCGTCGCAGCACTGGCCGATCCGATAACGATCGATCCCGACCTGGCCCGCCAGAACAGGGCCGACAGCGTCGCATCCATTCCCTCGTACGACGGCTCGCTCCCGACGATCGACAACAGCATCGAAGCGGTCGCGGCCGCGCGAGCGGAGGCGCTGCAGCTGCTCGGCGGTCCCGCAACCCTGCGCAAGGCCCCGCCTCCCGAGCCGATTGCCGGTGAAATCCCGGCCGGCGCCGAGCTGAGCGCCGCGGCACGCGCGGCGGTGGCACCCGGCGCCAATGCCGACTGCGCGGCACGGGTCCAATACACGATGCGCTGGGCCGCTCGGCTGCCCGCGGCGTTCCCCGTCTATCCGCGCGGCGCAGTCCAGGAGGCGGCAGGAACCGACGACGAGGGATGCTCGCTGCGCGTGGTCAACTTCGTCACGCCCGTGCCGCTCGATGAAGTCATGGATTTCTATTACAGCCGCGCGATCGCCGCAGGCTTCTCCGCTCAGCGCGTGCTCAAGGATGGCGACGACGTTCTCGGCGGAGTGAAGGGAAAAGCCTCGTACACGATCTTCGCCAGACGTCTGGCTTCGGGGAACACCGAGGTCGACCTCGTCACCAGCGGAGCCTGAGGGTCATTCATTTGGACTTGAAGCCGACGCCGATGCTGGCGCGGGGCTGCTCCATCTCGGTGCTGGCGACCGGGTAGGCGCAATAGTCCGCGGCGTAGAACGCCGCCGGACGGTGATTGCCCGAATAGCCGATCCCGCCGAACGGCGCCGCCGAGGAGGCGCCGTTGGTGGGACGGTTCCAGTTCACGATACCGGCCCGAATGTGGGACCAGAAGCGATTGTAATCGTGTGAATTGCCACCGATCAGCGAGGCGGACAGGCCGAAGCGGGTGTTGTTCGCCTCGGCGACCGCCTGGTCGAAGTCGTCGACGCGCAGGACCTGGAGCAGCGGGCCGAACAGCTCGACGTCGGGCCGCTCCGCCATGTCGGTGGTGTCGATGAGTGCCGGCGAGAGGAATGGCAGGCCTTCGCGCAGGCGGCGCATGTGCACGAGCGGCTTGCCGCCGTGTGACATCAGGTAGAGGAAGCTCTCCGTCAGCAGGTCGGCGGTCAGCTCGTCGATCACAGGACCCATGAACGGTGCGGGGTCGTCGAACGGGGCGCCGACGATGATCCGGTTCATCAGGCTCTTCAGCTCGTCGATCACCTCGTCGTAGAGGCTCGACTTGACGATCAGCCGGCGTGCTGCCGTGCAGCGCTGTCCAGCGCTGGCGAAGGCAGACTGCACGATCAGCATCGCCGCGTCGCTGATCTTGGGCGTGTCCCACAGGACGATGGGGTTGTTCCCGCCCATCTCGAGCGCGACGATCTTGCCGGGGTTCGAAGCGAGCTTGCGGTTGATCGCAATGCCGACCTGGGCCGAGCCGGTGAATAACACCCCGTCGATCGCCTCGTGCGCGACCAGCGCCTTGCCTTCCTCCGGCCGGCCAATCAGCAGCTGCGCGACATGCTCCGGAATGCCGGCGCGGTGGAAGCATTTGAGCAGGAACTCGCCGCTCGCCGGCGTCTTCTCGCTCGGCTTGAGGATCACGGCGTTGCCGGCGATGAGTGCCGGTACGATGTGCCCGTTCGGCAGATGCGCGGGGAAATTGTAGGGGCCGAGCACGGCCATCACGCCATGCGGCTTGTGCCTGACCGCGGCGGTTCCCTGCAGCGCGCTGTCGAGCCTGCGCTGACCGGTCCGCTCGGCATAGGCGCTGATCGAAATCTCGACCTTGGCGATGACCGAATCGACCTCGGTCCGCGCCTCCCACAAGGGCTTTCCGGTCTCACGCGCGATCAGCTCGGCGAAGGCGTCCTGCTCTTTGCGGGCCTCGTTGGCGAACCGGCGCACGAGCTCGATCCTGCGGGCGAGCGGCTGCGCCGCCCATTGCGGCCACGCCTTGCGTGCGCGCGCGACGGTCTCGTCGACATTGCCGATCCCGCCGCGCCACAGCTCCGCGCCGGTAGCCGGTTCGTAAGAAACGATCTCGTTATCGCTCACGGGCGTCTGGTGTCGCTCTGGGGAAGGCTGGATTGGCCGGGTGATAGCTGCTGCGCTTCGATCACGCCAGACCGCCCGGGCAGTGAGCAGCCGGTACCGGCGAAGGACCCAGCGCCCGGCCCAGCTCGCGCACGGCTTCGACCTTGGCCGTCAGCGGTGTCCAGTCGTCGCGCTCGGCGATGGCCGACCAGATTTCCTCGACCTCGTCGATCAGCATCGTCTCGGGCGCGTCCCCGGACCAATAGGGGTGATCGTCGACTACCGGCAGGTATCCCTCGAGTACCGCAGCCAGCGGACCGTCCGCGCCGCGTCCGCAGCGATGCGCAAAGAAGAAGGCGTCGGGGCCGAGTTGGCGCTCGCGCATCGTCCGTTCCGATGCTTCGATCAGCGCGATGTCCTGCTCGATCCCCCGGCTTTCGACGCCGAGCCGCCAGGTGAACCGTTGCGCCATAGCGGCGTGGTAAAGGTCGGGGAAGCGCTCGAAAGCGGCGACCAGCGGCGGCGCGTCGGCCAGCTGGCGCAAGGCGATCGCCAGCTGCGCAAGGTTCCAGCGGATCGCCTCCGGCTGGCGCCCGAACGCGTAGAGCCCGCTGTGGTCGAAGTAGGCCGCGGTGAATCCCGGGTTCCACTGCGGCAGCCAGCGCCACGGGCCGTAGTCGAAGCTCTCGCCCGTCACATTCATGTTGTCCGAATTGAGTACCCCGTGAACGAACCCGGCGACCATGTACGAAGCGGCGAGATCGGCAAGCCGCTCGACCGCCTGGTGCATCAGCACCACTGCCGGCTCGTCACGCCCCGGCGCGTCTTCGGGCGGCTTGGGGCCTGGAAATTGTGCGAGACAGTAGTCGACGAGTTCGCGCATGTGCGCGTCCTCGCCCAGCACCGCGAGCCGCTGGAACGTGCCGATACGAATGTGCGAGTGGCTCAGCCTGACGAGTACCGCCGAGCGCGTTGGCGACGGCTCGTCGCTGCGAACCAGCTCCTCCCCGGTCTCGATCACGGAGAACGTTTTCGAGGTGTAGACCCCGAGGGCTTCGAGCATCTCGGTCGCGAGGATTTCGCGCACCGCGCCTTTCAGCGTCAACCGCCCGTCGGCGGTGCGGCTGTAAGGTGTCAGCCCGCTGCCCTTGGTGCCGAGATCGAACAGCCGCCCCTCGGCGTCGCGCAGCTGGGCGAAAGTGAACCCGCGTCCGTCGCCGATCTCCGGGTTGTACACGCGGAACTGGTGCCCATGATAGCGCAGCGCGAGCGGCTTCGGCAGGTTGTCGGGCAAGGGCTCGAAGCGGCCGAAATGTCGCACCCACTGCTCGTCAGACAGATCGCCGAGGCCGACAGCCCGATCCCACCGGCGGTTGCGGAAACGCAGCTCGGTCTTCGGGAAGTCCGCCGGTTCGACCGCGTCGCCGAGCCACTCGGCCAACGCGACGATCGGCGTGTCGGGCCGATAGGGGGCGGCTTGCGGTTCCTCGCGCATCTTTGCATTAGTGGGGCCGCACGAGCGGGGGAACAAGCCGACCCATGCCAGAAATCCCTCCCGCGTGGAGCGAGGGCGAGTGGACCAGCGACGACGGTCTGACGCTGCGCTACCGCGATTACCCGGGCCGCGCCGACCGTCCCCCGATTCTCTGCATCCCCGGACTCACGCGCAATTGCCGCGATTTCGAGCCGGTCGCAGCGGCATTCGCCGGCGAGTGGCGAATCATCGCGATCGACCTGCGCGGGCGAGGCCAGAGCGACTACGCGCGCGATCCGGCAAGCTACATGCCGGCGCAATACGTGGCCGACGTCGCCGCGCTGCTCGACCAGAAGGGTATCGATCGCGCCGTGATGTTCGGCACCTCGCTTGGCGGGATCGTGATCATGCTGCTCGCGGCGGTGGCACCCGAGCGGCTGGCGGCCGCGGTGATCAACGACATTGGTCCGGAGGTCGAGACCGCTGGGCTCGAGCGCATCAAGGAATACGTCGGGCAGGGCCGCAGCTTTCCGACGTGGATGCACGCGGCGCGCGGGTTGAGGGACCAGGCCGGCATTGCCTACCCCGACTTCGCGATTTCCGACTGGCTCAGGCTCGCCAAGCGCCTGATGGCCGTCGGTCCCGGCGGACGGATCACTTTCGACTACGACATGAAGATCGCCGAACCGTTTCATCGCCCGGAGGGCAGCGCCCCGGTCGACATGTGGCCCGCGTTCCGTGCGCTGGCGGGAAGGCCCGTGCTCGCGCTGCGTGGCGATCTGTCGGACATCCTCTCGGTTGCGACGCTCGCGCGCATGGCGCGCGAAGTGCCCGGCCTCGAGGCCGTCACGGTGCCGCGCGTTGGTCACGCCCCGACGCTCGAGGAGCCGGTCGCGCAGCAGGCGATCTCGGCGCTGCTCGCCAGAGTCGCATGAGCCGAACCGTGCGCATCCTTCACCTGCACTCGTCGTTCGATGCGGGCGGCAAGGAACTGCGCTGCGTGCAGCTGATCAACGCCTTCGGGCGCGAGTTCGAGCACGCCATCGTCTCCGGCGATCCCGAGCGGCGGTCGGCCGCGGCCGGGCTCGATCCCCGGATCAGAGTCGTCTGGCCGAATTTCCCGCCGCTCTCGGGCAAGCCGTGGCCATCGCGGCTCAAGAAGCTGGCCGCTGCGATGGCCGGCTACGACCTCGTCTGCACCTACAACTGGGGCGCGATGGACGCCGTGCTCGCGCACACGATGTTCGCGGACGTGTTCAGGCTCGCCCCGCTGGTCCACCACGAGGATGGCTTCAACGAGGACGAGGCGGACGGGCTCAAGCCGAGCCGGAACTTCTACCGCCGGATCGCGCTCGGGCGCTGCTCGGCCCTCGTGGTACCGTCGCGTACGCTCGAGCGGATCGCACTGGAGACATGGTACCAGCCGCGCAGCAAGGTCCGGCTGATCCCCAACGGGATCGACACCGCGCGCATGGCGCGCAAACAGAAGCGCGACGCGCTGCCGCGAGTGATCAAGCAAAAAGGTGAGCTGTGGGTCGGCACGCTGGCCGGCCTGCGCAAGGTCAAGAACCTACCCGCGCTGGTCCGCGCGTTCCGTGCGCTGCCTGAGCCCTGGCAGCTGGTCATCGTCGGCGAGGGTCCCGAGCGTGCGGCCATCCTTGCTGAGGCAGAAGCCTGCGGCCTCGAGCATCGTGTGCACTTGCCGGGCTTCGTCGCCGATCCGGCGAAGGCGGTCGGCTTGTTCGACCTGTTCGCGCTGTCGTCGGTTTCGGAGCAGTTCCCGATCTCGGTCGTGGAGGCAATGGCTGCGGGACTGCCGGTGGCCGCACCGCGGGTCGGCGACATCGCTTCAATGGTCGCAACCGAGAACGGGCCTTTCCTCGTCGCGCCCGGCGACGAGGAGGGACTTGCCGTGTCGCTCGCGGCCCTTGCCGAGGACGCGGACCTGCGCCTCCGCATCGGTGAAGCGAACCGCGCGAAGGCCCGTGCCGACTACGACCAGAACCGCATGATCGAGCGTTACGACGCGCTCTATCGCGGGCTTGCCACCCCGCAATAGGGCGCCGGCCTTCATCGCGCATTCAGCGCGCGGGGGACAGGGCTCGCGAGGACAATTGAAAAGGCGGGCTCATCCGCTAAACAGCCCGCCAAAATCGGTAAGTTTCACCTCCTGCCAAGCCCGGAATCGACACGCTCAGTGGCTCTCACTCCCGAATCCCCGAACAATCGCGAGCAGAAGCTCGAGCGCGAGCAGGAAGTCCTGATGCGCGAGGTCGACGAGGCCGTGCGCAAGGCCGAGCTCGACAGCTTCGCCAGGCGCTACGGCTTGGCGATCGGCGGAGGGATCGTCCTGGCGCTGGGCCTGTTCGGCGGCTGGCTGGTCTGGACCGACTACCGCGAGGGACAGCTCGAGGAGCGCTCGGAAAAGCTCGTCGCGGCGTTCGACATGATCGACGCCGGGCGTATCGAGCAGGCTGCCGGCGAGCTCCTGCCGTTGTCCGAAGAGGGCAGTTCGGCGACGGCGGTTTCGGCCAAGTTCGCCCGCGCGGGCATCGCCTTGCGCGATAACCGGCGCGACGAGGCGATCGAGCTCTACGAGAGCATCGCCGACGACGAGGATGCGCCCCGGCCTTACCGCGATCTTGCGGCGATCCGCTCGATGGCGATCCAGTTCGACGGAATCGATCCGCAGCGTGTGATCGACCGGCTCAAGCCCCTCGCCACACCCGGAAACCCGTGGTTCGGCAGCGCCGGCGAACTCGTCGCCATGGCTTACCTGAAGCAGAACAAGACGGACCTTGCCGGGCCGCTGTTGGTCGCGATCGCGCAGGACGAGAGCGTGCCGCAAACGCTCCGTTCACGGACCCGCCAGGTTGCCGGCCAGCTCGGCTATGACGCGATCGCCGATGTCGACGAGACGCTTGCCGAGGTGCGCGAGGGGGGCGGGGCGGCGCCGGGCCTGCCTGCAGTGGCGCCGACCGAATGAAGGTGGACCGACAGATGCATTCGATCTCCCGCCCGTTGTTCCGTCTGCCGGCCTTGGCGCTGGTGCTGGCCGGCCTTGCCGCCTGCAGCTCGATCGGTATCGGCGGCAACGACGACAAGAAACGCACGCCGACTATCGGCAACCGCACGCCGATCCTCTCGCGGATTGCCAACGAGGTACGGGCCGACCCGACGCTGGCGAACGTCGCGGTCGTGCTGCCGCCGCCACAGGTCAACAGCGAGTGGGCGCAGCCGGGCGGGAACGCCGCGAAGTCGGCGGGACATCTCGCACTCGGCGACGCCCCGACCCGCCTGTGGACGGCGAGCATCGCCGGGGCGAGCTCGACCCGGCGTCTCGCCACCGCGCCCGTGGTCGGCGGCGGGATGCTGTTCGCGGTCGACACCCAGGGCGTCGTCCATGCGTTCGACGCGGAGACCGGAGCGCGGCGGTGGACGCACCGGGTCGAGGTAGAAAGTGACCTGCGCCACTCGACCTTCGGTGGCGGTGCCAGCTATTTCGACGGCAAGGTCTATGCCTGCAACGGGGCGGGCGACGTCTTCGCGCTCGATGCGCAGACCGGCGCGGAGCTGTGGCGCGTCAAGCCGGCCGGGCCGCTGCGCGGATCGCCGACGATCGCGTTTAACGCGGTCTACGTGATGACCACCGATAACCAGATTCATGCGCTGAACATCGCCGACGGCACGCCGATCTGGGACAACGCGGCCGCGACGGGGCCGTCGGGCGTGTTCGGCGTCGCCGCGCCGGCCGCCGGGCAGGGCACCGTGATTGCCGGCTATTCGTCGGGCGAGCTGGTTGCCTACCGCTACGAGAACGGTCGCGATCTGTGGTCCGACGCGCTCGCGCGGACCTCGATCTCGACCCAGGTCGGCACGCTGACCGACGTCGACGCCGATCCGATCATCGACAACGGCCGCGTCTACGCTCTCGGCCAGGGTGGCCGCATGGCAGCCTACGAGCTCGTCACCGGCCAGCGTCTGTGGGAGCTCAGCCTCGCGGGGATTTCCACGCCGGCGGTTGCCGGCGAATGGATTTTCACGCTGACCGACGATGCCCGCCTGCTGGCGATCGCCCGCACGACCGGGCGGGTTCGCTGGGTCACCCAGCTCGAGCGGTGGCGCAATCCGAAGAAGCAGACCGGACCGATCTTCTGGACCGGCCCGGTGCTCGCCAACAACCGGCTGTGGATCGCCAGTTCCGAAGGCATCGTCCTGTCGGCCGACGTGACCACGGGTGAGACCGCCGAATTCACCGACCTCAACAACCCGGTCTCCCTGCCGCCGATCGTCGCCAACCGCATCCTCTACATCCTCGACGACAGCGGGCGGATCACCGCCTGGCGGTGAGGCGGCTCTTACCGGCGCCTTAACCCTTCTGCGCTAGCTCCGGCGCGATGAGCGCGCCAGTTCCAGCCGCGCCGCGCCTGCCCCCGAGTGACGTCTCTCCGTGGGTCGGGCTCGTCGGCGTTGCCGCCCTGTTCGGGTGGATCGCCTTCGCGCGCCTGTGGCCCGAGATCTCGGGCGCACTCGACTTGCCCGGGCCGCGCGAAGTCCTTTCGGGGCCCCATTCGGCGCTGACGGCGATGATCGTCACCGGGCTCGCGATGGCCGCCTGGTCGCTCGCGGTCGACAAGGTGCACCGCAACCCGTCGACCGGGATCGACTGGAGCCGGCCGAGACCGCTCCGGGCAGTCATCGACGTCTCGGTTACCAAGTTCGTCGGGCTGTGGATCACCTGGCTCGCGATCGCCGGGGTCTACTGCCTCGGGCGGTGGTACTGGGATGGGCAATACCTGTTCGCGATGCGCGTGCTTGCCATCGCCGCTGCGCCGATGGTCGTGCTGTCGGTGCCCTACGTGCTGTGGCTCGACCGCTACCTCGTCGAGCCGCGCGACCATGCCTGGCACTTCGGCGCGATGCTGATCGGCCGCGAGCCGTGGGATCCCGGCGAGGTAAAGCGCCACTGGCGCGCGTGGATCATCAAGGGTTTCTTCAGCGCCTTCATGATCTCGATCCTCCCGCCGGGTTTTGCGGCGGTGGTCGAGGCGGACCTTTCCGCGATCGCCGCCGATCCCGTGCGGCTCGGCACGGTGCTGTTCGAGCTCTTGTTCGTGGTCGACGTGCAGATCGGCACCGTCGGTTACCTGCTGACGCTGCGCCCGCTCGACGCGCACATCCGCAGTGGCAACCCGTTCCTCGCCGGCTGGATCGCCGCGCTGCTCTGCTACCCGCCGTTCGTCTACGGCTTCATGGGGCAGGGCGGGATCATCCAGTACGAGTACCAGACCGCGAACTGGGGGTACTGGTTCGCGGGCCACGACGCGCTGCTGTGGGCCTGGGCCACCTGGTTGGTGTTCCTCACCGCGATCTACGCGTGGGCGACGGTCGCCTTCGGCGTGCGGTTCTCGAACCTCACCTATCGCGGGGTCCTCACCAACGGACCCTACCGCTACACGCGCCATCCCGCCTACCTGTCGAAGAACCTGTTCTGGTGGTCGTCGGCGATGCCGTTCCTCGTCACCACCGGTTCGCTGCTCGAAGGCGTGCGCAACGCGGTCTTCCTCGGCCTGATCGGCGCGATCTACTTCTGGCGGGCCAAGACCGAGGAGGCGCACCTGCTGGCGGAGGATCCGAAGTACCGCGAGTATCACGCGTGGATGGAGCGGTACGGCCTCATCACCGCACCGCTGACTCGCGCGCTCACCCTGGTACACCCGCGACGCCTGCAGGCGCAGCCGGCCGAGTGAGGATTCAGGCGTTGCCGACCACGAGACACGCCGCGGCGACCAGCAGCCCGGCGAAACGGTTGGAGCGGAACCGGGCGAGCGGGTTGGCCGGATCGGCCGGGTCGAGCGTGAACGCCTGCCACATCAGGTGCGCGCCGGCTGGCAGCAGCGCCACCAGCGCGAGCCAGTCTTCGCGCAGCAGCCAGAAGGCGAGGCCCCACAAGGTCAGCGCGAGGCAGTAGAACGCGATCACCCCGGGCTGGACATTGTTGCCGAGCCGCAGCGCGCTCGAGCGGATGCCGACGAGCGCGTCGTCCTCGCGGTCCTGCAGCGCGTAGATCGTGTCGTAGCCGATGCACCAGAAGATCGCGCCGGCATAAAGTGCCGCCATGACGTCGAGCCGGTCCGATCGCATCGCGATCCAGCCGACCGGTGCGCCCCAGGTGAAGACCAGCCCGAGCCAGGCCTGCGGCCACCAGGTGATCCGCTTCATGAATGGGTAGGCCGCCACCAGCACGAGGCTGCCAAGGGCAACGAACTGAGCTTCGAGCCGCAATTGCAGCAGCACGACCAGCCCCACGACGCAGAGCGCGAGCAGCCAGATCCACGCCGCCTTCACGCTGACGCGGCCGCTCGCCACCGGGCGGCTGGCGGTGCGCGCGACCTGGCGATCGAGCTCGGCATCGACGATGTCGTTGTAGACGCAGCCCGCCCCGCGCATCGCGATCGCGCCGAGCAGCAGCCACAGGACGAGCTGCCATTGCAGCCCCGCGCCGGTCAGCCAGACGCCCCAGGCGCAAGGCCAGAACAGCAGCCACCAGCCGATCGGCCGATCGAACCGCGCGAGCAGCGCGAGATCGCGGAGGCGCTCCGGCAGGCGCGCGACCAGCCCGCGATGCTCGCTGTCGGGGACGATGGTCTCGCTCATTGCAGCGGCCCTAGCCAACTCGTCCTCCCCGCGAAAGCAGGGACCGCATGACATGGACGCGCCACCTGCGGCACGAGATCGCCTCAGCGGGGACGACGGGCTGCTGGGGTTGAGAGCGATGGCGAAGTGGCCGGCAGGTGCGACGCTCCCGCCACGCGGTCCCGGCTTTCGCCGGGATTGCGGGGGCTGTAAGCGAGGTGCGTGGTGACTCGCCCGCGTTCCTCCCGTCTTGCCGCTGCCGTCCGCGCCGCGCTGGCCGAGGTCGCTGATCCGTCCCGGGCGCCGGGGATGCAGGCCTACATGAAGTCGGCGATGCCATATCTTGGAGTTCCCGCGGACCCGCTGCGCAAGGCGTGTCGCACGGTTTTCGCCGGGCTCGACTGGCCCGATAGCGACGCCTGGCATCGGGACGTGCTTGCGATCTGGCGCGGCGCAGCCTTCCGCGAGGAGCGCTATGCCGCGATCACGCTGACCGGAGTTCGCGCGGCGAAGCCCTATCAGGACCTCTCAGCGCTGCCTCTCTACGAGGAGCTGATCGTTACGGGGGCGTGGTGGGATTACGTCGACGTGATCGCCACCCGGCGGCTGTGGACGCTGCTCGTCAACGAGCGCGCAGCGATGCGCAAGGCGATGCTCGCGTGGAGCACCGATGCCGACCTGTGGAAACGGCGCAGCGCGATCCTCTGCCAGATCAGGGCCAAGGACAAGACTGACCTCGAGCTGCTCTACGCCTGCATCGAGCCTTCGCTCGATTCGAAGGATTTCTTCCTGCGCAAGGCGATCGGCTGGGCGCTGCGGCAATATGCCTGGACCGACCCGGAAGAAGTGCGTCGTTACGTCGCGGGGCACGCGGATCGGCTGAGCGGGCTGTCGCGCCGCGAGGCGCTCAAGAACATCAGGGGCATCGCCTGATGCCGGCCACGCCGGCCTGGCCGCCGCGGAGCTCACCACGGCTGTTCGTCACGACGGAACTTGCCGAGGGTCGACCCGTGACGGTCGACGGCAATCAGGCCCACTACCTCTCGCGGGTCATGCGTGCGAGCGAGAGTGATATCGTGATATTATGCGATGATATCACTGGCGAGTGGGCCGCCGAGGTCATGTCCGTCGGCAAGCGCGAAGTCATGCTCGCTCCGACGCGATTGTTGCGCCCGCGCGAGCAAGTTCCCGACTTCGAACTCTGTGCGGCCCTGCTCAAGAAGGACCGGTTCGATATGGTGCTCGAGAAGGCGACCGAACTCGGCGTGCGGCGCATCCGGCCGGTCCTCGCCCGGCGCTGCGTCCCCGACCGCCTCAATCCCGAGCGGGCGCTGGCTATCGTGGTCGAGGCGGCCGAACAGTGCGCGCGGACGGCGCTGCCCGAACTGCACGAGCCGGTGAAACTGGACGCGCTGCTGCGGGGCTGGTCCACAGACCGCACGCTGTTCTTCGCCGACGAGCTTGGGGGCGAGCCTGCCGCCGAGGCCTTTGCGGCCAGTTCCGGCCCGGCGTCGCTGCTGATCGGCCCGGAGGGCGGTTTCGAGGATGCCGAGCGTGAAGCGGTCCGGTCGCTTGCCCAGGCCCACCCGATCTCGCTCGGGCCGCGAATCCTGCGCGGCGAGACGGCGGCAATCGCCGGTACGGCGCTGTGGATGGCAACGGCCGGGGACTGGCGGTCGGCCGTGACAATTTGAGACTGGCGCACCCTTCGCGCGTCGCCTAACGGCGCGCCATGAGTACGCGGCAGGGGCCGGAAGGGGAGGAAGCGCCGATCGAGCGGCGCGAGCAGCTCGTGGCGCCGATGCAGGCCGGCGAGAAGCCGCGCGCGCAGTGGCGCATCGGCACCGAGCACGAGAAGCTCGTCTACCGGCTCGCCGATCACGCCGCGCCGTCGTACGACGAGCCCGGCGGCATCCGCGACATCCTCATGCAGATGCGCCAGTTCGGCTGGGAGCCCGTCGAGGAAGGTGGGAACGTCATCGCGCTGTCGGGCGCAGACGGCAATGTCAGCCTCGAGCCCGCCGGGCAGCTCGAGCTGTCGGGGGCGCCGCTCGAAAACCTGCACCAGACCTGCGCCGAGACCGGCCGTCACCTCGACCAGGTCAAGCAGGTCGGCGAGACCTGCGGCGTCGGCTTCCTTGGCCTCGGCATGTGGCCAGACAAGCGGCGCGACGAGCTGCCTGTCATGCCCAAGGGCCGCTATGCGATCATGCTGCGGCACATGCCGCGGGTCGGCAATCTCGGGCTCGACATGATGCTGCGGACCTGCACGATCCAGGTAAACCTCGACTATTCGAGCGAAGCGGACATGGCGAAGAAGTTCCGCGTCGGCCTGGCCTTGCAGCCGCTGGCGACCGCGCTGTTCGCCAACTCACCGTTCACCGAGGGCAGGCCCAACGGGTTCCTCAGCTACCGCAGCCACATCTGGTCCGACACCGATCCGGCGCGCACCGGGATGCTGCCGTTCGTGTTCGAGGACGGGTTCGGCTATGAGCGCTACGTCGATTACATGCTCGACGTGCCGATGTACTTCGTGTTCCGCGACGGCAAATACATCGACGCGGCCGGGCAGAGTTTCCGCGACTTCCTCGAAGGCAAGCTGCCCGCGCTCCCGGGAGAGCTTCCCCGACCAAGCGACTGGACCGACCATTTATCGACGGCGTTCCCCGAGGTTCGCCTCAAGAGCTTCCTCGAGATGCGCGGCGCCGACGGCGGGCCGTGGAACCGGATCTGCGCGCTGCCCGCCCTGTGGGTCGGACTGCTCTATCACGAGCCCACGCTCGATGCGGCGTGGGACCTCGTCAGGAGCTGGACGATGGAAGAACGCGAGGCGCTGCGTAGCGCGGTGCCCCGTCTCGCCCTCGATGCGCCGATCCCGGGCGGCGGTACCTTGCTCGATCTCGCGCGCGAGGTGCTGCCGATCGCGCGGGCCGGCCTGGTCGCGCGCGCGCGGCTGAACAAGGCTGGCGACAGCGAGGCCGGGTTCCTCGAGCCGCTCGAGGAGATCGTCGCCAGCGGCAAGGTTCCCGCGCAACGCCTGCTCGACAAGTTTCACGGCGAGTGGGCAGGCGACATCACCCGCATCTACGAAGAGAGCTTCTGATGATCGCCGTGCTCGGCAGCTTCCGTTTTCCGCCGGAAGCGATCGAGCAGGCCCGGCCGCTGATGTGCGCGGTGATCGAGGCGACGCTGGGCGAGCCGGGGTGCCGGGCCTACAGCTATGCCGAGGACGTCGCCGACCCGGGCCTGTTCCGAGTGGTCGAGCTGTGGGATAGCCGCGAGGCGCTGTCAGCCCACTTCGACGCGCCGCACATGAAGGTCTGGGCCGAGCAACGCGCAGCGCTCGGGCTTTTCGACCGGCAGGTCGCGGCGTACGAGATGGGCCCGCCGGAAGAACCATAGCTCCGGAGATCTGAGCGGCTCATTCATAGCTGGCGACCTCGAACTCGATCCCGTCCCAGTCGAAGAAGTAGAACCGGCGGCCGGGCGCGTAGTCGGCGTGATTGAAGGGTTCGAGGCCGTGCTCGATCACTACGCGCTCGGCGGCGTCCAGATCGTCGACCAGCAGGCCGACGTGGTTGAGCGGGCGGCCCTTGCGCTTGCCCGCGTGATCGGCGCGGTCGGTATAGAGTGCGAGGTAGGTTTCGTCCTCGCCGACATGGATCGTTTCGCCGCCATTGATCGCCGGACCGCGCCAGCGCTGGTGCCAGCCGAGCAGCTTCTCGAACAGCGCTGCCGAGCGCTCGATATCGATGACGGTGAGGTTGACGTGCTCGATACGTCCTTGGGGCATTTGCCAAACTCCTGCGACAAGGCATTGTTCTATCGTGCATTTTTCCACCGACTCGTCGGCGCCACGAATCAGTCTGCTTGCGCTTGTGCAACCTCAAGCTAACTTGAGGTCAAACGAAATCGGGAGAGGGTCGCATGGCCGAGCACCGTTTCATCACCATCGGCCAGCTGGCTGCCCGCACCGGCGTCGCCGTCTCGGCGATCCGCTATTACGAGGAGAAGGGGCTGCTTCAGTCGCTGCGTACACGCGGCAACCAGCGGCGATTCCTCCGTTCCGACATCCGCCGGGTGAGCTTCATCCTGATCGCCCAGAAGCTCGGCCTCGCGCTCGCCGAGATCGAGCAGCAACTCGCGCGGCTGCCGCAGGGTCGCGCGCCGACCCTGAGCGATTGGCAGCAGATCAGCCGGCAGATGCGCTTCGAGATCGACCAGCGCATCATGTTGCTGACGCGCACGCGCAACCAGCTCGACCAATGCATCGGCTGCGGCTGCCTGAGCCTGCAGAAGTGTCAGCTCTACAACAAGGACGACCGGTTGGGCGCCAAGGGCGCGGGGCCCCGCGCGATCCTCGACTGAAATGTCGGGAGGGTTCGCCGCCGACGGTCCAATGGGGGGAGGGGCAGACCGTCGGCGGCGAAGAGTGTGAGCGCGGAAGCTGTCGCGACCGAAGGGTCACTCGAAGACTCGCGACGGCTAGCTTGCGACCCTGAAGGGCTCCGGACCCCGCACTCGCTGGTCACGGACGCGGGGCACCTAGGCGCGCAATCGAGCCGCGGCTTTGCAGTTGGCGCCAACCCGTTGCCAATTGGCACCGATATCGGCGCGTTCGTGCTGAGTGCAGCCCCGCACGGACGCTGGACTGGCCGTTCCGGCGAGTCAGGCGGCAGCCTTCAGCTCGTCAGCCAGCGTCGCCCGCAAGCGCTCGAGCACCGCCTCGTGAATCAGCTGTTCGAACTCGATTCCGGCGAGCTCGCCTTCGACCCAGCTAACGGTCGCGGGCTGGAAGCCGAGGCCGGGAAGCCGCACCAGGATTCGATCCCCGGGCTGGGCCGACCAGGCGCGACGACGCACGAGGCAGCCGATCGGGGAGAGGTCGAGCACATCCAGCTCGACTTTCACGCCCGACTGCGAACGACAGGTCGCCTTCATCGTCAATGTCCCTGAATCGCGTGTTCGGGCGGCGCGCCGCCCAGTCCAGGAATTGTCGCGTCACAACCTTCACGCGGGCTTGATGGATCGGGCCAATTTGGTCTGAGCGATCATCGTGAACAGTCCGGTAACCGAGGTCAGCGCGTGGCCCGCCGCCAGCCATTTCGCTCGGACGCGCAATCGGTTAATCCCGTCGAGCCAAGGGGAGGGGAGGACATCGGCATGGCGGGATTTGGGCGGAACCTATGGCGGGGCGCGACCGGCGTGGCGCTCGGGATTGGGGTGCTCTGCGCCGCCGGGCTGCACGCACAGCAGGACGTCCCGCGTCACGAGGGGGGCGTGCCCGTCGCGCCGACCGGCGTGGCCGATAATCCGCTGCCCGAGGGGCCGTTTCACTACCGGACGGCCGAAGGCATGGACATTCGCGTCGAAGTGGTCGTGCGCGACATCGAGTACCCGATGGCGCTCACCTTCCTGCCCAACCGCGACATGCTGATCGTGACGCGAAAGGGCGAACTGCACCTGCTGCCGGAAGGCGCTTCGCGCACTCGCCTGGTCGAGGGCGGACCGGTGGGCGTCTTCGCCGGCGAATCGGGTGGGCTCGGCACCTCGCACGCCTATGTCGACATCGCGCCCGATCCCGAGTTCGCCGGTAACGGCTACGTGTACATCGCCTACAACAAACCGCAGGGCGAGGACGGCCGTGTGCTGGCTCTGGGGCGCGGGCGCTGGACCGGCGAGCGGATCGAGGGCTTCGAGGACATCTGGGTCGCGCATCCGGGCGTCGCCGGCGTCATGCGGCTGGCTTTCGGCCATGACGGAACGCTGTTCCTCACGACATCGGGCGCCGATCCGCAGAACCTCGGCACCGCCGGCGGCAAGGTCCTTAGGATCAACCCGGACGGCTCGATCCCCGCCGACAACCCGTTCGCCAGCAGCCCGACCGCGCGCAAGGACATCTATTCCTACGGCCACCGCGGCGCGCTGGGCCTCGCGGTCCATCCCAGCACGGGTACGCTGTGGGAAAGCGAGAACGGGCCCAACGGTGGCGACGAGATCAATGTGATAAACCCGGGGGCTAATTACGGCTGGCCCTACGTCAGCCTCGGGCGCACTTATCCCGGCCCGTGGCAATCGGGGCGAGGGCCGGGCCACGAAGTGTTCGAGCCGCCGGTGGTCTACTGGATGCCGGCCATCGCCGTGTCCGGCCTGATGTTCTACACCGGCGATGCGCTGCCGAAATGGAAGGGCGACATCTTCGTTGGCGCGCTGCGCACCGGGGAGATTCCGGGCACCGGCCACCTTGAGCGCATCCTCGTCAACGAGAACATGGAGGAGCTGCGCCGCGAGATCCTCTTGTGGGATCTCCACCAGCGGATTCGCGATGTGAAGCAGGGGCCGGAGGGGTACATCTACCTCGCGGTCGAGCAGAAGGACGGCAGCATCCTCAGGATCGTTCCCGCCGATTGAGCGCTGAAACGGCTTGGCGATATCGCTCGGGCGTTTCGGCATGTGCCCCATCGTCACGGATGGGCGCGGGTCACGATGGCGCTGCTGTGGGCCGTTCCGGTCCTCTGGCTCGTCGCGTACGCAGGCGGCCTCGTCCGGGGCGTCGCGCCACCCGACGGTGCCGCGCTCGTGCGACTGGCGGCCCGCTGCTGATCGTCCGGCACTGGACGAAGAGCTGTTGTTCAGAGCCGGCTCACTCCACCACCGGAAACGAAAAAGAGGGACAGTCCCTCTTTTTCGAGTGCCGGCAGGCGCTTTCGGCGCAGGGGAAGGGCATTACTCTGCCGCCAGCAATTCCTCGGCCCCGCCCAGGTCGACGCTGACCAGCCGGCTGACTCCTTTCTCGACCATCGTCACCCCGAACAGGCGGTGCATGCGGCTCATCGTCACCGCGTTGTGAGTGACGATCAGGTAGCGCGTCTCGGTCTCGCGTGTCATCGCGTCGAGCAGGTCGCAGAAGCGGTCGATGTTGGCGTCGTCGAGCGGCGCGTCGACCTCGTCGAGCACGCAGATCGGCGCGGGCTTGGTCAGGAACAGGGCGAAGATCAGCGCGATGGCGGTCAGCGCCTGCTCGCCGCCCGACAGCAGCGTCAGCGACTGCAGCCGCTTGCCCGGAGGCTGGGCATAGATTTCCAGGCCGGCTTCGAGAGGATCGTCCGAATCGACCAGCGCGAGGTGCGCCTGCCCGCCTTCGAACAGGCGGGTGAACAGCGAGCGGAAGTGCGCGTCGACCTGCTCGAATGCGGCGCGCAGCCGCTCGCGACCCTCACGGTTGAGGTTGCCGATCGAGCCGCGCAGGCGGTTCACCGCTTCGGCCAGCTCGGCCTGCTCGGCGACGTTGGCACCGTGCTCCTCCTCCAGCCGCGCGAGTTCCTCGGCGGCGACGAGGTTGACCGGGCCGATGCGCTCGCGATCGGCCACAAGCTTGTCCATTGCGGCCGATTCCTCGGCCGCCCCGGCAACCTCGACGGGCTCGAAGCCGAACCGGCCTGACAGCATCGCTGGCGGGCACTGGAACCGCTCGCCCGAGATGCGTGCCATTTCCTCGCGGCGGCTCTCCTCGTTCTCGGCCCGCGCGGCAGCGCCGGCGCGGGCTTCGCGGGCCGACGACAGTGCTTCCTGCGCCGCGGCCAGCGCAGCCTCGGCGGCGCGCGCTTCCTCGGCCACCGCGGCGACCGCCGCTTCAGCTTCGGCGAGCTCGCGCGTGAGCCGCTCGCGTACCGCTTCGCCACCCTCGATCTCGCGCATCAGCGCGGCCGGCTTGGCGGCTGTGACCGCGCGTTCCTCGGCGATCTCCTCGAAGCGCTGCTCCATGTACGACAGCCGCCGCGCCGCATCGCTCGCGCGCTCTTCCCAGTTCGCCATGTCGGCACGCTGATTGGCGACACGCTCGCGAGCGACGGCGAGGCCCTGGTCGTGCGCCGCCAGCGCTGCGGCGGCGGACTGCAGCATCCCGCGCGCCGCCTCGTTCTTGGCCTGGGCCGCGGCCAGCGCCGTGCGCCCGGTCTCGGGGTCGGGCAACTCGCGCCGCCTGGCCTCGGCGGCGGCCAGCTCGGCCTCGGCCTGCTCGCGCTGTTCGGAGAGCGCAGTCTCGGCGGCGGCGAGCTCTTCCGACCGCGCGGCGAGGCGTTCGCGTGCGGCCTCGGCCTGGTCAAGCGCACGCAGCGCCTGGCGTTCGGCCTCGGCCGCCTGCTGCGCCGCGCGTTCGAGGCCCACGAGTTCGCGTTGCAGCTCCGACAGCGCCTCCTGCGCCTCCCGCTGTGCCGCCTCGGCACGTTCGGCCGCCTCGCGCCTGGCCGGCAGCACGGCCTCGAGCTCGGCGAAGCGGTTCTCCGCCTCGAGCCGTGCCGCCTCGGCCGCACCTTCGCCGCGGGCGACGAACCCGTCCCACCGGCGCAGCCGGCCGTCGAGCGTGACCAGCCATTCGCCCGGTCCCAGCCTGCGCCCGTCGTCTGACTCGGCGACGTGAACCAGCGCGAGCCGCGCGGCGAGCTGGGGCGGGCAGTCGCGGACGTGGGCGGCGAGCCCGAACGGTACAGGCGCGGGCGCCTCAGCGCCAGTCCAGAAGCGACCCTCGGCCTCGCCTTCGGGCACGCCCAGCGGCGCTTTGGCGTCGCGTCCCAGCACCGCGGCCAGCGCGCGCTCGTAGCCGGGCTCGACGGAGACTTGGTCGATCGCCGCGGGCAGCCCGTGCTTGCCGGCCGCCTGTCTCGCCCGGGCCTCGCGGTCGCGGTTCAAAGCCTGCCATTCGCGCTCGATCCCGGCGAGCTCGGCCCGAGCCGTGGCCAGCGCGGCGGCCGCCTCATCGCGCGCCGCCAAGAGCTGCTCCTTGCGCTGTTGCGCCTGTGCGAGCGCGTCGCGGGCCTCCGAGAGCGCGACGTTGGCCCGCTCGACCTCGGCCTCGGCCGCTGCCACTTCGTCGGGCGCCTCGACTTGCGCTGCCAGCGCGGCGCGCTGTTCGGCGAGCCGACTGGACTCGCTGTCGAGCCGTTCGAGCCGCGCCTGCGCCTGGGCGACCTCGGCCTCGGCGATGCGCCATTCGGCTTCGACGCCGGCGTGGTCCGCGGTCGCCTTGGCCAGCGCCAGTTCGGCCGCGCGTGCGGCGCGCTCGGCCTCTTCCGCCGCGCGCTCGATCTCGGGGCGCTTGCGCTCGTCGGCGGCGAGCGCGGCCTCGCCGGCGGCGAGGTCCTGCGCCAGCTTCTTCAGGGCCTCGGCCGCGTCACGCGTCAGCCGGTCGGCTTCGCCGCGATCCTCCTCAAGCCGCTGCTTCTGCCGGTCGAGGTCGGCAAGCCGCTGTTCGGCCGCTTCGAGTTGGCTTGCCAGCGCGGCCATGCGGTGACCGTGCGCGCTCGCGTCGTCGCGCCGGTCGGCGAGCTCGTCGCGCGCCTCGGCCAGTTTCTCGGCCAGCGCCGCCTGGGCCTTCTGGGCTTCCTGCGCGCGCTTCTGAGCCTCCTCGACCCTGGCGTCGGCATCCTTCGCCTGGGCGCGAGCCGCCTCGGCCGCCGTCGCCGCGTCGCGCCAGCGGGCGAACACCAGCCGCGCCTCGGCGTGCTGGATCTTCTCCGACAGCGCCTTGTAGCGCTCGGCCTGCTTGGCCTGGCGGCGGAGCGCGGCGATCTGGCTGTCGAGCCCGGCCATGAGGTCCTCGAGCCGGGCGAGGTTGGCTTCGGTCTGCTTGAGTTTGCTTTCGGCGTCACGCCGGCGGACGTGGAGGCCGGCGATCCCCGCTGCCTCTTCGAGCATCGCCCGCCGCTCGGCCGGCTTGGCGGCGATCACCGCGGCGATCTTGCCCTGGCTGACCAGCGAAGGGCTGTGCGCGCCCGTTGCCGCGTCGGCGAAGACCAGCGCCACGTCCTTGGCCCTGACGTCGCGCCCGTTGACGCGGTAGGCGCTGCCCGCCCCGCGCTCGATCCGGCGGGTGACCTGCAGCTCCTCGCCGTTGTCGTCGATCGCGTCGAGCACGACCTCGGCGAAATCGCGCGGCGGGCGCTGCGCGGTGCCGGCGAAAATCACGTCGTCCATCCCGCCCGAGCGCATCGACTTCGCCGAGGTCTCGCCCATGACCCAGCGGATCGCCTCGAGCAGGTTCGACTTACCGCAGCCATTGGGGCCGACCACGCCGGTCAGCCCGGGTTCGATGCGCAACTCGGCCGGCTCGACGAAGCTCTTGAAGCCTGCCAGCTTGAGCTTGCGGATCAGCATCGCGAAAGCCGGCTGCGGTGCAAGGCTACCTTGCTCCGGCTCGCTGCAGGGCCGCCTCGACCGAACCCCAGTCGATGTCGTTGAGCCTGCGGTCGTTGATGAAGAATGTCGGAGTGCCGGTCACCCCGTCCTTTTCCGTCTGCGCCTGCAGGCGCTCGGCGAGCGCCTTGATAGCCGCGGCGTCCGACAGGCACTGGGTTGCCTGGTCGCGACTTATTCCGCGCGAGGCGAAGAAATCGACTAGCCCAGCACGCTCGGCGAAGGCGACGTAGCGCTGGTCCTCCGGCAGGCTCAGCGCCTGCTCGATGGCAGCCTGGTTGGCGTACATCGGTTCGGTGACCGCATTCAGGTTGCCCCAGATCTGCTCGGCCAGCGGGTGCACGGCTTCCTTCGGCGCGCATTCGAGCAGCCGGGTCAGCAGCAGGTCGATCGCGCCGTGCAACGGCACGCTGCGCAGCTCGTAGCTGACGCGGCCGGAGTTGACGTACTCGTCGCGCAGCTGCTGCATGGCGTTGATCGAGAAGTTGGCGCAGGCCGGGCACGTCAGGGAGCCGTACTCGACGAACCTGATCGGTGCTTCCGGATTCCCGGCGAGCCAGCCGCCCTCGGGCGTGATGGTGACGACGTCGAACCATTCCTGGCCGGCAGGCGGGGCAACGGTCGCGACCGGCTCGGCGCTCGCGGTGCCGTCCTCGTCCGAACCGCAGCCGGCGAGCCCGAGTGCGAGCGGCGCGGCAAGGAGGGCGAAGGCGAAACGGCGGAGGCTGGACATCGAACGGGTTCCCTTGCGCGAGTGAGGAAGGCTAGACGATGGGCATTGGCGGTAGAAGCAGGAGGCGGCGGTTTCCACAGCTAAGCGTGTTTGACGTACCCGGCCGGATCACAGGAACTCGGCGAGCTGCCGTTCGAGGTCGGGCCAGGTATGCGTGCCGGGCATGACGATGCCGTTGATCGAGAAGCTGGGCGTCGCGTCTATCCCGGGTCTGTCCCAGTCCCGCTGCGACCGCTCGGCGAACTGGCGTGCAGCCGCCTCGTCGGAGAGGCAGCGGTCGATCTCCGGTCGGTTATAGCCGCGCCCTTCCATCATCCGGTAGAAGCCGAAATCGCTGGCGATCGCACGGCGGCGAGAGGGGCCGTCGCCGCTGGTCCAGCGCGCCCGCTGTGCCGCGGTTGCGTTGCCCAGCGGACCAATCCAGCGCGACTGCTGCAGCATGAACATCGCATGGTTCTGGGGAAATTTTTCGGGCGGACCGCAATTCGCCAGCATCACCGCGGTGAGGTCGACCGGGTCGCGGATCAGGTGGCGGATCTCAAGGCTGAGCTTGCCGGGCGTGACATAGACGAGCTTGAGCCGGTCGTCGGCCTGGCGCGTGAACTCGGCGCAGTGCGGGCAGGTGTAGCTGACGAACTCGACCAGCTTCACCTTGGCCTCGGGATTGCCGATGCGGTGTCCGCCCTCGGGAGTCTCGGCGACCACGGTCGACCAGTTCCGGTTGCTCTGGCCGCTCAGCATGAGCGTTGCGCCGACGAGCGCCGCGGCCTTGAGAATCGGTCCGAACTTCATCCTTGCCCCTGTTCCTCTGTCCCTCCGAGGCTCCGTGCCAGCGATTCGAGCACCGCGCGCAGCTCCGGGTCGCCGATGTCGCGCAAGCTGTCGCCGAGTTCCAGCGGGATCGGCTTGAGCGAGGGCCCCAAATTTCCGGCGCGCTCTTTGCCCGGCGGCGGCTGAACCTCGCCTTGCCGCATCTTTACTCGAGCCACGGCCTGGTAGCCGAAGAACCGGTTCACCCGATCGATGATCTCGGGGATGACGTGCTGGATCAGCGGTGCGTGCGCCGGCAGCACCACCAGCTGGAGGATCCCGCCGCTCCTCTCCCCTGGCGGGAAGCGGATCGATTCGGGCATGCAGACGCGCGCGTGGCGTTCGCCGACTATTTCGGGCCAGCGGGTGACCACGCTGGACTGGACGAAGCCGAAACGGCGAAATGCGGCGCGCCCGATCTGCGGCACCAACTCGGCAACCGGCCTCGCCGGGCCGCCGCGCGGGCGTTCGTAAGGCCGGGGCGTCTTCGGCTTGCCGTCACGTTCCATCGTGCCGGCGGCCATGCCATAGCGGGCCGATGGATAACAGGGTCTCGGCCGCATTGCTCGAATGGTACGACCGCGAGGCGCGCAGCTTTCCCTGGCGAGTGCCGCCGGGCGGCGGCTCGCCCGACCCCTACCGCGTCTGGCTCTCCGAGATCATGCTGCAGCAGACCACGACCGCGCATGCCGCGCGCTATTTCGTTCGCTTCACCGAGCGGTGGCCGACGGTCGAGGCGCTGGCCAAGGCGCCAGACGAGGCGGTCATGAGCGAGTGGGCCGGGCTCGGCTATTACTCACGCGCCCGTAACCTCATATCCTGCGCCCGGGTGGTGGCGGAGCGCGGTGGCTTTCCCGACACCGAAGCCGAACTGCTCAAGCTGCCGGGGCTCGGCGCCTATACGGCCGCGGCAGTCGCCGCGATCGCTTTCGGTCGGCGCGCGGTGGTGGTTGACGCCAATGTCGAGCGCGCGGTTGCCCGGCTGTTCGCGATCGACCAGCCGCTGCCCGGCGCGCGCAAGACGATCCGCGAGGCTGCGGGGGCGATCACTCCCGCCGAGCGATCGGGCGACTTCGCCCAGGCGATGATGGATCTCGGCGCAACGATCTGCACCGCGCGCAATCCAAAGTGCCTGCTGTGCCCGGTTTCACCGCAGTGCAAGGCAAGGGCGCAGGGGCGGCAGGGCGAGCTGCCGGTCAAGGCGCCGAAAAGGGCGAAGCCCGTGCGCGAGGGGACGGCGTTCTGGATCGAGCGCGACGGCCGAGTCTGGCTGGTCCGCCGCCGGGCGAAGGGTATGCTCGGCGGCATGCGGGCGCTGCCCGACGACGGCTGGAACGCGCGCACCGACGGCTCGGGCGAAGCGCCGCTTCCCGGCGCCTGGCGCGCCGGTGGCGTGGTGCGGCATTCCTTCACGCACTTCGATCTCGAGCTCGGGCTGGCGATCTACGCTGGCGAGCGCGGCGCAGAGCTGGAGGACGGCGAGTGGTGGCCGGTGGCGGAGATCGAGGCGGCGGGTCTGCCGACGCTGTTCGCCAAGGCGGCGCGGCTGGCTATCGAGGGATAAGGTCCCTCAGAAAATCCCCCCGCCCAGCATCAGCCGGACGCAGGCGATTGCGAACACGATCAGGCAGAAGTTGCGCCCGCCGTTCGAGCGCGACAGCGCGCCTACGACGATGCCGATCACGATCAGCGGTAGCGCCAGCCAGTTGCCCCAGCCGAGCAGGGGGATCTGCGAGGGGATCACGATAACCAGCGAGAGCAGGCCGATCAGGATCGAAAGTGCATTGAGCATGTGTTTTATATGCATAGGACACCTGACCAGTGCAACCCCCGGGCTTCTCTCGCGGGCGGAACGCGATAAAGCTGGGGTTCACGCCCATCCGTGGAGAGGGGACGCAAATGGACCAGATGCTGCTAACCCGCCGCCATTGGCTCGGCGGCGCCGTGGCGCTCGGCGCCGGGGCAGCGCTGCCCGCCTTCCCGCTTCACGCCCAGCCGAGAGTCGAATGGAACAACGTGGCGCGGCTCGTGCAGAGCTATGTCGACAGTCGCAAGGTCTCCGGCATGGTCGCCACGCTCGGATTCGGTGACGGGCCGCTGACGGCGATCCGTGCCGGCGTCGACAGCTTTACCGCGCCGCGCCTTTCAGGGCTCGACAGCATCTACCGCATCTACTCGATGACCAAGCCGATCACCGGCATGGCGACGGTTGCACTGATCGACGAGGGCCGGCTCGGGCTCGACCAGCCGCTGCATGAGATCCTTCCCGCGTTCCGCACCATGCAGGTGCAGAAGGTCTACGACGGCCCGATCACGCCCGACAACCTCGAGCCGGCGGTGCGGCCGATCACGATCCGCCAGTTGCTGACTCATACCTCGGGCCTTGGCTACGGCATCGTCCAGTCCGGCCCGATTGCCGAAGCCTTCCGCGAGCGCGGCGTGGTCCCGGGTCTGGTCACGCGACTGCAGGCACTGCCGGTGTTCCGCGGCAATGCGGTGAAGGGGCTCGACGTCTTCGCCGATCGCGTCGCCGAATTGCCGTTGGTCTACCAGCCCGGCACGAAGTGGAGCTATTCGATCGCGTTCGAGATCCTCGGCCGGGTGATCGAGGTCGTCTCCGGCGAGCCGTTCGACCGTTTCCTGCAGGAGCGGTTCCTCGACCCGCTCGGGATGGGCGACACGCACTTCCATGTTCCGCGCGCCAAGGCCGAGCGGATGACGACCAGCTACTTTCTCTACAACGGCACGCTGCTGCCGATCGACCTGGGTACCGATTCGATCTACTTCGATCCGCCGCCGCTGCCGTTCGGCGGCTCGGGCCTCGCCTCGACGCCGGAGGACTACGACCGGTTCCTCGCGATGCTGCTCAACGACGGACTGTTTGAGGGGCGTCGCGTGATGAGCGAGAGCGCGGTGCGGCTCGGCACCGCGACGAACCTGCTTCCCGACACCGTCGAGCCGGCCAATGCCTACGAGGACGGCCTATGGGACTACGGTGCCGGTGGACGTGTCGGCAAGGGGGCGGACGCCGGTGTTTACGGTTGGGCCGGGGCGGCCGGGACGATCGGCTTCATCCACCGCGGACTCGGGCTTCGCGCCGGGCTCTACACGCAGTACATGCCGTCGATGGCCTACCCGCTGATCGACGAATTCCCGGCCGCGATCCGCGCCGATCTCGCCGCGGCGGGCCGCGCGTGAGGCCGATCGCCTTCACCGGCCAGCCGCTCGACCGCGCCGATCCGATCCGAACCGATCCCGCGCGGCTCGCCCGGCTGATCGAGGAAGGAGCCCTGCTGCTGCGGCTCGACGGGCTGCTGCCCGAGATGGATGGGACCGGCCGCCTGGCCTTCGTGCCGATGTCCGGGGCGCCCGAGGGCGCGGAGCTCGTCTTCCTCGGGCTGCGCGACGGGCAGGCGCTGTTTGCCGCGGTGCCGGGCGAGGGCGATCCCGCCCCGGCCTATGCTCATCGCCGCACCTGGGGTGCGATCGCACACCTCTCGCCGGAGGAGCTCGCGCTTTACGGCGCGGCGCGCAGCCTGCTCGACTGGCACGCGCGGCACCGGTTCTGCTCGCGCTGCGGCAAGCCGACCACGCCTGCCAAGGGCGGCTGGCAGCGCGACTGCGCCGCCTGCGGGGCGCAGCATTTCCCGCGAGTCGACCCGGTCGCGATCATGCTCGTCGAATGCGACGGCAAGGTGCTGCTTGGCCGCCAGTCGCGGTTCCCGCCGAACAGCTACTCGGCGCTCGCCGGCTTCGTCGAGCCGGGCGAGACGATCGAGGAGGCCGTCGCGCGCGAGGTGTTCGAGGAAGCCGGCGTGCGCGTGCGCGACGTGCGCTACGTCGCGAGCCAGCCGTGGCCGTTCCCTTCCCAACTGATGATCGGCTGCATTGGTTATGCCGACAGTCTTGCGCTGGCGATCGACCGAACCGAAATCGAGGAAGCGCGCTGGTTCGCGCGCGAGGAAGTCGCCGAGGCACTGGCCAAGGCGGCGGATAGCGCGAGCTTCATCCCGCCCCCGCCGCAGGCGATCGCGCACCACCTGCTGCAGTGGTGGATGGAGAATTGAGCATGGCCGAGGCTACCCCGAAGATCGCCGTCGACATCTGGTCCGACGTGATGTGCCCGTGGTGCGCGGTCGGCTGGACCGCGTTCGACAAGGCGAGAGATCAGCTCGTCGGCGAGCTCGAGGTCGACGTCCGCTGGATGCCGTTCGAGCTCAATCCCGACCTGCCGCCCGAGGGCAGGGACCAGGCGAAGCACCTCGCCGAAGTCTACGGCCGCTCGCCCGAGGAGGTCGCCGCAATGCGCGCGCAGATGCAGGCGACCGCAGCGCGCGTCGGCTTCCCGATGGAATGGGCGGGCGAGGGGCCCGAGCCGCCGGCGATGATGTGGAACACCTTTGAGGCGCACAAGCTGTTGCGCTGGGCGCTCGCCGATCAGGGGCCGGAGGGTCAGACCCGGCTCAAGGTCGCGCTGCTCCGGGCGCACTTCCAGCAGCGCCGCAACGTCTCCGACCGCGAGATCCTGCTCGACATCGCCGAGGCGGAAGGGTTCGACCGCGCGAGGGCCGCGGAGGCGCTTGCCGACGAGGCACTGGCGACGGCCGTGCGGTTCGAGGAGCAGCGCGGCCGGCAGGCGGGGATCAATTCCGTTCCGAGCTTCGTGGTCGAGGGCAAGTACCTGATCCAGGGCGCGCGCGAGCCCGAGGACTATGCCAACCTGCTCCGGCAGGTGGCGGGGTTGGTGCAAAACGCCTGAAGAGGGGAGGCGCACTCGTCCAGCGCCGACTACCGTAGCCCGTCATCCCGCGAGAGCCGGGACCTCGGTCAACCAGCGCGGCGCGAAAGGCACGCGGTTCCGCCTTTCGCCGCGATGACGGGGATGGAGAACTCGGGTGCGGGCTGCTGTCCCTACGCCAGCCCGAGCTTGCTCAACTCTCGCACCAGCCGCCCGGGGAGGACATCCCCCCCGGTGGCGCCTTCCTCCAGGTCCGGCGGGCAGTCGGCCTCGTCGAGATAGCGCCAGCCCTGGTGCGCGCGCCGGGCGCGCGGCTGGACGAGGATCAGGCGGTTCTCGAGCACGATCCACCATCGTCCGTCGTCGCGCTGCTCGAAGCCGAGGATCGGGCTGCGGCCGACGAGCGCGTGCTGGTGGATCCAGTAGAGCGAGCCATCGATCATCTCGGCGTGGCGCTTGGGGAGGTAGCGGGTGGTCAGCCGCTTTTCGGGCTCGTCGCCGGAAAACCAGTCGAGAATCTCGTCGAGACTCTTCGCCTCGTAGGCGACCTTGGTCATGCTGAGCGGCATGGCGCCCAGATAGGATGCGCGGCTCTAACCGACCAGCCCGCTCGCGACCGCGAGCCCGAGGAAGGCGAGGAAGCCCATCGAATCGGTCACCGTGGTGACGAACACGCTCGAGGCCACCGCCGGGTCCTGGTCCATCCGGTCGAGCGCCACCGGAATCGCCACGCCCGCGAACCCGGCCGTGGCGATGTTGATCACCATTGCTGCGGCGATAACCGCACCGAGCTGGCTCGCGACTGCGGTGCCGAGCCAGATCGAGAACACCAGCGCCGTCGCCGTTCCGAGCAGCAGCGCAACCGTCGCGCCGTTGAGCAGGGCCACGCGGAATTCGCGCCACAGGATGCGCCGGGTGTTCGATCGCGTCAGCTGGTTGGTGGCGATCGCGCGTACGGTCACCGCCATCGTCTGCGTACCTGCGCTGCCGCCGATGCTGGCGACCACGGGAGCCATCGCCGCGAGCGCGACGAGCTGCTCGATCGCGCCGCCGAACAGCCAGATGATCGAGGCGCTGATCGAGGCTGTGACGAGGTTCGCCATCAGCCAGCGCACCCGCGCCGAGTAGGATTCGCGGATCGGCTCGTTGATGTCGCCTTCGCCGGCACCTGACAGCAGCAGGGTGTCCTCGCCGGCCTCCTCCTGGATGATGTGGACCACGTCGTCGACGGTGATCTGGCCGACCAGCCTGCCGGCCTCGTCGACCACTGCGGCGCTGATCAGCGCGTATTTCTGGAACCGCAGTGCGACTTCTTCCTGGTCCATCGTCACCGGGATCAGCGTCTGGTCGCGCTTCATCACGTCGCTCAGCGGGACGTGGCGCGGCGTACGCAGGATCCAGCTCAGCTGGCAGGTGCCGACCGGCTTCATCGCCGGGTCGACGATGAACACTTCCCAGAACTCGGTCGGCAGGTCCTCGTTCTCGCGCAGGTAGTCGATCAGGTCGCCGACCGTCAGGTGCTCGGGAACCGCGACCAGCTCGCGCTGCATGAGGCGCCCGGCGGTTTCCTCCGGGTAAGACAGCGCCGATTCGATCGCCGCGCGGTCCTCAGGCTCCATCTCGGCGAGAACCGCCGCCTGGTCCTCGGGCTCGAGGTCCTCGATGAGACTGACCGCGTCGTCGGTGTCGAGCTGTTCGGCGATCTCCGCCACCGCCTCGGGCGGCAGCGCCTCCATCATGTCCTCGCGGACGTGGTCGTTGAGTTCGGCGACGACCTCGTGGGTCATCAGGTCGGTGATCGCCGCGGCGAGCCGTGGGCGCTGCTCGCGGTCGAGCAGCTCGAACAGGTCGGCGATGTCGGCCGGGTGCAGCGGCTCGACCAGCTCGTAGACGCGGGCTTCGTCGCCTTGTTCGAGCGCGGCTACGACAGAATCGACGAACTGCGGCTTGAGCCGGTTGTCCTCGTCGAGCTCGTCGCCGTCATCGTGCGGCGCGGCGGTCTCCAGCTCGGTGAGGTCCTGCTCGGTCATCGCGGGCGGGTCTATGCCGCTCGGGCGCAAAAGCAACCCGGCGGGTGACATCGCCGTGGAGGGCTTCTATGCGCTGGCGATCCGCAGGAGACTGACCATGGCCGACGAAACCCTCACCCTGACCCTCGATACCGGCAACGGGGAGGGCGGTGACGTCGTCATCCGCCTGCGCCCGGACCTGGCGCCGGGCCATGTCGAGCGCATTACCGAGCTTGCCCGCGAGGGCTTCTACGACGGCGTGGTGTTCCACCGCGTGATCCCGGACTTCATGGCCCAGGGCGGCGATCCGACCGGGACCGGGATGGGCGGTTCAGACAAGCCCGACCTCAAGGCCGAGTTCAACGACGCGCCGCACGTGCGCGGGACCTGCTCGATGGCGCGCACGCAGGTGCCCGACAGCGCCAACAGCCAGTTCTTCATCTGCTTCGACGATGCCCGCTTCCTCGACCGGCAGTACACCGTCTGGGGCGAGGTGATCAGCGGCATGGAATACGTCGACGCACTCCCCAAGGGGGAGCCGCCGCGCGAGCCCGGGAGGATCGTCAAGGCGACCGTGGGCTGAAAGCCCTCTCCCGTCAGGAGACTGGGTTGGGGAAGAGGGGGACGCGATCCCGCGATCCCCTCTCGCCTTTGGCTGGCCGGTAGAGTTGGCAAGCTTTCATGTCTCTCCCCCGAGGGGGAGAGAGGTGGGTCTTACTCTTCCTCCCGGCTCGGCGCGACGTTGCGATACTTGATGTACCATTTGCCGTCGATCTTCACGAGATCGTCGACGCCCTGGCCGGCTGCGGCCATGACCGGCGCTGTCGGACTGCCGATGCGGCCGCCGGTGCCGAACACCGTCTGATGGTAGTAATGGAAGCGGGCAGTGTCGGGGCCGGTGAACTCGAGCCACTGGTTCATCGTGAAGTGATGCATCTTGCCGATCGTCTCGCCGGCGGCGCGGCGCTCTTCCTGGTTCGCCGCGAGGTCGTTGATCATCTTCTTGAGCGCTTCGTGTCCCTTGACCTGCCCGAATGCCCCATCCGGCGTGAAATTGGCCGCGTACGCCTCGGCATCGAGGTTATCGAGCGACCGATCGTAGCGCCACATCAGCGCCTCGATCGCCTCCCGGTCCTGATAGCGCTGGACCAGCTGCTCGGGCGTCATCGGCGCGGCCTCTTGGGCCTGCGCCGGTGATGCGAGTAGGGCCATCGCCCCGAGCGCCGCGGCGGTCGTGCGACGCGCGAGGCTCATTCGTCCCCTCCGGCCGCCTGAGGGGCAGGGGCGGTGGGCAGGGTGGCCGGGTCCCAATGCTCGTCGGCCTTGCCGTCGACGAAGCGCCAGGTGTCGAACCAGGTGGTGGTGTAGCTCTGGCTCGGGTCGTCGGCGTAAGGGATGATCCGCCGGGTCAGGATCGTCACGTAGTCGTCCTCGGCAATCACGGCGACCACAGCGTTCGGGTCCTCCGAGCTCAGCGCCGGGCACGGGTCGAGCGGTTCGCGCTTGGCCACATTGACGAAGTAGTTGATCACGCCCTCGAGCCCCGAGGCTGCGACCGGGTTATGCTGGATGTAGCGATCGGTCAGCCACTCGCCGGCACGACTCCACTGGTTGCACTTGAGCAACTCGCGTTGAATATGCAGCGCGGCCTGCTTGTTGCGGTGGAGCACCGGGTCGGTGTCGGTGAACAGCGATTCGGGGTCGGGGTGCCCGACCACGGGATCGCTGAGCGCGCGCATCTGGGCTTGGGCAACACCGGGCACGGCCATCGCGACAGCGGCGGTCAACAGGATGAGCTTCGTTTTCATGGGCAAGTCCCTCTCTTGAACCGGTTCAGCCCTTCTTGGCCGATTCCGGCAGCGGGAGTCTACAGCCCGGCTTCGACCAGCCAGTCGTGAAACAAGCGAACCGCGCGCTGTTCGAGGTCGACCGGGCGGCAGACGAACCAGTAGCTGTAGGGGCTTGCGACCTCGACACCGTCGAACAGCTTGGCGAGCCGCGGGTCGTTGTTCCGTTTCATGTGGTCATCGTGCATCATTGCGATGCCAAGTCCCTGCGCCGCGGCCTCGAGGATCAGCTGGCCCGAATCGTAGTGGTCGATCGCCGCCGGCTGCAGCGCCTGGTAGCCGAGCGCTTCCTTCCACGCGTCGAAGCTCAGCGGCATGTCGGTGTGCAACAGGAAGGTCTGCTCCGCGAGCGCCTCCATGGTCGGCCGCTCCCCGAGCTTGTCGGCCAGCGCGCGACTGCAGATCGCATGCACGGTGTTCCGGTCGAGCCGGACCTGGTGCAGGCTCGGCTCTGGATCCGTCATCAGCGCGATCGCCGCGTCGAGCGTGTCGCCGACACGGTCGATCAGATGCGGACCGGTGTCGATGTCGATGTGCAGCCGCGGGTGCAGCGCGCGCAATTCGGGCAGCCGCGGGAACAGGCGCTGCGTGCCGAACAGCGGCAGCACGCCGAGCCTGAGGCGCAGCAGTTGGAGGTTCTCGGACTGCTGCTCGACCGCGATCGCCAGCGCTTCAAGGTGCGGAGAGACGGCGTCGTAGAACTGGCGCCCTTCGTCGGTCAGCCGCATCGTCTGGCCCGAGCGCGAGAACAGCTTCTTGCCGGTGAATTCCTCGAGATTGCCGATTCGCCGCGACAGCGCCGAAGGACTGAGGCCGAGCTCGTCGGCCGCAGCCCGCGCCGAGCCGAGCCGCACCGTGCGGACGAAGGCCTCGAGGGCGCGAAGAGGGGGGAGCCGGCGCATCGCTCTCACTGTTCAAAAATTTGCAACTCGTGTCGAGCGAGGAGAATCTTGGGCTGGGGAAAGCCACAAACCGCGGCGGTTGGGCGGGACGCGGGTCTCTGGCAGATCTTGGGGGAGCGAGCGCTACCCTGCGACTTCTTCCTCGACCGGTTCCCGCCTGTGCAGCCTCAGGCGAGTGACGTGCGTGTCGTCGCCATCGGTCACCTCGATGCACCAGCCACTCGGGTGATGCAGCACGGCTCCCACCGGCGGAACCTGTTCGGCGAGCACGAAGGCAAGGCCGCCGAGCGTGTCGACGGCTTCCTCGACTTCGGCGATGCGCGGATCTCCGATAGTCGCGGCAACGTCTTCGAGCTCGGCGCGAGCGTCGGCGTCCCAAATGCCGTCGCCGAGCGGGACGAGCAGCTCCACCGGCGCGTCGTCGTGCTCGTCCTCTATCTCGCCGACGATCTCCTCGACGAGATCCTCGATCGTGATGATTCCGTCGGTGCCGGAAAATTCGTCGACCACGATCGCGAGGTGCGTTCGCTTCGTCCGCATGTCCGCCAGCACGTCGAGCGCCCCACGCGCCTGGGGCACGTAAAGCGGCTGGCGCATCAGCTCAGTCCAGTCGGCCGGAGGCTCGGTGCCCCTTGCGAGGTAGGGGAACACGTCCTTGATGTGGACCATGCCGATCACCTGGTCGAGCGTTTCGCGGTAGACCGGAATGCGCGAGTGGCCGTGTTCGGCAAAGACTTCGACCAGCTCGTCCCAGCTCGCGCTCGCCGGGACGGCGATGATCTCACCGCGCGGGATGGCGACGTCGTCGGCATCGTGTTCGCTGAAATGCAGCAGGTTGCGGAGCATGGTCAGCTCGACCGGGGAGAGGTCGCCCTTCGCCGGGCCCGTCTCGGCCTCGTCCTGGTGCTCGTCGATCGCTTCCTCGATCTGCGCGCGGAGTGAGGTCTCGCCGTCTTCTTCGAAGAATCTGCGGATCGCGTGCCACAGGCCGCGTCTACTGTCCGCGTCTCCGTTGCTGGAGTCGCCCGGTCTGGAACCGTCGGGCATTTTCGTTCTGCTTTCCCTCTTCAAGCCTGGGGTGCGCAATATGGGTCACCGACCCCGAGAATCGCAAGCGCCTTCGTTTCCAATGCTTCCATCGCCTCAGCGGCGGCGGGCGAGATTTCGTGGTCGTAGCCCGCAAGGTGAAGCAGCCCGTGGACGATCAGATGAGCCGCGTGATCGGCCAGCGGAATGCCCCTTTCGGCCGCCTCGCGCGCGCACGTGTCGTGCGCCAGCGCGACGTCGCCGAGGAGCACGGGCGGTCCGTTTGCGGTAAGGGCCAGCAGCTCTTCGCGCGCGAGCATCGGGAACGACAGCACGTTGGTCGGCTTGTCGCGCTGCCGCCACTCGCGGTTCAGTGCCTGGATCTCGGGGTCGGACGTAAACAGCAGGCTGGCGGAGAGGCGCGGGTTGGCGAGTTCGGGAGCGACCTCGGCAGCCGCGGCGGCAACACGTTCGGCGAGTTCCTCCCATGCTCCGGCGGGCCAGGGCTCCTCGACGTCCATTTCCAGTTGCACGTCAAAGGCTCCATTCGGGAGTGGGACGAGAGCTCAGCAGGCGCTGCGCGACGAGGTGGCTGAACTCGTTGTCGACGTCGATCGCGAGCCGGCCGTCGCTGACGATCTGCGCCCTGATTCGCTTGCCGAAGCGCCTCGAAACTCGCGACAGCATGCGATCGACGGTGAACAGCCCGAGCCGGAAGCCGATCAGGTTGCCGAGCCCGAAAGCGCCCACGAAGCGCTTGGGGAACTTGAGGAACTGCCCGCCCCCGCGGAAAATTTCGGCGGTCGCTACGGCGTCACGGTTCTTGAGCCAGAAGGTGTTGCAACCGGAGAACGCGCCGTCGCGGAATTCCCAGAACCGCGGCTGGCCCTCCTCATGCGCCGCGAGGATGTCCTCCTTGCGGGCGAACATTGCAACGGCGTCGGCGTTCTCGGCGAGCGCGAAGGCATGGAACGCGCGAAGCGCATCCGGAGTCATCAGCACGTTGTCGCCTGTGGTGACGAGCAGCGGGTAGCCGACACCGTCCGCCACGGTGAGCAGGCTTTCGAGGAGGTTGCTGGCCGAGGCAGCGGTCGTCAGGCGTCCTGCCTCGACGAACGGCCGGACCTCGGGCACGTCGTCAAGCGCGTGGGGATCGTTGATCGAAACCACGATCCGGCATCCGGGAAAGGCCTGGTCGACCGCGTCGAGCACGTAGCCGATCAGCGGCCGGTCGAGCAGCGGCACGAGGCACTTGTGCTCGACGCCGTATTTCGCAGCAAGGGGATCGACCCGGCCAAGGCGTTGCCCGGCAAGGATAAGGACGGTGGGATCGGGCAACTGCGCCATCTGTGTCGTCAATACCAACGCATCGCCGGACTGGTCAGGCGTTCTTGCCCTCATAAGCCTCGACGATGCGGCCGACGATCGGATGGCGCACGACGTCGGCGGCGGAGAAGCGGATCACGGCAATACCCTCGATGCCGGCCAAACGGCCGACAGCGTCGGCGAGACCGCTCTGCGAGTCGCCGCCCGGGATATCAACCTGATGCGGATCGCCGCAGATCACCATGCGGCTGTTCTGTCCAAAGCGCGTGAGAAACATCTTCATCTGCTCGCGGGTGGTATTCTGCGCCTCGTCGAGGATCACGAAAGCGTCGGCCAGCGTGCGCCCGCGCATGAACGCGATCGGAGCTATCTCGATCTCGCCCGAGGCGATGCGCCGCTCGACCTGCTCGGGCGGCATGCAGTCGTAGAGTGCATCGTAGAGCGGGCGCAGGTAGGGGTCGACCTTCTCCTTCATGTCGCCCGGAAGGAAGCCGAGCCGCTCGCCGGCTTCGACCGCGGGGCGGCTGAGGATCAGCCGCTGTACCGAGCCGGTAATGAGCTGGCTGACCGCCTGAGCGACGGCGAGGTAGGTTTTGCCCGTGCCCGCCGGGCCGAGCGCGAAGATCATCTCGCGGCTGGCGAGCTGGCGCATGTACTCGGCCTGCATCGCCGTGCGCGGGACGATCGTCTTGCGCCGGGTGCGGATCATGATCGGCGGGCCCTTGGCATCGCCGGTGATGATCCCGTCCAGCGTCGGTTCGTTCGACTGGGCGATCAGCGCCTCGATGGTGCCGGCATCGAGGTCCTGCCCCGTGAGCAGCTTTTCATGCATCGCCAGCAGGACCTGGCGGGCGCGGGCGACCTCGTCTTCCTGCCCTTCGATCACGACCTTGTTCCCCCGTGCGGCAATCAGCACGCCGAGGCGATTCTCGATCTGCACGAGGTTGGCATCGAATTCACCGAACAGCGCCCCGAGTGTCGCCTGTTCGTCGAAGCGCACTTCGGCCCGGGCGCGCCGCGCGGAATCGCGGCGTTCCTCCGGATGAGCCAGCGCCGAGAGTTCCTCGGCGCGAGTTGTCTTGCGGGCCATGCGCTCCTTTCGCGGTACGATTCGAAAGATAGGCGCAGCGTTGGCCTGTGCAAGCGGGACGACGACTTGCCGTAGTGGAAAGTTCTCCGCCTGTCGCGTTCAGGCGACGGCCCGTTGCAACAGGCGTGCGTGCAGCGAATTCGGTCCCGCCTCCGCCAGTTCGACGGTCACCATCTCGCCGATCGCCGCATCGCCCTCGAAGAACACCGACTGCAGCCACGGAGACTTGCCGAGCCATTGGCCGGGCTTCTTGCCTTTGCGTTCGACGAGGACCTCGCAGCGCTTGCCGACACTGGCCCGGTTGAAGGCGAGCTGGTCGCGGTTGAGTGCGGCCTGGAGGCGCTGCAGGCGCTCGTCCATGACCTCGCGCGGAAGCTGGCCGTCCATCGAGGCTGCCGGCGTTCCTGGGCGGGGCGAGTACTTGAAGCTGAACGCCTGCGCGTAGCCGACCGCGTCGACGAGGCGCAGGGTGGCCGCGAAGTCGGCTTCGGTCTCCCCCGGGAAGCCGACGATGAAGTCGCCGCTGAGGGCGATGTCGGGACGGGCCTCGCGGAAGCGGTCGAGCAGGCGCAGATAGCCGTCCGTGGTGTGGCTGCGGTTCATCGCCCTGAGCACGCGGTCGCTGCCGCTCTGCACCGGGAGGTGAAGGAACGGCATCAGCTTGGGTTCTTCGGCGTGCGCGCGGATCAGGCCTTCGGTGACGTCGTTCGGGTGGCTGGTCGTGTAGCGGACACGCTCGAGGCCGGGCAGCCGGGCGACTGCCTTGATCAACGAGTCGAAACCAATGTCGTCATTGGCCCAGGCGTTGACGTTCTGGCCGAGCAGCGTGATCTCGCGCGCGCCGGCCTCGACCAGAATCTCGGCTTCGCGAAGCAACTCGTTGAAGGGCCGTGAGATTTCTGCGCCCCGCGTGTAGGGTACGACGCAATAGGTGCAGAACTTGTCACATCCTTCCTGCACGGTGAGGAACGCGCTCGGCCCCGTGCGCCGGCGCCGGGGCAGGGCGGCGAACTTGGCGTCGGCCGGCATATCGGTATCGGTCGCGCGCTCGCCTTTCGCGGCGCGGTCGATCATTTCAGGCAGGCGGTGGTAGGCCTGCGGTCCGACCACGAGGCCGACCGCCGGGGCGCGGGTCATGATCTCCTCGCCCTCGGCCTGCGCGACGCATCCTGCGACCGCGATCATCGGCTTGCGGCCGGTTTTCTCGCCGGCCTTTGCCAGTCGGCCGATGTCCGAATAGACCTTTTCGGCTGCCTTCTCGCGGATGTGGCAGGTGTTGAGCACGACGAGGTCGGCATCCTCGCCTTCGGGGGCCTCGCGCAGGCCCTTTTCGGCCAGCAGCTCAGCCATGCGTTCGCCGTCATAGACGTTCATCTGGCAGCCGAAGCTCTTGACCCTGAAGGTCTGCGGGGCGCGGGTCTGTCGCATGGGGCCGGGCGTTAGGCGATTTGGGAGCGAAACGAAAGGACGGGTGTCAGATTGGCAGGGAGAGGGCGCGGGCGATCGCTTCCTGCGCCGCCGCGGTCATCGTCTTACGGTTGTCGAGCGCCGAGCCTACCAGCGGATCGAGGAAGCGGATGGTCAGGTCGATCCTGCCCGGGCGGGCAAGGATGCGCCGGACGTTGGCGAGACCGGGCTCGTCGCCGTGCCAGGCGATCTCGGGCGCGTCGGCATAATCGAGTGCGACCGGCTGGACCGGCACCGCATGCGCCAGCGGTTCGACTGCCGACAACAGCGAGCTCTTGAACGGCAGCAGCGCGGTGCCGTCGTTGGTCGTGCCTTCCGGGAAGATGGTCAGCGGCCTTTCGCCGAGCGCCGCGCGCACCTGCTCTACCTGGTCGGCGACCGAGCCGCGCCGGTGGCGGGCGATGAACACCGTGTCGTTCTGCTCGCACAGCCAGCGCAGGCCGCCGTGGCTGCCGAGCCCGCTGTGCGCGACGAAGATCGACCGGCTGGTCGAGGCGAGCGCGAGGATGTCGAGCCAGCTGACGTGATTGGCGAGGAACAGCGCGCCCTTGAGCGCCCGGCCTTCGGTCCGCACGCGCAACCCGGAGAGGCGGCCCATCGTCGAAAGAAACAGTGGCGGAAGCACGTTGCGTCCGCCGGCAAGCGAGATCGCCGCGTGTGCGGGAACCATCGTCAGGAAGCCGAGCCCGACTCCGGCCAGGCGCGACGCTGCGAGGACTCGGCGCAGCTCAGTCCTCGCGGTCCATGCGCACGCCGTAGAGCTCCATCCGGTGGTCGACCAGCCGGTAGCCGAGCTTCTCGGCGATCACTTTCTGCAGCGCCTCGAGCTCCGGATCGACGAACTCCACGACCTTGCCGGTCTCGACGTCGATAAGGTGGTCGTGGTGCGCCTCGGGCGCAGCCTCGTAGCGGGCCCGCCCGTCGCCGAAGTCGTGCCGGTCGAGAATGCCGGCTTCCTCGAACAGCCGCACAGTGCGGTAGACGGTGGCGATCGAGATCTTCGGGTCGATCGCCGCGGCGCGCGCATGCAGCGCCTCGACGTCGGGATGGTCCTCGGCTTCGGACAGCACCCGCGCGATGACCCGGCGCTGCTCGGTGATCCTGAGCCCGCGCTCGGCGCACAAGGCTTCGAGGTCGATCGGCTGGTGCAAGTCTGGCCTCACCCGGAATGCAAGAACGCCCCGATACTATGGAAGCGGCGAGGCGCTTTTACAACCGGGTGCAGGGCTATTCGGCCGCCTTCTTGTGGCGACCGCGATGCTGGCCCGGCTTGCGACCGAGGCCGATTTCCTTCGCCAGCACGCGCCTCTTTTCGGCGTAATCCGGCGCGACCATCGGATAGTCGGCCGGGAGACCCCAGCGGGCGCGGTACTCGGCCGGAGTCAATCCGTGGTCGGTCATCAGGTGACGCTTGAGCATCTTCATCTTCTTGCCGTCTTCGAGGCAGACGATGTGGTCATTCTTGACCGATGCACGGATCGAGACCGCGGGTTCGGGCTTGGCCTCGACCTGCGGAGCGGCGCCGAGACCGGCGAGTGCGCCGTAGACGTTCTGGATCAGCGCCGGGACTTCCTCCACCCCGACGCTGTTGTTGCTGACATGAGCGGCGACGATGTCGGACGTAAGCGTGATCAGCGTCTCCGACAGATCGTTTTCGATAGTGGCCATTAGCTCCCTCTTCTTCTTTTTGTGATCCGCTCCGTTGCGACCCGAACCACAGTTCCGCGAGACTCGGTTGGCTGAGCGACGATACCTGCCCCCTTCTGCATCATAATACAAGAGCTACAAGTAATCCGGCGATTTGCAATTCGCGACAGTTACCTAACGAGCCGCGTCGAGATCGAGCGCGAACGTAATCGCGTCGAGCGGCCCGCCGCTCCCTCGGCGATAATAGTCTCGACGCCGACCGACACTTGAAAAGCCGTGCCGTCGATACAGCCTTTCGGCCGTATTGCCCTCGCGCATTTCGAGAAACAGCCGCGTCGCGCCGCGGGAGCGCGCAGAGGCGATGAAGCGCTCGAGCAACGCATGGCCGATACCGCGTCCGCGATGCGCCGGGTCGACGGCGATCAGCAGCAGTTCCTCCTCGTCCAGCGCGCCGCGCGACAGCGCGAAGCCCGTCGCGGGTTCACCTTCGAGTGGCGGAGCTCCGTCGCGCCCGGCGAGCAGGTAGTGCGTGTTGGGCAGGACCAGCGCATCGGACACCTGGCGCCGCGTCCAGGCCTCCCCGAACGCAGGGTCGAAGGCCGCCTCCATGACCGCCATGATCCGGTCGAGGTCGTCCATCATCGCGCGGACGTCGGCAACCGGGCATCGGGCGGCCGCCCGTAGAGCGGCGCCAGATCAGAGGTGAGACATTCCGCCGGCAGGAGCGGGAACGACCGGGCGTCGGGCAGGAGGGGGATCGCTTCGCCGTGGCCACGCAGGCCGACGAGCGCGGCCGCTTCGCTGCCGGCGACGAGCGAATGACCGGCCACGGTCACAGCCTCGCCCGGCGTCAGCGATGCGGCAGGGCGCTCCGGCCGGCCGTCGTCGGCGAAGTCCTGCACGAACCATTCGCCGTGCCCGCCGGTCATGCACACGGTGACCGCGCCAGATCGGCCTTGCTGTGCCATGGCCGCGACCAGCGCCAGCGTCGGATAGCCGAGCACCTCGCACTGCCAGACCAGCCCCAGCGCACGCGCCGCCGCGAGGCCGATCCTCACCCCGGTGAAACTGCCCGGGCCGAGCGCGACCGCGATCCGCCCGGCACGGCCCTTGCCGGGCAGTTCGGCGATCATCGGCACGAGTCTCTCCGCGTGGCCGCGGCCGATTACCTGGTACGAGCCGGCCAGCAGGGTCTCGCCCTCGAACAGGGCAGACGAGCACGCTTCGGTGGCGCTGTCGATCACGAGAGTCCGCACGGAGCGGGCGCCTACAGGATGCGATTGAAGACGTCGAACTCCGGCCGCGGGCTGCGCCCGAAGATGCTGGCCGGGTCGCCGCGGCCGATCGCGCAGATGAAGTTCGAGCGGACGTTCGGCTGGTCGGCGAAGAACTCGGCATCGACCGCGGCGTTGTCGAATCCCGACATCGGCCCACAGTCGAGCCCGAGCGCCCGCGCCGCGAGCATCAGGTAGGCGCCCTGGAGCGAGGAGTTGCGGAACGCGTTGGCGTGGCGCAGCTCTTCATTGAGAAACCAACTGCGCGCATCGGTATGCGGGAACAGCCAGGGCAACTGCTCGTGGAATTCGAGGTCCATGCCGACGATGACACAGACCGGTGCCCCGGTGATCTTGGGCCGATTCGCCTCGCTGGCGTGTGCGGCGAGACGCGCCTTGGCCTCGGGACTCCTGCACCAGACCAGCCGCGCCGGCTGCTGGTTCGCCGAAGTGGGCCCCATCTTCATGAGGTCGTAGATCGCGCGGATCTGCGCGTCGGTAACTTCTTCGTCGAGCCAGGCGTTGTAGCTGCGAGCTTCGCGGAAAAGCTGGTCCAGCGCGGCGTCTGGCAAGGGCTCGGGCATCAGGCCGCGCGGACCTCGCGAACTTCGGGAACGTAGTGTTTGAGCAGGCTTTCGATCCCGTGCTTGAGCGTCGCGGTCGAGCTCGGGCAGCCCGAGCAGGCGCCCTGCATAGCGAGATAGACGACGCCCTCGCGGAAGCCGCGATAGCGGATGTCGCCGCCATCATTGGCGACCGCAGGTCGCACGCGGGTCTCGATCAGCTCCTTGATCTGCTCGACGACCTCGGCATCGGCCGGATCGTCGCCGATGTTCTCGTCAGGCTCGGGTGGCACCGAGATGCCGCTCGCGGTTCCGCCGACGAACAGCGGAGCCTGGCTGACGAAATGGTCGAGCAATACTGAAACCACCTGCGGTTTGAGCAAGCTCCAGTCGGCACCGGGAGCGGCCGTCACCGAGACGAAGTCGGTACCGAAGAACACGCCGGTAACCTCACCCGTGTCGAACAGTGCCTGCGCCAGCGGCGAAGCTTCCGCCTCCTCGGGAGAGGCGAAATCTCGCGTCCCCGAAGGCATCACGCGCTGCCCTGGCAGGAACTTGAGTGTCGCCGGGTTGGGCGTGGTTTCGGTCTCGATGAACATGGCCGTGATGTAGGATGCGCGGCGGTCACCCGCAAGCGCGGCAAGTCCCGGCCGCGAGCGACATTCACTGGCCCTTCATCACTTCGCTGCCTATGCGCGGGTGCATGACTCCGTTTACGCGCGCGCTACGCGCTCTCGCCCCGCTCCTGCTGCTGGCTCCGCTTCCCGGCGTGGCGCAGCAGGTCGCGCCGCTCCAGGCCGCTGCATCGCTGCCGGCGCCGCGCTACGCGCAGCCTGACGATCCGTGGATCTATCGCGGCACCGACATTCCGATTGATCGCGAGTGGCTGTTCGGCGAGATGCCCAACGGGCTGCGCTATGCCGTGCGTCACAATCGCGTGCCCCCGGGGCAGGTGTCGATCCGCGTGCGGATCGATGCGGGCTCGCTCCACGAGCAGGATTCCGAGCGCGGCTTCGCCCACCTGGTCGAGCACCTGACCTTCCGCCAGTCGAAATACCTCGGCGATGGAGAAGCGATCCCGCACTTCCAGCGCTGGGGGGCGAGCCTCGGTAACGACACCAACGCGATCACCAGCCCGACGCAGACCGTCTACAAGCTGGATCTTCCCAACGCCGACTTCGCCAAGCTTGACGAGAGCCTGAGGCTGTTGTCGGGGATGATCCGCGAGCCCGCGCTGAGCGCGGCCAACCTTCGCGCCGAAGTGCCGATCGTGCTGGCCGAGCGCCGCGAGCGCAACGGCCCCGAGCGGCGAATCCTCGAGGCGACCAACGCTCTCTACTTCAGCGGCCAGCGCCTGGCCGACCGGCTGCCGATCGGTACGGTCGAGACGTTGCAGGGGGCCACGGCGCGCGCGGTCCAGGCGTTCCACCGGCGCTGGTACCGGCCCGAGAACGCGGTAATCGTGATCGCCGGCGACGCCGACCCGCAGCAGCTCGCCGCGCTCGTCGAGCGCTACTTCGGCGACTGGACGGTCCCGGGCCCGGTTACGCCCGAGCCCGATTTCGGCCGCCCGGTGGCGCCGGAGGGTGCCGATCCCGCCAATCCGGTGGGCGAGACACGGGTACTTGTCGAGCCGGGCCAGCCGCGCATGCTGAGTTTCGCCGTGCTGCGGCCTTGGCAGCAGGTGACCGACAACATCGAGTACAACCGCGGCTTGCTGCTCGACGCTGTGGCCGAGACGATCATCAACCGCCGCCTCGAGATGCGCGCGCGCGAGGGCGGTAGCTTCCTGTTTGCCTCGGTTGGTCGGCAGAAGAGCAGCCGCTCGGCCGACGGCACGTTCGTCGACATCACCCCGCTCAGCGACGACTGGCGCACCGCGCTGGCCGATGTGCGCGCGGTGATTGCCGACGCTGTGGCCAACCCGCCGAGCCAGGACGAGATCGACCGCGAGGTGGCGCAGTTCGACCTCGTGTTCGCCAACCAGGTGGAGCAGAGCCGGATCCAGGCGGGCTCCGAGCTCGCCGACACCGTGGTCGGCGCAGTCGACATTCGCGAGGCGGTCGCCTCTCCCGAGACCATCCTCCAGGTGTTTCGCGACATGAAGGCGCGCTTTACGCCCGAGGCGATCCACGAGCGGACCCGGGAGATGTTCACCGGCACGGTCATCCGGGCGCTGCTGCTGACGCCCGAGCCCGGCGAGGCGACCGAGGAGGACCTGCGCCAGGCCATGCTCGCCGAAGTCGACGTCGAGGGCGCCGTCCGGGCGTCGGCCGAAGCGATCGACTTCGCCGACCTGCCCCCGATCGGCGAGCCGAGCGACCCGATCGTCCGACGGCCGCTCGGCGTGTTCGTGAACGGCGACGTCGAGCTGCTCGAATATTCCAACGGGGTGCACGCCTTGGTCTGGCCGACCGATAACGAACCGGGTCGGGCGACCGTCCGCGTCCGATTCGGCGGTGGGCTGCAGAGCTTCACCGAGGAGGAGGCTCCGTACATCAGGCTCGGGCAGGCGGCACTGTTCAGCTCGGGGATCGGCCCGCTCGGGCAGAACGAGCTCGACCGGCTGGCTACCGGGCGCAAGCTCGGGCTGAACTTCCGCATCCAGGACGGGACCTTCGTGTTCGAAGGCCAGACCCGAGCGAGCGACGTCGCCGACCAGATCTACCTGTTCGCGGCCAAGCTCGGGCAGCCGCGGTGGGACCCGGCACCCGTCGAGCGCGCGAAGGCCGCGCTGCTGCTGGCCTACAACAGCTACGGCGGCGACCCGAACAGCACGCTGGCGCGCGACCTCGAGTGGCTGCTGCACGACCGCGATCCGCGCTACGCGACGCCGACGCCCGAAGCCCTGCGCAAAACCACGCCCGAGGGTTTCAAGGAAGTCTGGTCGCGGATGCTGGCGCAGGGGCCGATCGAGGTCGAAGTGTTCGGCGACTTCGACCGTGAGACGGTTGTTCAGGCCCTGTCGCGCACCTTCGGTGCGCTTCCACCGCGCGAACTCGTCTCCTCAGAGCTGCTTGCGCGCCGCACCACGTTCCCCGAGGCGACCGCCACACCGGTCGTGCTCAACCACCGCGGCGAGCCCGACCAGGCCGCGGCCGTCATCGCGTGGCCCGGCGGGGCCGGCTCGGCCGGTCTGCCGCAGCGGCGCAAGCTCGACCTGCTCACGCAGATCTTCTCGAACCGGCTGCTCGACGCGATGCGCGAACGGGCGGGGGCGAGCTACTCGCCCTATGTCGGCTCGAACTGGCCGCTCGATACGACCAGCGGGGGCAACATCCTCGCGATTGCCCAGCTACCGCCCGAGCAGGTGTCGCACTTTTTCGAGGCTGCCGAGGAAATCGCCGCCGACCTGACCGCCAATGGGCCGACGGCCGACGAGGTGGCGCGCGTGACGGAGCCGATGTTGCAGCTGCTCAACCGCGCGCAGACCGGGCACGGGTTCTGGCTACAGCAGCTCGAAGGTGCGTCGTACGACCGCAACCGCCTCGTCTACATTCGCACGCTGGTGAGCGATTATACGCGGGTGACGCCTAAGGAAATGCGGGAGCTGGCCGCGCGCTATTTCGGACAGCACCAGGGCTGGCGTCTCGCGGTGCTGCCAGAATCGGGAGCGCGTGCGGCCGGGCGGTGAGGCAGTCTCGTTGGCTTTGAAACGATAACCGAAGTAACATTTGCGCCGCTTGCCACCGAGGAGTAGGGGCGCGGCCCTTCGATAGCAGTGGAATTTCGACGTGGGTAAGACTTGGACACCGGACAGCTGGAAGCGGCACGAGGCACGGCATCTTCCCGTGTACCCCGACGCCGACGCGCTCGCCCAGGCCGAGTCGACCCTCGGCAATTTCCCGCCACTCGTGTTCGCGGGTGAGGCGCGCGCGCTGAAGGCGTCGCTGGCTGACGTCGCCGCGGGCAAGGGCTTCCTGCTTCAGGGCGGCGACTGCGCGGAGAGCTTCGCCGAGTTCCACCCGAACAACATCCGCGACACCTTCCGGGTGCTGTTGCAGATGGCGGTGGTGCTGACTTTCGCCAGCAAGCTGCCGGTGGTGAAGGTGGGACGCATGGCCGGCCAGTTCGCCAAGCCACGCAGCTCGCCGACCGAGACGCAGGGCGACGTGACTCTGCCGAGCTACCTCGGCGACAACGTCAATGCGATCGAGTTCACCGAGGAAGCGCGCCGCAACGACCCGATGCGGATGATTCGCGCCTACAGCCAGTCCGCGGCGACGCTTAACCTGCTGCGCGCGTTCGCCAGCGGCGGTTATGCCAACCTGCGGCAAGTCCACCAGTGGACGCTCGACTTCATGGGCCGCAGCCCGTGGGCCGAGCGCTTCAAGGACGTGGCCGACCGGATCGGCGAGGCGCTCGATTTCATGGAGGCGTGCGGGGTCGATCCCGAGACCGTGCCGCAGCTCAAGTCGACGAACTTCTACACCAGCCACGAGGCGCTGCTGCTGCCCTACGAGCAGGCGCTCACCCGGCAGGATTCTCTGACCGGCCAGTGGTACGACACCAGCGCCCACTTCCTCTGGGTCGGCGACCGCACGCGGTTCGACGGCAGTGCGCACATCGAGTTCCTGCGCGGGGTCGGCAACCCGATCGGAATGAAGTGCGGCCCAAGCCTCGAGCCGGATATGCTGCTGCGGCTGCTCGACGTGCTCAATCCGGCGCGCGAGCCCGGCCGGATCACCCTGATCGCGCGCTTCGGACACGACAAGGTCGAGTCCGGCCTTCCGCGACTCGTCCGCGCAGTGAAGCGGGAAGGCCATCCGGTCGTGTGGAGCTGCGATCCGATGCACGGCAACGTGATCAAGACCGACGGTGGCTTCAAGACGCGGCCGTTCGACCGGATTCTTTCGGAAGTGAAGGGCTTCTTCGCGGTTCACCGCGACGAAGGCACGCACGCGGGCGGCATTCACGTCGAGATGACCGGGCAGGACGTGACCGAGTGCACCGGCGGCGCCGTCGCCATCACCGACGAGGGCCTCGCCGACCGGTATCACACGCACTGCGACCCGCGGCTCAATGCCGCGCAGTCGCTCGAGCTCGCCTTCCTGCTTGCCGAGATGCTCAACCTCGAGCTCAACGAACGGCACCGGGACGCTGCCTGACCCTATCGGGGAACGTCTCGGGAACTGCCGGCTTTTCTTTCCTGCCCCGGTGCGTCATCCTCTTGGCGCACCAGGCCAGGGAGGATTCGCTTGCCCGAAGCCCAGCGCCAGTCGGCCGGTGAGCCCGCCATGTCGCTAGCCGCGCGCTACGCGGCGACGCGACGCCTGAGCGAAGACCTGGCGGGCCCTCTTTCAGAGGCTGACGCGACGATCCAGTCGATGCCCGACGCCTCGCCGACCAAGTGGCACCTCGGGCACACGACCTGGTTCTTCGAAACCTTCCTGCTGCGCGACCACCTGCCGGGCTACCGGCTGTTCGACGAGAGCTGGCCGTTCCTGTTCAATTCCTATTACGAGGCGGAGGGTTCGCGGATCCCCCGTCCAAGGCGCGGGATGCTGTCGCGCCCGCCGCTCGACGGGATCCTCGACTGGCGCGCGCACGTCGATGCGGCGATCCAGCCGCTGCTCTCCGTTCCGGCCCTGGCGCCGCTGGTCGAGCTCGGCATTGCGCACGAACAGCAGCACCAGGAGCTGCTGCTGACCGACATCAAGCACGCATTGTTCCAGAACCCGCTCGGTCCGGCGATGTGGGCTTCGCCCGAGCCCGTCGTCCGCCCCACCGAGCAGGCTCCCGAATGGTACGAGCACCCGGGTGGGATCACCCTCATCGGCCATGGCGGCTTCGTCGGCGGCAGGGCCTTCGCGTTCGACAACGAAGGCCCGCCGCACCGCGTGATGCTCGAACCGTTCGCGCTCGCCGGGCGACTGGTCAGCAACGGCGAATGGGAGCAGTTCATCGCCGACGGTGGCTACCACACCGCGTCGCTGTGGCTGTCCGACGGGTGGGACTGGGTTCGTCGCAAGGGGATCCAGGCGCCGCTCTACTGGTTCGAGGGGGAGCACTTCACGCATAGCGGATGGCAGGTTCGCGACCCCTGGGCTCCGGTCACGCACATCTCGTACTTCGAAGCCGATGCCTACGCGACCTGGGCGGGCGCCCGGCTGCCCACCGAGTTCGAGTGGGAGACGATCGCTCAGGATCACGACCCGGCGGCGGGCAACCAGCTCGACCGGGCGGGGCCTCCGCTGCCGCGCGGCGGGGCGTCGCTGTTCGGCGACTGCTGGCAGTTCACTCGCTCCGCCTACCTGCCCTATCCGCGCTTCAAGCCGGCGGCGGGCGCGGTCGGCGAGTACAACGGCAAGTTCATGGCGGGACAGTGGGTGCTCAAGGGGGCCAGCTGCGCGACGCCGCGCGGCCACTCGCGGCCGAGCTACAGGAACTTCTTCTACCCGCACCAGCAGTGGCAGTTCACCGGCCTCAGGCTGGCGAAGGACCTTTGATGGCGGTGCCGAAGGGTCTTGCGCTGGTCGAATACGACGAGGAAGGCGTCGCCAGGGCGTTTCGCGCCGAAGTGCTGGAAGGGCTCGCGCAGCAGCCAAAGGCGATCCCCTCGCGATGGTTCTACGACGACGCGGGATCGGCGCTGTTCGAGGCGATCACGCAGCTGCCCGAGTACTATCCGACGCGCGCCGAGACGGCGATTCTGCGCGAGCGCTGTGCCGACTTTCGCCGGCTGATCGCACCCGGGCGCGCCGTAGTCGAATTCGGCTCGGGATCGTCGGTCAAGACGCCGCTCCTGCTCGAGTGCATCGATCCCGCGGCCTATGTCCCGCTCGACATTTCGGGCGACTTTCTGCGCGCTGCGGCCGCTGACCTTGCCGGGAAGTTCCCCAGTCTGCCCGTCTATCCGGTCGAGGTCGACTTCATGCAGCCGGTCCGGCTGCCCGACGCCGTCGCAACGCTGCCCAAGCTCGGCTTCTTCCCCGGCTCGACGATCGGCAACATGGTGGCGCGCACGGCGGTCGATCTGCTGCGGTCGATGCGCCAGACGCTCGGCGGCGACGCGCTGCTGCTGATCGGAATGGACCTTATCAAGGACGTAGCCGTGCTCGAGGCCGCCTACGACGACGCGCAAGGTGTCACGGCCGAGTTCAACCTCAATCTCGCGCGTCGCGTCAACCGCGAGCTCGGCGGCACGATCCCGGTCGACCGGTTGCGTCACGTCGCGCGCTGGAACGACACGTATGCTCGCATCGAGATGCATCTCGAAGCCCTTGAGGACATCGAGTTCGAGGTCTCCGGGGAGCATTTCGCGCTGGCCAGGGGCGAGACGATCCACACCGAGAACAGCCACAAGTTCGACCGGCGCAGCCAGTACACGCTGCTGCTGGCCGGCGGCTGGACGCCCATCGATCGCTGGCTCGATCCGGAGGAGCAGTTCTCGCTCATCCTCGCCGAGGCCACCCGGCCGCGCAACGCGCCGTGAGCGAGTGGGCTCCCGCCTGGCCACGGCTCGACCGTGCAGCGGACGGGGGCACGATCGAGACGCTGCACCTGCTGCTCCAGCTCGTCGGCAAGCTGCCGTTGCGGCTGCATCCGTGGGTCAACCACGGCTGGCACGTGGCGCTCAGGCTTTCGCCGCGCGGGTTCCTTACCCGAAGCCTGCCCGCCGGCGAGCGGCACTTCACGGTCGAGCTCGACGTGCTCGACGGGGCTCTGCGGATCGAGTGCGACAACGGTTCACGAGGGACCTGCCCGTCGCCGGCAAGACTGTCGCCGAGGTGCACGGCGAATTGGCGGAGACGCTCGCGGGTCTCGGACTTCCAGCGCCGCTTCAAGGGGCGCCCAATGAGATTCCCCACCCGGTGCCGTTCGCCGAAGACCACCGCCCACGCGAGTGGAACGCCGACGCGGCGCGGCGCCTGCACGGCGCGTTCCTCTGCGCTGACCGCGGCTTCAACCGCTTCCGCGCGCTCTACCGCGGCAAGTCCTCGCCGAGCCACCTGTTCTGGGGCGCCTTCGACCTTGCGGTGACGCGCTTTTCTGGCCGCAGGGCGCCGCTCCACCCGGGTGGCGTGCCCGGGCTGCCTGACGCCGTGACGCGCGAGGCCTACAGCCACGAGGTGATCAGCGCCGGCTTCTGGCCCGGCGGCAGCGGGTTCGAGGAGGCTGCCTTCTACGCTTATGCCTACCCTACGCCGAGGGCGCTTTCGGTCAGACCGGTCGAGCCTGCGCGGGCGTTCTGGCACCGCGACTTGCGCGAGTTCGTCCTGCCTTACGCGGCGGTTCGTGAGGCCGCCGACCCCGAGGTGACGTTGCAGCGCTTCCTGCAATCGACCTTCGAGGCAGCTGCGGACTTGCTCGATTGGCCCGGGGGCCTGGCGGTCGACGGGCTTCCCTGTTTCGGACATCCGCCCACATGACCGGCGCATCGAAATGTCGCCGGGCACTGCCTATATAGCCGCCATGGACTTCGCCCCCGTCTGGGACCAGTTCGTGCACAACGTCAGCGCCTTGCCGCAGTCGAGCCTGCTGCTGGCGGCGCTCGGCGCGATGCTGATCGGCGTCGCGGGATCGATGATGATCCGACGCACGCCGGCTTTTGGCCGGCTGTTGCGCACTGCCAGCACGCTCGGGCTGATGAGCATCCTCGTGCTGGTAGTGCTCCAGCTCGCGCGGATCGATTCGCGGTTCGAGCTGGCGGTGCCGCAGATCGGCCTGCCCGAGCAGGTGGTTGAGGGTGGCGAGACCCGGCTGCGTCGTGCCCCCGACGGGCATTACTGGCTGCGCGCCGAGATCAACGGCCACCCGGCGAACTTCCTCGTCGACACGGGCGCGACGCTAACCGCCATCTCCTCGGAAACCGCGGCGGCCGCCGGAATAGAGCCGCGCCCGTCGGGGCTGCCGGTCCGGATGCAGACCGCCAACGGAACCGTGGCGGCGAGCATCACGACCATCGATGAGCTGCGCTTCGGCAATGTCGTCGCCCGCGGGCTCGATGCGGTGATCGCGCCGGGCCTCGGGCCGACAAACGTGATCGGGATGAACTTCCTCTCCCGTCTCGCCGTGGTGCGGCTCGAAGGCGACACGATGATCCTCGTCCCGCACAACCCGCAACCGCCGTTCGACCCGCAGCGCTGATCGAAAAGGAGGGACAGTCCCCCCTTTCTGGAAAAGAGGGACTGTCCCTCTTTTCAGCTCCGCCGGCTGCGCGTTGACCTGAGCCGCCGCTGCCGTCAGTCTTTGCCGGCATAACGGACCGACGGAGAGGACGCATGGCCACTACAGCGGAAGGCGCGCGGTTCGACGTCGCGGCCTTCATCGACGAGCGGCCGATCGGGTGGCGCGAGATCACCACGCTGGTGGTGGTCTCTATCGTGCTCTTCATCGACGGCTTCGACATGTACTTCTTCGGCAAGATGCTGCCCGCCATCGCGGAGGGACTCGGGGTCGAGCCCGCGGCGATGACCGGCGTGGTGTTCTGGCAGCAGGTCGGGATGTTCGCCGGGGCGATCGTGATGCCGCCGCTGGCCGACCGGATCGGGCGCCGACCTGTTCTGGGTATGGGACTGCTGACCTTCGGCGTGCTGACGCTGTGGGCGGCGTGGTCGACTTCCCCGGTGATGATGGCCTGGCTTCGCGGCATCTCGGGGATCTTCTTCTCTGCCATGCTGCCCGTGGCGCTGGCGCTGCTTGCCGAGATGACGCCGCGTCGTCGCAGGGCGTCGTTCATCTCGATCGCGCTCGTTTGCTTTTCGGGCGCGAACATCGCCAGCGGAGCGATCACCGCCTGGGCGCTCGACATCTACGGCTGGCAGATCGGTTTCTGGCTCGGCGGCGCGCTGCCGCTCGTCGCCTTCCCGCTCCTGCTGCTACTTCCGGAATCGCTGACTTTCCGCGTGACTCGCAATCCCACCGACCCGCGCATCGGCGAGGCGATCCGCCGCATCGATCCCGCCGCGGGAATAACCGGGGGCGAAATATTCCACCTCGGTGAGAGTGCGCGGCCGGTCGAGAAGCTCGGACCGCTGGCGATGTTCTCCGGCACCTACAGGCTCAAGACCCTGATTCTGTTCTCGGCCTGCTTTCTCGCGATGGGCAACATCGCGCTGCTCGCCAACTGGCTGCCGACCTATTTCCAGGAACTCGGCGGGCTGCCGATCCAGGAGTTCGCCAAATACATGATGATCGGCTTCCTCGGCGGCGCGCTGGGCACGCTGACGATGGGCCGGCTGATGGACAAACTGAATCCGCATGTCCTGATCGCCGCGTTCTTCGTGATCGACGCCGTCGCGCTCGCCTCGCTCGGCTACCTGCCGGCCGGCACGGCGGCCTTCGTGCTGGGACTCATCGTCTGGAACTTCTGCCAGGTTGGCGGGCAGACCGGCATCAACACGCTGGCGACCCTCGGCTACCCGCCCGAGATGCGCAGCAGCGGGATCGGCTGGGCGGGCGCGACCGGGCGGATCGGCGGGATCGTGTTCCCGACCATCGGCGGCCTCGCGCTCGGCACGACGCTGTCGCTGCAAGCCATCATGCTGATCATCGCCGTGCCGGCGCTCGCAGTCGCAGTGCTGATCGTCCTGCTCGGCACCGTCGGCGGGGACGTGCGCCCCGCCGATCGGCAACCGAAGCCCGCCTAGTCGCGCGCCGGAGGCGGCGAGGGGGGCGGCGTGTTGAAGTGGTCGGCGAGGTTGCTGGGCGAGTTGCCCGCGCTCGGCGCGGCGGGATCGTAGAGCATTCCCGCGTTCCACTCCTCCCACTCGGTCCTCAGGGCTGCGAAGCGCTCCGGCAGGCGGTCTTTCAGGTTAGCGCGCTCAAGCGGATCGGCGACCACGTCGAACAGGAACTCGTTCTCGTTGATCTTGAGGTACTTGTAGTTGCCGCGGCGGGCGGCTCGCTGCTCCTTGTGATTGTATCGCCAGAACAGCGCGCGCTCGGGCAGGGTTCCGCCGGCGAGCGCCGGGGCGATGTCGACACCGTCGCTCGGAAACTCAGCGCTCTGCTGCCCGCCACCCGCGGCGACGAACGTCGGCAGCCAGTCCATCGAGATGATCGGGACGTCGCTGCGGCTTCCCGGGGCGACCCTGCCGGGCCAGCGAACGATGGCCGGTACGCGCAGTCCACCTTCGAGCAGCTCGGTCTTCTTGCCGGTGAACGGCCAGGTGTCGCTGAAGCGCTCGCCGCCGTTGTCGCTGGTGAACACAACGATCGTGTCGCGGTCGAAGCCCAGTTCGGCGAGCCTGGCGAGTACCCGACCGATGTTGTCGTCCATCGACTTCACCATCTTCGCGTACGTCTCGAGCGTGCCACCATCGTAGTGGAAGATCGAGCCGCCGGCCGCGGCGAGCCGTGCGCTCTCTGCCCGGCCTTCCTCGTCGTTGCCTTCCCACGGCCAGTGCGGCGCCGTGAAGTGCAGGCTGATGAAAAACGGCTGGCGGTCCGCCGCGCGGCGTTCGAGCGTGCGGATCGTCGCGTCTGCGAGCAGGTCAGTCGTGTAGCCCACCGCCTCGAGCGGTGTCTCGCCGTCCCACAAGTCGTGATTGTTGCCGAACGCATGCGTGAAGTAGTCGATGCCGCCGCCGTAGAGGCCCCAGAATTCGTCGTAGCCGCTCTTGAGCGGCCCATACTTCGGCAGGTTGCCGAGGTGCCACTTGCCGATCAGCGTTGTCCGGTAGCCCGCGTCGCGCATCAGCGACGGCATGTTGGGCTGCTCGTCGGACGACGGCAGACCGACGTCGGCGTTGCCGAGCGGTTCCTGAAGACCGATCGGCAGGCGATACTGGTAACGTCCGGTGATGAGGCCCACGCGGGTCGCGGTGCATACTGCGCTGTTTGCGTAGGCGTGCATGAACATCATGCCTTCGCTGGCGAGCCGGTCGAGCACCGGAGTGGTGTACTCGCGTCGGCCGTAGCAGCCGAGGTCGGCGTAGCCGAGGTCGTCGGCCATGATAAAGAGCACGTTGGGCTTGCGCCCGGTCGCCTGCGCCAGCGTGGGGCCGGCAGTGGCCAGCGCCGCCGTGCCGAGCGCCCCTGCCAGCGCCGTGCGGCGAGTCAATGTCAGCCGCGCCTCGCTGTTGGTCATCCCTACTTTCCTTCCGTCAAGTCATGGTGGCGGCCCCGCCCGGGCGTCGTGCGCCCGGGAGAGGCCGCCAGTCTAGGAGGGTGCCGGTCCGGAGCACAATGGCTCGGCACCCCCACGACGCCGGTCCCCCTTACATGCGGAATTTCACCCCCAGCGTGAATCGCCGCCCGAGCACGTCGAACAGCTGGGTGTTGACCTGGCCGGAGTAGGCGGTGAACCCGCTGAAGGTGCCCGTGACCGGGGGATCCTTGTCGAGCAGGTTGGTGACGGCCAGGAAGACTTCGGCCTCCGTATTGGCGATCTCGAAGTCGTAGCCGAGCCGCGTGTCGAGGTAGAGCACAGCAGGCACCGAGTTGTCGGCGATGTTGGTTCCCTCGACCGCCTCGTCGCCCCCGATCAGGTGGGCGCGCTTGCCGGAACCGACGTAGCGGCCCTGCAGGAAGGCGCTGAACGACCCATTGCTGTAGGTGAGGTTCGCCGTCGCCTTGAACTCGGGGAACATGCCGGGTGCGCCGCTGTCGGGCGCGAGGCCAGTGAGCCCGTCGAAGCGGGTTTCCACCCCCGTGGCGCCGATGTCCGAGCGATCGAGCAACCAGGTCGCGAACACGCGCCCGCCGAGGCGCTCGTCGCCTCCGAACAGCCTCACATCGTTGCTGTAGGCGAGCTCGAAGTCGATGCCCTCGACCCGCGACGCGGCAACGTTCACGAACTGGTTGCCGACGAGGATCATCTTCGGATGCCCGCCGGCGTCGGTTACCCCTTCGAAGGTGATGAGGTCGCAGAACATCTGCTCGCCGTCCTCGAGGCAGCGGCGCGCGACTTCGTTGGTGCCGACCGTCGCGATCGCGTCGTCGATCTTGACCTTGAACCAGTCGACCGAGGCCGAGAAGCCGGGTAGCCAGCGGGGCTGGTAAACCGCACCGGCGGTGAAGGTGTCGGCACTCTCCGGCCGGATGTTCGGATTGCCGCCCGAGAAGATCGTCACCTGGTAGCTGTTGGTGCAATTGAGCGCGGGCGTGTTCGCCTGACACGCCGCGATGTCGGCATCGGTGATGCGGGTGTCGATCACGTTGCCCACGCCGCCCGTCTTGTCGAACCGCTCGGACAGGTTGCCCGCGCGGACGTCGCGCGAATAGGTCCCGCGCAGGCGGAATTCGCTCGAGAATGTCAGGTCGAGCCCGAACTTGTAGGCCCAGACCGTGCCCGCACCCGAATAGTTCGCCCAGCGGCCCGCCATGTTGAGCGTGGCCGAGTCCACCAGCGCGGTGTCGGAGAGGAGCGGAAAGAGCATCTCCCCGAACGCCTCGGTCACCGTGGTCTTGCCCTGGATGTTCGAGACCTTGGAGAACTGGTGCGCGACCGTGTTGTTGCAATCGGGCGGGCTCAGCCCGCGCAGGCCGAGTTCGGCCGCGGTGGCGAGACTGCAGGGGTGGTAGCCGCCGTCGTGGTCGGACTGCTGGTTGGCTTGGTCCTGGACCACCTGGTAGATCGATTCCTCGCGCCACGAGGCACCGAACGCGAGTTTCACGGTACCGGCCCAGTTGCGGACCAGGTCGCCCCGAGCCGAGATTTCGGCGAGCTGCTGCTTGAAGGTGGTGATGTTCCGCTTCGAATCGACCGTGGTGTAATCGAGCGTCTCCCCGGTGAGCCCGAGATTCGCGAAATAGAGCGGCGTGGTGATGTGCACCCCCGGGTCGTTGCCTAGGACGTAGTCGATCGCCTCGGGCGAGGCGTTGCCGCGTCCGAACAGGTTGAGTGGCTGGCAACCCGGGAACGCCGCAGCGCCTTCGGGGTCCAGCGAGACCCGGCAGACGATATTGCCGTTTCCGTCGCGGACCGCGTCCACCGCGGCAAAGATGCGGTCGATGCGCAGCGCATACTGATCCCACACGCGCTTGCTGTGGCCGTATTGGTAGAAGCCGTCGATGAACCAGCCGTCCATGAAGCCTTCGTTGTCGAGTTGTGCGTTGAACCCGACGGTGCCGACGTTCTGGGTTGTCTTGTCGGCGAAGTAGGCTTGGCCGATGTCCTGGATGCTGCCCATGCGCCGCAGCACGAACGACTCGATGTCGTTCGCCTGCATGGTTGCCGCGAGGTCGGGCGGCAGGAACGCGTTGTCCGCGAATACGGTAATCGCCGTCGGCGAACCGATCAGCGAGCCGCGCGGCGTGTTGTACTGCCACTGCTTGTTCTGACCGCGGACGTACTGCGCGAACACCGTGACGTTGTCGTGGATGTCGTAGTCGGCGTAAGCGAAGACCGAATAGCGCTCGGTGTCCGGCCAGAGCGTGAAGACCTCGCTCAGGTCGCCGCCAAGATCGTCACCGCTGCCGCCCGACGAACGTGAACCGGGTGTGCCGACGGCCCCGGTCGCCGGCGAGCCGGGTACGAACGGTGCGTAGCTGCCGTCGGGCCGGAACTGCAGGTTGTCGATCAGCGGGTTGGGCGATTCGATGATGCCGTCGAACGATCCGTTCATCGACACGACGTTGGGGAAGTCTGTCCAGACTCCGTTGAAGTTGATCGCGCCCCAGCTCTGATACCAGTCACGGTCCTTGTAGCTGTGGATCCCCTGCGTCTCGGCGATCGCGCCCGACAGCAGCAGATGTCCGCGCTCGCCGAGCTTGGTGCCCCAGGCTACCTCCGCGTCGTAACTCTCGTTGTCGCCGCGTGTGGTGATGCCGCCCTGCAGACTGGCTTCGAGCCCTTCATAGTCGGTGTTGATCAGGAAGTTGGTCACACCGGCCACCGCGTCGGTGCCGTAGGCGGCCGAGGCACCGCCGGTCGTTACCTCGATGCCCCGGATCATCGCTTCGGGAAACAGGTTGATGTCGACCCCGCCGAAGGCGCTCGATGCCGGAAAGCGGCGCCCGTTGAGCAGGGTCAGCGTCCGGTTCACGCCGAGGCCGCGCAGATTGAGCGTGCCGGTGCCGGAGCGGGTGAAGAATGCCGAATTGTTCGGCGTCTGATTGCCGTAGAACTGCGGCAGCTGGGTCACGCTCGCGATCAGCGAGCTCGGATCCATCGCCTCCAGTTCTTCACCCTGGACCGCCGTCACCGGGACGGGGGTCTCCATGCCTGAGGTGAACAGGCGAGAACCGGTGACAACGATGACCTGGTCGCCGCCGCCGCTACCGCCGGCGGCACCTGCCGGCTCGTCCTGGGCCAACGCCGGCGAGCCCGACAAGGCAAGCACTGCGGCGCTCACGCCGGCCGTCCACCCGCGACGCAGGCGCGCGCGGCCGGAAATGACGATCGATGACATGGATAACCCTCCCTTTTTGCTCCCTTTGCGGCGGAGGTCGTCCGGGACAGGCGTGAAAGCAACGCATCGCGAAGTGATGACAGGTGATAATTTACAGGTTATGGCTGGCCGACGAACCGATAATGCCCAGCTTTCCGTTCACCCTTCGCCAACTGGAGGTTTTCGCCAGTCTCTGCGCCACTCGCAGCTTTCGGCGCAGCGCCGAAAATCTCGGTATTTCCCAAGCTTCGGTCAGCAATCAGATCAAGGCGCTCGAACAGCAGCTCGGGTTTTCGCTGTTCGTGCGGCGTCCGGGGCAAAGGCCGTCGCTGACCCCTGAAGGGACGGCCTTTCTCGACGACATGCGCGCATTCCTTGCGGCCGGTGAGGCGCTTGCAGCACACCGGCGCAGCAGCGGCGACGAAGCCGAGCAGCCGGTGCGCCATCGGGTGCTGGTGGGTCAGGGCTTGCTTGACAACTTCATTCGTCCGCGGCTCGACCGGCTGTTTGCCAGCCACCCGCAGATCGAACTCGCGTTCGAAGCCCACCCGCCGAGCCGCCAACTGGCCCGCGACCTCGAGGACGGCCTGTTCGACTTTGGCCTGATCCATCAGCGCGCCGACCGGCCCGTCGAACCGCACTTGCGACAGCTCGCGCTCGTGCGGGGCGGGATTTACGGACACCGCAAGTTTGCCGAGGGCCGGGAGCTTCCCCTCAGAACTGACGAGCTCAACGCCCTCCCGTTCATCATGCCACTCGCGGCGAGCCAACAGGAAGACGACATCCTGCGCCTGTTCGACCGCTACGGCATTCGACCTCGCCGGGTGATCGGCCACACCCAGTACTACGACGTCATGGCCGCCATGCTCGAACGCGGGGTCGGCGTCTCGTCGTTCGCCGACGCAATCCTTCCCCCCGAGATGCGCGACGACGTGATCCTGCTCCATCCGCTCGAAGACTGGCGCCTGCTCTGGTACCGCAAGGATACCGGGGGCGATCCGCGCTGCGATGCGGTGCAGGCCTTCCTGATCTCGTGCGTGCTGCAGGATCCGAACTACCGCACGATCTCGGTCTTCGCCGAGGGCCTCGTCTGACGGACAGGTCGATCCGAGGGACCAGCTAGCGCGCGGGAGCCGGGCAAGGGGGGACGGAACCCCTGTCCTGCCCCTCGCATTCCCTGCACATGGCGCTCGCGATCCCGCTCGACACGTCGCCGATGGAGGCGCGGCTCACCGAGGCGATACCTGATGGCGAGGGCTGGCAGTTCGAACCCAAATGGGACGGCTTTCGTTGCCTCGCGTTTCGCGACGGGGCGCAGGTCGAACTGATGTCGAAGTCGGGCAAGCCGCTCGCGCGCTTTTTCCCGGAGATCGTCGATACACTCGCGGCGCTCGGCGAGAGGCGTTTCGTCGTCGACGGCGAGCTCGTACTCCCCGAGGGTGAAACGGTGTCCTTCGCAGCTCTACAGCACCGGCTGCACCCGGCGGCGTCTCGCGTGGAAAAGCTCGCTCGCGAGACCCCTGCGCAACTGATCCTGTTCGACTGCCTGCAGCTTGGCCGCCGGGACATTTCGGACCATCCCCTGGCTGAGAGGCGGGCGGCGCTCGCGGCCTTCATGCGCGAGGCGGGCAGCCCAAGGCTGCTGCTTTCCCCTTGCACGACCGATCGGGCGCAAGCCGAGGCGTGGTTCGCGCGCACGGGCGACGCGCTCGACGGGATCGTCGCCAAGCGTCTCGACGAGCCCTACCGGCCGGGCGAGCGGGCGATGATCAAGGTCAAGAGGCACCGCACGGCCGATTGCGTCGTCGGGGGCTACCGCCGGTCGGGTGACGCCGTCGGCTCGCTGCTTCTCGGGCTCTACGACGACGCCGGCAAGCTGAACTCCGTCGGTTTCACGAGCGCGTTTTCGAACGAGGACCGTCGCAAGTTGCCGGCGAAGCTCGAGCCTCTGAAGGGGCCCTCGGCCTTCACGGGCAGCTCGCCCGGCGGGCCGAGCCGGTGGAGCAGGGGGCGCAGTTCCGAGTGGATCTCGCTCTGTCCCGAGCTCGTCGCGGAAGTGCTGTACGATCAGGTGACCGGCTCCCGGTTTCGGCACGGAACGACATTCCTGCGCTGGCGTCCCGACAAGCAGCCGCAGCAGTGCACGATGGACCAGCTTTCCCATGAGCTGCGACCCGCGGTGCTTGCCGAGGTCCTCCCGGAATAGCGATCGCCTTCTCGGAATGATCAGGCGGGCAGCTCGATCAACTCGATCTCGTGCCCTTGTGGACTTCGCAGCAGAGCGATCTTGACCCCGCCGGCCACGAACACGTCGGTGACCTTCTCGGCGTCGCAGGCGAGCGCGCGGTCGTGGCTCGCCTGGATGTCCTCGCACACCAGCCCGACGGGGCCGTGGCCGGGACCGACGGTGACGTCGCGTCCGTCCTTGTAGCGCACAAGCATCAGGTTGGGGCCCGCCTCCTGCCCCGGCAAGGCAAGCATGTGCTCGAAGAACTCCGGCTCGTCGAAAGTCGAGCGTACCTCGAACCCGAACGCGCCCTGCCAGAACGCCAGCGCCGCCTCCATGTCGGACACGTTGAGTTTGAAGAACCCGAGGCGGACTGGCGGTACGGTCATACGGTTCCTCCCTGCGGCGGCGTCTGCGACACGGCGCGCGGCTTTGCAATCCTCGGCTGCATGGGCCAAAGCGCGCGCGGATGATCCGCCGAGCTCTCACGAACACCGGCTGGCTGATGGGCGCACGCGGGGTCAACGCGGTGCTCAGCCTTGGCTATCTCGCGCTCGCGACCCGCGCGCTCGGCCTCGAGGGGTTCGGCAAGTTCATCCTGGCGGTAAGCTTCGCCCAGGCGCTTTCCGGCCTGGCCTCGTTTCAGACCTGGCAGGCTGTCGTGCGTTGGGGCCACGGCCGCGAGTCGGCAGGCGAGGCGGTCGGTTTTGCGCTCGCGCTCGATCTGCTGACCGTCGTCGCCGGGAGCGCGGCGGCGGCGCTGCTGCTCGGTCTCGCCGGCGCCTGGCTGCCGGTGCCGCCGGCGCTGCGGATGGAAGCGTTCTGGCTGACCGTGGTCATGCTGCTTGCCGTCCGCTCGACGCCCACCGGGATCTTGCGCCTGCACGACAAGTATGCCTGGGCGGCAACGGCCGATGCGGTCACGCCGGTCGTGCGCCTGCTCGGAGCGGCGGCGGCGGTGGCCTTTGCCCCGACCAGCGCCGCGTTCGTGATCGTCTGGGCCGTCGCCGAGGTCGCCACTGCCTTTGCCTATTGGCGCTTCGCGTTGCGCCTCGAGCCGCTTCCCTGGCGCAAGATCAGCCTGCGGAAGCTCCCCCGGGGTGAGCCTGACGCCTGGCGCTTCGTCTGGGGAACCGGGCTTTCGGGAGCCCTGCTGATCGCCTCGCGGCAGGTCGTCGTGCTGCTCGTTGGCGCGCTCGGCGGCGCGGCCCTCGCGGGCATTTACCGCGTGGCAGCGCAGCTCGGCGAGGGCCTGCTCAAGCTCGCCCAGGCGCTGCTGCGCGCGACCTACCCCGAGCTGGTGCGCGATCCCGCGGCGGCGCGGCGCATTGCGGCCAAGATCGTTCGCATCGCGGCGATCACCGGCGCGGTCACGCTCGCCTTCGGGGCGCTCGCCGGTCACTGGGTCATCCTGGCCATCGCCGGCCGCGAATACCTGGGGGCCTACGTGCCGATGCTGATCCTCGCCGGCGCGGCCGCGATCGAGCTCGCCGGTGCTCCGCTCGAGGCGCTGCTCGTCGCCCGAGGCCGTGCCCTTACCAACTTCCTGCTGCGCGCGCTGCCGACCGCGCTGGCGCTCGCGGCCTTGCCTCTGGCGGTCTCCCGCGCCGGGGCGGGCGGTGCCGCGGCGGCGGTGCTCATCGCCAGCACGTTATCGGTTTGCGGGCTGATGATCGCCAATCGCGAGAGATAGCTGACCGCAACTCCCTTGTCGGCCGTTTCAGGGTATCTTCCGCTCCAGAACGAGCGGCGAGGAGTTTCCCGATCCGGTGGCCATCGGAACGAAGTCCCGCAGGTCTCACGCTCGATCTTCAATGTCGGATTCCAGTGGGCGCCGCCGATCACCGACCGATCGAGGCGCTGTTCCGCTTCGAGTTCTCACCTGGCGGCTTCGTGTTCAAGGCGAGGCCCCGGGTATTCGGGCCCGAGGCCACCCTTGAATTCTGACTTCGACCTGGGCCGCCGACATTCGAACGTCGCGGTCGGCGGCAGCGGCATGCGATCGCCTGCGGCCCATCGATCCGCGGCCGATGGCGACCTCCGAAAGCGGCTCAGACCGTATAGCTGCCTTTGCTCCAGCCGGAGCCCGCGTCGAAACACCATTCGGTCGTCGCGTCCTCGGCCGTGCAATAGACGCGAATGTGCACGCCCCCGTCGTCCTGCCAGCACGTTGCGGAGACGTCCGATCCAGGAGCGGTGAACGAGCCGGCCGTCCAGTCCGTTCCGGCATCGGCGCAGCGCTCGATTACGTTGTAGCCGTCGGACGAGTAGACGCGAAGATGAAGGCCACCGCTGTCCTGCCAACTCACGGCCGCAGTCCTGATCGGCATCGTGGGAATGTCTGCCATCGTCATACCCCTGTAATCGGCGATCAATCTGTTCGAATCGCCGCGACTACTAAAGGTCTTCAAGATGCAAGAGGCAATGCCTTATTGAATTCGTCTTTTGGGAAGGACAGGAACGCTGTCAAATCTCGGGCTGGATTACTGGAGTTTCCTCATTGAGGATCGGGGGTCTATTCGCCGACGATCTCCAGCAGCTCGATCCGAAACAGCAGGGTAGCATTGCCCGGGATCGGCCCGCGCCCGATCGGGCCGTAGGCCATGTCGGCGGGAACGGCGATCTCGATCGTATCGCCGACCGCCATCATCGGCACGGCGAGCTGCCACGCGCGGATCAGGCCGCGCAACGGGAACGTGGCCGGCTGGCCGCGGCGGACCGAGCTGTCGAACTCGGTCCCGTCCACCAGCGTGCCCACGTAGTGCAACGTCACCGTGTCGTCGACCGTAGGACGTGGACCGATGCCGTCGCCTTCGACGCGCCGCCACAGCACGCCGCCTTCGAGATAGCCCCAGCCGTCGCTCGCCTGCCGCTCGGCCAGCGCGAGCGACTGCCGGTTGTGCCAGGCCGCATCCTGCGACGGACCGGAATCCTGCGCGTGCACGGTGGCGGCAAGCAAGGCGGAGAGCGTGGCACCGACACTGAAGATGAGGCGCATGAGGGTGAAACCTTCGGGAAATGATCTCTGGGGTGGGGCACCCCAGCGGCATGGTGATTGTCGAGGTCGGCGGACATGCCCTCCGGGCCGATATACGACGTCGTGGGCCAGCACCAGGGGGCCTGCCAGGAACTTAAGCCGAAGGGTCCGCCGGCCCCTGAAGGGGATCAGAGGGAACATCGGAATTTCCCTCGGTCCGGTCACGATACAGAGCCGCGCGGGCGAGCAGAATGAACGTTACGGGCGTGGTCAGGGTCATGAAGATCAGGATCAGGATTTCATGGATGGACGGGCGAGAACGCACAACCGAGAAGTAGAGTATCGAGGCAAGGACGACGAGCATCGTGCCCGAACTCGAGCCGAGCGTGGGAGGATGAAGTCGCTCGTAGAAAGTCCGGAAGCGCAGCAGGCCTATCGAGCCGAGCAAAGTCATCGTCGTGCCGGCCACCACCAGGATCGCAACCCCGAGGGCCGCCCACGACGGGAGTTCGGAAGCTGCCGTCATTCGATGACCTCCCCGCGCATCAGGAACTTGGCGAGCGCGAGCGTGCTGGTGAATCCCAGCAGCGCAATGACCAGCGCGGATTCGAAGTACAGGGTCCTGCCGGTCTGGATTCCGAACACGAGAAGCATCAGCATCGCGCTGACGTACAGGCTGTCCAGGCTGAGAACGCGGTCCTGCGCGCGCGGCCCGATGATCATGCGGACCGCGGCGCAAATCATGCCCAGGCCGAGCATCAGTTGCGCCACGAGAAGCGCCCATGACAGCACCTGCGCACTCATGGTTCGAAGATCTCGATCAACAGGGCTTCGTATCGGGTTCGGACCAAGTCGATCCATTCGTCTTCATCGACCAGATCGAAAACGTGGATGACCAGGGAACCACTGGCGCGATCGAATTGCACCCATGCCGTCCCGGGCGTGGCGGTGATGATCAACGCCAGGATGGTCAGCCCCGCCTCGCTTCGCAGCGCGAGATCGAACTGGATAAACGAAGATATGCGCGTCTTGGGGTTGGAGGCGATGATCCACGCGACGGTCAGGTTGGAGCGCAGGATGTCGACGAGCACGATCCACCCGAGCACCAGTGCCTTCGACCAGCTGGCGACTTTGGTCCGCTTCGGCCTCAAGGAGACCATCAGTCCGGAGGCAGCCACCGCCACCGCTGCGCCCAGCAGGATCTGGCCCGGAGAGACGGACTGCGCGAGAAACATCCAGACGACGAACAGCACAGCCGCGAGCGCCGGGTAGGGGAGCAGGCGCGCGATCACGGTGTGGGCTCCCCGACGTCGCCTTGCGCGCCCAGGACCGCATTGATGTAGCCCTGACGGTCCTGCAGCGAGAGGCTGGTCCGTTCCATGTAGCGCATCACCGGGCTGGCAAAGATCATCAGGCCGAGACAGACGGCCAGAAGCACTCCTACGGGCACGGCCTCTGCGAGACGAAGCGGAGGTTGGGGCTTGTCCGACGGCTCCCAAAGCAGATCTATCCCGGCGCGCGTGGTTGCGATCAGGATCGCGAGGCCCGAGCCGATCAGCAGAAAGACGAACACCCAGACCTCCGTGAGGACCTCGTCCCCGAGGTTGATCAGGTTATGGATGATCGCGAACTTGGCGATGAACCCGGAGAGGGGCGGCAATCCGGCGAGCAGGAGCGCGCAGAAGGCGAACCCGCCGCCGAGGATCGCTATCGTGGCGGGTATGACGATGCCGACCTCGTCACCTTCGGGTTCGGCCAGCCTGCCGGTGTATTCGTCGTCGAACACCGGCTCCACGATCGCCTGTATGCTCGCTTCGGTCTCACGTCGTTCGACCAGTTCGAGCAGCAGATAGAACGCGCTGAGACCGAGCGTGGAGCTGACCATGTAGAACAGGATGGGACTGAGCGACGTCCCTTCCCCGGCGCCGATGGACGCAAGCAGGGTGCCCGAGGAAATGATCACGCAAAAGCCGGCCACGCGCGACAGAGTGCGCGCTGCCAGCACCCCGATCGTGCCGTAGGCGACAGTCGCGATACCCCCGAACAGCAGCCACTCTTCGCCGAAATTGCCGGCCCAGCCCATGTCGGTGCCGAACAGCAGCAGGTAGACGCGAAGCAGCGCATATATTCCGACCTTGCTGAGCAGGGCGAATACGGCCGCGGCAGGCGGCACGGCGGCGGCATAGGTCCGAGGCAGCCAGAACCCCAGCGGCCACATGCCCGCCTTCACCAGGAAAGCGATGCCGAGCACGGCAAACCCGCTCTGCAGCAGTGCCAGGTCCCCGCCTACCACTCCGGGAATGATCGTCGCGAGATCGGCCATATTGAGCGTCCCCGAGACGCCGTAGATGAGCGCGACGCCGATCAGGAAGAGCAGCGATGCCCCCACGTTGATCGCGACATAGTGAAGTCCTGCCTTGACGCGCTCGGGGCCGAATCCATGCAGCAGCATACCGTAGGAAGCGGCGAGCAGGATCTCGAAGAAGACGAAAAGATTGAAGAGATCGCCCGTGAGGAACGCGCCGTTCAGGCCCATGACCTGCAGGAGGAACAGGGCCTGGAAGCGTGGGCCGGCCCGGTCCCAGCGCGCGAGTGCATAGACGAAAGCGGCCAAGGCGATGATCGACGTCAGCACGATCATGAGATCGGAAAGCCAATCCGCGACCAGGACGATGCCGAAAGGAGCGGCCCAGTCCCCAACCAGGTAAACGCGAGTGGCCGATTGCCCTCCGGCTCCGACGCGAACGGTCTGCGCCATCAGCATTACCGAAATGGCCAGGTTCGCGATCAGAGTCGCGAGCGCGATGGTGTTTTTCGCGATCCGCCGCCGCTCGTCGAGCAGCAACAGCAGGCCGCTGGCCACCAGGGGCAGCAGTATGGGAGCGATGATCAGATGGTTCGGCCAGCCGCTCGTCATGGGCTATCGTCACCGTCGACCTTGTCGGTGCCCGTCAAGCCGTGCGCGGCAATAAGCACGACCAGCAAGAGCGCAGTCATGGCAAAGGAAATCACGATGGCAGTGAGCACGAGGGCCTGGGGCAGGGGATCGGAGTAGCGCGCGAAGTTCGTGACGGGTTCCGAGCCGACTACCGGCGGCGCATCCACACGAAGGCGGCCCATCGCGTAGATGAACAGGTTCACGGCGTAGGAAAGGAGCGACAATCCGAGGATCACCTGGAAGGTCCGCGGGCGCAGGATCAGCCATGTGCCGGCCGAAGTGAACACGCCAATTCCGAGGGCGAGGACAAGTTCCATCTAGGCGCGCTCCGCTTCGAGTTCGGCGGCGGTCGACTCCTTCGAGCGGATCGTCGTGCGGATGGATTGGTGCGCAATCGCGATCAGGATCAGCGCCGTCGTTCCGACGACCAGCACGAATATGCCTGCATCGAACACGAGTGCGCTGGCCAAGGGCACTTCTCCGACGATGGGCAGCGAGGCGTACCGGAACCAGGTCGTGAGGAAGGGGTGGCCGAATACGATCGCGCCGACACCGGTCGCTGCCGCAAGCAGCAGTCCCGCGCCCACCAGGATCAGCGGGCGGATTCTCAGCCTCGCTTCGAATTCGCGCGTGCCGAGCGCCATGTACTGCAGCACCAGGGCGCAGGACATCGCGATACCTGCCGCAAAGCCGCCGCCCGGCAGATCGTGCCCCCGGATCAGAAGGTAGAACGCGATGACCACGATCACCGGAAATAGCCATTGCATGACGACCCGCGGCACCAGGAGGTAATCCGAAAGAGTGTCTCCCGCCTGGCGGCCCTGCGCCTGCTCGTCGAAATCGCGCTGCACGCGTTGCTGGATCGGCGTGCGTATACTCTCGCGCGCCGGCCTGAAGCGGCGCAGCACCGAAAAGATCGTCAACCCCACGATAGCCAGGACCGAGATTTCGCCGAGGGTATCGAAGGCACGGAAATCCACGAGGATCACGTTCACGACGCTTCTTCCGCCGCCCTCGGGGTAGGAATTCTCGAGGAAGAACCTTGAGATCGTGTACCCGACCTCCCGGGTCATCACGGCGTAAGACAGCAGGGCCATGCCGCCTCCGACCAACAGGGCCAGGGCCAGATCGGTGCCGCGCCTCAGCAGCACTGATGCGGGAGGTCGCTTGCCGGGCCACACTTCGGGGGAACGTTGCGGCAGCCATCTCAGGCACAGGAGAAGGAGAACGGTCGTCACGATCTCCACCAGCAACTGCGTCAGCGCCAGATCGGGCGCGGACAGCCAGACGAAGGTGATGCAACTGACCAGTCCGGCGCCGGAAATCAGGATCAGGGCAGCCAGCCGATGGTATTTCCCCAACCAGGCGGCAGCCACCGCACATGCGGCACCGACGATCCACAAGGCGGCGAAGCCGAGATTGAGCGGCGTTCGCTGCAAGGCTCCCGGCTCGAAACCGTAACGGAGAAACGGCAGGAGCGCGGCGAGTGCGGCGAGCGCGACCAGAAGACGAAATTGCGTCTGCAGTCTCCGGGTTCCGACCAGCCGTTCCAGCCACCTCGCCGCAAGGATGATCCCGGCCAGCGAGAGCTCGAAGCCGCGGCGCCCCTTGAGATACCGAATGACCGGCGGACCGGGCGCGGCGTTGAGACGGTCCTTGAACAGGCGGTAACCCAACCCGCCCAGCAACAGCGCGAGAAGGCTCAACACCAGGGGGGTTGTGAAGCCGTGCCAGATCTTAAGACTGTACGACGGCGTCATATTTCCGAGGACCGAGCGGGCGGCGAGGTCGAGAAACGGACCAATCGTGGACGCCGGGAAGATCCCGATCACGAGGCAGGCGAGCACCAGCACCCCGGCCGGCACCCTCATCCAGAAGGGTGCTTCCTTGGGCCGCCGGGGCAGCGCCTGCGCTTCCGGACCGAAGAAGGTCTGATGAATGAATCGGACCGAATACAGAACGCTCAGTGCCAGCGCGGCCGTCGCCAGGACCGGCAAGAAGGTGTCGAGCATGGAGCCGCTTCGGCCTTCGAGCGCTTCGGCGAGGAACATTTCTTTGGACAGGAACCCGTTCAGCAGGGGCACCCCCGCCATGGCCGCCGCTGCTACCAGGGCCAGCGTCGCGGTATGCGGCATCGACCGATACAACCCGCTGAGCTTCCTGAGGTCTCGCGTGCCGGTCTCGTGGTCGATGATGCCTGCCGCCATGAACAGCGAGGCTTTGAAGGTCGCATGGTTGATGGTGTGAAAGATCGCCGCGACGGCCGCCAGCGGAGTGCCGATGCCGAGCAGCAGCGTGATCAGACCCAGGTGACTGATCGTGGAGTAGGCCAGCAACCCCTTCAGGTCCTGCTGGAATACGGCCGCCCATGCTCCCAGCACAAAGGTCACCAACCCGGCGGTGCCCACTACCAGGTACCATTGTTCGGTCCCAGCCAGCACAGGGAAGAGGCGGATGAGCACGAAGATGCCCGCTTTGACCATCGTCGCCGAGTGCAGGTACGCCGAGACCGGCGTCGGCGCGGCCATCGCGTGAGGCAGCCAGAAGTGGAACGGAAACTGGGCGCTCTTGGTGAACGCGCCGACCAGCACGAAGAGCAGCGCCGGCAGGTAATAGCTGCTGGCCCGAATCTCGTCGGCGGCGGCGATTACCGCTCCTATTTCGTAGCTCCCGGCGACCTTGCCGATCAGGAGGATGCCGACCAGCAGCGACACGCCGCCGGCAGCGGTGACGATCAGCGACATCCGCGCAGCGCTGCGAGCCGCTTCGCGATGGTGCCAGTACCCGATCAGGAGAAAGGAAAAGAGGCTCGTCAGCTCCCAGAAGAACGCGAGCTGAATGAGGTTGCCCGAGACCACCAGTCCCAGCATCGAACCCATAAAGGCGAGCAGGAACGAGAAGAACCGCGGAACCGGATCTCGGTCCGACATGTAATAGCGGGCGTAGATAACGACCAGCAGGCCGATCAGGAGCACGAGAAAGGCAAACACCCAGGACAGCCCGTCAAGGCGAATCTGCAGGTTAAGACCGAGCGCCGGCAACCAACCGATCTCCGTCACCAGCACCGAACCGTCGGAGATGGCGGGCAAGATCCCGATAGTCAGCGCGACCCCTGCCAAGGCAACGAAGCCGGCAAGAAGGCCGGCGGCTTGTCGCGCGTAGGTCGGAAGAGCCGCTGCGACGATGCTCCCGGCGAAGGGGAGAGAGACAAGCAACCAAAGCAGGGCCGGCGTCATGTCCAGTCGCTTGGCCCGAGCGTCGCTGCGGGGCAACCCCACTGTGCAACAATACGGGCGATCGGCCAGGCCGGCGCGTCGATCACCGCCGGAGATCCGGCCTGCGAGGTCAACCTCGAATTGTGGAATTGGCTGGGGCGGCAGGATTCGAACCTGCGCATGGCGGTACCAAAAACCGCTGCCTTACCGCTTGGCTACGCCCCAGCAGGAGGCGAGAGCGCGCATATAACGGGCATCGCGGGGAAGGGAAGGGCGCTCGTTGGGAGTGCCGGCCTCGCTACGCAAGGACAGCTAGCAAGCGCCGGCCGAGCGGCTCACCAGTAGGGCACGGCGCCGTAAGTGCCGTAGTAGCCGTAGATGGTGTCGCCGTAGGCTCGGTGCTCGGGGCCGCCGAGCGCGCGAATCTCCTCGGCGTCGTAGTTCGGGGCATCCTTCAGTGCCGCCGGGTCGATCGGAACCACGAAACCGCCCCGCTCGACGTCGTAGTCGAGCAACGACCACGGCACCGGGTGGAACTTCTCGCCGATCCCGAGGAACCCGCCGAACGACATGATGGCGTAGAGCGTGCGTCCGCCGAGCTTCTCGATCGTCAGGTCGTCGACATGGCCGAGCTTCTCCCCGGACGGGTCGTACACCGCCGTGCCGATGACGCGGCTGGCGAGAATGAAGGGGTGATGAGCGTCTTCGGTGGCGCGCTCGCGGGGCATCGGATCCATCGATGCGGCTCCTCTTGCTGGCGGAACGTATTGATCATCCAACGCCTCCAGCTCGGTTTGGCTCCGGTACTTCCGCTGTCCCGGCTTCGCTGGAGGCAGCGTGCGAAGCCGGCTTCCAATTTGTCCGGGCGCCGATAGGCTGTCAGGTGGGCAAAAAGAGGGGAGAGCCATGACAGCCGTTCGCAAGTGGGGGTTCGCCTACGCGGCCCTGTTCGTGGCGGTCGTCGCCGTCGGTTACGTGCCGGGCTTCGAGGACGACGAGGGGAACCTGTTCGGGCTGTTCAAGCTCGATCTGTACGACGATGCACTGCACCTCGCCTCGGGTCTGTGGGCCGGGATCGCGGCCGCGCTCTCGGACCGGGCGGCGCGCGGATACTTCCGCCTTTTCGGGCCGCTCTATTTCCTCGACGGCGTACTCGGCCTCATTACCGGGAGCGGATATCTCGATGGAGGCATCTTCCTCTACGGGCCGCTCGACCTGACCTTGCTGACACGGTTCTTCGCGAACCTGCCTCACCTGATCATCGGCGGCCTGGCGATCTGGGTTGGTTACCGGCTCGCCGGGCCACCGCGCGCTGCGGCTGCGTGAAGAAGCGCTGGAAAATTCTCGGCGGGCTGGTGGTCGTGGCGTTCGTCGCCGCGGCGGCGCCGATCATCTACGTCGAAACGCAATGCGACGGGCCCGTCGCCGGGTTGCGCACCGGGGACTATCGGCCGCTTCTCTCCGGGTCCGACAGCCGGCCCGAGGGGAGGACCTGGCTCACCTACCCTGAATGGCACATCGTCTATTCGGCCGAGAGCCTCGGGCGGCATCTCGAGCAGGGCAAGCCGCCGAGTGCCTATCCGTACCTCGCGGACGTGGGCGAATTCTGGAGCAGCACCTGCGCGGTGAACCGCGTCGCGGGTGAGACCGAGGGGGCAGCTGAAGCGAAGGTCATGATCTACACGATCGGCCTCAGCTTTGCCGCGGAGATGCTGGTCAAGTCGGCCTGGGAAAACACGATCGGCCGGCTGTTCGAGGCGCTGTCCGGCTGGACCAGCGCGGACGACCGCCACGCCGCGACGGTGCAGGCCGACTACGGGCGCTTCATGCACGAGACGCCGTGGTACGCCTATCCGTTCGGGCAGGCGCTTGCGGGGCTGTGGCGCACCACGGAGCCCGAGCTGACCGGGCGGCACTGGGAACGGCGCGTGGCGCTGAGCCTCGAGTACGGCGTCAAGGCCGGTTACGCCAAGATCATCGGCTGGGCCAGCGGCAGCGCGCTCGGTGCCGACGAGACCCGGATGCGCCTCATCGTGCGCGGGGATCCGGAAGTCCTGGCGTCGGCCGGGGAGGAGCTCGGGATAAGCGAGCGCGCCGACGGGACCTTGCTGGCCGACGTCCCGCGCTACGAGCGGTTCACGGATTTCGTCCGCGCACTGGCCGAAACCGACGCCGAGATCGTCGAAATCGCGGGCAACGACGATCTGTTCGTCACCTTCCAGGTCGATGCCGCGGGAATGGCCGCGTTGCCGGACGGGCCACGGCTGGTCGACATGGCCCTCGGCGGCCGTCCCGGCTGGCGGCGCGTGGGCGTTTCGCTCAAGGTCGCCGACCTGCTGCCGGCGGTCCGCGGCCTGCCGGCCGGGCATGCGGAGCTCGAGCATGTCTACGACTACTGAGCGATCGCCTCTGAGGCGCATTGCGACCTGGACGGCGTGGGCGGTGCTCGCGCTCGCGGTCTGGGCGGTGATAATGCTGGCGCTGCCGTTCGCCGGACCGCCCGGCCGAATGGTTGCGGTCGTCGGGCGGCCTGCCACGGCCGCGACCGCTGTCAGCCGCGCAGGTGGGCGCATCGTCGAGATTCGCAGTGGCGTGGTGCTCGCCCGCTCGCCCGACAGAGATTTTGCCTGGCGGCTCTATCGGGCGGGAGCCCTTGTGGTACTCGAAGGTAACGTGGCGGCGGGGTGCCTGGGGATCGTCGATCAGGCCGCGTCACCGGCGGGGGCGAATGCAGGGGCGTAGCGTTCGTACCAGGTGTTGGTGAAGCGTCCCTCGGGATCCCAGCGGCGCTTGGCCGCGAAGAAGTCGCCGATTTCCGGGTAGTGCCGGCGCAGCTGATCGGCGGTGTAGTGCAGCTGGTAGGGCAGGAAGAAGCGGCCGCCGTGCGCGCCGGCGAGGTCGATCAGGTCGCTGGTCAGCTTTGCCATCCGCGCGTTGCCCTCGGCATCGGTGCTCTGCGTGATGTAGAGCACGACCGAGAACGCCGGCTCGGGCGCATAGCTCAGCGCGTTGTCTTCGGCGCCGACGGCACGGATCGAGGCGTTGACGAGGTTGGTGTCCTGCGCGCGGAACACCTCGCGCATGGCGTCGATGAACGGGACGATGCGGCCCCTGGGGATGAAGTACTCGTGGAGGATGTCGGTCTCCTCCGGGAGGTCGTTGTAGAGGTAGCCGACACTGTCGTGCATGGGGTCGTTGCGCGAGACGAGGCAGGCCTCGCCTTCGCGCTGCGCCTGCGCGCGACTGATGGTGCAGGTCTCGAACCGGTGCTCGAGGTGTTTCTCAGACCACCATTTCAGCGACTTGAACCAGTTGCCGCGCTTCGAGAGGTTGATCGTCAGGCGCCTTAATTTGGTCCAGCCGACTTCGCCGAGCGGAGCGGGCTCGAGGCCGGAATCCGCTTCGTCGGCACGGTAAGTGTAGACCAGCGCTTCTTCGAGCAGGTTGCCGGGCGCGGTCGAGAGGTGTGTGTAGGTCAGCTCGACCGCCGGGTCGGCCTCGAGCGCGGCGAAGACCTGGGGATAGGAGGCGGTCGGGATGACTTGCCGGGCGGACCGCAGGATCCGGTTGGGGACGACCTCGAGCTCGGCCTCCAGGACGATGCCGAACAGGCCGTAGCCGCCGACTACGTGCCGGAACAGCTCGGCATTCTCCTCGCGCGAGGCAGTGACAATGCTTCCGTCGGCCAGCATGACCGTGAGCGAGCGGATCGAATCCATCAGCGCGCCGGCCTGGTGGTCCATCCCGTGGGCGTTGACCGAGATCGATCCGCCGACGGTGAAGATGTCGGTCGACTGCATCGCCTTGACCGCGAAATGGGGATGGATCGCCTCCTGGATCTGGTGCCAGGTCGCGCCCGAACCGACGCGCACGGTCGAGGCCGCGGCGTCGAGCTCGATCCTGTTGAGACCGCGCATGTCTAGTACCAGGTTGCCCGGCGCGAAGGCCTGGCCGCCCATCGAGTGCTTCATGCCCGCGGGCGACACCCGAAGGCCCGTGGCGCGGGCGTAGGAAAGTGCCTCGGCGACGTCCTCCGCCGAGGCGACGGTGACGACCCCCTCGACCGGCGTCCGGCTGAGACAGCTCGCATCGTTGACGGTCCCGCCGCGCTGGGCCCAGGTGAGCTTCGGCTGGGCCCCGTCGGCGGCCGGAATCGGCGCGTGCCGCTCGTCCGGCAGGGCCGGGAGAACGCTGCCACAGTCTTTCCATCCGCTGGGGTCGGCCGCCAGCGGCGCGGCATAAATCCACGCTCCGCCCGCCGCGAGCAGAGCCACGATCGAAACTCCCGTCAGCAGCCGCCTGCGCTTCATCCGCGTTCCCCCCTTCAAGATCCTGTCCGGAACTTATCCGCAAACCGGGCTTGCGGAAGGGGTTACGGGAACGGGGCAGGGATCAAACGTCGGCGCGCTTCCTGACCGGCTCGAACAGGCTGCGGTCCTCGACCTTGTCGAAGTCCGCGGCCGAGTGGCGCTCGCGCAGGGCCGGCGTGTTGACCAGCCGCCCGCGGATCGCGCCCGGGCGCGCGTCGATCGTCTTCACCCAGCGTCCGACGTTCTCGTACTCGTGGAGCGAGAGGAACTTGTCCGCGCCGTTGTAGGCCCCGTGGTAGAGGTTGCCGAGCCAGGTGTAGGCGGCGATGTCGGCGATCGTGTAGTCGCTGCCGGCGAGGAACTCGGTCTTGCCGAGCTGAATGTCGGCCACCGAGAACAGCCGCTTGGTCTCCATCGCGTAGCGGTCGATCGGATACTTGTAGCGCTCGGGCGCGTAGACGTAGAAATGCCCGAAGCCGCCGCCGATGAACGGCGCGCTGCCCATCTGCCACATAAGCCACGAGAACGTCTCGGCACGCGCCGGGTTGGTCTTCGGCAGCAGGAAGTCGAACTTCTCGGCCAGGTGGACGAGGATCGCACCGCTCTCGAATACCCGGAACGGCTCCGGTCCCGAGCGGTCGACCAGCGCGGGGATCTTGCTATTGGGGTTGATGTCGACGAAGCCCGACCAGAACTGGTCGCCCTCGAAGATCTTGATCGGCCAGGCGTCGTACTCGGCGTCGGAGAAGCCCGCCTCGAGCAGCTCCTCGAACATGATCGACACCTTCATCCCGTTCGGCGTGCCGAGCGAGTAGAGCTGGAAGGGATGCTCGCCGACCGGGAGCTCGCGCTCCTCGCGCGCGCCCGCGGTCGGGCGGTTGATTCCGGCGAACTGGCCGCCGTTTTCCGGATCGTAATCCCAGACTTCGGGCGGGGTGTAGACGTCGGACATCGGCCGGAGCTCCTGCTGCGAAAAGGGGTCGCGCGGAGATGGCGTCTCGTCCGCGGAACCGCAAGCGCCCGCGAGCCGTTGCGGGCCGCGATGGCGTCGAAATCTCCCGCTCTCCAGTATGTCGACGACCAGGCCCCCGGGATCACCCGCAAGAAGGTCGGCCGCGGGTGGGCCTACTTCGATCCGAACGGCAAGCGCATCACCGACCGTGACGAGATCGACCGGCTCAACCGGATCGCGCTGCCGCCGGCCTATACCAGCGCCTGGTTCTGCCCAAGCGACTGCGGCCACCTGCTCGCCACCGGGATCGATGCGCGTGGGCGCAAGCAGTATCGCTACAACCCCGAGTTTCGCATGCGGCAGGAAGCCGAGAAGTTCGACGGCTGTGCCGACTTCGGACGATCGCTGCCGAAGGTGCGCAAGCGCGTGGCGAAGGACCTCCGGCGTCGGAGACTGTGCCGCGAGCAGGTCGTTGCCAGCGTGGTGCGGCTGCTCGACCTCGGTGCGATCCGGGTCGGCAACGAGAGTTACGCCAAGGCCAACAAGAGCTTCGGTGCGACCACGCTGCGCCGACGGCACGCCAAAGTCTCGGGCGGCAAGGTTCGGCTTCGGTTCAAGGCCAAGAGCGGGCAACTGCGCGAGGCGACGATCAGCGACCGGCGGCTCGCCACGCTGGTGCGCAAGATGCAGGACCTGCCGGGGCAGCACCTGTTCCAGTATCTCAACGGCGACGGTACGCCCCATCCCGTCGGCTCGACCGACGTCAACGCCTACCTGCGCGAGGCGATGGGCGAGGACTTCACCGCCAAGAACTTCCGCACCTGGCACGCGAGCGTGCTCGCGCTGCGGCTGCTCGCCGAGGCCGACGGGGTGCTGACTTTGAAGGAGCTCACCGGCGAAGTCAGCGCGCACCTCGGCAACACCCCGGCGATGGCGCGCAAGAGCTACATCCACCCGGCGGTGATCGCGCTGGTCGACCGGCAGCAGAAGTGGCGCGCGCGTTTCCGCCTGCCGCGCGCGCGCAAGTGGCTCGACGGCTACGAGCGCGCGCTGATCCGGCTGCTCGAAACGGGGCCGAGGGCGAAAACGCTGCTTGCCTAGCTCAGGACCCCACGGCTGCGCATCTCCAGGCGTAAAGCCATTGCAGGACTGCCAGTACGAAGGTTACGCAGTTGAGCAACAGCCAGACCCGATCGTCGAGCGGCAGCGCCGTTCGCGCCGCGAGGTCGGCCACCGCCGCGAACCATGGATCCTGCGCAGCAAAGTAGGCGACCTCGGGCGTGTCCATCTCCATCGGCGCGCCGGTCCGGGCCTGGGTGATGGTCCACGCGCTGCCGGCGTTCCACAGCACCGGCAGGAGGCCAGCCAGCCACAGGTGCGGGGGGCAGCTCGTCCGGACCCGGTTGCCCACTCTTCCCTCGGTCATCGATCGCCGTCCCCCCCGAGCGACCGCTCCGTGAAGCTGCGCCGCACGCCCCTCGGCACAAGCGGAATTCGACGTATCACCTATCAGGGTGACCGCAGCGCGGCTGACAGCCGCCGCGCGAGCGGCTAGGGCCGGTGCATGGCCCAGCTCTACGAAGGCGTGTGGCGCGACACCGCGCCGGCCGCGGAGGAAATCGGCGCTGATGGCCGCTTCCGTCGCATCGACAGCCCCTTGCGGGAGTGGATCTCGCCCGATCCCTCCGCAGAATTCCCGGCAGAGGCCGGACGCTACCACCTCTGGGTCGCGGCGGTCTGTCCATGGGCCGCTCGCACGACGGCCTTCCGGGTGCTCAAGGGCCTCGAGGACGTCGTCTCGATCTCGTGGGCTCGTCCGGGGCTGCCGAAACAGGGATGGGTGTTCGACGAAGGGCCTGGCGGCGAACGCCCCGAAGAGGGCTATCCGTTGTGGAAGCTCTACGTCGAGCACGACCCGAAGTTCACCGGCAAGGTCACCGTGCCGACGCTGTGGGACAGGAAAACGCGCCGGATCGTCAACAACGAGAGCAGCGAGATCATCCGCATGCTCAATTCGGCGTTCGACCACCTGACCGGCAACCGGCTCGACTTCTACCCGGAACCGCTGCGGGCGGAGATCGACCGCTGGAATGCGCTGATCTACCCGACGCTCAACAACGGGGTATACCGCGCGGGGTTCGCCTCGACCCAGTCCGCCTACGATGAGGCCGTGCGCGATGTGTTCGCCACGCTCGACGCGATGGACGCACATCTGTCGACCAACCGCTACCTGTGCGGGGAGTGGCTGACCGAGGCCGACTGGCGAGCGTTCACCACGCTCGTGCGGTTCGACGTCGGCTACCACTATGCGTTCAAGTGCAACCTCAGGAAGATCGACGAGTACCCTGCGCTGCGCGGATACCTGCGCGAACTCTACCAGTGGCCGGGCATCGCCGGCACCGTCGACCTCGCGCTGATCAAGTACGGCTACTGGTACCTCGTCGACCGCCATAGCGTCGTCGCGGCCGGCCCGCCGATCGACCTGAGCACTCCGCATGGGCGTGGGGTGCTGCCAGTACGCGGCGTCATGGAGCGCTCCGCGCTCTAGGCGGTCATCGAACGGTCGCTCGATCCCTGGTCGAGGTGCTGCCACTCGGCAAACGTCGCGGCCTGGCCATGGCGTTCGCCCGCGGCGTCGAGCAGGTCCCACACGGTAGCCCCGGCGATCCGGAACCGGCGGCTGCTCGAGGTGACACGCACGCCCGAATAGCCCTCGACGACCCGGTCGCGTTCGAGCGCCGCGAGCATCTTTGCCCGCGCCTCGCGGGCCGCTGGCTCGGCCGAACGGTCCGAGGGCAGGCCGATGAACTCGGACGCGTGCATCTCGAACAGCACGAGCGCGGCGCGATTGCCGTAGAAGAACAGCGGCCGCGTCTCGGTACCGTGCGCGACGATGACCTGCGGCGCCTCCCACAACGCCTGCTCGAGCGGAAGTGAACCGTCGACCAGCGGTCGCCCGGTGAGCCGTTGGAAACTTTCGGCAATCAGTGTGAGGCGGGAGCCGGCGCTTTCGCACATGGCTTCGCGGTCGGGGTTGTCGGCGGAGTTGCCCATGGATCGGAATTAGCGCCAGTGGTGCCATCCGTCATCACACCGGGCGCTTGCGTGCCTCGCCGGCCTCGCCCATCACGGCGCCGGACAGGGAGAGGATCGCAGATGCCCGGACAACCCGACCTGATCGTCGTCGGCGGCGGCTCGGCCGGAATCGCCTGCGCGGTGCGGCTGGCGGAGTGCGGGCTCCGGGTGCTGCTGCTCGAGGCGGGCAAGGATCACCACGACCCGCGCCTCGCGGTGCCGGCGCTGATGAGCGCGCTGGTGCAGAAGCCCGATTTCGACTGGTGCTATACTGCGGAGCCCGATCCTTCGGTGGGCGGACGGCCCGACGTCTGGCCGGCAGGCAAGCGGCTCGGCGGCGGCAGCTCGATCAACGGGATGATGTTCATTCGCGGACACAAGTGGGACTACGACCACTGGGCCGAACTCGGCGCGTCCGGGTGGGACTACGCGAGCGTGCTGCCGTATTTCCGCCGGCTCGAGCACAACGAGCGCGGTGGCAACGCCTGGCGCGGGGAGGGCGGACCGATCCACGTTTCCGAGGTCCGCTCGCGCTACGCGATTACCGACGAGTGGATCGCTGCGGCCGAGCAGGCCGGCATCGCGCGCTCCCCCGACCTCAACGGCGAGCTTGCCGAGGGGGTCGACTACATCCAGCTTTCGCAGCGCGCAGGCCTGCGCTGTTCGACCGCCGCGGGCTACCTGCGGCGCAAGCCGGCGACGCTGGACATTCTCACCGAGGCACAGGTGCTCCGTGTGGAGATCGAGAGCGGGCGAGCTACCGGTGTGACTTATCGCCGAGGAGGCGAGGTGCGCACGGTCACTGCCAGGGCCGGTGTCGTGCTCAGCGCCGGCGCTCTCAACACGCCGCGGTTGCTGATGCTCTCCGGTATCGGCCCGGCGGAGCACTTGCGGCAGTTCGGCATCGGGGTCGTCAGCGATCTGCCCGGAGTGGGCGCAAACCTGCAGGAGCATCCAGGTTGCCACCTGGTCAATGCGGTTTCGGCGCACACGCTCAACGACGATGCGCGCGGCCTCGCGGGTTTCAGGCAGCTACTTGCGCTCGCGTTCGCGCGGAGCGGGGCGCTGACCACCGGGATCGGGCATGCGCAGGCCTTCGTGCGCAGCCGCGAGGGGCTGCCGGCGCCCAATCTCCAGCTCGCCTTCAGCGCCTTCGCTTTCGAGATCACGCCCAAGGGCAACCTCGCGCTGGCGAAAGGCAGCGCGGTGAGCACTTTCGTCGCGGTCATGCGCCCGAAGTCGCGCGGCCGGATCGCGCTGCGCTCGCCCGATCCCGACGCTCCGCCGCTGATCGAGCATCGCTTGCTCGGCGACGAGGACGACGCGCAGCAGCTCGTCGAGGGGCTCGAGATCGCCCGCCGGATCATGGCCCAGCCGGCGATCGCCGCCGAGGTCACGGCCGAAATCCGCCCGGGACCCGCCGCCGACACGCGAGAGGCCTTGCGCGGCTACGTGGGCGCGGCCACGATCCCGATGTTTCACCCCGTCGGCACGGCGAAAATCGGCGCCACGGACGATCCGATGGCTGTTGCAGGGCTCGACTGCCGCGTGCGCGGGCTCGACGGTCTGTGGCTGGCCGACGCCTCGATCATGCCGACCATACCGCAGGGCAACACCAACGCCACCGCGATCATGATCGGCGAGCGGGCCAGCGACCTGATACGACAGGCGGTTTCCGGGGCTGGGTAACGATCGGGCGGGCCCGGCGCGCGCGCACCGACCTTTCCTATCTCGACGGCGTCGTTGCCGACACCGGCCGCGGCGCGGGTTCGGCCGAAGCCTTCGTCCTCGGCGGCTCGCGCATCGGCAGCGGGGCCTGGACGGGTTGGGGCGCTGCCGTGCGCTGTCCGCCGGCGGGAGCCGGTCGTTGCTCGGGCCGTGGCGATGCCGGGGCCGAAGCCCGCGAACCGGGCCTGGGCCTGGCGATCGTTTCCACCACGGGATCCTGCGACGGAACCTGTGCGCGGCCAGCCGGCGCGGAACGCCTGAACGTTTCTGACCATGCCTCCAGCAGCCACGGCGTGGCGACGAGCACCAGCAGGACGAGACCGACCCACGACAGCGGGCGGACGAGCAGATCGATCGTCAGTCCGAGCAGGCCGACGGCGGGAAGTACGATTCTCGGCTGCGCGAGCCGGGCGAGGGGCGAAGCGGAGGGTGCGGACCCGACGGGTCCGGCCTGGTGCGGCTGATTCTGCATGACCATGGGCTCGCCTAATTCGGGCCGAAGGTAAAGCCCGCAAGTGCCAGGCATTGCCCGTACGCGGCGGGCGTGCGGTAAACCGTTCGGAAAAGGCCGGAATCCGGCGAGGCAAGAAGGTGGCGTCCGTCGGATTGGCGCGACTCATCCGATCCGGATGAGACTGCTCAACAAGTTGCTTTCCTACAGCGCCTTTGCCGTTCCATGATGCCGCGGTGGCTGCCCTCCGAACCACCTTGGCCTTTCTGGCGCACGCCGTTGTCGCCGCCGTGCTGCTTGTCTTTGGCGTCCTAGGTCGTCGGGCGAAGAGGTCAGGGGATGGCAGGAACGGGGAGACGCTCGACGCAGCGCGCCGTTCCGATGCCGGTCGCCGCCCTTCCGTCCGGCACCGGTTGACGAAAGGCCCGCTAACCGATCGCCGCACGTTGCTTGCGACCGGTGTCTGTCTGTCGGCGTTTCCTCAGGCGACGCTCGCGGGACGCGAGACTGAGAGTCGGGCCGAGCTGCTCTGGTACCGGCAACCCGCCCGGCGCTGGGAAGAGGCGCTGCCGATCGGCAACGGCAGGCTGGGGGCCATGGTCTTCGGGCGTTCGCGCCAGGAGCGGCTGCAGCTCAACGAGGACACGCTCTGGGCCGGCTCCGCTTATGATCCGAACAGAGCCGAGGCCGCGTCGGCGCTGGTCGAGGTGCGGCGGCTGATCGCCGCGGGCGAGTATCAGGCGGCCGAACGCCTGGCCGCTGCCGAGATGATGGCGCAGCCCCTCGCGCAGATGCCGTACGGGACCCTCGGCGACCTGATGCTCGACTTCGCCGGCGAGGAGGCGCCGGACGACTATCTGCGCAGCCTGGATCTCTCGACGGCCATTGCCGAGGTCCGCTACCGGACATCGCGTGGACGACTGCACCGGGAAACGTTCGTCTCCGCGCCCGATCAGCTGATAGTGGTCCGTCTCGAAGGCACGCGCGGCATGCTGGATGTCGACCTGTCCTTCGCGGCTCCGGGGGCAGTGCAGCGTCCGGAGCCGAAGTTCGACGGACCCGCGACCGACGTTGCCGATGCGTCCGCAGTCGACTGGGCGTTCCGGGAGACGATCGACCCGGCGAGCGGAAATGCTCGCTCGAGCACCGTTTCGCCGGACACCTGGCTGATCACCGGCGGCAACGAGCCCGCGGGGTCGATCCCGGGAGGTCTGCGCTACGCCATCGCGGTGAAGGTCCTCACGGACGGCAACGTCGAGCTACGCGGCGAGGCTGTCCGCCTGCGCGGCGCTACCCATGCCACCCTGCTCGTGGCCGCGGCAACCAGCTATGTGGGTCCTCATGATGCGAGCGGTGACCCGGTCGTCCGGGTCAGCCGTCAGGTGGCCGCAGGCGCCGCGAAGCCGTTCGAGCGGCTCAGGCAGGACCACGTGGAGGCCCACCGCGCACTGTTTGGCAGGATGACCATCGACCTCGGCCGCACCGAAGCCGCGAACCTGCCGACGGACGAACGCGTTCTCGCTGCCGAGCAAGGCGCCGATCTGTCGCTCGCCGCGTTGTACGTCCAGTATGCGCGATACCTGATGATCTGTTCGTCCCGGCCGGGATCCCAGCCGGCCAACCTCCAGGGCATCTGGAACGACCGCGTCTCGCCGCCGTGGGGCAGCAAGTATACGATCAACATCAACACCCAGATGAACTACTGGATCGCTGACCCGGCAAACATCGGCGAGTGTTTCGAACCGCTGTTGCGCATGGTCGAGGAGTTGGCGGTCACCGGGGCGCGAACCGCCGAGACGATGTACCGCGCGCGGGGCTGGGTCGCGCACCACAACACCGATCTCTGGCGCGCGGCGGCGCCGGTCGACGGTCCGCAATGGGGGCTCTGGCCCCTCGGCGGGGCCTGGCTCTGCACGACCCTGTGGGATCATTGGGACTATTCCCGCGACGAGCCCTTCCTCGAGCGCCTCTACCCGTTGATGAAGGGCGCCGCGCTGTTCTTTCTCGACACGCTGATTCCGGATCCCAGGGGGCGCGGACTGATCACCTCGCCGTCGCTGTCTCCGGAGAACCCGCACCCGTTCGGCGCCGCGCTGTGCGCCGGTCCGGCGATGGACCGGCAGATCCTGCGCGACCTGTTCGACCGGACGATCGACGCCGGCCGACGACAAGGGGAGGACTCGGCGCTGCTCGCACAACTCGCGGAGGCGCGCCGCAACCTGGCACCCGACCAGGTGGGCACGCTCGGACAGTTGCAGGAATGGCTCGAGGATTGGGATGCGGCGGCGCCCGAACCTCAGCATCGGCACGTCTCGCACCTTTACGCGGTCTATCCGAGCCATCAGCTCAATGTCCGCGATACGCCGGAGATGATCCGCGCCGCCGAGATTAGCCTCGACCGGCGTGGCGACAGATCGACCGGCTGGGCGACGGCCTGGCGGCTTTGCCTGTGGGCCCGGATGGGTAGGGCGGAGCGCGCCCACGCGATCCTGCTCGGCCTGCTCGGGCCCGAACGGACCTATCCGAACCTGTTCGACGCCCACCCGCCGTTCCAGATCGACGGCAATTTCGGCGGGGCGACCGGGATCCTCGAAATGCTGGCGCAAAGCTGGGGCAACGAGCTGATCCTCCTGCCGGCGCTGCCTCGCGCCTGGCCGGCGGGATCGGTGACGGGGCTGCGCGCGCGCGGTGGGCTCACGGTCGACATGCAATGGTCGGATCGCAGGGTCCGCAGTCTCGTCGTCCGCGGTCCGCCCGGAACACGGTTCGCGCTGAGGGAGGGAGGAAGCCTCGTCGAGGTCATCCTCGATGCCATGGGCAGATACTCGATGACCCGGTAGCGCCGAGCGAATTTGTCGGACAAATTGTCTCTTCGAGTCGGTCATGGGGAGACGGTTCATGCGACATATCCGGGCAGCATTCCTGTCCGCTGCGTTGGCAGTCGCGGCTGCCGCGCTACCGGCACAGGCAGACTCGCTGGACCCGAGTGGGCGTTGGAGCGCTTATACGGGAGGCAATGCGCCCTTGCCGCCGATGGGCTGGAACAGCTGGAACGCGTTCGGCAGCGACATCGACGAAGCCAAGGTCATGGGATCGGCCGAGGCCATCATGCGGCACGGGCTGGCCGCGAAAGGCTATCGCTACATCGACCTCGACGACGGCTGGTGGCTCAAGCGGCGCCTGACGGACGGACGAATCATCATCCGCACCGCGACCTTTCCTTCCGCGGCCACGCCCGACGGCAGAACGAGCTTCCGCCCGTTCACCGATCGCCTTCACGCGATGGGCCTCAAGGCCGGGATCTACTCCGACATCGGGCGCAACAGCTGCGCCCAGCTCTACAGCACGGACGGGCTGAACCAGCCGGAGGGCACGCTGCTCGAGCGCGAAGTCGGTCTCTACGACAACGTCGATCGCGACATCGCGCTCTACTTTGCCGAGTGGGGCTTCGATCTGATCAAGGTCGATGCGTGCGGCATCCGTGGCCTCACTCCCGACAGCCGGTGGGTCGCGTCGGGCCAGGTCCGGTCGCTCGGGCCGTGGGTCGACAGCGAATCGATCGGCCGGACCGACATCGCCAAGGTGCGCAGTCTGTACGACGAGGTTCGCCGGGCGCTCGAGAGGCACAATCCCGACGGCGACTTCGTGTTCTCGATCTGCCTGTGGGGTGCGGCGGACGTTCGCGCCTGGGCCAAGGACATGGGCAACATGTCGCGCACGAGCGACGATATCGCGCCGACCTGGGGGCGCATGCTGCATAGTTTCGACAGCAGCGTGCGACGGCCGCTCTACGCCCATCCAGGCTCGTGGAACGATCCCGACATGCTCTACATCGGCGCCGGCGACTTCGACGAGAACCACCTGGTGGAAGCACGCTCGCACTTCTCGCTGTGGGCGATGATCAACGCCCCGCTGGTGATCGGCTACGACCTGCGCGAGGCCCCGCAGAGTCTGATCGACGTGTTCGGCAACGCCGAGGTCATCGCACTGAACCAGGACCCGGCCGGCAACCAGGCCGTGCTCGCGTTCGATTCCAACGACGTCCAGATTCTCGTCAAGACGCTTGCGGACGGCGACAAGGCGGTGGCCATCTTCAATCGCACGTCGGCTCCGCTCAAGGCGCCGCTGACCGTCGACCACCTCAAGTATCGATCCGACACCGACGTCGCTCTGAGCAACCTGTGGACCGGCGAGGCGATCAGCTTCCGGGGCGAGCGCGACTTCGAGCTCGCCGCGCGCGAGACGCTGGTCTTTCGCGCGAAAGGCGCGCGGCGCCTGGCGAACGGATTGTACCTCTCGGAAATGCCGGGAGCCGTGAATCCGGCTGACGACGGCGTGGTCGTACCCGAGCCGGACCCGATGATCTACCGCCCGATCTTCTGGGCCGGGACGCGTGGCATCGGCGAGCCTCCGCGCTACGGCGGCTGGGGCGGGGCGCAGGCCGACGCGACGCCGTACGGACTGCGACTGGCGGTCGCCGGGCAACCGTACGAGACAGGGATCGGCGTGCTGGCCAACTCGCGGCTTGAAGTGCGCAACGCCGGCTACGCCCGCTTCGAAGCCATGGTCGGGGTCGATGACTCGGCGCGTGGCCGCAGCCAGCCGGTGACGTTCTCGGTTTACGGCGACGGCAAGCTTCTGGCGAGTTCGCCGCCGGTGCAGTTCGGGCAGGCTGCGGTGCGGATCACGGCGGCGGTCGAGGGGGTGGACCTCATCGAACTGGTCGCGCGATCCGCCGGACCGCGCGACCAGAGCTTTCCCGTCGTCTGGGGCAATGCTGCCCTGACGCGATAATGTCCCACCTCTTCAGGGGGTGTGGAAGCGCCAGCGTCCCGCGTCGCTGTCGGGATCGAACCGCACGAGGCTCACCGAACTCGTGCCGATCGCCGCGAGCGCGGTGTCGTCCCGAGCGCCCTTGGGCGTGATCCGGTAGGTCCCGTCGGTCAGCTGGTCGATCCGCCAGAGTTGCCGCTCGTCGCCGGTGAAGCGGGGCACGGCCTCGACCTCGCGGACGTCGGCACGGACCGCGAGCGCGCGCTCGGTGCCGGCGATGCGGATGCTGTAATAGGGCGCGCCGAAATAGCCACCGGCTTGCGGCTCCGGTGTGACCAACCAGTGCTGGTTGGGGCGTACCATGTAGGCAGAGAGGTCGACGCGGACGGCGCCTTCGGGCCAGGCCGGACCGTTTTCGGCGAGCGTCTGGTCGGGTATCGCAGTGATCGGATCGTTCGGACCGGCCATGAAACTGCGCCGCGCGTCGAACGGGATGCGCACGAAATCGGTCCTCAGTTGCAGCGCGTTGCCGCTGCGCTCGGACTGGATCTGGTACGTGCCTGCCTTGATGTTGCTGCCGGCGACGGGCCAACCGTCGCGCCACAGCAGCGGCTCGATCGCGAGCACGCTGCGGCCGCTACGGTCCATGTCCGCCTCGTAGTGCAGCGAGAACTTCTCGAGCCCTCCGCCGAGATCGATGTGGCCGAAATGCCCGGCGCCTATCATGCGGCCCTTTGCCGCCGCGACGAGCTTGCCGCCGCCGCGAAGCAGCGGCACGCCCATGTTGTCGACGTAAGGGCCGAGCACCGAGCGCGAGCGGCCCACGCGGATGTTATAGGTCGAGTTCGGACCGTCGCAGCAGGTGCCGTGCGTCCCGAACAGGTAATACCATCCGTCGCGATAGAGCAGCGCGGTCGCTTCCATGTCGGTCGCGATATCGACCGGCTGGTTGCCGGGCACGCGCTGGCCGGTCGCGGGGTCGAGCTCGACGATCCGGATCGAGCCGAAATAGGTGCCGTAGGTGAGCCACAGCCGGCCATCGACGAACAGGAAGGCCGGGTCGATCGCGTCGTTGTTCTCGACCCCGTTGCTCGACGCGACGGTGCCGACCTCGTGGTACTCGAAGTCGGGCGAGTTGGGATCGAGGCTCCTGGTCCACATGACCTTGACCTCGCTCGCATGACCGCCGTTAAGGCCACCGCCGCCAACTGCGTAGGCGACGTAATAGCGATCGCCGATGCGGATCACGTCGGGCGCCACTCCGCCGCCGGGGCGGATGGGGCCGCTCGACCAGGTCCAGCCATCCGAGGAGACCAACCCGCCGCCGCGCGTGCCGAAGGTGTACCACTTGCCGTCCGACTCGACGACGGTCGACGGGTCGTGGATGAAGACATCGCCCGCGAGCTGTGCGGTCGCGGGCGCGGCACATGACAAGGTCGCGGCGGCCAGGGCGGCGAGCGCCGGGTCGATCGGGGAGCGCCTCATCGTACGACCACCTCCACATCGCGGATCGGCTGTCCGCTCGCATCCAGCAGCCGCAGGCAGAAGTCGCTGAGGCCGGGGCCGTTGATGATCGCCCCGTGAATCACGTTGCGGCCCTTGCGCAGGGTCAGCCGGTCCGACAGCACGTCGTCCATCACCATCCGGCGGTCGTCGAACAGCTCGGCTGCCACTTCGCCGTTGAGCCACCAGCGCGAGGCCGAATTGGAGTCCACGGCGAGGCGGACATCGGTGACCTCGCGCGGGCTGTCGATCACGGTGACGGCCCAGAAGACCACACCGTAGGTCCGCTTGCCGCGGGATTGGGCGAAGTTGAACAGCTTGACGTCCCACAGCCTCGAATCGAGCGCGTGCCAGGTCAGCGTTTCGCCGATGTGAGTGATCGCGCCCGGCCGGGGCAGCGTGCCGAAGCGGCCGGGGTAGGTTTCCGGCGACAGCGCCTCGCGGACATAGCTGCCGGTGAAGACGATGTTCGTCGGATTGGGCTTGGCGATCGGATCGAGCAGCATCCATCGGCGAATGAACCCGTCGTGGTCGGGTGCTGCAGGATCATCGGTTGCGGCTGAAAAGTAGTGGGACAGCGGCGCGGGTGCCGGTGGGCCGTCGGCGGCCTGCACGGGCAGGCCCGGGGCCAGCACCAGCGTCGCCGCTGCAAGCGCTCGCAGCACGGTGCAAGCCGAGCGCTGCGCGGGTCTCCAGGGACGGGTCATTACTCGCTTCTCCCCAAACAATGTCGGTCGGTCGGCGGGTCGATGCCCCTGGAAGAACCCCGGAGCGTCCGAGCAGTCCTTCGTGTCGTCCGCCAAGGCCGTCACCCGCGCAGCTGTTGCATGATCGATGCCCGCAGCCGCGAGCGGTTCTCCGGTCCGAGCTCTCCGAGGATGCCGCGCCGGTGCTGGGGCAGGTGGCGCAACGGGTGGCCCTCGGGCCGGAACACGTAATGGTCGAAGAACGCCCGCCACGCCGCGCGTTCGCGGGCCGGGCGCTCGGCGACGGCCAGCAGCGCGAGCATCATCGCCGTGAACGGCGTGTCGCGACCCTGGGGGAAGGCATCCCACCAGTAGTTGACCAGGACGTTCACTTCGTCCGTCGCCTCGACTTGGTGCCACCAGAGCTTGGGCAGGTAGAGCGCGTCGCCGGGCTCGAGCTCGACGATCAGGGCGCGATCGCGGATCGCGTCAAAGCGGGGGTACCGCGGGTCCCCCGGCGCGCTCGAAGCGGCGAGGCTCACCGGCTGACCGGCCATCGTGTGATCGATCGGCCCTACATAGAGATCGGCGATCGCTTCGGGCGGATAGAGCGTGAAACGCCGCCGGCCGGCGACGACGCAGGCGAGGTTGTCGAATGTGTCGAAGTGGCAGGAGACCCGTGAGCGGTTGCCTATCCAGATCCGCGGCTCGACGCCCTCGGGCAGGCCATCGAGGACGTTCTCGCCTGCAAACCCAGGGACGTGGTCGGCCACGGGAACGGAGCCGAGATAGACCGAGCCCTTCGCGGGATCTTCGGCGCAAGCGAGAATGCGGTCCACTGCGACGCTGAGCGTCACGGTTTCGCGGGTGAAATTGAAGCCCTCGAGGTCGTGGCCATAGTAGTAGCGGCCGCCGACCTCCGGAGGGGCGACGAAGCACTGGGCGGTGCGGCCGGTATCCATCGCGCGAAGATATTCTGCGAGCGTGTCGAACCGGCCCTTGGTTGCCCGGATGATGGGCCAATGTGCGCACAGGCCCCTGAGGATCACGGGCTCGCAGGCCTCGAAGCGGTTCGGCTCGAACGGATTTCCATTGGCGGAAACCTCGGGAACGGTAGCCGCCAGATGCATCATGGGCGGCCCTGTCCCGAAGCGAGCCGCGCGTTGTGGCGTGCTGCCATGATCCGTATCTGCCGTCTCGACAGCGCTACCGTGTAAGCGAGTTGCAGGTGCCCCGCGCGGAACAGGGACAGCGCCGTCGCGTCGTCGAGCTCGCCGAGGCCATCAAGGCCGATCGTGTACAAGCCTTGCAGCGCCAGCGTCTGCCCGTCGTCGAAGCTCAGCGAAACGCTGATCGGCTCGATCAGGCGGAGCTCCAGCATCTGCGCGATGAAGGCTTCGGTCTCGGTCTTGCCCCGGTGAAGCTGCGTCAACGCCGCCTGGATGGCGCGAAGCGCCGGGGCGGGCGTGCCGTCGGCATGAAACAGCGGTTCACCCTCGACACGGCTGAAGCGGGAATCGCTTTCGTCGATCGCGATATGGTCGCCGGAGATGTAGAAGCCCGCGCGACGGCGATCGAGCGACACGAACGGGTCGGGCTGGCCGGGTTCCGCGCCGATCAGAGGTGCGCCTTCGTAGAAGCCGAACATAGCGCCTGCGTAGAATGCGCCGGTCTCGGAGTTCTTGACGAACAGCACCGGGCAGCACGCTGCCGCGTCGGCGAACTCGGACGCCACGATCTCGACGAATCGGCGCGACTCGGGCGGCGCGGGGCGAACTCGGAGCGTGGCATGCTCCTCGAGATTCAGTCCTACTAATTGCATTCTTTGCAATTTCCCCGATCGCCGCTCACGCGCCCATCCCAAGGCCGCTTGATTTCCGCGGCATTTTTATAGGGATGTGCGTCAATTCCAAGCACAAATTAGTCAGACAAAAAGGCGTTGATAGCGCTACCACGTATTGGTATTGTAGGACTAATCGGTCTGGGGGGTGCACCCTCCGGATCGGATTCCGGAGCCGAAACGCTCGGCCCGGCGACCAGAGGGTGAAGGGTTTGGGGATGGCATATATGACTGGAGGCAACTCGGGTTCGCGCGGACTGCGCCTTTCGGTTGGAACGAGCGTGGCGAGCGCGCTCGCGCTGGCGATGTCTGCGCCGGCCCTGGCGCAGGACGACGAGGGCGAGGCGGGGGCAACCCGGCCCGTCGCATCCGACCGATCGGAAACCATCATCGTCACCGGTATTCGCGGCTCGCTTCAGCGGAATCTCGATGCGAAGCGCAATGCGCCCGGCGTTGTCGACGTCATCTCCTCCGAGGAGATCGGCAATTTCCCCGACTCGAACGTTGCGGCCTCGCTCCAGAGGCTGCCGGGCGTGTCGATCCAGCGCGACGGCATGCGGGGTGAAGCCAATGGGGTGACGATTCGCGGCTTCGGCGGCGACTTCAACGAGACGCTGGTCGACGGCCGCCGCCTTTCGACCGCGACCGGCGGCCGTGCGATCGACTTCAGCACCATCGGCGCCGACTTCATCGGTTCGATCTCGGTCTACAAGACGCCCGATGTCACGGTCGCAGCGAACTCCATCGGCGCGACCATCGACATTGCCTATCCGAAGCCGTTCGATCGCCCGGGCTTCCACATCGCCGCGACCGCTTCGGGTTCGATCCAGGAACAGGCCGGCAAGATCGTTCCCACGGGCGGCCTGCTCGTGAGCCATACGTTCGCCGACGATACCTTCGGCGTGCTGGCGAACGTGATCTACACGCGCCACGACACCGAGACGAACAACGTGTTCGTCCACGGCTTTCCTGGCGGCTTCTATGCGCCTTGTCAGTTGGCCGGGAGTACGGCGCCCACCTGCAATCCCACCGACGACGCGACTGCCCCTGAATCACAGCGGCGCACGATCGTCGGCTTCTTCGAGCAACAGTACGGCGCCCAGCAGTCCTATACCAAGGATGAACGCGTCGATGCGCGACTGGCGCTGCAGTGGCAGCCGAGCGACGACCTGCTGATCACGCTGGACAACAACTTCACCGATCAGCGGGTCAACTCCGAGACTTTCGGTTTCGGCATCTGGTTCAACCAGGGGTCGCTTCGCGACGTCGTGCTCGACGACAAGGGCGTCCCGCTGGACTTCACCCAGGCCGGCTCACAGACCGACTTCACCGCGGCTACCGACAGCAACCAGCGCCGCACCAACACGACCGGCCTGAACATCGAATGGCAGGCGAACGACAATCTCTCGTTCGAGGCCGACGCCAGCTATTCGAAGAGCTGGCTCAATCCCGATGGTCGCGTCAACTCGCTAGGCGCCGACATCGGCTACGGTTTCGCGATCGGGCCGACGCTCGGCATCTCGATCGACGGAAACAGCAGCAACACGATCCCGGTCCTGCACAGCTACGGCGCAGAGGGTGACCCGTCCCGCTGGATCGATCCGGGGGTTATTGGGTCGCACGTGACCGTTAACATTGCCAACAAGAACACTGACGAGATCATCCAGGGGCGATTCAGCGGTACCTGGGAACAGGATGACGTGTCGCTGACCGTCGGCGGAAGTTATCTCGACGACACCTTCAACTTCAGCAGCGCCAACACGTTCGCGAACAACTTCTGGCAGGCCTATTCCGGCTACGGTCCCGCTTCGGGTACGACGGGCGGTGTCCCGATCCCGCCCGACCTCTACCGCGGCCTCGTCAGCACCGCCGACTTCATCCCCGGCTTCAGCGGTGCGCTCCCGCCTGCGCTGATCGACTTCAGCGCGATCGATTACCAGAACTACCTGTCGGGGCTGGGCAATCCCCAGGCCACCACGATCCCCGGCTTCAATTACGGCTGCTGCGACTTCACCGGCACGTTCGACGTCGCGGAGGACGTCGGCAGCATCCGTCACATCAACGAGAAGACCTGGGCGCTCTTCCTTTCCGGGCGGTTCCAGACCGAGATCGCGGGAATGCCGCTCACCTTCACAGCAGGCGTGCGGCAGGAGACCACGCACGTCACCTCGCAGGGGATCGGTCGCCTGCCGACGTCGATCACGCCGAGCACGACGGACCCGACGCTGCTCACCGTCAACTTCGGGCCTTCGGAAACGGTCACCGCCAAGCACGATTACAGCCACCTGCTGCCTGCGGTCGACGTCAAGCTCGAGGTGATGCCCGGCCTGATCCTGCGGGCCGATGCCTCGCGCACCCTGACCCGACCGACGCTCAATCTCCTGACTCCGGTGCTCGATATCGGCACCGGGCAACGCGTCGGTGCGTTGACCGCGAACGGCGGCAATCCGATGCTCAACCCGTACCTTTCGGAGAACTTCGATATCGCCGCCGAATGGTACTACCAGCCGAACTCGTACCTGGCGGTGAACTTCTTCCTCAAGAACGTGTCGAACTTCATCGTCCAGGGGACGCAGCGGCAGACCATCAACGGGGTCATCGACCCGTCAACCGGCCAGCCGGCGCAGTTCAGCGTCTCGCAGCGGGTCAACGGGCCCGAGGCGACGGTCCGCGGCGTGGAACTCGCACTTCAGCACACGTTCGGGGACACCGGCTTCGGATTCGTCGCCAACGCGACGTTCGTCGACACCAACAAGCCGTACGATCCGGACGACATCACCCAGAGCGGGTTCGCCGTCACGGGCCTGGCCAACTCCGCCAACTTCGTCGGCTTCTACGACAAGAACGGTATCGAGTTCCGGGCCGCGGTGAACTGGCGTGACGAGTACCTGCTCGGCTTCGGCCAGGTGCAGAACACCGGTGCCTTCGGGGCGGAACCGACCTTCGTCAACGAGAGCCTGCAGGTCGATCTCAGCGCCAGCTACGACATCATGGAGGATCTCACCATTTTTGCCGAGGCGCTGAACATCACCAACGAGGTGCAGAGCACCCATGGGCGCTACAAGAACATGCTGCTCGATGTGTTCGGCTATGGCCGGCGCTTTACGGCGGGCGTCAGATATCGTTTCTAGTTTCCTCCCCTGCCGGGGTTGCCTCCGCGGCAACCCCGGGCGTTTTCCGGAGGTAAGGTGACGCCGGTCAAATCTGTCGTGATCGTCGGGGGCGGTACCGCCGGCTGGCTGACGGCCGGGGTGATCGCCGCCAAACACCGGCCGCGGATGGAAGGGGGGTTCTCGGTCACGCTGATCGAGTCGCCCAACACGCCGATCATCGGTGTCGGCGAAGGCACCTGGCCGACCTTGCGCACGACGCTTGCGAAGATCGGCGTCTCGGAGACCCAGTTCTTCCGCGAATGCGGATGCGCCTTCAAGCAGGGCGCCTATTTCGCGCGCTGGACCACCGGTGAGCCGGACGACGGCTACTATCATCCTTTGATGCTTCCGCAGGCGTTCTCCCGAGTGAACCTCGTGCCGCACTGGCTCGCGCGGGAGAGCGCGGAGAGCTTCTGTGACGCGGTCAGCCCCCAGGGGCGGATATGCGACAAGGGACTGGCGCCGAAAACAGTCACGACCCCCGAGTTCGAAGCCGTCGCGAACTACGCCTATCATCTCGATGCCGGGAAATTCGCCGGCTTCCTCCAGCGGCATTGCACGAGGGAACTCGGGGTACGCCACGTGCTGGCTGACGTTCGAGCGGTCGATCAGGCCGAAGATGGCGACATCCTTGGGGTTCAGACCGAACAGGCCGGCCTGATCGAAGGCGACCTGTTCATCGACTGCTCGGGCTTTCGCGCCCTGCTGCTCGGCGAAGCACTCGGTGTGCCGTTCGAGGAGTGCACCGACGTGCTGTTCTGCGACACGGCGCTGGCCGTTCAGGTGCCCTACGAACGCGACGACAGCCCGATAGCCTCGCACACGATTTCCACCGCGCAGTCGGCAGGATGGATCTGGGACATCGGGTTGCCGACCCGCCGCGGGGTAGGGCATGTCTTTTCCAGCCAGCACATCTCGGACGAGCACGCGGAACGCGAGCTGCGTGCCTATCTCGGCCCGGCGGGTGCCGATCTGCCCGTGCGGCGTATCCGTTTCAGGGCGGGGCGGCGGCAGACCTTCTGGAAGCGCAACTGCGTGGCGGTGGGCCTGGCGGCCGGTTTCCTCGAGCCGCTCGAATCATCGGCCATCGTCCTCGCCGAGCTGTCGGCGAAGTTCATCGCCGAGCAGATGCCCGCCTGCCGGGAAGTGATGGATGTGGTTTCCAAGCGCTTCAACGCGACGACGGACTACCGCTGGGGCCGGATCGTGGATTTTCTCAAGCTCCATTACGTGGCCAGCAAGCGCACCGACACCGACTTCTGGCGCGACAATCGCCGCCCCGAGTCCATTCCGGACCGGCTTCAGGAGCTGCTGCGACTGTGGACGTATCAGCCTCCCTGGTTCCATGACGAGTTCGATCGCGTGGAGGAGGTCTTCCCGCCAGCGAGCTATCAATACGTGCTCTACGGGATGGGCTTCCGCAGCGAGGTCGACCCGCGGGCGATTTCCACCGAGGCACCGCTGGCCGAGCGCGCGCTGCGCGAAAATCGCACCCTGACCGAGCGCCTGTGCAGCGGGCTGCCGCGCCACCGCGACCTGATCGACAAGATCTGCGAACACGGCCTGCAGCCGGTCTGAGCTGCGGCCGATCCGCGAGGTGGGTGGCTGTCCCCGGGAGGATCGTTCCCAGACAAGTTCGTCGGGACCTCTGTTTCAGCCGGGCGCTCGACAGCATTGCAATCCCTGCCGGCCCCGAAGACGCGAGTCTGACGGTCAGATCTGGTACGCCGTCTCGATCGCGTAGAGCATCTGGTAGCCCGCGTGGACGTGGTCGCGCATGGCCTGTTCCGCCGCCGGTGCATCCCGCTCGAGGATCGCCTTGAGAATTCGCCGGTGATCCTCGTTCGCCGTGCGCAACCTTTCGGCATCGTAGAAGCTGTCGAACAGCAGCCGGTGGATCGGCACGGTAAGCCTTTCCAGCAGTTCGCCGATCAGCGTGCTGCCCGAGCCGTCGACCAGCAGCTGGTGCCATTCCGCATTGAGGCGCCCGAACCGTTCGGGTGCATGGTCCTCGACACAGCGTTCGAGCTCGTCCTGAAGCTGCTGCAGGCGCGCGCGGTGCTCATCGGTTGCCGAGATCGCGAAATCAGCGGCGGTGACGCCCTCGAGCACCGCCCGGGCGCGATAGATCTGGCGTACTTCCTCGAGGCTGGTGCTGCGCACCGACGCCCCCCGGAAGGGCTCGATATCGACGAGACCTTCGGCGGCCAGCCGCTGAAACGCCTCGCGCACCTTCAACCGGCTGCCGCCGGTCTTGCGGATGATGTCGACCTCCACGAGCCGTTGCTCGGGGGCGAACTGACCCCGGCGAATCCGCTCTCGAATCCAGTCGGCGATCTCGATGCTCGTGGGCGGTTCGTGCCTCGCAAGTGCTTCCACGACCCTCTCCTCTCGGTCCCAGTGGAACGTTTGTTACGCTGATTGTCAACAAAATCGTCAGTGATTTTTTGTTTGCGCTCGCGCCCCGTCGCCAAGCAGACAAGCAAAAAAACAACCCATGGAGAGGCTGGTGCTGGCGAGGCTCGTCTGCTTGCTCGCGTTGTTGCTGTTCGGAACTTCCGCTTCAGCGGAAGACCTGGCCGACGTCGTGCGCGAGTCGCGATACGTGGCCGTGCGTGATGGCACGCGCCTTGCCGTGAACGTCTATCGCCCGGCGGAAAACGGCGTTGCGGTTTCCACGCCGCTGCCGGTCGTGTTCGCTTTCACGCCGTATCGTGCCCGTTTCAAGGACGAGAACGGGGCAATCTCGGAGACGGCTCTGAGCGATGGTCTCGCGCTTCGCTCCCTGCTGCGGGCAGGATACGTGGTCGCGGTCGCCGACATTCGCGGGAAGGGAGCCTCATTCGGTGCCCGCCGGGGCTTCCAGGATCGGACCGAGGCGCAAGACGGTCACGATCTCGTCGAATGGCTTGCGCGTCAGCCCTTCTCCAACGGCAAGGTCGGGATGATCGGTTGCTCGTACCTGGGAGGCACGACCTTCCACACGGCGAGCACGACGCCGCCTTCGCTCAAGGCCGTGTTCATCGGGGCGACCGACCTCGACAAGTACGCGTTCGTCCGCAACGGCGGCATCACGGCGCAGTTCAACACCCGGCCGGACGAACCGGCAGAGGTCGATCTTGCCAGCATTCCGGTCGATGCAGATCGCGATGGATCGCTCCTGCGCCAGGCCGTCGCCGAACACGCGGGCAATACCCCTATGGCGCCGCTGTGGTACGGCATGCCGTACCGCGACAGCATTTCGCCCCTCACTGGCAACGCGTTCTGGGAAGAGGTGGCGATCTACCGTCACCTCGACACGATCCGGGCGGCCGGCATTGCCACCTACTTCTGGGGCAACTGGCGCGACGAGCCTACCGGGCAGGTCATCCTCGCTGCAGCCAATCTTGGTGGGAAGTTCCTGGCGGGCCCCGGGGACCACTGCGTGCCGCCGGCGGGATTCGACTTTGCCGGCGAGATCGTCCGCTATTTCGACCACCATCTGAAGGGTGCCGACAACGGCATCGACCGCGAGCCGCGGGCCACCTATTTCGTCGAGGACGCCGACGGCGGCCGTTACGTCCGATCGGACGAGCTGCCCGGCATCGCCTCGCGGCCGCTGCCCTGGTTCCTTGCGGGGGCTCACCCGAGCGCCGAGACGGGCCTCGCGCTGGCAGATGCTCCCGACGAACCGGGGCGTGACGCATTCACTGTCGATTACGATCTGCCGTCGCCCGAGTATTTCGCCTTCTGGCCCGGCCCGATGGACGCCCACGGGCTCGGCTACGTCAGTGCGCCGATCGCTCGGCCGATGACCCTGATCGGGTTCCCCGTTGCGCACCTGACGGTGACCTCGAGCCATCCCGAAGCCGACCTGTTCGTCTATCTCGACCTGATCGGCACCGACGGGAAGGCGGAAGTCATTTCGTTCGGCCGCCTGCGGCTTTCGCACCGCAAGCTGTCGCAGGCGCCCTACGATACGCTGGGGCTCCCCTGGCATTCGGGCAGGTCGACGGACGTCGAGGGTCTCGAGGCCGGCGAGGAGGCGCCGGTGTCGATTGCCATGACGCCGCTTTCGCGCACCATCCCGGAAGGCACGCGGCTGCGCTTCGTCGTTGCCGGCGCCGATCCGCGCCAGCGCAATCTCCAGGAAATCAAACTGACGCCGCCACCGGTGATCTCGGTCCTGCGGGGAGGGTTCGATCCCTCGCGCGTGGAACTGCCGCTGGCTCAATGACTGAAAGGGCCGGCCGGCATGTCCGGCCGGGAAGGGGAGAAGTGCAATGCCTGCAAGATCGAATGGACGTCGCTTCCTGCTGCTGGCCGGCGCATCGGCGCTTGCCGCGACCGCGAGTGCACCGGCTTTCGCACAAGGAGCGCCGGGGGCTGCCCCCGAAGGTCAGGCGTCCGACGGCGCCCGGAACGAGGCGATCGTGGTTACGGGCAGCCGCGTGCGCGGGGCGGCGCCGGTCGGCTCGACGGTCATTTCTCTTGGAAGAGACAACATCGAGGCTTCGGCAGGAGTGACGACCGACCGGATCATCAAGGAGATCCCGCAGAACTTCGATCTCGGCGTTTCCGAGAACTCCCGCGCGCAATCGGGCGGTTCGGGCAACATCACCTACGGCAACTCGGTCAATCTGAGAGGGATCGGGCCGTACGCGACGCTCGTCCTCGTGGACGGACACCGCGTGGTCAACAACAGCCGCTCGACCGATCCCTCGGTCATCCCGACGCTCGGCGTCGAACGGGTGGAGCTCGTCGCCGACGGCGCATCGGCGGTCTATGGTTCGGACGCGGTGGCCGGCGTGGTCAACATCGTCCCCCGCCGCTCGCTGGATGGAGTCGAGGCGTTCGCCCGGGGCGGGCTGGCCGACGATTTCCACGAGTGGGCTCTCGGTGCGGCCGTCGGCAAGGTGTTCGATCGTGGACAGGTCATGCTCGCCTTCGAGCGCGTCGAACGATCGAACCTGAGCGGCGACGATCGCGACTTCTTCGTGAGCGATCAGACGCCGTTCGGCGGTAACGACTACCGGACCACGCGGTGCTCGCCCGGCACGATCCGTGCTGATGGCGTTTCCTATGCCATTCCGTCCGGCGGGGTGACCCAGGCATCGGCCGGCAGCCTGGTGGCCGGCACGGCAAACCGTTGCGATGACCTGATTGGCCAGGACCTCTTTCCAGAGCAAAGCTACGTCTCGGTCAACGGTACCGGCACGTTCGAGATCACCGACTGGCTGGCCGTCTTTGCCGACGGGTTCTATTCGAAGCGCAAGTTCTTCCGGCGCGGGCCCTTTCCCGGCACCACGCTGACCGTTCCCGAAACCAACGCCTTCTTCGTCCGCCCGGCCGGGTTCACCGGCACGAGCTACCTGCTGGACTACAGCTTCCGCGACGATGTGCCCTCGGGCGACACCGAAGGCTTTGCCGAGAGCTGGCAGATTACACCCGGACTCCGCGTGACGCTTCCGTACGGTTGGTCGTTCGAGGCCCTGGTCGGCCACGGCGAGACGCACGATTTCTCCGGAGCCTACACCGGCATCAACAATGCCGCGCTCAACGCGGCCCTGGCCAGCAGCGATCCTGCGCGGGCGTTCGACCCCTACGGGTTGGGCAGGACCAGCCAGTCCGTGCTCGACGAGATCGCCAACCAGATCTTCCTCGCGCCGACCGACGGCAAGCTCACCGCCTACGAGGCCCGCGCGAACGGCGGTATGTTCCAGCTCCCGGGAGGCGAGGCCAAGCTCGCGGTCGGGTACGAACGCCAGGAGTTCGAGGTCGACCTGGGCTCCGCCCGTGGCGGGCCGACCACGCCGATCGTGTTTCGCCATTTCGAGCGGACCGTCGATTCGTTCTATGCCGAGGGCTTCTTTCCCCTCATCGGCCCGGAGAACGGCATTCCCGGAATCCATCGCCTCGAGTTCAACGCGGCGATCCGCCACGACCGCTACAGCGACGTCGGCACGACGGCCAATCCGAAGTTCGGTGTGAACTGGGCTCCGTTCAGCGGCCTGGTGCTGCGCGGCAGCTACGGCACGAGTTTTCGGGCGCCGACGATCCCCGAGATCTACGGCAACTCGAACAACCTTTACGTGCAGAACTACCAGAATCCCGCAGGAGGTGCGCCGATCCAGGGCATCGCGCTTTCCGGAGAGAATCGCGACCTGAAGCCCGAGACCGCCACCACCTGGTCGGTCGGGGCCGATTTCGACCTTGTAGACAACCTGCGTATCGGTCTCACCTATTGGGACGTCGAATACGAGAACCAGGTCCTGGCCAATCTTTCGAACCTGGCGATTCTCAACGTCGAGAGCCAGTACGCCGGCACGAACATCATCCTTCGCGGAGCCGAGGCCGCGGCGCGCGTTGCCGAGCTCAATGCCGCCGGGATCGGGTTCGTCGGTGCGCCCGCGCTGCCGGCCCAGCTCTTCGTCGACGGTCGCAGCCAGAACCTCGGCGTGTCGATCACCCGGGGTATCGACTTCACCGTCGACTACACGCTTCCTCTTGGTGACGACACGCTCGCGTTCAGCGCCAGCGGGACTTACCTTACCGATTATCGTGTGGCGGTCACGCCGACAGCGCCGCTGGTGGATCGGCGGAACCGCATCTTCCAGCCGCTGAAGTTCAAGGCGCGGGCGAGCGTGAGCTGGCTTCACGGCCCGCTGACGGCGCGCGCCCAGGTTACGCACGTCGGTGGCTACACCAACGACGCCATCGTGCCGAGCGAGAGCGTCGAGAACTATACTCCCGTCGATCTGTCGGTAAGCTGGACCTTCGGCCAGGACGGTTCGTGGAATCCGTTCGGCTCGGAAGTCACTCTGGGTGCGGAGGTGAGGAACCTGTTCGACGAGGATCCGCCCTATGTGAACATCGCGCCGAGCGGCAACGGCAGCGGCGGCTACGACGCGACGGCGGCCAGCCCGATCGGCAGGATCGTCGCGGCCAGCCTGCGGGTGAAGATCTGACCGAACGCGTGAATCGTCTGGCAACTCTCGACATCGCCCTGACGGGCGACCTGGTTCTCGACGAGCCGGACGCCGACTACTGGCTGTCGGGAATCGCGCCCGCGTTGCGGCGGGCGGATCTCGCGATCGGCCACCTCGAGGTCCCGCATACCCGAAGGGGAGCGGAACTCGCCGGCGACGTGCCTGCTCCCGGCGCGCCGCCGGCGAACCTCGCCGCGCTGGCATCGGCCGGATTCACGATGGTCAGTCTCGCCGGAAATCACATTGCGGACTGCGGACCGGAGGGAATCGAGGATACCACCCAGGGGCTCGCAGCCCTCGGTATCGCCCATGCGGGGGCGGGGGAGAACCTCGCTGCGGCCCGCGCGCCGGCCTGGGCATCCGCAGGCGATGCGCGCGTAGCCCTGCTCAGCTACAATTGCGTCGGTCCCGAGGGTGGATGGGCGACGCCTGACCGCGCGGGAGCGGCATATCTTCGCGTCGCGACTTCCGACGGTTCACCGGTCACGCCCACCGCGCCGCTGGTGTCGGTCCATCCCGACGCGCTCGCGACCCTGGCGGCAGATGTGGCGGCGGTGCGCGATCGCGCAGACATCGTGGTGGTCGCCCTGCACAAGGGCCTGGTCCATGTGCCCGCCCGCCTCGCGGATTACGAGCGCCCTCTGGCGCACGCGGCGGTCGACGCCGGGGCAGACCTGGTGGCCGGGCACCACGCGCACCTCGTGCGGGGGATCGAGGTCTATCGCGGCAAGCCGATCTTCCACGGACTTGGCAACGGATGTGTCGTGACCTCGGCGCTCAGCCCGGACCAGGACCACCAAGCGCGGGCCGAATGGGCGGCGAAGCGCAGGAAACTGTTCGGGTTCGAGCCCGATCCGGCTTACCGACTGGCACCGTTTCACCCCGAGGCCGTGAATGCCTTCATCGGACGGGTTGCCTGGAACCCGGGGGAGCTCCGTGCGGGCATCGTTCCGGTCGATGTCGAGGCGCCGGGACGGCCAGTGCTCGCAGCTGGCGAACGGCGCGACGAGATATTCCGCTACGTCGAACGCATTACCGCAGCGGCCGGGCTGCCCGCGATCCGGATCGACGACGACGGCTGGGTAAGGGAAGCGGCGTGACCCGACTGCGGAGCCTCATGATCTGGACCGGGGGCGCCGCCCTGCTGGCCGCGACGGCGGTGGACACCGTTGCGGTGATCGGCCGGCAGGCTGGATTTGCCGTGCACGGCTCCATCGAGCTGATCCAGGCGGCGGTGCTGGTTGCCGGGGCGATCGCGCTGATCGTCTCGACGCTCAGGGATTCCCATCCGCGGGTACGCATCCTGGTTGAGCGGATCGGTGGACTCCGGGCGGCGTCCGAGCGCGGCGGCGACGTTCTGACCGTCGTATTTCTCGCAGCCCTGCTGGCCGGTTCCGCCTGGCTCGCGATCGACCTCTGGAACAGCCATGAGGTTAGCGAGAGCGCGGGCGTTCCCTGGCGCTGGCTCCGCCTGTTTGCGAACCTTGCGCTGGTCGCCGCGATCCTCGTCTCCGGACGGACCCTGTTCCGGGGGCGCAGCCGATGATGGCCACGCCCGAGACCGGACTTGTCGGCGTCCTTGCCCTGCTCGTGCTGTTGCTCGCCGGGGTGCGGATCGGCGTCGCCCTTGGCGTCGTCGGACTTGCCGGCCTTGCGGTCGTCCTCGGTCCGGAAGCTGCCCTGATCAAGGGCGGGGTGGTCCTGATCGAAACGCTGACCCGCTACGAGCTCGGCACGCTGCCGTTGTTCCTCCTCATGGCGCAGATCTTCTTCGCTGCCGATGCCAGCCGCGACCTGTTCGATGCTGCGGCGCGGTTCGTCGGCCATCGGCGAGGCGGGCTTGCCTATGCGGCGATCGGCGGCTGCGGCGGGTTCGGCGCCATCAACGGCTCGAGCCTCGCCACGGCGGCAACCGTGGGCATGGTCGCGCTGCCCGAGATGCGCAGGCGCGGCTACGCCGATACGCTGGCGACGGGATCGGTCGCGGCGGGCGGCACGCTCGGCCAGATGATCCCGCCTTCGGGGGCCCTGATCGTCTACGGGATCATCGCCGAGCAATCGATCGGCACGCTGTTCACCGCGGCGATCGTGCCGGGCCTCACGCAGATGGCGTTCTACATCCTGGTGATCTGGCTGCTGATCCGCTGGCGCCCGGAGTTGGGGCCGACCAGCGAGCGGGCCAGCTGGCCGGAGCGATGGAACTCGCTCGCCCGCATCTGGGACATGCTGCTGCTTGTCGCCGTGGTCATCAGCGGGATCGCGTTCGGCTGGATCAGCCCCTCGGAGGCGGCGGCAGTCGGCGCCGCGGGGGCGCTGGCCATTGCGGCGATCCGCCGCCGGCTCAACTTCGCGATGCTCGAGGAGGCTTTCGCGCGGACGCTGGAGACCAGCGGCCTCATCCTGCTGGTGATCATTGGCGCGCTGATCTTTTCGGTCTTCGTCAGCATTACCGGCCTGGCGGGCGCGGTCGGCGAGCTGATCACCGGCTTCGGCCTGGGACCGCTGGGCACCCTGCTGCTGATCGCGGTGTTCCTGCTGCTGCTCGGCTCGGTGCTGGATGGCCTTGCGCTGATGCTCCTGACCACACCGATCCTGCTGCCGATCGTCAGCGAAGCGGGCATGACCGCGATCTGGTTCGGCATCTTCATCACCCGGGCGATGGAGATCGGCTTCGTCCACCCGCCGCTGGGCATGAACCTCTACGTCATCCAGGGGGTCGCCAAGGACGTTTCGATTCAGCGCATTTTCAAGGGCGTGCTGCCGTTCCTGGTCAGCGACTTCGTCCACCTGCTCCTGCTTCTCCTGTTTCCGGCGCTCGTGCTGTGGCTGCCGGCGGTTCTCGGACATTGACCATGATCGGCACCCTGGGCCCCTGTCTTCCCATCGACCTCCTCGCGGCCAGCGGCAGGCTTCGCGGTCTGCTGCCGTGGCAGCTCCACCGCGATACCTCACGCGCGGACGGCTGGCTCGAAAGCCGATTTCCGCGCTGGGCACGCTCGATCCTTGAGGACTGGGCGGAGGGCCGCTTCGATGACCTGGAGCTGGTCGTGTTCAGCCGTGCGGACGACGTGGTCCAGCGGCTGTATTATTACATCTGCGAGCTCCAGCGCCGCGGGATCGTCGGCGGCCCGAAGCCGCTGATCTTCGACGTGGCGAAGATTCCGCGGGCGACGAGCGAGGCGCATACTGTCGCCTCGGTCCGGCGGCTTGCCGGCGAGCTTGGCCTCGAGGATGCCGCGCTCTCCTCAGGCATTGCGGCGATCAACTCCGAGCGTGCACGGCGTGCCCCCGCGACCACCCAACAGGGATGCCTGCTGGCCGGCACACCGCCGCCGCATGACCTGCTGCACGAGGCGACAAGGGGCGCCGGTTTCGTGCCCCTGGGACCTACGCTCGATGAAGAGTGGCGGGACCCGGGCCCTCCAGTCGCCACTGACGCGGACCCTGCGACGGCGATCGGACGGCAGGTTCATGCGCGGTGGAACGCCCTGCGAGGGTTCGACGATTTGCGGGCGCGCACGGCCGCGTCTGCCGCGCAACACGGCGTCCGCGCGGCTGTGCTGTGGTATCCCGAGGAAGACGAAGCCCGCATCTGGTCGGTCCCGCGCGTTCGCCAGGCGCTTGCCGAGGCCGGCGTGCCGACATTGGTGATGACCCGGCGCGACGAGCTGGGGCGGGACGGCGCTCCGGGTGAGATCCGCGCATTCCTGGAGGGACTGGAGCCATGAAACCCCTGGCTGGCCACCGCGTCGCAGTACTGGGAACGATGGCCGATCGGCCGCTGGCGAGATTTCTCGCGTCGCTCGGCGCCGAGCTCGGCGGCGGGATCGAAGGGGCTTCGTTCGTGATCGACGACATCGGTCTCGACGCACTCGGCGAGCTCGAGCTCGACGAGCGCACGATCCACGTCTCGGTCACGACCTTCGGGTCGGGCGGCCCGCGCAGCACCTGGCGGGGCAAGGAGTTCATCGCTTCGGCCATGGGCGGTGCCCTGCGCGTCACCGGCGAACCCGATCAGCCGCCGGTCAAGGAAGCGGGTGACGCCTGTACCTTTCACGCCGACATGGTGGCCGCGGCAGGTGCCCTGAGCGCGCATTATGCGCGCGGCACGCACGGCAGGGGGCAGCACGTCGACGTGTCGGTGCAGCAGGTCGCCATGAGCCGCAACTACAATGGCGTTCTGGTCTGGCAGTTCGACCGGCGCAAGCTGCACCGAGCGGGCGGGGCGCTCGCCTACGGCAGGGCGACCGTTCGGGCGATCTGGAAGCTGGCCGACGGTTGGTGCTTCCACTCGCTGATGACCGGTCGCCTCGGGGCGCCCGCCAACCAGGCCCTGTCCGACTGGATCGACGAGGTCGGCATGGCCAACCCGATGCGCGGTACCGACTGGCTGGCCTATAACCGGTCGACCCTGCCGGCGGAAACGCGCGCCGAATGGGAGCGGGCGATCGCGGACTTCTTCGCCTCGCGCACCAAGGCCGAGATCGCGAGCGAGGGCCGCCGGCGCGGGATCAATGCGTGCGTCGTTCAGGAGCCGGCCGACGTGCTCGCGGACCCGCATCTCGCGGCGCGGGGCTTCTTCGACACGGCGGACGGCTTGCCCGAGAGGTTCGCCGCCATTCGCGAAGGCCGCCCGGCCGCCCGGCCGCCCGCAGTCCGCGCAGGAGCCAGGCCAGGGCCGCTGTCGGGCGTCCGCGTGCTCGATTTCGCCTGGGCGCTGGTCGGCTCGATCACGACCAAGACGCTCGGTGATCTCGGCGCCGAGGTGGTCAAGATCGAGAGCCGGACCCGCCCCGACCTTGCGCGGCTCGACGTGCAGGTGTCCGCCTCGCAGCCGGGCAACTTCGACGACAAGCCGTGGTTCGCGCACCTCAACACCTCGAAGCGCAGCCTGTCGCTCAACATGAAGGACCCGCGCTCGCGCGAAGTGCTCGATCCGCTGATCGAGTGGGCCGATGTCGTCGTCGAGAACTTCTCGCCCGGCACGATGAAGAAGCTCGGGCTCGACTACGACGCGCTCGCCGCGCGCAACCCCGGGATCGTGATGGTCTCGGGCAGCGTGTTCGGCCAGACCGGGCCGCTGGCGCAGGAATGGGGCGTCGACGGCACGGGCGGCGCGCTTTCGGGCCGGACCTACCTGACGGGGTATCCTGACCGCGATCCGGTGATTCCCGGCGCCGTCCCTTACGGCGACGTGATCGTGCCCTACGTGATGGCCGCCCACGTCGCCGCGGCGCTGCAGTATCGCCGCGAGACCGGGCGAGGCTGTCACGTTGACGCTTCGATGTACGAGATCTGCGCGCAGCAGATGCGCGAGTTCATCGCCGCGGCGCGACGGGGCGAAAGGCCCCAGCGAACCGGCAACGCAGCTCCCGGCGTACTGTGGCAGGATGTGCTGCGCGCCGCAGGCGAGGATCGCTGGGTCGCCGTCTCGCTGTTCGACGAGGACGACCGGGCGAAGTTCGCGGCAATCGCCGGCGAGGATCCTGCCGGATGGTGCGCCGCCCGCGAGGACCACGCCATAGTCGCCGAGCTGCAGGCGGCCGGTATCGCCGCGGGGGTGGTGCAGGATGCCGAAGACATGCTCGAACGCGACCCGCAGCTCGCGGCGCGCGAGGCCCTGGTCACGCTCGATCATCCGCTGCTCGGCCCGTTCGGGCACATCGCGACGCCGATCCGCTTCTCGCGCGACGTGCCCGAGCCGTTCCGCGCACCGCGCATCGGCGAGCACGTCGACGAGATCGCGCGCACGCTCTGCGGCATGACGCCGGAGCGTATCGCGGAGCTAGAGGCCGCAGGAGTGTTCCGATGACGTCGCCCCCGCAGGACGTGCGCCCCGCACCGACAGGGCACCGCAGCCGCAAGACGCTGGCAAGCACCGGCGAGGCGACAGCCTATCAGAAGCAGTACGTCGCCGACTTGCGTCGGCGCGTGGTCGACGAGGGCGAACCGTTCGCGATCGTGCAGGCCGACACCCCGCATGAGATCTTCCACGCGATGGACATCCCGATCATCACCAACCAGTGGTGGTCGGCCTACATTTCGGCGAAGCAGCTTTCGGGCCGCTATTTCGAGGTGCTTGCCGAACACGGCTATCCCGGGAACGGCTGCAAGTACTGTTCGCTCGGCTTCGCCTGCACGCTCGCCAACGATCCTGCGACCGCACCGTGGGGTGGGCTGCCGACCCCCACGGTTCTCGTCGCGAGGCTGACCTGCGACTGCATCCAGCATGTCTTCGGGCAATGGGCCGACGCGCTGGGGAGCGAGTTCTTCCCGCTCGAGGCGCCGGCCTGGCCAGAAAAGGATCCGGAGTGGTTCGCGCATTCGCGAAGCGAATGGCGCGCGGTCTATGACCCGGACCGCATCGCGCTGCTGGTGGCAGAGATGCGCGACCTGATCGCGCTGCTCGAGAAGCGCACGGGCCGCCGGTTCGACGAAGCGAAGCTGCATCACCTGATGGAGCGCGTGAACGAGCAGGAAGACTACCTCTGGCAGGCCGCGCAGGCGATCGGCGAGGCGCGGCCGTGCCCGGTTTCGATCGCCGAGCAGATGCCCAACACGATGATCCCGCAATGGCACCGCGGATCGGACTGGGCCGTCGCGCATGCCCGCAGGTTCCGCGACGAAGTGCTCGAGCGCATCGGGCAGGGTCTCGGGGCATCGACCAACGAGCGGGTCCGCCTGATGTGGATAGGGGCCGGAGTCTGGCACGATCCGGGCTTCTACCAGGCGCTCGAGGAGCGGTTGGGCGCGGTGTTCGTCTGGTCAATGTACCTGCCGTTTTCCGGAGCGCAGTACATCCGCGAGATCCAGGGCGACCCGATGAGCGCGCTGGCTAGCCGGATCTGCTCGATGAACGAGGTGCTGCACCTGCCGCCGTGGATGAACGAGTGGATGGTCAGCGAAGCGCGCCGGTGCGGCATCGCCGCGGCGGTTCAGCTGCTGCCCCCGGACAACCGGCTCTCCCAGTCGGGAACCCGGCTGACAGGGCTCTCGCTCGAGGCGGCCGGGGTCCCGGTGCTGACGATCGATGCCGACATGGTCGATGCGCGCAACTGGGACCACGACCGGATGGTCGGGCTCGTTGCGCAGTTCCTCCACGATCGGGGCCTGGCATGAGAATTCTCGCCGCCGCCCTGCTTGCGATGTTGGTCGCTGCTTGCGCGCGTCCCGCTCCGGAAGGCGTGACCGAGCTGGTTTATGCCAGTCCCTACAGCCCGTCGCATCCGTTCAGCCGCGCCGACATCCGCTGGATGGAGTTCGTCGAGGAACGCAGCGGCGGCACGCTGCGGATCCGGCCGGTCTGGTCGGGCGGGCTGCTGTCCTCCGAGATGTCGATGGAGGAGCTGCGCCACGGCGTGGCGGACATCGGGCTGGTCACGCCGATCTATGTTCGCGGCGGAACGCACCTGATCCGCATGCAGTCAGGCTTCTACAGCGGAGTGGACAGCATCGAATCGCAGGTGGCGCTCTTTCGCTGCCTCGAGCGCCACACGCCGCAGATCGCCGAGGAACTGGCCGGTCTCAAGGTGCTGGCGGTGCAGGGCGGCCTGATCCCCGGGATCGTCACCCGGGATCGGCCGGTACGCAGCCTGGCAGACCTCAAGGGCCTGCGGCTGCGTGCGCCCACCGAGCTGCTGCGCGTGCTCGAGCGGATCGGGGCCGACCCGGTCAACATGCCGATGGGAGAAGTCTATTCGGCGATGTCGAAAGGGGTGATCGACGGTGTGATCGCACCGCCGGACACGTTCGCCGCGCTCCACTTCGCCGAGATCGCCCGCCACTATTCGTCGCTGGCGATCCCGCGCGGCGCCTATCCCGCCCGCGCGATGAACCTCGAGAAGTGGAACAGCCTGACCGATGCGCAACGCGAGGTGCTAGAGCAGGGCATCCCGGTCTGGGAGGCGGCGATTGCCGAAGAGAACCGGGCGGCAAGCGAACGCGGGATGGCCGAGGCGCGGAGACGCGGGATCCAGTTCACCTCCGTGTCGGCGGCCGACCAGGAAGAGTTCGACCGGCTCTATCTCGACGATGCCCGCCGCAACGCGCAGGCGCTGGAGAGGTTCGGCATCGACGGGCTGGACACGTTCCGCCTGGCAAGGAACAGCGTGGCGGCGCGGGATCAGATCCGTTGTGAGGTGCCGGCATGAAGAGGGGATACCTGATCGCGAGCCTGGTCGCTGCCTTGTCATCGACAGTCGCCTCGGCCCAAGGCGATCGTCCCCGCCAGATCGGCGAATCCGCCGGCAGCGGCCCCCATCCGGCCGTAGCCGAGGCATGGCCGGACGCGCCCGGCTACACCGTCTACCGGCCTTTGCAGCTCCCCGACGATCCCCTGCCGGTGGTCGTCTGGGGCAACGGTGCCTGCCGCGACAACGGTCTCAGCGCGAGCCATTTCCTGCGCGAGATCGCCAGCCATGGCTACCTCGTGATCGCCAATGGCAGCCCTCGCGAGGAAGTGCCTCCGCGGGACGGTCCGGCCGTCTCGCCTCCTCGACCCCCGGACGATCCGCCGCCGGCGCCCCCGGCCCGCACGGCGGACGAGACTTCGGTCGCCCAGTACCTCGGCGCTATCGACTGGGCCGAGCGCGCGAACTCCCGAGACGGTGCGCTCGCGGGGCGCGTGGACAGCAGCCGCGTGGCCGCGATGGGGCACAGCTGCGGTGGACTCCAGGCGCTTTCCGCGGGAGCGGACCCGCGCGTGGATACGGTCGTGGCCTTCGCCAGCGGCGTCTACAACAGGCCCGGGTCTGGCCTGAGCGGGGTCCAGATCACCAAGGACGACCTCAAGCGGCTTCATACCCCGGTGGCCTACTTTCTCGGCGGGCCGGAGGACATCGCGTTTCCCAACGGCTCCGACGACTTCGCCAGGATCGATCATGTCCCGGTGATGCTGGCCAATCTTCCGGTCGGCCACGGCGGAACGCTCGGCGTCGCCAATGGCGGCGACTGGGCCCGCGTGGGCGTGGCCTGGCTCGACTGGCAGCTCAAGGGTGACGCACAGGCGGCCCGCTGGTTCGTCGGCCCGCATTGCCGGCTCTGCACTTCATTTGGCTGGACGGTCCAGCGCAAACAGTTTCCGGAGTTTCCATGACCAAGCCGCTCGCCGGATATCGTGTGGCCGATTTCAGCCACGTGATGGCCGGGCCCTATGCGACGCACCTCCTTTCGCTGCTCGGAGCCGAGGTCATCAAGATCGAGCCGCCCGGCGGCGACACGTTTCGCGCGTACCGGGGTGACCGCCGGTTCGAGGGAATGAGCCCCGCGTTCATCGCCGCGAACGCGGGCAAGCGGTCGATCGCGCTCGACCTGAAACAGGCGGACGATGCGCGGATCGCTCGCCGGATCGTCGAACGATCGGACGTGCTGATCGAGAACTTCCGGCCCGGAGTCATCGGCCGCCTGGGATTCGGCTACGAGGAGGTGCGCGAGTACAATCGCGACATCGTCTTCTGCTCGATCTCCGGATACGGCCAGGATGGCCCCTACCGGGACTGGCCGGCGATCGACAACATCGTCCAGGCGACGAGCGGAATGATGATGCTCGGCGGCGCCGAGGGCGATCCGCCGGTGCGGGTCGGTTTTCCCATCGTCGACACCCTTACCGGCCAGACCGCCGCGATCGCCATCCTCTCCGCGCTGCTGCGCCGAGAGCGTGGCGGGGGCGGCTCCTACATCGACGTCTCGATGCTGAATGCGAGCCTCGCCTTCATGACGTCGGCGCTGACTCCCTACCTGCTCGCGGGCGAGGAGCTGCCGCGCATGGGCAACACGGGTTACAGCGGGCTCCCCAGCTCTGCGCTATTCACCGCGCGCGACGGCAGGCAGATATCGCTCGGGGTCGTGCTACCGAAGCAGTTCGCCGCTCTCGCCGAATATCTGGGGCGCGAGGACTGGCTGACCGATCCGCGTTATGCGACGCCCGAAGCGCAGCGGGCCAACTTCGACGCGCTGTACGCCGAGCTCGCGGCGGAGCTGGCCAAGAAGGATGCCGTGCGGCTCGAAAGCGAAATGAGCGAGCGCGGCATACCGTGTGGCATGGTCCGCCGTGTGGGGGAAGCGGCGGAGCTCATGGGTGACGGCGGCCTCGAGCGGGTTGCGCTCGAGACGGTTCCTCCCGGCGGGAGGCCGGTCATCCCCAATGCAGGATTCCGCATCCATCCGGGCGGTTCGACGACGGCGGCCGTCCCGCCGAAGCTCGATGGCGATCGGGCCGAGATTCTCGCCTGGCTGGAAGCCGGGGAGGAGGGGTAACGGGGTCGCGACCTGACATCGGTGAAGGTTGCGTGCGCCGATTGCGTCCAGCATCTATGGTGGGACGGGGCCATGGCGGCGTGCATGCACAGCAGCGTGCGCCCCCGAGGCGGGAGAGAGCATGGATCTGGGAATCAGGGGCCGCAAGGCGATCGTCAACGGCGGCAGCGCAGGCATGGGGCGAAGCGCGGTGCTGGCGCTGGCGCGCGAAGGCGTCGAGCTGTTCGTATCGGCGCGTACCGAGGATCGGCTGGTACGCTCCTGCGCGGAGATTGCCGGGCAAACGGGCGCCTCGGTCACGCCCGTGTGCGCCGATCACAGCACGCCGGAAGGCCGCGAACGGATCCTCGCCGCGTGCCCCGAGCCCGACATCCTCGTCGGCACCTGCACTCCGCCCCCGATGACGCCCGACTACCGTGCGATCACCGGCGAGCAGTGGCGCGAGGCGATCGATATCTCGCTGCTTTCGCCGGTCGAGTTCATGCGGGCAGTGCTCGACGGCATGGTCGCGCGAAAGTGGGGGAGGATCGTCAATATCGCCACAGTGGCCGCCAAGTATCCCGGCGAAATCCGGGTTCTTTCCGGCGCCACGCGCGCGGCGCTGGCCAATTACACGGTGGCGGTGTCGAAGGTGGTCGCCAGGCACAACGTGACGATCAACAACCTGCTGCCCGGTATGCACCACAGCGCTTTCGTCGAAGCCCAGTTCACCGAGCGCGCCCGCGCGAAAGGCACGACCTACGAACAGGAGGTGGCTGAGTTCTCGCGCGAATGGCGCATCGCCGCCGAACGGTTCGGCGACTGCGACGACGTGGGTGCGTTCGTCGCGATGTTCTGCAGCGCGCAGGCGAACTACGTCACCGGCCAGAGCCTGGTGATCGACGGCGGAGCGACGACCTCGACATTCTAGAATCGATCTTCGTCGCACCGAACAGGGGCGATCCTCCCTGCAAGGCAGGTAATCGACTGTGAACGAACCGACCCATTCTCGTCATCCTGACCTGTTTCAGGCCCCATCTCTCCGCCGGTATCGAGGCCTCGGGGGGCGAGCCAACCGGATCAAGTTCAGGGTGACGGATACTTGAAGGATTTCCAGGCGCGATAGAGCCACCTCGCAAGGCGAGAATCGAAGGCGCGCTTCATTTCGAGCCGGGTAGGCTCTGGGCCCCATCGGGCGTGAAGACGGCTCCGGCAAGCACCGGCGGCATCGGGCGTGCCACGCGCTCTCCGGTCTGGCCGGCGAACGCGCCGAGGATCGGGCCCGACCAGTCGCGGATGACGCGTTCGGCGAGGCGCCATTCCCCGTCCTCCACACGGAACAGGTCCTCGTAATAGCCCATGACGTGAAGCAGGTGCGGGCCGTCACCCTGTCGCAGGGCCACCGCGGCATAGGACCGGCTCCGGGCACCGCCTTCGCTGGCTGTCACTACCGTGTTGGTCACGTGGTGCTGACGCCCGGCCGACGTCGGCTGGTCGCGGAAGAACGTCGCGAAATGGCGCAGCGCGGCGTATCCTTCCCAGCGTTGCGGCTCTTCGAACGCGTCCCACAGCAGCACGCCGTCACGGCAGAAACACGCAACGAAGCCCTCGACGTCGCCCGTGTCGAGCGCCCAGGCGTAGCGTGCAATCACCTCGCGAATGGCGAGCTGATCGGCAACGGAAAGCGAGCCTGCCATCGTCATGTAACCCGGTAGTAGTCGAACCGCGTCGACGGGCCCTGCCGTTCTGCCACACCGACGAACACGGTCCGGTTCAACCAGTCGTGCGGCCCTTGCGGGGCCTCGAAGCGGGGCGTGATGCGGCAGTAGGTTTCCTCCGGCGCGACGTCCTCGCCGGCTTCGAGGCGCGCGAGGACCTCAGGGCTCGACCAGGCGATGCCGCGGTTGTGGATGTAGATCGGCGTGCCGTCGTCGGCCTCGAGCAGGTAGTGCGCCTCGAACTCGACCAGCCCGCTGTCCCAGATCCACGGCCAGTCGCCGCCCGAGTAGGGCACCACGTGTCCCGACAGGAGCGGGCCGCTGATCTCGCCACCGACGACCGCGACGAACCCGCGGGTGAACTCGGTGGCCGCGGGGCGAAAGCGCACGCGCGGTCCATCGCCGAAATCGAGGCGCGCGCTGAAGGCCAGCTCGAGGGCAGGGACTTGCAAGCGATCCTCCCATGTTCGAGCGGAGAAAACCGCCCGCGGTCTGCCGGATATGCGCTAAGCCTCCGGCGAATCCAACTGAATGGCGGGGGAGCGTGGAAGAGTTCGACTACATCGTCGTCGGCGCGGGCAGTGCAGGGTGTGTCCTGGCGAACAGGCTCAGCGCGGACCCGCGGGTGCGGGTGGCGCTGGTCGAGGCGGGCGGCGAGTGCCGGCACCCGCTGATCGACATGCCGCTGACCTGGATGCAGGCGGCGGCCTCGCCGCGCTTCACCTGGGGCTACGAGAGCGAGCCCGATCCCAACCTCGACGGTCGCAGGCAGCCGATCCCGCGCGGCAAGGTGCTCGGCGGCTCGTCCTCGATCAACGGCACGATGTACATTCGCGGCGCGGCTGCCGACTACGACGCGTGGCGCGACGCCGGACATGAAGGGTGGGGCTACGACGACGTCCTGCCGCTGTTCAGGCGTTCGGAGACGAACTGGCGCGGCGAAACCCCGGAGCATGGGGCGCGGGGTGAAATGCACGTGTCGCCGATGCAGCCCGACCTGGAACTCTATCCCGCCTTCCTCGAGGCCGCCCGTTCGCTCGGCTACGACGAATGCCCGGACTTCAACGTCGCGCAGCCCGAAGGCTTCGGCATGCCCGACTGCACGATCCGGCAAGGGCGGCGGGCGAGCACGATGCGTGCGTTCATCGACCCGGTCGCCGGGCGGGCCAATCTCGCGGTCGTGTCCAATGCCACGGTGCGCCGGGTTCGTTTCGACGGGACGCGAGCTGTTGGAATCGAGCTCGCCGACGGTGCGGGGGTCCGCGTGTTGCGATGCGGCGGCGAGGTGATCCTCTGCGCGGGCGCACTCAAAAGCCCGCACTTGCTGATGCACTCGGGCATCGGACCGGGGCATGCGCTTCAGTCGATGGGTATCGCCACGGTCGCAGACCTGCCGGGCGTGGGCCAGAACCTGCAGGATCACCCGATCGCGATGGCGATCATGCGCTCGGCCAGACCGATCGCGTTCAACCGGGAGATCCGTATCGACCGGTTCGCGTGGTCGTTCCTGCGCTGGCGCCTGACCGGTCGAGGGCTGCCCAGCCAGAGCCCGATGTCGATCCAGGGCTTCGTTCGCTCGGGCGATGACCAGTCTCGACCCGATCTCCAGTTCCAGATCGTCCACAGCGGCTACGATGCCCGGCCGTGGTTTCCCGGGTGGCGGAAACCGCCCACGCCGCTGTTTTCGTGCGGTTCGATCCTGCTCGATCCGGAAAGCCGGGGCGAGGTCACGCTGCGCTCCCCAGACCCGCTCGCGCTGCCGGCGGTGCAGTTCAATTTCGTGGCCACGGAAGGCGATCGGGAGCGCATGCGCCGCGCGTTCCGCTTCATCCGGCGGTTCTTCGAAGCTCCCTCTGCCGCCAAGCTGGTGGAGGTCGAGCTCGCGCCGGGGGCTCATGTGCAGAGCGACGGCGAAATAGACGCCTGGCTGCGCGCCTCGCTGATCAGCGCCGGCCATCCGGTCGGAACCTGCGCAATGGGCAGCGTGGTCGGCAGCGACCTCAAGGTCGTGGGTGTCGAGGGGCTGCGGGTGGCGGATGCCGCGGTGATGCCGACGATCATCCGCGGCAACACCCACGCGCCCACGGTCATGATCGCCGAGAAGGCGGCGGAGCTCATCGCTCGCGGCGCGTCAGGTTAGTTCAGGCACGGGTTTCCTGCCCGCCGTCGACCGTAGGGCAAGGGCCGGCAGCGCAAGGATCAGCGACGACGCGAGCACGGCGATGGCGAGCGAGAAGCTTCTGGTCGCCGCAACCAGGGCACCGGTAAGCCACGGCCCGATGACCCCGCCGGCGGTGCCGAACATGCTGATCAGCGCGATCGCACCGACCGGGACCGAGTTGCCGCCGATGCCGACTTTGCCCGGGACGGCCCAGAACACCCCTTGCGCGGCGCCGAGGCCGAGCCCCGCGACGACCAGCAGCGCCAGCACCGGCCAGCCCGGCTCGAGCAGCGCGGCGATCAGCATGGCGACCCCAGCCATCGCGCTGGGCAGGCCGGTGTGGAGCAGCCGCTCGCCGGTCCTGTCAGATCGGCGGCCGTTGAGCACAAGGCCGATGGCGAGGCCGAGAAGCGGCAGTGCGCTGAGCGTGCCGATGGCGAGCTCGCTCCCGCCGATGGCGAGCTGCCGCACCAGCTGTGGCAACCAGAACACCAGCGCATAGGCACCGGTCATGATCAGCAGCCAGCTGGCGGCGCAGCGCCACAGCCAGGGATCGCGCGCGATCTCGCCCAGCGAGGCCACCGGGGCAGGCGCACCTTCCTGCGCCCGGAATTCGCCGGCGAGCCACGCCCGCTCCTCGTTGGAAAGCCAGCGCGCCTTGTCCGGCCGGTCGACGAAGTAGAAGGCGGCAGCGATGGCCAGGACGAAGTTGGGCACCGCAAGGACCAGGAACATGAAGCGCCATGGCTCGAGTCCGAAAGGGGCGGCCACTCCGAGCAGCCAGCCGCACAACGGCCCGCCGAGGACCATCGACAGCGGCACCGCGACCAGTGCCCCGGCGAGCGCCCGGGCGCGGATCGACGGCGGGGTCCACTGCGAGATCAGCCAGGTCATCCCCGGCGCGAAGCCGGCCTCGGCCATGCCGAGCAGGAAGCGGGCGGCGTAGAACTCGCCGGTGCTGCCGACCCGCGCCATCCACAGGCTCGAGCAGCCCCACAGCACCATCGACAGCAGGATCCAGAGCTTGATCCCCCAGGCCCTGAGCAGGCGCACGTGCGGGTACTGGACACCAGGTAGGCGACGAAGAACATGCTCACGCCCTGGCCGAACTGCGCCGGCGACAGCGCGAGGTCGCCAGACATCGCGCTGCCGGCGTAGCTCACGTTCACCCGGTCGATCGAGTTGACGAAGGTGATCAGCGCGATCGGGACGATCAGGCGAACGGTCAGCTTGCGCTCGACCCTCGCGCGGATGTCGGCCGGTTCGGGCCCTGCTGCGCCTGTCACGGGCGTCGCCCCCGGGTCACCGCCCGGAGCCACTAGAAGTTCTTTCGCTCGATGGTCCAGCCCGGGGTGGTGCAGATCCGGCAGTTCTCGCCGATGAACGTGCGTCCGGCGGTCTCGTCACCGCGCAGCTGCCATTCGAGCCAGTCGACCGCCATCATCGCCGCCGCGCCGCCGTGCGGATCGAAATAGGTCCCGCCGTGGCCGACCGGGATGCCGACCAGCGCGACCGGCACGTGGTTGATCCGCGTGAAGTCGTCGTATCCGTTGTCCCAGGCGATGTCGGTCGGCCCGCCCTGCACGTAGAGTACCGGCATGGTCAGCTTCGCGAGCGCTGTCTTGGGCAGGTCCATGCCGGGAACCACCGGGGCGTTGTCGGGCGGGAACAGGCCGCTGTTGTGCACGATCAGCGCCTTCACCCGAGGGTCCGACGTGGCGATTCCCAGCGCCTGCACACCGCCGCAGCTGAAGCCCGAGGCGGCGATCATGTCCGGATCGATCCTGCCGCGATACTTGCTTCCGGCGAGCTCATTCTGTGCGAGCGCCCAGTCCACGCCATCGACCAGATCCTGCGTCGAGGTCGGGGAGACGGGCGGCGTGCCGGGCTGTGGTGTTCCGCGTGCGGCGCGGACTCGCTCGAGCTCCTCGCCGACGAAGCCCGAAGCGATCACCAGATAGCCGTGCGAAGCGATCTCGAGCAGGTGACTGCGTACGCTCGCCCCGTCGTCGCTACAGCCGCCGTTGCCCCAGACGTAGACGCCAAGCTTGCGGTCTCCCATCCGGTCGAGGTCGGCCGGACGGTAGATCACATGCCGTGCGAGCGTGGGATCGACTTCCATCACCGCCGGGTACGGTCCGCTGCCGCGGTCGCCGGCGACTTCGGGCGAGGTCGGCGGGGGCGGCGCGTCGAACTCGAGGTGCTTCCCGAAGAACGGCAGAACGTGGTCCTGGAAGCGGAAAGCGACGCGGCTGGTGTGCGTACCCTCATAGATCTCGAGCGAGTTCTCGATGCCGTATTCGAGCAGCCGCGCGTGCAGCGCCTCGACGTCGGCGGTCCGGTCGTCGTTGCCGATATCCATCGCGATGGCGGCGTAGCGGCGCAGGTTGGCGACGTACTGGTCGAGCATCCCGAGCGGCGAATTCGCGCTCCAGCGCCGCAGCACCTTCTCGTCGGGCCGGCCTTGCGCATCGAACGGCAGGTCGAGGTACAGCGGTGGCTTGTTCGGCTTGGGCGACCAGGCCGAGGCCATCGCGAGCAGGCCGCGCGCGGGGAACTCGACGGCGGCCCCTTCCTCGCGTGTCGCGATGCGGTGCAGTGCGGCGATGGCGTCGGCCTCGGGCACGATGATCGGCTGCGCCTCGAGCCCGCCCGGGCTCATGACGTAGAGCGCGCCGAACACGTCGGCGTGCTTCATGCCGATGCGGGTGGCGCCGTAGCCGCCCATCGAATGGCCGACGAGCCCGCGGCTCTCGCGCCGGGGCAGCGTGCGGTAGTGGCTGTCGATATGGGCGACGAGGTCGCGGGCGATGAAGTTCTCGAAGTCGCCGGTGGTCGGCGAGCTCGAATAGACCGACCCGAGGTGCAGCGTCTTGCTGTCAGGCAGCACGACGATCATCTCGGGCACGCCCTTGGCAAAGGCGCCCTCGGCGACCTGGGGAATGCGAATCTCCTGGATCCACTCCTCGGCTCCGATGAAGTAGCCGTGCAGCGCGTAGACGACAGGATAGCGCCGCGTGGGATCGCTGCGGTAGCTCGGCGGCAGCACAACGATTACGTCGCGTTCGGCGGAGTTGCCTTCGAGGTTGCCTTCGATCGCGGGGGAATGAACCTTGATCCGCTCGAGCACCACCGGCTTCGCTCCCTCGACGGGCGGCGGCCGGTCGGTCTCGACCTGGGAAGCGGCGGGGGGCGACAGAAGGGCCATCGTCGCCAGCAGCACTGTGGCTGCGGCGCGAGCGAAGCGCGATTTGACTGACGCGACCGGCTTTCGGCTTGGCATCCTCGATTCCCCCATCGATCCGATCGTTATCGTCGATAACGATAATTTGTGTGAGTATTCAGGTCGGTGTCAACCGCTCGTCGCGACAATCTCCGTCCATCGGTCGCCGTTTCACTCTCCGGGTATGATCCGGATTTCCACGCGACGCAGCTCGGGTGTCCCGGTTTGGGGCCGGTCGACCCCGCGAACGATGTACTCGGGCTCCGTCAGCCCGGCGCCTTGCAGAAGCCGGGCGACCTGCTCGGCGCGAATGGTGCCGAGCCGCTCGCGCTCGGCGACGACCTCGCCGGTGCTGAGGGCGACAGCGGCGCGGTATCCGGTGATCTCGATCCGCCTGGCGCGGACATGGCGCGCATAATCGAGCGCCGGCGTCAGGAATCGTGGAGACTGGAAGGTGACGGTTCCGTCGAAATCGTAAGCGACTACGAAAGTCCGCTCGGGGAACGGAGCTTCGGGCAGGGGCGGCGGGGGTGGCGGGGTGAAAGCGAGGCGGCCGGCGCTCGGTCCCGGGGGTCGCGGCGCTTCGAACGGAAGCTCGTAGCGGTCCTCGGCCATCAGCAGCGTGTTGCACTCGGGCGCGAGCTCGGGGAGCACCGAGACCTTGACCGGATCGAGCACGAGGCCGCCGCAGATCTCCTCCGCGCCGGCCGCGACTGTGCCTTCGACGAGGACCTTGTGACCCAGCGACGGCGGGTTGAAGTCCGCCGAGACGTCGGTCTGGATGCCGAGATAGTAGAGCTGGCCGCGGAATTCGGAGAGCCAGCACGGGACGCTGCTGGTGTCGCGCACGATCGGGCAGGAGATGAACGCCAGGTTCTGCTCGCTGGCTTGCGCGGCCTGCGCCGCCGCGAGGGCTACGGACAGAGCGGCGAGCGAGAAAGTGCGCATCCCGATGCCTTTCACAGGCTGCTGAGGAAGTTGAGCAGGTCGGTCCGCTCGCGCTCGGTGAACCCGATGTTGTAGCGGCGGTCGTAGAAGTCGATCAGCTCCGAGAGGCTCGCCGCGGATCCGTTCGAGAAGTACGGTGCCCGCGCCGCGAGACCTCGGAATTGCTGCATGACGATCGTGCCGACGTCGTTGCACCGGCCCGAGATCAGCGCGCGGCCCGGGTCCTGCGTGTAGAACACGCGGCCGAGGTACGGATGCGGCGGGACCCCGTCCTTGCAGGTGATCCTGAACAGCGGCATCAGCTCGCGCTCGTCGGTCCACGGGTTGCGCGGCGTCTCCCGCGCCCACGGCAGGTTGGTCGTGCCGATGTCCATCCAGCCGTTGGCCGAATCCATGCCGGTCATGTGCATGCCGTGGCAGGTGGCGCAGGTCCGCTTGGTCGGGTTCCCGAGACCGACCGTGTTGAGGTGCATCGAATCGCGGATCCAGAAGGTCCGGAAGTGAAACACCTCCTGGCCCCGGCGAATGGACTCGCGCATGGCGATCTGCTCGGGGCTGTCGCCCGGCGCCGGCGCTCGCCAGACATCGCCCATCGGGAAGACCCAGCGGGTCGTGTTGTTGCCCAGCACCCCCTCTTCGCCGAGCAGCAGGTTGCGGGGTCCGAACGCCTTTGCGCCATCGGGCTCGACCAGCGAACCGGCCCCGTGGCGAAGGACCTGCGCGACGTAGATCTGCCGTTCGAACGCCTCGATCCGCTCGAGCTGGTCCTCGCTGAGCCTTTCGACCATCTGCAGGTGGGTGAGGCCCGCCTCGACTGCCTGCGAGCGCAGCGTGGCGAGGCGCGCGTCGGCCATCATGTTCATGTTGAGCGGCCGTCCGGTTTCCGGATCGCGCATCGCCGGTTCGCCCGTCTTGCCGACGAACGGGCTTACCCCGAACTTCTGCTGCACCACATACTTGAGGTTCGCCACCGGTCTTGGGCGGCGATAGACCGATATCGTCGGGTTGGCACTCGCCAGGCCGTAGACCGGATCGAGGTTGCATCCGCCGGGATCGCGCACGACCTCGATGGTGAACTCGGGCTCGATCGGCGTCCCGTCGGCCGCCCTGGGCGGCCAGGGGAGAGGTATGCGGAACAGCCCGCGCTCGAGCAGCAGCGAATGCGACGCCGGATCGCCCTGTGGCAGGTTCGGGCAATTCTTGCCGTCGATCGCGGCAAAGATCGGGTCCCGGCCTCCGGTAACGCGCCACCTTTCCCGGATCGTTTCCAGCGAGAGGCTCATGCCGTCTGAGGGTTGATGGCAGCTGACGCAGGCGCGCCCGTTGGCACCTATCGGCTCGAAGAACGGATGGCCCGCGGTGTCGAGCGGCCCATCGGCATTCAGCACGCCGAGCCGGCCATAGGCGTTTTCGTACTCGAGCCACTCGGGGACCTTGCGCCCGTCGCCCGGCGACCACCACTCGCGGTCCACGGCAGATGGTGAGGACGGAACCTGGGCAGAGCTTCCGTTGGCCATGATCGCAGTCACGGCCAGCAAGGCCGAACCCACGAATGCCAACCTGCTACCGACGGGTACCCGCCGCCGGCCGGTCAGCTCGCTTGCGGGTTGCACCAATCCCTCCCGATTCGCCCGTTCGATATAGTTATAAAAACTAAGTTGTTCCGATTGACAGGCAAGACCCCGCTGCGCACCACCCGGGGATGGCACGCGAAGAGCCAGTTGCGCCGCAGCCGGCCGAAGCCTCACCGGCCGAACTCGACATGGGCATTCTCGCCGACGACGTCGGCTTCCAGGTGCACATCACTCGCCGCGCGATCTGGAACGCGCTGCGGAGAACTCGCCAGGACGCCGCCCCTCGCAAGCCGTCCGGCTATTTCGCGACCCTGATCCTCATCGGTGCGAATCCCGGGATCTCGCAGACGCAGATTGCCGAAGCCCTGGTCATCGACCTGCCCAACGTCGCGCTAATCCTCCGGCGAATGACGGAGGCGGGGCTCGTCGAGCGGGAACAGGATCCGATCGACCGCCGGCGGCTCCGGCTCAGGCTGACGGCCGAGGGCGAGGCGCAGCTGCAGAGCGCGCTGGAATTCAACGACTCGCAACGCCGGTTGTTCGCCGAGGCGCTGACCGCCGAGGAAAGCCGCCAGCTCGTGACTCTGCTACGCAAATTGCAGAAGTCGCTCCGGGTCGCAGATCGCGTCGGCAAATCCCAAGTCGATCGGTAAGGAACTTCGATCAGCAGCTCCAAACTCGGCTTGAGCGCATCTTCGAGATGCCGCGCAACGCACCGATCGAAGTCGGATGCCGGATAGGGCTACTCCTCCGATCAGGACGACTGATCCGATCCGGACCAGACTGGCCGACAAACCGCTTTCCTACAGCGCATTCGCCGTTCCATGATGTCGCGATGACGGCTTTTCGAGCGACCTTTATCCCTCTCGTGCGCGCCGCTCTCGCTGCCGTGCTGCTGGCCTTCGCTGCTGCCGGTGCCGCGGCGCAGGTGCTGCCCGAGGGTCCGGTCCTCGCCGCCGCCGACCTGCGCGAGGGGCAGTCGCTCGACGGAATCTGGACCTACTCGATCGATCCCTATCGCGATGGCGTCGCCGGGTTCCACGGTGAAGCGCCGGGGCGCGGGCACCGGCGGTGGGATGATGTCGACGTCGAGCGGGCGCGGGCGAGGGATCCGCTCGCGCTGTTCGAGTACGACATGGACACCGCGCCGCGCGCCGAGCTTCCGGCAAGCTGGCTGACCCACGCGGCGGAGATGCGGCACTATCAGGGGCTGGTCTGGTACCAGCGCCGGTTCGATGCGGCGCCGCAGCCGGGGATGCGCTACTTCATCCGCTTCGGCGCCGCCAACTGCGCAGCCGAGGCGTGGCTCAATGGCGAGCGGCTCGGACGCCACGAGGGAGGCTTCACCCCGTTCGCGTTCGAGGTCACCGGGCTGCTGCGTGAGCGCGGTAACCGGCTGGTGGTCGGGGTCGATTCGACCCGCACCGAACGCACCGTGCCGCCGCCGGTGACCGACTGGGAGACTTACGGCGGGATCACCCGCCCGGTCCGGCTGATCGTCGTGCCCGAGACATTCGTCGATGACGCCTGGGTGCGCCTGACCGGCGAGGGGCGCATCGCGGTCGACGTGGCGCTCGACGGCCCGGCAGCCGCGGGTGCGACGGTCGAGCTGGCTATCGGCGAACTCGGGGTCTCGCGTCGCGCGATAGCGGACGGCGAGGGCCAGGCGCGGTTCGAGTTTCCGGTACCGGCCGCCCTGCGTCGCTGGTCTCCCGAAACGCCGAAGCTCTACGATGTCACGGTCAGCGCCGGGAACGATCGCTGGCGCGACCGCGTCGGCTTCCGCACGGTCGCCATCGACGGATCGCGCATCCTGCTCAACGGCGAGCCGGTGTTCCTTCGCGGGATCAGCCTGCACGAGGAGGAGATCGGCCCCGACCCCGCGCGCCGGATCACGCCCGAGGCGGCGCGTGAACTGCTGACGCGGGTCAGGGACGGCCTCAGCGGCAACTTCGTGCGCCTCGCGCATTACCCGCACGACGAGACGATGGTGCGGATGGCCGACGAGCTCGGTCTGCTCGTGTGGAGCGAGGTGCCGGTCTACTGGCGCATCGCGTGGGAGGATGCGGAGACGCTGGCGAACGCCCGCCGGATGCTGGCGGAGAATATCCTGCGTGATCGCAACCGCGCGGCGATTGCGCTGTGGAGCGTCGGCAACGAAACGCCGGTGACCGAGGCGCGCAATGCGTTCATGGCCCGACTCGCCGCCGACGTCCGCGCACTCGATCCGGACCGGCTGGTCACTGCGGCGTTGCTGACCGAGCGCGACGAAAGCGAGGGGCACCCGGTGCTGCGCCTCGCGGACCCGCTGGCCGAGGAAGTCGATGTCCTTGCGATCAACACCTACAACGGCTGGTACGGGCCAGACCGGCCGTCCGACCTCGCCCGTTTCGAATGGCGGCTGCCCGCCGATCGCCCGCTGATCCTGTCGGAGTTCGGCGCCGACGCGAAGGTCGGCCTGCGCGAATCCGGAGCGGAGCCGCACAAGTTCACCGAGGATTACCAGGCTGAGTACTATCGCCACACGCTGGCGATGGCCGAGCGCATACCTTCGCTCGCCGGCATGTCGCCCTGGATCCTCAAGGACTTCCGCTCACCGAGACGCCAGCTTGCCGGCGTGCAGGATGGCTGGAACCGCAAGGGCCTGATCAGCGAGACCGGCGAGCCGAAGCTGGCTTTCGGAGTGCTGGCGGAGTGGTATGCAGGGAAGGCGTCTGCCGACTAGCGCGCGCTTGCCCTGTACCCGACCACGCAAAGCGCGAGCATCGCGAGATTGCACGCGAAGTCGAGCGCCATCCATTCGTTGAACACTGGCACGACAAAGACGAACCAGTAGTTGAACCAGAAGAAGGGAAGCAGCGCGATCCCGTAGACGAGGAACGTGGTCCGGGTGAACCGGCTGAACGCCGCAAACAGTCCCGAGAGCACCGCCTGCGCTCCGAAGCAGCCGATCAGCAGCGCGCTCGCCGTGGTCCCCTGGTAGTGCTCCGGCCGCATCCCGAGCCGCTCGACCATGCCTGGCGCGACCAGGCACCATGAGCCGAGCACGAGGAACGGCACGGCGATCAGCCGCTGCGCAACGAGCGGCGGCACGCGAGCTACCTGGCCAGCATCGCCGGCACGAACTTCTCGCGTACCGCCTGCGCCAGCAGGCCGATCGGCAGCAGGCCCTGACCGACGATGAAGTCGTTGAAGGCCATCCGGTGGAACTTGTCGCCGAGCGCGAGCTCGGTGGCGACACGCAGGTCGGCGAGCTGGCTGTAACCGTAGAAGTAACTGCCCGCCTGTCCGGGCGCGCGGAAGGTGTAGCGGTCGATCTCCTGCTTCACCATCGCCGGCGAGAAGCCGGCTTCCTCGGCAAGAATGCGCCGCGCGGTTTCGACGTCGGTCAGGCCCAGATTGAGCATGGGATCGAGCATCGCCCGCGCCTGGCGCAGCAGCCGGTGCTGCAGAGCGATCAGCTGGCCCTCGACCGGCTCGTAGGGCAGCATCTCGGCCTCGGCGTAGAGCGCCCAGCCTTCGACGTTGACGCTGTTGAACGCGTAGAGCGCGCGGGCCTGGCTGACGCCGTTCTCGACCATCTGCGCGAACTGCAGCTCGTGCCCCGGCCGGCCTTCGTGCACGCTCAGCGTCCACGCCGCGGCGTCGAAGTTGAAGTCGTTGGCGAGGATCGTCGCGCCCGGATAGACCCCGGTGGTCAGTACGAAAGTACCGCGCTCGCCGGTGTTGCCGATCAGCCGTGGTGGAAGCATGTGCGGGGCCGGGCTTGCGGCGTTCTCGGCGTCTGTGCCGAGGCGCATCAGCACCGGGTAGTCGGGAAGGGTGACGATCCGCTCGCGCGCGGCGATCTCCTGAATCTGGCCGAGCACCTCGGCGTAATGCGTTTCCATGCGCTCGTTGGGGATGGTGCGCTTCTTGAGCTCGGCGAGCACCGACGGGTAGTCGTTCGCCGCCAAGCCGAACTTGGCGGCGACCAGCGGGGCGAGCGCCTGCATCTGTGCGCGCGTTTCGTAGAACGCGCGGCGCGCTCGAGAGATAAGCTCCTCGGGGGGCAGGTCGATGCCGTACTGTCTGAGCCGGAACGCGTAGATCTCGGGCGGCTGGCGGAAGTCCTCGCGCGCGAGCGGCAGGACCTGGGCGCGGGTCCATTCGGCATAGTCGGCGAACTGGCGCTCCATGGCCGCCAGGGCCGGTTCCGCTCCCTGGATCTGGTACTTTTCGACCAGAGCGCGGATGCCTGCGACATAGGTGTCGACTTTCGACAGCCCATCCTCGACGTCGCCGCGATAGGGGCCGACCTTGCCCGGACCGAGGCTGTCGGCGTGGCGGTCTTTTGCGAGCTGCGTCAGCGCGGTCGTGCCCTCGTAGAGGCCGGTGTAACGCTGCAGCAGCTCGACCGCCTTGGCGCGGCGTTCGGGGGCAATCTGGTCGTCAAGCAGCGCGTTGAGGTTGCCGAACACCAGTTGCGGCACGTCGTACCAGTCGATCGTCAGGCGCTGACCGAGTCGCGTTCCCTCGATGTCGCGCTCGAGCGAGCCGATCAGGATTTCGATGTCCTGCCTGACGTTGGGATCGCTCTCCGTCTCCAGCGCCGCACGCAGTTCGGCGAGCTTGGCTTCCTCGGCCGCGATGAAGCGCGCCTCGATCTGGGGACCGAGATCGATGGCGAGGCCATCGTACTTCTCCAGTCCGCTTTGCGACGCGCCCTCGGGCTGGAACTGGGCCTGCATCTCGATCACCCCCAAAGTGATCGCGTTGCTGCGCTCGACCCAGGCCTGATCCTGGGCGGCGGCGGGTGCGGTGAAGATCGAAACGAATGCGCAGGCGAGCGCGGCGATCGGCTTGGCCATCTGGAACCCCTGTCTGTCTCGTGCGACTCGTCATTGCACGGCTTGGGCGTGCTGCAAATCTCCAGCGTGACATTGATCGGCCGGCGGTCGATCGGCATGGACAAACGCTTTCCCGCCAACAGTTCATCGCAGCCTGGGCACGTCTCGCCGTAAGTCGGCGCGGCCCGCCCGAGTCCTCGGACGGTGAGCCCCCCTTCGGACACAATTTTCCTGTGCATAAGCGGTGGAAGGACCACTCCCATGCCGCACTACAGTCTCATCTTCCGCGGGAACGATTCCGAACCCCGGAAACGCATCGAGTTTCACGGTGAGGATCCGTCACGCGCGCTGCTTCTCGCGCACCGCGAGCGCGACGAACGGGCGGCAGAGCTGTGGAGCGATGGCAAGCCGGTCTGCACGATCCGCAAGGTCGGGGCCCGACCGGACTACTGGATGATCGATCCCGCCCGGGGTTAATCGATCCGCTGTACCCACCCGTAGGGATCGGCTGCTTCACCTCGCTGGATCGCGACCAGTCGCGCACGCAGCCGGCTGGTCAACTGGCCTGGGCCGCCGCTGCCGATCGTGAATTCGCCGTCGCGTCCTGCGACGCGGCCGATCGGCGTGACGACAGCCGCGGTGCCGCAGGCGAAACATTCGACGAGCCGCCCGCTTTCGGCGTCTGCGCGCCACTGGTCGATCCCGTAACGCTCCTCGCGCACGGTCAGCCCCTCCTCGCGGGCCAGGGTCAGCAGGCTCTCGCGCGTGATCCCGGGCAGGATTGTGCCGGTGAGCGGCGGCGTCACCAACGTACCGTCATCGAAGGCGAAGAACACGTTCATGCCGCCGAGTTCCTCGACCCAGCGATGCTCTGCAGCGTCGAGGAACACGACCTGGTCATGGCCGTGGGCTATCGCTTCCGCCTGCGGCACCAGGCTCGCGGCGTAGTTGCCGCCGCACTTGGCGGCGCCCGTCCCGCCCGGCGCCGCGCGCGTATAATCCTCCGAGACCCAGATAGACACCGCCGGCACGCCCGACTTGAAGTAGTTGCCCGCGGGGCTGCAGATCACGAGGAACTTGTACTGCTTGGCCGGCCGCACGCCCAGGAATGCCTCGGAGGCGAACATGAACGGCCGCAGGTAGAGCGAGCCCCCTTCGACGGTGGGGAACCATTCGCGGTCGGCGATCACCAGCTGGCGCACTGCCTCGACGAAAGTCTCCTCCGGCAGCTCGGGCATTGCCATCCGCCGCGCCGAGGTGTTGAACCGGCGCGCATTTTCGTCGGGCCGGAACAGAGCCATGCCTCCGTCCGCCAGGCGGTAGGCCTTGAGCCCCTCGAAGATTTCCTGCGCGTAGTGGAGCACGGCCGCGGCCGGGTCGAGCGTCAGGGGCCCGCGCGGGCCGAGCGTCGCATCGTGCCAGCCCCGTCCCTCGGTCCACTCGATGGTCACCATATGGTCGGTAAACACCTTGCCGAACCCCGGATCGGCGATCAGCTGCGCGCGCTCGGCAGCAGGGACGGGGGAGGGGTGGGGCTTATGGGGGAACTCGATGGGGGAATCGGCGAGCGTGGCCATGTAGTCCTTGTCCTTGCGCTGCGGATCGGGTGTTAGAGTATGAAAGTTACAAATCCGCAAGCAAATTTGAAATAAATGGTAAGCAATGAAACCGGGCGTGTCGAAGCCCTAGCACGGTCGGTGCAAAGGAAAAGGGCGAAGCGGCCCGTCGCCTTTGTCGCTGGTTGACGTCATCCGTCATTCGGTTCGATGCCCGCGCCGCGGTCGACGAGGCTCGCGGCAGCATCGGAGACATCGAGGTCTCGTCCGATGCTCCGGGATCGAAGCCCGGGACTCAGCTGGTCAGGCTCGAGACCGGCTTCCCGCCGATCCTTCTCCAAAATGAGAAGGGCGGCCCCGGTATCCCGAGAACCGCCCTCCGCATGGTCAGCGGCCGGTAAAGCCGCCCACGAAGCCTCTATCGGCGTTGGAAGTGATTACCGATAATGCTCCGCGAGGGTCGTCACCGACCTCCCTGCTGAACCATGAGACATCGGATCACCTCCTTTCGCGCTTGAAAAAGCCATGCTCCGGTTTCACCCGGGGCCGGGCCTGCGTGAACCGCCGGCCTGTCTGCGAATGTGAGTCACGCGAGTCGGCAACACAAGCCTTGTAATTCCTTTTTTCCCCGTCAGAATCCCTGGCTTCGCGCGGCGCGGCGAGCGCTCCGCTCAGCGGCAGTCTTCGATCACCCGGGTCACTTCGGCCCACGAGGGCGCGTAGATCGTCGGCAGGCCGGCAATCTCGATCGCGAACCGCCCCTTGGAAAATGCCATCGCATCGAGCAGCGGGTCGCGCGCCGGCACCCGGGCGACGATCGTCGGCGGGTTGCCGCCCGAGGGCACCGCGTCGATCGCCCGATCCTGGAACTCGGTCAGCACGCGCATCTGCAGCGGCGCGACGGCCGATCCCGCGCGGATGATCTCGACTGTCCCGCTGGCCGGGTCACACCGCAAGGTGAGCAACGGCTGCGCGCCGGGCTGCCCGAAGACAGCCGTGCCGCCGCCTCGGTAGGACCAGTCGCCAGGCGTCGCCGGCGCGTCCATCCAGTGGCCCTCGAACGGCAGCGGAGTCGGCGTGGGTGCCGGCGCCGGTGCAGGAACCGGTGGGGCTGGAGCTGGGGCGGGCGTCGGAGGCGGCGTCGGCTCGGGCGCGGGGACGCAGGCGGCCGCGGAGAGCAGAGCCAATCCGGCGAGGGTCGATCGAACGGTCAGGCGCATGCCGCAAGCACCCGGCTGATCCCCGCGTGACCCGGAACCCGCAGCGGCGGGGCCGCGGCGCCGGTCACCTCGATCACCGCGGCGGGGTCGGTGAAGGCGGCGAAGATCGGCTGGTTCCGGTCGACCACTGCGTTGAGGCCGGCGGCGCCTCCCGGTGCGAGCATCACATCCGCCTTCTCTGTGCCGACGGTGATGCGGAAGCGCTGCGGGGTCGGGGCCGAACCTGCGCGGTCGAGGCTGAGGGCGCGGCGGGCGCGGTCGCACACCAGCACCAGCGCCGGTGTGCCGGAATCCTCGATGAATGCAGCGCTGGCACCTCCGACGGCTTCCTCCACCAGCCAGTCGCCGGAAGCGAGCGGGATCGCGTCCTCCGATCCGGCCGGCGCGACCGGCGGGGTCAGGGCGGCTTCGCCGTCCGGTTCCGCCGCATCGCTTTCGGCTTGCGAGCAGGCCGCAATCGCGCTCGCGGCCGCGAGAACCGGCAGGGCAAGGCGATGACGCATCGAGGAGGCTCCTGTTGCGGGACGAATCCGTCGGCCAAGCAACAAGCGCTGGCCTGCCCTGTTCCTTCGCCGTATCGGGCCAGCATGGCGGGCAAGAGACGGATCGACCAGCTGCTTGTCGAACGCGGGCTAGCCGAGAGCCGCGCCCGGGCGCAAGCGCTGGTGATGGCCGGACTGGTGTTCGCCGGGGACACCCGGATAGGCAAGCCCGGGCAGCAGCTCAGCGCCGATGCCGCGATCGAGGTGCGCGGACGCGACCACCCGTGGGTCGGGCGCGGCGGGGTCAAGCTCGACCACGCGATCACGCATTTCGGACTCGATCCGGCGGGAGCCGTGGCGATGGACATCGGCAGCTCCACCGGGGGCTTCACCGAGGTCCTGCTCGCTCGCGGCGCCGCGCACGTGTTCGCCGTGGACGTCGGCACCAACCAGCTGGCCTGGAAACTGCGTCAGGATCCTCGGGTCACGGTGCTCGAGCAGACCAATGCCCGGGCGCTGACCCCGGCGCAGATCGATCGCCCTTGCGACTGGGTCGTGTGCGACGCCTCGTTCATCGGGCTCGCCAAGGTGCTCGAGGTGCCGCTCCGACTCGCCGCTACCCCCTGCACGCTCGTCGCGCTGATCAAGCCGCAGTTCGAGGTGGGCCGCGACGAGGTCGGCAAGGGCGGGATCGTCCGCGACCCGGCGCTCCACGCACGCGTCTGTACTGAAGTGCGCGACTGGCTCGAGGCCGATGGCTGGAAGGTTCTCGGGATCACCGAAAGCCCGATCAGGGGGACCGAGGGCAACGCAGAGTTTCTGATAGCCGCACAACGGCGCTGATTGCGCCGCGAAACCCCACCCGCCATACCGCGTACGATTCGCGGACAGGAGCTACGATGAACCGTCTCGCTTCGCCTGCCCAGCTGCGTGCCAGCCTGATGCGCTGGGCGTTGTTCCTGATCCCCGGGGTGATGCTGCTCGGGTTCCTCTCCGGGCAATATGCCGGCAGCACCGCCGACAACGCATGGTTCGCAGCGCTTGACAAGCCGTCGACCTTCCCACCGCCGGCGACCTTCGGCGTGGTCTGGACCGTGCTCTATGCGCTCATGGGATTCGCGCTCGCGCTCGTCTGTGCGGCCTGGGGCGCGCGATATCGGGTTCCGGCGATCCTCGCCTTTGTCCTTCAACTCGCGCTCAATCTCGCGTGGTCGCCGGTCTTCTTCGCCGGGCACGAGATCGAGCTGGCACTGTGGCTGCTCGTCGTGCTCGACGTCGCAGTCCTCCTCACCGTCGTACTGTTCTGGAAGGTGCGTCGGCTCGCGGGGCTGTTGCTGCTGCCTTATCTCGCCTGGATCCTGTTCGCGACGCTGCTCAACTGGCAATTCCTGCAGCTCAATCCCGAGGCCGACAGTGTCGACGTCTCGAACGCCGTGCAGCGGATCGAGCTTTAGCTTGCGCGCGCGGCAGGCGGGGGCCAGATAACGGCGATGCAAAGCGAAAACCCGATCATCGCCGACTTCGTCAAGCTGGCCAACAGTGCCGCCGGCACTCTCGCCGGGATGACCCGCGAAGCCCGCGAAGGGGCGCGCGAGCGCATCAAGGAGGCGCTGGGCGGTCTCGACTTCGTTTCCCGCGAGGAATTCGACGCGGTCAAGGACATGGCGAGCCGCGCGCGCGAGGAATGCACGAAGCTCGAAGCCCGTATCGCCGCGCTGGAGTCGAAGGCGAAGTAGGCCGTCACTCCGGCGAAAGCCGGGCTCGCATGCCGCCAGATCGTGCATTGAGGCACGAGGCCCCGGCTTTCGCCGGGGTGACGTTCGGCGTCTTTGCGTCCTCCTGCGAAAGCCCTACCTCGTCCCGATGCACCTGCGTGCTCCCGCGATCCTGCTGGCCGCCCGGCCGCACGGCGAAACGGCCGTCGTCGCGCGCGTGCTGACCGAGGAGTACGGGGTGGTCGCCGGCTACGTCGCCGGCGGCCGCGGGCGGCGGCTGCGCCCGGTCGTGATCCCCGGCAACCGTGTGGAGCTGCAACTGAGCGCCCGCTCCGACAGCCAGCTACCGTTTGCGAAGCTCGAGCTGGTCGAGAGCCGCGGACCCTGGCTCGGCGAGCCGCTGCCCGCCGCGGCAATCGGATGGGCCTGCGCGCTCACAGCGACCGCGCTGCCCGAGCGGCAGCCCTATCCGAGCCTGCATGGGGCGCTCGGCGGCCTGCTCGATGCTATCTGCCACGCACCGTCGGCGAGGGGCTGGGTGGGGGCGCTGATCGCCTATGAAACGCTCCTGCTGCGCGAGCTCGGCTACGGTGGCGAACCGCCGGAACCGCGCGACTTCGCCGGCACGCTGGTGCTGATGGACCGGCTCGCGGGGCCGCTCGATCACTACCTGCTTGCCGACCGGCGCGGCGATGTTATGGCCGCGCGCTCACGCCTCAGGGAGCTGTTGGGACGGATATCGCCATGAAGATCGCCTGCCTTGCCGGAGACGGGATCGGCCCCGAGATCATGACCGAGGCACGGCGGGTGCTCGCCGCGCTCGATCTGCCGGGCCTCACCGTGTGGGAGGGTGACGTCGGCGGGATCGGCTACCGCCGCCATGGTCACCCGCTGCCGCCGGAGACGCTCGAGATGGCCAAGGCCGCCGATGCCGTGCTGTTTGGCGCGGTCGGCGATCCCTCGTGCGACGGGCTCGAACGCCATTTGCGTCCCGAGCAGGCGATTCTCGGGCTGCGCCAGGCGCTGGGGCTGTTCGCCAACCTGCGTCCGGCGACGATGTTCTCGGGGCTCGAGGACCTCTCGGCGCTGCGCCCGGAGGTGGCCCGCAGCATCGACCTGCTGATCGTGCGCGAGCTCAACGGCGACGTCTACTTCGGCGAGAAGGCGATCCGGACTCTGCCCGACGGCCGCCGCCAGGGCTACGATTTCATGTCCTACGCCGAGGACGAGGTTCGCCGTATCGCCCATCTGGCGTTCCGCGCGGCGCAGGGCCGGCGGAAGCGACTGTGCAGTGTCGACAAGGCCAACGTGCTCGAGACCAGCCAGCTGTGGCGCGAGGTCGTGATCGAGGTGGCTGCCGAGTATCCCGACGTCGAGCTCAGCCACATGTACGTCGACAACGCGGCGATGCAGCTCGTTCGCAACCCGGGCCAGTTCGACGTGATCGTCACCGGCAACCTGTTCGGCGACATCCTCTCGGACCAGGCGTCGATGTGCGTCGGCTCGATCGGCCTGCTCGCGAGCGCTTCGCTCGGCGAGGCGCAATCCGAGTTCGGCACCAGGGGCCTCTACGAGCCGATCCACGGCTCGGCGCCGGACATCGCCGGACAGGGCAAGGCCAACCCGATGGCGATGATCCTCAGCCTGGCGATGCTGCTGCGTCACAGTCTCGGGCGCGAAGCCGAGGCGGCACGGGTCGAGGCCGCTGTGGCGAAAGCGCTGGCCGATGGCATCAAGGGCGCTGACCTCGGCGGTTCCGCCGGCACGGCCGAGATCGGCGAGGCGGTTCTTGCGCGCCTCTGAGCGCCCCCCGCTCGAACTCGCGGTCGTCCTGCCGACCTACAACGAGCGGGCGAATGTCGTGCCGATGATCGAGCGGATCGAGGCCGCGCTCGGCCCCACCGGTTGGGAAGCGATCTTCGTCGACGACGACAGCCGTGACGGCACGGCCGACGAGGCACGCCGCGTCGCCGCCGTCGACCCGCGCATCCGCGTGATCCAGCGGATCGGGCGCCGCGGCCTTGCCAGCGCCGCGATCGAGGGGATCTGCGCCACGGCCGCGCCGGTCGTGGCCGTCATGGACGCCGACTTGCAGCATGATCCGGCCATGCTGCCCGAGATGCTCGCCGCGATCCGGGACGGGAAATGCGACATCTCGGTCGCCTCGCGCTTCGCCCCGGGGGCGAGCACCGAGGCTTGGAACGAGCCGCGCCGCGAGAAGGCCTCGGTGCTGGCCAACGCACTGGCGCGCAAGGTGACCGGAGTCGAGCTTTCCGATCCGATGAGCGGCTATTTCATGCTGCGCGCAGATACCGTGCGACGGGAGGCACACCGCCTTTCGGGGATCGGGTTCAAGCTGCTGCTCGACATCCTCGCGACCGTGCCGGCTCCGCTGCGCGTCAGGGAATTTCCTCTGCATTTCGCCGCGCGCACCGAAGGCGAAAGCAAGCTCGACCGCCGCGTCGTGTTCGAGTTCCTCGTCGGGCTCTACGACAAGTGGCTCGGCCGGATCATCCCGACCCGCTACGCACTGTTCGGCACGATCGGTGCAATGGGTGTCGTAGTTCACATGGCCGTGCTGAGCGCGTTCCTCGCGCTGTTCGGCGGCAGCTTCGAACAGCAGCTGTTCTCGGCGTTTGAGCTCGGCCAGACCCTCGCCGCGCTGGTCGCGATGACCTTCAACTTCGCGCTGAACAACGCGCTGACATACGCCGACCAGCGCCTGCGCGGCGCCTGGCGCCTCTTCCGCGGGTGGCTCAAGTTCGCGCTGACCTGCTCGGTCGGCCTGCTCACCAACGTGGGCGTAGCGGCGATACTCGTGCGGATGGGTTTTCACCCCTATGTTTCGGCGCTCGCGGGCATCGTGATCGGCTCGGTATGGAACTACGCCTTGTCGAGCCGCTTCGTCTGGGGCCGGTTCCGCTAGCGCCAGCTGTCGAGCCAGGTGTAGCGCAGGAAGTCCGTGCCTTCGTCGAGCGGAGCGGCGCTGTAGATCGGCCAGAAATAGGCGAACAGGCCGCAGGCAGCGGCGAGCACCGCGATGGAGCCCCAGCGCCACCGATTACCGCGCTGCCACAGGGCGTCGAGCGCCATCGCCAGGCCGGCCATCAGAAAGCAGCTCGGCAGCAGATAGTGGTAGTAGAACTGCACCGGCTTGGGTGCGACGATCCACATCCCGAAGCTGACCGCATAGAGAACGAAGACCGCCAACGCGTCCCACCGCCGGCGCGCGACGCCGATCCAAGCGCACCACAGCATCGCCGGCACGCCGATGAGCATGGTCAGGGGATTTCCCACCAGCAGCACGCCGCGCTGGGCGCCGTCGACGACCTCGTAGAGATACCAGATCGCCCGCCAGTTCCCGAGCCAGTGATACCACCGGCTCATGTAAGTGTGCGGTTCCACCACCTGCTCCTGCAGCTCGAGCATGTGGCGGTTCCATTCCACGAGGCCCCACGGCGTCGTCGGCTGCCCGGCGTAGAGGAAGTACGGCCAGAAGGACGCCGCATAGACAATGAGCGGCACGATTCCGAGCCACAGTGCTGCTTCGACCAGGGTCATTCCGGGCACGGGAGCGCCGCGGTGCGCGGTCAGGAAGCTCCACCCCGCGACCCGCGCACGCACGGCGAGGAAGGCGAGACCCGGCAGGACCGCGAGGGGCAGCACGTTCCACTTGGATGCCATCGCCAGTCCCAGCGCCGCGCCGCCGACCGCGAGCCGCCAGCGCGCGGTTTCCGGCTCACGCACGGCTCCCGCGCACATCCACAGCGTCACCAGTGTGAAGCTGGCCATGAACACGTCGAGCATCGCGATGCGCGACTGGATCAGCAGGTGCGGCGCGGTCGCCAGCAGGATGCCGAAGGCGATCGTCGCGAAGCGCGAGCCGGTTGCGAACCATAGCGCCCGCATGCCGGCGAACAGCCCGAGGACGCCGTACAGGGCCGGCATTATCCGCCAGCCGAGCGGCCTGTCGCCGAACAGCGCGATGCCGAGAGCGAGGATTTCCTTGCCGAGCGGTGGATGCTCGGGATTGAGTGGCCGCGACATCTCGAGGATTGCCCTCGCCGCCGGGAGATAGTGAACCTCGTCGAAGTACGGTTTCGACGGGATGGTCAGCCGTACCAGGCAAAGCCCGAGGAATGCCAGCGAGACGGCCACGGTCAAGCCGATCGGATCCCTCGGACGGTGCGGCGGGTGCGGGGCCGACGGGCTCATCGTCGCGGGCCCTTAAGCAGGGGCCCCTGGTGGCGCAAGCACCCGCTTTTTCGTTGCGCCCCGGCCCGCGCGAGTCCTAGACGCGGCGCACGATGAAGAAGACTACCGGCACCGATCGCGCGATCACCTCGAACTGGCGCCCGCAGACCCGCGCTGTGCGCGCGGGAACCTGGCGTTCGGAACAGGGCGAGACCAGCGAGGCGATATTCCTGACCTCGGGCTACGTCTACGACGATGCTGAGACAGCCGCAGCGCGCTTCCGCGGCGAGGTCCAGGGCATGACCTATTCGCGGCTGCAGAACCCGACCGTGGCCATGCTGGAGGAACGCATCGCCTCGCTCGAGGGCGCCGAAGCCTGCCGTGTCCAGGCGAGCGGGATGGCGGCGATGACCGTCGCGCTACTGTGCCAGCTGAGCCAGGGCGATCACGTCGTCGCCGGGCGTGCCGCGTTCGGTTCGTGCCGCTGGATCCTCGACAACCTGTTCCCGCGCTTCGGCATCACGACAACCACGATCGACGCGCGCGACAACCAGGCCTGGGTCGATGCGATCAAGCCGAACACGAAGGTGTTCTTCTTCGAGACTCCGGCCAACCCGACGATGGACGTCGTCGACCTCGAGTTCGTGTGCGGCCTCGCGCGCGAACGGGGCATCACCACGGTGGTGGACAACGCCTTCGCCACGCCGGCACTGCAGCGGCCACTCGAGTTCGGTGCCGACGTCGTCGCCTATTCGGCGACAAAGCTGATGGATGGGCAAGGCCGCGTGCTCGCGGGGGCGGTGTGCGGGACAAGGGAGTTCATCAACGAGAAGCTGCTGGCTATGCAGCGCCACACGGGGCCCAATCTCTCGCCGTTCAACGCCTGGGTTGTACTCAAGGGCCTAGAGACGCTCGACTTGCGTGCGCGCCACCAGAGCGAGAGTGCGCTGAAGGTTGCGCAATTCCTCGAAGGTCGGGTTCCGCGGATCAACTTCCCCGGCCTGCAGAGCCATCCGCAACACGCGCTGGCGATGAAGCAGATGGACGCCTGCGGTCCGATCTTCTCGTTCGAGGTCGAGAACCGCGAGCAGGCCTTCGCCGTGCTCAACGCGCTCGAGCTGATAGACATCTCGAACAACATCGGGGATTCGCGCACTCTGATGTGCCACAACGCCTCGACCACGCACTATTCGGTCACCGCCGAAGCGCGTGAGGAGATGGGCGTGACCGAAGGCATGCTCCGCATCAATGTCGGTCTCGAGGATCCCGAGGACCTGATCGAAGATCTCGACCAGGCGCTCGCCCGCGCGGGACTCTGACGGGGTACCGATCGCTACCGTTGCCGCAGCGCGGCAGGGCCCGTCTGACGCGACGAGGCTCGCACAGCTGAATAAACTGCGCGCAACTCGCCGCAGGGCCTTTGCCCGATCTCTCCGATCGGGTTACCGTGCAGCCATGCAAGGAGTCCTCGCGAACCTGTTTCAGCACGCGGCGATGACTGCCGGCGTGACGGTGCGCGTGGCGGTCAACTACATGCCCGACCAGTCACGGGCCGAAGCGCGGCGCTGGTTCTGGGTCTATCACATCCGCATCGAGAACCACCGCGAAGACACGATCAAGCTGCAGACGCGGCATTGGCGGATCACCGATTCGCGAGGGATGGTGAACCTCGTCGACGGGGAAGGGGTCGTCGGAGAGACCCCGGTGCTTGCTCCGGGACAGACCCACGACTACGTGTCGGGGTGCGAACTGATGACCAATCACGGTTCGATGGAAGGGCACTATACCTTCGTGCGCGAGGACGGGACCCCGTTCGAGGTCGCCATTCCCTTCTTCCCGCTGTCGGCCCCCGCGCGCACCGAGGGCTGAGTCGCCTCACCGGCGCCAGACCGGCGGCGGCCCGGCCTGCTCACGCCTCGTGGCCCGCCAGACCTGGGGAGAGACTCCGAACGAGCCCGCGAACCAGCGCGTGAACGAGCTCGGCGAGGAATAGCCGAGCATCGCCGCCACCGAAGTCACCGGCCGCGTGGAGCCGGCGAGGTAGGCGGTCGCCAGTTCCTGGCGGACGCTGGTGAGCAGCTCGGCGAACTGCAACCCTTCCTCGTCGAGCCGGCGCTGCAGGCTCCGCGCGCTCATGCCCAGTTGCGCCGCGACCTGGTCGACGGTTGCCCGGCCGCTGGGCAACAACTGGCTGATCGTGCGCCGCACGCGGTCGCCGAGTTTTTCCGGACCGCTGTCGAGCGGCAGGAGGTTCAGAAGATAGCGTGCGTGCCGCGCCATCGCCGCGTCCGCCAGCGGGTTCGGAATCAGCATCGAATCGGTCGCGCACGAGAAGCCGTTGAAGCCGGCCTCGAACTCTACGGGTGCGGGGAAGACCCGGCGCCATACCGACAAGTCCTGCGGCGCCCGGTGCACGAGATGGACGCAGGCAGGCTTCCACCGATTGCCTGAAGCGCCGGAAAGGACGCGAAAGCCCATGCCGACGACAAGGTCGATGCCTTGTTCGTTCCACACGTCCGGCAGGAGGTCCAGCTTGATGAGGGTTGTGTCATCCTCTTCCTCCATCGCGATCGTGACCACGTCGTTGAAGTGGCGCTGGAACGCGATCGAGGCGCGCATGACCGCGCGCAGATGCGGCAGGCGTTCGAGCAGCAGGCTGACCGGGCCGAGACTGGCGAACGTGCGGCGTTCGGCCATGAGCAGACCGAAACTTTCGCAGCCCGCCTCTGCAGCCGAGCGCTCGAGCAGTCGCATAACGGCGGAGGCGGGAACGCGGTTCTCGGCATGATCGAGGGTTTCGAGCGAAATGCCGGCCTGCCGCAGCATGCGGCGACCATCGAGGCCGGCAAAGGTCGCCACCTCCAGGTAGTTGGCCAGCGTAGCTGCCCTCATCTGATGCATCGGCGGCTCCTCGGCGCCAAGCGGAAGGCTTTGTCGTATTCTCTGGTCGGCGACCTGTCTCTCGGGGTTTTGACTGAGAGATGTAGGTGAAAATAGTGCCGATTGCGAAATCTTTGACGCGATTCGTCAAGCGCGGTCGACCCAGCAACCCTAGCAGCGCGCGCCTTCGAGCGCGCCTCGCCATCAGGATTCGCAGGGCCGTTCAACGAGGATCTGAGATCGTGGAGAACGCACCCCCGACGCCGGGCGAGCTCCGGGCGCTGGCCCATCAGCTTATGGCCTGGGCCAACCAGATGGCTTCTCGTCCCGCGGCGGCTTACGCAATGCCGGTCGGCGAGGACTCGCGCGAGCTCCTGCTGTCCTTCGCCATGGCCACACGGGAGGTTCGCCGGCGCCGGGCGGAGATCTTTCCGCGGCTGCAGTTGCGCGAACCAATGTGGGACGTGCTGCTTGAACTGTTCATCCAGCAGGAACGTGGCCACCGTGTAACGCTGGATCACCTGATCCTTACGGGCGAGCTCGAGGTTGCCGTGCTCCGGCACGCCGTGGCCGTACTCGTGACTACCGGCCTGGTCGATCGCACGATCGACCTGTTCGACAAGCGTATCATGTGGCTGACGCTTTCCGAAGCCGGGTACGATGCCATGATCGAGCATTTCACGGGAGCGGTCGACTTTCTCCGGCCGATCAGCGAACCCCTGCCCGAACTCGCTGCGCGGGCGTTCCGCTAGCCTTCAGGGGCTCGCGGGCTGATCGTTGTCACCTCCGTCGACGAGCATGATCAGCGAGATCAAAGCGACGACGCCGATCACGGCGATCACGGGTCCTGACCCTGGATAGCCGGCCAGTTCCTCGCTCTCGGCGACGCCCGCTGCAGTTCGCGGAGCCGCGAACGCCGGCTGCGCGACGACGAGCATTGCGGCAACGCCGGCCAGCAAGGTCTTGAAGCGGTTCATGATCCTGGTCTCCGGATGGTGAGCGCAATGCCGCCTGCTATGCATCGCTGCGAACCCGGTTCCACCCCGAAGGGACGAACCGCACCTCGACCGGGATCGGTCGCTCCAGGTCGTAGCTCGGCGACATGTTGCCGCCTGACGCATGCACGCCTAAACGCGTCGCGCCATGAAGCGCACGCACCTGCCCCTCAACGCCCTGCGCGTGTTCGACGCCGCCGCGCGGCACTTGAGCTTCACCCGCGCGGCCGACGAGCTTGCCGTAACCCCCGCGGCGGTGGGGCAGCAGATCCGCGCGCTCGAGGACGTGCTCGGCGTGGTGCTGTTCCGGCGCACGAGCAAGGGCCTCGAGCTGACCGACGAGGCCCAGGCGGGGCTCGACGCGCTGCGCGAAGGCTTCCTGCGGTTCGAGGAATCGGTTCAGGCGATGCAGGCTGGGCAGGCCAGCCACTCCTACACAATGGCGGTGCCACGCGAATTCTACAGCCAGTGGCTCGCGCCGCGTCTGGCAAGCTTTCGCGCATCGCGGCCCGAAATCCGTTTCCAGCTGATCGCCGACGAGGACGCCGACTTCACCGAGGCGAATCTCGACGTCGCGGTCCGTCTGATCGAAGGTCCCGGCGATCTGGAAGGCGTCCAGCTCGCCCCTGCCAGCCGTGTGCTGGTCGCGGCTCCCGGCGGCGCCGACGGATGGATCGCCTGGCCAGGCCATCCGGGCCTCGGGGAGGCCTCGGGTGAGGAGGTGCTGCTCCAGGTCGGAAACGCCGGACAGGCGCTGAGCTCGGCGCTCGCAGGGCTGGGCAAGGCGGTCATGCCGCTGCCGCTGGTCGAGGAGTCGCTTGCCGACGGGCGCCTCGTCGCACTCTCGCCACCGGAAGAGAGTCGCAGCGCCTACTGGCTCGTGGCGCCGCGTCCACAGTGGCGACAGAAGAAAGTCAAGGCGCTGGTCGAGCACCTGACGAGCGGCTAAGATCGCGTCGTCCTGAAGGAGGGGGGAAATGTCGCATTCCGATTTTCGCTGGGGCGCCTGCCTCGCCCTCGCGCTGGCGGCTGCCTCGCCTGCAGCCGCGCAGGAGACTCTCGAAGTCGGAGGCATTGTTTCAGGCGAGGTGGCTTCGGCGAGCGAGCCGGTCACGATTTCGCTGCGCACCGGGCCCGGGCAAACCGTCCAGCTCGATGCCATCCCTGCTCCTCGCGCCTCCGACGGGCTCGACCTCGTCATGAGGGTCTACGATGCCGATGGAGATCTGGTTGGCGAGGATGACGACAGCGGCGGCGCCCTCAACCCGCGCGTGACGGTGACCAGCGAAGCGGGCGGCCTCTACCGCGTCGAAGTAGGGGCGCTCGGCACGGGGGGCGGGTTCACCCTGATCGCGCGCGAGAGCGTGTTCGTGCCTGAAGTGACGACCCCGCTGACCTTGTCCGGCGGTCGCGCCGAACGGCGCGTGGCGTTTCCGGACGATTCCGACTCGCTGTTCACGTTCACCGCGCGCCGCGGCGAATTCTACTCGATCACGCTCGTCGCCGAAGAGGACGACGAGGAAAATGGCCGGGCCGACCCCGTGCTGGAACTGTTCCAGGGTGAGGGCACGGGGCGGAACTCGATCGCGTCCGACGACGACGGCGGCGGCAACCTGAACTCCCGCATCATCACCGAGATGCCGGCTGACGGTGTTTACACCGTACGTGTCTCGAGCCTTTCGGGCGCGGGCGGCGCTCGCCTTGCAGTGGCCAGGATTACTCCGCGATCCGCGCCGGTCGCCAATCTCCCGTACGGGCAGGCCGCAGCGGTGAGCTTCGATGAGGACTCCCCGCTGTTGATCGGCGATACCTCGCGCCCGATGGGACCCTACGCGATGTTCCGCCTGCCCCCGTCCCCGGCACCCTCGGCGCTGGCACGCAGTGGCGACACAATCGTCATCACCGCGAAGAGCGAGGATGTCGATCCCTGGCTCGAGATCGGGATCGACACCCCCCTGGGTTTCGCCGTGCTGCTCTCCAACGACGACTACGAAGGTCTGAACTCACGCCTGGAATTCGACCCGTCAGAGTTCACCGGTTCCGATGCCGCGGAATGGTGGGGCAAGCTCCGCATCCGCGTCTCGGCGCCCTCGGGCAGCACGGGCGAGATCGAGGTCGCCGCGGAACGCAGGCCCAGGTAGTGCGCCTACGGCGGCGTCGACGAACGCCTCGGAGCCCCGCTCGCTGGCCCTTCTCGGCGAACGCGACGCGCCGTCCGATCCGGTTGCCAATCCCGGCCGTTAGGATAGGGACGGTCAATGCACAGGATTCTCGTACTCGCAGGTGCCGTCCTGGCGGCATGCACGCCGACCCCGGCCTTGTCGCAGGACAACTCACAGGACGGCCAGCCCGGCATGGGCAAGGCGCGCGAGGGCTTCGAGCACCTGACCGACGGCGAGCCGCGCCGTCGCCCGGGCGAGGCGATCAGACGCGACCGATTCGATGAGGCGGTCGAGAAGATGTTCGCCGCTGCCGACCGCGATCGTGACGGCACCGTGACGCTGGAGGAACTCCGTACGGCCATCGAGAGCCGCAAGGCGGCCGCGATCCGCGGACGCTTTGCCTCGATCGACGCCGACCGTAACGAGTCGATCAGCTTCCTCGAATTCGACAGGTGGCAGCGCGGCCTCGGCTCGATCGTCCTGTCAGATGAGGGCGCAGCCGCCGCGAGCGAGGCGGTCGTGTCGGAGGACATCGGGCCCGAACCAATGCGGCCCCGGCGGCATGGTGCTCGCCCGCCTGGTCGCCCCGCTCAATGCGACACTGCTCGCCGCCGCCAACACCAACTACGATGCCGGCGCCTCGCTCGCCGAGATCCTCTCCTACGAAGGGAAGCGGTTCGAGGCCGCCGATGCGAACGCCGACGGTTGGGTTACCGACGACGAATTGCGGGCGGCCCCAGCCGGCTGAAGCGAGCCGCACTGCGCGGGCCAGCGCCGAGGCGAACGTCATGCGGGCTCGAGGGTGCGTGTTCGCGCGCGGTGGTCTGGCCTGTCGACCATCAAAGGCGCATATTTGCCGGCGATGACTCTCACGCATCGCCAGGCGCTGGAACGCATCCGTCACGGCCGCGGCTTCATCGCCGCGATCGACCAGTCGGGCGGCTCGACTCCGAAGACGCTGACCGGATACGGCCTCGCGCCTGACTCCTGGTCCGACGAGGAAACCATGTTCGCTCTCGTCCACGAGATGCGGGAGCGCATCATGAGCTCAGCATCGTTCTCCGGCGAGAGGCTGATCGGCGCGATCCTGTTCGAGCGGACGATGGACGGATCGGTCGGCGGGACGCCGGTCCCAGACTTCCTCCGGGCGAAGGGCATCGTGCCGTTCGTCAAGATCGACCAGGGCCTCGAGACTGAACGTGACGGCGCTCAGCTGATGAAGCCGATCGCCGGGCTCGACGCGCTGCTTGCGCGGGCGAAGGGGCTCGGCGTGTTCGGCACCAAGGCGCGTTCGTTCATCCGCCGGGCCAGCCCTTCTGGCATCGCCGCGGTCGTCAGGCAGCAGTTCGATCTTGCCGAACGTGTCGCGGCCGCAGGGCTCCTGCCGATCCTCGAGCCGGAGTATGACATCGCGGCGCCCGATCGCGCGGCAGGCGAGGCGATCCTGCTCGACGAGATCCTCGCCAGCCTCGCGCGCCTTCCTGATGAGCGCCTCGTCATGCTCAAGCTGTCGATCCCGGTCGAGGACGATTTCTACCGCGAGCTCATTGGGCATCCACGGGTCGCCCGGGTTGCGGCGCTGTCGGGCGGCTACTCGCGCCGCGAGGCCTGTGAAAGGCTGGCCCGCAACCCGGGCATGATCGCCAGCTTCAGCCGCGCTCTGCTGTCGGACCTGCGAGTGACCATGAGCGATGCGGAATTCGATGCGGCGCTCGCCGAAGCGATCGACGAGATCTATCGCGCCAGCGCCTGAACCTGTTCGTACAGCCGGGTGATGTCGGCCGGCCGCGCGAGATCGGTGCCCGGGGTGAGGATCGCCGCGGTGCCCGCCGCGATGCCGAAGCGAAACGCGTCCTCGACTTTGCGCCCGCTGGCGAGCGCGTGCACCATCCCCGCGAGAAAGCTGTCGCCCGCGCCGACCGCGCTCGCGACTTCGACTTCGATCGCGGGCAGGCGCAGTGTGCCGCCGGCGTTGGCCAGCAGGGCGCCGTCGCGGCCCATCGTCACAGCCACGTTCACGGCCTCGCCGCGGCCCACGATCGCCAGCGCGGCCTCGGCAATCTCTTCGTCCGAGGCCAGCTCCCGCCCGGTCAGTGCGCGCAGCTCGCCGATGCTCGGCTTGACGAGGAACACGTTGCCCCCGGCGAGGCCTTCGGACAGCCCGGTGCCGGAGCTGTCGAGCACGAAGCGAATCCCGCGCTCCTTCGCCTGCCGGGCCACGCGGGCGTAGAAGTCGCCCGGTACGCCGCGCGGCAGCGAACCGCTGGCGACGATGTAATCGCACTCGGCCTCGGCGAGGGCGTCGAGGCATTGTTGCCACTCCTCCGGGGAGACTTCGGGCCCGTCGGTAACGAAGCGGTACTCCCGCCCGCTCTCGGTCTCGAACACGGTCGTGCTGACCCGCGTCTCGCCCTCGATCGGGATCTTGCGGCGGACGAGCAGGTGCAGGTCGAGCAGGCCGTCGAGCGCCACACCGGTCGGACCGCCGGAGAGATAATAGCAGCGCGCGATGCCGCCGAGCCGCACGAACACGCGCGCCACGTTGATCCCGCCGCCACCGGGCGCGTGGCGTTCGTCGCGGCCGCGCATCTTGTGGGTGTGGAACACCTTGTCGACCGCGAACGACACGTCGAGCGTCGGGTTGAGCGTCAGTGTCGCGATGTTCATCATGGCTGGGGTCTCGCGCGATTGCCGGGCCGATGATACCGCGTCGGCCTCGCTCGCGGCAACGGACCGCTTCGCCCTGATGCAGTTCGCCGGTCCGCAGCCTGGTTTACGCCACTCCGAGCCGTCCCCGGTCGCCCTCCCGTGGCGTCAGCAACTCTTCCGGCGACACCAGCCCGGCCAGGTCCGCACCTTCGAAGAAGGGCCTGATCTCGATTTCGCTCCGGCCGTCTGCCAGGTTGGGACCGCGCAGCGCCCAGGCGACTGCCTCGTCCATGTCGCTGGCCTCCCAGATCGAAAACCCGGCGATCAACTCACGGGTCTCGGCGAAAGGACCGTCGGTCACCGTACGCTCGCTGCCTTCGTAGACGACGCGCTTGGCCGCCGCGCTCGGCCTGAGCCCGGCTCCGGCCACGAGCACGCCGGCCGCCGCGAGCTCCTTGGTGAACTTGTCCATCGCCGCCCACGCTTCGGCCGTCGTCGGCTCGCCCCGTTCGCTGGCCTCGGTGGCTTTCACGATCACCATCACCCGCATGGCCCAACTCCTCGTCTTCGTCGGCACGAAGCGGCCGGCACCGGAACGACGAACGAGGTCTTCCGGAATCGACAGGGTCGTGCAAATCCATTCGATGCCCTTGCGGTGAGCGCAGGCGCCCCTCACACGGTTCTTGACCGGGACCCCAAACGCGCCTAAGGGCGCCGCCATCCGAGACCGGGGCAGGTACGCCCGCACCCGCTTCGGGCAGATAGAGCTGAACATTGCCGGTGATGTCCCGGAGGCCTTCGCGATTGCGCAAGGCCTTTCTCTGTTGGAGCCGAAAGGCTTTGGGGCAGCCGTCAAAGTAACCCGGTGCCGCAGGCGCGGGTGGAGCGTTTCAGGCTCGTGCGAACTCCACCGGCTCAGGCTGGCGGCCGTGCGTGACCCTTTGGCCTTCACCTTCCTGTCCGTCGGCGCCGCAAAACGGTGAAGAGATTACATGCCGACGATCAACCAGCTGGTCCGCAAGGGCCGCGAACCGAAGCCGGTCAAGAGCAAGGTGCCGGCGATGGAGCAGAATCCGCAGAAGCGCGGCGTCTGCACTCGCGTCTATACGACGACCCCGAAGAAGCCGAACTCGGCGCTGCGCAAGGTGGCCAAGATCCGCCTGACCAACAGCCGCGAGGTCATCGCCTACATCCCCGGCGAGGGCCACAACCTGCAGGAGCACTCGGTGGTACTGATCCGCGGTGGCCGCGTGCGCGACCTTCCCGGCGTGCGCTACCACGTGCTGCGCGGCGTGCTCGACACCCAGGGCGTCAAGGACCGCAAGCAGAGCCGTTCGAAGTACGGCGCCAAGCGGCCCAAGTGACCATGCCGGGGGCATGGTCATCCTGAAAAGGATCGCATGAGCGATCCTGCTCGGGATCGGTCCGGCCTCCGCGGCAAGGTTGCGTGAGAGATTTCGAGTTCTGTTCCCGGCCGCGAAATGGGCCCTGAAACAAGTTCAGGGTGACGGTGAAGGGGAAGGGGCTCTCGAAGATAAAGGAATTGATCCGATGTCACGTCGTCGTCGTCCCGAAAAGCGGGAGATACTGCCCGATCCCAAGTACGGGGATGTGGTGCTGTCCAAGTTCATGAACAACCTGATGCTCGACGGCAAGAAGTCGGTCGCCGAACGCATCGTCTACGGCGCGCTCGACACCGTGCAGAGCCGGGCCAAGGCCGACCCGATCGCACTGTTCCACGACGCGCTGAACAACGTGAAGCCGGCGGTCGAAGTCCGCTCGCGGCGTGTCGGCGGCGCGACCTACCAGGTTCCGGTCGAGGTCCGTCCGGAGCGTGCCCAGGCGCTGGCGATCCGCTGGCTGATCTCGGCTGCGCGCGGACGCGCCGAGACGACCATGGCGGCGCGTTTGTCGGGCGAGCTGATGGACGCCGCCAACAACCGCGGCAACGCAGTCAAGAAGCGCGAGGATACCCACCGCATGGCCGACGCCAACCGGGCCTTCTCGCACTACCGCTGGTAACGAAGGCAACCATATTAGGCGAGGCCGGACGGGCGACCGTCCGGCAGGCTCCCTCTCTCCAAGGAATTTCCCATGGCCCGCAGCCATCCCATCGAGCGCTACCGCAACTTCGGTATCATGGCGCATATCGACGCCGGCAAGACCACCACGACCGAGCGCATCCTCTACTACACCGGCAAGTCGTACAAGATCGGCGAGGTGCACGACGGCGCCGCGACGATGGACTGGATGGAGCAGGAGCAGGAGCGCGGCATCACCATCACCTCGGCGGCGACCACGACCTTCTGGCGCGCCGACGACGGCAAGGGTGAAGAGCACCGCTTCAACATCATCGACACCCCCGGTCACGTCGACTTCACCATCGAGGTGGAGCGTTCGCTGCGCGTCCTCGACGGCGCGATCGCCGCGTTCGACGGTGTCGCCGGCGTCGAGCCGCAGTCCGAAACCGTGTGGCGTCAGGCTGAGAAGTACGGCGTGCCGCGCATGTGCTATATCAACAAGCTCGATCGCACCGGCGCCGATTTCTACTACTGCGTGCAGACGATCATCGACCGTCTCGGCGCTACGCCGGCCGTGCTGTACCTGCCGATCGGCGCCGAGTCCGACTTCAAGGGCCTGGTCGATCTGGTCAGAAACCGGGCGATCATCTGGCACGAGGAAAGCCTCGGCGCGAAGTTCGACTTCGTCGAGATTCCGGCCGACATGGCCGACAAGGCCGCCGAGTACCGCCAGAAGCTGATCGAGCTCGCCGTCGAGCAGGACGACGAGGTCATGGAAGCCTACCTCGAGGGCAACGAGCCTGACGTCCCGACGCTGAAGCGGCTGATCCGCAAGGGTACGCTCAACCACAGCTTCGTGCCGGTCACCTGCGGCTCGTCGTTCAAGAACAAGGGCGTCCAGCCGCTGCTCGACGCGGTGGTCGACTACCTGCCGAGCCCGATCGACATTCCGCCGATCAAGGGCGTCAAGCCGGGCACCGACGAGGAAGATTCGCGTCCGTCGAGCGACGACGAGCCGTTCGCCGCGCTCGCGTTCAAGATCATGAACGACCCGTTTGTCGGCTCGCTGACCTTCACCCGCATCTACTCGGGCAAGCTGAGCAAGGGTTCGGTGCTGAACTCGGTGAAGGACAAGCGCGAGAAGATCGGCCGCATGCTGCTGATGCACTCGAACAACCGCGAGGACATCGAGGAAGCCTATGCCGGCGACATCGTTGCGCTGGCCGGCCTCAAGGAGACGACCACCGGAGACACGCTGTGCGATCCGGCGAAGCCGATCGTACTCGAGCGCATGGAGTTCCCCGAGCCGGTCATCGAGCTCTCGGTCGAGCCCAAGACCAAGGCCGACCAGGAAAAGATGGGCGTCGCCCTCAGCCGCCTGGCGGCCGAGGATCCTTCGTTCCGCGTTTCGACGGATCACGAGTCCGGCCAAACGATCATCAAGGGGATGGGCGAGCTTCACCTCGACATCCTGGTCGACCGCATGAAGCGCGAGTTCAAGGTCGAGGCCAACGTCGGCGCCCCGCAGGTGGCGTACCGCGAGGCGCTCGCCCGCGAGGTCGAGGTCGACTACACGCACAAGAAGCAGTCGGGTGGCTCGGGCCAGTTCGGCCGCGCCAAGGTTCGCGTCACGCCGGGCGAGCGCGGCCAGGGCATCGTCTTTGTCGACGAGGTCAAGGGCGGCAACATCCCGCGCGAGTACATCCCGTCGGTCGAGAAGGGCATGCGCGAGCAGGCCGAGAGCGGTCACCTCATCGGCTTCCCGATCATCGATTTCACGATCACCCTGCTCGACGGTGCCTACCACGACGTCGACTCGAGCACCGTGGCGTTCGAGATCACCGGTCGCGGCGCGATGCGCGAGGCGGCGGAGAAGGCCGGCATCAAGCTGCTCGAGCCGATCATGAAGGTCGAGGTGGTGACGCCCGAGGAGTACATGGGCGACGTGATCGGCGACCTCAACAGCCGCCGCGGCATGATCCAGGGCACCGACACCCGCGGCAACGCGCAGGTCGTCGAGGCCATGGTGCCGCTCGCCAACATGTTCGGTTACGTCAACGAACTGCGCTCGTTTACCCAGGGCCGCGCCCAGTACACGATGCAGTTCTCGCACTACGACGAGGTGCCGGCGAACGTCGCGGCAGAGGTCAAGGAGAAGCTTGCCTAAGGCAGGCCGAGCGTCTAGGGGCGGCGCCTGATTTTGGGCGCCACCCCCGATTTCCAAACACAGCGGATTTGCGAAGAACAGAAGGTTACAGGACATGGCCAAGGAAAAATTCCAGCGGACGAAGCCGCACTGCAACATCGGCACGATCGGTCACGTCGACCACGGCAAGACCACGCTGACCGCCGCCATCACCAAGGTTATGGCGCAGAAGCACGGCGGTGCCGCGGTGTCATTCGACAACATCGACAAGGCTCCTGAGGAGCGTGAGCGCGGCATCACCATCTCGACCGCGCACGTCGAGTACGAGACCGACAAGCGCCACTACGCACACGTCGACTGCCCGGGCCACGCCGACTACGTGAAGAACATGATCACCGGTGCCGCGCAGATGGACGGCGCGATCCTGGTCGTGAACGCCGCCGACGGCCCCATGCCGCAGACCCGCGAGCACATCCTGCTCGCCCGCCAGGTCGGCGTGCCGGCTCTGGTCGTGTACATGAACAAGGTCGACCAGGTCGACGACCCCGAGATCCTCGAGCTGGTCGAGCTCGAAGTGCGCGAGCTCCTGTCGAGCTACGACTTTGACGGCGACAACATTCCGATCGTCAAGGGCTCGGCTCTGGCCGCGCTCGAAGGCCGTGATCCGGAGATCGGCGAGAACTCGATCGTCGCCCTGATGGAAGCCGTCGACGAGTATATCCCGCAGCCCGACCGTCCGGTCGACAAGCCGTTCCTGATGCCGATCGAGGACGTGTTCTCGATCTCGGGCCGCGGCACCGTCGTGACCGGCCGTATCGAGACCGGCGTGGTCAAGGTCGGCGACGAAGTCGAGATCGTCGGCATCCGTCCGACCCAGAAGACCACCGTCACCGGCGTCGAGATGTTCCGCAAGCTGCTCGACAGCGGCGAAGCGGGCGACAACATCGGCGCGCTGCTGCGCGGCACCGGCCGTGACGAGGTCGAGCGCGGCCAGGTCCTGGCCAAGCCGGGCTCGGTCACCCCGCACACCGAGTTCAGCGCGGAAGTCTACGTGCTCTCGAAGGACGAAGGCGGCCGCCACACGCCGTTCTTCGCCAACTATCGCCCGCAGTTCTACTTCCGCACCACCGACGTGACCGGCGAAGTGATCCTCCCCGAGGGCACCGAGATGGTCATGCCGGGCGACAACGTCACGATCGGCGTCAAGCTGATCGCGCCGATCGCGATGGACGAGGGCCTGCGCTTCGCGATCCGCGAAGGCGGCCGCACCGTCGGTTCGGGGGTTGTCAGCAAGATCACGAAGTAATATAGGCGCCGCGCCGGCAGGGATTCGTGCCCTGCCGGCCGGGATTTTCGAGGGGCCGCCCCACAGCCGGAGATGCCGGCGGGCAGGGCGGTCTCTTGTTTTTTTGGATGGTCGACCGGCTCCGGCAAGGAAGATCGTCCGTGGCTCTTTGACATCGGTAGTAGGACATGGAAGCTCAGAACATCCGCATTCGCCTGAAGGCCTTCGATCATCGAGTGCTCGACCAGGCGACCGGCGAGATTGCGGAAACCGCCCGCCGCACCGGCGCGCTCATCCGGGGCCCCATTCCGCTGCCGACGCGCATCGAGAAGTTCACCGTGAACCGCGGCCCGCACATCGACAAGAAGTCGCGGGAGCAGTTCGAGGTGCGCACCTACAAGCGGCTGCTCGACATCGTGCAGCCCAATGCCCAGACGGTCGACGCGCTGATGAAGCTCGACTTGGCCGCGGGCGTGAACGTGGAGATCAAGCTGGCGTAAGCCGGCGCGGCGCGCCCCCGCCAGGCGGGGGCGGCCGATTTCCTGGGCTGCGCAAGCAGCCGAAGACATTGGGATACCGCCGGCGTTCGCCGGGCTGCGTCCCCCGTCTCGCCACCGTTCGCGCGGTGGCACTCAGCCCGGACGGGGCGATGCATGAAAATTCGGGCTGGCATGCACCCGGGAATGGTCCCGTGTGCCTCTGTTGAAGGAGTCTGATCATGCGCACGGGCGTGATCGCAAAGAAAGTCGGGATGACCCGCCTGTTCCAGGAGGACGGCCGCCACGTGCCGGTCACCGTCCTGGCGCTGGAAAATTGCCAGGTGGTCTCGCACCGCACCGCCGAGCGCGACGGCTACGTCGCGTTGCAGGTCGGGGCAGGTGAGGCCAAGCAGAAGAACGTTGCCAAGCCTCAGCGCGAGCACTTCGCCAAGGCGCAGGTGCCGCTGAAGAAGAAGGTTGCCGAGTTCCGCGTCGACAGCGAGGAAGCGTTGCTTCCGGTCGGCGCGACGATCAGCGCCGAGCACTTCGTCGCCGGCCAGATGGTCGACGTCACCGGCCACACGCAGGGCAAGGGCTTTGCCGGCGCGATGAAGCGCTGGGGTTTCGGCGGCATGCGCGCCTCGCACGGTGTCTCCGTCAGCCACCGCGCGCACGGTTCGACCGGCAACCGCCAGGATCCGGGCAAGGTCTTCAAGAACAAGAAAATGGCCGGCCACATGGGTGACCGCCAGCGCACCCAGCAGAACCTCGAGGTCGTCCGCACGGACGCCGATCGCGGCCTGATCTTCGTCAAGGGTTCGGTCCCGGGCGCGAAGAACGCCTGGCTGCTGGTGCGCGACGCGGTCAAGCTGCCGCTGCCGGAAGGCGCGCCGTTCCCGGGGGCGGTCCTCGAGAAGAAGACCACCGCTCCCGAGCATGAGGAAGCCCCGGCCGGCATGGTCGAGCCGGCGGCCGAGCACGAGGTGCAGCCCGAAGTCTCGCCCGAGCAGCAGGAAAAGCTGCTTCACGAGCAGCAGGCCGGTGCCGGTGACGAGACCACGCCCGCCGTGGACGAAAAGATCAACGAGGCCGAGGGCGGCGCGCCCGAAGCCGACGAGAACAAGGAGGGCTGATCCGTGAAGGTGAAGGTCCAGAAACTCGACGGCAAGGCGGTCGGCGATATCGAGCTGAGCGATGCCGTCTTCGGCGTCGAGCCGCGCGCCGATATCCTGCACCGCGTCGTCACCTGGCAGCTCGAGAACCGCCGCGGCGCCGCCCGCGCGACCCGCGAGCGCTCGGATGTCGCCCGCACGGGCAAGAAGTGGGGTCGCCAGAAGGGCGGCGGCACGGCTCGCCACGGCGACCGCCGCGCTCCGATCTTCATCGGCGGCGGTAAGGCCCACGGTGCCCGGGCTCGCGAGTTCGAGCAGTCGCTCAACAAGAAGATCCGCGCGCTCGGCTTGAAGATGGCCCTCTCGGCCAAGGCGAAGGACGGCCTCGTCGTCGTCGACAGCCTCGAGCTGAAGGACGTCAAGACCAAGGTTCTCGCGGCCACGTTCGGCAAGAACGGGTGGAGCGGCAAGGTGCTGGTGATCGACGGTGACGCGGTCGACGGCAGCTTCCGCAAGGCTGCCGGCAACCTGCCGGGCGTCAACGTGCTCCCGGCGATCGGCGCCAACGTCTACGACATTCTGAAGCATGACACGCTGGTCCTGACGAAGGCCGCGGTCGAAAAGCTGGAGGCGCGCTTCAATGGCTAAGAAGCAGGAAGTGGACGCCCGTCACTACGACGTGATCCTCGCGCCCCACATCACCGAGAAGTCGACCCTGCTTTCGGAGCAGAACGGCGTGGTCTTCAAGGTCGCCAACGATGCGACCAAGCCGCAGATCAAGGAAGCGGTCGAAGCGCTGTGGGGCGTCAAGGTCACCGGGGTGAACACGATCGTCCAGAAGGGCAAGACCAAGCGCTGGAAGGGCCGTCCCTACAAGCGCAGCGACACCAAGAAGGCGATCGTGACGCTGGCCGAGGGCCAGTCGATCGACGTCACTGAAGGCGCACGGGGCTAAATCCGATGGCACTCAAGAACTACAACCCGACGAGCCCCGCCCGGCGCGGCCTGATCCTCGTCGACCGCTCGGCGCTCTACAAGGGCAAGCCCGTCAAGGCGCTGACCGAAGGCAAGCGCAAGACCGGCGGCCGCAACAACAAGGGCCATGTGACTTCGCGCGGCATGGCCGGCGGGCACAAGCAGAAGTACCGCTACATCGACTTCAAGCGTCGCAAGTGGGACGTGCCGGCCACGGTCGAGCGGATCGAGTACGATCCGAACCGGACCGCGTTCATCGCCCTCATCAAGTACGAGGACGGCGAGCTGTCGTACATCATCGCCCCGAACCGCCTGGCGCCCGGCGACCAGGTGATCGCCGGCGAGCGCGTCGACACCAAGGTCGGCAACGCGATGCTGCTGGGCCAGATGCCGGTCGGGACGATCTGTCACAACGTCGAGATGAAGCCGGGCAAGGGCGGCCAGATCGCCCGTTCGGCGGGGACCTACGTCCAGGTCGTCGGCCGCGACCGCGGGATGGTGATCGTTCGCCTCAACTCGGGCGAGCAGCGCTACCTGCGCGCCGACTGCATGGGCACGGTCGGTTCGGTGTCGAACCCCGACAACCAGAACCAGAACTTCGCCAAGGCGGGCCGCAAGCGCTGGATGGGCGTGAAGCCGCTGACCCGCGGCGTCGCCAAGAACCCGGTCGACCACCCGCACGGCGGCGGTGAAGGCCGCACCTCGGGCGGCCGCCACCCGGTGACCCCGTGGGGCAAGCCGACCAAGGGCGCCCGCACGCGCAACAACAAGCAGACGGACAAGATGATCATCCGTTCGCGCCACGCGAAGAAGAAGAGGTAAGCGATAATGGCTCGTTCCGTCTGGAAAGGTCCGTTCGTCGACCTGCACCTGCTGAAGAAGGCAGAGGATGCGCAGGAGAAGGGTGGCCGCGCGCCGATCAAGACCTGGTCGCGCCGCTCGACGATCCTGCCGCAGTTCGTCGGCCTGACGTTCAACGTCTACAACGGACAGAAGTTCATTCCGGTGTCCGTCAACGAGGACATGGTCGGCCACAAGCTCGGCGAGTTCGCGCCCACGCGCAACTTCCCCGGCCATGCCGCCGACAGGAAGGGCAAGCGCTAATGGGCAAGCCGAAATCTCCCCGTCGCGTCGCCGACAACGAGGCGCTGGCCGTCGGTACCACGATCCGTGGTTCCGCGCAGAAGCTCAACCTCGTCGCGAGCCTGATCCGCGGCAAGAAGGCCGAAGAGGCGATGAACATCCTCGCCTTCTCGAAGAAGGCGATGGCCCGCGACGCGCGCAAGGTGCTCGCCAGCGCGATCGCCAATGCCGAGAACAACCACGACCTCGACGTGGACGCCCTGGTCGTGGCCGAGGCGTCGGTCGGCAAGTCGATCACCATGAAGCGTTTCGCGACGCGCGGCCGTGGCAAGTCCACGCGCATCCTCAAGCCGTTCAGCCGGCTGCGGATCGTCGTCCGAGAGCAGGAAGAAGAGGCTTAAGATGGGTCAGAAGAGCAATCCGATCGGCCTGCGCCTGCAGATCAACCGCACCTGGGACAGCCGCTGGTACGCCGAAGGGCGCAACTACAGCCAGCTGCTCAAGGAAGACATCGAGCTGCGCAAGTACATCATCGAGAACCTGCCGCAGGCGGCGATCTCGAAGGTGGTGATCGAGCGTCCGGCCAAGCTGTGCCGCATCTCGATCTATGCGGCGCGCCCGGGTGTGATCATCGGCAAGAAGGGCGCTGACATCGAGAAGCTGCGCTCGAAGCTGGCGACGATGACGCAGAGCGAGGTCAAGCTGAACATCGTCGAGATCCGCAAGCCGGAGATCGACGCCAAGCTCGTCGCCCAGGGCGTGGCCGACCAGCTCGTTCGCCGCGTGGCGTTCCGCCGCGCGATGAAGCGCGCGGTGCAGTCGGCCCTGCGGCTCGGAGCCGAGGGCATCCGCATCACCTGCGGCGGCCGTCTCGGCGGCGCCGAGATCGCCCGCGTCGAGTGGTACCGCGAGGGCCGTGTGCCGCTGCACACGCTGCGCGCCAATGTCGACTACGCCGAGGCCGAGGCGCACACTGCCTACGGCGTGATCGGCATCAAGTGCTGGATCTTCAAGGGTGAAATCTTCGCCCACGATCCGATGGCGCAGGACCGGCTGATGATGGAGGCCCAGACCTCCGGCGTCCGCCCGGCGCGTTGAGGTAGGGAACGATGCTGCAACCTAAGAAGACCAAGTTCCGCAAGGCCTTCAAGGGCCGGATCAGCGGCGATGCCAAGGGTGGCACCTCGCTGAACTTCGGTTCGTACGGCCTCAAGGCGCTCGAGCCCGAACGGATCACCGCGCGCCAGATCGAGGCCGCGCGCCGTGCGATCACGCGTCACATCAAGCGCCAGGGCCGTCTGTGGATTCGCGTGTTCCCCGACGTGCCGGTGTCGAAGAAGCCGGCCGAGGTCCGCCAGGGCAAGGGCAAGGGCGCGGTCGAATACTGGGCCGCGCGCGTCAAGCCGGGCCGGATCCTGTTCGAGCTCGATGGCGTCCCCGGCCCGCTTGCGGCCGAAGCATTCAGCCGCGCGGCGATGAAGCTGCCGATCAAGACCAAGGTCGTCGCCCGTCTCGGCGACACCTCGCATCTCGGAGGCGAATGATGGCTGCGACGAAGAAGAGCGCCAAGGCCGCCAAGCCGGCCACCGGTGGCAACCGCAAGTTCGAGGATCTGCGGACGAAAACCGACGACCAGCTCAGCGAACAGCTCGTCGAGCTCAAGCGCGAGCAGTTCAACCTGCGCTTCCAGGCCGCGACCAACCAGCTCGAGCGTCCCGCGCGGATCAAGGAAGTCCGTCGCGAGATCGCCCGCATCAAGACCCTGCAGACCGAGCGCGCGCGCGCTGCGGCTCAGGCTTAAGGAGGTACCGATGCCGAAGCGCATCCTCGTCGGGACCGTGGTGTCCGACAAGACCGACAAGACCGTGACCGTGCTGGTCGAGCGCAAGGTGAAGCACCCGCTCTACGGGAAGATCATTCGCCGCTCGAAGAAGTACCACGCGCACGACGAGGCCAACGAGTTCAAGCCCGGCGACGTCGTCCGGATCGAGGAGACGCGTCCGATCTCCAAGACCAAGACGTGGAAGGTGCTCGATCGGGTGAAGGCCAGCAAGGGCGTCGCGGTCGAGGCCGACCTCGAGGTCGACGTCGCAGCGAACTAGGATTTTGGAACTGCCGGACTCGTTCCGGCAAGCCATTGAGAAGGAACCGGATCGATGATCCAGATGCAGTCCAACCTCGACGTCGCGGACAACAGCGGCGCGAAGCGCGTCCAGTGCATCAAGGTGCTGGGCGGCTCGAAGCGCCGCACCGCCGGCGTCGGCGACGTGATCGTCGTCTCCGTCAAGGAGGCGCAGCCGCGTGCCCGCGTGAAGAAGGGCGACGTCCATCGCGCGGTGATCGTGCGCACGAAGAAGGACGTCCGCCGTCCCGACGGCAGCGTGATCCGCTTCGACAGCAACGCCGCGGTCCTCGTGAACAAGAACGAAGAGCCGATCGGCACCCGCATCTTCGGCCCGGTCGTGCGCGAGCTGCGCGGCAAGGGCTTCATGAAGATCATCTCGCTCGCGCCGGAGGTGCTGTAATGGCTGCCGCGAAGATCAAGAAGGGCGATCACGTCGTGGTCCTGTCCGGCAAGGACAAGGGCCGTACCGGCACGGTGCTCAAGGTTCTGCCGAAGGATGGCAAGGTCGTCGTCGACGGCCTCAACGTCGCGGCGCGCCACCGCAAGCCGAGCGCCGGCAATCCGCAGGGCGGCATCGACCGCGCGCCCGCTCCCATGCACATTTCCAAGGTCGCGATCGCGACGAAGGACGGCAAGCCGACCCGTGTCCGGTTCGAGACCGACAAGGACGGCAAGAAGATCCGCGTCGCCGTGAAGACCGGGGAGAAAATCGATGGCTGACAAGTACGTCCCCCGTCTGAAGAAGGCTTACGACGACCGCATCGTCAAGGCGATGACGGAGAAGTTCGGCTACAAGAACCGCTTCGAAGTTCCGAAGCTCGAGAAGATCACGCTCAACATGGGCGTGGGCGAAGCGAGCCAGGACAAGAAGAAGGTCCAGACGGCCGCCGAGGAAATGGAGCTGATCGCCGGCCAGAAGGCCGTGATCACCAGGGCGAAGAAGTCGATCGCGCAGTTCAAGCTGCGCGAGGGCATGCCGATCGGCTGCAAGGTCACCCTGCGCCGCGACCGCATGTACGAGTTCCTCGATCGCCTGGTGACGATCGCGATGCCGCGTATCCGCGACTTCCGCGGGCTCAACCCGCGGTCGTTCGACGGGCACGGCAACTATGCGATGGGTCTCAAGGAGCAGATCGTGTTCCCCGAGATCAGCTACGACAAGATCGAGAAGGTGCGTGGGATGGACATCATCATCACCACCACCGCCAAGACCGACGACGAGGCGCGCGAGCTGCTGCGCCTGTTCGGTTTCCCGTTCCCTGCGCCTGAGGCCGATACCCAGGCTGAAGAGAAGCAGGCTGCGTGAGCGGCCCCAGGAGAGCTTAAGTCCATGGCGAAACTGAGTTCCATCAACAAGAACGAGCGCCGCAAGAAGCTCGTGAAGAAGTATGCCGCGAAGTACGCGAAGCTGAAGGCGATCGCGAACGACGAGTCGCTCGATGAAGCCGAGCGCCTGATCGCGCGCCTGAAGATGGCGGAGATTCCGCGCAACGCGAACCCGACGCGCGTGCGTAACCGCTGCACCACCACCGGCCGCCCCCGCGGCGTTTATCGCAAGTTCGGCCTCAACCGGATCGAGATCCGGAACCTGGGTCTCAAGGGTCTGATTCCGGGCCTGACCAAGTCGAGCTGGTGAGGATCTGACGAGATGGCACTGACCGATCCCCTGGGTGATATGCTCACCCGCATCCGCAACGGCCAGCAGGCGAAGAAGGACTCGGTCCTGTCGCCGGCGTCGAAGCTGCGCGCCAACGTGCTCGAGGTTCTCCAGCGCGAGGGTTACATCCGTGGCTACAGCCAGGAAACGACCGGCAAGCACCCGGCGCTGCGGATCGAACTCAAGTATTTCGAGGGCGAGCCCGCGATCAAGCACGTCGCCCGCGTGTCCAAGCCGGGCCGGCGCGTCTACTCAGGCTGCAAGGATCTGCCGACGGTCCGTAACGGCCTCGGCATCACCATCGTCTCGACGCCCAAGGGCGTGCTTTCGGATACCGAGGCGCGCGCCCAGAACGTCGGCGGCGAAGTGCTGGCGGAGGTGTTCTGATGAGCCGCATCGGCAAGAAGCCGGTGGCGATCCCGAGCGGGGTCACCGCGGCGATCGAGAACGGGCAGCTCACCGTCAAGGGGCCCAAGGGCACCCTGTCGATGGGCCTGTCGGAGCTGGTCAACTACAAGCTCGAGGACGGATCGATCTCGGTCGAGCCGGCCAACGACGGCAAGGCGGCGCGCAGCCACTGGGGCATGCAGCGCACGCTGGTGTCGAACCTCGTCGAGGGTGTGACCACGGGCTTCACCAAGACGCTCGAGATCACCGGCGTCGGCTATCGCGCGAGCGCCCAGGGCAAGAAGCTCAAGCTGCAGCTCGGCTTCAGCCACGACGTCGACCTCGACGTGCCGGAAGGCCTCGAGGTGAAGACCCCGGACCAGACCACGGTCGAGATCTCGGGCATCGACAAGCAGGCCGTCGGCCAGTTCGCCGCCGAGATCCGCCGCTGGCGCAAGCCCGAGCCGTACAAGGGCAAAGGCATCAAGTACCGCGGCGAGTACATCTTCCGCAAGGAAGGGAAGAAGAAGTAACATGGCCAAGCTATCCCTGTTCGAGCGCCGCCGCCGCCGCGTGCGCACCGCGCTCAAGAGCCGCGCCGGCGGCAAGCCGCGCCTGTCGGTCCATCGTACGGGCCGGCACATCTATGCTCAGGTGATCGACGATACGGCCGGCCGCACGCTGGCTGCCGCTTCGACCCTTGGCGCGAAGGGCTCGGGCGCGAATGTCGAAGCCGCCGTCCAGGTCGGCAAGGAGATCGCGGCCGCGGCGAAGAAGGCCGGCGTGACTGCCGTCGTGTTCGATCGCGGCGGTTACCTGTTCCATGGCCGCGTCAAGGCGCTGGCCGATGCCGCCCGCGAAGGCGGGCTGGAGTTCTGATGATGGCTGACGAAACCAACAACGAAGTCGAGACCGGCGTGGCGGTCGAGGCAACCGAAGGCGCCGAGCCGGCTGTCGAGCAGCGCGAGTCCCGCGGCCGAGGCGGCCGAGGCGGTCGTGGCGGTGGCGACGGCCGTGGCCGTGGCCGCGGCCGTGACGATCGTCGGGGCCGGGGCGACGAGGAAGGCGGCGACGAGTTGATCGAGAAGCTCGTGCACATCAACCGCGTGTCGAAGACCGTGAAGGGCGGCAAGCGCTTCGGCTTCGCCGCACTGGTCGTCGTCGGCGACGGCAAGGGCCGGGTGGGCTTCGGCCACGGCAAGGCCCGCGAGGTGCCCGAGGCGATCACCAAGGCAACGGCGGCCGCCAAGAAGAAGATGGTCCGCGTGCCGCTCAAGGAAGGCCGCACGCTGCATCACGACGGCAAGGGCCATTTCGGTGCCGGCAAGGTCAACCTGCGTTCGGCCCCTCCGGGTACCGGCATCATTGCCGGCGGTCCGATGCGTGCCGTCTTCGAGAGCCTCGGCGTAGCCGACGTGGTGGCCAAGTCGATCGGCACTTCGAATCCCTACAACATGATCCGCGCCACCTTCGACGCGCTGGGCCATCAGACTTCGCCGAAGTCGGTTGCGCAGCGTCGCGGCAAGAAGGTCGCCGACCTGCTCGGTCGCGGCGGGGCGAGCGAGGCGGAGGCCGAGGCCGCCGCCGAAGCGATCGTGGAGTAACCGAGATGGCGAAGATCAAGATCAAGCAGATCGGCTCGCCGATCCGCCGGCCCAAGGCGCAGAAGAAGATCCTGACGGGTCTCGGCCTGGGCAAGATGAACAAGGTGGTCGAGCTCGAGGACACCCCTGAGGTCCGCGGCGCGATCGCCAAGCTGCCGCACATGGTGACGGTAGTCGAGTGACCTCATAGCCCTCTCCCCTTCAGGGGAGGGGGTTGGGAGAGGGGCCCCCTCTCAACTTCGGCTAGGCAGCACGCTGCCAAGCCCTCGTATCTCTCCCCTCAAGGGGAGAGAGCGGCGCGACAAAAGCGAAAGCGAGTGCAACGACATGAAACTCAACGACATCCGTGACAATCCCGGCGCCCGCAAGGCCCGCATCCGCGTCGGGCGCGGCATCGGCTCGGGCAAGGGAAAGACCGGCGGCCGCGGCCAGAAGGGCCAGAAGAGCCGCTCGGGTGTGTCCATCAAGGGCTTCGAGGGTGGCCAGATGCCACTGCACATGCGGCTGCCGAAGCGCGGGTTCAACAACCCGTTCGCCAAGGACTACGCCGAAGTGAACCTCGGCCAGGTGCAAAAGCTGATCGACGCCAAGAAGCTCGACGCCAAGAAGGTGATCGACCACGAGGCGCTGCAGGCCGCCGGCGTTGCCCGCGGCGGCAAGGACGGCGTGCGCCTGCTCGGCAAGGGCGAGTTCACCGCCAAGGCCCAGTTCAAGGTCGCGGGTGCCTCGAAGGGCGCGATTGCCGCGGTCGAGAAGGCCGGCGGTTCGGTCGAAGTGCTGGTCGCCAAGGACCCGGCCGCGCTCGCCGCTGCCAAGAAGGGCACGGCCAAGGCGAAGAAGGCCTGATTCTCATCGCCGTCCCGTTTCCGCGCGGGACGGCGAAAGAAATCGGCCAGGGGTTCGACAAGCGCCGAACCGCACCCTACATGACCGGGACTGCCGGAGGGGGCCGGCGCTCAAGTCAGGGCAAAAAAGTCAGATGGCATCACGCGCCGACAATATCGCGAGCAATCTGAGCCTCGCCAACTTCTCCAAGGCGACCGAGCTCAAGCAGCGAATCTGGTTCACGATCGGCGCGCTGATCGTGTTCCGCTTCCTCAGCTTCATTCCGCTGCCGGGCGTCAACCCGCTGATCCTGCAGACCTTGTACGACCAGACCCGCGGCGGCATCCTCGACCTGTTCAACACCTTCTCGGGCGGCGGCCTCGAGCGCATGAGCCTGATCGCGCTCGGCGTGATGCCCTACATCACCGCCTCGATCGTGATCCAGCTCGCCGCGGCGCTCCACCCGACGCTGATGGCGCTCAAGAAGGAAGGCGAGGCCGGGCGCAAGAAACTCAACCAGTACACCCGTTACGGCACCGTATTCCTGTGTGCGGTTCAGGGCTGGTTCCTCGCCGCGGGCCTCGAGGCCTACGGCGCGCAGAGCGGGCTGCAGGCCGTGGTCGACCCCGGCCCCATGTTCCGCATCGTCGCGGTGATAAACCTGATCGGCGGGACCATGTTCCTGCTCTGGCTCGGCGAACAGATCACCAGCCGCGGCATCGGCAACGGCGTCTCGCTGATCATCATGGCCGGTATCGTTGCCCAGTTCCCGACCTTCATCGCCAACGTGTTCGAGGGCGGCCGGACCGGCTCGATCAGCAGTTTCGTGATCGTCGGCCTCGTGGCCATGGTCGTCGGGCTGATCCTGTTCATCTGCTTCATGGAGCGCGCCCAGCGGCGGTTGCTGGTGCAATACCCGAAGCGAGCGAGCGCTCGCGGGATGATGCAGGCCGACCGCAGTCACCTGCCGCTGAAGCTCAACACGGCGAATGTGATCCCGCCGATCTTCGCCAGCTCGCTGCTGCTGCTGCCGCTGACGATCACCCAGTTCGCGGGCAACTCTGTTTCGACCGACAGCGCGACCTACGGCATATTGCAGACGCTGAACCAGTACCTCGCGCACGGGCAGCCGCTGTACATGGCGCTCTATGCGATCGGCATCATCTTCTTCACGTTCTTCTACACCGCGGTGGTGTTCAACCCCGAGGAGACCGCTGAGAACCTGAAGAAGAACGGCGGCTTCATTCCCGGCATCCGCCCGGGCAAGCGCACCGCCGAATACCTCGACTACGTGCTGACCCGCATCACCGTGATCGGCGCCGCCTACCTGACGCTGGTCTGCGTGCTGCCCGAGTACATGATCGCGCAGACCGGTGTTCCGCTGTTTCTCGGTGGCACCAGCCTGCTGATCGTGGTCAACGTGACGGTCGACACGATCAGCCAGATCCAGTCGCATCTGCTGGCCCATCAGTATGGCGACCTGATCAAGAAGGCGAAACTCAAAGGTCGGCTGCGCTGAGGTGCGGCGGCGACAGGGGAGTACGATGAACCTGATCCTGCTGGGACCGCCCGGAGCGGGCAAGGGCACCCAGGCCGCACGGCTGGTCGAGAAGCACGGCATGCGCCAGCTCTCGACCGGCGACATGCTGCGTGCTGCTGTCGCCGCGCAGACGCCGGTCGGGCTCAAGGCCAAAGCGATCATGGACGCCGGCGAGCTGGTCTCCGACGAGATCGTCTCGGCGCTGATCGACGACGAGCTGGCGGCGATGGGTGAGGGCACCGGGGCGATCTTCGACGGCTATCCCCGTACCGCGGCGCAGGCCGAGCAGCTTGATGCGATCCTGGCGAAGCACGGACGCAAGCTCGACCGGGTGATCGAACTCGAGGTCGACGAGGACGAGCTCGTACGGCGGATCGTCGGGCGCTATTCGTGCGCCAGGTGCGGTGCCGGCTACCACGACGCGTTTCAGCGCCCCGCGGTCGAGGGCGTGTGCGACAAGTGCGGCAGCACCGAGTTCAAGCGGCGCAAGGACGACAACGAGGAAACCGTGCGCACGCGCATGGCCGAGTACCGCGCCAAGACCGCCCCGATCCTGCCGCTCTACGAAGCGCGCGGGATCGTCGTGCGGGTCGACGGCATGGCCCCGATCGGCGAAGTCAGTGCGGCGATCGAGGCTGTGATCGCAGGGGCCTAGGCAGCGCTGCCGCCTCTCTCCACCGACGGCCTGCCGTCGAATGCGTTCTTCCCCCTCCGCCTTGCGGGGAAAGAGAAGGGCGAGACGGTTTTGACGAAACGTTAATTCTGGTGTAGCAAACCGTCATCGGACAGCCGGCGGCCCGTGTTCCGGGCCTGCGCCGGCATTTGCGCGTTTCACTGTTGACGGCGTACCCGATTCGCCGTAAGCGCGCCGCTCATTCGACAGTCGCGGGGAGTCGGCAGGCAGGCCTCATGTGTCTGACCAGTCGGCCGTTTTGCCGTTCGGGTGCCGGGTGTTGACAGCGATGAGATAGGAGACGCCCGCCTGTCGGAGCCGTCTCCTGTGGAGCATGGAGAAAATAGTTGGCACGTATCGCCGGAGTTAATCTTCCGACTAACAAGCGCGTGATCGTCGCGCTGACCTACATTCACGGCATCGGGGCGACGACGGCGAAGAAGATCGCCGACAAGCTCGGCATCGACCACTCCCGCCGCATCCAGGACCTCAGCGACGCCGAAGTGCTGCAGATCCGCGAGACGATCGACGCCGAGTACACGGTCGAGGGCGACCTGCGGCGCGACACCGCGATGAACATCAAGCGGCTGATGGACCTCGCCTGCTACCGCGGCCTGCGCCACCGCAAGGGCCTCCCCGTCCGCGGCCAGCGCACCCACACCAACGCACGCACCCGCAAGGGCAAGGCCAAGCCGATCGCCGGCAAGAAGAAGTAGGCCATGACGCGTCCTTCCTCCATCCTTCGACAGGCCCGCGACGAGCGGCGTCGGGGGAGGGACCGGAAGGACCGACGGACCGCTTCTCCGACAAAGATCTAGGACAGGACACACCCCATGGCCCGCGAACCCCAGCGCATCAAGCGCCGCGAACGCAAGAACATCTCCAGCGGCGTCGCCCACGTCAACGCCAGCTTCAACAACACCATGATCACCATCACCGACGCCCAGGGCAACGCGATCTCGTGGTCCTCGGCCGGCATGATGGGCTTCAAGGGCAGCCGCAAGAGCACCCCTTACGCCGCCCAGGTCGCCGCCGACGACGCCGGCAAGAAGGCCGCCGAACACGGCGTCCGCACGCTCGAAGTCGAGATCAAGGGCCCCGGCTCCGGCCGCGAGAGCGCGCTGCGCGCCCTGCAAGCCGTCGGCTTCACCATCACCTCGATCCGCGACGTGACCCCGATCCCGCACAACGGCGTGAGGCCGAGCAAGCGGCGCCGCGTCTGATCGATTTCCCGGCGGCTCCCCGGGGCCGCCAGCAGAATTCGCATCGGCCGCGGCGCCCCCGGCGCCCGCGGCCGCTGCCACTAGGAAACACTCCCAAGAGGGGAATCCCATGTCCGTCAATACGAAGAACTGGCAGGAACTGAAGAAGCCCAACAGCCTCGAGGTGAAGGCCGGCGCCGACGCCAAGCGCAAGGCGACCTTCGTCGCCGAGCCGCTCGAGCGGGGGTTCGGCCTGACGCTCGGCAACGCGCTGCGCCGGGTGCTCCTGTCCAGCCTTCAGGGTGCCGCGATCACCTCGATCAAGATCGAGAACGTGCTGCACGAGTTCTCGAGCCTCGCCGGGGTGCGCGAGGACGTCACCGACATCGTGCTCAACGTCAAGCAGATCGCGCTCAGGATGGAGGGCGAGGGCCCCAAGCGGCTGCAGCTCAGCGCGACCGGCCCGGGCGAGGTGACCGCGGGCGACATCGCGGTGACCGGCGACATCGAGGTGCTCAACAAGGACCTGGTGATCTGCCACCTCGACGAGGGGGCGACGCTGAACATGGAGCTGACCGCGGACACCGGCAAGGGCTACGTGCCGGCGGTGCAGAACCGGCCGGCTGACGCGCCGATCGGGCTGATCCCGGTCGACAGCCTGTACTCGCCGATCCGCCAGGTGAGCTACAAGGTCGAGAACGCGCGCGTCGGACAGGAGCTCGACTACGACAAGCTGAGCCTGACGGTGGAGACCGACGGCACGGTGACGCCGGAGGACGCGGTGGCCTATGCCGCGCGCATCCTGCAGGACCAGCTGACGCTGTTCGTGCACTTCGAGGACGGGATCCCGCAGCCGGTGCCGACGATGATCGGCATGGCCGCGCAGCCCGAGGAGAGCGACGCCAACCAGCTCAACCGCTACCTGCTGAAGAAGGTCGACGAGCTCGAGCTGTCGGTGCGCTCGGCCAACTGCCTGAAGAACGACAACATCATCTACATCGGCGACCTGGTGCAGAAGACCGAGGCCGAGATGCTGCGCACGCCGAACTTCGGGCGCAAGAGCCTGAACGAGATCAAGGAAGTGCTGAGCTCGATGGGCCTGCGGCTGGGGATGGACATCCCCGGGTGGCCGCCGGAGAACATCGAGGAGATGGCGAAGAAGCTCGAGCAGGAGCTGCTGGGTTAAACGCCAGGCTTCCGCGAGGAACAAGGGAAGGGCTGCCGTTTGGCGGCCCTTTCTTTTTTGCCTTCCTCTTCCTTCGTCATCCCCGCGGAGGCTGGAATCCAGCGAGAGGGGAGGGCAAAGGGCCCGTGGGGGCCTTTTCATTTTGATCACGCAAAGACGCGAAAAGACGCCAAGAGCTGGTGAGCGGCGGGCATCGAACCGAAAAGGCTCTACTTGACTTAAGAGATCGTTCGATGAGTATCCAGCTTGGGGGAGATATTGGATGCACAAGGTCATCTATCTGACGGGAGCGCCTGCGGCCGGCAAAAGCTCGACTACCCGACTTATGCGGGAAGAATTACCGGACCTACTTGTCTGGGAATATGGTGCGAAACTCACCGAGCATTGTGGAGCACGCTTGACGGAATTGGCCGGGCAGCATGAACTTCGCGCACAATCTGCCGCTCTGATCACGCCGGACGATGTCGCAGCGGTCGATCAAGAGTTGCTGGACTTCGTAGATGAGCATCGAGGGCGGCAACACGTCGTCATCGACAGTCACCCGGTTACCAAAGAGGAGTGGGGGTATCGCATCACGCCATTCTCCTTCCAGCAGTTTGCGCGACTGCTGCCCGATGAGATCTGGCTCCTTTATGCGAGCCCGGAGGAAACACGCCGACGAATACAGGAGGACGCTGGCGGAAGGCCGCTGGTGACCGAAGAAGAAGCCCGAATGCACACCATGCTTCAGGCATCCGTGGCGGCCACTTATGGAATGTCTATCCGCTGCCCCGTTTATATGTTCGACACTGGCGTGGCGCGGCAAGAACTGGTTTCGCGACTGGTGGAGCGGTTATCGTGAGCGGCTTCATGGGCTGGATCAGCGATCTCGTTCGGGGGGGCGCGCCACGGCCGACAGCTCCGTCGGCGCCACCCACGGAGCGAAAGCGCGTTGATTTGCGCAAAGCGATTAATGCGGTGTCAGACGTGGTGCAGAACCGACCAAGGCCGCTGCGCGTGTTCGACCAGATTCATATGAAGACCGGAGACATGGTGCTTCAGAGTGAGATGATCGCGGACTGGGCTGATGGGAAGCGCTTGGCCTTCATTGGCGACGGTGACGCGATCAGTGTCTGCGTGGCCTACTTGCAGACGCGAGATGTGCTGAATTTCGGGCCTTCGCAAATCACAGTGTTCGATTTCGACGAACGCACGGTCGAGGCGGTCAAGAACTTTGCTGACCGCGAGCGCATCCCGAACCTTGACGCCATACTCTACAACGTACTCGATCCAATGGTGCCTGAGCAGCATTACGATTGCTTCTACACCAATCCGCCCTGGGGCGCGTCCAACAACGGCGAGAGCGTGAATGTCTTTATCGAACGCGGGATGGAGGCGACCGGGCACGCTGGTGAAGGCGTGGTGGTAATTGCCGACGACGACGAATTGGAGTGGCCCAAGCGGGTTCTGGCGAGCGTCCAGGGCTTTGCGGCAGGGCAAGGGTTCTATGTCTCCCGCATGCAGCGCAAACTTCATGAGTATCATCTCGACGATGCGCCTGAGCTCAAATCGTGCAATCTTTACTTGGCAGCGCTTCCGGGCAACGTGCCGTCTGCTCCGAGTGCGGCCATTACCGATGGCAAGCGGCTCGACAACTTCTACGGACTTTCTCAACGACCCACTGTTCGCTACGTGAGAGCGAGGAAGCGTCTAGATTATGGCGTGGCGCACGAGGACGAGTACGAGCTGGAGTTTTTGGAGGGTGGCCATGAATGACATCGTGAAGCCCGGTGCCGGTCTGCTTTTCATGAAGATTGGGACCCACGCCAAGGAAAGCCTGGAGGACATTATTGCCCGCAAGACTGCGGAAATCCGCAATACGGGTTACGGCATGTGGGGCTATGGGGGGAACACGTGCCATCCCGGCTCGATGGTACAGCCGTTCGCCCGCGTGTTTGCCGATCGCGGTCAGACAATCTCGCTTTGCATGGAGGCGATGGAGTCGAACCACTTTGGCGAGGGGATCGCCGACGAGTTTTCTGCCGACGGCATCGACTGGCAGAAGATCCCTGAGACGATCGAGGTTCGCGGTTCTCGCTACGCGCTGGTAATCGATGATCTTCACGAGGAGAAGTTCGCCCTACCCCTCGATCAGACACGAGTTCCGGTGGGACCGAGTACCGGCCGGCTTGGCAGCAGATACATTCGAGGTCGCGTCGATAAGGCATGCCTCGAAGTGCTGGAGGCCCCCGAACTCGTCAACGAGGTCAAGCCGCGCACAATCAACATCGGCTTGGTGGCGAAGCTAAGAGATCCCTACGCGGTGTTCCTGCGCGGCCAGCGCTGAAATCTCCAACGTTCTGCGTTAGCGGAAGAGATTGGCAGCGAACGCATGCATGAGCATCCCCGGCGCGCTGCGATCGAGGTGACCGACATAGCTCGAAAGTCCGGCTGCGATGTCATCATAACCAGCCCTGTCCTGCGTGCAGGCGAAGCACGAGGTGACCGCCCGATCGATGAGAGGTTCGGCGCAGACGCGTGAGCGGACTGAATCGACGCCCGCAACGTCCACGATCATTGCCATCTGCTGCTCCAGACATGCGATCTTGTCGGCCGCAATTCCGGCAGCGACAATTGCCATTGCCACGATCGCCCGTTTGTCACCCGTGACCAGAACGCGGCACCCTCGTTTGAGGAGGAGCGCCAAGAGTTGGCTCTCGCCGCCGTCAAGTTCGAGATCTCGTCGGCTCGCTTCGGCCTCGAGGTCGGCGGCCATCGCGAGTTCGTCGTCGTCGGGTTCGAGAAGTTCCACCCTGCCAAGGAGCCGCTCAAATGCCGCTTTCGCTCGAGGGACATCGGCGATATTCGATCCGCGATCAAGCCGGCCGCGAATAACGAACCTTCCGACGCCGAGAATTCCAGGTGGTACGTCGCCGATGGTCGTAACGACGAGAGTCTCGTCGACTAGCGAGTAGCAAGCGACCTTTAGCGCCACGTCGTTATCCAGCAACACCTGATCAGGCATTGTCGCCGATCATGACGTTGCGCAAATAACGCGCTGCCTCGTCACCTAGCTCGTCCCAGCGCAACTCGCCGTCGGCAATTCCGTTCACCTCCCGCCAAGCTGGTTTGCGCTCGCGATAGATAAAGCGCATCGCCGACATTGCGATCGGCCAAGCATTGCGGCGATACGCCAGGCACAAGGCGAGCGTGCCGGGCTCCACCTGATATCGCTGTGCGGCGTCGAGCACTGCAGCGGCCAGCGTTGGTGCGTTAAAGCGATCGAGGTTTGTTTGAATGTCGGGATCCGGCGAACCGGTTAGCAGTGTGAGCGCATAGCGATCTGCCTCATTTTCTTGATTGTCATCGCTCCTGACGCGTGCGGGATCCTCCAGGTCGATCAATGCCGGCGCGTCGTCCAAATGGCCGAGCATCACATGACCAAGCTCGTGGGCGAGTGTGAAAGCGACTGGGGCGGGGTAGCCCGCATCGTGCCCGAGGAGTATCGCAAACCGTTCCTCCGATCTGACCACCATCGCATGCATTGATTTCGCTTCGAGCGGGAAAATGCGTAGATGAATGACTGGGACACGTAGCGCCCAGCATGTGGCGATCAATGCGCTCAGATCGACAAATGGATTGGTGGCGAGGATTGCCGAGCGAAGAGCGTCAGCGGAAGCGCTTGCCGCCTCGGACGCTGGCGTCGCACGCAGAAGCAAGCGACCAACCGACACACCGAACGACGTGAGCGCGGCCTTCTGCGTATCGTTCTCGGCGGACAAATGCTTGAACTTCGCCTCGTCGTTCCAGATGAATTCCACGCGCTCGCCGAGGAGCGGCTTCGGGTTAAGTCCGAGGCGGCGAGCAAGGGCGAACCGGAGTTCAGCGCGGCCGGACGGTGATTCCTCCGCCTCGTCCGTCCACCACGTCGGCCACGCCGCTTCGATCGCGGCGCGACTGAAGCCTGCTTTGCGCAAGCGTTCGATCAATGACTTCCTGCCGTCGGTCACCAATCCCCCTGTGAATGACGACTAGCACGGCACCAGTCCCGCGCGAAGTTGGCGTTAGAGCAATCCACCCCGCCTGTCGGCATCGATTGTCGACGGGCCACTGGTGATTTGGGCTACTATCTCGCACCAGTCGCGTACGCAGTCTGCCGTCAGCCGGGAAAGGAGTTGAAGCCGCGATGAAGTCAGCTCTACCGGATCAGTCAACCGGACCCAGTAACTCGCAGCGAGCCACGCGGTAACGTTCACCTCATAGTCCGCCGCGAAGGAATCTTCGGCGACGCGCCTCAGCAGTGCAGTGACCTGCGACGCACCTACTCGGGCTCCAGTACCCCCGGCGTTGCGGAACGCAGCTGGATCAAATGGCTGTCCTCGCCGGATCGCAAGCGGATCGGCCGAGTGGCACATGAGGGCATAGTGAGCCCGCTTTGCCCCGCTGGCACTGTCGCCGCGGCTCGTTACGAGAGAGTAGGAAGGTAGGGGTCTTTCGACACCTTGGCTGTCAACGTAGCGACGCCATGCGACAGTGCGTGCAGGCACCACATCGACCGTCCGTGGTCTAGATTTCATGATCGAGAACACTGCGCGGACTGGGACCCTTGCCCGGGCGAGCGTCCGAGCGAGCAAGGCAGGAGGGTTCCCCACGCCCCACAGGAAGAGCCCATCGCCTGCTTGGCGTTCCAGTTCCTTGCGTGCAATAATAGCGTCGAGTTGCTGGCCGGCCTCCGTCTGCATCCGCGACCAGCATACATACTCGTCCTCGGATTGCTCGCGCCCACGAACTTGCACGGCTGCGCTGGAAAATCCTCTCGTCGACATGATCATTTTGCGATTCTCATCGCCGAACTCTCGCATCGGACTTGAAGGTGCTCAACGCACGCGGGACCGCTCGACGAAATATGAGTGGAGAGAGTCGTGGAGCGACCTGTGCATATCCGTCATCTCGCCACATCTCGATCAACTGCCTAGGTCGATAGTGTTCCCTCTATGTTCTAGATCAAGTTTTCTGGCCTGTCTCGGAAAATTCGCAGTAGGCACGCGCTGCGCATGGAATGCGGACGCCCCAAGTGGCTGCACTCGCCGATCCCCGTGGGTCAGGCCGACCAAACTCTTTGCATCAAGGAGCACAGATTGCCATCATTCGCGCGGGAGGAATCCGCCAATGGTCAAACTCTGGCTGGCCAACACGGACCCCGACTGGTTCGATTTCCTCGCCGCGCAGCCGGACATCGACGAGGTCAACTTCTGGCAACCTAGCGGCGGCACGCAGTTCGCGGCGATCCAACCGGGCGAGCTATTCCTGTTCAAGCTCAAGAGCCCGCGCAACGCGATCGGCGGGTTCGGGGTGCTCGAGCGGGCGAACAACTATCCGTTGTCGCTGGCGTGGGAGGCGCTCGGGATCAAGAACGGGGCGCGCACGCTGCAGGAGATGCGCGAGCGGGTCGGCAAGTACCGGAGCGATGCGCGGCTGGGGCTCGACTATACGATCGGTTGTCGGGTCGTGGTGCAGCGGTGTTCTTTCCGCGCGAGCTGTGGATCCCGCAGCCCGAGTCCTGGAGCCGACAGATCGTCACCGGCAAGGCCTACGACACCGCCGAGCGCGAGGGGCGGGTGCTGTGGGACCGGCTGATGGAGGCGGCGCAGGCGGCGCAGGGGGCGGCGGCGCTGCATGATGCGCGCGTGCCGTTCCTGGTACAGGGAGAACGGTACGGGTCGCCGCGGCTAGTCACGCCGCGGCGCGGGCAGGGGGCGTTCCGGCTGGCGGTGACCGACGCCTATGGCCGGCAATGCGCGATCTCGGGCGGGAAAGTGCTGCCGGCGCTCGATGCGGCGCATATCCGGTCGTACGCCGACGGCGGCGAGCACGACGTGGCGAACGGGTTGCTGCTGCGGCGCGACATCCACAGCGTGTTCGATGCGGGGTATATTACCTTCGACGATGACCTGAAGATGGTCGTCAGCGACGCCGTGCGGACCGTGTTCAACAACGGCAACGAGTATCGGCGGCTGCATGGGGAGAAACTCAGGGCACCGGACGATCCCGGCTTGCGACCGAGTCTCGAGCATCTCCGATGGCATCAGAGCGAACGCTTCGAACGGTTTGTGGTCTGATCGAGGGCCGACCTACTCGATCGCTTGGCGAAGCGCTTGAATTGCACGCACGCAGACCGAAATGGCCGGCCGGCTGGGCGTGCCCCAATCGTTCGTGAGCAAGTACGAGACCGGAGAGCGGCGGCTCGACGTGGAGGAAGTGCAGGCCATCTGCCGGGTGCTGGGTCTGTCACTGGTCGAATTCGCGGTGGAGCTCGAGGAGCGGCAGGGGTTGGGGGGGCGACGCTTCGGACTAGCTAGGCATCGGCGTCGAGACTTCGGCTGAACCGGCAACGGGGAAAGTTCGAACAGCCCATGAAGGGGCCGCGCTTGCCGCTGCGTTCGACCAAGCGTCCGTCGCAGCCGTCGGCCAGGCAGCGTTCGGTGAAGAGGCCTTCCGGCTGGTTGCTGCCGCTACGCCGGCGCTTCTGCCTACGCTTGAAATTCCAGGGCGGTTCGGGATCATCCAAGGCCCACATGCCGCGCCTCGCTCGTTGCGCGTCCGCCTGGGCCGCGAAATAGTCGTCTTCGCGCTCGAATGCGTACCGCTCCACCACCCACGCCCAGCCATTGACGATCATCTCGAGTTCGATGTTTCGGGTCACCGACCGCGGTCGCTTCGCCACGCCCACACGGCAGGCGCGATCGAAGTAGTAGGCTGTTTCGCCGGCTGGCATCTCCTCGGTGAGATAGGCCACGCAGAGCATTCGTTTGTAGGGATCGATCGGCATGTATCCGGTCGACTCCTTTAAGACCGGCGCCAACCGCAGTGGCTTGCCGGCGATCAAGCGATGCAGAGCCTGCTTCGCCTCGATCCCGAACGTTTGGGCCATTTCCGGAGCGTCTATGAAGGCAAGACGAAATGGGACCCGCGCGACCCACGCGCCGCGAATGGGATTCCAGACATCCGCCAAGAAGCCGTCGCCGTCGAAGACCTTCAGGACCCGGGCCTGCAACAGCTTCTCCACGCCCTCGGGGCCCGGATCCTCTGGAACGATTATCGGTCGAGTGGGCGGGCCCATCTGGCCTTCCGCTCACTCGCGCCGGCTGGCGAGGCGTTCGAGGTGGGTGGCGATCTTCGAGGTCGCGGCGGCGATGAAGCAGAGCACCAGCGTGCCGATGCCCGCGAAGATGACGATCAGGTCGGCGAAGGTCATGGGTCGTGGGTTCCCTCCGGACTGAGCGCGCCGCCCACTGCGCTGCGTGCCGGGGGCAGTGTAGCGGGCGGGGGAGGGGGGTGAAGGGCCTTTTCGCGCTGGGGCGCAGCGGGGCGGCGTGGCGCCTGGCCCCTCCACCACCGGCCTGCGGCCCGGCGGCCCCCCTCCCCGGGCGGATCCCCGCCTTCGCGGGGACGGGGAGGATGGGCAAGGGCCGCGTGCCCGCGGTGCAGAACCGCCCGGTCCCCATGTGTTCGGGGCGCCGATCGGGCTGATCCCGGTCGACAGCTTGTACTCGCCGATCGCGCTGATGCTGGCGGGAGTATCCCGTCGAGGACGCCGGCGACGGCTTCGGAGGCCTTCGTCAATCGGCGCAGACCGGGACTAACACCATCGTCATCGGCCCGCCGGAGACATTGGCGACCGCGCGGTTCTCCGTGCGCGTGCGTTTGCACGGCTTGCCGTCCTTGCCCAGCGGGGCCTTCGCCGGCGCGCGCGAGGCGGTGGCGGTCGGGGGTGGGGGGGAGTCCATCGTGCAGACGCCTTCCGCCACGAGCCGGGCGAGGAAGACGCGCGCTTCGTTGCGGAGCCAGGCGTCGGCCGCGGCCTGGCCGTCCTCGCGCGACCGCCTGGCGTATTCCTGTTCCATCGCCGCCTTGTCGGCCTCGGGCAGCGTGTCGGCCGAGCAGGCCGGGGGCGCGGACGCTGCGGAGGACGAGCCCTGCGCCAGGAGGGGGACGGACGCGGCTGCGGCGGCCGCGGCGATCCCGAGCGCGGCGACGAGGGGGAGGCGGGACATGGGCGATCCTTGGGCGATGGCGTGGCCGGGCAACCTATGGGGCGCGGGGCTTTGGCGGAAGCCCGGCGGGGGCGCTTGGGCGCAGGACGCGGGCGGACTGTCGTTGGCGATCGGGTAGAGGAGGGCGGCGGGGGGTGAACGGCGGCTGGCCCCTCCACCACCGGCCTGCGGCCGGCGGTCCCCCTCCCCGTGACGCTTTCGCGTCACAGGGAGGATTTTGAGCGGGCTTGGCGATCCTCCCTGTCGGCGGAGCCGATGGGGAGGTGGCGCGTGCCGAAGGCGCGTGACGGAGGGGCTGGGGCGGGAGCGCGCGTGGCTGACCCCTCCACCACCGGCCTGCGGCCGGCGGTCCCCCTCCCCATGACGCTTTCGCGTCACAGGGAGGATTTTGAGCGGGCTTCGGGGTTGATCGGTTGTGGGGGTGCCCCTCCACCATCCGCTGCGCGGATGGGCCCCCTCCCCGTGCCGGGGAGGATTGGGAACCAAAACGGTTCGCAATATTGACATCGCGTCGCTCATGTGGTACAGCGCGTGAACGCTGGCCCTGGTGTGCCGGCGGTTCGAAAGGGTTTCCGACATGGCGAGATCACAGGCGGCGCCGCGCTGGCGGCGGGTGTTTCTGCGCGAGCTGGCGCGGAGCGGGAATGTCGCGGGGGCGGCGGAGAAGGCGGGGATCGATCGGTCGACGGCGTACCAGCTGCGGCGGTGGAATGCGGCGTTTGCGGCGAGCTGGGAGCGGGCAGTGGAGCGGGCGCGGGAGGGGCTTGTTGCTTGTTCACAGGCCCACCCCCAGCCCCTCCCGCAAGCGGGAGGGGAGTTGAAGGCGCGAGCCTCCCTCCCGCAAGCGGGAGGGGAGTTGAAGGCGCGAACCTCCCTCCCGCAACCGGGAGGGGAGTTGAAAGGGCGAACCGTCCCCCTCCCGCTGGCGGGAGGGGTCAGGGGTGGGCGCGGCAAGCTGCGGTTGCGGGACGACGAGTGCGTACGCGCGTCGAAGGCGGGGCGGCCTTGCGTGGTGCGGGCGGGGCCGGGGCGGTGGTCGGTGGGGGCGGAGCGGGCGTTCCTCGAGGTGCTGACGGCGACCGCCAACGTGACCGCGGCGGCGCGGGCGGCGGGGGTCTCGACCGTGGCGGCGTACAACCGGCGCAAGCGGTGGCCGGGGTTCGCGGCGGCGTGGGACGAGGCGATCGCCGAGGGGTACGTGCGGCTGGAGACGCTGCTGATCGGGGCGGCGACGGCGACGCTCGAGCCTGTGCCCGGCCCTTCCAGCCTTCGACAGGCGCAGGATGAGCGGGGCGCGTTCGAGGGACGATACGAGATGCCCGAGATGACCGTGGCGCAGGCGATGAACCTGGTGCAGCTGCACCGAGCGAGCCAGCGCGGCGGGCGGGAGCAGCGCTACGGCTGGCGGCGGCAGTTGCCCGACATCGAGGAGGTGCGGGCGGAGGTCGCGCGGCGGCTGGCGGCGCTGCGCAGGGCGCGCGGGCGCGGGTAGCGGCGCCGCCCGGCGGTCAGTCGCGCAGCAGGCCGGTGTAGAGCACCAGCAGCGCGAGCGCGGCGATCCCGGCGAGGGTGGCCAGCGTGCCGGCGAGGGCCCAGAGCCAGCGGCGCCGGCGCAGGTCGCCGGCGATGGCGCGGCCGCCGTGGACGGTCATGACCAGCAGCAGGCCGACGGCAGCAGATGCATCGCGCGCACTCCCCCTGAGGGTGCCGACCCGGCGCGACCCTATCGCGCCGGGCGGCGGCTGGCGAGAGCGCGCGCGGGAAAAGGAGCGGATGGGCGATGCCGACGATACCGGAGATGCTGCTCGACGAGGACGTGACGGCCGAGGAGGCCGCGGCGGTCCTGCGCTCGCTCGGGGCGGGCGAGATCGAGGCGCTGGCGCGGGCGTTCGCGGAGTGGGCGCACGCGGGGCAGCTCTGTCCGCCCGGCCGATGGCGGACCTGGGTGCTGATGGGCGGGCGCGGGTTCGGCAAGACGCGGGCAGGGGCGGAGTGGGTGCTCGAGTGCGTGCGGGGCGGGATGAGCGGGGATGACTCCCCTCCCCGGCGGGGAGGGGTTGGGGGTGGGGGGGCTCCGCTCGCCGGCGTCGCAGGCCCCCACCCCGACCATCCCCCGTTCGGGGGAGGGGGAGAGAGGGAAGTGCACATCGCGCTGGTGGCGGCGACGGTGGACGAGGCGCGGCGGGTGATGGTCGAGGGGGAGAGCGGAATCCTTGCCTGTGCGCGCGGCGGGGAGATCGACGAGTGGGCGCCGGCGCGGCGGGAGCTCAGGTTCGCGGGCGGGGCGCGGGCGACGCTCTATTCGGGGGCGAGCCCGGAGGGGCTGCGCGGGCCGCAGCATCATTTCGCGTGGTGCGACGAACTCGCCAAGTGGCGTCACGCGAAGGCGGCGTGGGACATGCTGCAGCTGGGGCTGCGCTGCGGCGAGCGGCCGCGGGCGCTGGTGACGACGACGCCGCGCGGCGGGTGCGAGGCGCTGGCGGCGATCCTCGCCGACCCGGCGACGGTGGCGACCGGCGGCGCCAGCCGCGCCAACCCGCACCTGCCCGAGGCGTTCCTCGCCGCGACCGAGGCGGCCTATGGCGGCACGCGGATGGGGCGCGAGGAGCTCGACGGCGAATGGCTGCCCGACGTGCACGGCGCGCTGTGGCCGGCGGCGCTGGTCGAGCGCTGCCGCGGGGAGCGGCCGGCGGACGCGGCGCTGGCGCGGGTGGTGATCGGGGTCGACCCGCCGGCCGGCGCGGGCGGGACCTGCGGGATCGTCGCCTGCGGGCTCGACCGCGAGGGGGTCGGCTGGGTGCTGGCCGATCACTCGGCTGGCGGGCTCTCGCCGGAAGGCTGGGCGCGCAGGGTCGCCGCGGCGGCCGAGGCGCACGGGGCCGACCGGATCGTCGCCGAGGGCAACCAGGGCGGGGAGATGGTGCGGGCGGTGCTGCGCTCGGCGGGAATCGTGCTGCCGGTGACGCTGGCCAGCGCCAGCCGGGGGAAGGGGGCGCGGGCGGAGCCGGTCGCGGGGCTGTTCGAGAGCGGGCGGGCGCGGTTCGGCGGGCGGTTCGCGGAGCTCGAGGCGCAGCTCTCGCGGATGGTGCCGGCGGGGTACGCGGCGGCGGGCTCGCCCGACCGGGCGGACGCGATGGTGTGGGCGCTGTGGGCGCTGATGATCGCACCGCGGGGAGAGCCGCGGGTGTGGGGGATGTAGGGGGTTCGCGCGGAGGCGCGGAGGCGCGGAGGTGTTGGTTCGCGCAGGGATCGCGGGGGACGCAGAGGGGTCTTGCGGCCGGAGGCGGATTTCATCCGGCTGCCGGGCCCTGCTTGCGGCGCCGGATGATCGAAGGCGGCTTCGCCGCAGGCGCGATCCCTCTGCGTCCCCCGCGATCCCTGCGCGAGCCCGTCCTTCTCCGCGTCTCCGCGTGAAACTACTGGTGGATGTACACCGCGCGCTCGTGGCTGAAGGCGTTGAAGCCGAAGCGGCCGTGGTAGGAGCCCATGCCGCTCTGGTTGACGCCGCCGAAGGGGAGGCGGTTTTCGAGGTAGTGCGAGAACACGCCGTTGACGGTGACGCCGCCCGAGGAGGTGCGGGCGAGGACGCGGTCGATGTGGGCCTGGTCGTTGCTGTAGATGTACAGCGCGAGCGGCTTGTCGCGCGCCTCGATGTAGCCGATCGCCTGGTCGAGGTCGTCGTAGGTCATCACCGGGAGCACGGGCGCGAAGATCTCCTCCTGGAGGATCTTCATCTGCGGGGTGACGTTCGTCAGCATCGTCGGGTGGACGGTGAGGTCCTCTTCCTCGAAGGTGCCGCCGACGGCGACGGTGGCGCCCTTCCCGACCGCGTCGTCGAACAGGCCCTTCACGCGGTCGAAGTTGGCCCTGTTGACGACCTGGGCGATCGCTTCCTTGTTCAGCTTGCCGCCGTCGTAGAGGTTCTTCTCGACGTTGGCGCGGAAGCCCTCGACGAGGCGGTCCTGCTCGGCGGCGGGGACGAACACGTAGTCGGGCGAGATGCAGGCCTGGCCGCCGTTGAACTGCTTGGCGCCGGCGAGGTCGGCGGCGATCCTGTCGATGTCGGCGCCCTTGTCGACGATCACCGGCGACTTGCCGCCGAGCTCGAGCGTGACGGTGGCGAGGTGCTTCGCCGCGGCGGCCATGACGATCCGGCCGACGCGGGTGCTGCCGGTGAAGAAGATGTGGTTGAACGGCAGCTCGAGCAGCGCCTCGGCGACCTCGACCCCGCCTTCGAACAGCGCGACCTCGTTCTCGTCGAACACCTCGCGGACGATCTCGCCGGCGATGCGGGCGGTGGCGGGGCACAGGTCGGTCAGCTTGACCATCGCGCAGTTGCCGGCCGAGATCGCGGCGGCGAGCGGGCCGAAGGTCAGCCCGAGCGGGAAGTTCCACGGGCCGAGGATCAGGCACACGCCGCGCGCCTCGCGCACGATCATCGCGCGGTCGGCGGGGTTCTTCGACGGCTCGACCTGCTCGGGCTTCATCCACTCGTCGAGGTTGTCGATGGCGAGCTGGATGTTGCCCATCACGTTGAGCACTTCGGTGACGCGGATCTCACCTTCGGGCTTGCGGGTATCCTCGCGCACGGCGGCGACGATGCGGTCGGCGTAGGCCTCGACCGCGTCCTTGAGCTTCTGCAGCTTGGCCTTGCGCTCGGCGGCGGTGGAGGCCTTGACGTCCCACTGGTGCGCCTGCTGCAGCGCGAACACGCGGGCGAGCTCGGCGGGGGTGGCTTCGGGGGTCGTGGTCATGGGGCCTTGTCCGTTTGAATGAGGGCGTTCGCGCGGCCTTACAGGCGCGGCGGCGGGCAAGGCAAGGACGCTACCAGCCGAGCGTCAGGCCGCCGCTCGCGGGGACCTCGAAGTCGATGCGGTCGGGGCTGGCGGAGGCGGGCTCCAGCGCTTCGCCCGAGGCGAGGGCGAGCGTTACGGACGGGAGCTTGCGGCGCTTGCGGCGGATCACGCTGACCAGCGCCTTGCACGTCTCGCCGCCGCCGAGCTCGAGCCTCAGCGCGCGGTGGCCGGTGCGCTCGAACCCGCGCAGCGCGTGATTGCAGAACAGCAGGAACGGCGCGTCCTCGATGCGGCGGAAGGCAGCGGCGGTGAACACGAACGGGGCGCCGCAGCCGTAGATCTCCTGGCCGATCTGGCCCGCTTCCTGGCCGTCGCCGTAGAGGTCCTCGAGCGGGAACGACAGCTTGCGGTCGACCTTGCCGCTCTGGTGCTCGCCCTGGTGGACGGCTTCGGCGGGCAGGGTGTCGGGGAAGTAGTGCCAGGCGCGGTCGAGCGCGTACTTGCAGAACTCGCCGACCAGCATCCGCGCGGCGGGATCGAGCTCGGGGCCGCCCTGGTCGAGGTATTCCTGGAAGCCGGCGAAGCACTCGAAGCACTCGTACATCGCCATGTACGGCGAATCGTGCAGCGCGGTGGCGCCGAGGAAGTTGTCGTAGTGCCTGGCGTGGCCGATCCGCGAGCTCCAGATCTCGCAGTTGTGCAGCAGCGCGGCGACGTAGACGTAGCTCTGCTGCAGCCAGACCGGGTCGAGCGTGATGCGCCACAGCCTGAGGCACGCGACCGCGCCCCAGACGCTGAGGTTGGTCTGGTAGAGCAGGTCGAAGCGCAGCCCGCGCGCGGCCTCGAGCGAGGCGCGGGCCTCGTCGATCCAGCGCGATTCGCCGGTCAGCTGGTGGAGCTGCAGCATCAGGTAGGCGTAGAGGCCGTTGACGTCGGTCTGGCCGAAGCGCTCGTCGCCGCGCGTCGCGGTGTCGACCGAGAAGTCCTCGATCCGGTAGAGGATCGGCCAGCGGTAGTCGAAATGGTGCGCGGCGCGCACGCCGAAGCCGACCGAACCGAGCAGCAGCCTGCGCGCCTCCTCGTCGCCGTCGAGCGCGAGGCGGGCGAGGTTGATCAGCGGATGGTAGAGGTACCAGGAATCGACCTCGCCCGGGTCCTTGCCGCCCTCGAGTCCGGGAACGAAGCGCATGAGCGTCTCGCGCTTCGGGTCGTGGAACAGCTTGAGGCCCTTGCGCAGCTCGGCTTCGAGCGGGGCCGGCTCCCCGCGCCACTTGCCGTAGTCGTGCAGCGAGGCGAGCACGGTCAGCTGGACCATACTGTCGGGTACCTCGCCCTCGACGTAGGGCATCACGAAACGGCAGCCGCGGTGGGTCACGGTCGCGCGCTTGTCGCCGACGAGATCGGCCAGCGTGCGCTCGGCGCGCCAGGGCCAGTCGCGGAATTCGACCGGGGGCCGCTCGAGCGCGCGGTAGGCGGTGCCGAGCATCTGCACGAACTGGCGCGCCATCTCCTGCTCGTCGTCGCCGGCGTCGTCGCGGACCACGACGATCGCGTCGGACAGCAGCACCTCCTCGCCGGCGGGCAGCGCGCCCTCCTCGGATTCGTCCTGCATCGCGGTCGGGGGCGCGTAGCCGAGCTCGGGCCATTCGCCGCCGACGACGCCGTCGGGCTTGGTGCCGGTGAGTTCGAAGTAGCGGCCCAGCGCGGTGAAGTTCTGGAAGTAGAGCACGCTGCCGAGGCCGGGCGGTCGAGGCGGAAGTAGACCAGGCCGGCGTTGAGCCCGCGCTGCGCGGCCTCGACGTTGCCTTCGGCGCGCAGCGGGTCGTCGCCGGCACCGAGTGGGTAGAGGTCGCGCGGGATGTAGGGCAGCAGCAGGTCGCGCTGCGGGGTCAGGCTGGTGCGCAGGCGCAGGCGGTGGAGGCCGCTGCTGCTGGCCGAGACGGCGATCGCATAGCGGCCGAACGCGCTGTCGACCTCGAACCTCAGCGCCTCGCCTTCGCGCGGCTCGAGCTTGCGGCAGGTGAAGCCGGCGACCGGGACGTGCGCGGCGCGCAGCGCGAGGCCGCCGTGGCCCGGGCGGCGGACGATGAGCCAGACCGAGTCCCGGCCGCTGCACAGCTCGAGGTCGAGGTCGCCGAGGTCGGCCTTGCCGAGCGAGCGCATCGTGCCGGCGCGCAGTTCCTCGCGCAGGGCGATGGCGTAGGAGCTGATCTCGGGGTGCTGGGCCTTCGGGGCTGTGGACATGCGACGCCTTCTGTCCGCCCGAACGGCGGCGGTGGCGGGGGGTTCCGGGAGGTAAAGGCGAGTTCGCATAAAGACACGAAGGCACGAAGAGGGTGCTTGCCGGCGACGAAGCGGACGGAGGGAGGACGACGGGCCGCTGCATCCGTCCTTGACTTTCCGCCCCCCATCGGCTTTGGGCGCGGCGCTGGCGGGGCGACCCGCCTGGACCGGGGTACCTGACACGGCCCCCTTACGAACGGAGAATCGACATGAAGCACGGCATTTCCGGCCGCAAGCTGCAGCGCAAGTCCGGCCATCGCGCCGCCCTGCTGCGCAACATGGCTGCGGCGCTGATCAAGCACGAGCAGATCAAGACCACCACGCCCAAGGCGAAGGAGCTGCGGCCCTACGTCGAGAAGCTGATCACGCTGGCCAAGCGCGGCGGGCTCTCCAACCGCCGCCTGGCGCACGCCCGGCTGCTGGACGAGGCGCAGGAGAAGAAGCTGTTCGACGTGCTGGCCGCGCGCTACGCCGACCGCAACGGCGGCTACACCCGGATCATCAAGGCCGGCATCCGCGCGAGCGACGCCGCGCCCGTGGCGATCATCGAGCTGGTCGACCGCGATCCCGAGGCCAAGGGCCAGGACAGCGGGCCGGTGGCGAACGAGGAGGAGCTGGAGGAGGCGTAAGCCTTTTCCGCCTCTCCAACGAGATAGAGATGGGCCCCGCAGCGATGCGGGGCCCTTCTCGTTGTCACGCCGAGACGCGGAGTCTCTGGGTTCGCGCAGAGATCGCAGGGATCGCAGGGCTGAAGCCACGGCGAAGTCGCTTGTCTCCTTCGTCGGTTCTGGAAGTAGATGCCCCTTGTGGCGCCCGGACCTGATTCTGCGGAGACTGATCGTGGGCTACTGCTTCGGCATCCTCGCGCGGGCGGTTGGAGGCGTCCGGCGCGGAACGCTCCCACGCGCGTCCCGTTGGCTGACTGACGACCTGCCACCGGAGCCCGCCATGACCGACAAGCACCGCACGCAAGCCATGCCCGACGACGGCCTGAAAGGCGCGCCGGACGGCACCAACCGCCCGAGCGAGGCGCGGGATGCACCGCGCCCCAGGAGCGAGCGCGACAAGCGCTTCAAGGGCGGCCAGAGCCAGATGGCGTATCACGGGGCGCACCAGCTCGGCACCGAGCGCGTCGACGACGAAGACAATCCCAACGCACCGGCGTGCCCGGACTGAGGTGACCCTCGTGGACCTCACGCCCGCGCCGGTGGACGGGCGTCCCCATGTGGTCATCCTCGGCGCGGGCTTCGGCGGGCTCGCTTGCGCACAGGCGCTCGGCGGGCATCCGCTGCGGGTGACCGTGGTCGATCGCCACAACTACCACCTGTTCGTGCCGCTGCTCTACCAGGTCGCGACGGCCGCGCTCTCGCCCGGGGAGATCGCCGAGCCGGTGCGCAAGGTGCTTCGCCGGCACGCCAACATCGACGTCGTGATGTGCGAGGTCACCGCGATCGATCCGGGCGCACGCCGCGTCATCCTGGGGGCGAACGGGTTCATTCCCTACGACCGGCTCGTCGTCGCGACAGGGTCCGAGTACAACTATTTCGGCAACGAGGGCTGGAAGGCGTTCGCCCCGGGGCTCAAGACGGTCGCCGATGCCCGGCAGATCCGCGCAAGCGTGCTCCGCGGGTTCGAGCTCGCCGAGCTCAGCAAGGACCCGGCCGAGCAGCGCAGGCGCACGACGTCGATCGTGGTCGGCGGCGGGCCGACCGGCGTCGAAATGGCCGGCGCCATCGCCGAGCTTGCCCGCTGGAGCCTGCGGCGCGACTTCCGCAACATCGATCCGACGACCGCGACCACGCTCCTGCTCGAAGCGGGCGAGCGCATCCTCCCCCCCATTCCCGGAAAGGCTCGCCGACTGCGCGCGCCGCCGGCTCGAGAAGCTCGGTGTGATCGTGCGCACCGGATCGCCGGTCGAGGCGGTGGGAGACGGGACGGTGACGGTAGGCGGCGAGGTGCTCGAGGCGCAAACGATCGTCTGGGGAGCCGGGATCCGCGCGTCCCCGGCCGCGCACTGGCTCGATGTCGTGTCCGATGGGCTCGGTCGCATCCCCGTCGCGGCAGACCTGTCCGTACCGGACCGGCCGGGCGTCTATGCGATCGGCGACACCGCGGCGTCGACCGGTGGGGAGGGCCGGGCTCTGCCGGCGCTTGCCCAGGTGGCCAAGCAGCAGGGAGCACACCTCGGCCATGCGCTGGCGGCGGAGCTCGAGCGCGGCGTCGCGGTGCCGCCGTTCCGGTTCCGGGACCGCGGCAACGCCGCCGTGATCGGTCGTAGCGCGGCGATCTTCGATTTCGGCGACCGGCAGCTCAAGGGCGGCTGGCGTGGCTGTTGTGGGCCTTCGTCCACGTGTACCTGCTTGTGGGCTTCGAAAAGCGATTTCTCGTGAGTTTCCAGTGGTTCTGGCGCTGGCTGACCTACCAGAGCGGTGTGCGCCTGATTTCCGGCACCGGCCGGGGAGAATGAGACCAGACTCGCAACGAAAGGGGACGCCTTCCGAAAATGCAACGCTGGCGAAAGCGCGGCCCCGGGCGTGAGCAACCGATGGGTGCCGCAAGAGCCAGGGCTCGCCCGTCAGAGTTGCGCGCGAAGGTGCTTCACGTGGGCCAGATGCCGCTCGACGACGGGCAGCGTACAGAGGGCCACCGAGCGGAGCTGCGGGTTGTCGCCGCCTTCGGCGTAGCTTCGCATGAGGGAGGCGGTTTCCTCGTGGGCGAGGACCTGTTGGTCCGCGTAAGTCCGGTCGAACGAGTCCTCGGACGCTTCGGCCAGGTGCTCGAGCATGGTCTCGCGCCGCGTGTCCAGCCGGTCCGGGGGAAGAGCTACGCCGCGCGTCTCGTTCATCTCCAGCGCGGCCTGGAGGTGATGGCGACTGGTCGTGTGGTCGCTGATCATCCTCGCCGCCGTCGTGCGGACGGCGTCGTTCCGCGAGCGCCGGAGCGCGATCCCGGCCGCCGCGATCTCGTAAGCGTCACCGATCGCCGCCTGCTCCACGAAGCCGTCGGCGCTCGTGGTCGATGCCGCGCCGAGCTTGGCCATGGTTCCGCCGATCGCATCGGTGACCTTGTTCACCATGTCTTTCATCTCGGCCATGGTCATGCCTCCTCGAGCGCCGATTGGCGCGCCCTGGTCTGGAGATAGGGAAAGCGGTCGTGGTTGCCGTGCTCGCGCAGGCTCTCCACCGGGTGGTCCCCTTCTGTGACCGAGCGATACTCTCCGCCGAACTCGGCGCGGTGGCGTTCGATAACCTGCTCGCTGGGAATGCCGCCGGTGTTGACCTTCCGCTGGAAGTCGAAGAACCTGTGGTCATCCGGGAGGTCGCTCACCGGCACGAACCGGGCATCGTAAGGAGCCCAGTCCACCGTGCGGCGCAGCACGTCGCGCAAGTAGTCCTTGTTGCTCTCGAACGTCAGCGGCTCGGGCATGCCTTGTGCCGGAAGGTAGCTTTCCGGATCGAGGCCTTCGATCTCGCGCTGCATCTCGCAAGCGGTGCGCAGGTGCTCGATCTCCATGGCGAGATGGAGCTCCCACAGCGCTCTGACGCGGTTGTCGATCTCGGTCTGCATGCACGACCAGTAGAGCCAGCACTCGTTGTACTCGTGCAGCACCAGGTTGGTCAGCCAGCTCAGCGTCGGGTCGAGGATCGACTCGTAGTGAGTCACGTGCTCCTCCTCGACCTGGGCGATTTCGAGATAGAGCGCGCGGGCGAGCGGGTCCTCGGGGATGTTCCCGCGGGTCATGTAGTAGTTCATGGTCTGCTGCTCGGCCGCGACGATGGTGATCGCGTTCATCACCGACTGCGTGTCGGCCGCCGTCAGCGTCATCGGCCGCCGGAGCGTGTCGTGAGGGTCGCGGTGATGGAAGAGCGTCGGCCGGCCCGGCATGATCTCGGTCAGGCCGCCGGTGATGTCCTCGGCCTTCCGGCCTTCCCCCATCAGGTCCATCAGGTTTGCGTAGCGGTAGAGGTGGTCGAAATCCTCGAGCAGCGCGAATTCGTAGACTCTCGTCAGGTAGGGATCGGGTTCCTGGCGGGCCAGCCAGGCGGTCAGGTCCACGGCAACCTGCTCGTAGCCGATGGTGTTGGCAATCGTGCTCTCATCCCCGGGGATAAGCCAGTTCACCGCCTTCTGCTGTTGCTGTTCGACCCGGCGAACCATTGCCAGATTCTGCTTGATCCCGGTGTCGGCCGTGTGGCGTGCAAACTGGTGCGAGTTGATGATCGCCTCGATCTCGATGCCGTTCATGAAGATGACCCGGGCGCGTGTATAGGGATGCACGTCGTGGGTGTCATAAGGGGCGACGTTGAGCTCCGACCAATTGCGGAACTGACGCTCGAGCGGGATGCCGCGCTCGCGTAAGGGATTGAAGGTCATTGAAGCGTCCTGTTGCCGGAGTGGTACTCCAGCAATGGAAGCGAGGCCTTTCGTGTCCGGCCCGTGCGCCAGGGCGAGCCTGCGGGCCGACGAGACAACGAGATCGTTCGCTGGCGGGCTACGGGGGTGCCCATCTCCAGCCGCCAATCAAGCTCGAGGAACCTCAGCTGCCCCGCGCTGTTGGCTCCGAAGAGGAGCGACGCCATGCTATCTTGTGAGGTGGTCCCGCCTTCTTGGACAGGTTGGCGGCGAAGTTAAGCTAATCCCGGATGTGATTATGCCGCCAGTCTGGCCATCAGATCATGGGGGGCATGCCCCCCATGATCTGAAGCATCGATCCGTCCATAGACCTCTGCCGGGGTTTGCCCCGCTAGACCCGAGTGCGGTCGCTGCGTGTTGTAGTAGGTGATCCAACGAGCA